>Ga0209476_10000011_pt1 | contig 194420 bp, 164 predicted proteins | sample KloWWTrecipitate_FD_187179 | JGI IMG/M metagenome (GOLD analysis project Ga0209476, IMG submission 187179) | Active sludge microbial communities from Klosterneuburg, Austria, studying microevolution and ecology of nitrifiers - Klosterneuburg... | ecosystem: Engineered > WWTP > Aerobic... | reverse complement strand
CTTTCAATATCCCCAATACCTGCCCTTCACTAAACTTACTCCTCTTCATCTTCAGCCTCCTTCTCTATCCTATCTCAAAGGCCGAAATCTCCACTTACCAGTGGTTACATTCTAAGGGATCCTTACAGATCCTTCAGGTCTATCTTCGCACTGACAGCCAATTTTCGAACAAGTTTCCAGCCTCGTATGCCAGTGACTCACAGTCGTTTCGTCGTCTCAGGCTCTATCCTCGTAAGCATCCGCTACGGAAGAGCGATGAAATCCAGGTCATATATCTCGTCATTCACCGATACAATCTGCGTCCCGTTTGCGAATTGAAAACGTTTACTGGCGACGGAGATCGAGTACGTTCGACCGGCCTCAATATCATCAAATCGATAGTAACCGAACGGGCCGGTCAGTGACCTTCGGACCGGTCTCTCGGGGTCACTCAAGCTCACCCAAACATTGCGAATGCCGTTGCCGTTTGCCGTTACGACACGACCGCTGACAGAAGTATGGGCGGCAGTCGGGATAAATTCGTTTTGGTAGCGAGCGATTGCAAAATCATAATCTGTGCCGTTCCAGGACCTGCCAGCAGCTAAAATACCAGTATTTTGATGGATCGCAAGGGCATTTATGCGGGCATCGTTGTTTGGAAAGCCCGTGAGAGTCCTGCCCAGCGTTCCCCAACCGAAAACCAATGCTCCGCCCGGCTCAATTTTTGCGATGCCGAATCTATCGCCCGTCCCTGGGTTGCTCGAACCGCCAACGATCATCTGTCCGTCGGGTTGAAGCAGAAGAGCATTTGCTTCGTCATTTGGATCGTCAAGGACAAAATCGATCAGCGAAATGCCGCTCGCACCGAAATTCTCGGTGAAATTCGTATCTAGTACGCCGTTCGCTTCGTAACGCAGAACAGCAAAATCGTGGTCGCCGCCGACATTCAATCCGGTCGAACTCACAACGATCTTATCGTCGGGCTGAATAACGATATCGGTTGCTCGATCATTCAAAGTTGCCGAGATGTCCGATGTTGTTATTCCGCTCGTGCCAAACGTTGTGTCGATTGCCAACGTCGTCAAATGTCTGCCTACCTTTACATTTTCGCTGATGCCGTCGTTTCCGTAGCCTGCAACGACTAGTTTGCCGTCTGTTTGAAATGAGCATTCGAGAATTTCGTTGTTCATTCCTACCGTGCCAAGATTGTTGACAACCGATGTTTCAAAATTTCCGGTTGCCGAAAATCGGGCGATTCTTCCGCTTCTCGTCGTTGTCCCCGATGAACCGCAACCGATTATTTTGCCATCGGTCTGAATTGCCAACGCGTGAAATCTTGCCGCACTTGTCGTGGTTGCCACTCCGTCGAAGCTAAACGTCGGATCGGGAATTCCGTTGGACGTGAATTTTACAATTGTTCCTCCGTTTGTATCGTATTCGCCAGCGACAAAGAAACTGCCGTCGTTCATTACTTTTAAATCGTAAAAATATGAATCAAAATTGGTGCTTAGTTGATACGAACCATCGTTCATAAACGTCGTGTCGAACGTTCCGTTGGCGTTGAGTCTGAGGAGTCTGGCGATAATAAAACCGTTTGAATCTTGCCAACCCGCGACCATAATTTTACCGTTTGGCAAACCCGCGATTGCTTCAATATTCGTAAATCCGAGATTCGCTTTGCCGTTTGGCGTAACGGAATTGAAGATATAATCAACTGAGCCGTCCGTGTTAAAACGCTGTGTGCAAATTCCATCATTATTGCCCGAAAGATTCGGGCGATCTTGCGAACCGACGGCGATTATTCTGCCGTCCGTTTGCAAAACGATTTCGCTGCCGTCTTCGCACCAATGCGATCTGGTTACGCCGTCGACATCGAACGAATTGTCGGACGAACCATTTGCATTAAATCGGGCTAGGATGAAATCATCCTCAACATAAAATGTAAAGACCGAACGCTCATCGGCAATCCCGACGATTTTGCCATCCGTTTGCTGAACGATTTCGTTGAAATAGTAATTTTCTGAATTCGGTGTAAGTGCGATGGTTTTGATCCCGTCGCCGTCAAAAGTCGTGTCTAAACTTCCGTTCGCATTGTAGCGAAACAACGCCGGATCATACCCGATACTCGTTAAGCCGCCGCCAACCAATATTTTCCCGTCGCTTTGCACAAGGAGACTTCGTGCCTCGCCATTTTCAGTTCCGACAACGGTTTGGACAATTCCGTCGCCATCGAACGATGTATCATAAGCTCCGGTCGTTAGAACGCGAACGACCGAAACATCACCGGAAGTTGTCGAATTCAAACTTTTTCCGGCAATGAGAATTTTTCCGTCAGTCTGTAATGCTAAACCTCTAGGAAAAAACAGATTCGGATTTAAGCTCAATCTTCCGTCCGAGTCAAAGCTAGTATCGAGCGTTCCGTCTGTATTCAAACGCACGACCGTCGTCGTGTTGCCAAACATCGAAACAGACATTGTGCTAAAAACGATTTTGTTATCTGTCTGAATGACGAGAGCCAAAGGGTTTCCCGAAGCCGTAATAGTTTGGATTCCATCGCCGCTAAAGGTTGTGTCGAACGTGCCGTCCGTATTCAAACGGTAAATGTATGCCGTATTCGCCGAATCGCCGCCACCGCCGACCACGACAATTTTCCCGTCAGTCTGAACAGCGACCGCATTCGCAGAATCGAATTGCGATCCGTTCGTCAAGGTAAAAAATCCGTCGCTGCTAAACGTAGTGTCGAGTGTTCCGTCCGAGTTGTATCGGGCGACGAGATATTCATAAAGAAATGCCGTTCCTTGATCTCGAGTCCCAACGACCACGATTTTACCGTCAGCTTGAATTGCCGAATCTCTAGGTCTTTCGTCCCGCTGTGCCGCCGCAAAATCAGAAATAACATAACCGCCGGTCACGCCGAAAGTTGTATCCAGGTCGCCCGGCAACCCAAATATCTGCGTCGAAAGCAACAATACAAATAGCAGACGTCTCATATCACCCCTTTTCGATCATCAGGTCGAAATACTAATCTTTGATCGTCCATCCTTGTCCTGTGCCGTAGATCTTGCCTTCTTTGCATTTCGGGCTCGATGGAACAAAGAACTTGCTTTCCTTGTTTGGGCCCATCTCTTTGCCCCCTCTGTCGTTGTATCCTAGAATTTTTTTATAAACAAAGGAAAATTTTGTGATGTCATCATCTTTCGCGTCAGCCAGATCATCACGACCGCCGATAGTGCAAGCAGTTTGACCGCTCAAAGGGCATTCTACTTCAGAAATATTTTCGGTCTTCCATTTACCGCTATTGCGGTTGAAATACTTCACTTTGGAAACTATGATGTTTCTCCCGGTGTCATTTCGGATCAGAAAAGATACGTTTTTGCACGCATCCCCGAGCCCTCCTGAACTGTCCTGTGATCCAGCATCAGACGTTCCGCCGATACTCCAGCCTTGTCCGTATCCGTAGACCTTTTCTACCCGACAAACAGGATCTGTTGGCATGAATTGCTGGCTTTCACGCTTAGTGTTACTGTTCACGTCTTGGTAGACGAAGATCACGCTAGTCAATCTATCGCCTTCGGCATCAGCCAGATCTTCGCCGGTATGGATCAATAGATTTCCGCCCACGGTACAGCTCGAACCTCGCTCACAACGGGCATAGCCTCCCGCAATGTCCTCAGTTTTCCACTTCCCTTTGCTGGCATTGTAGTACCTGACCTGTTTGACCTCGATCGCGACATTTCGGTCATTTGTAACCTTGAACGTCACATTTCGGCACGAATCGAAAACGACTTCAAATATCGGATCCAGGTCACTCGCTCCGGCTGATTGGCTGGAAAGCAAATATAGTCCTAAACCCGAGATAACGATCGCGAAAACTACTAACGCACGTTTCATTATTTTGCTCCTATTCTCTATAAACTAAGTCCTCAATGCCATCTACGGCACTTCGATCTTTGTCACGCTAACGGAACACTTTGTTTTCTCATCAGGCACAGTTTCACCAGTGACCTTGATCTCTTTTCCGGCCGTCACCTCTTGGCCTTTTTCGGTATAGACCAGCAGATCGTTCCAAGAATAGTTCGCGGGCAGAGGCTTGATCTTGTTTGGTTCGCTCTTGTCGCTGGTCCAGATTGTGACTTTGACCGCATCACCAGTCGCGTCGGCCTTGGTCATTAGAAATAATTGATAACCGACCGCGGTGATCGCTCCGCCCTTTCGCAGTTGAATGGTGTCGATAGTTTTCGGCAGCGAAAGGTAACCTTGCAGGACCGCTTTCGTGCCTTCGGCTTGCGAGCAGACGTCTTTGATCTCAAACGGTTTTGGCGAACTACATCCAAATGCGAAAAGGCAAAGACTTGATATTGCAATAAATAGACGCTTCATACTAGTTTTGTTTTCGGAGTCGAGGACGTAAAGGGTCCGCCCTCGATATGCCAGATAATTGATCGACTAGTGCATAGCTAGGGCCTTTTGGTCGTTCGCATTGGCTTCCTCGGCTGTTTTCGTATTTTCGGAGCCGCTGTCGCGGAGTTCGGATCTCTAGTTGTCGTTGGTTGGGACCGTATATCCTGAATCTCAAAATTACCCAGTTTATCTCCTAAAACAACCGGCGGTTTCAGCTCCCCGGCGGGCTTTGGAGCCTGAACCGGCTTAGGTTTTGTCTTTCCAGTTTCGCTCAAACTAGTAGATGTTTCATTGGTTCGGCTCACTGGATTTTCGACGTTATTACTACCTTTGTTTCCGCTAGTAACGGAGCTACTTTCCCGAATATTCGTCCGTTTTCTGTAGTCAAGGTGTGCGTCACCCGAATCTTTGGGCCGCCCTTTTGTTCTATTTTGGTTAGAAACAGCGGAATTCGTCGACTTTCCGGCTTTCCGCGAAGCGGGTTGTTTCTGCTGCTGATTTGGATTCGTAGTGCTATTGGTTGGTCGACCCTGAGGAGCATTTTGCTTCCGCGCTCCCAAATAGCCACCACTCTGACCGTTGATCATAACGCTAGTTGCCGTAGGCTGCGCGGGCGACTGAATTGCCTCTGGTCGCTGTGCTTTGACGTTTGAGGTTCGGTTCGGGGAAGGGGATTTCGTGTTTTTGACTTTGGCTGCGGGTTTTTGCGTTTTGTGTGTTGTGTTATTTACGCCGCCTTCCCTATATGCAGGCTGAGTAGGGCTAACTTGGGTTCCCGTACTCGGAACACGGTGAGTTTCGTCGTTTTCAACCTCGATCGTTCTAATTGGCGTTTTCTTTATCTTTCGCGGAGTCGGCATAGCCGAGGGCGAAACATTACTACTCGCTTCAGTCTTTGCCGGTTGAACGAAGATCATTCCGACCGAAAATATTGTCATGATTGCCGCAAGCACGTATAGATCTCTCTTTTTCATTTTGTTTGCTCCTTGTTTTCTCGTAAACCCGCTTTGTTGTAAACTTCAGCAACGGTTATTTACGTCCACTGTATTGGGTTGACTGGGATATTAGATCGAATTTGCGAGACAAGTCCTCAAAGATTCGCTCAAAAAATCTCAAGGAAATTCTCAAAGCGTTTATGAGTAATGAAATCAATAACTTATACGAGTTTGCGAATTTTCGTTTCGACGCGGAAAAGGGAAAGTTATGGCAGGATGAAAAGCTGATTCTACTCTCACCAAAAGCTACTGAGTTATTGAAATTGCTTCTAGAGGAAAATGGTGAGTTTGTTTCAAAGGAAGATATCTTTGATCGCGTCTGGGCGGACACATTTGTAGAAGATGGAGTATTAACCCAAAATATCTACACGCTACGCAAATTTCTTGGCAAAGACTCTAACGGTCATCAATTGATCGAGAATAGGACGCGGCTCGGCTATCGGATAACAGTGCCCGTGGTTAGTTCTTCCAGCAAAAATCCTTCGGAAAACAATAAAGTCTCTGCAGAAGATGCTGGCGATCATCGCCTGTTGCCTAGTGTGCGACCAGTCTCCGGACGAACTCGAAAGGGAGTGGTTTTCTCGATTGGCTTTCTCTTACTCGTAATCTTGGTGGGCACATCTTATAAATATTTCGGGTCGAATTTAAAATCACTCTTTCGGAAGCCGATCGAGCGCGTTCGATTTACCTCGCTAACAAGCTCGGGCGATCTCACTAGCGCTGTTATCTCGCCGGACGGAGCTCTGCTTGCGTTCGAACGTGGGGACGGCCTGTTTTTGAAAGATGTCCATACCGAAAAGGAGATCCAGATCCATATACCAAACGCTAAAGCATTTGGTGCTCTCCAATTTTCACCGGACGGAAATTATATCTATTTCCGAAATAGCGGAATTATCAGTTCGAGGGCTGCAATCCTTAAGGTATCGCGGTTTGGCGGAGAACCGGAATTGATCGTAGAAAAAGCCTGGGGTTCTTTCAGCATATCGCCTGACGGAAAACGAATCGCATATTTTCTAAATGTTCCACCGGTAGCAAAATTCAATTTGCTCGTCAGAACGATTGAAACTGGTGAAGAAGTGCAATATCGAGCAGCAGACCCACCGGAAAATCCGTGTGCTGTTTGTTCTCCGGCCTGGACACCCGATGGTAATAGGCTCCTCTTTACGATAAATGTTCCTCCTACCTCAGGTCGTCTATTTATTCAGAATTTGGCGACCGTTGAGCGCGAAGAGATCAAAGTTGAGAGATTACAACGTTTTGAGCAGGCGGCCTGGCTTCCCAACGGTGAGAGTTTTGTTGTTTCGGCAACGGAGAGAAGTAAGTACTTTCACCTCTGGCAAATTTTTTATCCGGGAGGGGAACCTACTCCCCTCACCAGCGGACTTGCAAACTATAAAAAGGTATCGATCTCCGCCGATGGTCGTTCTATCATCACCCTCAAGGATGATGAAACCTCAAATATTGTTCTGAGCGACGCAAAAGCACTTGGTGAGCCTATACAGATCACATCGGGCGATCAGAATAATTTCGGCCAAAAGGGCTTAGCCTGGGTCGATGAAAAGCGACTTCTGTTTTCCAGCTCCACGGAGTCTGGACTATCGGATAGTTTGGTTGTGATGAATGTTAACGATAAGTCAAAAATTACGATCCCGAGCAAAAAGGAAAGTGCTTTTCGGATACCGGTCTCAGACGGGGAATTTATCTGGTTTGCTATGAGCGTAAACGGCGTCTCACAGATCTTCCAGATGGATATGGATGGAAAAAATGTCGCTCAACTAACAGAAACTACTGATGGGCAAAAGTATTCTCCACGCATTTCAAATGATTCTAGGCACCTTTATTACGTAATTAATAGGAAAAATGACGCTGCCATTATGCGGTTTGATCTGCAGAATAAGAGTGAAGAAGTTTTTTTTATAAACCCGGATGTCCAGCCAGGAACATTCTTAGAACTTTCCCCTGACAACAAGTATCTGACATTTTCACGCAGGCTAAAGGGTGAAGACGATACATCGGAAAAAATGATGGCGATCGTTTCGATTGAAAATACTGACGATCTCCGGTTTGTTTCGGCTCAGACCCTGCCGGGCATAAGACGCTTTTCACCCGACAGCCAGTCTCTCGACTACATCTTCGCGCCAACCGACGGGACTCAGATCGTCAGGCAAAAATTAGACGGCGGCGAACCCCTGCCGATCGTGACCGTTAAGGGTCAGACAATTTTTAATTTCGCTTGGTCAATAGATGGAAAGCAGCTTGCTATGGCGTTGGGAAAACAATCGCGTGATGCCGTTCTGCTCTCAGAGTTTAGCAGGTAGAGAATTACGAGGCTCGAATTACTGGCGGTTCGCATCTTGCCCAAACGCTAAACCGGCTCGTGAAAAAGGCGCGAAAATGCAAGTTTATTAATACAACAACTCAAAGAATTGCGGACAAAGCTAATGAATCCGGGTTGTGGTTACGGTGGAATGTTGGCCATCGACGTCGGAGATTCGGCAAATGCGAATCGTTCGATGACTCGAATGCAGCAAGAAAAGGTAGGATATCTTGCCGTCAGTCTCGGGTATTTCAGAACGCTATTTAGCTCACCAGGGCATAGCACATCATCAAAAATCCCATTCGAGAAACGGCAAGGAATGGGTCTGAGCGAGGGGTTGGTTCGTCTTTCGATCGGGCTCGACAACAATAACGAATTGACGTATGAGCGGATTCAAGAGTGTTTAAGTGAACTTGCGATCATCTAGGCAGTTGATCGGATAAGGAATAAGCCAGGTCGCTATAGACCCGACCCGTTCCGTCTGACCTTGACTCCGATCGATCGGTCGGCAATAGTGATTTGAACTCTTACCGCAGTCTATAACGCCTACTTTGTCGGATCATGCGCGTCAAATAATATAGCCGCCCTCTGTATGGATGGTTTGCGGTCATTCTTGACCTAGGATCGTCGTTGTTGGATGTACCGTTGCTGATTATTCAGACGTTAACGTCAGCCGAAGACATCTCAACTATCAAATATTCTTGTTTTTGAGCTCCGACGACAAATTTCTCGTTTTCGCGTGGTTCAGGGGTGACACTTTCGCTTAACCAATCCGATCCCTTTGGAAACGCAATTCGATTCGGTCGGCTGGTTTTGCGGTGACATTTGCGGCTGAACGTTTTTGTTGACAATGTTAATGACGGCTCCACTGTTCCAAACGGAGGTCAGGTGTAGAGTAATCGACTGTTTTTCCTTATAACCGTCCTTTCGTATATCGAAAAGATATCCGTTCGGCCCTGAGTCCATAGCAACATTTAATATTCTAGGGCGGCCACGTTTGGCAAGCGTTGCCGCACCTAACGCGGTCAAAGTCTCCGCTTTGGGCGAAGTAAATTCGATCCTTGCACTCGCCAGCTTATGGTTCGTTTTACAGTGCAAAATGCCGTCGGTGGTGATCCATACTTCGTAGGTTAGCGCTCGTCTGTTACGACCATCGGTTTCGCGTTTTTGCGGCTCGAAATTATCGTCAGTGACGACGTTGACAGGTTTCCCGGCATTCGAGTCGATTACCGGAATTTGACCGGTTGCGATCAAGGTCACACATAGGCTGGCAAAAATAGCTCCGAGACCACGACAAATGTTGCTTTGCACAATTTACTCCTCCGTTGATCCAGAGCTTGAGCTTTCACCTGGAGGACCAGATAGCGCTCCCGTTAAAATACGTGCCTGCGTAAATGTTTCTCCAATCTGCGTTCCCACCTCTTGATCTCGATTCGCGTCTCAATTACTTTGAGTGCCAAAACACGAAACCGTCGGGAGGTTTAGCGCCACGTAGGACCACTAAGTTGCCATCGTTCTGCATGCTCAACCAGACTGTTTTGGAATAAGGAGTCGGCGATTCTGAATCTATGCCGATAGTAAAATCAAAATAATCACTCCATCCCTTCTCATTTCGCCGTTTCAAATCGGACACCGAATCCCATACTGCCTTATTATTAGGGCCGTAAACTACAAGGTTTCCATCCTTTTGAAATACCGCCTTGACCCCAGGAAAGGGCGCGAGGATCGTCGGCTTGTTGGTTCCTGTATTCCATATTGGCTCGGGGCCCGTGCTAGCTGTCCTGTAGATAACGAGGTTGCCGTCTCCCTGAAATACTAGAAAGTGTTTCTTGTTCGGCGACCAGTAACGCTTATTTATCACAAATACGGTATTGACGGCGATCAACCCGGGCGTCTTGGCTATAATCTCGGCAGCCGTTTCGTTAGGGGCAGATGGGATCGGTGCCGGGGGCTGTTTACGAAAATCCGACGCGAGTTCGACGCGGATCAAGATTTCACCACCGTTCCACATACCTTCAGCAAATACATGATCCTTATTCACGACTCCCTTAAATGTTGTGGCCGGCCGCCCGAGAAATGCTTTATGTGCAATCAACCTGCGCATCGTTATCTGGCCGTCCTGTCCAATCTTAAAATCAAGCGAGTTTGCAGCATCACCTAATCCGTTGACCGTCATAGGAAGGTCGCCGGTCAGAGCAAAGCCCCCGACCTTTACCCCACTATCAATAACTCTTCCGACCGCCTGAAATCTTTCTGAGTTGTCACGCTTTTTTATGGTAACGGTCGCCGTGACATACCAACCTCCTTTGTCCGTCCATTTCGTCGCCGCCTTGATAACGGCGTCGTCCAAGAACGTTCCTGAATTAGTCTCGGCTGGTGGTTGTACACCACTGCCCATCTGCTGACTCGGGGCGAGGTAAATGGTTATGTCGCACTCCTTGCTGTCCCAGATCACCTTGCCTTTGGCATAAGGTGCTCGGAAATTATTCTCCATTTTCGCGACCTCGGCCGGTCGACCAAGAAACGGCTTGCCGCCGATATCGTGCCTGACCCGCACAGTAAAGGACGAGTCGTTGAGGATGTTGATGTACACAGTATTGCCTGGTATTTCTGAGCCATAAAAGGCCTTTAGAGGGAGGTTTCCGGCGAGCACCTTGCCCTTAACCTCAAGATAGGCTCCTGCCGAGAACTTCTCGCCGTTAGGCATTTGTATGTCGATGTCCGTGCGAACGACCCACTTGCCATTGGCGTCCGCGGGAAGCGTGGCTTTTTCAAATGCCTGCTTAACGAATACCGGTTGGGCAAAACCACTCGACACGAAAACGAGAGATATCACGGTAGCAAATAGTAACAGACTCAGTATTTTCATAATTTTTCCTCTATTCAGATCTAGTTTTTTACAAGTTCCACACGCCTGTTCTGGGCGCGTCCGGCCTCCGTTTCATTTGGGGCTACTGGTTTTGATAACCCCAATCCGGCCGCAGTCAGGCGGCTTGCGTCGATTCCCGCTGTAATTAGAAATTCCTTAACGGCAATTGCCCGTTTTTCAGACAATGTTTTGTTGAAAGCATCGCCGCCGATGTTGTCGGTATGACCCTCGACGGTCATTTTCCAGTCTTTGTTTGTTTTTAATACCGTGACTATCTGATTTAGAACGGTCTTTGATTCATCACGCAATTTATCCGAGTTGAAATCAAAGTTAATGCCGTAGATCACGGCCCGTCCGTCTTTTGTTAGATCAGTTGCAAGTTGACTGGCCGCTCCGTCTGTTTTATTGAGATCTTTGAATTGCGGACACTCCCCGACATCGCTGCTGATCTTTGTCCCGCTCCACTGGTCCGAATAACCTTTTGTTTCACCGGGGTTTCGGAGAAATGCAACGACCTGTTTTCCATCATTCAAAAAGGTAAATATACCGGTGAAATCCTCTGTTATTTTACTGCTGTCGTTCACGACCTCGGTTAGATTGGTTTTTAGAATACGGCCTTCGGTACCGCCGGACAGGACACCGCTGCGGTAGTCATAACACCCGACGACCGATGTGCCGTCCTGTTTTAGATGAAGCTTGCCAATGCCTTTGCCCATCTGATACGTGCCGCTGACATTTTCGAGCTGTGCGGTGTTAGTCAGTTGCTCACCATAACCGCGTATCTCGGCCAACTCGACCCTTTCTTTGCTCCCGAAATTATTCTTAAGCGTTAACCGCACCCAGCGTCCGGGAATTGGTTTTGCGATATTGAGGATCTGATCGTCTTTTTTCAGTGCAAGCGTTGTAGAGAGAACCTCGGCGAAACCATCAGTCTTTGAGACGTTAGAGATCTCGACCTTGATATCTTTCGCAGGTCTTTCTGAGTCGCTTACATAGGCACTGTCGAATGAAAACTTATTCAACAGCGTCTTTTCCGCCAGTTCAAAAACGAAAACTTGATCGACCGTGTATTGCGCACCCGCCTGCGATTCCCAAGAGCTTTTCGCTGATTCGTCGATCAGGTTGTAGGTCGTATATGTGTAATAGGCTTTTTCCCAATCCTTTGGCACCTCGACTATAGTCGTACCTGACGCGTACGCAAGATAGTTCACCTCAGTGTTTCCTTCGGCCTTCGCGACATTTGTATCCTCAGAGTTGGAATCGATCTGTTTCCGCCCGGCATTAGCAATTGTCGTGTTTGACCCACTATTTCCACTATTTCCGGCGAAGGGCAGATTGCCGCAAGCTGCGGTCAAGCATACGAGTAACAGGGACGGCAAAAGTTTAATTTTCATATTGTTTGTCATCTGCATTCATCTTGAGTCGGCCCGGAGCCAGCGGCGTCAGGAAACAAGGTTCGCCAGTTGTTGGATTCGTTGGCTTCGGCCACCTTTTTGTAGGGGTCGGCCTCGATGTAAACGAATGTTTCGGCAGGGATCTTTTTCATCGAAACATCAAACGTCTGAATCGAACTTTCGCCGCCTTTCAATGCTTTAACGGTGCTGCCTACGAAATATATGCCTTTGGCTCCCGATTGATCATTCTCTTTGAAGGTTACAAGCACATACGAAGCCCCGGCTGTAGGCTGACGACAAGCATTTGTGACCGTAACCGTTATTCGCTCGACAAACCACCCGCTTTTATCTCGTGTCAGACTCGCCCCGGAAACTATCAGATCGGGCATTGCTAGGACCGCAGACGCGGGAAGCGTCACGAAAATAAGTACCGCCAAAAATTTAAGATACAGCTGCGTCACGTATGGGTCTCCGGTTCGGTTCGTCTTGCGAATGCATTGTTCGTTGACTACCGTCACAATGGCAGGTTTTAGAAGGGGAAATCCTTTATGTTATTGTGTTTTTGCGGTTATTTTTTCTTTATTTTTTCTTTATGTTCTGTTAAATTGTTGACACAGAAAGACTTTGATTGGAGTACGTAGTTTGCCGGATACTGCAGCCAAGAATTTTTATAAATTTGGTAACTTCCGGCTTGATGCTGAGAGGTGTGTATTATTCGACGGCGAGAACGCGGTCGTCGACGCCACGCCCAAAGCACTCGCGATCCTGTGCGTGTTAGTCGAGTCGGCAGGGCGGGTCGTGTCAAAGGACGAACTGATAAAACGTGTGTGGGCCGATAATTTTGTTGAGGAAGCCAATCTATCTCACCACATATTCCGACTTCGCCGCGCACTCGGTGAATCCGAGGACGAAAAGTACATTCAAACCGTTTCGAAGCGCGGCTACAGATTTGTAGGAGCAATACGGTCAAACGATCGAGGCGGCGATTTGGCGTCAGTGGCAACGGTAAAGCTTGCCTCAAATCAACAGGGTCTGTCGCGGCCTAAAAGTTATCTCATAGCTCTTTCTGCATTTTTAAGTCTCATCGTAATATCGTTCGCCATCTATTTTGCTTGGAACGGCAGACGCCCCACGGATGGTTACCGACAAACGGAGATACCAACGCCCCGAAGTGAAAGTCCGATGACGCTTGCTCGCGTCACAAACGTCGGCGGTGTTGGAGCAGCTTCGATATCTCCGGATGGTAAGTTCATAGCATATGTTGAGCATTCCGGATACGGTCAAGGCTTGATCCACGTGCGGCAAACCGACACGAATTCTGAGATCCAGCTTCTCGAGCCGGGTGAGAGGGCTTTTGGCTCGACTGCCTTTTCCGCCGACAGCAAGAGTATTTTTTTCGTGATAATCGATAAGCGAGATCCAGAGGGGGCACTTTACCGAATATCGGTTTTAGGAGGGCGGCCTGAGAGAGTCTTGGCTGATATAGATTATTTTTTCACACTGTCGTCGGACGGTAAATATGCGGCGTTTTACAGGGCGGACAAGGAACTCAAACAATCTAGCATTGTCATCGCATCACTCGACGGCAGCGGTCAGGAACGCTCTATTCTGACTTTTAATACTGAAAAGGAAAGTCCCGACAGTGTTCCGGCCTTTTCACCGGACGGCATGCGCCTTGTATTTGCCTACGCGGATCAACCGGATGCGGTGGATAAAGCTCCCGCACGAATCAGTTTGTTTGCCGTGGAGATCAGCAGCGGCGAGATACAGAAGCTATCCGATGAAAAATGGATGGGCGTCGGTATGATGAATTGGATGCCGGACGGAAGCGGCGTCATATTCGTTACCTATCGAGAACGGGCACTTAACCAGATCTATTTTCTTTCATATCCCAAAGGTGACGTCACGGCTATCACAAACGACCTGACCGGCTATAGCAATTTTGGAATGGGCATTACTTCGGACGGGACGACCTTAGTGGTGGACACACTGGAGTTTTCATCTCAGTTATGGTCGATCGGGGCGAACGGTAAAGCTCGGGATGCCGTACAGTTGACGACAAACGGACTCGACGGTGCCCGTGGACTAACTAGTCTGCCGGGCGGCGAGATCGTTTACACTTCGGGAACCGTGACTGATGAGGACCTTTGGAAACTATCGGACATAAACGGCCGACGGGAGGGCAATCCGCTTGTCAGTGACCAATATATCCAGCGCGAACCTGCGGCTTCGCCGGATGGGACATTTGTGGTGTTTGGGTCAGATCGTGCCGGTAAGAAACACATTTTTCGCATTGATATTGACGGAGCGAACTTGAAACAACTGACCTTCGGCGACGGGATGGATTCCGCGGCCGACGTTTCCCCCGATGGTAAATGGATCGTCTACACGTCATCCGTAAATGAGAAAAACAGGCTTTGGAAGATCCCGAGTTCCGGCGGTCCGGCGGTCGAGTTTACGAATGAAGAGTCTGTCTCACCTGCATTCTCGCCGGACGGTAGACACATATCGTATATTTCGCCCCCTGATAGTCAGGCGACTCTCGGGCGTCTCGTGGTAGTATCGGCGGACGACGGCACGATTGAGCATTCATTTGAAATAATGAATTTTGAATTTTATTATGTCGCTCCTCGATGGACGCCGGACGGCAAGAGCCTGATCTTTCGCCGGACGGACACCATCGTCGGCAATCTGTGGAAGCAGGGTCTGGCTGGGGGGGAGCCCGTACAATTTACCGATTTCACTTCGCAAAGACTTGCTTATTTTGCCTATTCTCGAGACTTTAAGAATCTGCTTGTATCACGTGGAAGCGTCCTGCAGAATGTCGTAATGCTAAAGAACTTTCGTGTCAATAGCCGGCAGTAGTGCCTTTTGACACCAACCGATAACCCATATTTATATGTCACAAGTAACAGAACATTCAGTAAAAACAAGAATAGAAACAGACTCGATGGGCGAGATAGAGGTGCCCGTCGAAGCATATTGGGGTGCTCAGACTCAGCGATCGCTTTTGCACTTTAACATCGGATTCGATGTGATGCCGCGTGAGGTCATTCGGGCGCTAGGTATTTTGAAGAAGGCGGCAGCGATAGTCAATTTTGATCTCGGTAAGTTGCCTAAGGAAAAACTTGACCTTATCGTTCAGGCGGCAGACGAGGTGATCGAGGGCAAGCTCGACGCGCATTTTCCGCTTCGCGTGTGGCAGACCGGTTCCGGCACGCAGACGAATATGAATGCCAACGAGGTTATCTCAAACCGTGGGATCGAGATCGCCGGCGGCGAGATGGGTTCGAAAACGCCCGTTCATCCAAACGACGACGTTAACAAATCGCAGTCGTCCAACGACACTTTCCCCACCGCGATGTATATCGCCGCCGCCGAACAGATGATGGGACTAGTCCCCGAGGTTCAAAAGGTCCGCGATGCGATCCACGCTAAGGCTATCGAGTTTGCAGACGTAGTAAAGATCGGCCGTACGCATTTACAAGACGCGACCCCGATGACAGTGGGGCAGGAATTCGGTGGCTGGGCTTCGCTGATTTCTCGTGACATTGACCGTTTGAGAATGGTGATGCCGGGGCTTTTCGATCTCGCTATCGGAGGCACGGCAGTTGGGACGGGGCTTAATGCCCATCCCGAATTCGCACAGCGTGCGGCAGACAAGATCGCCGAGCTGACCGGATTGCCATTCAGATCACACCCCGACAAATTTGCTGCCCTTTCGGCACACGACGAAGTCGTCTTCGCTTCCGGCGGCCTAAAAACTCTGTCCGCAAGCTTGATGAAGATCGCCAATGACATTCGCTGGCTTGCTTCGGGCCCGCGTTGCGGAATTGGAGAATTGTCGCTTCCGGAGAATGAGCCGGGAAGTTCGATAATGCCGGGTAAGGTCAACCCGACTCAGTCCGAGGCGATGACGATGGTTTCGGTTCAGGTTTTCGGCAACGATGCAGCGATCGGCTTCGCGGGTTCGCAGGGCAATTTCGAACTCAACGTCTTCAAACCCGTGATGATCCATAATTTTCTTCATTCCGTGCGGCTTATCAAAGATGCGTGCCACGGGTTTGTCGATTACTGCATTAACGGCATCGAACTCAACCGCGATCAGATCGAGCACTACGTGAAAGGCTCGCTAATGCTCGTCACGGCGCTCAATCAGCATATTGGATACGATAACGCCTCAAAGATCGCAAAATATGCCCACAAAAAGGGTATTTCGCTGAAAGAATCCGCCGTACAGCTACAGCTCTTAACAGCGGAACGATTCGACGAACTCGTTATCGCAGAAGATATGACGCATCCGTAATCAGCAGTCAGAGATGACGAGGCGGGAGGCGAACAGTAAGGAATTTATGAAAAAATTTGTGATCACCCTGGTTCTGTTATTCAGTTCGTCGGCATTTGCACAACATTCGTTTGCACTTAGAGACGCATCGAAATACTTCGACATTAATGTAGATGTCGCGAAATGTGACGATATGTATTGCTCCGGAGCGGCCAAGTTTTCCTTTTTTAAGAAAGGCGGGACTAGGCCATATCAAGTGATCGCTCTGCCGGACACACAACTCCAGCGTAGTGACGGTGGAAAGCCGCTCACCAATGTGACACTGCTATATGACGATCAGAGCGTTGTAAACGTCGCCGATTACAATTTCGACGGTATGGAAGATGTCGCGATCTGCGATGGTGCGAACGGTTCGTACGGGATGCCTTCGTATCGCATCTACTTGTCGTCAAGGGCGATGGGAAAATTTGTCTATGATAAGGCGTTCAGCGATCTCGGTAGTCATCTCGGTATGTTCACGGTTGATAAGGAAAAAAAAGTGCTCGAGACTTTTGATAAGAGCGGCTGCTGTTACCACATTACGGAACGCTATTCGGTCATCGGCAATAGGCCAGTAAAAATATATTCATTTGAAGAAGATGCCAATATCGCCGACGAAACAAAGGTAAAAACAACCACAAAACTCTTTGTCGGCGGTAAATGGAAAACGACCGTCAAATACGTAAAACGAGAAGAGTAACCGCTCTTTTGTAGCAATGGCGTAGAAGATCCCCGTGTAGCCTCTTGCGGCACTATCGGGATTTTCCATTTATCCACCAATAATAACGGTCATCTCCCCTTTGGTTATCGAGTTTGGCGGTCCGATTGCTTCGAGGATGGTGTCGCCCATTCGTCCGGCCGGCAGATTGTTTATCATTACCGTCGCCGAACCTGTGATATCGACACCAGGGCCGTGCGGTGGCACCGGCAGCGGAACAGCACACATATGAATATCTGCACCGGCCGCCGCTCCGGTGATAGCACTCGACATTGCAGCGAGAGCGGCGGCCTTTGTAGCCTGTTCCGCCGCAACTGCCGCTGGTGCACCCGGCGTACCCGCAGCCGCGGCGGTCGCCGCAACCGCCGTCTGAATTGCCGCATCCGCCGAGGCCTTGGCCGACTGTAATGCAGCGACGGCCGCCAGCGGTATGCCCCGCCAGGCCGGAGCAAAGCCGATCAATACCGTCGGGCTCCCCGGTCCGGGTGATAACATTGGCGGCAACGGATGTGCGGTCGTGTCAACTAAAGCTCGTGCGGCTGGCGGCATAAAAAACTCCTACCTAAAAGCAAAAATAAAATGAGTTTCGTGTCCTGTAATTTCCACTAGCATTTTTGGTCCAAAATATTTTCGCTGAACATTGCGTCTGGGATGAGCAGGTCGTGAATAAGAGCTACACCCTTTATTGCTGCTGGAAACATGGATTCTCCTACATTGCGTATGGTATTAATAGGTCTTTCTCAAGTACTTTCTTCTCAAATTTGATCGTGCCTTCAGTGCTGATCGTGAGTTCATAAACCGCAAGATCTTGCCCGGACACGGCGTAATAGGTACAGGCTTCTCCGACACACGTCGGCGCTTTTATTATAGAAGTGTACTTACCGACGAAAGCCTGAAACTGAGTCGATTGAGCTTCGTTTAGCCCCGGCCGAGGCTTGATCGAACTTACTGAATCAAGTATTTGCAACCTGCTGGCACCAGCCACACAGATCGTCAAGAACTCCATTCCAAATCCAATGCGATCCTCTGAACGAGTAAGCGAAACGCCTGAGCGTTCAACAAACTTAGCAAATTCGTCCTTGTCGCCGGTCAAAACAAATGCCTCGGTCTCGGAGACGACACCCACGTATTGGATCATCCTACGCGTTGGTGCGAATTTGCTGATTTTATATTTTGAGCCCTTTCCAAACTTTGGACCGTAGCCATCGAGTTTTGTAGCAGGATCGCGAACGAAGTCAGCGATCGACTTATTCGTCTTCTCCAATAGGTTTGCTAATACTTCCTTTTCCATTACGACCTTTTTCTCCTTCTGCGGCGTCGGTGCCGCTAGGGTAGCATTCGAAATCACTTCGGGCGATCTTCCGCAACTATCAATGAGAGCAATGCTCATCGCCATCAGATATAACAACTTCATAGTCGTCGATTATGGCGTTCCACCGCCTGACGGATGGGCATCATCCCATGCATCTCCGTAGTAGTCAGGATAGCTTTCGCCTGAGTTTGAGGTTTCGACCTCGCCATTCCGAAATCCTTCTTCAACACGCTCGCGACCCGCCGATCGACCCGCTGCGGCCGCGTCGGCATCACTGATATCGGGATTCGCCGCACGAGCGTCTGCCACTCCCTGGTTGTAGGCACCATGATACTCGTCCTGCAAAGGATACTGCGTCGCTGAAGCACTATCGTGTCCGCTTTCGATCAGTTCATCCCGTGCTTCAATGCTTCTGACGACGCCTTCTGATTCCTCGTCAACCATCGCATCTACATATTCATCGCGGCCCTGATTTTGAATATCGCCCGACGTCCCTTCATGATGCTCTTCGGCATGGTTCATCTCATGAACAAATCCGAGAGCCTGTCTGTCAGGACTCTGGGCAGGATTGATATTCATGTTGTTGTCACCCGGATCGAACGTCGAACCTTCGCCGCCACGAAAACTGGATGAAACACCATAACGGTCATATACCTCGAGGGCATGACGACCCTGTTCCGAATTTGCCAGTGTGCCGCGCATTGCGGTGATCCGCGGGTCTTCGCCAGGTCGCGGAGGAGCAATGTAGTGCTGCGACTGCAGATTTCGTCTGCGACGTCCGCCGCCGCCGCCGGAACGTGGACGGTCAAGATATCCTGGTTCGCCGGTGTCGGCGGTTTCGGCATCAAGAGCGTCGTCGAATGCGGGATTGCCGGTTCCCGAGGCAAATCCGCCTGAATTGATCTTGGTCATTGTGCCGGCAATTGTAATTCCGCTCGGGTCGATCATGATGCAGTTACCACCGACCTTTAGGCTTATCTTGGTTAGAGCCTCAAGGGTGATCTCACGGGCATTCAGTTCCGTTTTGGCACTGACGATCGTTGAAAGATTGCTTTGGTAATCTTCTACAACATCACCTTTCACGGATTCATTTAGCTTTCCATCAATCCCAACGTAGTGACTGTCTTTGATGTGAACGTCCTTGTTTCCGCCCACAGTGATCGCGAGGTTTCCGCCCGGATTGTTGTCGGAACGGACGCCGATCACCTCTTGGCGATTGCCGCCGCAGGTTTCGTACATCGATCCACGAGCGCGCAGGTCGTAGCGTTTTTGTGAACGCACGAACACTTGCTCTTTGCCCGCCTTGTCCTCGAAACGCAGTTCGTTAAAGCCTTTACCATCATCGGGCGAAGTTCGGGTCTTGATGTAGGTCAGCGTTTTGAACTTGGGGAGTTCATAATGCGGCATTGTCTGCGGGTTATAAACTGAACCGGTGATGATCGGCTGATCCGGATCGCCTTCCATAAAGTCGACGATCACTTCTTGTCCGATCCGCGGAATGAACATCGTGCCCCATTTGTTGCCTGCTATGCTGGTTGAGACTCGCAGCCAACACGACGAACTCGCGTCGTTTCTGCCTTGCCTGTCCCAATGGAATTGTACTTTTACACGGCCGAATTTATCCGTGAATATCTCTTCGCCGGCCGGGCCTACCACGACTGCAGTTTGGCTACCGTTGACGATCGGCTTTGCCGTCCTTCTCAACGGCCGGAATGGTGCCTGGCCGTTGCCTTGGGGTATACACACGAAGTTAATGTTATATGAGTTCGAGATCGCATCGTCCGAGACGTAGCTAGGCGATTGGACTGCCTCGGTCTGGACGCTTATCAGGATGTGGTTACGATTATTCTCAGCGGAGGGATGGGTCGTCAGCCGAAATCGATATCCGGCCGCCATCGAGCAGCAGTCGGATGACCCGTAATTCGTTTTATACGCAACATCCAGTTCTTGCTGACGGATATCAACGGTCCGCTGACGGTCGTTAAATATCTTATTGAGTTCGCCCGGTTGTTCGCCTCCGCCGGACGAAATACCGTCAAACCTCTTGGCGAATTCGCCCGGATAATCATAATGCTCCAGTTGTTGGTTACCGCCAATGTTGAATCGGCTAACCTGTTGAGCCTCTAAATGGTTGGTCGGAAGCTGAAAATTATGGTCAAAGAGTGTGTATTTGCCGGTGCGAACCTGATTGGTCACCTGCCAGGTATGAACCATACCTTGCCATTCTGTTAGCTCGGTACTGTCGATCGCAAAGGGTATCTCAGATCGTTCCGGACACTCGCGGTGGGATGAGTCCGTGTTCGCGATTATCATCCGGTGTGAGTTATCGGTATGCTCAAAGTAGTAATATATGCCTTCTTCTTCCATCAGACGCGACGCGAAGTCCCAGTCCGACTCTCGATACTGAACGCAATAATTTCGGGGTTCGAACGTGCCCGGCAATTCAATGTCGATCTCAAATCCATCAAACACCTGCCGCAGTATATCGGGAACTGAGATGTTCTGAAAGATCCGGCTTTGGGAGACTTGGGTCAATACCCATACATTCGGAACAAGCTCGGCCCGATATTTCGAAAAACGTGTATTCCGATTGCCCTGTGTGAAGTTTACGCATAGGCCGTTAAAATATCGTTTGGTGCCGTCAGTCTGTTCGGCCACGATGGTCATCGGTTGCCCGAGTAACTGTTGCGGATCAACTTTCGTTGCTTCGCGACCGTCCTCTGATTCTTCGTGAAGAAGTTCGAGATCAAAATGAAACAATGAAGATAATGCCTCACGAGACCGAATCCGCTTTATGAGCAGAAAATCGTCGTCGAGTGGCGTGGTTACCTTTAAGAGTCTTCCTTCTTGTGTCGTCGGCATATATTCTTCGAGCCCTTCAAAATATTTGCTCGTACTTAAAGACGAAGCAGGTCAATATTTTTTGCGTTTGCTACGGACGCGGTTCCCTACGCGGGTCGTGTACGTCCCCGTCCGAGTCGTACCAAACACTCGGATTTTGGAATTCCGTTATTATATTTCCGTCGCGACCGTACACGACGACCGGACCTTCCCACTCGCCATATTCGATCGGAGATTCCTCACAAAACCAAAATCGGCACCTTTCCGAACGGGAATATGTCTGTGTTTCCCTCGCGGCCGTAACTTCGGCGTGTGCCTGTAGTGCAATATGTCGACACAACTCGTCGCCATCGCCGTGTCGCGTCATCGAAGTTTCGGCAACGTGGCACGCCAAGATAACGATCCGGTCCACCTTGTCACGCAAACGCGCGAAGTGATGAACTGTCGTAAAAGCAATAAGTTCGTGACAGAAGAGCAATGCCGTGGTATTTTCGGCTAATACCGTTACACCGTGGCACATCAGATACAAGACTCCGATCCCGCTATGCTCGTCCGCAATACGAACGACGCGATCAAAGAAATCTTCGATATGTGTACTGTCGTCGACGTCAAAGCTCAATGCAGAAGCTGTTGAGATCGGCGTCCTGCCTTCGAGCCTTGTATCGTGAACTACTACGTTTACGGACATTTTACTTATTCAAATTGATAGGTGAAGTTTTCACCTTCGCCGACGCCGACGTGCACCTTGCTGATACCCTCGCCGCTCGCCATTCGTGCGAGCACCTCGCCGGACATTTCCGGCAATAGTGTCCCTGTCAGAATGTTATAGACATTCCGGGCTCCGCTGTCCACATCTGTACAGCGTTTTGCTACTGTCTCTATGACGGTATCGTCATACGAAAATTGCGCATTGTGGTTGTCTTTTATTCGTTTTGCGATCTTGCCGAGCTGCAGTTTGATGATCAACCGCATTATCTCGTCGGAGATCGGATAGAACGGCACGGTAACCATTCTGCCGAGCAATGCCGGCTTAAAGGCCTTGTTGAGTTCCGGTTTGATCGCATCCACCAGACCCTCAGGTGATGGTGTCGTATCAGGATCGGCACACAATTTCATAATTGTGTCCGTTCCGACATTGGATGTGAGAATGATGATGCAGTTCTTAAAATCGATCTCGCGGCCCTCACCATCCTCCAGCACACCCTTATCAAATACCTGAAAGAAAAGTTCCATCACATCCGGATGGGCCTTTTCGACTTCGTCGAGCAGCACGACCGAGTAAGGCTTACGCCGAACTGCCTCGGTCAAAACGCCGCCTTCACCATAGCCTACATATCCGGGAGGTGAGCCCTTAAGACTCGAAACCGTATGGGCCTCTTGATACTCGCTCATATTTATCGAGATCAAATTTCGCTCGCCGCCGTACAGAGAATCGGCAAGGGCAAGAGCCGTCTCCGTCTTTCCGACGCCTGATGTTCCCACTAGCATAAAAACGCCGATCGGACGCTTGGGGTCGGTCAGGCCGGCCCTAGATGTCCGGATCCGCTGGGCTATCGCCTCGAGAGCGTGATTTTGGCCCAAGACGCGTTCTTGTAGGGTCGCAGCCAACTTTAGCACTGCATTTATTTCATCGGCGACCATCTTTCCGATGGGGATTCCGGTCCATCCTGAGATGACTTCGGCAACCGTCTGGCCGTTAACGACCGGCTGCATAAGCGGATTTTCGCCCTGAATCGTTTTGAGCTCTTCATTAGCCGATTTCAGTTCGGCCCTAAGCAGATCCACGTCCACGGCAGGTTCCGGAGTTGTTGTTTCGGCATCGACTGCGACTGCTTCGCCCTCGATCGCCGCAGTTTCAACCGGCTCGGGGTCTAATCGGGACATTTCCAGCTTCGCGCGAATGTTGCGGATCTTTTCGACAAGTTCTTTCTCTTTTGTCCATTGACCGTTAAGTTTCGCGAGTTCCGCGGTTGACGTGTCAAGAGCAGTTTTCAGCTCTGCCAATCGTGTGCCGTGGTCGGCTCCCGTCACTTGTTCCCGTTCGAGAGCTTCGGATTCCGACGAGAGATTTTGTATCAGTCGCGTCTCATCTTCGACGGCGGCAGGCGTTGCACCTTGGCCGATCGCGACTTTTGCACATGCGGTGTCGAGTACTGAGACGCTCTTATCAGGCAACTGACGGCCGGTAATATAACGCGAAGAGAGTTTGACGCACTCAACTATCGCCTCATCCAGGATGCGGACGTTGTGGTGCTCCTCCATTTTGCCCGTTAGTCCACGCATCATCGCAACGGCTTTTTCTTCGTCCGGCTCATCGACCTTTACAACCTGAAACCGTCTGGCCAGAGCGGCGTCCTTTTCAAAATACTTTTTGTATTCGGCCCAAGTTGTCGCGGCAATCGTCCTAAGTTCGCCACGGGCCAACGCGGGCTTTAGTAGATTGGCCGCATCGTTCTGACCGGCCTGACCTCCGGCACCGATCATTGTGTGGGCCTCGTCGATGAACATTATTATTGGTTGCGGCGAAGACTTTACCTCATCGATCACATTCTTGAGACGTTGTTCGAACTCGCCCTTAACGCCCGCGCCCGCTTGGAGCAGGCCCAGATCAAGTGAGCGTACCGAGACGTTTTTCAACGGATCAGGGACGTCTCCTGCTGCGATCCGAGCGGCAAATCCTTCGACAACTGCAGTTTTACCAACGCCCGCCTCTCCCGTAAGTATCGGATTATTCTGGCGGCGACGGGTCAGGATGTCGATGATCTGGCGGATCTCACCCTCGCGGCCAAGGATGGGGTCGATCTTGCCGGCGGCGGCCTTTGCCGTCAGGTCTTCGGTGTACTGGTCGAGAGCCTTTGTCTTGCCGGGAACACCGCTTGCGACCGGCGAACCGTCAGCCGACCCGGCCGTTTCGCCGAGGGCGACGGCATCACGTTCTTCGTTAGAGTCCGCTGTAATTTCGGGCAGTTTGATCTGCAGCGATTCGGCCGAAATATGATTAAATTCGCGTGATATCTCTCTAGCGATCCGCGCATAGCTTTCGTTTGCGACCAGAGCGAGTACGAGATGACCGCTCCGGACACGGGCTGCTCCAAAGTCAACGGATGCCAAAAGCCACGCGTCCTGGATCCATCGCGGCAGGCGGTCGCTTAGCCCCGGCGTACGCGTATTGCCAGTCTTTAGGCGGCCAAGTGCTTCATTTACATCCTTAGCCAAACGGTCGATGCTGACCTCGTAATGATTGCAGATGCGATGAAGATCTGTGTTGTCCTGTTCGAGTAACTTGAACAGAATGTGTTCGATTTCGACATCATAATTTGTTCTCGAAAGGCACAACCCGGCGGCGCCTTCCAGCGCCTCGCGGCACGTGTCGTTCAATCTGCCGATCAATGATTTTAAGTTAACGTTCATTACTGGTCATCTCCTAATTTTCTGTGAGTGAATCACCCGTTTGCAGCACTAATTGATCGTCGTCGGCGACGAAGGGTTTTGTTTTGAGCCAGGTTGTCCAACCTAGCATTGGACGTCGAACGGCCTTGGTCGTTAGTACCGAACTCGGCACCTGCTTGGCAGCCAAGATAAGCTGCAGATCAAAATCAAACTCGAATCCGATCAAAAACTTGATCATCGAGTGTAGCTGGCGATACGCCGAGCCGTTTGGCAAAAACGCCTGATATTGCTTAAATTTGAGTGGCCCGATTCGAACGCGTATTTTTGATTGCTGATCCCATACACGCGTTCCGATGATCGAACTTCGGCCAAGTTCTGAGTTGCTCTTGCCTAATTTTGTCGTATCCTCGTCCGAAAGGTCGAGCCACTGACCAAAATACTGATCCACCTTCGCCGTAACGCCAAAATAATCGCTGATCATATTTTCTAAGGCGTTCACCGAATGTGGCTTCTGTCCGATCAGGCCGACATAGGGAAGTAGCGACTCGTCATCAATGGCCATCCGACCGCGAAGCCCATTGGTGCCGAGTCCGGCAAGATCAAAAATATATGACGTAAATTCGCGATCGCCCCGTTCATAGGCGATGGGAAAACGATATTTCGCCCAAGCCCGATAAAACATTGAAACGGATCGATGGGTAAAGATGTCCAGAAATGACCAAAGCGTTGTATCGCGATGACGCACGCGATCAAGCACGAGTTCGGTGTAATGTGTCGGCAAGACTCCGCTTACACCCGCCATCCCCATAAAATTTACGATCATCTCGACAAGCCGCTTATCGGAATCTGCCACGGCGGTCTCACGGATCTCTTGGATCTCACTTGCAGGGAACTCGAGGCCTATACGCGATCGAAAGCGAACCACTTCTTCGTTCGGAAGTGCATCCCTGCCGACGGTCTTGCGGTCCGAATATATTCTCTCAAGCAGACGGACAGCTTGAAAGAACTCGAACGCGAAAGGTTCGTCGAACAACTCCTGATTTAGTGGCTTCTTCGACACAATTTACGACAGTTCCTGTTCTCCGGCCCGAGGTGCAAATCGCCGAACATTCTCCTCGCGCTGTTCGGTTCTGACAACGAGTTGATTAAACGAGTTTATTGACGAGTAAAGGCCCAGAAACCGCTCTAGAACACTTGCGAATAGAAATAATCCACTACCCACGTATTGTTCTTCGTCAAAGGTTAGCGTCGTCTCGAGCCCTCGGACAAATCCGGCACCGATCCTACCACCGATCTGTCTGACCACCTTTCGTGTCGCGATCTTGGTTATTCCCAGTATCTGCTTTCTGGTTACCGACGAATCGGCAAAATTATATAGGTGCAATAGTTCCTGCAGTGCTTCGGGCGTTCCGTTTTCTGCATTCACCAGCGAGAGATAATTCAAATTAAGGTGAGATATCAGACGCCATTGAGCGGAACGGCGTTGTGGTGGTCGGATCGTTTCGGTGGGTTTTGTCAGGCATCTGACCCGTGACAAAAGTGCCGTGCCCTCGACCTCAAAATCACCTTCTTTACCGCCAAACGGCAATTTGGCGGGCAAGTCGCGATTAGTGCAGGTGGTTTTTACGTTAAGAACCTCGACCGCCGGGATCAACGGGTTAAATTTCAGATCTACCAGCGACAAGAATACTTCGGTCCCGGCATCGTCCGTTCTTTGCGACGGCCGCCGCACACCGTACCAAAACGATTTTTCTAACTGTTCACCGTAGGCGTGGCGCATAGAGTAGAATGGCGAAAATTCGCGGGTCCGATTTGAACGCGGATCTGTTGTGATCACGTCATTTACCGAATAGATCTCAGTCGTTGACTGGCGGTGTACATCCGGAATGATCTGGTATTCGAACTTTTTCTGAGATAGATAGATCGGATCGGAAAGTTTTGAAAACAGATTTACGATCGGCGAGCAACCCAATCGAAATGTCTCATTCGTTATAGGTGCGACCGGCGGCGTAATGTCGCGCAGATGTATAACGATATCAAAATGGCTGCCGAATTTTTTAGCGATCGCTTGATCAATGCCGTACAGGTCAAAAAACAAAAACTTGTATGGGAAAGCGAAATACTCGGTCAGCAACCTGTATCCGGCGAATGAACGCTTAGTGAAGGGGAGTACAGCCTCACTCTCATCAAACCCGACCGCTTTTATCACGTCACTTGCGGCAAGGATCACTGGATCCGGTTTCTTAAACTGGATATTGGTGATCGTTTTCATCGTCTTACCGTCGATCGGAGCATCTTTTGCCCTGAACTCGACAGCAGTGGCGTGATTCAACAGGATCTCGTAAAGCGGAAAGACAAGCTGCGGTTCGCCATCAAGATAAAACCGCATTTTCTCAGGCGGTTTCGAGGTCGCGCCGTTCTTCAGTTCGCTGAGGTTGGCGTTGCCATAGCACCTCATACTGAGGCGTATCGACGCTTCGGATAGGTTGCCGCGGGCATCTTTCGGCGCCGGCGATTCGAGGGCGGCAGATTGGATCTCGATCGGCATTAGGTCAACGTCAAATGCCGTACGAAAGCGGCACGGCGTACCGTCGACCGGCCGTGAATTAAGCCGCGTACCACGTTCGATCGTTTGCGCGGCAGTCAGATTATCATTCGGCGATCCGTAGGAGAATTGGACTATCGCCATCGACGGTATCGGCGATAGATAGTGAGGATAAAGAATATTGAGAAATGCTTCGGTGATCTCGGGCAACTCGTCATCGAGTTTGTGCCCGATACGGGCCGTCAAATAGGCGAATGCCTCGATCATTCGTTCGACGTGCGGATCTTCGACCTTGTCTTCGTCCAACTGCAGCCGAGCGGCGATCTTAGGGTATTTTTTGGCAAACTCCGCGCCCATTCGACGCAGAAAGACGAGTTCTCGCTCGTAATATCCTAAGAGTTCATCACGCATAACGTTCAAATACTGCCCAGGCCCACCTCAGTGTTCAGAAGGCGGTCTATGACATCGAAAACTCGCCGCTGCCGAGTTCCAGCATAGTATCAAATACGATCGGTTCCGGCGTTGGTTCAATATCCAGATTTGCCTCGATCCTAAATCTAAGATGTCTGTCCGCGTGCTCGACGGGATCCATTGTGACCTTTAGATTCATAAACCGTGGTTCAAATATTCGGATCGCTGTTTCGAGAGACTTTGTAAGCCTCGTCTGTTCGGCATTATTTTTCGCGTTCATACCCATTATGTCGGGCAGTCCATAGAACGCGATCGAGCGTTTGGCCTCGTCGAGTTGGTTGTCGTCGTCATTAAGATGACATCTCGTATTGAGCAGCCATTCCAGATCCCGTCGAACCGATGCCTTAAGGTCCTGCAATCCTGCAGATCTTGATTTTGGGGCCTCGCGGCTCTCCTGCGGATCAAGATCGATTAGTCGGTCGAGCACCGACGGGGTGACGCGTATATCAGAATTACTGCGGGACATACTAAAACCAAACGGAGGTCAACAAAACTAATTTGCAGGGCTGCACCGATTTGCGATACAGCCCTGCGGATCTTCCTGCCGGCCAAGGCCGGGATGAAGTTGAAGTTAGACCTTCTTATTGGCCTTGACGTCGTAGCCGGCCTTGATAGCACCGCCGAGTGAACCGTCCGGTTTCTGCTCCTTGTACTCGACCTCGATCTTGGCAAAGTTCAACGAGATCTGATCCGTTGAGAAATCTCCGCCGTTAGCGGATCCGCCGGTCTGGTACGATGATACGAGGACGTCGCTCATTGTGACCTTGAGAAATTCCTGTTGCTCAGTTCCGGCCTTTCTCGATACGAGAACAGCTTTCTTGATGTGTTCGCCGGTCGCACAAGCCAACATCAATTTCGGTGATGCCTTGCTGGTTCTCATAACGAAGTGAAAATCCTGCATCGAGACCTTACCGGCACCACCACCACCACCCATTGAAAATGAACCTGCGTTTGTGGCTCCGAATGACCAAGACTGGAGATCGATCTCACCTTTATGTTTGTGATCTGCGCTCTCACCTTCGACGGTGCCAAGATTCAAAAAATAATCAACTGCCATTTTATTTTGCTCCTTTTATTTGATGGAAAAGCGTTTCTGCTATCTCCGAACTACTCACATCACTAAGACGATAGCGATAGTTTTTTTTGCGAAGAACGCGAAAAAAATAAATTAGCCGGGCGACAGATGCGAAATTTCTCAATAAAACCTTGCACCCGTCGCCATCGGCCGACGTTAGCCGTTTGCCGGCTGCGGCAAGTCCGCGACCAAACGCAACGAAACAGATAGTTCGTCGAGTTGGAAATGCGGTCTTAAGAAAGCGACTGCCCGATAGCAACCAGGTTTACCCGGGATCTCGGCCACCTCGACCTTGGCTTCGCGAAGCGGATACTGAGATTTGGTCGCCGCTGACGCATTATCGTCTTCGGTGACGTAGTTCATTATCCACTTATTGAGAAACATCTCGCACTCGCTACGCGACATAAAGCTGCCGATCTTGTCACGCATCATTGACTTGAGGTAATGTGCGAAACGCGAAACGGCAAAGATATACTGCAATTGAGTCGAGAGCCGGGCGTTGGCATTGGCGGCATCCGAATCATACTTTTTGGCCTTATTGGCCGACTGCGTTCCGAAAAACGCGGCATAATCCGTTCCCTTGCAATGAACGAGAGGGATAAAACCGTTGTCGGCAAACTCCTTCTCACGGCGATCGGTCACCGCGACCTCGGTCGGGCATTTCATCGCGATCTCGCCTTCATCCGTTTCAAATGTATGCGTCGGCAAGCCTTGGACCAGGCCACCGCCCTCGACGCCGCGGATAGCTACACACCATCCGTACATCGAAAATGCCTCAGTGAGACGCGTACCAAGTGCGTAAGCTGCGTTACCCCAGAGGTATTTCTTGTGGTCCTTACCGTCAACATCTTCTTCAAACCGAAAGGTTTCGGTCGGCTTTGTCGCGGCACCGTACGGTTCACGCATTAGAACGTGCGGCAGCGTGAGCCCGACGTAACGCGAATCTTCTGATTCACGGAAGCTACGCCATTTCATATACTCGGTGCGGTCAAATATCTTGGAGACATCGCGTACTTCCGACATCTCGCCAAAATTATCCCAGCCAAACATTCCTGCCGAAGCGGCACTCAAGAACGGTGCGTGAGCCGCGGCCGCGACTTGCGAAATGTTCTCGAGCAGTGCCATATCCTGCGGATGGTTGCCAAATTCGAAATCGCCGATCAATGCGCCGAACGGAGCACCGCCAAACGTTCCATATTCTTCTTCGTAAACTTTCTTGAATAGTGCTGATTGATCAAACTCCAAAGCTCGTTCAAAGTCCTTTAGGAGGTCATTCTTGGTCACGCTCATAACCTTTATCTTGAGCAGCGTGCCGGTCAGCGAATTCTTGAGCAAATGGTGGAGTCCGCGCCACGAACCTTCCAATTTCTGAAAGTCCTCGTGGTGCATTATCTCGTTCATTTGGGCCGAGACCAGACGGTCGATCTCCGCGATACGCGAATTGATCGCAACGTCCATATTCTTGGACATCGTAAGTTCGCCACTCATTACCTGATTGACGAATTCGCCGATCATATCCTTAGCGCGTTCTTTCTGGAAATCATCGCGGGCCATACGGCCCTCGGTCAATATCTTGTCCAGCAATCCGCCGGACTCTTCGGTCACGACGGTTTGAGCGGCGGCATCTTGTTCTTTAGTTTTTGCCATTTTCGTTTAGTCCTCCTTTGAACCAAGCTGGTCGCTTAATTCCTTTTGCTTATCGACATTTGCGATGATGTCCTCGAGCATCGTCTCGAGTTTTTCATTGCCGTCCATCTTCGACCGGAGGTCTGCGAGCTTTTGCCGTGCCTCAACAAGTTTCCTGAGCGGCTCGACCTGCTGGACGATACGATCGGGTTCAAAGTCCTCGATACTGCTAAATTTCAGTTCGACACCCATTTTGCTGCCGTCGTCCTGAACTTTGTTGTCCACTGTATACGCGAGCCTCGGAGCCATTCCTGCAAGGACCGAATTGAAGTTATCGGGATCGATCTCCACAAACTTACGGTTCTTGAACGCCGGCAGCGGTTCTTCCGGTTTTCCGACGAAGTCTCCCATAACGCCGAGAACAAACGGAAGTTCTTTTAATTCGATAGCTCCGCCGACCTCCACATCGTACGTTATCTGCACACGAGGCGGGCGAACCCGATCGATCTTATGCTGCAAACTTTCTTTCTTTGGCATATTCTATTTTCTCCTTAGGCTTTAACCATTTATATAAGACTAATAATTGCAAAATCTTTCCGGCAAACTACTCGCCTCAAACAGGCGACATCGAAACCGTCGCAAAGTTACCATTCATCGCTACCGGTTGACTCCGATTCGGTCGTTTCTTCAGCCGGTTCGGAGTAATAATCGCCGGCGGATGACGAGGTGCCGATCCCGAGCATTTCATTGATCTGCTCGAGAGCCGCCGAGTCCTTGATGACCTCTTGCAGCCAACTGTCGAGCGGCATATTACCCCATTTGACAGCTCGATTCACGAGATATGCGACCGGGCTGTGCGGTTCGGACCGGTGAAAGAATACAGCGATCTCCGAAAGTCGCTTGAGGGCATCGGAACGCGACTTGACCGCGCCTACCATTGTCGACGGAGTTCCGGCGTTAGTGCTTTCTGACGATCCATCCTCACTCGGAGTCGTTTCTTCGGCAACATCGTTTTCATCGGGTTCCTCAAGACGCTTCCTCTCTAAGATCTTCTTGACCTGGCCGTAGACATCGTCAAGCGATTTTTTTAACGTGCTAAGACCGGGCATCTGATTGCGGTCGTATTTTTCCTCGATCACCCGATTGAGTTCAGTAAACGCTTCCCAACATTCTTCGATAGTACGATTGATCGACTCGGCTTGGGCTCGTGTGGTCTTGGCGACTGCGACCTTCCAGAGATCACCGGTCACTCGGCCTTCGCTTTCCGCCTTAGCCCGTTGGTTATTGAATTCCTGTTGTTTGTCGGGGTCTAACGAATCAAAATTCGGCGGCGTCTCAAGTGAACGGGCCGTAAGCCAATCATTGTAGGAATAGAGGGCACCACCGGTGATCGGGCACGACTTGACGGCATTCGCGCCTTGGACGTCGAGCCACGAAACGGCATTTGCTCGGCCCTCCATATCCCCTTCGTCGATGATCGGATGGAGCGTGTCCCAAAACTGATCCTGAAGTCCGCTAACGAGTTTCAGGCTGTCGCGAAGACCGGCAAATCCGTAATTTACGATCAGCGACTCCGAAAGCCAAGCGGCGATCTGCAAGTCCTTGGCCTCCGTTGCCAAGGCCGGTACTGCCAGTTCGACGACTTTTCGGTAATCGGCCACCTTTAATTCGGTCTGCCATTCGCCCTGGTTAAGGTTGTCGTCTGATCTGCGAGCTTCGTTTATTTCATCGTAAAGCCCCGAATAGCGCAGGCTCACGCCAGATGGCGTCTCTTCGGACACCGGCTGAAGCAGGGCATCTAAGTCGATCACTTGCGGAACCGACAATTCCTCATTCATTCGAAAAACTCCTTGCAACTGACATACAAAGACGTTCGGATCTCAATAGTTTGCTGAAATACGCTTCATTCTATCCGAAAACTAGATATAAATCACTATATTTCTTGCGTAGCAAGTTACTCATGTTCAAACACGATGGTTTCGAGGTCGAGTATCGACCGATCCTTGCCGTCCATCCAAAACAATTTTAGTCCTTCGCCGGCGTACAAGTCTGACCCGAGGTCACGCCAATCGGTCATACGGCCGAGTCGCACCAGATCGTTCTCACTATCGGACGAGCCGGAGTATAAAGACGGAAAGAACATTTCGCCGTTGGTTCCGTCGACGAGTTCGACCTGAGCCTGGATCCAAAACAGATCGCGTAGCGATTTCGGCTTAAAAAATTCGACCTTTTGTACCTGTTCGATCGGCAGCCAAACGTACGAGTCCTTGAAAATTACCTCGAAGATACACATCGTCGAATCGTTATAATCGCGAAAGTCGCTGATCTCACCGCCGTTGACCGTAGCTTTGAATGCGGGGCGTTCTTCTTCGATACGGTCAAGCATCGCTCTTGCTTCGGCAATATTACCCTCGCGGATACGATTGTTGGCCTGGATCAGGTCCTCGACATACGTCGGCGGCGGGGCGATGATGCCCGGCTTTAGACCATCTGCAAAATAACGGGCACGGTCACGCTCCGCCTTGAAATTATTGCGGTAGATCAGGGATCCGATCATCGCATTAGCGTCTTGGTGGCCAATTACATCAAGCTGCTTTTCTGCCCGATCCCAATCGCCTGCGAAACACGAAAGTTCAAAGAGAAATATTCGAGCCGGTATGTCCGTCGGATTACTCCGGACGTGATCCAAAACCGACGCGATCGAACCTGTGAGGTCACCACCGTCCAGCATCTGTTTAGCGTTTTGCATAAAATCCTCCAATCCCTCCGCTACTTGAGCATATTCTGCGGAGCCTTGACCTGTCTGAAAATGCTCTTATCAAAAAGGTCGCCGCCGCTTGGCCTTACCGTGGCCGATACCGATTTACCGCCTACCGAGTAGCTGAGGGTGTATTCACCACCTGCCTGTTTCTGCGGTTTGCCGGCGTCAACAAAGCGGAATAGTCCCCAAGTGCCAGGGAATTTTAACGACGACGAGTCAGACGTCGGCGGTGTCGCCGAATTCGAAGCCGGAGGTGCAGTTGTCGTGGTCGCACCGGACGCCCCGGAACTTACGATCACTCCGGTCTCGGCCGACTGTGCCGCCGGGAATGAACCGTTGATCGACGCGGTCCCTTCGGATGTGACCTTTTGTCCGTCGATGGTAACCTCTACGAGCGAGTCCTTGCCGACCTTTAGGGCAAAAGCGTACTCAAATTTCGGCGTGTTGCCCGTACCGTAAAGAGCCTTTCTAAGTGCAAAGGCGTTGTTGAGGTACGCGACAAACTCGTCACTGAACTTGACCTCGGCAGTGTCCTTCAGCTTCAACTGGCCATTGGACTCCTCAAAGTATTTCTTGAGGCGGTCATCGTAGAATTTAGACAGTTTACCGTCAGTCGGATTGAGGAAGGCGGTCAGTTTCGTAAGGTCCGACTCCGATTGCCCGTCTTCAAACGGAAATCCTTTTTCGATCTCTTTGGCCGCCGGCATTATTTGTTCGCTCCAGGATTTTTTGAGCTGGTCCTGAGCACCTTGGCCGAGCAGGCTCTTCAGATTACCCAGCGGTTCCTGCAGGACCGTCGCTAATTCCTGGGTCGACGATGTCGTAAAGCTCTGGATCATCCCGATGATCGCCCGTTCGTTTGAGAGTAACTTCAGGCTATCGTCCTTCTCGTTCGCAAGATCGTCCGAAACTTGTTTTAGCTTTTCGGCCGAAATTCCGTTCAGGTTCTTGTAGACGTTTTGCAGTGAGGCTCCATAATTATCCACCGGAGCCCGATCTTTCTGACCTTTTTTACCGACAAATTCAAAAAGCGGCTGAAATTCCTTCTCAGGCGGTGTCCCACCCGCGTTGGGATTTTCCTGCGATACAACAAAGCTCTTGATCCAATCCCACCAGCCGATAACCTCGGGCGGAGCCGAGAGATTTGTGTTGCGGCTGATCTCGATCATCAGCACTTTCATCGGCGAATTTTCGAGTGAAAAAACCTGCAGTGCCGCCGCAGCATCTTCCTTTGTCTTATATGGCTTTACGGTTATGCCCTTGGCAAAAGCCCGCCATTCATCGGCGTAGTCGCGATAATAGCGGTCTTCGAGCTTTTTGGAATCGGTCGTCTGGGCGATCTTTGATTTGCCGACCTCACCCATTACCCAATCGTCTTCGCTCAGCTTTTCATCAGCCTCTTTGAGGGCCTTTTTCATTAGTTCGTTGCCGGAACGCGTAAAGATGCTTCGCACCTGATACGCACCATCGAGAAATCTCGCGTCCGAACCGTTTCGGGCCAATATGGCATCGACAGTGGTCGGCCCGACCTTTTCATCGACCGCCTTTGAAATCTCCGTGACCTTGCGTTTGTAATATCTGAATACCGCGGGGAATGCTTGCAGTTTGGCACGCGTATCGGCAACCAGCTTTTCATCGATCAGAATACGCGGAAAGCTGTAATCTTGATCGTCTCGGTCGACCTGTTTGGCCCAAAATTCTAATTGGAGAGCCGCTTTGGTTTTGAGTTCTGCCGGGATCTTGCCCTCGGTTGTCCAGTAATCCTTTAACGCACTGGCAATATGCGCTGAGTCGGCTTTGTCCTTGTAGGGGCCGGCTAACATCAAATAGGCCTTCAAGAGATCGTAATTTTTACCTAGAAGAGCCTCCTCAGCATCGGTCAACTGCGTTGAATTAACGACGGGATTCGATGTGGAAAACTTCTTTAGGTCACTTTGAACCTTTGCGATCGTGGCGGTCTTGTACCGGTGTTCGATCACGTCCATATAGACCTTTAACAGATGCTGTTTGTAGACGCGATTGCCCGAATAGAGCCCGAATCGCATAAACCAAGGGGCACCGTTTCGCTCATAATCATCAAGTTTGACGATCAATTCCCGAAGTGATTCGGTGGTGTCGATCTCTGCACGCGTTGCCTTTTCGTCAGCTTTTGAGGGGTCCTTGTATGCTGAGGTTTGCGTTATTGCGATTAAAGCCTCGCCGCGAGCCCGAGCATCCTCGAGCATCTTTTTATTGTTATAGAGCGAAACGCCGGATAGCGAAAGCAGAATGATCAACAATCCGGCACCGAGCAAAATTGATGCCCACCCGAGCAGCGGTGCACCTTGTTTGCGTGCTTGAAATGCTCGTACAATATCCTTGTCACGCAGCAAAACGTCGCGGAAGAACCGATGAGTAAAGAATGTGTCCGCAACCGTCTGGGGTGCGTTCGGGCTGGACTTAGCCGCGGGTGACGCACTGAAATAAAAACCTCTAAGCAGCGGATTTTCGCTAAAGGGGTTTGGTCGGAAAAGAGTCGCCACAAAGGCACCGATCTTTCGACGTGCAGACCCGAAATGCAACGGAAAGTTAAATATACGCAGCTGTCGGACCGGCGAAAACGGAGCGGAAAGTCGCAACAATCGCCGTTTCATCGCCGAATTATGAAGTAATTCAAATTCGCCTTCGAACATCGATTGGCCCGCATCACCCTTGTCGAGCGGAATGGTCGATCCCCAGACCAGCGAGCGCCCATCATTTTTTGAGACCGAAAATGAGTCCCGGAAACCTTCTATTCCATCGGCATGAGTAAAAACGGTGTAAACCGGAAATCGAACCTTTAGCCGTTGGATGGCATCATCGACCCTTGCCCTTAATACCTTCGCCAACTCATCATTTTCGCGATCATCGCCCTTGATGACCCGATCCACATCGGCGGTGATAATATAACCGTCTATCGGGCGGTTCGGGCGGTTCTTGCGTATCAATTCCAGTAGAGCACTCCACTCGTCGCTATCCGAACCCTCGGTTTGATAGCGGCCCGAGGTGTCAATAAATACAGCTTCGCTGGTAACTCGCCAGGTAACGGACGTTGTCGCTCGAACAAACTTTTGCTCAGATTGTCTTTGGCTCGGAAGGGTTTGAAAATCGAGGTCTGAGCCTACGATCAGCGACGTTTTGCCACTCCTAGGCGGTCCCGCCACGATATACCACGGCAGAGAATATAGGGCGTCCTTTCCGCCATCTCCCAGACTGGATGTACGCAAAAACTGGATCGTCTCAATAATGCTCTGTTCGAGTTCGGGGTATTTGCCGGTCGGGGTTGTCGTGGCGGCGGCCTTCTCCGTCGTTTCCGTTCCGACCGTTTCCGCGGCGCTTGCGGCTTCCGCTTCGGCCCGTTCACGCTTTTTGCGGCGGCGTGAACCGACGAACGCGATGACCAGTGCAAACGGCAACGTCAACAGAACGAGTCCGATAATGACGATCTTCTGGGTATCGCCCACGGTGCTTGGCGGCAACATATACACGATGACGCTGACAATGCCATAAAACGACATCATTCCACCGATGCCGAACGCGTATGATAATTGGCTTGTATGCCAGGAACTCATATTCTCGTAAAACTAACGCTGTAACTTGTCTACTGCTTCCTGAATGTACATCGAGGACATCAGAAACATTATTAAATAAGCGATCAAAGCGGCGCCGAGCCCGCCAAAGGCTCCGATCTTTGCCCAAGTCGGTAGTCCACGGTCTTTCGGCACTTCCGGCTGATCATTGGCGAGCCAGTTCGGCGACAAGTCGACCGGTTTGATCTTGCCGGCCTTGACCAGGGCGTTGGCGGTCGATTGCATTATGGCGAGCAGTTTTTCCTGCTCATACACACCATACCTGCCCTTAAAACCGAGCAGCATACAGTAATAATAGATCTCGACAGCATCTTGCGTGACGTCGATCTGTCTAAGCATCGACTCAAGCTTGTCAAAGAATTTGTTGCCGGCCAACTGCTCACCAAAATACTCGAGTTGGAGTGGGTTTCGCTCCCATTCCGAGCGTAGGGGGAAATTGTTGGTCAATATCGTTTCATCAACAAATGAAGCAAGTGCAAATTTCGATACCGAGACGATTTTGTGATTGAATTTGTATCGCTCGGCACGCTTTTCAAAATCGTCCAGCAATCCAACGACCTTGGGCCGAAGGTCATTCGACGGCGCGACAATACTTGCCTTGAGACGGAGGATCAAGTCAAAGATCGGCCCGGCAAATGTTATTAGATCATTTTTACTGACAGTTTCGGACATATTACAGTCAGGGTTTTACTGCGTACATTTCGAGTTTAACATCGGTGATCTCGTCGGGAACATAGACCGACACAACCTTTGAGCCCTTGATCCCGTCCCAGTAGGGGCCGATCGAATCGAGTTGAAAATACTTAAAGCCGACGCGGGCCGGGATCGGTGCCGGCGGCGGATTAGTGTATGTCAAAACGACGCCGGGCAATGCCGAACCAATGACCGAATCGATCACGTCGCGTGATGCGATCTTGACCACGCGCGGAACACCATCTATGACCTTTGACTCGGGTATCTGGGACCTTACGGCCAGATAAAAAGCCGCGTCCTTGAGCAATCGTTCGTCTTCCACCCTGCCGACATACAGGGTTTCGCGTGTTTTCTCGAGCGGGATGGCAACACATCGGCTTGGGATCACAGTTTCGAGCAGATCTCGAAGCTGTCCCGCTAGGTTAAAGAACGTGAAATAGAGGTCATCGTGATCGTACTTGACGATGTCACGCGGGTGGAAATCCGTCGAGAAAGTCATCAACTTGCCGACTAGTCCAGCCATCTCGAGATACAGTCTTTCCGGATGCACAAGGGATGAATAGAAAAAATGCGACATTGCCGGAATCGATGAGTTAATGGTATGCAACAACCAGAATACCCCGGTATCAGAAGTCGTAAAATCAGCCAAGCCAGCCTGACGCTGCCGACGCTGTTCGCCGAGGCTCCCACTTTTGGTGATCAATATCTCAACGAATTGACGCATCATATCGCCCAGCCAGACGGAGCTGGATGCATTTAGCGTTGGCGGGATATATTCGTCTGAGATCCTTACCTGGCCGGTCGGAGTTCGTTCAAGTTCAGCGATCTTGATCGAGGTAAAGCCGTCCCGGAGTTCGTCGTCAAAGATTATGCGGAGATTATTCTTTGTATATGCGAGCGGCTGTTCGTTCGTGCCGCTGGTTTCGTCCTTGACCAGAGCACCTTCCTGCAAGTACCTGAGCGTCGCGCTTGCTTTCGCCCCATTGGACTGAAAATTAGCTTCGCCGGCCTTCATCGCGGGGATCGCAAGGTGCACACCCAATTTTTCAGCCTCAGCGTGAAAATGGTCCCCCACGGGACGCAGATCGGGCACCGATTCGACATCGGGGACGTTTACGACCAATCCGTCAGGCATTACGGCACGACAACGGGTGATCTGAAAGTTAGCGTTGGCGATCGCTTCATTGTTGATCTTGAGGTCGAGTATTCCATACGAATATGGAGCGACCGACCCGATCCGTGACTGAAGCAGGTCTTCGTGGTAGTTGTCCCACTGCTGAAAATGATGCGGCGTGAGCAGCATTCCTTCATTCCAGACGATCTTGCGGTATTTGCTCATAAGCCAAGGTAGAGGTAAATAGTAAACCGAGTTTGCCAATTAGTAAATAGCGCGAACAGCTAATAAGCCGATACAGCACTTCGGTTTGCAGTCGGACGGGCTGTGCCCAATTACGCTTCCGCCGACGGTATTTCGGTTTTGGTCAGTTGACCAAAAAAATCGGCCGCCCATCGCTCGCCGGTCTTTTCCTCAAAGATGTCCGGATGGCGTTCGACAAAGTCGAGTGCCTCGATCATCATCAGCGATGACAGCCCGTCTGTATTCCTGGTGCGCCCGACGTTTAGCATTGCTTTTGATGGCTTTAAGATTATTGGGACCTTTTTGATCTTTTCACCGGATGGACTTGCACAGTATTCGGCCGGCGAAGTGACAAGATATTCACGGCACACAAGCGGGCGATCCGGATGGATCGAGCACGACTCATCCTCTAGAAACGGGCACGGGATATCCTCTTTCATATAGCTTGTAACCGTCTCGACGTACTTCTGTGGCAAAAATCCGGGCAGGTGTTCTGACGCCAAATCCATTAGGTCGGTGAGTTTGTCAAACCATCGGATCGCGACAAAGTGAGCAAGAGCATCAGCAAATCGCTTCCGGACGACCGACCGGCGTGGTTCCGGCATCGAAGCAACGAGGTCCGCGATCTGATAAGCCTCGACCTCCGAGATCGGAACAGCCTGTCGGCAACAGGCACCGCATCCGGCCTTACACGATATCTCAATATTGTCGTCTTCCAATGAATCAATGCTTAGACCCACCACGGCACTCGACATCTGTTGAAAAATTGGCAGCATACGCTGAGGCTTGACCGGTGCGGCGGGCACGGTCAATTGCATCTCGACCGGTTGACCGTTTATCCTCAAAACGACGTTGCCTGTGACCCATTCTTCGGTTTCCATTTCCATATTAGCTTAAAGTCCCGGTGCCTCAGTATTGACGCCAAACGCCTTCGGGTTTTGCATTATCGTGCCAACGGCCAGAAATCGAAGTGCAAGGTCGTATTGGCTATCGGTGATCTGGCCATTCCTCTTCAGATACCAGATGGTGCGTATCTCGCGCACTAGTTGCGGCGAGTCCGTCGCCAGTTTTTGTAGCATATTACGCATTCGCATAAAGTCGCCGGACGCACCTTGATCATACGCTGCGATCATTAAGAGGCAATCGTCGCCGAGTTCGTTGCCGACCTGTATGCTCAATTTGTCCAATGTGTCGGCCATTGACTGCGCGGTTTGTAGCACGTCGCCGCGTTGTGAACCGAGTTTCGTGATCGCCGCCGCCGCCAGAAATTGCGGCTTTAGGTTCTTTGATTGAGCGAGAGCCTTTATCTGGCTTGAGTTCTTTCGTGCCGAGGCGAGGTTGTCGGCCAAGGATGAACCTGACTTGATTGAATTGATTTTGGCGCCCACTATCTGGGCATTGGCACCCGTGATGAATCCGCGTTTGTCGTTTTGGGCGATCGAGCGTAAAAAGCTCTTGGCACTTTCCTCGACCTTAGTGGTTTCGGTCTGATCGCCGGTTGGCGGAGGTAACGATTGATTGGTGTTACCTGTTGGCGTGGGGCTGACGGTGATGACGTCATTGGAGTTTCGTTCCGGAGTGTCCGAGCCCGCCGGAGTTTTCGACCTCGCGGGCGGGTCGATCGGGTCGTCGGAATATACGATATCTCGATTGTCCTGTCTGCCGTTTCCACGCGTCATCAAAACGAAAGCCCCGACGCCAATGAGAATCAGAATTGCGATTATCGGGGCAATGTAAAAAAGGCTTGGCGGAATGCCGCCAGGAGCGGTAGCCGCCGAGCTCGGTTGAGGTATGGCCGGTGCCGGTTTGGTGCTCTCCGGCGGAACCGAGGGCGGCAGACCGGACGGATCGTCCGAGACAAATTCGACATCGATCTCAAAGCCGCCAAGTTCGAGGCGGCAGTTTTCGCTTAGAGCCGTCGGTTCGGTCAGCGGCGTGTCATTGATCGTTGAGCCATTGCTGGAACCGCGTTCGGTGACGACAAAAACGTCGCCAAAACGGTCGATCAACAAATGGTCGCGCGACAGCCGTCCGTCAGTGATCGCGAGGTCGTTGGTCGAGTGTCGCCCGATCGCAAATCGTGCCTTATCGACAGCGACGCGTTGCTCCGCTCCGTTTGCGTCCTTAAATTTTAGGAAAAGTTCGATCATCGTCCCGGTCGCCGTTCTATTTGGTATACGTCGAAACCGGTTGGAGGTTCAGCCCAAAATCCTGCGGGTTTTCGCCAATTATGGCGGCAGCAAAAAACTTCGGCACGTACTTAAAGTTCTCTGCCTGAAATTGTTTCGAGAGTTTGTCGCCGTTCGCGATCAGTGTCCAAAAATCACGCGGCAAACCCGAATTCGAATCCAACGCCTTCTGCAGATTAGAGCTAAGCCCACCCTCGCCGCTATTATAGCTGCCGATCGCCAGCGGCACGCTTGCCGGACCGGTGCCGTATCGTCCGGTCAGGGCTTTCATATAGGATGCGGCGGCCCGTGCCGCAGGTTCGGGCTGACAGCGTTCGTCCGGGTTTGACGGCGAAGCCCCCGAAAATACCTTTAGGCCGTGGATCTCCGCCGTTGCCTTCGTAAACTGAAACATCCCGAGCGGCCCTGTCGGGCTCTGCAGACAGATGCAGTGCTCCGATTCGATCATTGCCAAATAGAGCCCTATTCGCGGATCGATGCCTTTCTCATTAAACGCCCGTACGACGAATGGAGCATTCTTACTGGCGCGTTCAAATGTGGCCTGGAGATTATCGCCGAAGCGGCAGCCGCCAAGCGGTTTCACCTTTGCCCTTGAGGCATAGGCGTCCGTAAATCCCTTTATTTTATCGATCGCGGCTGCCGGTATAGCCTCGCTGCCGCTATTCCCGATCACCTGTGCGATACGCATCGCTTTGGCCTCAAGGTACTGGCGGCGTTCGGCGTCGGACATCTCCGCATATTTCTTGCCGCTCGGCACGTTTACCGGCGTAATGTTGCTATTGCCGACCGGTAGGTCGTTTGCTCCGGTATTTGAATTGTCAGACACCACCGGCGAACTCGACGGCGAACCGTTCGGTTTTGCGGTCGGTGACGGTCGCGGACCCTCATCTGGAAATGTATCGACATCTCGGTTCGACGCGATCTCCGGACCCGGGCTCATCACGGCAAAAGCGATCAGAACGACGGAAATGCTGATCACCATTATCGCGGCTGCGATCACGATGACGGGCACCATACTGAATTTTCCAGCCGGTTCGGCGGACGAAACCACGTTGCTTGGCCGAGGCTCCGCCCGTGCAGTTTTCGGCTCCAAGACATTGACGGTTAGAAGCGTGTGGTCGCCGATCTTGATGCGGTCACCATCGCGAAGCGGCGTACCGGTCGCGGCAGCACGTTCACCGTTGACAAACGTGCCGTTGGTCGAATTTTCATCGACGATCCAAATGCGTTCGCCGTCGCGGTAAATTACCGCGTGCAGCCGCGAAAGTCCGTCGTCGGCAAATCGATGGTCGGATTCGTTCCCGCGTCCAAAGGACATTCGCTCACCATCGATCGAGATCGTTTGCGAACCTTCGGGTGTCGGATATGTCAGCGTAAACTGCTTCATCTTACATTGCTACGCGGTAAAGGTCCGACAACGGGCGGTCCTTTGTCAGTCCGAATGCCTGCGGATTTTCCGCCACGATCCCGGCGGCAAAAAAGCGTATCAACTGTTCGCGTTCGGCCGGCGTTCGGATCGAATTCCATACATCGGTACGATTTTGCGGCAAGGTCGCCTTCCACGCCCCGGCGTCCTGGGGCGATTTGCCAAAGGCCGCAGCACTATAGATGACGTCGCCGTCAAAAACACCGAATATTATCGCCTTGGCATATAATGCGGCGGAGCGGGCCGCACACGCTTGCGACGCGTCCGACAGCGTCTCTGTCCCGCACATACCATTATATTTATTTTCGGTGACAAATGCCGTCGTCATCCGCCAGAGGCCTTCGTCAGAACCCTGTTTATCGACCACGAACTTACTCCGTGCCATCGCAAGGATAAAGCCGAACGGCGGATCGATATTCTGCTCGCGGACAAATGCGGTGTTAATGGTATCGCGATAGACTGCGGCACGCTGTGAATAGCCCTCGATGGCATACTCGCCGGAGCGCTTTTGCACTTCCTGCAAAAATTGTTTGTTCGTAACGTTGTAGCTGAAACTGCCCGAAAACTGCTTGACTAAGCGTTGCGTCAAATCGCTCACCTGCACGAGCGAAGGTAGTCCGCGACCGGATGGTTTGCCGGGTTGCGTATTCGTCTGAGCCACGATCGGCGTCTGCGCAGGTTTGGCGATCGCCCGAGTCTCAAACGCAAGAGCGACCGCAGAGCCTTGCGGCATCTTCTGTCCGTTTTCGTCGATCAAAACGATCTCAAGAACGTGGTCGACCCCGTCAGCGAGTTCCGGATGTTCCTTAGGGTCGAGTGTCGCACTGAAGCTTGGGCCATTTGCCGTGGCGACCTCTTGGCCGTCGATCAGGAATATTGCCCGATCGACACAAGCCGTATTTTCGGCCTTGACCTCGATCTCGACCGCAGCATTGATCGTGTCGCCGGGTTCGGGTTTGACGATACGGGCGGTGGCGTCACAGGCTGACGATCCGCGTGTCATATAAAACGCACCCGCCGCGACCGCACACACCACCGCTAAGCCGACCACGGCACCGGCGATCAGGATGGTAGGGTTTGAGGAAGACGAAGACGTCGCTGCCGCCGCCTGGGTATTGGTACTAGTAGCGTTGCGGACACCTTGTCGGATCACATCGTAAGCGGCATATTCCGCTTCGGTCGACGCCTGCGAACCGATCGTCGACATCTCGCTGTTTGCCCGCGACATTCCGGCCGAATCCGACACTTGTGAACCGCCCCTATCGACCGCCGATCGGCCTGAAGACCCGGCGTCGCTAGAGTCGTCTGATGTGCCCGCAAGTGCAAATTCGGCCTCGCTAGACCCGCCGAAGAGGATCGCGTCGCCCGGGACAAGTCGGGCCTCGCCATTTACGCAGACACCGTTGACGGTAGTACCGTTACTGCTCTGCAGATCGATAAGGTAATAGTCACCGCCGCGTTTTTCGATCTCGGCGTGATAGCGCGACACATTCGAATCCGACGGAAAGGCCACGGCGTTGTCCGAAGTTCGACCGATCGTCGTCACATCGCCGTCGAGCTCCGTTTCACTGCCGTCGAATTTTAGTATCGCGTGCTGCATACTAGTTTACGACGATATCGTATCAAATAATTTGCGGTTTGCGGCGGCAGATCGCCGCCATTGTAGATCAGAATCCGCCCGTGTCCGAACGGCCATTGAAAAACAGAAAGTAAACAAAGGCTACAAATCCGATCGCGACCGCCGCCAACACGAAAACGACAAGTGCGGCGAAAATCGGGCGCGAGGCCTTGGCGGGCTTGGTCGTCGGCCTTTCCACGAGGACGCGTTCGGCCGTAAACTCCTCGGAAATAAACGGTTGAGGCTCGATCGCGACCGCCGGAACGTGTGCCGGGGCCGTTGCAACCGCGGCTTCTGACGGTGATTTTCCCTCGGGCGGTGCGTATAGCTTTGCCAGAGGGTCGTCGGGCAGTTCGAGAGCGATATCGTCATCATCGCCCGGGGTCGAGGGCTCTAGGGTGTCGGGTTCCGGGTCGAAAAGGTCGATCGGATCGACATCGTCGGGGCGGACCAGTTCGCCGGTGGAACTGCGAAATACCGGTTCAGGCAATTTCCATTTATTCGACATATTATCGCTCACTGCTTACAAGTGCCGATCAATGCGGCAGATCCAAAACGTCCGAACGCGTAATAATACCCGTAATACGCTTGAAATCCTCGATCACGACTGCCGGAGACTTGGTCAGTTTATTCTTGATCGAGTCAAAGCTTTCGTCAACGTCAACGACCGGAAAACTCTTGTCCATAATGTCGCTGACCTTGGCATCGAGCAGATTACGATCCTTGAGCAAGTTGGTCAAAATATGGCTTTCGCGAAGGCTGCCGACCGATTCGTGACCGTCGATAACTGGCAGCTGGGTCACGCTGTTCTCACTCATCAGTGCCAATGCGGCCGCGACCTTTTCGTCGGGGCCGACCGAGATCAGTTCACGCGGCGAACCCGCACTTTTGGTGTCAGCGATCAGGCTGGCAGTTATACGCTGCGGTTCGAGTAGCAGTTTCTCCTTCATCCATTCATCCGAGTGAAACTTACTCAGATAATGTTCGCCCGTGTCGCAGACGATGAAAACGATGCACGCCGATTCGTCAAGATCCTTGGCGACCTTAAGGGCGGCGGCAAAGATCGTTCCCGCCGAACCTCCGCAAAAAATGCCCTCACGGCGGCCGAGTTGGCGAGCGAGGTCAAAGGACTCGCGGTCCGTTATATTGATGATCTCGTCGATCGTATTGAGGTCGGCGTTGCCGACCGGCAGATTTTGACCGATGCCCTCGACCAGATACGGTGTCGCCTCGGGGATGAATCCCGATTCCTTGTAGGTCTTAAAGATCGAGCCGTATGGATCGGCTCCGATCACCTTGATGTCGGGGTTCATCTCCTTAAGGTAGCGTCCGGTACCGCTGATGGTGCCGCCGGTGCCGATCGAGGCGACAAAGTGCGTGATCTTGCCGTCGGTATCATTCCAGATCTCGGGGCCCGTCGTGCGGTAGTGCGCCGCCGGATTTTCCGGATGATTGTACTGATCCGGATAAAATGAATTAGGTGTTTCCTCCGAGATCCGCTTTGCCGTCGCGACGTAATGGTCGGGAGTGCCGGGCTTGGCCGCCGCCGGGCAGACGACGATGTCAGCCCCGAGGCCTTTCAGATAACGCACCTTTTCGGTCGAGGCTTTTTCCGTAAGTACAAAAATGCACTTGTAACCGCGAACCGCCGCAACCAGAGCCAGGCCGATGCCGGTGTTGCCTGATGTCGCCTCAATGATGGTCCCGCCCTTTTTCAGCACGCCCTCGCGTTCGGCCCAGTCGATCATCGAGATGCCGATGCGGTCCTTGACCGAGTATCCGGGATTGAGGCTCTCCATCTTGGCGTAAATCGGTGCCTTGATCTTGAGTTGCTTGGTAATATTGTTGATACGTACGAGCGGCGTATCGCCGATCAGTTCCAGAATGTCGTTGTAAACTTTCATTTGTCCTAAAATTGTGCGAGCTATTGCCAAAGCAAATAGTCGTATAAGATTTGCTGCTACGCAGAGTTTAATCGCAAAGCCGCTCTGAGGCAAGAATCACACGGATCGGGTATCGCTGAAACCGAATATACCTGCTCCGCCGCTGACACAATGACGCTCGTAGGCGTAACACGTAAATGTAACGAGCACAACGGCCTACGTCATTGGACTTGATCAAAATGGCACGATCTTCGACACGACAGCCGCGAGTTTGGGCAACAGGGCTCAACTGCCGATTTGTCTGGCGTCGAGCAGTCGTTTGGGGTCGTTTGTGATCAAGGCCCTGATCCCTCGGGTTTGGCAACGGGCGATCCATTTGGGGGCATCGGCGGTCCAAATGGTCACCGGCATTTGAGCCTCTCGGGCGAGGTAAGTGAGTTTCTTTGACGCAAGGGTATGATGCAGCGATATTTGCTGTGCCCCGAATTCGTGGGCAAGAGCGATCATATATTTGCGACGGCGGAGTACCGTCATTATCGTCGGCTCGAACAATGCGGCGGTCTGAGCCTCTGGCAAGCGATGGCGGACAACGGGAATTGCCCCGAGCCTGAAACTCTTAACGATCATCTGCCCGAGCCGCGGCGAATCGCGGATCACGTCGGAGACGGCAATGGCCAGCGAACGATAGTCTGCTACGTTAACCTTGAGTTCGATATAGATAAGGCCGGCAAAATCGCGGCATAGCTCAAGCACCTGAGCCAGTGTCGGCACCGATTGGTCGGCAAACGCGCTATCGGCAAGCTTTGGATGTTTGTCGTTAAACCACGAACCGACATCCGCCGAGCCGAGTTCGGCAGCGGTCAGATCCGCGACACGGTCGCGCCGTCCGCCAGTGCGTTCGAGCGTTGCGTCGTGGATCACGACCGGAACGCCGTCTTTTGACAACTGCACGTCGAACTCGAGCCCGTCGGCACCGGCATCGATCGCCAGCTGAAATGCGGCGAGCGTGTTTTCCGGTGCGAATGAGCTTGCACCTCGGTGGCCGATTATGAGCGGCGTGTTACTCACTTTTTCTCCAGTAGAAAAATCGTCTTACTCCAGGCTATCGGTTCGGTGATAGGGAATTCGTGATTGCCGACAATGTTGAAATAGCGTGTCGCGGCGACCCTTACGTTGTCCAAAGGATGGATCTTAAACTTGTATAGCAGTTCGAGTACGGACCCGACGATCGATGGCTTCACCGGCAGTAGTACGAGCGGGGCACCTTTTTTGAGAACGCGTGCCGCCTCGCGGAGTCCGGCATCGAGCGGCGTGTATTCGAGTACGCCGCACATCAGGATGAGGTCGAACGACTGGTCCACAAACGGCAGGCTAAGAATGTTTCCCTGCACGATATCCGTGATCTTGGCGTGCTTTCGGCGTTTTAGAAACTGCTCGCGGGCTACCTTGAGCGATTTGAATGATAGGTCAAGTGCGATCGCCCTTTTCGGATCGAACGCCGCGTCCTGAAACGCCAGCGAGACGATGCCCGTGCCACATCCGGCATCCAATACGAGCGAGTCTGAATCGATCTTGAGATCTAGCGAACGCAGATACTTGGCAACCGAATTGCGGTAACCGTTGAGCCTCAACGCCAGATTATGAACGTCAGCGATGCGGTCATAGAGGCCTTGGGTTTTAGCTTTACCGGTTTGGGTGTGCGTCCCTTTTTTGGGCATTCGGTTACTTTTCCGCCATAAGCTTGAAGATCATTGCACGTATTTCCTCAAGCCGGGAGGAGTTGGTGCCGGTTTCAATATAGCGGATTATGCCTTTTCGGTCGACCAGTACTGCGGTCGGCAGAGCCATTGCACCAAATTGGAGTTGGACGGATTGGTCGCCCGCGACCACAAAATCGTATGTCAGATCATACTTTGTTCGAAAGGCTTTGAGAATGGCGATCTCCGCCGGCGGGTCTTTGGCACCGATCTGCATTCCGTAATACCGGGTCACGCCGAGAATCTCAAAGCCGTCTTTGGCAAAATCTTGCTGCCATTCGCGGAGTGACGGAAATGCCTCGATACAAGGTCCGCACCACGTTGCCCAAAAGTCCAGCAGCACGACCTTGCCCTTAAGGTCCGCCATAGTCCGAGGCTTGCCGGGCAGCCATTGGTCGACATTAAGCAACTCCGGCACCGGTTCCCCGAGCATCTTGTACTGTTTTTCGCGGCGTTTCAGTCGGGCAAAAACATCGGCTTGAGCGGTTTTGGCAGTAAAGTCCTTAGCCGAACTGATCAGGGCCTCGAGGTACAACTCGAGAGCGGAGCTCTTTCGTCCGGTTGATATCATATAAGTGATCTTTCTATCGACAGCGTAGTAGTAAAAGCTTGGTGATTCGAGTTCCTTGGCCCTGCGGCGTAGTTCGTCGAGTGCGGCGTCTGCCTTTGGAATATCGCTCGAACCGGCATATGCCTCGAAAACGAGCATTCCACTATCAAGTATTTCGTCAAGGCCGCGCGAGCGTGTCGCCGCCTCCTTGAGCATCGATCCGGCAGTGTTGTACGCCGCTTCGGCGTGCGGTGCCATTTTCTGGAACTGGGCGGCTGATTGGTATGCCTTTGCGAGTTCATTTTCCATTCTGAGCCGCTCGCCGCTCTTAACGCTTGGCCCCGCCAGATAGTCGCTCAGTGCCTTTTCAGCCTGTTCGAATCTGCCTTGTTTGGCCGCGACCACCGAGATCAGTGAGCGGGCGGTCTGGAGCTTTTCAGCCGAGGGGTCGGTTGACACAACATAACGCTCGAGCCACGTCGCGGTGCCATCAAGATTGTCGGCTACCCAGTAGAGCAGGCCGGTGAAGTATAGATCTTCGCCTGACGGTTCTTGCCGTGCGGCGGCGATCGCTGCATTTTTTGCAGCGAGCTGTTTTTGCTCTTTGCGGGTCTGTTCCTGAAGGCGTTCGCTGTACGGCAGTTTTTTGTCGGCGTATTCGATAAACTTTGACCGTGTGTAACTATTAGTTTCGTCGAAAAGCTGTTTGACGCTAGCGGTTGTTACGATTTCCGGTGTCCCCGTCGACCGGCCGGACTGGGCATCGGCGACCATCACGAAAACAAATAAGGTAAAAATTAAAAAAATGCGCATTTACAATAACCGTTGTCTATCTGTTGCGAAACCGATCCGGCCCGAACGCCTCCAAATACGGTGAACGCCGGCCCTCTAGAATCAGATCCGCCATTATTTCGGCAGTCCGCGGTGCGAGCAGGATGCCATTACGATAATGTGCGGTAGCGATATAAAGACCGCCAATACCGTCGATCTCTCCAAGGATCGGCATTGCGTCAGGTCCGGCAGGCCGGAGACCCGTCCACTGATCGACGATCGAGAGTCCCGCAAGAGCAGGAGAGATCGTCGTGGCCACCTCAACCAATCCGGCTGTTGCTTCCGCGGTAATATCGCGGTTAAACCCAACGTCTTCGGATGTTGCTCCGACCAGGACGCGGCCGTCAGCCCGCGGCACCATATAACCGCCTGTGCTATAAATAACTCGTTCAAAAAGCCGCTTGGCTGTACGAAACGCGATCATCTGACCGCGGATGGGCTTGACCGCAATTGGCACGGGGAAAGCCCCGAGTTTGATGAGCGAGGTCCACGCTCCGGTTGCAAGTATCGTTTTGCCCGCAATTATCTCACCCTCGTCGGTCCGTGCTCCGCGAACGCCGCCGTTTTGGCTAATAAGATCGATCACGCTTCTTTCTTCGACGATCTTAACGTCATTAAGATCGGCATAATGGCGCAGAGCCTTTATTAGTTTGCGATTTTCGACCTGCCAATCATTAGGAAAGAGAGCACCGCCGATAACCTCCGGCGAGACGAACGGTTCGGTTCGGCGTACCTCGGCGGCCGTCATTGTTTGAACGTTAAGACCGGCTTTCTGCTGCCATTGGACACGTGCCGATATCTGTCTGACGTCATCATCGTCAAACGCAAGGTAGAGCGTTCCTTTTTGGTCCAATTCTATATCGATGGCCGTATCGCCAAACAACGAAGCGGCAAGTTCGGGGTATTTGGAACGCGATTCTGCCAGGAAAGCCAGCATATCGCCGGGTTCGTCCGTCTCGGCCTGGGCACCGAGCATTCCGGCTGCGGCCCACGATGATTGTTCGCCGCAACGCCCTTGTTCGACGACCGTAATGCCGCGGACGCCGCGACGGTTAAGTTCGCGGGCAATGCTAAGCCCGATAACGCCACCGCCGATAATCAATATTTCTGAATTCATTCGAACTCGAACCTCAGCCAAGGACTAAATTATAGATGATGACGTTCGAGAGCAGAAACGGTTGATTTGTCCTCAGGTGCTATTTGCGTAAAATAGGACATTAAGATTATGAAACACACAATCACATTGATCCCTGGCGACGGTATCGGCCCCGAGATCACCGCTGCGACCGTTCGCGTGATCGAGGCGACCGGCGTCGAGATCATTTGGGAAACCCAGATCCTTGGTTCGCAGGCGTTGGAAAAGTACGGCGAGACACTGCCTGCGGCGGCAATCGAATCGATGCGGTCGACAAAGGTCGCTCTCAAAGGGCCGATAATGACACCGATCGGAAAAGGCTTCACGTCGGTCAACGTCGGTCTCCGAAAGGCTCTCGACCTATATGCGAACGTTCGGCCCGTCAAGGCTTTGCCGAATGTCGAGTGTCGATATCCCGGGCTCGATCTTGTGATCGTTCGTGAAAATACCGAGGACCTGTATGCCGGCCTCGAACACGTCGTCGTGCCGGGCGTTGTCGAGTCGATCAAGATCATTACCGAAAAAGCGTCGACACGCATTGCGAAATACGCCTTCGAGTATGCACGCGACAATGGCCGTAAAAAGGTAACGGCGGTTCATAAGGCGAATATTATGAAGCTCTCGGACGGCCTATTCCTAGAGTGCTTTTACAACCAGGCAAAGTTGTTTCCCGAGATCGAGGCCGACGACAAGATCGTTGATAATTGCTGTATGCAGCTCGTAATGCGGCCCGAGCAGTTCGATGTTCTAGTGCTCGAGAACCTGTACGGTGACATCGTCTCGGACCTATGCGCCGGACTGATCGGCGGACTTGGTTTAGCACCCGGAGCGAATATCGGCGAGCTTGGAGCGGTGTTCGAAGCAGTTCACGGATCGGCCCCCGATATCGCCGGACAGGGAATTGCCAATCCGACGGCGTTGATGCTATCGGCGATCCAGATGCTGAGGCATATAGGCGAGAATGAAGCTGCGAAAAAATTTGAAAACGCGTTGCTCGCGACCTTCAAGGACGGCCTCAAGACCCGAGATCTCGGCGGTACTGCACGGACCGCTGAATTTGCCAATGCGATCGTCGAACGCATAAATACTGAAGCAGCAGTGGCGGTCTAAAGGGAGAATTTATATGCAACCACTGGACCGTTCGATCGTTCTAATTGTGCGGGCTTCGGTATTCGCTGTCCGCATCGGAGGTTAAGATGAAATTACTGGTCTTTGCATTTATATTAACTGCCTCAATGGCACTCACCGCCTATTCCCACACACCGGAAACGATCACCGTGAATTCGGGTAAGCAGGCGGCCGCTAAAAAGAGCAAGCTCAAGGTCAAGTTTATATCCGTTACCGAAGACTCACGCTGCCCCGAAGGTGCACAGTGCATCTGGGCGGGAAACGCTAAAGTTCAGGTCGAGATATCTGTGCCGAATGGGGAGAAAAAGACGTTTGAATTCAACACCGGAACGGGACCTAAAGGCGATCAGATCGGCGGCTGGGCCGTGACGCTCGAATCGCTTAGTCGGAATCTTGCCTCGAACGAACCGTCTGGACCAAAGAAATACATTGCAAAATTTACGATCGAACGGTTGCAGAGATAACTATCTTCACACTGACGTGAGGAACATCATTATCAGGTCCAGAAGGAAGTACGGAACGAGGACGGCAGCACCTGCGTAGTCCTTGGCGACGCGTTGGCCGAGGAAGAGGCCCGTGATCGTTGCGGCGCCGAGGATCGAAGAGTAGAAAATAACGATGGTCGAGCCTGCGACAAAGAAATAGACGATACCCACAGCGGCAGTGAGTCCGGTCAACAACTCGAGAATCGTGATCTTGGCCAACATAAGCGGAACCACTCCGCTGACAAACGTCTTTGAAAAATGCCCGGTCAACCACTCGAGATTTCCTTTCCAGTCGAGCACCTTATCGAGGCCCGATTGGATAAACAATATCGCCACAAACAGCGCTGAGAAAAGAGCGGGTAGATTCTTTAGTATTCCATCCAGATGCATATAATTTGTGAACGCTGACGGTCAGCGCAAGGTCGTTGAGACTCCTCAATCCTAATGCAAATAGGCCGACAGCGTCCACACGACCGGTCATCTAGTTACGGCAGTAGTTGCCGTAAGTATGGTTGAAATATCGTCGGAAACGATGATCGATCCACGATGAATATGCCGAACCGTCTCTGCGTCTATCTTCAGAACGGTCAGATATTTGCCGTTGTTTTCAGGCGGCGGAGTGGTCGTCAGAATGTATGCTCCCGATGGACTACCCGGATTGATCATCGCTACCGCAGAGCCAAACACACAGGCAATCGAATCGCCGATGGCCAGATGCAGATCGACGGTTGAAGTCACAACCATCCTATTTGTGCGAGAGCCTTGTTTTATATCTATCGTTGCTGCTTTGGATCCCTTCAGTTCGGACGTGCCGATAACCAATATTCTTACAGTGATCATATTTCTTTCCTCGCTATTCCAAGTTAAATTTGGGCTTTCATCTGTTAATGCGAAAATTTGAGCATTAATGTGACAAAAAAAATATCCCGGACTTTTCAGCCCGGGATTTCAGCGAGAAACAATATCAATCTAACTTGATGGACGTTGTGTCGAGTAGCTATTTTTTACCGTTTTGCATTATCGCTTCGATCTCGTCGGCGTCCTTAGTGACCTTAGCAGTCAGATTGCGGTTACCTTCTTCGGTGACGAGTATGTCGTCTTCGATCCGAATACCAATACCACGGTATTTTGCCGGGGCCGATTTGTCATCGGGCGGAATGTACAATCCCGGTTCAACGGTCAGTACCATTCCCGGTGCAAAAGGACGCGAGTTTTTGGCCGTCTGGTCGCAGAAATAACGTCCGGCGTCGTGCACATCGAGCCCGAGATAGTGACCGACTCCGTGCATATAGTACTTCATATACTCTTGCTTTTTGATCAGGTCTTTGGTCTTGCCCTTAAGCAGGCCGAGCTTTTTCATTCCTTCGGTCAGGAGTTCGATCGAGAATTCCTGTCGAGCCTTGACCGTGTTACCCGTTTTTGTGTATTCGATGCACTGGAGTTGGACGTCGAGCACGACATCGTAAACCTCACGTTGTGCTTTCGTAAATTTGCCGTTGACCGGAAATGTGCGAGTGATGTCGGCCGCATAGCCCTTGTATTCGGCACCGGCGTCGATGAGGATAAGATCGCCGTCCTTTAGCGGCATATTGTTCTCCACATAATGGAGGATCGTCGCATTATCGCCGCCGCCGATTATCGAGTTGTACGCGACCCCGCTCGCGCCCTTATCCCGCATATATGCCTCGATAAGCGATTCGACCTGCGATTCGTTCATACCGGGCCTAACCTTTTGCATCGCGAGAATGTGAGCCTCCGCCGAGATGGTCGCCGCGGTCTGCATCATTTCGACCTCATCGTCGGATTTATGCAGACGCATTTCGCCGGTGATGATCGTAGGGTCGATGATCGTATGCGGTGGATAAGCTGTCTTAAGGCGACGAACACGTTGACCTGACAAATATTCAAGTAAGCGTGCGTCTAATGTTCTATCAACAGAAAAGCGATAGTAAAGCTTGTCCTTGCCATCGAGCAACTTTGCCAAATCAACGCCAAATCGCTCAACCGTAAACGCCCGATCGGCTCCGTGGTTTTTGACCGCACCTTCCACGCCCTGGCGACGGCCGTACCAGGTTTCCATCAGCGGGTCGCGGGGGCGAACGTATAGGGTTAGTGGCTTTTTCGATGCCGGGTCGATGACAGCAATTGCGTCAGGTTCCGGAAATCCGGTAAGGTACCAAAAATCAGAGTCCTGCCGAAACTTAAATTCAGAGTCGTAGCTTCGGGTGACCTCGTGTGCCGCCGGTATGATAGCGATCGAATTGGGTTCCATCGCCTCAATGAATTTCTTTAATTGTGTTCGCATAGATATCCTCTTTTCCGAAAATTGTAACTCAAAAATCAGTCATTGTCAGAAGTTGGTTACTCGTCGTTACTATCCATAATCAACAAATTTTGTCTGCCGAGCAACAATTTGCTTTAGAGCTCCAACCATCCGAACTATTTTGCTGTTATAATCACCAAAATTTTGTCATCTACGGGAGTCAACAATTATGAAACGAACACTTTGTCTAATGTTACTTACACTTGTCGCGTCAACCATCGCCTTTGGGGACATTGCGCGGCCTCAACCTTCGAAGACGCCAAAGCAGAAGGCAAGCATCGATTCAACGTTGAGCATACGGCTCAGCTCCGACGCTAAAGAGGCGAAGCTCGTAATTCCCAAGTCTCAGCTAAGACAACTGCGGGCCGAACTAGAAAGGCTCGACGACGGTTCCGATGACACCGCCGTTTTGGAAACAACAAGCGGAGTCACACGGACGCAGACGATAGTCAGCGGTGCTTTTTTGAGTCTGGCTCTTGTTTTTGGCGGAATGTGGCTTGTTCGTTCAGGTAAGTCGGCTACCAAGATGGGGAAAACGCTCGTGATACTCACCGTTATAGCCGGTATCGGTTCAGCGGCGACATTGGTTTACGCTAATGCAGGCCCACCTCCTGAGACTCGCAGCATCACCGGCAAGATCTTTTCGCAGACAGTACAAAGCTGGAAGTGGGGCTCCGGCAAGATCAAGGTCGAGACCAAGTCCGAAGGTGATTCGATAGACCTGATCGTGCCCGATTCGCCTAAAACACCTAAAGGCGAGGAGTAGACTGCCCCAGTCGATCAAAATTTGGTTTTAGCTAGCGAACATATGGTGAATAATATTAAAAAAATTATCGTTCTCGTAGCTTTGATTATGCTCGGTTCGGCCGCGACCTATGTTTACGGCGACATCGCCTTGCCCCGGCGGGACGAGATCAACCGTCGGCTATTTAATATGGAAGATGCGTCCGGTGGATGCTGCACGGCGACCTCCGATCTGATCCAGATCAAGGTTTACAATCGTCACGACGTACTATTGCAGGTTCCTGATTCAAAGATCGAAAGCGATAAGGGCAATTAGTCCGCCGGCGGCGTTCGCCGGATTTAAGTAATGCAAGCAGTCCGCATAACTCGTGTCGAGGTTACGAGCGCACATTATTTTCTAATGGCGTTCGTAGTTTTGTGCTCAATTACGGCGGTGCTGATCGGTAGTTTTCCGCTACAGGCGTCGATTGTGACAATCTTCCTTTTCGCCGGCGTCCATAATTTTATGGAATTTCGCTACTTCGCCGCGCGGATGCCGTTGAAATGGGGAAGGTCCAAGCTTTTTTATTCTGTGGGCATCGGTGGCGTTGTGGTGCTAACGGCAGCGTATCTTTCGCTCTATTTCGGTGGCGGCAACTGGCTCTGGAGTCTAGGCGATTGGCCTTCACTGATCGCCGGTTGGAACACTGCTTTCATCTTATGGGTCGGACTCCTTTTTTATATTCGCGGACGCCAACGACCTAAGAGCGATTGGAGTTGGGCGTTTCCGCTTGCGTTTTTGCTCTCGGCGCTTGCGTGGATGGTTCCCCAGTACTGGAGCCTTGCCCTTGTCTATTTTCATCCGTTCGTGGCGATGTGGTTTCTCGATCGCCAGATACGCCGCACCAAACCAGAGTGGCTACGGGCATATCACGCTTGCCTGGCATCGATACCGATATTTGTATTCGGGCTCTGGTTGGTGTTTGCGGCTCGGCCAAACCTTAGCGAGGATACCACGCTCTTCTGGCGGATCACGCAACATGCCGGTAGCGAAATACTGCCCGGTATTTCAAGCCATTTTCTGGTCGCGACCCACGTCTTTCTCGAATCGATCCATTACTCCGTCTGGATAGTGCTAATACCGCTGATCGACCGCCGAGCACTTCCGTGGAAGTTTAATGAAATACCCTTATTTGCTAAAAAGGGTGGTTGGCCAAAGCTCGTGGCAGGAGCCTTCGTGGTCAGCCTTTTGCTCGTTTTTGCTTTCTGGACGGGATTTGCGGTCGATTACACGTTGACGCGTGATGTGTATTTTGCCTTCGCCATCGCTCACGTGATGTCCGAGTTTCCGTTCCTGATCAAAATGCTCTAGTGGGCAGAAATCGGGCAATTGACGATGAATTGCTAAGCGGTTGAAACGTGCGATCCTTAGTAATCATATTCGCCTATTCAACTAAAAATTATGTTCCTCTTCGATCTGGTAAACGATCCTCCTGTCCAGTCCCTTCCGATCGGTGAACTGTGGCGTTTTCTCCCTTTCGGCTATCTTTTGACGATACTGATCGAAACCCCGATACTGCTTGTCGGTCTCTCGCCGAAAGTCACATTTAAGCAAAAGTTACTCTGCGGCGTATGGTTGACGGCGTGCACATATCCGATAGTTATTTTGGTGTTGCCGGCACTCTTTTTTGATACGTCTAGATTTGTATACCTGACGGTCGCCGAGATATTTGCCCCCGTAGCGGAATGTGCACTGTTTTGGCTCGCGTTTCGCGGCAAAGGCTTACTAGGTCCCGGCGATTGGACTCGGTCGTTGATCGCCATAGTTATCGCTAATCTTGCATCATTCGGATTTGGCGAGATAATGAATAGTAACGGCTGGTTTGGCCTGTTTTAATTGTATGCGACATCAATTGATCATTTTCGCGATATTATCCTTAGCGTTATTAGCACAGACAACGACCGGACAGATCAGGTACGAGTCGTATTCTAATGCCCGGTTTGACTACTCGATCGACTACCCCGTGAATCTTCTTGTACCTCAGAGGGAATCTACGAACGGTGACGGGCGCGCCTTTCTTGCAAAAAAAGGCGATGCGAAGATGCTTGTGTGGGGGCAATACAATGCTCTTTTTGATACTTTGACTAATGCGTATCAGAGCGATCTGGAAGAACGTGGGGCGGACGTTACTTACAAGATATTGCTCAAAAACAGTTATGTCATTTCCGGCACGAAGGCCGGCAAGATCTATTACCAAAAGACGATGTTGTCCGGTACGGACGGCGATGGAGATGCGACATTTGCTACCTTTACGATCGAGTATAAAAAGTCTGAAAAGGCAAAGTATGACCCGATCGTCGCCCGGATATCTAAGTCATTCAAATTCAATTAAAATGACTGCTGCCGACCGATCTCTACGCATCACGGAAGTTTTTCTCTCGATCCAAGGGGAGTCTTCGCACGCCGGTCGCCCATGTTCGTTCGTGCGTCTTACGGGTTGCCCGATGAGGTGCGTCTGGTGCGACAGCGAATACACGTTCACCGGCGGCGAGCGGATCGCGTATGACGATATTTTTGTAAAGCTCGACGAGTTCGGGTGTGGTTTGGTAGAGATCACCGGCGGAGAACCACTGGCCCAAAAAGCGGTGATACCCTTCATCAATGAGCTTTGCGAACGAGACTACGAAGTTCTGATCGAGACCGGGGGATTTGTCTCGACCGAAGACATCGACCCTCGGGCTGCGATTATTTTAGATGTTAAGTGCCCGGCTTCCGGCGAGGCCGAACGCAATCACTGGGCGAATCTCGCCCGTTTGCGGCCTGATAAAGATGAAGTGAAATTTGTCATTGCTGAAATGGTCGACTGGGAATTTGCCAAAGAAACAATAGCAAAGTACGATCTTGCGAATCGCACAAAGGAGATTTTGATCTCACCCGTTCACGGGATCGAAAATCTCGCTGAGATCGCTGAGGCCGTTTCGCAAAGCGGCATCAAATTGCGATTGAATCTGCAGTTGCACAAATACATTTGGGGGCCGGATGTTCGAGGTGTCTAAAAAGGTCTCGATCGTACTTGTTTCGGGAGGAATGGATAGCTGCGTCACGGCATCTATGGCTCGGATTGAGAATGATGAGTTGGCATTTCTCCATATTTCGTACGGTCAGATAACTGAGGTACGCGAGCGAATGGCTTTCAACGACCTTGCCGATCACTTTGACGTCGAAAAACGGCTTGATATTTCGATCGAATATCTCACTAAGATCGGGGGTTCGTCGTTGACAGACGCGTCCATTTCGGTGGCCGAGGCTGACCTGACATCGACTGAAATTCCGACCAGCTACGTTCCATTTCGTAATGCAAATATGCTCTCGATCGCGACAAGTTGGGCCGAGGTGATCGGAGCGACGGCCATCTACATTGGTGCGGTATTCGAAGATTCGAGCGGCTATCCGGATTGCCGCCCAGAGTTCTACGCGGCATTTCAAGCGGCAATAGATTCCGGAACAAAGTCCGACACAAATATCGAGATTCGCACCCCGATCATCCAATTGTCCAAGGCCGAGATAGTGCAGAAAGGAATTGAACTAGATGCACCGCTACATTTGACGTGGTCTTGTTATCGCTCTGAAAGTTTGGCCTGCGGCACGTGCGACTCGTGCGCTCTGCGGCTACGTGGGTTCGCTCAGGCCGGCGTCATAGATCCGATCGCGTACCGTTGATGACTTATTGGTCAGGATCGTCTGAGATACCGGCAAGTTCCGCCTTTCTTATCTCGAGTTCCGCGATCCGGTCCTTGAGTGTTTCGATCTCAGCGTCTAACTTTGCCTCACTCGTTTCTCCACCGCTCAATTTATGAAAAACCGGTGTGATCACGGTTACAGATGCAATGATGATCGAAAGTATGCCGATCATCCGGGACACTATATCGCTATCACTTTCCGGTTCAAACCATAAAAGCCAAAGCAGTATTGCATCCAGCAAGATCGCCGCCGCAAACGCTAGATTGCGTGACCAGATAAATTTACGATCGAGATTTGCCAGTGAGATGAGGCTCAAGAGTCCGCAGGTGGTCGCCAGCATAGTGGCTGTCACCGTAGTCTTGGCGTAAATATCGCCCGTGTGTTGATGAAACCAGATCACTCCGATAACAAGGACACTCGCGAGTATCGAAAAAGCTATACCGGCAAAAGGAATTGCCTTCGCACCCTTTGCTTCGTAATACGCTCCGCACGCAAGCCCCAGGATACTAGTGCAAGTGATCGTAAACGTCGTTCCCAACACCTTCGACTCAAATTCACCAAATTCGCCGAGTAGAAGCACGCCGATCCCGAGTACGGCACAGACCGCCACCGAGGTGATCAAAATGTATAGAAAGAATTTTCGAAGATCCATTATTTCGTCCTCCTCGATTTAAGCGGGTTCACGGCCAAAAAATTCGTCCGTTAGATCTAGATGGCCAAACGGCCGCGTGTGATATCGAGGCCCTCGAGATCGCCGAGCGCGGCAAATGCGACATTCTCCGTCTTAAAGCTTTCCGCAAGGAGAGCGTTGATATCGTCCGTGGTTACATCGTTGATCTTTGTCAGTGCCTCGTCGACCGAGATCTGGCGGCCGTGGAGCATTTCGGCCTGGGCAAGCGTTGCGGCACGAGCGGCCGAATCCTCGAGACTTAGCAGTATTGACGAAACCGTCTGTTGCTTAGCGAGGTCGAGTTCGTCCGCTGTAACGCCATTGTGGGCGACCGCACGCATCTCAGCGATCGAAAGGTCGATGACCTCCTCGACCTGTTCGGGGGACGTGCCGGCAAAGACTGAAAACATACCGCAGTCCTGATACATTATGGCCGATGCACCAACGCTGTAGGCAAGTCCACGTTCCTCACGGATCTTTTGCCACAAACGGCTAGACGTTCCGCCGCCGATGATATTTGCGAGCAGGTCGGCCGCGTACCGGCGTTTGTCGCGGGCCGAAACGAGTGGCGTTGCGATGATGAGATGTGCCTGTTCGAGATTAGCGTTTTGCCTAATGACGATCGGAGCAGCTAACGTCGGTTTTGCACTACCCTCTTTACTACGGAGCGTTGTAATTGCTTCCGCTAAGGCGGGGTTCTCCGAGCTCGCAAAGGCTGTGCTTGCCATCTCGACCAAGGCCTCGTGCTCAATATTGCCGGCCGCGGCTATCACCAGATTGCCGCCGTGATACATCGCCCGGTGATAGTTCCGTGTTGTCTCGTGGTCGAATGACCGAACTGTTTGCGGCGTTCCGGCGATATTTAGCCCTAGCGGATGCGACGGGAAATACGCCTCGCTGAAGATCTCGCCCAAATACTCTTCCGGAGAATCCTCGACCATTTTGATCTCTTCGATAATCACACGCTGTTCGCTTTCGAGATCTTTCGCGTCGAAACGCGGGTTCAGAAGCATATCAGCGATCAGCTCAAATGCCTTCGGCAGTTGGTCGTCGATCACTTTTATGGCGAACCCTGTTTCCTCGTGCGTTGTAAAGGCGTCAAGATTGCCGCCCAGACGATCCTGCTCGATCGCGATGTCGAGAGCAGAGCGTTTCGCGGTTCCCTTAAAAACGGTGTGTTCGATAAAGTGGGAAATTCCGTTCAGCTCGTCGGGTTCGTGCCGCGAACCGACGCGGTAAAAGAACCCAAGCGTCGCACTTCGTACATCCTTCATCCGGTCCGTCAGTACGACGAGGCCATTTTCAAAACGAGTTTCTTGTATATCTTCCTTCATTAAGAGTTTTAGCCACTAATTACACTAATGGCACGAATAAGGAGTTTACAGGACGAGACGTTCGTACTCTAATTTGTATTTTCCAAAATTTACCAGAAGGGCAAGTCCGTAGCTCGTGGCCTTCAGATAGTTGAGCGTTTGAGCTTTGTGGATCTCCGCAATTCGATCTTGTGCTTTGAGTTCAATAATGATGGAATCCTCTACGACGATGTCTGCAACATACTCCCCGACTATTTTTCCGTGAAATGGGACAAGGATCGGCATCTGCTGGACCGCTTTGATCCCATTCTCCTCGAACAGTACCATCAATGCATTTTCGTAGACTTTCTCAAGAAATCCAAAAGCCAACTCTGTATGCACCTGCATAGCAAGTCCAACTATTTTATACGAGAGATCCTTGTGTAAAATCCTTTCTTCCATTCGTGTTATTTGTGTAATTCGTGGCAAAAACTCCTATTCTTCGTGTTAATTCGTGGCGAAAATTCCTACCGACTTATTGCATTGAACAGCAACGGAAATGTCGCTAAGCTTTGGCCGCGATATTGCGGACGAAAGCCAAACAGGATGATCTTGCCTTTGCCCATCGTTACCTCTACAAGTGCCGCTTTGCCGGCGATCTTTTCCGCTCCGAGTGCCCAGCCGGAGAGGAGGATCTGTTTCGGGTCTGTCGGGTACCGGGCGATGATGCGGACGGTCATCGTGTCCGTAGCCCGCACGTTAGTAAGGACTCCACGCTGGTCTCCACCCGACGTTGAGCCCTCGCTCACGGTCGGGCTACTGATACGCTCCGCGATGACCTCGAACACCGGGCCATTTTCGAACCAAGCTATTGACTGAGCGGGCATGCCTTTGGCGATCGGCGAGGTCAGGTCGAGTTCGGTGCGTAGGATCGAGCCGGGGATGAAGAAATCCTTGCGGTTCAAGCCCTTGGTCACGTCTCGGATCGGCAGGTTGAACTGCTCGATGGCGAAATCCGACGAGCGATTTAGAAAAACAAGCGTGCCGCCGGCCTCGACAAACTTTTTCAGATTCTCAACTCCTTCTTTACCAACGCCGCCGGTGTATTCGTCGGGCATCGTGCCTTTGGCGTAGCCGTTGAGGATCTGAGCTGGCGGTTGGTCGGGGAAGACTATAGTCTTTGAGACGAAAATTCCGCGCGCTGTCTGACCGTTTCTTAATTCGGCAATAACAAATTCGGTACAATCGTGGCTCGATTCCCGCCACGTCTTACCCTCCAAGACAAAGCGAGTCCAGCCCTCGTCCATTGCAGGAACGTTAGAACGATAGACAGAAACGGTTGGCCGACGTTCGGCGAGGCATTCGCCATAACTGTAATAGCTCGCGTCTACATTCTTGGGCGCGCTCGGCAACGCGCCCAAAATACGTTCGACCTCTATGTTCTGCAGAAACGAAATCGAGTGCGCCGTCACATCATATGGCGGAATCGGATTCCCACTGGCGTCCTTTAAATTTGGATAAACCTGGGGCTCTAGTATGGTCTTCGCAAAATCAAAGTAGGGCTGCGAAGCTTTGATCAATATGAACCAGTGCGTATTTGCCATCGTCGTGCCCCGAAGTTTGTTCTCGAACTCGACGCCGGCTCTCCGCAGAATATCTTGCAATACAAATGCATTTGCGTTGTCTTGTACCGCTAATGCTCGCAATTCACCATTTTTTCTCGGCCGCACCGCTTCCTTCGCGATCTCATAGAACCTCGAAAGCCACTCCTCACGGTTGTTCGCGGCATGATTGAGTAGACTAAACGCGGCGGCGGTCATGTAGTTGGTGATGTCGCGGATGTGCCATTCGCCGCCTTTCCAGACGGGGCCGAAGGTGTCGGATTCTTTGCGGACGTCGTAGCCTTCGCCGTTTCGCAGTTGATCGTACGTGACGGTGATCGGCGTCGCGAGCTTACACGAAGCCGTCTCGCTTAAGATGCGAACGCCGCCGTGGTAGTGCGAATATGCTCGGGCTGGTGTCCAAGCGTCGTAGGTTGAGTTGGTTGTTATGCCTTGCAAACCCTGTTTGCGAAGATCAGCCGCGACATAATTCCCAAGCTCGGTGTAGCCTTCGACGATCTGTTTGGGGACGTTCGGTTCGACGGGGTCCATGTATGGCGGCAAGAAAAGCCTTGAGCCGAACTCGCCTTGCTGATGGATGTCGTTGACGATCTGCGGGTGCCAGACGTTGTGGATCTTATCGACGGTGAGCTGCGTTTCGATCTGCGTAAACGCATACCAGTCGCGGTTGTCGTCGTGGCCGACATATTTGTGATAAAGCTCAGGCGGATCGGTGCCTTCGAACTTAGTGCCGAGCGTTTTGTCGTACCAGTTCTTGATAATATCCACGCCGTCGGGATTTAGGCTGGGGACGAGCAGGATGATCGTATTATCGAGAATTTTCTTGATCTCGGCACTATTGTCGCTAGCCAATCTGTAAGCGATCAGCATCGATGAGAGAGTCGAGCCGACCTCGTTGGAGTGAATGCCGCAGGTAATTAGCACGATCGTCTTTCCCTCTGCGATCAGCCGTTTCGCCGCAGCGTCATTGCTCTTAAATGTCCGAGGATCGGCGAGCTTGGCGTTGATCTGTTTGTATTTTTCGAGGTTCTTAAGATTCTCCGGTGAGCTGATCGTCGCGAACACAAACGGCGCTCCCATCGTCGTTTTGCCGATCTCTTGAAACATCACACGGTCGCTCGCCGCGTCGAGCTTCTGAAAGTAATCGACGATGCTCGCCCAACTTGCCAGCTTTCGGTCGTCGCCTGGCGTAAAGCCGAGCGTATCCTTCGGCGCCGGAACGGTCTGGGCCGCAACCGACAAAATAAGAAATGCGCCACATAGGCACAGGATCACGGAGTGTCTTAGATTAGATCTTATTCTCATAGGCTGATTAATTACGGAATTTGCTGACATCAATTTACCACAGCTTTTAACGGCCGAATCGAGATTTTTTATAGTTTTATCTGCGCTTTGCGTATCTCTGCGGTGAATTTCTCCCAAATACTTGCGTGTCAACCAAATGCAATGTAAATTAACGCAAGTTATAATCCTTTCCCCAATTAGCTTTCCGCGATCTCATTCGCGGATGTTCGATTCGAAGACAACCAAGGAGACCAAACGGGATGAAAAACCCTTTTCTCGAGAATTTTCGACCATTTATTCCGGATTCAAGCAAGCTCCGCGAGCTTTCTGCGTTTCCGTTGATAGTCGGTACGCTACTCGGCATCATTTTTGGAGCATCGTCACTCTATCTTGTACTCAAGACCGGACTCACGGTTTCCGCGTCGATTCCGGTCGCGGTCATCGCTATCACGCTGTTTCGATTACTATCCAAGATCGGAATGCGGGACGCGACCATCCTCGAGGCAAATATGATGCAGACGGCCGGTTCGGCCGGTGAATCGATCGCGTTTGGTATTGGAGTAACAATGCCGGCGATCATGATCCTTGGATTTGATCTCGATTTTACGCGTGTGATGCTGGTCGCCGTGCTGGGTGGACTTCTCGGCATTCTGATGATGATTCCGCTTCGGCGAGCTTTAATAAAAGAGCAGCACGGTTTCCTGAAGTATCCGGAAGGTACGGCGTGTGCTGAGGTACTAAAGGCCGGAGCGTCCAAAGAATCGCGGGCCGAATCGATCGAGAGTCACATTGAGGGCAATGATGACGCGGCACTGCAAGGCGGCAAGATCATCTCGATCGGCTTTGCACTTGGCTTTGCGTTCAACGCGTTGATGAAGGTGCTCTTCTTTTGGAAAGAATCACCGGGCTATGACTTTACCGAAAAGGGCTTCAAGGGCGGGTCGATCAGTTCGGACAATGATCCGACGCTGTTGGGCGTCGGCTATATTATTGGTCCGAAGATCGCCGGTCTTATGATGGGCGGCGGCGTTCTGTCGTATCTTGTACTTATTCCCATCATTAAGTTTTTTGGCGAGGCTGTCACGAGTCCCGTGGCTCCTGAGGTCAGCAAAACCATTTCCGAGATGGATCCCGGGCAGGTCCGGAGCGCGTACATATTGTATATCGGAGCCGGGGCCGTGGCGATGGCGGGTATCATCTCGCTCGGCCGCAGTCTGCCGACGATCTGGCACGGCCTGAAAGCCGGGCTTGCGGACCTTCGTGGTGGTTCGGCTGAGTCAAACGCGACTTTGCCTCGTACTGATCAGGATATGTCGATGAAGTGGGTTGTGATCGGCGTCATCGCTCTTGTCGCGGCGATAATGCTCTTTCCACAGTTAGGACTAAGCGTTTTCGTCAGTCCTTTCGTATCCTTCTTTGGGGCGATCCTGATTGTTATTCTTGGGTTCTTGTTTGTTACCGTCTCGTCGCGACTGACGGGCGAGGTCGGGTCTTCATCAAACCCCATCTCGGGAATGACTGTTGCCACATTGCTAATTACGTGTCTTGTTTTTCTGGCACTTGGTTGGACGGCGGCTGATCCCTATTTTGTGACGGCCCTGTCGATCGGCGGTATTGTTTGTATCGCAGCCTCCAATGGCGGCACGACTTCGCAGGATCTGAAAACGGGTTTCTGGGTTGGCGGCACGCCACGCAATCAGCAGATCGCGATCTTGGTGGGAGCACTTGCATCAGCGCTTGTTCTCGGTTCGCTACTCATATTTCTCAACGATTCACGAACGTATTATCAAAAAGTCGATCCAAATTCGTCCGAAGCGAAGGTTGTGGTCACGACTGAAAAATTTCATCGGGAACACGGCGAGGTCAAAACTGAAAAGGCCGGTGGAAAATTTAAGGACGTCGATACCGCTACATATAACGTCTGGCAGAATACTGAACCGTCGGCCGGACAGGTCGGCAAGTATCTTATCGACCAATCAGGTAAGCCGGTTTATTTTGTCGATCCGGGCATAAACGGGATCCTGAAAAAAGACGATGAGGGAAAAGATCTTGAGCGGTTTGACGCTCCGAAAGCAACTTTGATGAGCTACATCATCAAGGGTGTTCTAGGACAGAATCTGCCATGGGGGCTGGTTATTCTGGGTGCGATGTTGGCTGTGGTTTTAGAACTTGCGGGCGTACCTTCGCTGGCATTCGCGGTAGGGATCTACCTGCCGATCTCTACGTCGTCACCGATCTTTATCGGCGGTATCGTTCGATATCTGGTGGATATTTATCTTAAACGAAAGCTTGCGGGTCAGGATCTCACCGAAGATCAGATCGTTGCTGAGACCGATAAGTCGAACGGCGTGCTGATGGCCTCCGGTTATATCGCCGGTGGTGCCATCGCAGGTATATTGATAGCCGTATTTGCAGTTATTCCGAGCCTTAAGGCATTTCAGAAAGGTATGGAAGAATGGGCTGCGACAGGAAACGTGTTTTACGACGGAGCGAGCGCTGATCTGCTCGGACTGCTTCCTTTCCTTGGACTAGCGGTCATCCTCTATTTTGTCGGTAGGGAATGGCTCCTCAGCGGTAAAAAGAACAGTAAACCGTCAGCGTAAATCTTGTTTTACGTTTATCTACGCGGCACGCTATAATTTGGCGTGTCGCTTTTTTAATTTTGCAGCACTGTTGTTAGTTAGGACATAAGGATGATCAACAATAATTTCCGTGTCGGAATTACAATCGTAATTGGCGTAATGTTCGTCGGTATCTTCTTCGGGCTGACCGAAGGATGCTCGGCAACGGAGAACAAGAATGCCGCCGATACCAAGCCGGTGATCAATGCCGTTAATTCAAATACAGCTACACAAGCAACGGTTAATGGCGGTTCTAAGATCACGATCGACCCGAACGGCCCCGCCGATACCGTCCGCGTATTTTATAAAAATTTACGTGAGAAGCGGTTTCGTGAGGCGATCTTTCTGACGAATTTGCGTCCGGCGGTCGAGGGCTTGACCGAAGCGGAGCTAAAAGAGTTTGCACTCGACTTTGAGGCACTTGCCGGGCAGATCCCGGCCGAGATCCAGATCAACGGTGAAATAATCAGCAGCGATCAGGCTACCGTGACGGCTAATCTGCCCGATCCGGACGAGGACGGCAAAAACTCAATACAAGAGATCAAGCTCAAACGGTCCGGCGACGTTTGGATAATTCAGACAGTCGATCCCGTTGCCGAGGCGAAGATCAAAAAGGACGGGAAAGCATATTTTTACAATCTGCGGATCGAGACTCACGAGGAAGAGGCCAAAAAGATGCTCGAACGAATCTCAAAGTCCCAACTCGCATACTCTCTCCAGAATGGTGGGGTTTTTGCGGATATGGCGACGCTCATCGCAGCCGGTCTATTACCGGACGATGTCACCACGAGCACGTCCACCGGTTACAAATATGTCATCAAAGTAGGCGAAAATAAGATCAATTATTTTGCTACCGCAATACCGGAATCTTATGGCAAAAGCGGTCGACTTTCCTTTTTGCTCCAGCTAGACGCCAAGGGTATTTCTCACGTCACAAGCAAAGACTTGCGTGGCCAGCCAATGAAAAAATGACGTCATTGTAAAAAAATGCGCAAACTCGTTGGATTTAAGTGTACTATTGAGTTACGACCGTTCGTTAAGTCAGAGTTGTGCTGAGGACCGACATAATGATCAGAAGACTCATTTCGAAACTAAATCGTTCGTTGTCTGAAAAAATGGTACCGGCCCGACGGAGATATACCGCACCCGTCAAGGTTTGGTTCGACCCCGACATAAACTCTGAACGTCACCGTCTTGCGGCAATGAGTGCGTGCATCATAGGCGAGACCATCGATATGAGCAGGTCGGGAATCGGATTTTTGGCACCTTCGATCCGCATCTCTGAAAAGTACCTCGTGGGCCACGACCGCCCGTTGAACATAGAGATCGACTTGCCCAACGGCAAAGTGCGAATGACTGCTATCGGCAGGCGTTACAAAAAGGGTGGCGCCGGTCCCAGTGACGACCGCTTTCTTATCGGGGCGCAAATAAGTAGTTATGGACCGGGCAGTGAAGAAGCGTACCTTCATTTTCTGAAAAACGGTCGCCGCTCTCGAAAGACTGCCGGTGAACTCGAACTCGGAATCGACTAGTATGCGGACAAATTTCGATAAAGCGCAGGCGAGCGGTCCTGCGCTTTTTTATTTTTCGCAATTGTCGTTCTATTTAAGTAAATATGCAAGATAATATCGGTATTGGAATCATAGGCACCGGATTTGCCCGAAAGGTGCAGATACCCGCATTTCTAAGCTGTGACGGAGTCCGTATCGCATCAGTCGCCAGTTATCGACTAGCAAACGCACAGGCGACCGCGGCGGAGGCCGGATCCGGACACTTTACGGACGATTGGCGGCAGACCGTCATTCGTGATGACGTCGATCTTGTCTGCATAACGACACCGCCGTCGTCCCATCACGAAATGACGATGTTCGCACTCGCACACGGCAAGCACATATTGTGTGAAAAGCCGATGGCGATGAATGTTGCTGAGGCTGCTGAGATGACGGCCGCCGCTCACGGCAAACCGTTGCTTGCGCTGATCGATCACGAATTGAGATTTCAAAAAGGCCGCCAAACCGCGTTCAAGATGCTCCGTGATGGCATTATCGGCAAGGTCCGTCACGCTAAGTCGTTTTTTCAGGCACCGCATCGGGGCGATCCGACACTGCCTTGGAATTGGTGGTCAGACGTCGGCGAAGGCGGTGGTGCACTCGGTGCTATCGGTTCACATATAATAGATTCCCTACATTGGTTTCTAGATGCTGATATTACATCCGTTTCGTGTCAGTTGCAGACCGACGTTAAAGAGCGAAGTGATGCCTCGGGTACGCTCCGGGCAGTGACCAGTGACGACAGTTGCTATATGCTCTTGAACTTTGCCGATAGTGAGCTAACCGACGGTGCGAGCGGAATCGTCTCGATCTCAATGACCGAAGGCCCGCATTATATGAACCGCGTCGAGTTTTATGGCTCCGGCGGCTCGATGCGGATCGATCATCTTGGTGAGGTTTACATTGCCAGATCGGGTGCCGCTGAATGGGAAGAGATCCCGACTGACCTCGGCAGAAAAATGCCCGGCATGCCCGACACCGGATTTGCCCGCGGTTTTATGGCGATAGCCCCCGTGATCGTTGCGGCTATCCGTTCAGGTGAAAACGAGATCGAACACGCCGCGACGTTTGCGGACGGGCTTCGTGTCCAAAAGGTGCTGGACGCCGCCCGGGCACTCGCCCTTCATGTGTGACAACCGCAAGATGAAACCCAACGACCCGTGCCACTGCGGCTCAGGCAAAAAGTTCAAGAAATGCCAAGGGGAGGGGACGTAGTCGATTACAAGTGAACAGTTATCAAAAGTCATTTTGAAAGGCGGCTCGATCCGCCTTTTTGTTTGCGTTTGTATTTATTATAGTTAATACTTTCAAAAACGGATTACCGCGATCACATTACCGTCGAACCTAAAAAACGCGGCAACAAACCTCGTGTACGTGTTCTCAGGATCGTAGTTCGATCCGCTCTTTTTTTGTGACAATTTATGAATGAATGGTTAATCAGCCACCTGGTTTGTCCGCGCGACAAGATGAAGTTGTCCCTCGTCGGTGACGATCTCATCTGCTCCGAAAAGCATATTTATCCGGTTTTTGATGACATCCCGATTATGCTTGTTGACGACGTCGAGACGACGCACGATTACATAACGCGGACGCTAGAGAAGGTTGAGCAATCGAAGGCGAATGAGACTGAGGCTGGTGTTCCTCCAACAGGAGCAAACGAACGAGTTCTTATTGATGCATTTGTTCAGGGCGAAATTCCTTATACATCCGGCATACTCTATTTTTCAGTACAAAACCGACTCACGCGATATCCAATCCCCGAAATCCGACTGCCGCAAGGAAACGGCGAAAGATTACTTGACATCGGCTGTAATTGGGGTAGATGGTCGATTGCGGCAGCTCACAAAGGTTATCAACCAGTCGGAATCGACCCAAGTCTTGACGCTGTTTTAGCTGCCCGGCGTGTATCGAGGCAGCTAGGTGTGGAAACTAGCTTTGTCGTCGGAGACGCTCGATTTTTACCTTTTGACGGCGATTCTTTTGACACGGTTTTCTCCTATGGTGTCTTTCAGCACTTTAGTAAAGAGAATGTTCGTACCTCGTTGGATGAAGTCGTAAGGGTATTAAAGCCGAACGGGAACACACTTTTTCAAATGCCGAATAAATATGGCATCAGGCAGTATCAACAGCACCGCAGGCGCGGATTTACCGAGGGCGAAGGCTTTGATGTCCGGTATTGGACACCCTCGGAGCTACTCAAAACGTTCCAAGATAAGTTCGGCCCGATGACATTGAGTGCAGATTGCTATTTTGGTCTCGGCATACAACATTCCGATGTTGACCTGTTGCCGCTAAAATATAGAATAGTGGTTCACTCGTCGCATTTAATACGGCAATTGAGCAAAATCGTGTCTCCACTTATACAAGTTGCTGACAGCGTTTATCTCGAATCGAAGAATTCAAAAAAATAGAGCTATTTAGTTAAATTAATGAGTGTCATTTTAGGAATCAATACATTTCACGCGGGATCATCGGCCTCAGTTATCATCGACGGCGTACCTGTTGTTGCACTAGCCGAAGAAAGGCTTAATCGCGTGAAGTATTACGCTGGATTCCCGACCTTGTCGATTAAGAAATGCCTTGAGATCGCCGGAGTTAAGTTTTCGGACATCGATGGCGTAGCTGTCGGGCGCGATTCTTCGGCAAATCTTCGTAAGAAATTAGAGTTCTCGCTCCGCCATCCGGGAAAGCTCTTAAACCTCGCGAGAATGCGGAGTAAAAGTAAGACCTTCGACGATATGAAATCGCTGATCGCGACTGAATGTCGTGTCGACAGTGACACACTCAAGTTCCAAACGTATAACGTTGAACACCACCTTGCACACACAGCGAGCGCCTATTTCATATCCGAATGGGACAAGTGTGCGGGGATAACCATCGATGGTTCAGGCGACTTCGTTTCGTGTTTGCTTTCGGATTGCTCGGGTGACGAAATAAAGCCGCTCAAGAAGATATTCGTGCCGCACTCGCTCGGAACGCTCTACACCGCCGTCTGCCAGTTCATCGGTTATGGAAAATATGGCGACGAAGGCAAAGTAATGGGTCTCGCACCACTGGGGAGTGATGTCTATCACGACTTTTTCGAGAAGATGCTGATATCGAAAAAAGATGGTTTCGAGTTAAACCCTGAATATTTTCTGCCGTTCGGAGCTAATCAGGGAATGGAAATCAACGATGCCGGAGAAATGGTCGTTCATCGTCTTTATTCCGATAAATTTATCAACGAATTGGGTGCTCCGCGTGAGAAACGTGGCGAGATAACACAACGCGACATGGATGTTTCGTTCAGCTTGCAGCACGTATTTGAAAAATACTATATGCATCTGCTCAATTCGCTTCACAACCTTGTTCCTACCGAAAAGGTCTCGATGGCGGGCGGTTGTGCATTAAACAGCGTGGCAAACGGCAAGTTGTTAATAGATACGCCGTTTCGAGAAACTTGTATTCAACCGGCGGCGGGAGATGATGGACTCGCGATCGGAGCTGCTCTTTACGTGTCCAACTCGATTCTCAAAGAGAACAAACGCTGGGTGATGAAGGATTCGTATTTAGGTAATGAGTTTTCCGATTCCGTAATAAAGGCCGAACTCGAACGCTATAACGTCAGCTTTAAGGAACTCAGCCGCGAGGAATTACTCGAAGCAACTGCGGAAGAGATCAAAAACGGTAACGTCATTGGCTGGTTCCAAGGCAGAATGGAATGGGGGCCGCGTGCCTTGGGCAACCGCTCGATCCTCGCCCATCCCGGATTTCCCAACATGAAGGACATTTTGAATGCCCGTATCAAACACCGCGAGTCTTTTCGCCCGTTTGCTCCGTCGGTGTTGCAGGAAAGACAGTCCGAACTCTTCGAACAGGATCATCCTTCACCGTTTATGCTCCATGTTTACAAAATTCGTCCCGAATGGCGCGACCGTTTGTCAGCGGTGAATCATGTGGACGATACTGGCCGTCTCCAAACGGTTGCCCGTGATGAGAATCCTCTTTACTATGACCTGATCAAAAAGTTTGAGGGCAAGACCGGAATTCCTGTTATTCTAAACACGAGTTTCAACGAAAACGAACCGATAGTCTGTGAACCGTTTCAAGCAATTGAATGCTTTCAACGGACAAAAATGGATACGCTTGTGATAGGTTCTTTCTTCTGCAAGAAGTGAGGTGACGGGAAATATGGAATGGAAAGTCCAAGAAATCTCACAACTTCGGGGTTTCACTATCGAGTGGGCGGAAATTGGCAATTACTACCTTTCCAAACGCAATCGGTTATTTCATTCGATTGATCTCAAGCCGCCTTTCACAGAAGTTGCCGTAATCGCCGCACCTGCATGGAAGCAGATTGTAGCTAACTCTCGACTCGCTCAGCGTCTACTTCGATTCATGGTCACCAATGTCATTCCCATGACGAACGGCGATCTCTTCGTCACCTTTGATAAGTCGGTGGGTGTTATTCGCGACGGGGGCTACAGCGAACTAAAAGGTCTCGTCCGTCCTTGCCGCGTACTCCGTTCGGCCTGTGCAGTCGATGGAAACGGTGATATCTTCTTCGGTGAGTATCTTGCGAACGACGAACGCGGTGAAATGCGGATCTACCGCTTTTCACAGGGTAGCGACGAACTAAAGATCGCCTACACCTTCCCTCCGAACTCGATCAAGCACATTCACGGCCTCTACTACGACAAATTCACCCAATCGATCTTTTGCTTAACGGGCGATAACGACTCTGAGTGCCAGATCTTGCGTTCCTCAAACGGTTTCGCAACTGCCGAGGTTGTCGGCTCCGGTGATGAATCATGGCGAGCGGTAAGCATCGTGTTTAACGAAACCCATTTCTACTACGGAACAGATGCTGAGTTCCGTGCCAACAACATTTACAAAGTGAACCGTGGTACTCTAGATCGGGACGACCTCGGAGAAGTAAACGGTACTGTGTTTTATTCCAAGAAGATCGGAGATCAACTATTCTTTACGACCACCGCCGAGAACGCCCCAAGCCAAAAAGAAAACGTCGCGGCCCTTTGGAATGTCAGCCGCGACGGAATTCTGAGTGAAATAACAAAATTCAAGAAGGATAAATGGCATCCTACCCTATTTCAGTTCGGCACCATCCACCTTCCAAACGGTCCCGACGATAAATCAAGTCTCTATTTTCATCTCGTCGGGGTTGAACGTGACAACAGAACCTTTAAGCTCTCGCGGGATTAGTGGTTCAAGGTCCATACCGTATGTCAATTGCAAGACCAAGCACCATTGATACGCTTTGCAAAAGCGCCCGAGCCGCTTCCACCACATGTGCTGGTCTGCTGACAATCTGAACAGTAGTACGCTGTCCCATTTCCAGGCGACCCAAGGTTTGAGTAGGTTCTAGAACCGAGTTTCAATGTGTCGATCTCAGTTTTATATTTGTTTGTACCGAAAAGCAAGATGGCATCGTCTTGAAGAGTGTACCCTTTGTTGGATTCGCAGGTTGCACCCTCAAAGCAAAATTTGTCACCAATTGAATAGAGTTGAGTGGTTCCTTTGGCAATAGCCGAAACGTCAGCTTGGTCGAAACCAAATTGGTTTCCCATTGACACGACAGTACTATCCTTCAACGTTACCCCACTCATAAATGTGTTATTCATTAGATATACTGGATAGTTTCGTCCAGTTCCGTATACCGAGTCACCATCTAGATGGACATCGTACGTGAAGTTTTCCGCCACAGTATTGCGGATGCTTAGATTCCCATGGTTATTTACGTAAACTAAGGCTTGAGCCATCGTTCCACTCACTGGACCGTTTCCAATAATTAGGTCCAGAGTCATATAGGTACTGTTTTCCAGATAAAACCCGTATCCACTCGCTGGAACAAGCATGTCAACACTAGTTACGCTCCAGCCGGAGTTATGGGAATTTATTCGTACGCCTTGGGTACAATTCTCAAAGAAGCTGTGATCTAGTCTTACATTGTCAAACTGCCATTCAGCAGAATTTTGAGCGTTGACGTAGATGCCTTTATCGAATCCAGTAAATTTCAAATTACTGAACTGAAAACCTAAACTTGATTGGTTAGAGCCGTTTCCTCCTTGGGCGAGTATTCCGTAATTTCCGGATGTTCCAAAGCCGGAAACCAAAGCAAGATCCCGGATTGAGACATCCTGAACTCCTTCGCCAATCTTAAAAATCGCTTTACTTGTTCCAACCTGCACGATCTTTGACGATAGATGGTACGAGGAGGACGGCAGAATTGGGTAGCTCGCATTTCCGACGAAGGAACTTCGGCCTGTTCCCACGATGGTTCGATAAGAATAAACTGTAAGCTCATCGTTTATGTAGTAATCAGCCTCGTCGAAGACCAATCTTCCCAATGCAGCATTCAAGGCGCGTTGTAAACGTGGTTGGTCGTTATTCTTGGTTACTGTTGTCGTCCCACTGGTTGCACCATTTGGAATGGTAAAAGTACCGTCACCGGATGTCCATGGGTAACAACTCGTGTGAAAAACTCCGTTGATTTGACCGCTGCTACAAGACTGCGATCGTCCGTCAATCGTTAAGAATACAGTCATAAAAATCGCAACAATTGCGATATTAGAAAATCTTGACATTTATTTATCCTCCTGATTTGTGAACTGGGGTCAGCATTATATAGTGGATAAACAACGTTGTCAATTGTTTAACATAACCAGATGTATTTCGCAAAGCATGTCCCGTCTAAGTTGGATGCATAATTTCATCGAACGCCGAAAGTGTGAACCCATCGTCGGCGGCTGGCTCGGCATAGAGGGAGCCCAAGCTCTCGAGGGCGATCCGGCAAACGTCGACGAACTATTTGCCGCCGGCTTCCGGATGATGTCGCCTTCGCACTTTTTTGATACCGAAATGGGCGGTTCGGCTCACGGTATCGAAAAGTACGGCCTGACCGAAAAGGGCCGCGAAATGGTGCGCCGAATGGAGGCAAAGCGAATGTTTGTCGATGTCGCACACGCTTCACAGCAGACGATCGACGACGTCCTCTCGATGGCGACGCGGCCGGTCGTGGTTTCGCACACCGGCGTAAAAGGTACGTGCGACAACAATAGAAACCTCTCTGACGATCAACTTCGAAGGGTCGCGGCCACCGGCGGCATTGTCGGCATCGGTTTTTGGGATACCGCGGTTTGCGGCAGTGATGCGGCGGCGATCGCCCGAGCCATCAAGTACGCCGTTTCAGTCATAGGTGCGGCGCACGTCGCTCTCGGTTCGGACTTTGACGGTTCGGTAAAAGTCCCGTTCGACACTAGCGGTGATGTCCTGATAACCGAGGCACTGATCGCTGAGGGTATTTCCGATGACGATATTGCACTCATAATGGGCGGCAATGTGCTGAAATTACTTTCCGAAAACCTTCCCGAGTAAACTATCTTGCACATACTGTATTCAACTTTGTCGGCAAAACTAGTACAATTCGACTCAGAACTGCGGAAGAATTGATCCGGTTTATTTGCCGGGCATAGTATCTGGCCCGGATAATCACTTAGTTAAATTAAATTCACGCGAGCGGCCCCGGTTTCGCTCGCATTGCTACCAGGAGCACTTGATGAAAAAGTTTTTTGCCGTAATGGCTGTAATACTGTTTGCGTTGCTGGCCACGGCTGCGTTCTACTTTCCGCTGACGACGTCTGAGGCACAGGCCGACTTCGGCGTTGACCCGGCCGAGCCCGATATGCCACGCATTTGGGATCGTTCGCGATCGACATTTGGCAAAGAAGATTTTCTCAAAGAGCGAGCGGAGGCGTATGCCATAAAGCGTGGCATCATTGACGGCAATGCTCCCGATCCCGGTGCACGTCCTGCGGCTGTCAGAAAGATGGAGCAGCAGGAGATCGCCCGCGACCTTTTGCCGCCATCGGAGGCAAAGAATGCACTGCTCGCCGCCTGGAGTCCGATCGGCCCTAATCCGATACCGAATGGATCTTTTCCGTGGTCCGGCCGAGTGATCGCGATCGCGGTCCATCCAACCAACCCAAACATCGTCTACGTCGGTGCGGCACAGGGCGGACTCTACCGTTCGACGGACGGCGGGACTAACTGGACAGCATTGATGGACAATGCCTTGAGCCTCGCCATCGGTGCCATCGCGATCTCACCGTCACAACCCGAAACCGTCTATGTCGGAACCGGAGAACCAAACTTTTCGTCCGACAGTTTCTTTGGCGTCGGCATCTATCGCATCGATAACGCCAGCACGACGGCCAACATCTCGGGCCCGTTCAATAAGAATGCGGGGAATTCCGATATCTTTACCGGCCGCGGCATCGGCGAGATCATCGTCCATCCGACCAATCCGAATGTGATCTTTGCGGGCTCGACCTCGGGTCTCGGAGGCATCGGCGGGGCCGCAAATAATGTACTGCCGTCACGCGGCATTTACCGCTCGGATAATGCCGCCGGAGCGTCACCGACATTTACAAAAATGACGGGACTCGCGGCCAATACGAACGCAAGTATCCGCGATCTGGCGATCGACCCGAATGATCCCAACATCCTCATCGCAAACGCCATTATCGGCGGCGGCACCGGCGGTATCTACCGCTCGACCAACGCACTTGCGGCCGATCCGACAACGGCGACATTTGCTCTCGTCGAGGCATTCAACTCGACGTCGACTAGCGAGCTTACGGCCGAGTTTACGGCTATCCACCCGGCCGCCAATGCCGACGCGACGTTTTACGCGGCAACCGGCAATCTCGGCGGACGCGTATTGCGTTCGACAAATGGTGGTGCGACGTGGACCCAGCAGATCGACAATAATTTCTGCACACCGCAGTGTTTTTATGACATTGCTGTCGCTGTCGATCCGGTCAATGCCGATAAACTGTATCTCGCAGGTTCGCCGACTATGGTCATTGGCTATTCGAGTAATGCCGGCGTTTCATTTACTAATTCGGGCTCCGGCGTTCACGTCGATTCCCACGCGATCGCGGTCGCTCCATCTGACCCGAACACTGTTTATCTGGGCACCGACGGTGGTATTTATAAGTCCACAAACGCGGCGGCATCGTTTACATCGCTTAATAACAGCCAGTTTTTTGCCACCCAGTTTATGGGTGTTTCGGTGCATCCGACCGACCCCAACTTCACGATCGGCGGGACACAGGATAACGGCACCAACTATTACAGCCCGACAGGGACCTGGGCACGGGTTGATAGCGGCGATGGCGGTTACACGGTGATCGACCAAAACGCCGCTGACACGACCAATGTCAGGATGTATCACACATATTACAACTCCATCTCTGGCACCCTCGCCGGATATGCGACCCGCGGTACGACATCAGCAAGTTGGTTATTTCGCGGGTGTAACGGCTCGGCGGGCAATGGTATTAATTGCAACGATACCAATGTCCTCTTTTATGCTCCGCTTGAGTCAGGGCCCGGCAACCCCAATTCGATCTACTTTGGGACAGACCGCCTTTACCGCTCGGGAGACACCGGAGTCACTCATACGGTTGTCAGCCAGGCTCCGATCGAGTCGGGCGTGGCGGTCAGTGCGATAGGTATCTCGCCGCAGAATGACAATGTTCGCATCGTTGGCCTTGCCAATGGCGGCATCTATGGGACGACCACGGGTTCGTTAACGCTGACCAATCTTGATCCGAGCAACACGGTCCCGAACTTCTTTATCGCTCGCGCCATTGTCGATCCTAACAACGTAAACACGGCGTATGTGTCGATGTCAGCGTTTGGCATCGCAACAGTTTACAAGACGACCAATCTTAGTAGCGGTACACCGACCTGGACCCTCGCTTCCGGTTCCGCCGGCAACGCCTTGCCGTTGGTTCCCGCCAGCGGATTTATCGTCGATCCGAGTGATTCGAACACGCTCTATGCCGGCACGGACATAGGCGTTTACAAATCAGCCAATGGCGGTGCGACCTGGGCACCATTCGGAACCGGATTGCCGCGAGTGGCGGTATTTGACCTCGCTATCACTGCCGGTTCGCCGCGAAAGTTGCGTATCGCGACACACGGCAAAGGGATGTACGATATCAGCCTGGCGACCGCCCCGACGGTTCGTTCGCCGTTCGATTTTGACGGCGATAATAAGACCGACATTTCGATCTTTCGTCCGGCACCGGGCGAATGGTGGTACTCCAAGAGCAGCAACGGCGGCAACGGAGCCGTTACATTCGGCACTTCGAGCGATACGCTCACACCGGTTGATTTCACCGGAGACGGCAAGACAGATATTGCATTTTTCCGCCCGTCGACCGGCCTCTGGTACGTTCTCCGCAGCGAAGATCTGACGTTCTACGCTTTTCCGTTCGGTACGACCGGCGACGTGCCCGTCCCGGCTGATTACGACGGCGACAACAAGGGCGACGCGGCAGTTTTCCGCCCAACGACCAGCACGTGGTACATCAGCAATTCCGGCGGCGGCACGACCATTACCGGATTCGGCGCGGCGGGCGATCGGCCCGTTCCGGCTGATTACGATGGCGACGGCAAGGCCGACGTCGGTATCTATCGTCCCGGCCCGGGCCAGTGGTGGATCCAGCGGAGCACCGCCGGACTCGTCGCGGTACAATTTGGCCAAACCGGCGATAAGACGGTACCCGGTGACTACACGGGTGACGGAAAGGCGGACATTGCCTATTTCCGCCCATCCACGGGTAACTGGACGGTTTTGAGAAGCGAGGACTTTTCGTTCTTTGCTTTCCCGTTCGGTACGACCGGTGACGTGCCGGTCCCGGGCGATTATGACGGTGATGGCAAGGCAGACGCGGCTATATTCCGTCCGTCAACGTCGACGTGGTACGCACAACGCTCGACCGCCGGAACGCTCATCCAAGCCTTTGGCCAAGCCGGCGATATTGCGGTACCAAATCTGTTCGTTAGATAACAGATGTAACGTGGAATAACCGCAAACGGCGGTGACTGTGAACAAGGAGTCGCGAGGGCCAACCTCGCGGCTCTTTTTTTGTTCGAGTCTTTCGGCCCAAGAGTGTCCCAAATTAGGTCGATTTAATTTGAAACAGTCAGCTTACATATTGTGTAACGCTAAGCCGTCCGTTTGCTGTGAGTTACAGGCGAAAAGTGTTTCAAATTAATTCCACGTTTCTGCCGAATTTGAAACAACTTAAGTCTTTTATTTAGCCACTTTAACCCCCGATTTTGTTTCAAATTAATTTTCATCCCCTCAGGCTTTTTGCAGAATGTGCTCGGAACTGCCGTAACCAAGTTGTTTAGAGCAGTTACGGCATCTCGGGTGTTTCATATTACAATTCCATATATCAGGACAATCTGATTCATTTTGCTTCGACTATTCTGCATTCCGGATGCTCCGTTGTTGGTTGACCAAGGTGTCCCATGTCCCGACACCTCAGCGCACGCAGCGTGTCATTGATGCTCGATTCGGACTCGCATAACTCGTTAGTTTTCAAAGATCAATTGACTGGTTAAATTGTAACACGGATTGCAACGATACGTTTCTGTCGCATAGATGCAACGTCACGAGAAGGCTTTATTTGAATGCGGATGACGCCGATATTTCGGATCGATCTATAAAAGATGATCTTAAGATACGCCCTTATCTACGTCATCTGCGTCATCTGCGTTTAAGTTCTTCGTTAAATCAAAATGAGCCGCCGACCACTCAGACAATCCCCGCGTAAGGGAACTCTTCGTTGATCTCTCCCGCCACGTGTCACCCGTCACCGTATCGCCCAAAATTGTATTGACACCAAGGCGCAACAGGTACAAAATGACGCTATCGCCGCCTCGCTAAACCCCTCGGACGGCGAACGGCCAAAAGACATCATTCTTACGCTCGATCGCATCGAAGTGGAAGGACTATGTCCGGAGAAGTTTAATGAAGAATCATAATAGTGAAATCGTGCTCCGTATCGCTGCATCGACACGGCAACCCGGATCGCTCACACGATGGGGCAGTATGAATCTAAATAGAGAATCGACAAAATCGCAGGCCTGGCACCGATCGCTGGCACAGATCGCTCCTATGGGCACCGATCGCTCCTGGATGAAGACGAGTCTGAATTTAAGAGGTATTAATATGAAGATTTTAAAGAGAGTGTGTTTGACGTTTGCTGTTGCTCTATTATTAGTTGGCGTGATTTCAGCCCAGAAAACGTGGGAAAAGCCCTATAAGAAATGGAGTAAGGACGACGCGATGAAGATTGTGACCACTTCGCCATGGGCAGCTACATATCAGTCGATAAACGGGTCTGCTGCAGCATCGCAGAGCCAGATTGCCCGCAATCAGACCGATACCGTAAATGGTGGTGGCAATGGGCGAAACGCGGGTAGTTTCGATCGAAATGCCGGGCCGGCACCGGTTGTTTTTCGCCTACATTCTGGCCGCCCAATTCGCGAGGCGATCCAGAGAGGACGGGAAATTGCGGCTGGCTACGATAAGATGGACGACCAGAAGAAACAGGAGTTTGATGCGTCGGGGAAAGGCTTTCTTGATTGTGCGATTTGCAAAGACTATTACGTAGTTTCTGCTACGAAATTTCCCGATCCTACAAGTGGGTCTGTGGATGAAGGTATTTTGCAAGGCTCAACGCTCAACGATCTAAAAGGAAACGTTTGGTTGGTTAACGATAAGGGCGAGAAGCGGGAGATATTTCAGTTTACGCCTCCAAAACGAGCGGGTGACTCGGCGTACATGTTTTTTGCGCGAAAAGACGAAAATGGAAGCGAGCTTATACGTGCTGATACGAAATCCTTCAAGCTTCTTTTCAACAATAATTTCTTTTTAAGTTCGAATCCCTACGCGGCACTTATGCCGAGTTCTATGGAGTTCAAGGTCCCCCAGCTTTTGGTTGGGAACAAGCTTGAATTTTGATCTGAACCGAAACTTAGATTGTTTCTACGGACGAGGCTGTCTGATAACTATGGAACTCGGTGCCAGGCTTGCTATTTTGTCGATTCTAAATATATCCCGCGAAACATTGATTAAAGGATGTGGGGTCATCTATGAAGTAACCCTTGAAGTCAAGCGCACGGGTAATATAGCATCTTTGGGATGCGATAGGTGCGTTGGATTGACTGACAAAAGAGAACAACCGGCGCCGCCATTATTAGTTAGATTCTTTCAGATACGCACCGCTGTAATTAGCGAATGCCATCATCTATTCGTGCACAGCTTCGATCGAGCGGTTGGCTACATGAAACCTGATCGGCTCATTTCCGGTTCTTCATCTGGAAATGGCTGGTCGTGCCATTAAACCTTCGTCTTCGGTCCGCGGAAAGGGAAAGAACCCAGTCGCTATCGCTCCCGGTTCTGACAGATGTTCGCCGCCTACGGAACCATTGACACCCACCACACAACAGGTACAAAATGACGCTATCGCCGCTTCGCAAAACCCCACGAACGGCGAATGGCGGGAGCGACACTTATGACGGCGAGAATAGGCAAACGCGAGTGAAAAATTGTTCGAACGCGACGCTCGGTCGATACTAGTACGGGCGGCGATGGAAAGCGTGTCAAGACGGTCGCTGGGTTTGCCGATACTTCTAAACTAGTAAGAGGCTGTGCGGTGAGTGGATCACCGTACAGCCTCTTAGCATCGTAAACCAACTATCCCTAAAATCAGGGAATATATGCGCTGGCAAGTGGCGTATCGGTGCTTAGGCCGAATTGTTGGATCTGGACGCCTGTCTGTGATCGATTAAGATACCACGTCGCTCCTGACGGCCTGAAGACGGCGGCATCGGTGATTAGATCACCATCGTAATCGCCCGGAACCGGAATATCGTTAGTCGATCCAAACGGAAAGGCATAGAAGGAAAAATCTTCGCTTCTGAGAACAAACCAGTTGCCGTTGGAGGGTCGCCACACTGCAAAGTCAACTTTGCCGTCGCCCGTATAATCGCCGGGAACCGCTTTGTCGCCCGCGACGCCGAAGGTCGCAGCGGTAACGGTGTTGTCGCTGGATCTCTGATACCACCACTCTTTGTTTGCTCCATTGGTACGGAAAATTGCGAGATCGGCTTTGTTATCACCGTCGTAATCAGCCGGAACCGGTGCGTCTGAGCTGAGCCCGAAGGACTGAATGACGGTACCGCCGGCCGATTGTGAAATATACCAGGTCGCGCCGGCAGGTCGGAAAACCGCCGCGTCCATTTTGCCATCGCTGTCATAATCGGCAGGGACGGGCTTATCACCGTTTGCGCCGAACGGAAAGGCATAGAAGGAAAAATCTTCGCTTCGCAATATGAGCCAGTTGCCATTTGACGGCCGCCATACCGCCAAATCCAAATTACCGTCGCCGGTATAATCACCCGGCACTATCTTGTCACTCGGCAGCCCGAAGGAAAATGCCGAGACACCCGTGTTCTGACTTCGACGCAGCCACCACTCGCGGACTCCGCCGTTTGAACGCGAGACTGAAATATCGGATATTCCGTCGTTGTCCAGATCGTTGCTGGGAAAGACAAACCCCGTAAAATATAATCCAAATCGCCGTAAATTTCCGCTATCGAGAACAGAATTATCGCTGACGTTCAGTTTCCAGATGCCGTCGGCATTTTCGCCTCTGAATTTCGTGAATCTTCCATCCGGTTCCGGTTGGAAAATTCCCGACAACACTTGTCCGTTTTGACTCGTTATGGTCGAAACCAATGGATTGTTGAATTGATCTTTAAGGTCGAAAGAGCAAATATTGTCGCGACTACCGCCGCGTCTACTCATAAATGTGACCGTCGTTCCTTTTGGCGACGTGAGCTTAAATGTCAGATCGCCGATAAATGTATGATCAACTGCCGCATTTGTGTTTCCGGCGGTAGCATCACAACCTGCTTGGAACGGAAAGGTAAATTGTAAGTCCCGAATTCTGCCAATTCCGGCAACAGGAAGCGAAATATCAACACCCGCTGGAACGTTGTCGGGAATTGGAACGGCGGGGCCGGTGTAGTTTATGAGTCCCGATCCCGTCCCGCAAGTTGAATTCCAATTGGTTGAAGAGACAGATAGGGTATATGGCGTTCCGTTGCCCACGGAGGCAACTGTCGAAAAAACGACTACAGCGATGCTCGTATTTGCAGGAATGATAGTTTGAAATGTAATAACTCTTGTGCTAGTTGTTACGCCCGTACTTACACCGGGATCACCCAGATAGCGGCCCGAACTAGAAATATCTCCGGCAACAAAGGGCTGTCTGAATGCCGCCACCGCAAGGTTCTCCGTACTTGCGTTGACGAGGGTAAAAGTAACGCAAGCCGGGGTCGAAAATGTATTGGTAATGTTATGAACATTGTAAAGAAAAGCACCGGAATCATTAGTCCCGGGATACACGGCCCCGGAACACGTCGCAGCCGCACTTGGCCCGGCTCTGAAAAGCCGGGTCGTAAGATTACCCGTTGACCCTCCGCTGGGTGCCGTTCCGAGCGTTCCGCTTAGACTACAGGCTTGAGGAGCAATGTCACTGTTATCGATACTTTGTCGATCACGCGTGGCGGCCAAATTTTCCTGTGCTGAAACCGAGGTTTCTAAGCCAAACGTTCCCGGTGTCACAAACAATGAAAACACCAGTGCAAGAGCCGCGGTCGTAGCTATGATCAACGTTCTGATCAAACTTTTTTGCGTTTTTGTCATTTTTCTTTACTCCTAATCGTATTGGGCCGGTCACACGGATCAATGGCGCTGTGATATGTACTCCAAAAGGTACCAGACTTAGTTGAGTCAGACATTTTTGTCGGCAATCGATCCCGAAAATCTCAAGAGATATCTATTTTGTCACGAGATCCGAGTCAGAGAGCTCTATAGGTCAGGCACTTCCTCGTCGATCAAAGGCAACCCATTTACCGTCTATCGTGATAAATCGTGTTGAGTCCACTATATAGCCAATGCCGTCGTTCAGCAAGACTTTGCCATTATCATTTGCCGAATAATAAAATGCGGCTGCCCTAAAGAGCAGCCGCAAACTTCCCAATTGAATTAACCGTCGGTTTACCAGATCAGGCAGGCATTGGGACGGATCATTTTTTGCGGGGCCTTGCAGCCAAACGCTTTGGCGAACTCGGGCATATTCGACATCGGTCCGTTCACACGCCAGCGGGGGAGAGCGTGCGGATTGCCGGCGACCTGTTGGCGTTCGGCCTCGGGCGTGTATTTGCCGGCCCAGACCTGAGCCCAACCCAGGAAGAAACGCTGTTCCGGTGTGAAACCGTCAATATTGGCAGGACGCGGTTTGCCGTCGAGCGATTTCTGAAACGCGTAGTACGAGACCGTCAGACCGGCAAAGTCGCCGATGTTTTCGCCAAGCGTCAACTTGCCGTTGATAAACAGGCCGGGCTGGACTTCGTAGCCGTCAAACTGCTTGACGACGCACGCTGCACGCTCGTCGAACTTGGCACGGTCGGCGTTGGTCCACCACATTTTGAGGTTACCGTCGGCGTCGAAACGGCTGCCCGAATCGTCAAACCCGTGGGTGATCTCGTGGCCGATGACGCCGCCGATAGCACCGTAATTGATCGCGTCGTCAGCGTCAAAGTTAAAGAACGGCGGCTGCAGGATGCCGGCGGGAAATGTGATGTCGTTATTGACGCTCGAGTATGACGCGTTGACGGTCGGCGGCGTCATTCCCATACGCGACTTGTCACGCGGTTTGCCGATGTCCTCCATATTTCGCTTGATCTGAAACTGGTTGGAACGGACGAGATTGCCGGCGTACGAGTCGCGTTTGATCTCGAGGCCCGTGTAACCGCGGAGCACGTCCGGGTAGCCGATCTTACGCTTAAAGGTCGAAAGTTTGGCCTGCGCCTGGACCTTGGTCTCCGGGCTCATCCAATCGAGGCCCTCGATGCGGCCCTTCATCGACGCCATCAGGTTGTCGATCAGCACATTCATACGAGCCTTGGCCGCCGGTGTGAACGCACGCTTGGCATACTCCATTCCAAGTGCCTCGCCGAGCGATCGGTCAACGGTCTGAACACAAGTTTTCCATCGTGGCTGACGTTCTTTCTGTCCGCTCAGGTGCTTGCCAAAGAAATTGAAATTCTCATCGGAAAACGCTTTTGGCAGAGAGGTTGCGGACGAATTGACCACCATCCAACGCATATAGGTTTTCCAGTCGGCGATGGATACATCGGTCATCATCGAGTTCATTTCCTTAAAGAACTTGGCCGGAGCGACGTTAAAGTCGCCGGCGGCCGGAACGCCGCGGGTGGCGAAGTATGCGTTCCAGTCAAAATTGGGCGTCAACGTCTGCGCTCCGGCAACCGTGATCTTGTTGTAGCCGCTATCGGGATCGCGGCGTTCGACGGGCGTCAACGAAGCTTTGGCGAGCCGCGTCTGGATATCCAGAACCTTGGCCGCATTGGCTGCGGCGGTGGATTCGCTATCGCCGAGGAGCTTGAACATATTCGTCATATAGGTGACAAATTTGGCACGAGTCTCGACCGATTTTGCGTCCGTCTGAGTATAGTAATCACGGTTCGGCAGCGTAATGCCGCCTTGTGATGCGTTAACTATGACATTGTTCGAGGCCTTAAGGTCGGGGCCTGCGCCAAAGCCGAAGATCACCCCGAATCCGAAGTTGTGAAGTTCGGCGATCTCACGCTGCAGATCGGCGGCGGTCTTGACCTTGTCAATTGCCTTTAGGTACTTGCTGATCGGTTTGATCCCGGCCTTTTCGATCGAGGCTTCGTCAATGCAGGTCGCATACATATCGCCGATCATCTGCGTATCGCTGCCCTTTGCAGACTTGGTCCGGACGGCACTTTCGAGTACCTCTTTAAGCGTACCGTCGTTGCGGTCACGGAGAATATTGAAAGTCCCCCAACTCGCCTCTGCGGGCGGTATCTGGGTGGATCTGAGCCAAGAGCCGTTGGCGTATTCAAAAAAGTCCTCACAGGCATCGACGTTCTTGTCCATTCTGGTGGTGTCGAAACCTGAGCTCTGGGCAAGGACGGAAAGTGTCATAGACGTCAGAATCGCCAACGTCGTCATCGATCGGAAAAAATATGTTCTCATTTGGTGCTCCTAGAAAGGTCAGTTGGTAATACGGAGAAATGTGCCAATAGGTTATTGAAAACCCCCGGGCCGAAATTAGACGACCGGAATGAATGCATCCGAGACTTTCTGCCGCAACTCGGCGGCAAGTGCTTTTCGGTCGGTATTCTTGATCGGAGCCTCACCGAAATTGATCACCGTCGTAAATCCCGAGAGCTTAAACATTCGCCAAATATGTGCGAAAAAGCTGATGTCCTCCCACCAGCAAACATATGTACTCGCCGGAGGTGCGCCGTCAGGTGTGCGGTAAGTGACCGCGGCATAAGAAACGGGAACGTCCGATTCGGCGGCAAACTGCAAAAAGGATGAATTGAACGGTAAAACCTCCTCACCCTTGGACGTTGTGCCCTCCGGAAAGACGATCACGCCTTCGCCGGCATCGAGCCTTTCGATGATCTGTCGGCCGGCACGCGGTATGTCGCGGCGGTTGGTGCGGTCGATGAAGACAGTTCCCATTGACTTGATGATCGCACCGGCAAGCGGCCAGGTCAGGATCTCGGACTTGGCAACGAAAACACCGACCACCGCCTGTCGCAGAGCGGCCATATCGGCGTAACTAAGGTGATTGCAAACCAGAAAATAAGGCGGTTTTGGCGGCGTGCCGATTATCTCGATCTTCATCCCGCAGATCTTTGTAAAAGTCCAGGTCCAGCCATTAAAGATCATCTGTCGCCAGTAAACTTTGTTTGGAATGAGCAAATTTCCTACAAACCATATGACGTAAGCGCCGAGCGTCGACGCGGCAAACATAAAGATTCGGATCGATGCTCGTATTGTCTTCATTTAAGGTGGCGGCCAACTATCGCTCAAGCTTTTTGAAATTGTATCGTAGCAAAACACGTATCGGCAACGTCTTGCCATTACGTTCGGCGGGACGCCATTGCATCGAGCGCACTGCTTTCAGTGCCGAGCCATCGAGGCCGAAGCCCGCCCATCTGACTACTTCCGCCGCCAGGATCGAGCCATCCGAGGCCAGAGTAAGTTCGATCTCGACGGTCGCGGCCACATCATAGAATGAGGCGATCGCGGTGTACTCCGGCTTAATGCGCAAATATGGGATCGGCGAACGAAAATTGAGGGCACCCGGTGTACCGTCGGCGGGCATCTCCTCGATCTCGGCTGACGCCTGTTTGGCAGGAGCCAGTCCGGCTGCCGCGATCGCCGCACGGATATTCGCCGCAAGCTTTGGCATTGATCCGATCAAAGTGTCCTCGGACTCCTTAATAGATGCGCCGTTGAATGCGGAATTGGACCAATCGATAAGGTTGCCGAGCTTTTGCGATATCACAAATACGGAAGCGAACGACTCGTAATACTCAGGCCGTTCGAGCGCGGTCCGCCGCATCGTCGCCGCGCGAATGATGATCAGATAGTCACATCCGACAGCGGTCGCAGCGACGCTCGACTGGCGGGCGGTCATATTAAATGGTGTTGTGATCGATAATGCGTCAAATGCGGAGCGGCTTAATGACAGGTCGAGGACATCCGAGGTTTTGGCGAGTTCGTTCGAAAGCCCGTCGGCCGTCCGCTCGGCTATTCGATTTGTCTCGGGTGTCACGATCGCGATCGTCTGTCCGGATGCCGCAGTGGCCCAAACGAGCAGGGCAAACGCTAACGCCGCGATCGCCGAACTACGGCTTATGATAAATTGCAGCGATCTCATCTTTTAGTTCTGCCGGAAAGCATACTCTGTGAATCCGATATCCTTGCTGAAGCCCTCTAACGGCAGAGGAGACCTCGGATATCTCGCGGACCGACGGGCGGGCAAATCCATCCTCGACGAAAATAAGGTTTTTGGCATCGGCGGAATCCGTCGTGTAGAAATTGTATGCCGCGTCGCCGGTCTCGTCTTCGCTGACATAATATTTAATGTCAAAGCCGCGGGCTGACACGACGGCCTCGACCTCCCGCACAAACGAATGGATCTTGTCCGCCGGCATATCCAGATCGAACGCAGCAAACAGCCGACGATCGAGAAATCTTGACGCAAGGTCCGAAAGTACCTGGTCCGCCGAGAATTGCCATTGCTTGATATGAAAGAAAACGTCGGTATCATCGAGTGAAAGATGTTCGGACAATGATAGACGCTGTTTTTGCAGGATTTTTTCGAATGCGGAACCGGTTCGGTGCCAGACATCGCCGCCGGCGGCGTACACATCGATCGCCCGTTTGAGCAGTGATTTCAGGACGGCCTCGGCCGCTCTCAGCGTTCGATGAAAATAGACCTGGCGAAACATATAGTAGCGAGCCTGCAGATAATCCTCGACCGCGTAAATTCCGGGTGCGGCAATGTATAGCCGATCATTTGCCTCATCGATCTCGATCGATTTGATTATCCATTCCAGGTCGTAGATGCCGTACTTTGCACCGCTCATAAGCGAATCGCGAAGCAAGTAGTCCATTCGGTCCACATCGAGTTGCGACGAAACAAGTTGTGTAAGAGCGAGCGGCCTGAAATCGCCGCGGATGATGCCGGCGACGTCCTCGGCTAGTTCGCGCGAAAAGCCCGAGAGCACTCGTCCGACATCAGTGTCGCCGCTCAGGATCGTGTCGATCGAAAACTGTTCGTGGTGAAATCCGAGGATAGACTCGATCACGTGAGAGAATGCACCGTGTCCAATGTCGTGAAGCAGGGCAGCGACCCGCACCGCAGTTTGGTGCTCGTAACTTATTGTATATTTGGAGTTGAGCCTCTCGAGTGTCCTGGTAGCAAGATGAAAGGCGCCGAGTGAATGAGTGAATCGCGAGTGTTCGGCACTCTGATAGGCGAAATATGCGAGGCCGAGTTGGCGGATTCGCCTAAGCCTTTGAAATTCAACGGTGTCGATCAGCGTTTCGATCAGTTTACCTTCGGCGGAACTATTGTCCAGCCTGATAATATTATGAACCGCATCTCGATAATTTCGTTCTGACAATTGCCACTCCCGCCCGCTAAAGGATCCTGTCCATTATCGTGGCATTTTGCCTCCGCCCGCAACTCAGGCTGACAATTTGCCTGAGCCGAGAGCCATCGAAACAATCAAATTGTGGCAATCCATCTATTTGGAAAATCTTCAAAATATTGAATACGCTGTGACGACCGAAAGTAGCCCTGCTAAAAAGGAGAGATGTAAGTGTCAGTATTTACAGGCATTTAAGGGCTTTTATTAAACAAAGCGGCGAGTGGCAACAAAATTGCTTGTTTTACAGTGAACATATTGCCTTTTTTTGGCATTACCCTTCAACTTCAAGATTTATTGGGAGAAAAAAATGAAAATTCAGCGAACTATTAAAGTTATCTCAATGCTCATTCTTATCGCTTTTGCTGTGTCGGTCAGTATCGCACAGGAAACGGTAGGTGGTATCGAGATCACTACTAAGGACACAACCGGAGCCGTTGTTCCCGGCGTCGTCATCACTGTAACCAGTGGTGCGGACACTGCCGGTTACAAACGGACCGTCACAACCGACGGTTCGGGCTACGCGCGTCTTACACAGATGCCTCCGGGCGGATACATTCTGACGGCGGCTCCTATCTCAGGTTTTTCTGAGACTAGAACGACCGCTCGTGTCGAACTCGGAAAATCGAGTCAGGTAACCCTCGAAATGGGCATCAAGAGCTCAGTCGAGGTCGTTGTTACCTCAGGCGATACCGTTGTTGACACCGGTAGCTCGGAAATTTCGACATCGGTCAGCTCAGCTAAGATCGAGTCGCTTCCGGTTGCAGGTAACTTCACCTCGCTTCTCAAGATCGTTCCGGGCGTCCGTCCTGAAGCTCTCGCCGGTGGTTTCACCATCGACGGTGCCAGCGGTGCTGAGAACACATTTGTGATCGACGGCCAGGAAGTGACCAACTATCGTAACGCCGGTCTGAACTCGAACAACAACGTGCCTTTCGCACTCGTTCAGGAGTTTCAGGTCAAATCGAGTGGTTTCAACGCCGAGTACGGCGGTGCAACCGGCGGTGTGGTTAACGTTGTTACCAAGGGTGGAAACAACCAGTTTCACGGTGATATCGGAATCGGTTTTGAGCCTTCGAAACTTCAGGGCGGAAATCGTCCGGGCTTGAACCGTTTCACATCGGGCTCGGTCTCGAACACCACTTATGTCGCGACAAACGAGTACATTACGGCTCCGAAATCGCAGTACCTGACCACCGTTCCTTCGGTCAACCTCAGCGGTCCCATCCTCAAGAATAAAGTTTGGTTCTTTGCCAGCTATTCGCCGACGATGTTTTCGCAGACTGTTGACTCGGTTTATTACAGCTCAGCCCCGTCCGCTACTCGTGCGGTCACCGGCGGCGAGCGATATACCGGCAAGCAGAGGAATGAATACAGTTTTGGCCGTATCGATGCTTCGCCGTTCTCGAAACTGCGTTTGACCGGTACGTTCCTTTATAACCCGCTTATCCAGCAGGGTGTTATCCCCTATGGCACCTATGCTATCGGCGGAACGACCTCGTGCGTCAATTTTGGCGGCACCATCGGCAGTCTCTGCGGCAACGATCTCGCTAGCCGTCAGGGTGGATTCCAGTCATCCAAGAACGTTACGGGTCAGGCCGTTTACACGCCGCTCAGCAGCATTGTTGCAACGTTCCGATACTCGCGTGGTTTCTTGAACGAAAAACTTGGAAACTACTTTAAGCCGTCTGGTACACGTTATATTTGTACCTCAGGCAATGCAGCCGGTACCACGACGTTTGGTTCGGAAGCTTGTACGACCGGTATTAATGATCCTGCGAACGACCAGACCTTCAAGGACGTTTCGGTCCGCACCAATTACGAAGGCGATATGAGCTTCTTGTTCAACGCCGGCGGACGTCACGAACTCAAGGGTGGCTACGGTCATCAGGCTATCTACAACGACCTGTTGAAGAACTTCACGACGCGTGTTTACATGCAGTACGGTCGTCCTATCGATAACGATTTCAACTGGAGCAACCTCGCAACTCCGTCAGCTCCGATCTGTGCAGTAGGCCAGGTTGTCGGCTGTGTGCTCGGCCACGGTGCTCTTTATCGCTACGGCGAGAGAGGCGAAGGCAGCAATTTGAACCAGGCGATCTATGTCCAGGACAAATGGCAGATCGGTCGACGCTTTACCCTGAACGTCGGTGTCCGTATCGAAAAGGAATCGCTTCCGTCGTTTAACGGTTTTGCTGCTCCGTTCGCATTTGGATGGGGAGACAAGATCGCTCCGCGTATCGGTGGTGCATTTGACGTATTTGGCGATGGCAAGACCAAGGTCTTTGGTAGCTATGGCAAATTCTATGACCGTCTGAAATTCAAGATGGCACAGGGTTCGTTCGGTGGTAACTTCTACCGTGTGGACTTCTTTGAAATTGCTCCGAACAATGCGCCTTACCGCTCAGCATATACACCCTCGACAATTTTGGGTAATTTCACCGATCCGATCGGTGGTGCGTGTGCTCCGACCGGCTTTATCGGCAGCGGCCTCAGCCGTTGTCAGAATGACTACCGTGTTGCTTCGAACGTCCCCGGTGTTGACATCGAGGATGCCGGCGGCATCGACGTTAATCTGAAGCCGTATCAGCAGCGTGAATTCACCTTTGGTGCTGAGCACGAACTTCACAAAAACTGGGTCATCAAGGGCCGCTATACCAATAAGAAGCTACTTGAGACAGTCGAAGATGCTGGTGCTATCAGTGCAACCGGCAGTGAGATCTACATTACGGGTAACCCCGGAAAGGGACTTCACGCTCAATTCCTGCAACAGTTTGGCTATGCCGAACCGTATGCTTCGGCTCGTCGTGACTACAACGCAGTCGAGCTTCAAATTGAACGCCGTCTGGCTGACAACTTCTACTTCAATGCTAACTACACCTATAGCCGCCTTCGTGGTAACTATTCAGGTTTGGCTAACTCAGATGAAGCAGGACGTTCGGATCCGGGCGTAAACCGTAGCTTCGATCTTCCGATGATCGGATTCGTTGCTAAGGGTGGATCTGATTACGGTGCACTTGGAACCGATCGTCCGCATGTTGTTAATGCGTACGGCGGCTACAACTGGATCTGGAAAGGTACCGGTAACTCGACCGAGTTCAGTGCATTCCAGACATTCCAGTCGGGAACCCCGCAGTCGACCCTTATCAACTTTATCGTGCCGATCTTCTTGAACGGCCGTGGCGATATGGGCCGTACACCGATGCTCTATCAGACGGATTTCAGCGTTTCACATCGCTACAAATTCGGAACTGACAAGAAGTATGCGGTCGAAGCTAACATTAACTTGATCAATGCATTCGATCAGGCGACCGTGACAAGTCTTCAGACCACGCTTTCCAATATCTCCTTGGCTTCATTTGGAGCTGCTCAGGGATATGGTTGTGCGTCGGGTGACTATCCTTGTCTCTTGAACAAGTTTAATGCTGGTTCACTGTACACACAGATCAACACTAATCTGAATTCGAACCCCCTCGTGTTTAACGCTAAGAATAGCTCGTATGGCATGGCCAACGGTTATCAGGGTGGTCGTAATGTTCGTTTTGGTTTCAAATTTGTTTTCTAAATAAATTTGTTTCCTAAAACCTTTTGGCCCGCCTGAGCGATCAGGCGGGCCTTTTTTGCAACTTTGCTGCAGGTCGTACGCACATTGCTAATACGATATGCAGTCTCTCGCCGCTCCGCCGCTACATCGCAGCAAAGCCGAGTTTTCCATAACCAACGGTTTCTCGGTCAGGCATTCAGTACTTTGTGGTGATCTCGACATCGACGCCGTCACCTTTCGGCACCAGCGAGTACGGCATAACTATATATGTCCTGCTCCCTCGCCAACGAGTCGTTAAACCGGTCATTTATCTTTACCGCGATCAGTGGCGGAGCTGAACTCAGAGGCTATTTTAGTTTTGGATCTGGTCGGAAGTAGGGCGTCCAAGAGAAATAACCGTAGATCAAACCTCCGACGAGATGCCAGCGATCGATATCGAGCGGAGGCCCGATACTGATCAGGTCGTGCTTATTCAACGTATGAAGGCAGACAAAGGCAGAATGAAGCCGGCCCTGTTAACCCGGCACTAGTGCGTCGGGCGGCTTAATAGCGGTTTCGGTAAAGTATGCTGTGGGATATCGGTGGCCCTCGTCGGGCTATTGCTGAACGACCCGAAATCGGCGATCGAGTCGTCCTGACCTGCGAGTTAATTGCCGAGAGCAGTTCAACAGCACGAGCCGTTACTCTGAGCACCGACACGCCGTAGGAAACACATGCCGTTCTTCGATGACCCGAGTGCTCGCGGTCATTTAAGGCTAATGATGTCGCTGTGCCGACTCAAAATCGGCGAGCTAACCCAATATCGTGGAAGATCGAATAGGTTTTCGCGACCGCACGGGTCAGATCCTAGGTCTTAGACCTAAACTGCTTGATCAATTTCTTTATATCCTCTTTATTTGGGGCTTCCGGGGCAACTTTCAAATAGGCCTCGAGTTCCTTGGCCGCCTCGGCATAACGATTGAGGTCTCGACCAAACAGTAGGGCCAGTTGCCAGTGGGCATCCGCCGACGTACCTTCCGAGGCCTTTATGGCACGTTTGAGCGCCGTCTCGGCCTTTTCGTATTCTTTGGTAGAGCGGGTGGCCATACCAAGTAGCAGATTTGCCTCGACCGAGTCCGGACTTTCGACGAGAGCCTTCTCGGTAGCTGCAACAGCCTCCGGGAAGCTTTTCAGGGTAAATTTGGAGTAGCCGATACCGTACCAACAGTCAAAACATCGTGATTGCACTGCCAACGCCCGCTCAAAAATACCGATAGCAGTCGTATAGTCTCCCTTAGTGAGACGCAGATAGCCGAGCTTTTGGAGAGCTAGAAAATAGGTCGGAAAGGTGTCTACTGCTTTTTCGAGGCTAACCAGAGCTTCGGTCGGCCGCTGCCCGTCGATATCGTCGATCGCAGACTTATATAGTGCGGCCGCGGCCGGGGGCACATCTTGTGCGTAGACGACCGCATTTTGGAATGGAATCTTGCTCGACTCTTTTCTCGCCTTCAGATAAATATCTTTTTGCTGTATGTCCGGTAACGACTGGCCTCGACTCCCGACTCCGGCTAACTCGACGTCCACGCTTTGCTCGACCAGCCCGGTTCCATACGGTAGGGCCTTGACTGTGTAACGGCCGTTGGGCAGATTTGGGAAATAATAGCGGCCCGACACATCCGTTCGGACGCGGCCCATCGTACGGTTAATATCGTTCGTCAGCTCTACCCAAACCTGCGAAACAGGACGGCGATCCGGGCCGAATACAAAGCCCGAGATCGAACTCCTATTATCCGCCTGGCCAAAAGTTGTGGCAGCGGAAACGAACAGAAACAAAATTACAACCAGAAAACTAACCCGATAGCGACCACGATTCATACTTTCCCCTATTCAACCACTAACCTTAAAATCTCAATAAATGCCCCATTTTTTCCCGTTTCGTCTTCATATACTCGACCGACTCTTCCTCGGTAGCGACCTCGATCGGGATCCGCTCAACGAGTTTCAGGCCGGCTTGCTCGAGAGCTGCGAGCTTGTCCGGGTTATTCGAGATCACCCGAACCTTGCAGAGGCCGAGGTCATATAGTATCTCGGCACACTGCTGATAATCACGAGCATCGATCTCAAAGCCGAGACGCTCATTTGCTTCGACGGTGTCGGCGCCTTCGTCCTGCAGGGCATAGGCCCGGATCTTATTAATAATGCCGATCCCGCGGCCCTCCTGCTGCTGGTAGACGATTGCTCCGCGGCCTTCGGCATTGATCATTTCCATCGCCCGGTGGAGTTGTGGTCCGCAATCGCATTTGATCGAACCAAACACATCCCCCGTAAGACACTGCGAATGGATGCGGACCAGTGTCGGCACCTCGCGATCCATAGAGCCTTTGTAGAGTACAACAAATTCTTCGCTGCTGTTGAGCGATCGATAGCCTGCGATCTTAAATGATCCACGCTTGGTCGGAAGGTCCGCCGTCGCTACTCTTTCGACCGTCAAGTCCCGCTGCATTCGGCAGCATTCCTCAGTAGTTGCGGGCGGAATATTATTCTGTGACATTTCTCTGCTGATGGGTAATTATAGAACTTCTGCCGGCTAAAAGCTACATTTCGTTTGACGCCACCATAGAGGAAAGGCACAAAAATAGCCGCCGGACGCGGTGCTGGCGGCTTGGTCAAGATCCATTGTTCCGGAGCTTAATTACTTTCTTTGTCGTCGCTGTCTGCGGTATCTTCGTCCGACGGCTTTTCTTCGTGTGCCATAACGGCCGAGTCGCCGTGGCCAAAAAGTCGCGATAGTATTCCACCGATCGATTCGGATGCTCTGGCGGGAACATTCTCGACAGTGGCTGCCGATATAATGTCAGGCCCGTTAATGGCAAGCTCCAGGCGGACGAGTTCCACTGTCTTGGTGCGGCAAAATCCGCAGTCGGAAAGGTGTGTGACCAGCGGAGTTGCTTCGCGCATCGTCATATTGCCTTCAACAAAGGCTGCCAGCGTCTCCTCGTCGAGATGATTAGCAGTATCAAACGCCTGATCACCTGCCGAACGATCTAGCAAGAAACGCTCCAAAAGGCCCTGAAACCTCGTGTCAAACCCAATGATGTTTTCCGTGCTTCCCATTTGCTGTAGAACCTCCCGATAGTTAGACGCAATAAACAGATCCTTTTGCGTAACTGCCGCCCGGAGGCTTAAATTATTCCTTCGTCACAAATAACATCTATAAATTTCCGGTCAGATCCTTGTATATATCGCCGCCTGCGAGGTCTTGCATCGCAAGGCTCATACAGGTTTCGATCTCTGACTCTGACAGTCCGTGGACGCTAGTCAGTTCGTCCCTAAATAGCTGCAATACGCGAGCGTAACTCTTTTCGAGCCAACGCATAACCGTCGATTCGTGAATTCGTGCGTTCGGGTCCTTATCGCGCGACTGTGACCGACGCTGAAACCAACCGCGAAGCGGAGATGTCTCATTTTCGACCAATTTCGAGATCTCGCGAAGCTTAAGATTATCGACGTGATAATACAAAAGTAAGAGCCTCTCGTGAGCTTCAAGTGAGGCGAATGCATTTGATAGGGAGGTTACGGTCGCCTTGCGATAACGGTCACGCGTGATCCCTTCGATCATCGATTCCTCGCCGCCCGACGGTGCCGCGGCAAAATTCGCGTGTGCGGCGCCTTCGCCGACGTTCTCGGTCATTTCGTCAAGCGAGACCTCATCGTGGCTTGCCCTATGCATATCGACAAGCGAGTGCCAGATCACGGTCCGCAGCCAACCGCGAATCGAGCCACGGCCGCTATATGTCGCAAACTTCGAAACGCGTTCGCCATCGACAACACGGGTTCCGTACAATTCGCCGTAAACCCAATCGACGACTTCGTCAGCATCGACTTCGGTTTTTGCCAGATGGCGGGCGACCCGCTCCATATACGAACGGTTTGCGTGATCGAATTCCCACCACGATCTTTCGTTTCCATCAGCGCACGCGAGAGCTAAAAAGAGATCGTCAGCCTGGATCAAACCCAGAAATTCGCGAACGTCATCCTCACTGGCCGGATCGGTCGAGGCGTCAATAAGGTACTTCTGAGTTGTGTTATGAAGCGAGGCTCGAAAACGCTCGATCGTTACGCCAAAATTCGGAGAGCTATCACGACAGCGCTCGAATAACTCGAAAGTGACCGAATCGAAGACTTGTTGGAGATCGTCATTCATCGCCGAAATACTCAAGATAAACCTGTCACGATATTATAAACAAACTAGTGCGTTCAGCCTAACAATCTATCAGCCGGCAGTTTCAGGCTCGAGTTCATATCCGGTGGCTGAGGGCTCGGTCGAGAGATGAACGAGTTTCTCCTCCGAATACTGCAACTGATATAGACGCCAATAGAGGCCGCGATTTGCCAAGAGTTCATTGTGGGTGCCGATCTCCCGCAACTCTCCGTGGTGGAGCACGATGATCCGATCACATTTTTGGATCGTTGAAAGCCGATGGGCCACTACCAGCGAGGTTCTGCCGTCCATCACGCGTTCGACAGCATTTTGGATCAACTGTTCCGTTTCGGTATCGATCGAACTTGTTGCCTCGTCGAGTATCAGGATCTTGGGGTCGAACGCCAGAGCGCGTGCGAATGAGATCAACTGCTTTTGCCCGACCGACAGCCCGGCCCCGCGTTCCTTTACCTCGGCCTCATAACCGCCGTCGATATTGCGAATAAACTCGTCTGCGTGGACCTCTTTGGCTGCCCACTCCACCCGATCTCGTCCGATCTCGGTGTTGCCGAGCCGAATATTATTCTCGATCGAACCGCTAAAGAGGAATACGTCCTGCAGTACGACCGCAAAGTTCGAACGCAGATCTCTGAGATCCCAATCGCGGACGTCGACGCCGTCGAGCAAAATGCGCCCTTTCTGCACGTCATAAAATCGCATTATCAGATTGGTGATCGTGGTCTTACCGGAGCCTGTATGCCCGACAAGTGCGACACTCTCGCCGAGACTGACGGAAAATGAAACGTCGCGGAGCACCCAATCTTCGTCTTTATACGCAAACCAAACGTTTTCAAACTCGATCCGTCCCTCTGCCTTTCCGGTACGGACGGGCACGCTTGGCGACTCAATTGTGATCTCGCGGTCAAGCAGGATAAATATCCGATGGGCTGCGACGATGGCCGCCTGGAGCACGTTGAACTTATCAGAAAGATCCCTGATCGGCTGAAATAGCTGAAGCGAATACTGGATAAACGATGCCAGGATGCCGACCGTCAAGGCCGCCCCTGAGACTGACATCCCGCGCAGCGTTTCGAAACCAAAGGCAAAAATAACGACTGCGATGCCGATCGCTCCAATAAAATCGACCAGCGGGTAGAAGATCGAATAATAATAGATCGTCTCAAGATTGGCTTCGCGATAGTCGTCATTGATCTCGCGGAACCGGTGCTGGGCCTTTTTCTCAGCGTTAAACAGCTGCACCGTCTGGGCACCCGAAATATACTCCTGAAGAAACGCGTTGAGCTTCGCATTTCGCGTCCGCACTCGGTCAAAGCCGTTTCGGGCGTGCTTTCGAAACCAGTTTGTCGCGGTAAAGAGCAACGGCACCGTGATCAGCGACACCAGTGCCAACTTCCAGTCCATCCAGAACATTATCCCTAGGATCGCGATGATGATCACCAGATCGCCAAGGACGTCTATCACACCGGAGGTAAAGAGTTCGTTGAGGGCATCGACATCCCCGGTCAGGCGCGTCATCGTCCGCCCGACGGGATATTTGTCGTAATAGGCTACTTCCTGCTTCTGAAGTTTGGTGTAGAGTTCGGTCCGTAGATCGAACATCACCTTTTGGCCGACTTTATTTAGCAGGATCTCCTGAACATAAGAGAAAATGAAGCGTAGCAAAAACACACCGAAAAAGGCTAAGGCAAAGAGCCATATCCCATCGATGCGTTTCGGTTCGATAAAATCATCGACAGCCATCTTGGTGAAATATGGCTGGGTACTGATCAGGATATTAGTAAGTAGCGTTAAGGAAAGTGCAGCGGCGGCCAACCGCCAATACGGCTTGAGATATCTAAAGAGACGGCCAGCTACGCGAAAGTCGTACGTTTTGCCGATCTCGTCCTCTTCGTGATATTTTTTGGCCTCATCTGACATAGGGTAAGATTCGATTTTAGATTTGGGACTTGCGAATGGCAATACGCCGTCGCATAATTCGCCAAAGGCAATGAATCGATTTCTCGACGACAAGAAGAATAATTGGCAACGGCTCGAGGACCTTTTGTCGATGATGAGCGGCGTCGGCCTCCGCGGTTTATCGAGGGCCGAGGTGCGCGAATTTGGCGAACTGTATCGCCGTGCCGCGGCGGATCTGGCAATTGCCCGCTCGGAAACGCGCGATCCGAAATTGATCAATTATCTGAATAGCCTTGTGATCAGGGCTCACGGCCGCATATACCGCTCCGAGAGTGATGGCGTCGGGACGATCCGAAAGTTCTTTACACTTGAGTTTCCAAGGGCGTTTAGAGCGAATTGGAAATATATGGCGCTTGCGTTCGGGGTGTTTGCCGCGTTCGCCTTATTCGGTTTTATCGCGACGTGGGTCGATGTTGATTTTACGCATTTTGTCGCACTTTCCGGCGTAACTGATGAGATCAGGGCAAATAATCAATGGTGGAGTTCGCTCAACGAAGCCAATCAGGTCGGGGCAAGTCAGATAATGTCGAACAACATTATCGTTACGTTTCGCGTTTTTGCTTTCGGGGCATTTTTTGGCGTCGGGGCGTTTTATGACCTTGCGTTTGAGGGAGCGAGGCTTGGCAGCGTTTTCGCGGCCTGCTATCAGATCGACCCTGCATTCGGAAATGCACTCGCAAGCTTTGTGGTCGGCCACGGCGTGATCGAGCTGTCGTGCATATTCTTTTGCGGCGGTGCCGGTATGATGATCGGATACGCAATGATCGATCCCGGCGACCTGACCAGAGCCCAAGCACTTAAGAAAAAAGGCGTCGAGGCGGCCAAGATCGTCATTGGTTGTGCTTGCCTACTTGTAATCGCCGGTACGATCGAAGGGTTTCTCTCGCCGTCGGCACTGCCGCCGGGCATTAAGATCGCGACCGGCGTATTATCCGGAATTGTGATGTATAGCTACCTGATACTCGTGGGGCGTATACCCGCCGATGACGAGATCAGAGCGGGGCAAGATCGCCCGATACAAGTTGCCATCGCCGCGTAGTTTGGAGCTGTTAGCACATATTGTGCGGCTTGGGTTTTCGGACACGCGTAAACCTGACGAAGCTTTTGGCATCACCGTCCGTTATCGTCAAAACGCCATCTACGAGCGTGAATCTGTCTGATGACCTCAGTGTCTCGTAAAATGTGCGTTCAAACGACATTAGAGGCTCTTCACAAGCCATCATTGTCGAAAAGATCTCGCTGATCTGCAGTTTACCTTCGGCAAATGAATAGCTACCGCCGTACACATTGCATCCCGAAAGCCCGCCGATCTTGCCCTCGCTATCGATGTTGAGCGTGATCAGTTCTTTGCTGATCGGATCGGCGATCTTCTGCCCAAACTTATAACTATCGAGTTTCCATTTGCCCACCGGAAGCGACTCGGCAAACGCTGTGACAGCTAATCCAAGGACGATCGTGAAAAGTGCGGCGGTTTTAAGAAAGGTATTCATATCATTCCTCAACGGTGAAATATCACCGCTCTAACTTGAAGAACGAATATGGTGCGGGCGACTTGCAGCGGCCTAGATCGAAATGCTCTCAGCCGAGGCGATCGCGACGCCAAAGGCCTTTTGGGCCGATGATCGAATCATTTGCGCGTTGCCGGTAGTCAGAAACGTGTCGCCGCCGGACAATGGCATTCCCGCACTGCGGACGATCTCGACCATCTCCGCCGCGGGATCGATAAATATGGTTTGGGGCGAAACGAGTTGCCGGAGCAAGGGCGTGATCGCGGGGTAGTGAGTGCACGCGAGCAGTATATGTGAGCAGTTTTTTAGCGGTGCGAGGATGCGTTTTGCCTCGCCGCGTAACGTCTCGGATACAACGTCTCCGCTTTCGATCAGTGCCGAGAGCGGTTGGGCGATCCGCTGTTTCACTTCGATATTCTGAGCCTTAAGTAAACGCCTATACACGCCCGAGACAACCGTCCGACGACCGCCGATAAGCCCGAGCTTTGTAGGCTTCAGTTTAGCCGCCATTTTAGTCGCGGGTACGATCACTCCGTCGACCGGTATTGCGTGGTCCGCCAGATGCGGGATCGCGGTGCTCGCCGCGTTACAGCCGATGATGATGTGTGTGACACCGCGACCTTTCAGATATTCGATCACGGAATCAAGACGTGCGGTAAGCTCAGGCCGAGACATTTTGCCGTACGGCGTCGCCCCGGTATCGGACAAGTATGTCACCGGAACGTCGCCGATCTGCTCCTTGATGAGCTTATAGATACTGACTCCGCCGATACCCCAATCGATTATTCCCAACCTGCCGGCCATCGTCCCTCGCTTATGGATAACTAAGTTTTGCGTCGAGCCCATTCTCGACCGGTCCGCTGTCAAAGGCCACGATGCGCGAGTGCCAGGCCATATTGAGTATCTCCATCTTTTGTCCGGGGAAACGGCTTTCGAGATACCATTTCATCTCGTGCTCGGAGCGGATCGGATTGTACTCAAGCATTTTTTTCCAATCCGGATGTGCGACTAACTTCTGCAGAGCAGCGTCGAATCCGGAGTTTGCCTTCTGATCCTTCATCGTTCGCAGTTTATCGCCGATCAGCCGCGGATATTCGCCGACCGCAACCGGGACGGTGACCATATCAATGATCAGGAACTTGCCGCCCGGCCGCATTACGCGTTTGATCTCAGCCAAAAGCGGGTCCCAATCGAGATAGCGAAACGACATCAGCGATGTGACGGCATCGAACGAATTATCAGGAAAGGGAAGCACAGGACCGTCGATCTTCTGAAAAGATATGTGCTTATTTTCGGCATTTTTCAGTTTGGCACGCTCGATGATGCCACCCGACTCGTCCACGCCGATCCCGCTGTTGATGCGGTCGCGCAGGGCGTAGAGCAGAGCTCCGTTGCCGCACCCGATGTCGAGCATATCGACTGCTCCGTTCGGCAAATGCTCATTCAGCCATTTCCATTCGGCCTGCCGCACTCGAATATCCTGAAATGCGGCGTCGTAGAGTTCGGCGACGTGATCATACGATGTGTCGCCGTCGGGCGGACGCGGCTCAAATCGCTTCATTTTCTCAGCGGGCATAAAGCCAAGCCGCTTTTTTGCCGACGCGACAAAGCCGTGTGATTTACGGCCCTTGCAACCTATCGTATAGAGTTTGCCGTCGGCTTTGTCGCCGACCGAAACGTATTTTTCGCTGTTGCGTGAAAATGTGGTGTACCAAAAAAAGCCGTATGTCGGAATGTTGAAAGTGCGGGCAAAGAACGGTGCAAACCATCGTGCCGAACGGCAGCAAAAGAAGTATGCTGACGCGTCCTCGGCAAACGGGATCTCCATTTGTTCCCATTCATACGGTGAGAACTGTTCGGGAAAGGCAACGGTACCGTACATTGGGCCGTACATCCCGGAATGGCCGACAAAATGAAACTCCTTAATGAGTTTGTCGGCATCCTTGATCTCCGCAATTGCCTGTAGGATATCGCGTTTGCTCTCGACGGCACGCGTAATGATCTCACCGTTAAACCCCGCCTCGCGTTTCTCGTCAGCGAGGGTTTGGGCTACGACCGGAAATTGGTGGCCGCCAAGGCGGTATTTGGTGGTGTAGATCACCAAAATTACTTGATCGGTTGGCATTATCAGCTTTTATTTTATGAACTTAAATGACGCGAGAAATTTTTCGCGATCGGGCGATTTATTGGTAACAGCGACCGCCGAAGTTAGCGAATATATCTTGCCGTCCTTCTTATATATCCGGCAATCCATCAGACCGTCGATAGCGCCGAGTTTTGCCGAAGCCTGAAATGATCGTCCCGGGGCGGTGCCGGATTTAGCCGACGTGCCGGAGATGAGCGTACTATTCATTCCTTCGATCAGGCCGTTTTGAAAAGCTTCCAACAAAGTATCATCGTCCGCCGGGCCCTTCGGGATCATGGTAACCGAAACATTGTAATAGATACTATCTGCCGAACATTCGAAGTAAGTCTGCAGCTGAGGGTTCTCCGGCGTGCCGACATTCTCGGTCGATGATTCTATTTCACACGGTACCAGGACACTGAAATTTTCTTTGGCGGACTTGAATTCTTTCCATTGACCTTGGGCATTTGCAGCGGCAAAAAGCGACAGGACAAGTATCAGCAGAAAAGGAAGTTTGAGCTTCATATTTTTATTTGCGAAAACGGCAAAGCGGCGATGGCCCGTCTCTTGCCAAATTGATCAGTATTAACGACCGAGGCGTTGCACGGTCATACGGTTTCGCCTCGGCTAACTCTCTCGATGCGGTGAACCTTGTCGAGGTAGCTTTTGGCTGATTCGGATTGAAACATTTCGCGATCCTCTTCGTGGTCCGTGACCGGTTCGAGTGCGGTATCCATATATGTTAACCGATCAGGATCCTTGCGGACGCGCATATAGATCAGCCTAATTCGAATATAGAGCGATATCCACCTAAATTGTCGGCGGAGAGTCCCGGCCAGATATTTTGGATAAAAGGTCAAAGGGCTCTCGATACCAAGACCGGAGCGTCGATTTTTGCGCGACTTTATTCTCAAAAATCCACCCTCGAGCGGATGAATGCCCTCAATGTGTATGCAGCCCTTGAACCAAACGATAAAGAACATCGTCTTGCCGGGACTTGTGCCGGTCGCGATGCAGCGACGGAGCACGGTTTCCACGTGTTCGTCGGTGTAATAGGTTTCCCACGCCTTTCGATAGGTATCACGCAATTCGGTTCGCGACATTATCGCGTGGTCGGTAACGTCGTGATTGAGGTCGTATTTATTGAGGTCCTCGTCCATCGCGATGCCGGCTTCGTGTAGTCTTTTGTGATCCTCCGAGCCGGGCAGCGGTGTGAGGTAAAAGAACTCAAGCATATCGACGGGCAGTTCGCGTTTGATTATCTCAATGTCGCTGATGATCGACTCGGGCGTGTCACCCGGAAAGCCCAGAATGTATCCGCAATACGTAACGATACCGGCGTGTTTCCACGCGAGCAGCATCTGGCGGTAATCCGTGATCTTGTTTTGCCGCTTTTTGGCACCGAGCAGGCTGTCAGGATTGATATTTTCAAGGCCTATGAAGACACGTTTGATACCCGCCCTTTTTGCCTTTTCAATAAAGTTCGGCAGTTTATGACAAAGGGTATCCACCTGGATAATAAAACTGATCTTCAGTTTTTCGACCTCGCGGAGTTCGATCAGTTTGTCGAGGATGATCTCCCAATCCTTGTTGCGGGCAAAATTGTCATCGGTGATAAAAAACGAGTGAAGACCCTGAGCGACATTGGCCCTGACGATGGTTTCAATGTCGGCAGGCGATCGGCGGCGGGATTTGCGGCCCTGGACATTTATGATCGTACAGAACGAACACGCGAAAGGACAGCCGCGTCCGGCGTCAAAGCTGGTGGTCGCACCGGCGGTGAGGTGCACGCGCTCGGCCGGCAGCAGCGGCGAGGCGACGCCCTCAATATTGGGCAGATCGTCCATAAAGTTATAGACGGGCTGGAGTTCGTTGTTATGAGCATCGATCAGCACCTGGCCGAGGCGGCCTTCGGCCTCGCCGGCGAAAAGCGAGACGCCGATATCGAGTGCCTTTTGGACATAAGGATCACGTTCCTTTAGCATCGCCATCGTACCGGAAACGTGAAATCCGCCGATACCGACCTTGATACCGCGTTCTCGAAGCGGACGGGCGAGGTCGAGAGCCCTCGGAAATTGATTGGATTGCACGCCCACGAGCATCACCATTCCATCATCTGCACTCTCGATAAGTGCGGCGATGTCACTGATGTGGATCACCGTATTCGTTTCGTCAAAAGCGTGGATATCGATATCGACATCAGCACCGAGGACACTCTGTTGAGCACACTCGAGCGAGAGACCATACAGCGCGGCCAGCGAATTAGACGGAATGGCGGATCGAAACCATTGGATCACATATCCGTCATCATCGTAATGCGAAGGTTTGATCAATACTAGACTAAATCGCTTTTTCATTATTACCGAAATAATATAATGGCTTTATCGTCAAAACAAACAAACTATTACTAAAGCAGACCGCGTTCCTTGACCCGCAGATAACTTTCGAGCAGTTTCGGGACAAGCGTCTGAGTGGTGACGTCGAGAGCAAGGCCTCCGAGCGTCTCGACCATTCGAAGCGCAGTTGCGCGTTGGTGGATTATCTCCTCGGCGGCGGATTGCGTAAAGACATCCTTTAGATCGTTCGGCGTTCGGCTCACAGTGGCATTGAGGTCGCGGTCGCCAAGTGTCGCCACTAGCGGCAAGTGACGCGGACGCAAAAGTCGGAGCGATTCGATCAATTCTTTGGAGCTGTCCTTGTCGACGACGTCCGTCAAAATCACGACAAAGGCCCGTTTCTTAAGATTGGACGCAATGTATTGAAATCCACGAGCGTACGACGGTTCGATGAGCTCAGGCTCGAGGTTATACAGTGACTCAAGTACACCGTCGATATGCTCAAGGCCCCGTCTGGGCGGCACAAATCGTCGGACACGGCGTCCGAAGACGATCAGGCCGCAATTGTCGCCGGCACGGTTGCACGCGGACATCAGTGCAAGGCTCGCGTGGACGGCGGTATCAAATTTGGTCTCGTCGTTGATGCGTCCGGTCATCAAGCGTCCGGCGTCGATCGCGATCATTACAGTCTGGTCACGCTCGATCTGATATTGACGGGTCGTCAATTTTGAACGACGGGCGGTCGCGGTCCAGGAAATGTGGCGTAATTCATCGCCACGGACGTAGTCGCGCATTGATTCAAATTCGCGCCCTTCACCGCGTCTTACGGCACGGCGTTGGATAGCCAGGAACGAGCGTGCTCCGAGCGCTTTGAGTTCCATTTCGCGGGCACGGCGCATATTTGGATATACCTTGACGGACTGCGAAGTCCCGAGCTCCGCCTGACACCAGACAAGCCCGAGACGCGAGAGATATCTCACGGCCGTACGGCCAAAACTATAGCTCCCGCGTTTGGGCGGCGTGAGGTGATAATAAAACTCGACATTGGCCCGGGCGGGCACCTCAAACTCGGCCTCGCGGCTTTCTTTCAGCGTCATCTCGGCCGGATACTCGTCCTTGACCTTTATATAGTAACTACGCGAGAAGCCGTTTTCGACAATCAGACTGACCTTGACAGCGTCGCCGATCGCAAACCGCGACGAAAATTCACGGGAGACCGTGAACTCCTCCGGCAGTTTGCGGCTCAGCAAATAATCGATCACCGCGGCGGCGATCAGCAACGCATCAAATACGAAAACCGCCGTCCGCAACTCGGGCAACTTCCACGAGAGCGACAGCGGCACGATGCCGAGTGCCAGCAAAATATATGATCTTCGGGTGAAGACAAATCGCATATGGTCACGAGATTATAGCACTCTCGCTGAGTGAGCCGTGTTTTTGCCGCCGTGCCAAAGCAACTTTTCGGCATTTAGGCGGTTCTAAGCCTACAGAAGTAGTTTTGGAGGAACACAGGTGAAGGTTGTCATTTTAGGATTGATAATGTTGGTGTCGCAGATCGCCGCGTACGGACAAAGCTCGGGCGGTGTGGATGAGATATTTCTGGCCCGCGACGACGGAAACGGTAAGGCCGGCGAGGCTGTATCTAGATTCTTCACCACCGACATACCGATCTACTGCGTCGTCCAACTCGCTTCGGATGCATCCGTAACGGTAAAGATGAATTTCGTCGCAGTGGCGGTTGCGGGCGTAAAGCCTGAAACTAAGGTCGTCACGACCAGCTATACAACTAAACAAGGCCAAAGCCGTGTAAATTTCTCCGGCAAGCCTTATGACAAATGGAGTGTGGGCAAGTATAAGGTCGAAATTTACGTGGACGGCAAGTTTGCCAAGGATCTGGTTTTTGACATTCGTCCGGCGTCGGGCACACCTGACGGGGCCGCATTCTTCCAGTCTAAAACTAAGCCTTTAGCACCTACCGCGCCAAGGCCAAAGCCGGCCGCAAAGCCGAAGCGTAACTAGGCGAAGAATTTGGATCTTAACAAAAAAAGGCTGTCCGGAATCGTTCGGACAGCCTTTTCGTTCGGGTTCAAACCGAAACTACCAACGATTCGAGCCGCCGCCGTAGTTGCCGCCACCGCCTCCGCCGCGATTGCCTCCACGGCCACCACCGCCTCCGCCGTAACCACCACGACCGCCGCCACTGCCGCCACTGTAACCGCCGCGATCTTCACGGGGCTTGGCTTCGTTGACCTTGATCTCACGACCGCTGACTTCTTTGCCATTAAATTCGGCAATAGCCTTTTCGCCTTCTTCCTGCGATGCCATCTCGACAAAGCCGAAACCACGCGAACGGCCGGTTTCACGGTCTTCAACGACGGTTGCCGATTCTACGGCTCCGACGGTTGCGAACAATTCTTCCAGATCAAAACTCGAGGTCTGGAACGAGAGGTTACCTACATACAGTTTCATTGACATTGTAATATTTACCTTTTCCCTGAAAAGAGAAGCTTTTAAGAAGTGCCGAAATCGGATGTTGTGCTTCTCGGGGTTACGGTCTGCCCCCGCAAGGATCGCGTCTCGGATGCCCGGTGTCGAGCGACTTCTATATACCTTAAAACAACCAACCCTCGAACTATCCTAAACGCCGTCGAACAAGACTTACGCAGTATCGGGGCGCATCACCGTTGATGCGCGAGAGCAGGGCGAACGTTGAATATGATGCACGACGGCGCAGGCAGTTGCAAGCAACCAAAAGTAAATAATCACGGAATCATTGAGTTAAAGCAAGAATTTCGTCGATTCGCGAGCGTGCCGCGGACTCGCCGAGAGCGATAAATTCGTCGAGTTTACCGATCTGGTCGGGCCGGAGATGAGCGATCGCAGGCTCGATGACGAGGTCGGCCTTTGTCGCCTGACTACCGGATGCAGTGCGGATCAGAGCGAGGGCCGATCGTACCGTGATCGACAGCACATTACGGGGTTTGTGGCGAAATACACCGCCGCAGGCGATCAGATCGACAGCGATAATGACATCGGCGCCCATTTTGCGAATTACGTCGAGCGGTAAGACGGATGTCACGCCGCCGTCGACCAGTATACGACCGGCGGCGTCCTTGATCGGCGAAAATATACCGGGCACGGTGCAGCTTGCTCGGATTGCTTGAACGAGGTCGCCGTTGCCCTGCAATACGACTTCTTCGCCGGATACCAGATCGTATGCGACGGCGGCAAATGGAGTAGGCAGATCTTCGATCCGAGTAAACGGTAATCCGCCGGCTAAAAACTTACCCATCGGTGCGGTCGAGAGCAAGCCGCGAAGCGGAAACGACGGCCGTAAAGTGTTAAGCCATCGAACCTTGCGGGCCATCGCCTCGATCTCAGCCGCGCTCATCCCCGCTGCGAGTGCACCGCCGACAAATGATCCGGCAGACGTGCCGGCGATCATATCAAACTTGACACCGTGCTGCTCGAGCACTTTAAGTACGCCGACGTGGGCGAACCCGCGTGCACCGCCGCCTGATAGAGCCAAACCGATCTTTTTCTTAGACATAAGCTGATATCGCGGGCAGTCACCCGTAGCCGCGGGCTTCAATAGCAAATTGATTTTAACCGCACGTTGTGAAAAACTTGAAATCGTCACGATGTCCCTACAAGGTTCCGCACAACTTTCTGCTCCCGGCACGGTCGCTGATTTTGCCGCAGGCGACAACGCCTGTCCGGTCTGCTCGCGTGATGACCGCGGCGATTTTATCCCGCTCGACGCGCTTGAGGGCGACGTTGCGCGTCTGATCCGTGCAAATGCCCCGGATACTGCTGATTTCGCGTCGGTCTGCTCGCGGTGCGTGCGAATATTTGAACGGGCAAAAGAAAATCTGATCGCTGATGCGGCGATGCAGAAAGACGGTTCGCACGTGCTCTCGACGCCGTTGCGGCTTGATGCGGACGAACGCTACACCGGGCGAGGCGTGACTATCGCGTTCCTTGATTCCGGATTTTATCCGCACGTCGATCTGACGACGCCGCGAAATCGTATCGTCGCCTATCGCAATATGCTCGACGACGACGGTGATCTGTCATCGTTATTTGATCCGGATGTGGCAAGTTGGCACGGGATGATGACATCGGTCGTAGCGGCGGGCAATGGCTCGCTCTCGAACGGATTCTACCGCGGCATCGCATCAGACGCTGACGTTGTGCTCGTCAAACTTGCCCGTACGGGCCGCATCACCGATGACAACATCCGCGAGGGCCTCGAATGGGTGCTCGAAAACCGCGAAAAGCACGGGATCAGGATCGTAAACATCTCAGCCGGCGGCGACGAAGAGGCGAGTTACCTGAGCGATCCGCTGTCGCAGACGGTCGAGGCGTGCTCAGCGGCGGGTATCACGGTAGTGTGCGCGGTCGGTAATGCGGGACATCTGCCGGATCATCCGGTCGTGCCGCCGGCGAGTGCCCCGTCCTGTATAGCTGTGGGCGGGCTCGACGATAATAACTCGATCAACAGAGCACGCCGCGGTATGTACCGTTCGTCATACGGCCCGACTATCGACGGCCTCCAAAAGCCCGAGGTCATCGCGTCATCGATCTGGGTGCCGGCCCCGATCCTGCCCAATACTCCGACTGCACAACAAGCTAGCCTGCTGTCGATGCTCGATAAGGCAAAGGACGAAAACCTACACGAACTGATCGACGACAATCCCGGCATTGACCCCGAGATCGACGCCGTCGCTGACCGCGAGATCCATAGTATTCGCCAGTTGATCACGCTCAAGATACGCCGCGAAAACGTCATCACTGAGCATTATAAATACGTGGACGGCACCTCATTTGCGGCTCCGATCGTCTCGTCGGTCATCGCCCAGATGGTCGAAGCCAACCCGCGTTTGACACCGTCGGCCGTCAAACGCATCCTGATCTCGACTGCCGAACGCTTGCCCCAATTCGAAACCGACCGCCAAGGCTGGGGCGTCATCGATGCCCGCCGTGCGGTCGACAGTGCTGCGTCGTCTAAGTAGATCGGACTCGCCCGAACCGTCGTTCTGAGTGGTTGATCGGGCTCATTTTTCTGTAAAAATCGCTCAGATCGGTGTCAAAAATCATCAAAAAAGCCGCGTTTTTTGGACCAAACCGCTTCATTATTGACATTTCAGGCTCATTTTGACCGATTTTACCCCCTAAAATCGCCATAAACTGCCCCAAAACGGCTCTTTTTGGCATCAAAGTGGCCCATTTGGACCGCATTTGTGGACCACTTTTCGGCTCTAAATCATTGCAAACACAGGCTTCCTGCCCAAGTGGGCTGCCCCAAATTGGTCCGCAATGCGTGAATCTTATTTCGATACCGCCCGACTTCTTCACCAACGCCGCCTGCAACCAATAAACAATGAGTGCCGGGACCTGCGAAACCAACCACACATAATGGCGAACTAGTAAGCATAAAGGTAATGCGAGCTTAGTTAATTAATAATGAATGAGGAAAAACACCTTTAAGAATGGGTTTACTTATAATAGACTTAAAAAAATCGGCGTTGTTCTTGGAAATAATCTACAGACAGATCGAATCGGTAATTCTCGTATGATGAGCTTTTTGCATTACTTCCGCACGACTTGCGGAGTCCCCAAAACAACTATCAGGAGACGACATCCATTATCGCTGGTCTTGATCTACTCGCTACTCATTGTTCTGCTCTTTCTTGTCGAAACCAATAATTGTTCTGCGGCGACTTTTGTGGTGACCAAAACCGCAGATACAAATGACGGACTGTGCGATGCAGACTGTAGCCTCCGCGAGGCAATTGTAGCTGCGAATTCCGTGTCCTCGGACGACTTCGTCAATTTTGACCCGATGTTTTTCAATTCGGCGCATATGATCACGCTCAGCGGCAGCGAACTTATCATCGGTGCCGGAACCAATCTAACGATCAACGGACCCGGACCTAGTCTGCTGACAATCAACGCAAATAACCAGAGCCGCGTCATTTTCGTGGACCTTAATGCGACGGCAAGTATTAATGGACTGAAAATCTTCAATGGTAACGGCATCGGGTCATTCGAACATCACGGAGGCGGTATTCGAGCTTTCAATTTTACCAATGTTTCGCTGAACAATCTTGATATAACCGGCAACAGGACGCCGGGGCAGGGCGGAGGTATTTTTGTCGCAAATTCAACTATGACTGTTACAAATTGTACGGTTTCGAATAACGATGCGGGTTCGTCCGCCAGCGGGATCTTTGTATATGAGTCCACGGTTACGATCACGGGCTCAACCATTAAGGCAAATTTAGTCGGCGGCATTCAAACCAATGGCGGTAATGTAACTTTGCAGTCTTCGACCGTCATCGGCAACAACTTCGGAGGAAATGGCGGTGGCGTTGCTAATGGCGGCGGCACTTTTACCATTAACGATTCTATCATCAGCGGGAATCGAGCCCTGCAAGGCGGCGGCGGAATTTCGGGAACCAATGGGTCAATTACTATCACAAATTCGAGCATCGTAAATAACACCTCGATATACGGCGGTGGAGGCGGAATCCAAAGCAACGGCAGGCTTACTGTTACAGGTTCCACGATTGCTTACAACACGGATAATTCTCCAAACTTCGGTGGCGGTGGGATCTTTAATCGGGCCCAAACCACAACGCTTAACATTAGCAACTCATTGATCAAAGGAAATACGACCACAGGTGACGGCGGCGGAATTTACAATGACGGCACCGGACAAAACGAAAACTACTCGCTGCTGGTAAATAGTTCCCTGATAATGGAAAACTCCGCAACCGGTAAAGGCGGCGGAGTGTGGGTCGACACCGATCTCCTGTTTTATAACGTGACGATCACCGGCAATATTTCGATGTCGAACGGCGGCGGAATTTTCAACAGCGGGCTCTATACGCTTATCACGAATGTCACGATCGCCAACAATCAGGCGGCTAACGGAGGCGGCGTCCAAAACGAGAATTTCCTCTATACGCGAAACTCGCTTGTCGCCAATAATGTCGCAACGGGTGGAACTTCTCGCGATTGGTCGGGCTTCGTGGATTCGTTCGGGTATAACTTGATCAAGGATGTCTCCGGAGCTACGATCGCCGGCACGATACAAACCGGAAATATTTTCGGGATGGATCCGCTACTCGGTCCACTAAGAAACAATGGCGGACCCACGATGACTCTTGCCTTACGTCCCGGAAGTCCGGCAATCGACAAAGGAGCTTTTGTTAATCCTGCGCCGTTGTTAAATGATCAGAGGGGTTTTCTGCGTCCTGTCGATTTCGATCTTGTTCCGAATGCGGTTGACGGGAACGGCTCGGACATTGGTGCTTTTGAAAGGCAAATTGATGATGTTAGTTTCAATTTTACACCATTCGATTTTGACGGTGATTCTAAGACCGACGTGTCCATCTTCCGCCCTGCACCCGGAGAGTGGTGGGTGAGCAGGAGTTCGGATGGAGGGAATTTTACGGTGCAATTTGGGGCATCGAGGGATTTGATCGTGCCGACGGATTATACGGGAGACGGGAAGACGGATGTGGCGTTTTGGCGGCCTTCGACTGGACAGTGGTTTGTGCTGAGGTCGGAAGATTTTTCATTTTATGCGTTTCCGTTTGGGACGACGGGCGATGTTCCTGTTCCGGCGGATTATGATGGGGATGGGAAATCTGACGCGGCTGTATTTAGGGAGAGTTCGTTGACTTGGTTTATTAGTAAATCGTCAGGTGGGACGGACATTGTTGGGTTTGGGGCGGCGGGTGATAAGCCTGTGAATGCGGATTACGATGGCGACGGGAAATCGGACATTGCGGTCTTCCGGCCGAGTGGAGCGAACGGAGCGGAGTGGTGGATACGCCGCAGTTCGGATGCGAGTGTGTTCGCGGTGCAATTTGGAAACTCGACGGACAGGGCAGTTCCGAGCGATTTTACCGGCGACGGCAAAGCTGATGTTGCGTTCTGGCGGCCTTCGACGGGCTTCTGGAATGTGCTGAGAAGTGAAGACTTCTCGTACTATGCATTCCCATTCGGCTCCAACGGCGACACTCCGGTTCCGGGCGACTACGACGGCGACGGCAGAACGGACGCGGGAGTTTTCCGTCAGCCGGGAGCACAGTGGTTCGTCAACAAATCGACCGGCGGCACGCTGATACAATCGTTCGGCACCGATGGCGACGTGTCGATACCAAGTGCGTATGTGCATTGAGGCAAGCGTTAACAGTTTTGTGATTTCTTGCAAAAAGAGCCGCCCGTACTTACGAGCGGCTCTCAGTTCCGAATAAATTTCCGTGTCAATCAGTTAATTCCCCGGTGTGCGTACCGGCTTTGGCGTCGGTCGCGGTCCCTGGCGAGGCGTTGCCGCCGGGGTCGGGGTCGGCGGACGGACGTTGAACGTATTTGCAGGGCGATTGGCGCTCGGCGTACGGGTCGGTGTCGGATCCGGGGTGTCGTCCGGCGTGGCGGTCGGACTGGGTTTCGGCGTCGGTGATGGCGTCGGGGTCGGCGTCTTCACGTTGGCGTTAGTGTTGAAATTCGAATTGAGGTTGCTCGGCGAGTTGAAGTTCGCGTTCATATTGAAGTTGAAATTCGTGTCTATGGCCGGCATCGAATTTACGTTCGAATTGAGATTGCCGTTAAAGCTACCGAGATTGGTATTGATATTGCCATTTGCGGGCGGTTCCTTTTGCAAAAGCCAAAATAGCCCGGCACCTACACCGAGCAGCGTGAGCGTCCCGATGATGGTCAAGACTACGACCTTGAGTGTGTTCGGCTTTTCGGCCGGCGGCGGATAATATGCCTGAGCGACGCGTGAGCGCACGTCTTGCGGCGTCGGAGCGGGCGTGGTCGGAATGACGATACGCTCTGACGGCGGGGTCGGCGGCGGCAGTTCGGCATTGAGATCGTCGATCGACGGCGGTGGGGCCGGCACGTCTTTGCGGCGAATGACCGTGACCTCGCCGATGTCGTCGTCTTCAAACCCGGGAACGTCGAACTCCTCGCTTGGCATCTCGACAAAGCTCGGTTCCTTTTGATCGATCAGCGGCGAACCGTCCTTGGTGCAAAAACGGATGATATCTTCGTCAAAAGTGGTGTCGCAGATCGGGCAAATTTTCATAGTGAGTCACACTTAGCGCGAGGCGTCGGCTGATAATGTGCAATATTACCACGAATCGTCTTTTGGAAAATAACGTGCAGTGCTCGATCGAACAATAAATTTGTCGGCAGAGTTGGGTTCGCGGGACACGGGGCGTCAAGATCGTGGGTAATCCACCAACGAGGTCTAACCGTCGCCGGTGAATTGACCGCTGATCGTACTGTGGTACATCGGGTCGGCGTTGAGCGAATCCTGAAGGGCATCGAGGAAGAAGGCAATATTGCTGTCATCGTGCGAGCGCATATTTTCTACGATCGAATAAGCGATTATCGCATTGGACCCGAATTCGAATGACAACCGCGGCAACCCCGAATTGCGAGCGTAATACGCTTGAGCAATATAGCCCGCGGCCTCGTTGTCGATCCACGGCATAGACGAGCGTGTGAGGTCAAAGGAAGCGTGGACCGCCTCGTGACAGATCAAGGCGTTGAACAACCTAGAATATCGCGGATTACGGCCGAGGTAGAATGTGTTTGCGGCAAATCCGTGCGCGGTATCGGCGTGGGCGCTGTACATCGCAATATCGGTCGTAAAGTGGTTTTCGACTACGGCGAGACTGCCATCAGAGAGAGCATCGGCAACCGCTAAAAAACTGTGCCCATTTACCGAGATCGTCGCACCGGATGTACCCGTAAAACTAAATCTGATCCGCTGAGCCTCGCTACTTCGCAGGATCGAGATCATTTGTTCTTTCGCGCCCATATTTTAACACCTCGCGGCTTTCCGAAATGTTGACGACATCATATTAACTCTTTTGCGTATAGACTAGTTAATAAATTCTTTGGTGCCGGACGGGTTTAACAAGACCGGTGCGTCAAAAGCCGTTTGCTCTTCTTCGAGATCCCAGATCTCGTACAGCAGAGCAGGACACTCGGTGACGAACCGCGACGGTTTCTGCAGGACGGTCTGGCGATTATAGTCGGTCATCAGCAGCGGATAAGTCAGATATAGCTCGTCCTTGGCCCGCGTCATCGCGACGTACCAGAGGCGACGCTCTTCCTCCTCGCTGTCGATCTCGCGAAGCGACTTGGGCGAAGGAAACTTGCCCTCGGCGGCCCAAATTATAAAGACCGCTTTCCACTCGAGTCCCTTTGCCTGATGGACGCTCGTTAAAGTTAACAGTTCGTCATCATCGCCGCCCGAGATGACCTCTTCGCCGACAAGCGGCGTTGGTTCCTTAAAACGCTCGGTCGAGAGCAAGGCGAGTTCAGACAGAAACTCCTCGGTCGAAGAGTAGCGATCGGCAAATGATGCAAGCCCTTTGAGGTCCTCGATGCGGGCCTCGGCATTCTCAAAGTTTTCGTGCAGATACTGCTCGTAGCCGCTCGTGAGGATGATTCCGATCTGCTTTGAAGGCCGCCCGCGATTTTCGTCGGCGACCAGCAATTCGAGCAGAGCGATAAATGCTTTCCAGGTCGCCTTTTCGCGCACGTTCGGCGGTGCAGAAATACGCGATGCTGAAAAATTACCGGGCAATGTGATCGACTCCGAGATCTCGCCGGTGTCCTGTAACAAGGCCGGTTCCGCCGTTTGCATCGTGTCATAGATGCGGTTTGCCGTCTTGTTGCCGATCCCGGGGATCATTTTTAGAATGCGTTTCCAGGCGAGTTCATCGCGAGGATTGATGATGATGCGGAGGTACGAGATGACGTCCTTGATGTGAGCCTGTTCGAAAAATCGAACGCCCGACTGGACGCGGTACGGGATGTTTCGCCGCGAAAGTTCGAGTTGGAGTTCGATCGAATGGTAATGCGAACGGTACAGCACCGCCATATCCTCGAGGCTTGTCCCTTCGTCACGAAGTTCTAAGATCCTCGATGCAACAAACGCTGATTGCTGCTCGACGTCCGAACACGGCACCAACGCCGGCCTGATGTCACGCGAACGGCGGACGGCGGTCAGAACCTTTGGAAACTGTTTGCGGTTGCACGCGATAGACGTATTGGCGAGTCCGAGGATCTCGGGCGTCGAACGATAGTTGGTCTCGAGCTTGAAAACCTGAGCGTCGGGGTAGCGTTTGGGAAACTCGTAGATATTCGAAAACTCGGCACCGCGCCATGCAAAGATCGACTGGGCGTCATCGCCGACGACCATAACATTGCGATGCTTGACCGCCAAAAGGTCGATGATCTCTGCCTGAAGTCGGTTGGTGTCCTGATATTCGTCGACCAAGATATGCTGAAACTGTTCGGCGTAGAGATCGCCGATCGCCGGTTTTTCGACCAAAAGGCGCTTGACGTTGAGCAACAGGTCGTCGTAATCCATCACGTTTCGCTCTTGTTTGCGAGTCTGATAGAGCATAGCGACACGCTTGATCGGGGCGGTCAGCGGCTCGAAATACGGATACTTGAGCGCGACCACATCCTCGATGGCCATATCAGTATTATTCGCGTACGAGATGATGCCCAGTATCACCTCTGCCTTGGGGAAGCGTTGTGCCTTGGTGTCGACGCCCGCGTCGTCAACGCAGACGCTGATCAATTCGCGGGCGTCCTCGCTGTCGAGGATCGAATAGTTTTGGTCAAAGCCAATACTCACGGCGTGGCGGCGGAGTATCAGATTGGCGATCCGGTGAAATGTCCCGCCCCATACGCGATGGACGTTGTTCGATCCGGTCAGAGACTCAACTCGACGGAGCATCTCGCGGGCCGCCCGATTGGTAAATGTCGCAAGCAGAATGCTCTGCGGCGAGACGCCCTGCTCGATCAGATACGCGACGCGGTAAGTGATCGCACGCGTTTTGCCCGTGCCCGCACCCGCAACGACCAATGCCGCCTTGGGCGGAGCAGTAACGACGCGAAACTGCTCGTCGTTGAGTTCGCTTTTATATCGTGTTAACCGCTCGGGCAGGGCCGATCGATCTCGTTTTATGACGTAGCGTGCCATCGTTTCATTTATAACACGCTATCCCGTATATTAAAAGCGCATCAGATCTTTGAATTGTCGATTTCGATGCCAGTGTGCACTGCGACGAGCTCACTCAATTTCGGAGGCCGAGCGGAAACCTAGAGATCGCCGATATACTTGCTCAAATCTTCGCAGCACAGCATAATACTGAGAATGAAAAAGGCGCAGATCATTAAAACTTCGATCAAATTATTTGTTATCGCCGCAGTGTCGGCGGTCGGCATCATTAGTTTGGGTTCGGCTCGGACGTATGCGAGCTTGGGTTCGACCGGTTCGGCGGGGCCGAGAGCACTGTATGTACAGAATTGTGCGAAGTGCCACGGGGCAGATGGCCGGGCGGACACACCGAAAGGCCGCGAGGTCGATGCCGATGACCTGACGAGTTCGGCGACAAAGCGAGCCAGCACCGCCAAGCTACTCCGCGTGATCACCAAGGGAAAAGGCGATATGCCTAGCTTTGCTAAAAAACTCACGGCGGAGCAGATCCGTCAGATCTCTCGCTACATCCGAACGCTCTAGAGCGTCGTCGGCAAATCGCGAAATTTCTCGTCAACGCACGGCGAAACTCACATTGACTACTGCCGTCATATCCTTTTCGATGGTCGATGTGTCGTAGGTGCCGTAGTCGGAAACGTCTGTAGAATCGGCCGCGGTGATCTGCAGCACACCCATTTTGGCTGATTTGACCGAGCCGATTGAGTTGCCTGTGCTTGACGCGATCCGCTCGGCTCTTTCCTTTGCGTCCTTTGACGCCTCACCCAACATCTCGATCTTAAGATCACCGATCTTGGTGTAATAATATTGAGGCGACTTGGACTCGACCAAAATGCCCTGATCGATCAATTCTGTCGCCTCCCGCGAGATCTGAGCGATCTTTTGTACATCGACGGATCTGACCTCGATCTGCTGTGTGAGTTGGTACCCGATTATCTCCTGAGTTTCGCCTCCGTTTGCATCCTGACGCTTTACGGCAGTCGTCGTGATCGACGATACGGTCAATTGCTCCTCAGGAATGCCTTTGCCGATCAGATATTGCTTCAGCTTGGGCACATTGGCAGAAAGCGTTCGATATGCGTCGCTCAACTGCGGGGCCTCGGCGGAGATACCGGCACTCCAAACGACAAGATCGGACGAGATGCGGCGTTTTGCTGAACCGGTCACGGTGATCGATTCGTCGCCGCGCTTTGAGGTCGAATAAAACCATCCGAAGATCAACGACGACAGTATCAATCCGATCGCCAGAGCAACCCCCGAATTAAACCAACGATTTTTGCGTTCGTCACTCATTTCAATCCTCCCCGAAAATAATGCTGTTCAAGCTCATCATACACCTATTTGATCTAGTGCAAAGTAATTAATTCGGCGTGCGGTAGCCGGTGTTCCGAAATGCGTCGGGTTTGCAAATAGAGCCTCGTAAAGTTAGGATTGGGTACTTGCAGTAACAACATTTGAGGAAATAACGCAATGAAATTACCAGGTGGAATGGATCTAGGGTCGATGATGCGTCAGGCCCAGGAAATGCAGGCGAAAATGGGCGCCGAAATGAAGCAGATGATCGTCGAGGCTGCTGCCGGCGGCGGTGCCGTGACGGTCAAGATGCGGGGCGATTTTGAGGTGATCAGCGTGACATTCTCGCCGGACCTTATCAAAGACGGCGATGTCGAGATGATACAGGATCTGACGGTTGCCGCTCTCAACGAAGGCCGCCGAAAAGTCGAAGAATCGCTCAAAGGTAAGCTGGGCGGAATGCTCCCGCCGGGACTGATGTAAATTAAATGCTTGATTACTCAGAACCGGTCGCCAAGCTGATCGACGAATTTAAGCGACTGCCCGGCGTCGGGCAAAAGTCAGCCCAGCGATTGGCTTTCTACATTTTGCGGAGGCCGATGCCGGAGGTCGAGCAGTTTGCGAATGCTCTCCGCGAGGTTAAGGAAAAGATCGTATTTTGCTCGGTCTGCAATAACCTGACGGATGTGGATCCGTGTCTTTACTGCGCCAATCCAAAGCGTGACCGTTCGATCATATGCATTGTCGAGGAGCCGTATAATTTGGTCGCAGTCGAAAAAACGCGGTCATTTCGCGGCTTGTACCACATCATCCACGGATCGCTGTCGCCGCTGCGAGGCATAGGGCCGGACGAATTAATGCTCGCCAACCTCATTCCACGGTTGCGACCTGAAAATAACGAGGGCGTTGAGATCGCCGAGGTGATCGTCGCGACAAACCCAACGACCGAGGGCGAAGCGACAGCAAATTACATTGCCCGTTTGCTCAAACCACTCGGCGTGCGTGTAACGCGGATCGCGATGGGTATGCCGGTCGGAGCGGACATCGAGTTTGTCGATGAAGTGACGATGGACAAGGCACTGACCAATCGCCACGATATGTAGTCGGCGGATCGGATATGAAAAGGGCGGCTTGGAAAGTTTCCAAGCCGCCCTTTTTAATTTAATGTGTGGAGTTACTAGAATCGCACCTTCAACTCGGTCGCGTCCGATGCACTCTTAGAACGCTTCCATTCCTCCTCGGTGTCGTAAAAATTCACGTCAAAGTTTAAGAGACTCTTGAGCGGGATGCCGTCAAACTCATTCGGAGCTCCTTCAAATTTGGCGATAGTGCCGATGCCAATGACGTCGGCCCCGAGTTCGCGTACAAGGTCGATCGTCTCTTGAATCGCCCGGCCGGAACGAATAATGTCATCGACGATGATCGCCGGATAGATATCACCCTGACTGATAAATTGGCGAAACTGCCGTTTACCTTGTTCCATTTCGGCCCAATATATCTGATGAGCACCTAGCGCCTCGCGGATGCCGAATGCGACCATTATGCCGCCCGGACTCGGGCTGATGATCGAGATCTCCGGCAAACGGCTTGCGATCATCTTCTCCATTCGAAACAAACGGCTGAGGCCCACTGACAGCACACGGGCGTTGTCGTAATACCTGAATGCCAGCGGCATCTGAAAGTAATGGGACGCGTGTTTGCCGTTCGGGTAAACAAAATGTCCGCGTTGGTAAGCACCGGTATCCGTGAGGATCTTCATCACGGACTCGGGCGATGGAACGAGATCAACCATAAAATTCTCCTATAAATTGCAATTGTTGGTAAATGAAATGATATCTAATAGTAAGCACCGCAGACGCTATTATCAACTTTCAGTCCGTAAAATTTCCCGAATGAGGTTCTGTTGACCGACATTCATCGCGGCCGGGAGGTCCTCGGCGGTAAACCAACCGAGGCTAACTATCTCGCGACTGAGCACCGTCGGATCACCGACGGGGCGGGCTAGAAATAGTATCTCGACGTGGCGTTTCAGCGTGCGGATGCGGTACAACCTGACATCCGTGAGTTCGATGCCCGTTTCCTCAGCGACCTCGCGGCGGAGAGCGTCTTCGGGTTGCTCACCAAAGCCTATAAAGCCGCCCGGAATCCCCCAACCCGACGCCGGACGGAGCACGTGATCGAGCAGCAGCACCTGCCCCGCGTCGTTAGTGATAACGGCCGCCACTGAGACGGTGAATGTCCGCTGCGAGATGCGTGTGATGCGTGTGCGAAGCCAAGCGGGGAGAAGTCTCCAGATCTTACCTAACAGATTCATATAAATTAATTTGGCCGGGCCGTCATCAAATTGGAAAAACAACAGTGTTGTTAATGTTTAAAACATATAGGCTGAGAAACCATCGGCCGTTGTTGAAGTAATTTTCTCCATCTCGTACAACGCACGGATATATGAAGCGATCAATTATCTCCCGAATTTTGCTGTCCGCCGCATTTCTAAGCTTAACAGGTGCCGTCTTTGGCCAGACATCGGCGGCCTCAGCGGACGTCGCCGCATCATTCAGTCGATTCGAACTAACGCGGGCGACGATCGCGGACACCGGAAACGGAAGTCGGCAGATCAAGTTTAGCGGAGATCGGGCGATCACGGTAGAACTGACGCCGCACGATCTAAGGATTGCCGGATCACGCAGCGAAAATACGGGCATAGACGGCAGGGTTCCGCAACCGCTCGCGGCTATCAGCACATATACGGGAACGGGCGTCGGCGGCGTTTCTGCACGAATAAATTTTAACGGCGGTGTGTTTGAGGGGTTTCTCAACGTCAACGGCGAAATTCTTTTCATTGAGCCCGCGAGCCGCTATTCAAAGTCGTCTAATGCCGCGGAGTACGTCATATATCGGGCAGAAGACGCGATCGCTCGCAGTCCGATATCGTGCGGGTCAAAACTCGGCGACAAGATCGGCTCTCTGATGCCCGTAGTGCAAACGGCCCAAAGCTCCGTTGCAATCAAAAGGATCGAACTCGCCACGGAAGCCGACCTGGAATACGTTTCGACACTCGGCGGCATTGCTCAGGCAAATAACGAGATCCTGGGCATACTGAATACGATCGAAGGGCTCTACGCGAATGAATTAAACCTGACGATCAAGGTCGTGTACCAGCATACCTGGACGGTCGCGGACCCGTTTGCCAGCGTTAATTCTGAGACGGCGGTGCGTAATTTTCAAGCACATTGGAATTCTAACTTTCCGCTTTCGGAATATCCGCGTGACGCCGCTCACCTGTTTTCGGGCAAGTCGAATCTGCAATCGCAGGGTTGGGCGTTTATCGGTGCGACGTGCCGCAGGCCGGCCGATGCTTACGGTATGAGCGGCTACGTGAACTGGGCTCCGGCAAAGTATCTGATCACTGCCCACGAACTCGGGCACAACCTCGGTGCCAACCACGTCGAGGCGGCACAGAACTGCGGCAATTCGCTGATGAACGCGCAATTGAGCGGCGACACGCCGATGTCATTTTGCCAATATTCTCGCGACGAGATCGGAACCTATATTGACACGAATGGTAGTTGCATCACCTCCGCCAACAAGTGTGCCTTTGATTTTGAAGGTGACGGCAAGTCGGACATCTCGATCTTTCGGCCGTCGGGCGGCGAATGGTGGTATCAACGAAGCAGCGATGGCGGCAACTCGGCGTCGCGATTCGGTACACAAAGCGATGTTTTGATACCGGCCGACCTGACCGGTGACGGTAAAAGCGATATTGCCTTTTTTAGGCCATCGACGGGATTTTGGTACGTACTTCGCAGTGAGGATCAGTCGTTTTACGCGGTGCCCTTTGGAATGGCGGGTGATGTGCCCGTTCCGGCCGACTTTGACGGTGACCAAAAAGCGGACATCGCGATATTTCGCCCGTCGACGCAGACGTGGTTTGTGCAACGATCATCCGGAGGCACCGATATTATCGGTTTTGGTTCGAACGGCGACAAGCCGGTAGTCGGCGATTATGACGGTGACGGCAAGGCCGATATTGCCGTTTTTCGCAACAATGCCGGCATCGGCGAATGGTGGATCAGACGAAGTTCAGATGCGGGTGTTACTGCCGCACAGTTTGGATCAGCGACAGACAAAACTGTCCAAGGCGATTACACGGGCGACGGCAAGGCAGACATCGCTCTTTGGAGGCCGTCGAACGGCTTATGGTATATCCTGCGGAGTGAAGATCGGACATTTTACGCGTTTCCATTCGGTTCGAACGGGGATGTGCCGGTCGCCGGAGATTATGATGGTGACGGCCGTACGGATGCGGCGGTTTTCAGGCCATCAAATTCGACCTGGTACGCCGCTCGCTCCACAGCGGGAACACTCATACAACAGTTCGGCCAAGTAGGTGATGTGCCGATCGCAAACGCGTTTGTTAGGTGAGCATTCGCGAATGCAATAAAAAAGGGAACTCCGGATCGGGGTTCCCTTTTTTGCATCATCAAGCAAGTTTTTACTTGAGAGATACGTCATCGACGCGGAAAGTGGTCGTGACCGAAGTATCCATCGTCGAACGGAATTGAACCCTCACGGTCTGCCCCTTATAGGCAGCGAGATTCAGCGACTTTTGCGAATAGGTCGTCGCAGAGGCAACCTTGTTAAGGTTGCTGTATGTCGCGAGAGTCGCCAGCAGCGTGCCCGAAGTATTGCGAACCTCGGCAAACAGCTTGTCATACTGCTTGGTCGTGCTGGTTTCGCTGGAGGTCACATTGAGCCAGAACGTCAGCGTACCGGTAGCGGTCGTCGGGATGGCCACGGTCTGATATGACTGGCCTGTGGCTTTGTTGTTTACGCCAAAGTAAACATATCCCGTTCCGCCGTGCGGAGCGTTGCCGTTTGCGGTGTAGAAGTAACCGTTTCCGGATCCGACCCACGGGCTTGCCGATGTTTCAAATCCGCCGTTGACGAGCAGTTCATTGCCGCTCGGCGTCGGGGTCGGAGTCGGTGTCGGCGTCGAACCGCCGGGACACGTTCCCACACCTACCGCACACCAACCGGTCGCAACTGTATTGTACTGAGCACTCGAAGCACCGAAAAGGTCGGTCGCAGCACTTAGCGTCGCCGTTCGAGCACCTGCAAAGTTGGTGCTGGCGGTCATATATACCGTCAACGCACGGTAGAAGACCTTAGCTGCGTCGGTGCCGCCGATACCTGTCACAGCAACGCCGCTGATACGGTTGGTGCCGCCCGCCGCCATTAGATAAAAGGCGTGATTCTGAATACTCGAATTAGTGTGCACGCCGCACTGGTCATTGGCGTTCGACGCGGTGCAGGTGCCAGGGTAGAGTCGCAACGAATAGTGATCGGGATCGCCGACCGCATTCGGATTGTCCATCCTGCGTAGCGCGTCGCCGGCGGTTCCGGGCGTGTAGGCATCTTCGCCGATCTTCCACGTGTCTGCCGAAACGACGCCGCCGTCAGCGTAAAGTTCGACCATCGAGCCCATTATGTCGGACATCGATTCGTTCAGAGCTCCGGACTCTTTAGCATAGGTCAGGTTAGCAGAGCGTTCGGTGACGCCGTGCGTCATCTCGTGGCCGCAGATGTCGATCGTCGTCAGCGGCGTGAAGGTCGAACCGTCACCGTCGCCGTAGGTCATCATATTCTGATACCAGAAAGCGTTGTTGTAGCCGCTGCCGAAGTGAACGCGTGAAGCGACGATGCTTACGCCGTTCGACACAGCAGTGGTCGTTCCGGGGCCATAATTGCCGTCGATTCCGTTGCGTCCGTGGACCGATTGATAATAGTCAAAGGTCTTAGCGGCACCGTAATGGGCATCGACGCCCGCACGAGCATTGGTCGCGGTCCAATTGTCATCGGCATCGGTGTAGCGCGACTGCGTGCCGCCCGTGCCGGTCGACGTGTTGCCGGTATTGTTCATATTGAACGTACCCTGACGCCGCGTCGTGTCTTCCATATAGTAATTTGCCCCGGAAAGGCTTGTGCTGATGTTTATGTTGCCGCTGTAAAGCGACGAACCGGTGCCGGTCTGCAGATTGTTATAGCCATCGACGATCTCGCCGGTGTGTGCGTCCACAAAAACGACCGGTGCAGAGGTATCGGCCGAACCGTCAAGACGCGGCGTCTCGACGCGATAGACGAGATGGTCGCGGTCGGTCGAGCGATAGACATACAATGCGATCTGTGACGCGCCGGTTATCTGGGCACTGCCCGAATAGGCGTTCATCGCAAACATCGCCGCTTCTTTCTCAGAGAAATTAGGTTTTGTGTTGACTGCGACCGACTCTTTCAGATCGTCGGTAATGGTGGTCATTCTGCCGTCGGCGTCGAGGTGCACGATGGCCTCGCCTTCCCAAACCGGAACACCGTTCACGGTCTGTCTGACACGCGTGTGTGCCATCCGGAGTTCATCGATCTCAACTTTCTGGATCTGATATTCGTCAACATTGCCGATCGCCCTTTGGGCAGCACGGTAACGGAGAATGTCGAGACTGATCCGTTTAGCATTATCAAGTTCGTCTTGCGAACCGGTGGAAAATACCGCTTTGTTTGCTTCGGCACGTTTTGAAACGATGCCAAAGACCATCAGGACGCATACTGCAACAGCAAGCAGGCCGAGAATTTTTTTCACAATTTGATCTCCTTTTAGATTCGGTTAAGCAGCCAGTAAGGGATAATAGACATCACCGCGCGTGAGGCACGGATCAAATCTATCATTAGCCAATATCGTCGTCTCTTCTATCAAAAGAACAGTTTTTTTTGTTAAAGAATATGGAAAGGCGGAATGAATATTATCACCAATACCGATCGTGTCAAGTATGAAAGGTCCTGATGAAGCAACCAGCGGTATTTTTTTGGCGCCGAGCAGTATCGGTCAAGTATTTAATTGGGACGAGGTTAGCGAGGTTCATCGCTCGCGCATCGGCATTTATCAGAGTCGAGGGTTGTTGGTCTCGCTGCTAACCGATTTTGGCAGGATCAATCCGTGCTACCCGGACGTTCACGGCGAATCAAACAATATCATCCATTACACCGGATACGGACGCCGCGGCGATCAGAAACTTGATGTCCACAATCGGGCACTGATCGAAGCCGCTCAGACACAAATACCGGTCCCCTTATTTAACAAACTCGCGGTAAATCGTTGGGAATTTCTTGGCTTTTGGCGTGTGTCGGAACCCCGTTATGTTTTTGATGAAAGTCAGAATAGAATGGTGTGGAAATTCACATTACAAAAAGTCTGAAATGATCGGAGGATCGTATATGAATAGATTTGTCTGCGTTGCAATATTATCTTTGTTGCTTGCCGTCGCGGCTTCTGCACAGAATATTTGGTCGCCGGAGATGCAACTAAAAACAAAGACCATCGCTAGTCCGCGAGTTTCGCCGGATGGAAACCACGTCGTGTACACGGTTTCAAACGAAGTGATGACCGCGGACAAGAGCGAATATGTGACCCAGATATGGCTGGCAACATCGGACGGCAAGGAGAATACTCAGCTCACATTTGCCGACAAATCTTCGACCAATCCAAAATGGTCGCCGGATGGCAAATGGATCGCGTTTACTTCGACCCGAAAAGACAATAAGAATAATCTGTTCTTTCTCCGCGCCAACGGCGGAGAAGCCGAAATGGCGACCGATCTGAAGGGCAGCATCGGTGATTTTGACTGGTCGCCCGATGGTAAATGGGTCGCCTATTCGATGACCGATGCGAAGTCCGACGAGGAAGAAAAGAACGACAAGGGCCGAAACGATTTTCGCTGGGTAGATGAAAATATCAAAATGGCCCGACTCTATGTATTGCCGGTCGCGAAGGATGCCGCGGGTAAACGCGACGCCAAAAAACTGACGAGCGACAACCGCAGCGTCACCGGTTTTGACTGGTCTCCGGACGGGGCGAAGATCGCGTTTGGCCACGTCGCAGATCCACGGGCGGATTTCTGGCCGACTTCGGACGTGTCGATCGTTGATGTCGCAAGCGGAAAGGTCTCGCCATTCGCAAACACGACCGCTGCTGAGGCTTCGCCGAGCTATTCCCATGACGGAAAATGGATCGCGATGTCGGTCAGCGACGGCCCGGTCCGCTGGGCGCAAAGCAATCGGATATACGTATTTCCATCGACCGGCGGCAATGCGAAAATTATGCCGTTGTCGTACGACGGCCAGCCTGCCATAGTTGGGTGGACAGATGACAGTGCGAAGGTCTATTTCACCGAAGCGAAAGGAACGGGCACTGCCGTTTACGAGGTGAACGTCGCCACGAATGCGATCACCGAACGTCATCACGTGGGCGCCGTGATCTCGGGAATTTCCATGAGTCCGAGCGGAATATTTGGTATGGTCGTCCAGACGAGCGATCGAGCTCCCGAGGTTTTTGTGGCTCGGATGGAGCAGGAGGTGCCGACCCAAGTCTCGAACGTAAATGCCGACATAGCCAGGCAAAAAGTCGGCAGAACAGAGGTCGTAAAATGGAAGAGTAAAGACGGCCGCGAGATCGAAGGCCTTTTAACCTATCCGAATAACTATGTCGCCGGCACGAAAGTGCCTTTCATTCTAAGTATCCACGGCGGGCCTGCCGGTGTCTTCCAACAAAGTTTTATTGGCGGCCGCGGTGTTTATCCGATCGCCACATTTGCGTCAAAGGGTTATGCGATCCTGCGTCCGAATCCGCGCGGTTCGAGCGGTTATGGAACAGAATTTCGGCGTGCGAATACGAAGGACTGGGGCGGAATGGACTATGAGGACATAATGTCCGGCGTCGACAAGGTGATCGAAATGGGAGTTGCCGATCCGAACCGAATGGGAGTGATGGGCTGGAGCTATGGCGGATATATGACCTCGACGATCATTACAAAGACGAAACGGTTTAAGGCCGCGTCCGCTGGTGCTCCGGTCACAAATCTGATGAGCTTTAATGGAACGGCCGACATACCGGGATTTGTGCCCGATTATTTCGGCGGCCAATCGTGGGAAATTCCCGATATTTATTCAAAACACTCCGCGATGTTCAACATCAAAGGTGTCTCGACGCCGACCCTCATCCAACAAGGCGACGCCGACGTCCGCGTCCCGATATCGCAGGGCTACGAACTTTACAATGCGTTAAAGCAACAAGGTGTGCCTGTCAGAATGATCGTCCTGCCGCGCCAACCCCACGGCCCGACCGAGCCGAAAATGCAGCTCGCAGCCATGCAGAGCAATCTTGACTGGTTTGAGAAGTATTTGAAATGAGTTTCAGACGCTCGAAGTGGTTTGAGTGCAAACAAAACCCAGATCTGAGGTCTATATCCTCGGTATCGAAGACAAGAAATACCTGGCCGAAGCCTACGGAAAAGACCTCGGGGGCGTGACCGGCTATTGCATCAGGTTCGCGGGCTCTTAATGAAATAAACACCGATGTACTCAAAGCGGCGGTTGTGTTTGTGTTCGAGAATACGAATGAAAAAGGGTGAGCTGAATTTATGAAACTCGATGCACATTTCCGCTTTCGACTTGCTGTCTCCATGACGATATTATCAGCACTTCTTGCGGGTTATTTTAATGTAGGACCGCTCTACCTTTTTGGACTTCCGCTCGTCCCGTTGGCCATCAGCCTATTGATTCTTTGGACGACAAAGACATCGATCCTTAGAAAGGCATCCGCAACGCTATTCGCCATGCTTTTTATACCAGTCGGTTTCTTTATATGGGTTTGGTGGAATGGGATCACCGTTATTCGGAATGGGTAAGGATCGCAGCAAAAGGAGAAACAATGAGAAAACTAATTGCAGCTGAATTCATGACGATCGATGCGTCATACAGAACGCGGAAAATGAAGGTGATCGGTTTAAGTATGGCGGGTGATTTTCGCCGTATGCGGACGAGGTAAATGGAGCCGGCAGAGCTACTAATGTATAATGGCTATATGAATACTGTCATCGAAACCAATGTTGTTTCTTCATCCCCCGATGTGATGAGCGGTGCGGTGGTTTTTGCCGGAACTCGCGTGCCGGCGCAGAGCCTTTTGGACTACCTCGCGGGCGGACATACACTTGACGGGTTTTTGGATGACTTTCCGACAGTTAAGCGTGAGCAAGCCGTCGGACTTCTGCACGAGCTAAGTCATTCATTCGAACTGGCGCTCGAGAAATGAGAATTCTTATCGACGAGTGTCTTCCCAAAAGGCTAAAACTCGAATTTCCGGATCATTTTGTACAAACCGTTCCAGAGGCTGGTTGGGCATCAAAGTAGAATGGCGAATTACTCCGGCTCGCGGAAAAGGAATTTGACGTTCTCCTCACTAACGACCGGAACATCGAACATCAACAAAATTTGAAACAAGTCGCACTTGCCTTCATCGTTTTGGTCGCCGCAACGAACGACATCAACGACCTCATACCATTAGTGCCTGCCGTCAAAATCACATTGAACGATATCCAACCAGGCGAGATCAGATCAATTCAACGAGACTGAGCCATTAGAAAAATAATTGCCGCTGAATTTATGCCGAGCGATTGGTAGCCCAACCTATTCCTCGGGCGACCGGAACGCTGAGCGGATTCCCTGAGCGGCTATTGAATAAAGGCGTTTGGCACGGGAACATCTGACGCGATGCCCCAGCGGAATCCGGCAAAACCGGCGGTTGAATGCAACAAATACCAAATGCCATCGGACGGACGGTAAACCGCAACATCAGCCCGACCATCGCCGTCGTAGTCTGCCGGAACCGGCTTATCTCCATTTGATCCAAACGGAAAGATCGTGAACGAGCCTGAGCTGCTATTGATGATGTACCAGACGCCCGTTGATGGCCGGAATACCGCGAAATCCGTCTTTCCATCACCGTCAAAGTCCGCGGGCGAAGGAATGTCCTCGGCTATACCCCAACGGGTCGCCCGTTGAACGCCGTCGGCACTGCTCAACCACCACCAATTGCCGTCCGATGGACGGTAGATCGCGGGATCGGCCTGGCCGTCACCATCAAAATCACCGATTACCGGCTTGTCGTCGGTGGCTCCGAACCAAATGTCGGACAGGGCTCCCGTGGTGCTGCTTATCCGATACCAGTGACCGTTCGACGGCCGATAAACGACGTAGTCCGCACGCGAATCACCGTCAATATCGGACGGCAAGGGAATGTCGCCGGGCTTGCCGAGATGATAGTTGATCTGCTGACCGTTGATAGTGCTGATTGACCAAAAGTCGCCGTTCGAAGGTCGATAGATCGCAATGTCGGTCTTCGAATCGCCGTCAAGATCGGAAGGGACCGGCACGTCGCCGGTGAGAGCGAATGTCGTCTGCATCAGGCTCAGATCAGAACTGCGGAGAATGTACCAGATGCCCTCGCTCGGCCTAAAAACAGCGACATCCGCTTTGCCGTCGCCATCAAAATCGAATGGACCTCGTCGCGTTGCGGGCTGTACGGGCTGCCAATCAACATTGTGTCCGTTCGTTACCATTATGGTGGCGTTCCCACCGGCTATCGGAAGAGACTCAACATTGTATGTGGACAGACCGAATAATCTCGTATAGATGATTCGCGTCCCATCGGGCGAAAACGACGGCTTATAGATGAATCCGCTTAAGCCCATTGTAACCGGATTTGAGCCATCGGAATTCGCAATATAAAACTCCGAGGTAAATGGCCCACTGTTGTAGCGTCGAAATAGAAGTTTGGTTCCGTCGGGCGAAAATGACGGAAAACCATCATAGATCGCAACCGCAGTTGACGGAAACGAGACCTGTGTCACGTTCGATCCGTCAACAGCATTCATTGTGTAAATCGCCGTCCGGCCCGTAGCATCATTGGGGCGAGCGAATGCGATCTTTGTTCCATCCGCTGAAAATGTAGGTTCGTCGTCCACGCCCGCGTTTTTGGTCAAACGTAGCTGATTTGAACCGTCCGCATTCATCGTGTAGATCTCGACGTTACCGTCCCGGTCGCTCGTGAACGCGATCCTAGCACCGTCGGGTGAATATACCGGATATTCATCAAAGCCCGCTACGTTAGTTAATCGCTGGATTCCGGTCCCGTCAAAGTTGATACGATAGATCTCGAAGTTGCCGTCGCGATTCGAGCGGAACAAGACTTTGTTACCGTCCGGCGAGAAGGCCGCGTCCACGTTGATCCCGCCGGTCGTTAAAAGTGTGACGTCCGTTCCGTCCGCATTCGCGATATAGAGATCACTGCCACGCTCGAAGACGACTTTGCCATTGACCTTACAGCCAGGCATCGAGCAGGTCTGGCCGGCCGCGAAATCGGCAATGCGGTTTGCAATGACACCGCTGAAGATCTTTCGAGCGGGTGTGAAAATGTGGTTTGCGATTGTTGGCGTAACGGTATAGGAACCACCGCTGGGAAGGTTCCCGAAGTTAAACTCACCCAATGCGTTCGTGGTCGCGGTCGACGTTTCCGAGCCGGTCAGGTTGACTGTCACGCCGGCGAGGCTCTCGCCATTTCTGGCGATACGACCGCTGATCACGACGGTGTTTGGCTGGAGTACGACTGGCTGCCACGCGGGGTTGTTATGTTCGGAGCGACCCGGGTTTAATGGATTGTCGGCTAGCACACGAAGCTGATTGCCGCCAACGGCATCCATAGTGTAAATGCCGTTGACCGTGGTGCCGCGTCTGACAAACGCGATCTTGGTAGCGTCGTTGGACCACGAAGGGCTACTGTCCTCGCCGTTGTTGGTCAACGGAATTTCGTTGGTGCCGTCAATTTGGACGACGGATATGCCTGTGCCGGCCCGGGCAAAGATGATCTTAGTGCCGTCGGGCGACCAAGCGGGGCCGGAATTTGTGTCGTTGTTAAATGTCACGCGGCTTTCATTTGTGCCGTCGCTATTGATGACCCAGACGTTGCCGCCCGATTGGAACGCGAGCATTGTGCCGTCGGGCGAATAGGCCGGAGCGGCGGGCGAGGGCTGAGTGATCGCCGCGAAGGCGGCTTGCGCCGTGCCGTTTGAGTTCATCGTCCAGATCTGGCCGTCGCGTTCGTAGGCGATCTTGTCGGCCGGGGACCACGACGGGTTATGTTCGGCGGTAGGCAAAGCTGTAATGGTCAAGTTGGCCTTGCCGCTTCCGTCGGCGTTCATCACCCAGAGCTCATTGTCGGTCTCGTAAACTATCTTCGTGCCGCTCGAGTTCCACGACGGGTTGTTATTGTAGATAGGCGGCACGCCGGCGCCGGCGAGGACTGCGGTGCCGGTTCCGTCGCTGTTGGACGTAGCGACAGAGATGTAGCCAAAACCGCCGGAAGCGAAATCGGTCCGGTCGTAGGCGAGCCTGCCGAGGGCGGTTGGTTGGGCGACCGCGTCCTTGGTCGAGGATCTTTGGGAGAGGACTCCGAAGCCGACAATTGCGACAAACACAAGAGCTATTGTCACGATCGTCCGATGTCCTAAAATCATTGAACTCGTGGAAGTTCGATTCATCCCGCTGACTCCTTTTAAGTCTATTTGAAATCCAATTCTCTCAAATTTGGCCGCGGTTCACAATAGAAATGCGGATGAGACAATGTCCGGAGCGACATCGCCCTAAGCTTTCTTACCGAGCTCGCCCGCTCGCTTATACGCCGCATAGACAGCTTTTGACAGTACCGTCCGTAGCGAGCCTTTCTCCATTTGGTAGATCGCTTCGGCGGACGTGCCGCCCGGGGACGTGACCATATTGCGGAGTTCAGCGGGGTGTTTGTGCGAATCGATCGCAAATTTGACCGAGCCGAGCATCGTTTCCTGCACGAGTTCCTTGGCCATATCCCGCGAAAATCCGAGATGAACGCCTGCGTCGGTCAATGCCTCCATCACCATAAAAATGTACGTCGGGCCGGTCGCGGAGAGCGAAGTGGCCATATCGATCATATTCTCGGTCTCGACAAAGAGTTCTTTGCCGAGGGCTGAGAGCATCTCGCGAACGTGGCCGCGCTCGGTCTCGCCGACCGCGTTAGTGCAGGTCCACGCCGTGATCCCGGCCCCGATCTGCGAAGGCGTATTCGGCATTGCCCGCACAATCTTGGCAGTACCGAGTTCTTCGGCCAGATGCTCGATACGTGCTCCGGCAACGATCGAAACGACCAATTGGTCAAGTTGCAAAACGCCGGTAAGGTCGGCTAATACGCGGGTCAAACGCTGCGGCTTGACGCAGATCAACACGGCCGAATTCTCGTACCCATTCACGAATTGGGCGGCTTCGGCATTGCTCTCGAAAACGGATATGCCGTAGCTCGCGGCAAGTGCGGAGCGTCTGGAGTCACGCGGATGGCTCGCTGCGATATTCTTAGGATCGACGAGTTGTTTTCGCAGCAACCCGGCGATCATCGATTCGCCCATTACGCCGCAGCCTATAAAGGCGAGATGAAGATCTTTTAGTTGGTTTGTCATAAAATTACGGTTTTGCGGATGTTGATACGCAGTCGCGAGATATCGGACCCGTTCGAAATGGACAAGCGGCCATAATCTGTCTGCATTACCATCTACGATTTAATCATTTATGTCTGTCGGGGAACAAACTATGGGCTGAGAAGCGATAGAATTCGGTCTATTGCGGGAGATCTGATCACCGTATCGCCGGACGGGCAACTACCTGGAATTACCTGTTTCCGTCAGTGCCTTTTCGACGAGTTGGAGACTTGACTTCATTGATGCTGCTGAATCGCTGCCTTTTAGCTTTTCGACGCCTTGCCTACAGATAGCATAGTGGTCGCCGAAATCCTTATGGTTTTCTTGCATTTGGAGTACGTAAGCCAGACGGCATTCATTTGCATAGATCGCAATATTATCTTCTCTGTAGTGGATCCGAAACAAAACGACGGCTTCGCGCAGCATTCTTTCGGCGATCTGATATTTGTTTTCGTCAGTCGATGGTGTAACCGCTTGGAGATAAGCGTCTTGCGTCTGCGGGCTGTCGGGCAATGTCAACCGTGATGAATAGCCTTCGAGCATATACGGTAAGTTCAGGTTGTTAGGATTTGCTTCACGCATCATCCCGATTGCTTGGTTTAGAACAGCCGCTTGTTCCGCATCGGTTTTGCCTAGAAATGCGACGCCGTACATCAGGTCTTTGGCGACAAGTTCGTGACGTTCGCCATAAAATTGCTTTCTCAGTTCTAATGCCCGAAGTGCGTGAAACTTTTCTTCCTGACGAAACTTCTCCTTTTGGATCGGATCCTTTGCACTATATCCGACCCAATGATAGACCTCGGTAAATTTGTGATGCAGTTCGGATTGCACATCGGCCTCACCGTCAAATTCCGTGTCGATCTTTGCGCCCAGATCATTAAGTGCGTCGATAACCCGGGCGTCGCCATTAAATCTTGACCCCTCGGCGTACCACGCCGGGTTGGCGTAGGAGATGACCTTCGCCATAAACTTGCTGATCTTTTCAGCCTTTAGCTCCTCTGCTCTTGATCGTTCGGTCTCGCGTTCGGCCAGGTTTTGCGAAACGACGGCGTTGTGAGCCTGAACTTCTGCGATCCTTGTTTGCCTGAATGCAACAATGATCCCGGTCACCAAACTCAAAAAGATCAAAACGGCGGACGCAACGGAAATTTTATTTCTTTTCAAAAACTTGCCTGCCCGATACGAGACCGACGCCGTGTGTGCCAGTACCGGCAATCCGTCAACGGATCGCCAAATGTCTGCAGAAAATTGTTCGACGGTGGCGTACCGCCGCTCGGCCTTTTTGCTGAGAGCTTTAAGGACAATGCTATCCACATCGCCCCTCAAAGATCCCCGGATAGTGGAGCCTTGATCTTTGTCGTTTGCGGTCGGAACTGCTGAGGGCGGGATCGGCCGGTCTTCCGTGATCGCTTTGCGAAGTTCGTCATTGCCCCGGCCTTTGAGTTCGAACGGATGAGCACCGGTCAAAATCTTGTATAGAACAATGCCGAGGCTGTAAATGTCGGTCGCAGTGGTAATAGGTTCGCCGCGTATTTGCTCAGGTGACGCATATTCGGGAGTCATCGCTCCGAGCATCGACTGTCCGGGCCGCCCCGCAGTACTCTCAGCAGTGAGTAATTCTGAAATGCCGAAATCAAGCAACTTCGGAATTCCCCCATCGGTCACCATTATATTTGATGGCTTAAGGTCTCGATGTACGATCAGATTCTGATGGAAAAACGCAACCGCGTCACACGCCTTATTAAAGAGTTTTAGCCGCTCGACCAAGCTTAGATGGTTGCGAAAGCAGAATATGTCGATCGGCAAGCCTTCGACGTACTCCATCACAATATAAGGAATACCTTCGTCGGTCGTGCCTGTATCGAGGATGGCAGCAACATTTGGGTGGACCAACCCGGCTTGGATCTCGATCTCACGCTTAAACGATGCGCGAAGCGCAGGGACATTAAATTCGCGTTTGAGGACCTTGATCGCGACAAGCTGGTTAAATTTGCCGTCGAGCCTTTCTGCAAGATAAACTGCCGCCATACCGCCGATCCCAAGTTCGCGGATCGTTCGATAAACTCCGAATTGCTGAACAGTCTCCGGCGACTCGTCGCTATCGACCGCCAGAAAGTCCTTGGAGAGATCGAGGGCCGAGACGTCCAGCATCTTGTCGGCATCATTCTGATGCTCCAGCAGGTCCTCTAGCTCCGAACGAATGGCCGGATCTATATTATTGTCAGTGAAATAAGCGGCGCGACGCGATGGATCGAGCTCAACCAGATCCATTAAACTTTGCTTAATTGCTTTCCAATTCTGATCTGCCATCAGTTCGAACTACAACCTCACCTGTTATAGGTGTCAAAAAAGGAAAAATATAGCCAAAAACCCGGTTAGCCGTTAGCCGCGATGCAGTTCGCGGAATAGCCAAAGCTTTGCCGCTTTCCATTCGCGGGTCACGGTTCTCTCAGAGATCTCGAGTGCCTCAGCGATCTCTGTACCGGTCATTCCGCCAAAAAAACGCATTTCAACGATCTTGGCCTGCTGCTCGTCAAACTTCTCAAGTTGCTCAAGCACGTCATTTAACGCGAGGATCGAACCCGCGCGTTCTTCGACGGGGATCTGGAAATCGTCGATCGAATAATGGATCGGCTTATTTCCACGCTTACTCGCGGCGTGCCAACGGGCGTGCTGCACGAGGATCTGCCGCATCAGACGTGACGCAATGCCGTAAAAATGACTTCGATCTTGCCACTCGATACCGCTTTGGACGCCTATTCTGATAAACGCTTCGTGAACCAAAGCCGTCGGTTGGAGTGTGTGGTCGGAGCGTTCGCGAGACATCAAGATGCGAGCTTGCCTCTTCAATTCATCATAAACGAAGGGGATCAGGCGCTCTTTTGCTTCTTCATCGCCGCTATTCCAGTCGATCAAGATCTGCGTTATGCCTGAAGTTTCGATCCCATCCATAAAACCCGTCGCTTAGTAATTGAATTTTAACTCACGCGCGAATTATTTCATAAAAAATGTCGGAAAATCGATGATTACTACGCATTAAACTATGAACCGCCGAATTGTCGGGTCAAATTTTATTCCGTAGGAGCAATAAATGAAGTCGCTGAGAGTTTTACGAATAGCTTGTTTTTCGTCTGTATTATTACTGATCATTGGATCATCAACCGCGTTCAAGGCCCAGACGCTCGACGCATTCAATCCGGGTGCAAATGCTAATATTAGCGATTTTCTGCCTCTACCGAGCGGAAAGATCTTGGTCGGCGGCACGTTTTCGACAATCGCAGGCAACGCCAAGAGAAATATTGCTCGGCTGAACGCTGACGGCACATACGATGCTACTTTTACTACCGAAACTGATATCACCGGCTCAGTACTACAGTTTGTCGCACAACCGGACGGGAAGATCCTGATCGCCGGCGGATTTGCGACAGTAAATGGAGTGACTCGACATCGTCTTGCCCGGCTGAACGAGGACGGAACGCTCGACACCGGATTTAACGCGGGCTTTACTCCTCCTGTTGGTGTTTCGCGTATTGCTCTGCAGCCCGATGGCAAGATCCTTGTTCCTGCGAGTTTTAGCGGAACCATTCAAGTCTCACGTCGAAATGTCGACGGAAGCATCGATAGTTCCTTCAACGCCCCAACATTCAGCGGAAATCCCAATAACCTAATAATTCAACCAGACGGAAAGATCATCGCAACAGGTGCCTTCTTAACGGTCGGCGGCGTTGACCGCAAATTTATCGCGCGACTCAACGAAAACGGTACATTGGACACTTCGTTCACTAGCCCTAATCCGGATCAGACCAACATAAGCTGGCTCACTCTGGCGCCGGACGGCAAAATGTATATCAGTGGTCCCTTTACGATAGTTGGAGGTCTGGCGCGTCCCTATATTGCAAGACTTAACTCCGACGGCACCTTAGATACCGGTTTTCAGAACCCTGCTGCCGCCCCGACCGTTCGAAGTGCTTTTAAGTCGTTTCTACAACCTGACGGAAAGCTCGTCATAGTCGGATCATTTGACACAATTGGGGGCGTCGCCCGAAGAGGGCTTGCGCGGATTAACTCTGACGGAACGCTCGATACGACTTTCAGGAATATTCCGTTCGGATCCGGAACACCCGCAATTGAATCGCTCAGACGCCAACCTGACGGAAAGATTTTGGTCGGCGGCAGCTTTACAACAGTTGACGGCGTTGCCCGCGGCCAGATAGCCCGCATCACCTCTGACGACACAGGACTAGTGAGACGCGTACCGTTCGATCTCGACGGAGATAACAAGACGGACCTGTCGATCTTCCGGCCGAATGGGGCGGCGTCGGAGTGGTGGTGGTTAAAGAGTTCGACGGGCGGGAATGCGGCGTTGCAATTTGGTGCGAGTACGGATAGGCTGGTGCCGACCGATTATACGGGCGACGGGAAGACCGATGTTGCGTTCTGGCGGCCTTCGACGGGGCAGTGGTTTGTATTGAGGAGCGAGGACTTTTCGTTCTATGCTTTTCCGTTCGGAGCGACCGGTGATGTGCCGGTGCCAGCGGATTATGACGGTGATGGGAAATCGGATGCGGCGGTCTTTAGGGAAAGTTCGTTGACCTGGTTTATCAGTAAATCGTCGGGCGGGACGGACATTGTCGGATTCGGTGCCGCGGGCGACAAGCCTGTCAACGCCGATTACGACGGCGACGGGAAGTCTGACATCGCGATCTTTAGGCCCGCGGGTGCGAATGGTGCCGAGTGGTGGATCCGCCGCAGTTCGAATGGCAACGTGTTTGCAACGCAGTTCGGAACCTCGACCGACAAAACGGTTGTTGGTGACTATACAGGCGACGGCAAAGCAGACATCGCGTTTTGGCGGTCTTCGACCGGATTCTGGAACATTCTCCGCAGCGAAGACCTCACATATTTCGCGTTTCCGTTCGGCACGACCGGCGATTTCCCCGTCCCGGGAGATTACGACGGCGACGGCAAGTTTGACGCCGGAGTTTTCCGCCCGTCGAACTCAACCTGGTTCATCCAAGGCTCAACCGCCGGCACGCTGATCCAGCAATTCGGCATTACCGGCGATCTGCCGGTGCCGAATGCCTTCGTGAGATAGCAGGTCGGGACCTTCTACAGGCAAATCGAATCGGCGGGGACACATCTCCCTAGACTAAAAGCCAAAGCACGATAATTCGGGCTTTGGCTTTTTCTGTTGCCTTGATCCACCGTTATTTCGATTCTGACGCTGCGGTTTGACGCAGATGGCGACCGCCAGGTCCTTACCACCAGCAACTGCAGATGCGGTTTCGAAATGGGCTGCATCTGTCGTAAATCCATATTTTGCTGAATAAAACGTGTGGCAAAATGTTCACAAATTGGTATAGAATGAGCGCTATGACCAATACTTCGGCAAAAGTAATTTTAGCGGTTGGAATTACGGCGCTTATGACCGCCGTTGTGTTGATCGCCGGATTTATGGGCTATCTTTACCTGCGTCCTCAGCCAAACCCAGTTGTCAGCGACGCGCCGGCGATTAACAATAAAAAGCCGGATGCCGAAATAGTACCTCGTTCAAAAGGCTCGGATCGCGTCGCTGCGGCGAATATTACAAAGGTCACTTTCTCCGAATCGACGATGGGTAACATTTCTTCGGCTAGCCCGACCGGCTATTTTAGTAATATCAACGTCCAGAACTACGCGTCATCATCGAAGATCGTGACGTTTTCTGCTGACGGCGTATGCAGCAAAAAAACATCGCGCGAAACTACCACCAACGGTGTAAAGAAAGTGCCCGAGAACGAGTCTTTCACCGCAAACATCGACAAGACGGCATTTTCTGCACTTGCTGAAGTTCTTGCCGACAACGACTTTTCAAACGAACCCGACTCACGCTTTATTACCTCGCTTCCAATACGTAACATCTTGACGATCCATTACAACGGTGGCGTAAAAACAATAAACACAGGCCATTTAGGGAAAAATTCGCTTGAAGCCGCAGCAATGCTAAAGGCCGTAAGCGAACTCGATCGGTCCGTTAATTGGAAAGCCGCAAGTCAATAGCAGGGCATCAATGATCCTGTTTAGAAATGCGTTAAATCACGACAAGCCGGCGATTTGGCAGATCATCAAGACGGGGATCGGCGGCGAGGTTATGGCGACATTTTGGTTGTAGGCAACATACAGGCCTCGGCAAATACGTTGGGAACGCCGCCTACATTGTCTCGCAAGCATCTTATAGCAAAGGCATCGGGAAGAAGACGGCATTCTGGTCGCTCGACGAAGCAGGAGGTATGGTCTTTACGGCGAGGCAGTTCAACTTCGTCCTTACAACAATATTTTCGCCATCAAACTCCGACAGGATATCGGTTTCGAGATCAACGGCGGATCTCCGATGCTTTTAACCATGCGAAAAACGACCTGACCAATGCGTACATTATGTGCCGTACGTTATAATTGCCGTCTTACTATGACCATTGACGAACAAATAGAGTTTCTCCAAAAAGGCACGATCGATGTCATCCGTGAGGAAGACCTGCGTAAAAAGCTCGAGCGTAGTGCAAAATCAGGTAAGCCGCTACGCATCAAACTCGGGCTTGACCCTACCGCACCAGATATTCATCTCGGGCACACGGTCGTGATCCGTAAGCTTAAGGCGTTTCAGGACCTCGGGCATACTGTAATTTTCCTGATCGGAGACTTTACCGGAATGATCGGCGACCCTTCGGGCAAGAACGTAACCCGACCGCCTCTGTCGCGTGAAGAAATAAATACGAACGCGGAGACGTATAAGCGCCAGATGTTCAAGCTGCTCGATCCGGATAAGACGGAGTTGCGATTTAACGGCGAGTGGCTGGATAAACTCACGGCCGCGGATTTCGTCAAGCTCTGCGCCAAAACTACGGTCAGACAGATCCTCGAGCGCGATGATTTTACCAAGCGAATGGCCGAGGAAAAACCCATCTCGCTCCACGAATTGCTTTACCCTCTGGTCCAGGGCTACGACTCGGTCGCACTCGAGGCAGATGTCGAACTCGGCGGGACCGACCAGAAATTCAACCTTCTGATGGGCCGCAATCTTCAGCGTGAATTCGGCCAGGAACCCCAGGTCATCATCACGACACCACTGCTTGAGGGACTCGACGGCGTCAACAAGATGTCCAAATCGCTCAATAACTACATCGGTATCGATGAGGCGGCGGGCGAGATGTTTGGCAAGGTGATGTCGATCTCCGACGAACTGATGTGGAAATACTACGAGCTGCTGACGGACCTCAACCCGACTGAAATTGCAGATTTGAGAGCTCAAATCGAAGCGGGCGAAAATCCACGCAATCTTAAGGTCGCTCTGGCCAAACTTATCGTTAAGGATTTTCATTCGCAGGCAGATGCCGACGCCGCTGAAGATGAGTTTATAAAGCGTTTCGTCCAAAAAGAAGTTCCTGACGAGATCGACGAAAAGACGGTCGCAGCGGGAACATACCAGTTGGCGCAGTTGCTTGCGGATGCCGGACTCGCCGGGTCAAAGGGCGAGGCTCGCCGCCTGATCGAACAGGGCGGAGTCAAGGTGAACGGCGAAAAAGCCGTTGCCGGTACCGATGTGACCATAGGGTCCGACGGTGTATTGTTCCAGGTCGGAAAACGCAAATTTCTCAAATTAGTGTCGGAAGCGCCCGCGTAGGCTTCGAAGCTCGCAATATTGTTTTGATTGTATTGCGGCTGTGTAAAAGTTATCATCTTCATACGAAATGACGATCGCCACGCCAAAACGGATCAAGTTGTCCGAACGCATAAACGCCTACGTTGCCTCCGAGGCACCGTTGCGAGCGATCGCGGGTAATTGGTCAAAAAAGGCAAAGCTCGCGATGGATGAGGCGACGAGTCTGTCGCTCGAGCGTGTCGAGATCCGGTTAAAGCGTTTGCCGAAGCGTCTTGACGGATTTAAGATAATCCACCTTTCCGACATTCACCATAGCCCCTTTACCGGCCTTGAGCATATTGAGCGTGTCGTAAAGGTAGCCAATCGATTGCGTCCGGATATGTTTCTGCTGACCGGCGATTACGTCTCGCACGAACGCGAATATATCGCTCCGGTCGCTGCCGCACTCGCCCAATTGAAGGCAAAATTTGGAATTTACGCTTGTCTCGGCAATCACGACCATTGGACGGACGCCGATCTCGTCACCCATATGTTTCGCGGCGAAGGCGTAAAAATGCTTGTCAATGAAGGCTTACGTATCGAGGCTCGGGGCTCGACCTTCTGGCTCGCGGGCGTCGATGATTATATGGTCGGCAAGACCGATGTCGCGGCCGCGATGCGCGGCTCGTTTCCGGATGAAATGAAACTGCTTTTGGCTCACAATCCGATCATCTTTCGTCAATCGGTCCGGGCCGGTATCGATCTGACACTTAGCGGCCATACTCACGGCGGTCAGATCAAGATCCGTGACGCGGAAAAGCGTATTTTGCGACGACGCAAGCTCTCAAGCGGACTCCATAGCCGCAAGGACGCTCAGGTCTATATCACTCGGGGCATTGGCACAGTTGTGCTTCCGGTCCGCTATCAGTGCCCGCCCGAAATCTCAATGTTGGAGCTGCGAACGGCAGAATGAGCGGCTCAATTCCATCTTCAAGAATTCTCACGATCCCTAACATTCTGACATTTATCAGAATGGGTCTGATACCTGTATTTGCGAGTATGCTGTACTACGGCAAGGTCGAGTGGGCACTGATCATTTTTGTGCTCGCGGGCATTTCGGATGGGATCGACGGTTTTATCGCACGTCGTTTCGGGCAGGAATCCGAACTCGGGACCATCATCGACCCCATCGCCGACAAACTATTGATGACGGTTGCGTTCATTGTACTGACGCTGCCGAACGTGCTGCCGCAAACGAGGCATTTGCCGATACCGTTCTGGGTAACGGCGGCGGTCATCGGCCGCGACGTTTTGATCGTCACCGTCGCCGCGGCAATTAATGTAATGACCGGTTTTCGTGGGTTTAAGCCGTCGTGGCTCGGCAAAGCCAGCACTTTTGTGCAGGTAGTGGCCGTGACGCTCGTCCTCGCGGCGGCGGTCACGGGTATCCACATACATTTGCCGACGACATATTTCATCGTCGCACTATTTGCCGCGCTGTCAGGCGTGCATTACGTATTTCACGTTGCACGCCTGATGCGTGAGGCCGAATCCACAGAGCCCGAAAGTGATGTCCGAACTTAGAATTTCTTCGGCTCTGCCATCGGCTTAGTGTTGGCATACTTAATAAATTCAACAAGTCCGTCCTCGGTCTTATTCTTAAATTTATAGATCTGCACCAGCCTCGGTTTCCAAATACTCAGATTCGGGTTTTTCTCGGTTTCTGCACGAGTTACGGTGCGGGCATACGCGTCCATCAGCGATTCGAGGATATTATCGACCCTGGCCTTTTCCGTCTTATAATCGGCGTCGCTTAATGCTTTGCCTTCGACCTTTGTATTCAGTACCTTTGAGGCACTCTCGTATTGCGATTCGTAATACGACGCGATCATCGAATACGGGTCGGCACTGTCCTTGATCGCCGAGTCCACAAGCGTTGCCCGATAGATCTCAACTATCCCCGTATTCATATCCTGCTCAAAGCTCAGAACGCCTGCAATATAGTGCATAAACGCGACCGCCGTGCTTTTGTCCTTGAACGGGAAAAACTCCTTTGGCATCGTACCGGCGTCAAAAAGTTGTGAAGTCCTTTTGGCAAACGATATCGTGTCATCTGCAAAGACGCGGTCCTTTGTCCCGACGGTCGCGTTGTATCCGGCAAATGCCAGATTCATTAGCACGTCAACATTGTTGGGTTGCTCAGCAAGTATCTCTTTTCCGAGAGCAAATGCCTCAGGATACTTTTTACCGTCGATCGCCGCATAAAAAGCGGGGTCGCGATACTTTACGTAAAACGTCTTGACCTTTGCGATCCGGTTATCTTTTTCGTTGCCAAAGCGTTTGAGGAAATCCTTGCTGAGTTGAAACGCCTTTTCCATATCCTCAGGCTTTTTGGTGTTAGAGAGTGTTGCGATCTGCTTAAAAAGCTCATCCATTGACGGCGAACTTTGCGCCGAGACAAAACTAACGAGCATAAGTGCGATAAGGGCACACGAGACGATCGAAAATGATCTGTTCATATCTAATTCCTTTCAGACTAAAATGAGTACGAAGTAAATATATCAGCCGCGATTTCGTGCATTCAAATGCGGCACAGCATTTTTTAGTAAATACCGCCGGAAATTAAGGTAGTGACTATTTGGTCGTGCAAGTAACGAAAATACCGGACGATGCGAATTTCGGATCCAGACGTTTGTTTGAGCCGTATATAACACACTTGCCGGTCCGCGAGATCGCCGGTGTGCCGACCGCGGATGTCAGGTCTCTGGAGACCGCTATTGTCTCACCGGCGGCAACGTGCCGAACCACGAGATTTCCGCCGAGATTTTTGGCGTTTGTATTAAAGGCAACAAGGCTGCCGTTGTATGTGATCGCGATCTTTTCGCCCTGGCCGATCGGACTGTCGCCGTCGCCTTGCGAGCCAAGTGCCGCCGTACTGGCTCGCACCACATTCCCGCCGGTGGTGTCGGTGACGAATACATCCTGCAGTTTATTGGTATCGTTGCCGACCATATTCGCGGCCGTCGTCGCATACGCTACGCGGCGCCCATCGCCTGAGATAGACGGCGACACCACGCGGCTTGAGCTCTCAGTGCCTTGATCGCGGTCAGATCCCGATTGCGTTAGGCTGATACGCCTGAGTTTCGGATTGCCCGCTTCGTATATAAATATGTCCCAGAGATTGTTTTTGTCGCCTTCGGCGAGTGTCGAGGCAAATGAGTAAAACGCGAGTTTCGATCCGTCTTCCGAGATCGAAGGCCGCGAACCGCCTACGCCCTTCTTTGTTTTTGGGTCGATGGTGATCAATTTCGTCGAGCCGCTGAGCATATCTTTTAAGTAAACATTTACCGTACTTGTGCCCTCGACACCCGGCGTTATATTACTCGCGCCGGACGTGTATGCGATAAATCGGCCATTACCCGAGATCGTCGGTTCAAAGCTCTCGGAGTTGGTCTCGATCTCACCGGGTCCTGTGCTTACCGCCGTGGTAGTACCCGTTTTCGCATTCCAAACAAAAATGTCTCGAACGCCGTTTGTGTCGATCGGCACAAGATTGGTCGCGTATGACTCATATGCGATCGCCATTCCATCCGCCGAGATCGCCGGTGCGAAGCTGTTTTGATTGCCCTCGACACCGTTCATACCTCTACTGACCAAACGTGTTTCGCCGGTTTTACGGTCTCGCCAGATTATCTGCCGATATTTGCCAAGCGAACCGCCTAAGCCCTTTGCGCTCGAGATGAATGCCACAAATCGGCCCTCATCCTCTCCGGTGCCGCCGATAACCGGGGCGGTCGAGTCGTAAAATGTACCGACCGACTTGCCGTCCGTACTGCGGCTCACCAGTTCATTAGTTGCCTGAGAGTAGGCCGCGGTCGAAAGCACCGACGCGGCAAAGATTAGGGCGATGTGATACTTAATTGATCTCATAGTGTTAGAACCTCGGACGTAACTATACTATTTGATGCCGTCAGCGATGTAATACGAAGGCAAAAAAATCTATATCGAACAATCAAATTTAAACTTGACAACAACGCACTCAAGTATTATTCTAGCTTCAGGCTCAAGTTATCGTTTGATTTAAGTTTGGGCAGCGCAATTTTACATAGTTGGAGATTTCACATAATGAGCAAAATCATAGGTATCGATCTTGGAACGACAAATTCGGTGGTCGCCGTAATGGAAGGCGGAGAACCGGTCGTTATTACAAATTCAGAGGGCGGACGCACGACACCGTCGGTCGTCGCCTTTACAAAGGACGGTAATCGTCTGGTCGGCCAGGTCGCTAAGCGACAGGCCGTGACGAATCCGGAGAACACGCTTTACTCGATCAAACGCTTTATGGGCCGCCAATTCGGCGAGGTCAGCGAAGAGATCAAGCAGGTTCCGTATAAGGTTGACAAGGGCGGCAACGGCGACGTCAGCATCAATGTTGACGGCAAGCATTACAGCCCGCCTGAGATCGCGGCAATGGTGTTGCAGAAACTCAAGCAGTCGGCCGAGGACTATCTAGGCTCGAAGGTCGAAAAGGCTGTTATCACGGTTCCGGCATATTTTAACGACGCTCAGCGTCAGGCGACCAAGGACGCCGGTAAGATCGCAGGGCTCGAAGTTCTGCGTATCGTCAACGAACCGACGGCAGCAGCACTGGCATACGGCCTGGACAAGAAAAAGGATGAGATCATCGCCGTATTCGACTTTGGCGGCGGTACATTTGATATATCGGTGCTCGAAGTTGGCGAAGGCGTGGTCGAGGTCAAATCGACCAATGGCGACACGCACCTTGGTGGTGACGACGTTGACGAAGTGCTGGTCGGCTGGATCATCGATGAATTTAAGAAAGATCAGGGCATTGACCTGCATAACGACAAAATGGCTCTCCAGCGTCTGAAAGAGGCGGCTGAAAAGGCAAAGGTCGAACTTTCAAGCGCGATGGAGACCGAGATCAACCTGCCGTTTATCACGGCGGATGCGGCCGGCCCCAAGCACCTAGTGACCAAGCTGACGCGTTCGAAGTTTGAGCAGTTGGTTGAGCCGATCCTCAAGCGACTTATGCCGCCGGTAGAGCAAGCGATCAAGGATGCGGGGCTGACGGCGAAGGATATCGAGGAGATCGTGCTCGTCGGCGGTTCGACGCGTATCCCCAAGGTCCAGGAGATGGTCAAAGAATTCTTCGGCAAAGAGACGAATAAGTCCGTCAACCCGGACGAGGTCGTTGCTCTCGGAGCAGCGGTCCAGGCCGGTGTTTTGGGCGGTGAGAAGACGGACATTCTGCTGCTTGACGTGACGCCGCTCAGCCTGGGTATCGAGACTCTTGGTGGTGTTTCGACGCCGATGATCCAGAAGAATACGACGATCCCGACTCGCAAGTCTGAGATCTTTTCGACCGCGTCGGACAATCAGACGTCGGTCGAGGTTCACGTCATACAGGGTGAGAGGCCATTGGCGTCTGACAATAAGACGCTCGGCAAGTTTCATCTTGTCGGCATTCCCCCGGCACCGCGCGGCGTACCGCAGGTCGAAGTAACGTTTGATATCGATGCTAACGGAATCGTAAACGTGTCGGCCAAGGACGTCGGTACCGGACGCGAACAGAAGATCACGATCACATCATCGTCGGGCCTTTCGAAGGAAGAGATCGATAAGATGATGAAGGACGCCGAAAGCCACGCGGGCGAGGATGAAAAGAAGAAGGCGGCTATTGAGGCACGCAATCGTCTGGACAACCTCGTGTACAGTGTCGATAAGACGCTTGGCGAAAACAAGGATAAGGTCGATGAGGCCTCAGTCGCTGAGATCGAATCGGCGATCGCTGATTCGAAGACCGCGCTTGCCGGCGAAGATGCGGAAGCTATGGATAACGCCTTTGAACGTCTGCAGACTGCGTCGCACAAGTTGGCTGAGGCGATCTACAGTCAGGCTGCGGCACCGGGAGCAGAAGGTGCGGCAGATGAGCAGGCCTCGACGGCAGCGGCGGGTGCCGACGACGAGACCACTGCGGCGGCCGATGACAACGTCATCGACGCTGAGTATGTCGACGTCGAAGACGAAAATAAGAAGTAAACCTAAAAGCAGTGAGCGGTAAGCAGTGGGCGATGCCGTTCACTGCTGCCGCTTTTCTGTAGAGCATTGGACAATTGAAGATGGACGGGTCTTAAGCTAAACTGCTCTCGACCCGCAGCTTAGAGTTCACGATATTGATGGCAAAAAAGGACTATTACCATTTACTTGGCGTAAAAAAGGATGCAAAGGCTGACGAGATCAAAAAAGCCTATCGCCGCCTTGCGCGAAAGCATCACCCGGACGTAAACCCGGGCGATACGGCGTCTGAGGACAAGTTCAAGGAGGTTCAGGAGGCTTACGACGTTTTGTCCGACGATAAAAAGCGTAAGGTCTTTGACCACTTTGGATACTACGCCGACAATCTGGACATCAATTCGCCGTATGGAGCGGGCGGCGGTTCACCGGGCGGCGGTGCCGCGGGTTATGATTTTTCAGGATTTGATTTTTCGACCGGAGCCGGCCAATCGGGCGGCGGATCGAGTTTCAAAGATATCTTTTCGGACTTTTTTGGCGGCGGAGGCACAGGTGCCCGCCCCCAACCTGACCCGCCGCGGGCTATGCCCAAAAAAGGCCGCGATATCGAGATACCGCTTGCGTTGAGTTTCGAAGAGGCATTTTCGGGACTGACGACCAACATCACCGTGAGCCGCTCAGAGCAGTGCTCTAGGTGCCATGGTGCGGGCGACACGGGTGGCCCGGTGGTCAATTGTCCTACCTGTAAGGGCAGCGGGCAAGTGATGCGATCCGGCGGCCGTCTGCAGTTTTCTCAAGGCTGCACCGACTGTGAAGGTACCGGACGCCGTCGCCAACCGTGCAGCTTATGCAGTGGCAAGGGCGTGACGCCAAAGAGTGAGCAGGTCAAGGTCAAGATACCCGCCGGCGTCGATACGGGCTCGCGCGTACGGATCCCCAAAAAGGGACACGGCGGTCGATTAGGTGCCGAACCGGGCGATCTTTTTATCCTGACCAACGTCGGAAAGCATAAGTTCCTCGAGCGGAAGGGCGATAACGTTTATATTACGGTGCCGATCACGGTGCCTGAGGCAGCACTCGGTACCAAGATCGAAGTACCGACCGTCGAGGGCAAGGCTCAATTAAAAGTGCCGTCCGGAACGGAGTCGGGCCAGAAATTCAGATTACGTGAACGCGGTTTTCCGTCGTTGAGAAACCCGAGCCTGCGTGGAGATCAGTTTGTCGAGGTAAAGATAATGCTGCCGCGCATACTGTCCGAAGAAACCAAGGAAGTCTTGCGGCAGTTTGAAAAGCTAAATCCGGAAAATCCCAGAAAGGTCATTGGTTTAGAATGAGCCCACGGGCGAGGTCCTGAGATCGATATTGTCCTCAAGGATGATCCCTGCAGCTATATGATCAGATGAAGAAGCGAGTTAAGACATACACGATCAGTGCGGTCGCTGAGATGTACGAGATACATCCGCAGACGCTTCGCCTGTATGAGCGCGAGGGTCTGCTGCTGCCGTCACGTTCGGTGGGAAATACGAGACTCTACGAAGACTCGGATCTCGAGCGGCTTGAGATAATTTTGTCGCTGACTCGCGAGTTGGGCGTCAATCTCGCCGGCGTCGAGATCATCCTCAATATGCGTGAAAAGATGGACGAGATGCGGCGAGAGTTTGAAAGATTCTTTGGCTATCTTAAGGATCACGCCAATGAATTTGCCGCCCATAACGCTTCATTTTCGTCGACCGAAGCACTTATCCCTATCTCTCGTGCGCGTGTGATCCGCATACGCGAAACGCATTCGTCCGAAGACTGATACCATTTCGGCACAACTTTTGTATACCTTATACCGCCTTCAGCGATAAGTGCGGCTTTCCGTGCAGTTTTGCGTTAGGTCGTTTTTTCGGCTACGATTGCTTTCATTCAGACTGAATTGTAGTAGGAGAAATTGATGCTAGCTAGAATCTCGACAGTTTTGTTTACGGCCACGATATTGCTGGCCATTTGTACGTTGGCGGCACTCGGCCAGGACCTCGATGACGTAACCGTTAGCGGCCGTGTCACTGATTCGAACGGCCTGGCGGTCGTAGGTGCTACGGTTGCGGTCACGCTCGGTGAAACCGGCGTTGCACGAACTATTATCACTGACGATGACGGGCGATACCGCTTTTTGAAGCTCAAGCCCGGCACGTACAAGATCAAGGTCACTGCCGACGGATTTGGTCCTCAAGAGACTCCGGACATCGCTACGATATCAGCACAAAATGTGGCTAAGGACTTTACTCTCCGCCCGGCCGACGTGCGTGCAGAGCAAGTCGTAACGGTGACCGAAGACAGCGGTCCGCCGGTCGACACTACGCGAACGATAGTCGGCGGCACGATTGCCGAACGTGAGATCGAAGAGATACCTAATACATCACGCAACCCGCTCGATCTCGTACTTACATTGGGCGGCACGTCCGAGGAGCAACTCTCGACCAGTGGCCTCGCCGAGGACCGGGGAGCCAACCCGAGTTCGGCGCCGCTTGAGCAGGGCAATTTCTCGATTTCAGGCGGAACGGCGTATTCAAACAATATTACGATCGACGGCCTTGATAATAACGACGACCGTTCGTCACGTGACCGCTTTCAGCCTTCGCTCGAGGCGATCGCTGAGGTCCAGGTCATCTCTAATCAGTTTTCGGCTGAATACGGTCGAGCATCGGGCGGCCGCGTTAATCTTAGAACGCGTGCCGGCGGCAAGAGACTTCGCGGACGAGCATTTTTCTTTTACCGCGATGATGCTCTGAACGCCAACAGTTGGTACAACAACAGCCGTGCGATCCCCCGGCCTGACCTACGCGAGATGGTGCCGGGATTTTCGCTTAGCGGCCCGGTCTTTATTCCTAAGTTATACAATGGCAAGGCTCGAACGTTTTTTGCAACAACATACGAATTTACGAAGCTCGACGACACGACACTGATCGATACGTATATACCGGTCATTGCGAATCCGCGTTATACGCTACCGACGCCGACCGGCACGACGCAGTTTTGTGACAACGCTTCGCCGCTCGCGTGTACGGCGACGCCGCCGACCGCAGGATTTATGCAGCAGTACTCGGCATTGTATTCGACGCCCAATAAGAATCACGTCTGGACGGCGAGAGTGGACCATCGATTGTTCAAAAACAACGATCTTACATTTGCGATCCAATTTGCAAAGCGTACTAACCGCCGCACTAACGGCAGTTCGACGACCCGTTTGGAGAACGCATTTCAGGAAAAGAACAACAATACGATCGCCTATAACATTACGGATAATCACGTTTTCGGTGCGAGAGCGGTAAATCAGTTTAGGGCTCAATGGTCGAAATACCAGCCAAGCTTCCAGACGGCAAGCCCGCTGGATCCGGTGGTATTGGTCGGATTCCGAAGCCCCGTTACCAATGGTGTCCAGACACTGATCGCCGGCAACTCGACGACCAGCACATCCCAGAATTTTGCCGATTCACGAACTGAAACTCGATGGCAGTTTCAGGACTCGCTGACCTACTTATGGAAAAATCACACGTTCAAAATGGGCGTGGATATGCAAGATGTTAACTCGGCTGTATTCGGACTTGGCGATGCTACCGGAACATTTAATTTCGGAAACGTGCTGCAGTATTCGACCAACCAGGTAACGCGTTATCGTCAGAATTTCGGCACCAGGCAAGCCGTTAAGAATCGCTACTACGGATTCTTCTTCAACGACGAATTTAAGCCTTGGTCGAATGTCACGGTCAGTGCGGGCCTTCGCTACGAGCGTGAAACTGCTGTTACGGACAAAAACAATTTTGGCCCCAGACTCGGCGTCGCTTGGGATCCTTTCAAAAAGGGCAAGGGCGTGATCCGATTTGGAACCGGTATTTTCTATAACCGCGTACTGCTCCGCACCGTCGGTGACTCGATCCAGAACAGCGGCGGTACCTTGGTGGCATTTGACTCGAACACCATCGGCACATCAGCGTCGGACAGCAGGCGAACATTTATCCTGAACGCGATCGCCGCGAATTTTCCAAACAGCTACGCGACTGTTGACCAGTTGCGAAACCTTGTGACGACCGTATGTCCGACAGTGCCGTCGCCGCTCGGTCCGTGCAATGCGAATACCGGATTTTCGATCGGCAACCTTTCGTCGGCGGGCAATCCGCTCCGTTCGGTCGACGCCGACCTGAAGATACCGGAGAGCTATCAGTTTAACGTAGGTTTTGAACGTGAAATCTTTAAGGGTTGGGTGTTTGAGGCAAATTACACCTGGAACAAGACGGCCAGACTGTGGCGCGACTCTAACCCGAATGCACCGCGTCTGCCGGCGGGATTTACCGATTGGACACAGTGGCTGTTGGGGAACACATTCGTCCTGACCAACCAGAACGGCACCACGACCCGTACGTACAGTTTCGTCCTCGGGGCAAATAATGACCCGTCCGGCGTTAGCGGCACTTGCAGCTTTACGGCGACGAGTTCGTGTGTGGTCAATCTCAATTCGATCAGCACGTCATCGACCGCTCCGGGAGCGGCCGTCACGGGTACGAACGGCAACTCGACGGGCGGACCGGTCGGCATCGCACTTGCGGCGATCGCTCAGTTTCGCCCCGACCAGACGGTCGAAGAAACGTCGCGGATCGGTTCGCGAGGAAATGCCTTCTATAACGGCATCATACTCGAACTCCGAAGCCGCTACCGCAAACTCGGCGCAGGATTTGGAGCTAATTTCCGCTTTGTTTACACGCTCTCGAGCACAAAGGACGACGGGCTGAATAACACGGCCAATGCTGAGGTCAACGGTGACTTTAGCCGCGAGTGGGCACGCAGCCTGCAGGATCGACGGCATCGGCTAGCTTGGTCTGGTTCGTTCGACACGCCGTATTGGTTTGGCAAGCTTCGGTTCTCGCCGCTGCTTCGCTGGGGCAGTTCGGCACCGTTTAATCTGAGTGGCGGCGGTACGGATCGTAACCTTGACGACGTTAGTACAGATCGTCTCAATTTCAACGGATCACTGAGCGACATTCGTTACAGAGAGCCGGGTTCGCCGGTTCCTACCGCATTACTCGCTCAGTTCTCACTACAGCCGATCGGATCGAAGAGCGGTAATCTGCGGCGCAATGCCGGAACCGGCCCGAATCTATTTACCTTTGACCTGAACGTCACTCGTGAATTCAAGGCCGGCGAGCGGATCCGCATTCGGCCGGTGATCGAGTTTAATAATATTTTCAATGCCTCGGTTTTCTCATACGGAAGTGAGTACATCAATTTCCAGGCATTGAGTGCGACACAGACCCCGACTCAGCAACTCGCACGGGACAATTTTCTTGTACCGACGCGAACATATCGGCAGCGTGACATCCGGCTTGGCGTCAGATTCGATTTCTGATCGATACCTGATCCAACATTTCGACGGGCCGTCTTCGGGCGGCCCATTTTCGTGCTCGGCGATCAATAAAAGTAATGACTTCACCAATCGAAATATGTTAGATTTGAGTGTTGAACAATTTTGTTCATACCTGCCGTATGAGAGAGATCGCCGAAAATACAGCCACACCATTTACTGAAACATCGATCGAGTCAGTGCTTCTCGACGCAGACCTCTTTGTAAAATACAGTTCGCCGGAAAAGGCGTTCGAACTGCTCCGCACCTCGCTCGAGCGCAGTCCGCGCTCGATCAGCTTGCGCGAAAAAATGCGCGATATTTGCGTGAAGCAGCGGAATCTCAATGAAGCGGCCCGCCAGTGCCTTGCTCTGGTCAGTCTCTATATCGCACGCGAAGATTTTGACGTTGCCTACGATCGATTGCAGGAGGCCAAACTGCTCGATCCGCGAATATCGGTTGCACCGGGCCTCGAGGCGATCCGCCGTGCACGCCGTCCGGAATTTGCCGCTGGCCGTGATAAGTCGCCGCAGAAGGTGCGCACCGATGTCACATTTGCCGGCAATCTCGCGTTTGTGAGCATTTTTGACGCAGTTCAGGTGATCGAAAACTCCAAAATGACCGGACTCTTGGTCATCAAGTCCGACCTGTATCTGGCAAATGTCGCGTTCAACGACGGCAAGATAGTCGACGCCGAGTGTAATGGCAAGAACGGTGCTTTGGCATTTCGCGACATTATCGAGATCAACGGCGGGACGTTTGAATTTTCGGTTTCCGAAACGCCTTTCCCGATCTTGATCGCTGTCAGCAGCAACACCAACTTTATGCTCGATGTTTTGACTGAACTTGATCACGAACGTGCGGAGAAACAGGGCCTCAGAAACGTGGCAGACGAGCAGTTGTAAACCCGGTCTTTCGTCAAAATCTCTACATTCTTTTAGTTGACACAAAGGCTCAAATACAACAAAATATAGTGCTTCCCCAAAATGCGAGCACTATAGGATGTTTAAGCTTCAGCGCCTGGAAATATCGGGCTTCAAATCATTTGCCGACCACACTGAGATCGTCTTCACCGGAAGCGGCATAACTGCGGTCGTCGGGCCTAATGGCTGCGGTAAATCGAACGTTTCGGACGCGATGTCGTGGGTTCTCGGTGAACAGCGTGCCAAGAGTCTTCGCGGGGGCGAGATGAAGGACGTCGTCTTTGCCGGAACCAAAACCCGAAAGCCGGGCGGGATGGCTGAGGTCGTCCTGCATATGGTCCGGGACAATACGGTCTTTGACATTGAAGAAAGCGAACTCGAGGACATCGACGAAGCTCTTAGCGGGATCGATGAGGCGGCCGTAGATATGGACGCGATCGAGGGCATCGATGCCGACGAGGTGGTCGAGGCCGCTGACTTAGTCGCCGCCGAAGTCGACAATGGTGGATCGGTTTCTGAGTTTTCGGCCGGAGCACCGGACGAAGGCGGTGTCGAGATCGAGACGGTTCAGGCGGCGCAGGTCGGTTCGATCCGCACGGTCGAGACCAAGGTCAAATCGAAACGCCATTGGCGTCCGCGCTCTTTCGCACTCGATTTTGCACCCGGCGAGGCAGTTTCGGTCACGCGTCGGCTCTACCTTTCAGGTGAGAGCGAATATCAACTGAACGGCAGGACCTGCCGCTTACGTGATATCACGGACCTATTTGCGGGCACCGGACTTTCAGGCGCACATTACGCGATCATCGAACAGGGACGCATCGGCCAGATACTCTCTGCCAAGCCCGCCGATCGCCGAAATTTGATCGAAGAAGCTGCGGGCATTTCAAAATTCCGGTCTCGCCAGCGGGCGGCCGAATCGCGGCTCGATACGGCCAAGAACAATCTCGGGCGCATCTCTGACATCGTTTCGGAGATCGATAAACAGGTCAATTCACTTCGACGACAAGCGGCTAAGACACGTCGTTTTAAGATACTTCAAGAAGAATTTCGTGTGCTATTGCGGCAGCTATTTGCTGCTGAAGGCAAACACCTTTCAGAACTGTCGGAAACTCTCAAGATTGAACTTGCCGGAGCAATCGCTACCGAGACAGATCTCGGCCTGCAGGTCACTGCCAAGGAAGAAGCAGTGCGTGAGTCGACGCAAAATGCTCGAAATGCCGAAGAGAGCCTTGCGGAGCTTCGCAAGTTCCACTCCGACAACGCTCTCGAGCGTGACCGTGCCGAGCGCGAACACATTTACAGATCCGAACAACTGGTCAATCTCAATAATCGGTCGGAGGTGTTACGCGGAGAAATAGCGTCGAGCAAGGAGCGTCTCGAAACCCTCGCCGGCGAACTCGAACGCCTGCAGAAAGATGATCGGGCCGAGGCCGAATCATTTGGCAAAGCCGATTCCGATCTCAAGGCCGCCGAAGAAGAATATGGCCGTGAGGCGGCGGCACTCCAGACGATCGAGACTGCGATGGAGACCGTTCGAGCCGAATTGATGCAGCATACAGCGGCGGCCGAGCGTTTCGACGAGATCGGCCGTCAACTTGAGATCAATCTGGAAAAACTCTCGATGCGGGTCGAGGGGCTGAGATCGGAAGGCGAACGGGCGGCAGTGAATTTTGCCGAACACGAAAAGCAGGCCGCCGAACTCGCGTCAACGCTGGCCGCCGAAGAGATCAAGTTACAGGGCCTGACGGTAGAAAAGGAAGCATTGCTGGCCCGGACGAACGACGCACGAGCAGTTTTGCGTGATGCAGAGAGCGATCTCGATCGATTGTCAGACGAATATTCGGCCAAAAAGCACCGCCTCGCAACGCTTAACGAACTCGAGGAAAAGCGGGCTGTCTATACGCCGCAGGTGCAGAAGCTATTTGCTGAGCAGGAGTCGATCGGCGTTAAACTCGGCGGCGTACTCGCGGACCGCCTAAAGGTCGCGGCCCGTGCGGAACGTGCGATCGAGACGCTTTTTGGGCCGTATCTCGAGGCGGTTATCGTGGATTCGCTCGAGGACGCTCGCCGATTGGCAACGTGGCTCAAGGACAATGATATCGGCCGAACGGCAATGCTGATCGCTCCGAAAGGGAATGGATCAGCATCGAAAGGCCGAGCCGCGGTCCCCGGTTCGATCGAAGATCACCTTGGTATTTCGGCCGAATTTGCCGATACCCTCCGTGAGGTATTTCCCCGTGAAATGTCCGCAACGCTCGTCGAAGACCTATCGGCGGGTGCGGCCATCGCCGGCGAGATCCAGATAAATTTTGAAGGCGAAGTGCTCTTGGGCGGCCGTATGTTTATCGGCGGCAAGCAGGGCTCGGATGGTAAGAATGAGTCGCTGCTTGCGTTCAAGCGTGAACTGAACGACCTAGGTGCCGCCGTAGCAAAACTTTTATCCGAGATCGACACAGCACGAGGCGGGGTAGAAAAGGCCCGTGATGTACTGGTCGAGTTTGAAAGCAAGACGGTCGATCTTCAGTCATTGATGATCAAGGTCGATCGCGGGATTCACGGACTGCAGATCCAGGTGCGTGCTGCCCGCGAAGAGATCGAGCGTTCTGAGCGTCACCGCAAAGTGGTTGAGGACGAAACCGGCCAAACTCAGTCCGAGCTTGTCGAACTGGGCCAAAGGATCACTGACGCTGCCCAGAATCGAGATGCAGCAGAGAAGGCGCGCGTTGAAGCTTCGGAACGCCTTGACGGTATCGCCAACGGGCTAAGCTCCGCTCGCGAGAGTGTCGAGGCGGCCAACTTAAAGCTCAATGACAAGCGAATGACCGCTGCCACGTCTGGCGAACGCCGGCGTTCGGCCCAATCGGCACTACGGCGCGTCGAGAACGAAGGCCGCGAGATCGAATCACGACTTGCTTTTCAGGAACTCGAGATCGGTGAGGCCGACGGTAAGATCAAACTGCTTCACACGGCGATCACTGAGATCACAGACCGCATTGCGGCCGCATCGACCGATATCGCGGGCGAGCGAGATGCCCTAACGGCCGCGATCAACGCACTTGCGGCGGCTCGCGAGAATGCCGACCGTATGAGTGAGAACCTCGCTCAGCTAAACCGTGCTGCCTCGGACGCCCTCAATCGCCGGGCTGAGATCGAGGTGCGTCAGGCGGAGACGATCACAGAATTAAAGAACGTAGGCGAAAATTGCGAACACGAACTTAATCTGCCGCTCGAGCAACTCGTGGCAGAGGTCGAATTTGATGTAGATTTTGATCTAAATGACGCCCGCCGCGAGACCGAGAGCCTCCGCCAACGCCTCGATTCCTTTGGAGCGATCAATATGCTTGCGCTTGAGGAACTCGGTGAAGCCGAGGAGCGTTGGCAATTTTTGACGACCCAGCGGCAGGATATCATCGATAGTATAGCGACGACCGAAGAAGCTCTGCGAGAGATCAAGCAGCGTTCCCGTGAGAAATTCCGTTCGGCGTTTGACGCGATCAACGCCCATTTCGTCGAATTTTTCCAGGAGCTATTTGGCGGTGGCCGCGGCGAGATGACGCTGCTCGAATCCGAAGATATTCTCGAGGCCGGCATCGAGGTCGTCGCCCAACCGCCGGGCAAACGCTTGCAGAATATACTTTTGCTCTCCGGCGGTGAAAAGGCTATGACGGCGATCGCACTGGTAATGGCGATATTCAAGTACCGGCCATCGCCTTTCTGTCTGCTCGATGAGGTGGACGCTCCGCTCGATGACGCCAACGTCGGCCGATTCGTCAATAAGATCGCCGAAATGTCCGAAAAGACGCAGTTCATCGTCATCACTCATAACAAGCGGACGATGGAGGCCGCCAGAGCTCTCTACGGCGTAACCATGCAGGAAGCAGGCGTGTCGAAGGTCGTTTCGGTCAAGTTTGAATAGCACGTGCCAACCGATCCGGTATTTGCCACATCAAAACTCCCGATACTTTGTGCGCTAGCGGTTCTGACAACGATGGATCTCCGAAAAAAAATAGCGGTTTTGTGTTACGTTGTATTGGCTGTGGTTGCTGTCTCGGCCCAGGTCAAAAAGACGCCACGGCCCGGAACACCGCCGCCGATCGCTCGATCGACTCCACAACCGACACCCGAACCAACTCCTGAGAAGAAGAACGGCCGCCCCGATCCCAGCGTTAAATCTGGCGATAAGGCCAAACCGACGTTCGTCCCAACTCATATATTCAAATTTGAAAGACCCGGATTCCTGACGTCAAAGATAGTCATTGAGCACGACGACAGCGGTAAAGGCACGATCGCGTTTCTCAAAAAGGATTTTGACGAAACGATGACCGACCCGATCCAATTGTCCGAAAAGACCATCGATGGCCTCAAGCAGGCTTTTGAACGCTTGCACTTTCTCGATTCGACCGAGTCGTATCAATATGAAAAAGAACTTGCCAATATGGGCTCTAACGAGATCACGCTGAGACTAGACGGACGCGAGCGGACCGTCAAATACAATTGGACCGAGAATAAGGACGCTAAGTTTTTGATGGATGAATACAGGCGGATCGCCAACGAGTACGTCTGGAAATTTGATATGGTGGTCACACGCGAAAATCAGCCGCTTGAGGCTCCGCGGATGATAGGCACACTCGACACGTATCTGCGCCTCGGTGAGATCTCCGATCCGCCGCACCTTTTGGCGTTCATCAAGGAGATAAGCGAAGATGAACGCCTGCCGCTGATCGCCCGCAACCACGCCGCACGTCTGATTAAACAGATCGAGAAAGTTAAGAAGTAGACGGTCACACAATATTCAATCACATCGTTAGTTGCCGATTTACTTCGGAGTGATCGTGCCGTCGTCGGCGATCTTTGGTGCGTTTGTGCCAAAGTCGGCAATCGAGAGATTTCGTACGGTGCGGATCGAAGTGCCGTTCTTATCAAGTGTCGGAATGCCCTTGCCTTCGAGAGTAGCGGCGTTGATTTTGCCACTTATAAAACTCCCATCCGCGCCCAGGTTCACCTCGAGCACCATGGTCAATGCAGTTTCAGCGGCGAGCCGAAACCAGCCATAGGTCGCAAAATTGCCGAGCGAATATGCGATCAAACGGTCTTTGTAGAGTTCCATCCCGCGCATAACGTGCGGACCGTGACCGAGTACCAGATCTGCACCCGCATCAATAACAGTATGTGAGAATGCCGGCAGATTGCCGCGGTTTTCGCCTAAGAAAAGTTCGTTGCGGTTGGGCACATTCTGTCGGTCGGTGCCCTCGGCACCACCGTGAAACGAAATAATGACAATGTCCGCCTTTTTCTTGGCTTCGAGCACCAGTTGGCGTGCTCCGGCAAGGTCATTGATGCTCGGCATACCATTGTTGTGGCCGAATCCGATGACAGCGATGCGCTTGCCTTTAGCTTCGAGAAACGCCGTCGTTGCATGCGGGTCGAGGCTGCCGGCATACTTTATGCCCTGTTCATCCAGAACTTTTTGTGTGCTGATGCGTCCGGCCAGTCCAAAATCGCCGGCGTGATTATTGGCGACGCTCATTACGTCGAAACCGGCTTCTTTTAGATATTTGCCGTATCGGGTAGGCACGCGAAATGCAAAGCACTGCGTCGATCCGGGTCGGCATTTAGCCGACACACCGGTGTCGATCATCGGGCCCTCGAGGTTGCCGAAAGCGATATCGGCCGCAGACAGTATCGGCGTCACTTCTTTCAGCAGATCGGCACCATCATTCGGCGGCATCCGGCTTTCGTTCGGAAACGGGGACGCCATCATAATGTCGCCGACGGCCGCGATCGTGATCGGTTCCTTGTTGGTCGGCGGCGTTGGCTCCGGGGCTGCGACAGTCGCCTTCGGAGGCTCTTCACTGTTGACGATCTTTGGCTGGCAGGCCAAGGTTATAAATATCGCGATCGATGACGCCAGCGTCACCAACATCAGTTTCGGGTAGGTCATAATTAACATTCTAAAGATCGTAGCCATTCCTATTGTTCGCCGATAACAGTTCAGCCCGCCGCCGACGTTTCGTCGTCTGCTGAGCCCAGAGTTTCCTCTATCAACTTGGTCTGCTCGAGATTGTGGATCGCGTAGGAACCGGTCGCCGGCGATGCCGATGCCGCACGGCCAACATATTGGAGTGTGACGCCCACCGGAAGGATGCTTCGAAAACGCGGCTCGACAAAACTCCACCCGCCCATATTTTTCGGTTCTTCCTGAGTCCAGACGAACTCTTTCACATTTGGGTACGAGGCGATCACTTCAGCAAGCCTTGTGGCCGGGAACGGATAGAACTGCTCGAGCCTAATGATTGCGACATCCGGGTTGCCGGCGGCCGAACGTGCGTGATCCAGGTCATAGAAGACCTTGCCGCTACATATTGAGATACGTCGTACTTTAGAACGATCAGTGATCGACGCGTCATCGATCACCGAATGGAAACCGCCCGACTCAAGCTCGGACATTTCTGAAGTCGCCGCGGGTAAGCGCAAAAGACTCTTCGGCGTCATTACGATCAACGGCCGAACGATGTCCTGCCTGACCTGCCGCCGCAATAAGTGGAAATATTGAGCAGGTGTCGTTGGGTAACAAACCTGCATATTGTTTTCTGCACATAACTGAAGATATCGTTCGAGCCGTGCCGACGAGTGCTCGGGCCCCTGGCCTTCGAACCCGTGCGGCAAAAGCATTACCAACGGCGAATGCTGCTGCCATTTGTCCTCTGAGGATGAAATGTACTGGTCGATCATGATCTGTGCCCCGTTTGAAAAGTCACCGAACTGAGCTTCCCACGCGACGAGATGATTTTGCGACAAAACCGAATAGCCGTATTCGAAACCCAGCACGCCATACTCCGACAGCGAACTGTCGAATATATACGCACGTGCATTTGGGTCGGTGACGCTGCGGAGTTCGTTGAGCGGAGCCCAACGGTCGCCGGTCATCGTGTCGTACATATTGGCGTGCCGTTGCGAAAACGTGCCGCGGCCGGAATCCTGACCGCTGAACCGAACAGAAGAGCCCTCGAGCACTAGCGAGCCGATCGCCATCAGTTCGCCAAATGCCCAGTCCATCGGCACCTCGCCCTCGCCCATTTTGGCACGGCGGGCAAGTTGGCCGACCATTTTCGGGTTGACGCTAAAGCCTTCGGGGACGAGCGAGATCTTGTCGGCAACGGTCTTTAGCACCTCGGCAGCAACGCCCGTTTCGAGCACGTTTGAACCGTCATCATCGACGGGCGGCGGGGCGAGCGTGGCTTTTGCCGGCTTTTCGGCAGCGATATTCTTAGCCCGAGCCAGAACGCCCTCGTATTTTTCGACGACCTTTCCGGTCATTTCCGTCAGATCGTCATCGGTGATCACGCCTTCGCGGATAAGCTGTTGAGCATACAGATGACGTGTACCCGGATGAGCTTTCACGCGGGCATACATCACCGGTTGCGTGTAACTCGGCTCGTCGCCTTCGTTATGGCCGAGACGCCGAAACCCGATCAGGTCGAGCACGACGTCGAGGTTAAATTCGCGGCGATAGTCGAGGGCGATCTGGATCACACGGTATGCAGCCTCGGGGGCATCAGCATTAATGTGAAAGACCGGCGTTTGCGTAACGTGAGCCGCATCCGTCGAATAGACGGAACTTCGGCTTAGTCCGGGCGACGTCGTAAATCCGATCTGATTATTGATGACCAGGTGGATCGTGCCGCCGGTCCGATAGCCCGGTAGGCTGGCGAGTTGGAGCGTTTCCATTACGACGCCCTGACCGGCAAATGCGGCATCGCCGTGCAGCAGTAACGGCATAACCATATCGTGAGTCTCTTCACGCGTACGGCCGGATCCCTCGTACAGTTTGTCCTGGCGTGCCCGGGCCATTCCCTCCACGACCGGATCGACGGTCTCGAGGTGGCTCGGATTACACGAAAGCTGGATATGAAGATCACGGCCGGCCTTGGTCTTTCTGAGCCCAACTGCGCCCTGGTGATACTTAACGTCGCCTTCGTCGGCGGGGAAGTCGGGATGCGATGTTCCCTCAAATACGGTGAAAATACGCTCGGCCATATCGCCCGTATCCGGGTCGCCGACGATATTGGCAAGCACGTTGAGGCGTCCGCGATGGGCCATTCCCATATAGATCTCATCGACGCCGCGGGCTGACGCACCCTCGATCAGTTGATCGAGCATCGGTATAACAGTCTCGCAACCCTCAAGCGAAAAGCGCTTTTGTCCAAGATATTTTTTATGCAGAAACTGCTCGAACTGCTCGGCCTCGATAAGCTTTTGGAGCAATTCCTTTTTGGTCTCGGCGGAGAGTGGTTTGGTGTCGACAAATTTCTCGCGAACCTGACGGCGGATCCAGTCCTTCTGCTCGTCACTCCTGAGGTGGCGATATTCGACGCCCACCTTGCCGCAATACGCTCGGCGAAGTATGTCCAAAATGCGGCGAAGTGTCGCGGTTTGCTCACCGTGCAGACCACCGGTAATAAATTCGCGGTCGAGGTCCCATATCGTCAGGCCGAAATTTTCGAGGTCCAATTCCGGCGTGTAATGGGTTGTCATATTTAGCGGATCGACGTCAGCCAACATATGGCCGCGGACCCGATAGTCATTGATCAACTGCAACACGTTCGCCTGTTTCTCGACCTTTGCCTGTTCGCCGCCGAATAGCGATGGGTTATAGTCATCGACCCAGCGGAGCGGCGGAAAACGGATCTCGAAATCCGCAAAGATCTCGTCGTAAAATCCGTGCTGTCCTTTCAGATACTCGTTGATCCGAGCCAGGAACATACCGCTCTCGGCACCCTGTATGACACGGTGGTCATAGGTATTAGTGATCGTGACCGTCTTGCTGATGCCCAGTGCCGAGATCGTCCCCGCGGTCATCGCCTGGTACTCCGGCGGATGCTCGATCGCACCGGTCGCGATGATCGCACTCTGCCCTGACATCAGTCGCGGATTGGATGCGGCGGTGCCGATCGTGCCGGGATTGGTCAGGGAGATTGTCGTTCCCTGAAAATCAGCGATCTCGAGTTTACCGTCACGAGCCTTTTTGACCTGAGCGTTGTAGGCTGCATAAAAAGCGGTGAAGCTCATCTTATCGGCGCCCTTGATATTGGGTACGAGCAAAGTGCGTGAGCCGTCCTTTTTCTCGATGTCGATAGCGATCCCGAGGTTTACATCCTGATGTTCTAGGCGCGAAGCGATGCCATCGACCATTCCAAAACCGACATTCATATTCGGATATGATTTGATCGCCGAGACTATCGCCCAAGCGATGATGTGTGTAAACGAGACCTTACCTCGCAACCCTGTCGAAAGATGGTCATTGATGATACGGCGATTCTCCTCGAGGATCTTGACCGGGATCGTGCGAAAACTCGTCGCCGTTGGAACGGTCAGACTGCTCTCCATATTTTCGACGATCTTTTTAGCTGGACCAGTAATGGCGCGAGTCGTGGTATCCGCTGAGAGCGGCACGACAACCGGCGGTTTTGGGGTTGTGGCCACCTCAGCGATCGGAGCCGCGACAACGCTTGGTTTTGGTGCGGCAGAAGCGGCATCGGCTGGAGTTTTACCATTCAGCAGATCGCCGAAATAGTCTTGCCACGCATCGTCAACTAGCTTCGGATCACTCCGATATCGTTCCAAAAGGCCTTCGACATACGTTGCGTTCGAACCAAAATTCTCTTGTATAAATGTAGATAGATCGTTATTTTCCTTCACGGTATTATCACTTTCCTTGCAAAAAATAGCCTAACTTTCAAGTCTATCGCAATTGGGCCGAAAAATGTAGTTTCTCTTATTTTCGGAGGGCGGCAGGTATAGGATTGCGAATCAGCATTGATATTTTGATCGGCACGACACGCTTAAAAGTCATTCCAAACTTTCTAAACCGGCCAAACACGAACACCGTGCCCGTTATTTTCCACTGATCTTTTGACGAGACGAACTCCCGGTAGGCAGCCTTTGCCAGGTTAAAGGTTCCAACCTTTAGCCGGATCGGCGCCGGAAGTTTGATGCGTTGGTCTTTAGAAAATGAAAAAGATTGCCGATACTCATCCGCTTCGACGCTGATACCATTGACGCTGAGATCGTTGAAGGTGAGAAAGTCGACAGTTCCACTCTGGGCAAGGGCGATGAAGGTGCCGTCGACGTCGACTGTTACGCCGCTTAGTCCAACATCTACGACGGTCGGCGTGCTGACAGTGACCGCGGCGTCCAGGCCGTCGGCTTCTTGCGACTCTGCACCGCCATCCACATTTACCTTTGCAATATGAACCTTGTATCCGCGTATCTTTTTGGGGAACTCCTGCGCAGGCACGACTAGCGTGAACGCAAATAATGCGAACGTCACGGAAATTGCCAAAAGGTATCGGCGGGGCATCATTTTGCTGATGAGCGTGATCTGGTGCGAGTGGGCTTGGGGTTGTCGGCCGCGGCCGATACGTCGCTTTCGGGTGCCTCACTGCCGTTCGACGCGGTGTCGAGATCTTGTTTTATACCGTCGAGAATACCGTTGATAAACTGGGTGGCCTCATAGGTCGAAAACCGTCGGGCGATCTCGAGAGCTTCATTAATAACGACCGTGTGAGGCGTGTCGGTATAGAGAAATTCAAACACGGCCAAACGCAGAACATTTCGGTCAACGATCGCCATTCGCTCGATGCGCCAGTGCTCGGCACGCGTTCGGATGCGGTCATCGATCGCTTCCAGGTTGTCGATCGTTCCTAATGCCAATTTGTCGGCAAAGGTTCGTGCAGGCGTAACTGCCACGATCATTTCGTCGATCGACGGCAGCGTTTTAGCAGAAAGGCCGTTTAGAACTATTTCGACCTTAGCGGAAAGATCCTTGATCTCACGGTGTTCATCCTTGAAGAAATTGGTTCTGTCCAATGTCTCAATATGAGTAAAATCGATGACAAGTCGTTCAAAGTTGGTTCTGATGTTTTCAACGACCACCTTTACGTCTTCCGAATCCGGCGCGTCGTTATTGGCGATCGAGTCCCGAAGCTTGCCGTAAGTCTTTCGCAAAAGGCTGTTCAGATTGTCCAGATATTTGAGTTTTGTTGCCCGTGAGCTCTCGCGATCAAGATTGTCCGCACGCCTGAGCAATATTCGGATCTGGTCAAACAGTTTTCCGAGATCGTCGGCACCGGTCGTGACCTTTCTGAGCAGGTCATTTGCACCTTTGTGAAATTGCTCCAACCCGAGCTCTGCCCAATAATCACCGGAGGTAAAGCGAACCTGCCGGACCAGATCATACGCAAATAGCATATGCAGCGAACATTCGCGGGCTTTATGTCGGGTTCCCGAACTCTTTTCAACTTTTTCAAACGACATTCGGAATCACCTTATCTTCGGTAGCAAACATCTGTTCGCGACCGGCAAACTCGCGGCTTAGTTCTGCCATCTCGATCGCCGAGAGGGCAGCTTCGTAACCTTTATTATCTTCTTTTTTGCCCGAACGAGCGACCGCCTGTTCGGTATTGTCGGCTGTTATAACGCCAAAGAGAACCGGGATGCCTGTGTTGAGAGCGGCCTGCATAATGCCGGCTGCGGCCTGTCCGGCTACGTAATCAAAATGTGGTGTGTCGCCCCGAATGACCACCCCAAGAGCGATCACCGCGTCAAAGTCGCCTGATTCTGCGGCCATCTGACACGCCATCGGCAACTCAAAGGCTCCGGGCACCCAAAAAGTTTCAACGTCACCCATATCAGCTCCCGCGCCGCTGAGGGCCTCAATCGCCCCTTCGGCGAGCCTTGAGGTGAGTTCGTGATTCCATCGGCTGACGACTATCGCAAAGCGGCGGCCGGCGGCGGTGAATGGTGCTCGTTTAAGTTCCGTTTTCAATTTGTGTTACCCAAATGCGACAATTCCGCATACTAGAGTATAGAGAACGCTATACGAGATTGCCAAGATAGAACGCGGACTTTTGCTTTTAGCCCCGATTCACCGAATAATAGCCCAAGAAAATGTCGCGCCACATCATCGAAACCGAAGAAACGCTGATCATCGAAACGCCCGAGCGTGTACCGCTCGAGTTTGCCCTGGCGTCGATCGGTAACCGATTCTTGGCGGTGGCTATCGATCATTTCATTCAATATTTATCGATTTTTATTGTCGCTTGGGTTCTGTTCGCTCTGGCCGGGATGAGTGCGAGCGATGTCGTCGATTCACCGGACAAGATGTTCAGCGAGATGCCCAAGTGGACGATCGCGATCACAATACTCGGCCTTTTTCTGATATTTGCCGGTTATTTTATCTTTTTTGAGTGGTTGTTAAATGGCCAGACGCCGGGCAAAAAGCTTATGAAGCTTCGCGTGATCCGTGAGGATGGCCGCCCCATCACACTATGGGAGGCGATCGCCCGTAACCTTTTGCGGATCGGCGATGCCGTGCCGGGCTTTATCATTCCGGTTTATTCGATCGGGCTGATCACGATCTTTTTGAGCAATCGCGATCAGCGCCTCGGTGATATCTTTGCCGGGACGGTCGTTATCCGCGAGCGTGCGGACGAAGCACCGACATTTGCACAGACATTCTCAAATCCGGTCAGCGATACGGCATTTAGCCGCGTGCAGAAACGACTGGAGTTTCAGGCCGACATCGACCTGGTGAGCGAAGTCGAGATCGAGGTTGTCGAGAGCTTTCTGCGCCGCCGCTGGGACCTCACCGACAAGCAGCGTATCTGGATGGCGTGGCGTGTAGCACTGCCGCTGATGTATAAGCTCAAGCCGAATTACGACATCACTGAATTTACATACGAGGGATTTCTCGAGGAACTGCTCCACCGTTACCACGCAAGACGGAAATTTCTAAACTAGAGTTTGGTTAATACCAGAGTTTTTGTAATAATTTTGCACGTCGTCCGTGTAAATCGATTTCCTGCCGCGGGTCGCTTAATACCAACGTGAAACGAAATATTTTAATAACCGGTGGTGCCGGATTTATTGGCTCGCATCTGGTCGACCGTCTGCTCGCGGAAGGCGATTGGAAAATTACTGTCGTTGATGACTTTAACGGCTTTTACTCGCCGGACATCAAGCGGGCGAACATAGCTGAGCATCTTGGGCGTGCAAATTACCGAATGGTCGAGGCTGATATTCGCGATGCCGCCGCACTTGCGGAGGTTTTTTCCGAAAGTGTGTTTGACGTCATCGTTCACCTCGCCGCGAGGGCGGGAGTGCGTCCGTCCCTGGCCGAACCTAAGCTGTATGCCGAGACCAATATAAACGGTACGCTCAACCTGCTGGAACTCGCTCGTGTCCACAGCGTAAAACAATTTGTATTTGCTTCGTCGTCGAGCGTTTACGGCATCAATTGCAAAATGCCGTTTGCAGAGGACGACCGAATTCATCAGCCTATCTCGCCATACGCCGCGACCAAGGCGGCGGGCGAATTGCTCTGTCATACGTATTCACATTTGCACGATATACGAACTGTCTGCCTCCGGTTTTTTACCGTATATGGTGCACGGCAACGCCCTGACCTCGCGATCCATAAATTTGCCAAGCTGATCTCTGACGGCAGGCCGATCCAGATGTTTGGCGATGGCACCACACGGCGTGATTACACATATATCGACGACATCATACAGGGCGTCCGGGCGTCGATCGACTATGACGCCTCGATGCACGAAGTCTTTAACCTCGGCGAATCGCAAACTATTGAGCTGAAGGAACTTATTGCGTTAATTGAAAGGGCACTCGACACCAAGGCCGTCATCGACCATCAGCCAATGCAGCCCGGCGACGTGCCCTGTACATACGCCGATATTTCAAAAGCCCGTGAACTGCTCGCCTACAACCCAACGACCAAGATCGCCGACGGCATACCAAAATTTGTTGAATGGTTTTGTGGGACGAAATAGCAAGATCTGTATTTGGGTCGACGTATAGCTGACTACATTCAGTGTCGGTCCTCAACGATCTTTGAAGTTTACTGTCGGAAATGTGCAACATCAATCGCCTGCAACTCAGAACACGTGCCGGTCGTGGCTGGCCGCAACTTGCTAACTCCATCCAAAAACTCGCTTCATCGAGGGCAACAGCCAGTGGGTAGCAACAACGCTGTGAAAAAACTGTTCGTGCTCTACCTCAACCCGTGCCATATCGAGGAGGTCAGCGACGCAATCGTCCATTCCTAATTCATCCGCAAATTTTGCGGCGTCCTCGTACTCGACCGAGTTCTGGCTTTCGAGACGGCCGGCGAAATACATCGGCATAAACCACCCCGAGAGGAAGCAGGTCGCTCCAAGCGTGCGGCCGATCGTCCAGAATATCTTTTCTCGTAAAGGTCTTGGGTTGGCACCGAGCTTATCAAGCCATTCGGCAACACGTCCGCGATGATCCCATTCCTCGGCCTCGATCTCACGAATGCGGTCTTTCTCGCGCGAGTCCTTCAGCGATTTCCAATGCCCGCGATATGCATATGCTGCCGCACACTCACCGGCGTGAGCGTTTTGCAGAATGCGGATAAGGCTCGCTCGAGCATTTACCGGCATTATTGGTTCGCGGCGGGCGAAACCGTCTTGTCGTAAGCGGCAAGCAGATCAGTCACAAGAATGCCGTTGATCGTCATACCGTCGATGTTGGTGTCGTCGATCGAAACGTTGCTGAGATCGGCGTTTGCGATCTTTGAGTTTGCAAAAGATACGTCTGCGAAATCAACATTTTGCATATTCACATCACTGAAATGCGACCCGCTGAGATCGACATCATTAAATGTTGCTCCAGCAAGAGAAACGTCCGCAAAAGTGGCTCTCTCGAGCGAGGTGTGTTCGAATTTCGGTGTTTCTGACATATTTGGTCCTCCGGGTTGCCCAAGCCAAAATGGATGGCCGCTCGGACAAGCGTCTCAGACACTCTTGTTTTTTTCGTCAAAGATCATCGGTTCCCACAATTCGATCTTGTTGCCGTCCGGGTCCATGATCCAGGCAAATTTACCGTTTTCGTGGGATTCGGGGCCTTGGATGATCTCGATACCGCCGCTTGTGAGTTGCTCGATCATTTCGTCCATATTATCGACGCGGTAGTTGATCATAAACGAAGATTCACTCGGAGCAAACCATTTGGTGTCATTTGCCGCGGTGCTCCAGACAGTAAGGCCGCCGTCCTCGGCGGTGTCGTCCGCCCATCTGAGGATTGTACCGCCCCAACTCTCCATCGGCATCCCGAGGTGTTTGTTGTACCACTCCGCAAGTGCCTTATTGTCGTCCTTTCCCTTAAAAAACACGCCACCAATCCCTGTGATCTTTGCCATAAATTTTCACCTTATGTCTATATTAACGTCTAAATAAATGTGGGTGCCCGCCTTGAACTAAGGTTTTCGTATCTTTGGCGGACGTACAGGGTTCAAGTCATCGATCGTGATTTCTCTTTCCGTATTGTCTACAAAATTAACGGAGATCTGATCGATCTCTGCTTTGTGAAGAGCGTCGATCAGCTTTTCAAGATCCTCGACATAGATATTTTCTTTGTTGTAAAAAGCTATGTCGGCTTCGCTTGCCGGTATATTTACTCGTTTATCGACTTCATTTTTCCCTTCTAGAAAGACTCCTTGGTCCGCACGCATTTTGAATATTGAGCGAAGCTGCGTAACTAGTTCACTGACTCCTTGTTTAGCCTCGCTATTCAGCGTGGCCATCAAAGGCGACTTGCCGTCCGCTCCGCTTCCAACGACCTTTATCGACAAAAATAGCGGGTTTGGCTTTTCATTATCAGAAAGTTTTTCGACAAATTGCACATTCTTTCCGGTAAGATTTGTTTTCAAAATTTCTTTGGTAATTTTCGTAGTTTTCGAAACGGTCGCTTTTGGCTGAGCATTTTTCGAATCAGGCTGTGCTGACGCGCAGCCAAAGCCAAATGCAATGATGGTTATCAAAAGCAGAAAAATTGTTACAAAGTTTCGATTTTTCATATTTTTCCTTTTTGCTCTCGTCGTGGACTTCTACTGAGAAATGCAAACTACCTAATAAAATGGGTCACCGCTGATAATACGGCAAACTCTGCGTATTATCAATGGTTTTTGTTATGTGAAATTTAGTGCGGACGGATCGCGGACCGCTATTACAATTGGGGCTTTGCGTCGAGAGAGTCGTTGACCACCGAGGCCATCGTTGACATTCGGTTCATCAGGGTGACGTGGGTTGTGTCGGGTGTGCTGGTGACTCTCGATGCTGAGCCTAATGGCTATACTCACAATTAAATTGTGCGTAATTCGATCTATTTCAATCCCAACTTATCGCATGTTATTGACCTGGCACCCCATCCGTGATCGATCAATGTTTGACCGTAAGTTCCACCGCCGGCGTACTCCTGGTAAAGCCCGAAGGGTTCGTAGAAACAAGTAGCACTCTGGATATTGCGAACGAAGACGATGTAGGTCTGACTAAATTTTCGGTATTTTGGTATGCCCAGGTCATTTTTGGTGATCAGCCACGCCCCGGGCGACGCCGGGGCGGCATAGAACTTTACGACGTTCAGATTTGATCCGCCACCGCTAGAGAATGAATTTACGTACATACTCTTTAGGACAGGCTCAGTAAATCCGGGAGCTACCGGATTCGATCTCATCGCCCACTCTTGAGGAAGCGGCTCATTTGCCCTTATAGCTCTCGCCGAACGATCAGCAAACTCGCTCACTAATCTTTCACCATTTACACTTATAGCCTTGTAATCACTCCCGCGAAATGTAAATGAAAATTCACCGCTGACCTTCGACCAAGACGATGCGGGCGTCGGATCTCCTCGAAAGTCAGCACCTCGAGCGCTGATCTGCACGCCCATTTTGTAGGTTCCTTCGTCGGCTTTTTGGAGAAAATCGTAGATCATTTGAGCCGGCTTATTTTCACCGTCGTAGATCACGGTCGCAGCTTTGTCCGGAGCAGGCAGCAGATCGAAATCGAGATAAGTCTTGTCGAGATCACTCTCGCTGACAACAACGTAATTAGGAAGATGACTCAATTTAGTTGATGCCCCGTTCGCGAGATAATAGACGCTCAGCGGGACAGAATATCCGTCGATACCAGCAACAGGCGACCCTTTTTCAACCTTTTTCGGCGGGGCAGGATTAAGAACTGTTCGCACCGTTCCACTTTTGAGAACCAGCCGGGCGTAAATAAATTCATTTGACGAAAATGACGCTTTGCTCCCGGCGGTGCCGCCGCCGGCAAACGGCTGATCGGAGAAATAGACGGTGCCAAGCGAGTCCTGACGATTGGCGAGGGCGTTTGAAACGCCGAGAGATAGTATGAAAAGTGCTACGAAGGTCGTGACTAGTTTCTTCATTATTGATTTTTCCTATGTGTTCCTTGTTTTTGTCGTTCAGACGATACTACTCTCTTTTGTTTCTGTGGTACGGTTCCTAACTCGCTATTCGTCATGAGCTGTGTCCGGTCGGCGTTGGGCAACGTGCCAGAGGACACCGGAAGGGTCAATAACGTAGGCGATCCGTAATCCCCACGGCTGGTTCGCCGGTGGTTTAGGTTCGGTTACGCCGAACACCTTGGGCAGATCGAGTGACTCAATATGCACCCACCACGCGTCGAGATCATCGACCATAAGCTGCATCATAAAGTTTTCCGCCCAGTCCTTCTGGAAATATTTCTGGAGAATGAAGCTGCTCGCACCGAGACGAAAGATCGCCACCTCGTCGCTATCCAGCACCATTGTAAATCCCAACGTTTCATAAAAGCGCTTGGACAGGTCAAAGTCTCTCGCCGGCACAAAAGGCCGGACGATCTCCGTTCCAGTTGGGACTGATTTATTCATAGGAGTTCACTCCTAAGAGGTCTAACGACTGAAGTGACGTGAGGTGATGAGGCATTATTTCCATGTCACAACATAGTCATATTTTACTCTTCCATTCCTATAGGCCTTTAGCCAATTGGCTTTCACAATTCTGACAATTGGTCGTTCTTGTCCTAGATTTGTGTAATCGTCGGGACGAAAGTAGAAACCGTCTTTTATACACGCACCTAATTCGCTTTCGCCTCTTGGACAATTCTTATCATTGTCATCTAAATTTTTGGAAATATGAATCAAGATATCAAGACAAACGTGACCGACGGGAACTTTCGGGTAGGGTTTTCCCGAAACGTAGCCGCCGATAAATATTGCAGAAGTATCGCGTGTATCGTCTAAACATCCAATCAGAAGCGGAATTGCTTTACCTTTTAAAGCAACAATATCTCGGACTTCTTTTCTAGGCGGAATAACTTCGCCACCATTTTGTTGGTACAATGCCAAAACCGTCGCATCGTGTGCTCCGTCTTCTCCATAAGTTACGAGTTCCGGTGCATTAACTAAAGCATCAATCAAATTTTCGGTTGAAGGAGTTGAAGTCTTCGCGGAACTCACAATAGGTGACTCAGAAGGCGCGGGACTAACAGTCTGGATTTGCATCTGCGACGTTGTAGAACAAGAAGCCAATGCTAGCAACGAAAAGGCTAAAAATAACGTTCTCATAATTCAAACTGTCAGAGTTCAATCGAAAGCATCGAACCACTAATTAACACTGGTAACCGTTGATAATACCGCAAAGTATGGGTACTATCAACTGCTTTTTGTTGCGATCCTCTGCTGAAATTGTATCGACGGTCAAATAGTAGAATGTCTTACTTCGGCGGCTTAGCATCGAGGAAGTCGGTGACCATTGGCACGATAACGGACATCTTGTTCATCAGCGTGACGTGGGTTGTGTTGGGGATGATGGCGAGTCTTGATTCGGATCGCGGAAACATGTCGCCGTGTATATAGCCGCCGCCCTTGAGGCGGTACATTTCTTCAATGTGATCGAACCTTACACCGTCGGCGTCGCCGTTGATGAAAAAGAACGGAGCTTTGGTGGCTTTGAGTTTCTCGGAGCCAAAGTCGTATGGCCTGATGGCCGCAGCTTTGATGTGATTGAAGAAATCGGGGAATGAGTTCGGCACGGGGTTTAGTACTTCACGCTCGGTTTCGGCGGGCGTGCCCTTCATCATCTCCACGTTGAAGTTTGGCCAAAAGTCGTTTGCTTCCTTGACCCATCCGTCGCGGCGGAGCGGGGCTGAGATGATGACAACCTTTCGCACTTTGTCCGGATGGAGGATCGCAAACTCCATCGCGACACCGCCGCCCAAGCTGTAACCCATAACGTCCGCTTTAGGGACCTTAAGATAATCCATCAGCCCTGCCACATCGCCCGCGAGGTTTTCATAAGTAATGTCGCGTTTGATGTCGGCAGTTCGCCCGTGGCCCTGCATATCGACGGCGATTACTTTCCGTGTCTTAGCAAGCTCGTTGATCCAAACGCTCCAGTCGCCCGATATCGCCATAAACGCCCCATGCAGCAGCACCAGCGGCTCGCCCTCCCCACGTATCTCGTAATACATCTTGAGCCCATTCACCGGCGCATAGCCCGTAACCGGTTTCTGTTGCTGCCCTAACGCGACTCCGGAAACGAACACCGTCAGGAGCACGGCGGTGAAAAAAAACATTGTCTTCGAGTTATGTTTTCGTTTCATAAATTGTAATGCGGTCTAGGGCTACTTTTTCATGAAGGCCGAGATTCCGTCTAGGAACATTTGAACTGAAAGTATTACGAGCAGCATTCCCATCAGACGCTCCATTGCGATGAGGCCGCGTTGCTTCAATAGTTTGAGCAGATAGGGTGCAGAGATGAGTATCGCCGCACTCACCGCCCACGCGATCGAAACTGCGCCGAGGAGACCGGCTGTTCCCAGATTACTCGACTGTTTTAACAACAAGATCGAAGCGAGCACGGAAGGCCCGGCGACCAGCGGGACCGCGAGCGGAACGAGAAAAGGTTCACCTTCCGGTGTTTCGCCAACGAGGCCGCCCTCGACCGGGAAGATCATACGAATGGCGATAATGAAAAGAATTATCCCGCCCGCGATGCTAATTGATTCCTGTCGCAGCCCGAGAAGCTGGAGAATGTATCCACCGAGAAAGAGGAACAGAAGAAGTATGCCGAGAGCGAGCAGCAGTTCGCGGATCAAAACCGGCCGACGCCGCTCCGTCGGGACGTCTTTGAGCACCGCAAGGAACGGCGGTATGTTCCCTATCGGATCCATGATCAGAAACAACGTCAAAGCGGCGAACAGTATTTCCATATTGCACCATATTACACGAATCGCCTTTAGTTAGTTATCCTCCTCTATCTGCGGTGCTCCGGTCTTAACGTCGCCGTCGCGTTCGTAGGTTATGCAGATGATACCTTTTGGGGCGATCTGGCTGCTGGTTACCTTGAAGGCGGCGGGGATGTTGCCGTCCTGGAACAGGCGTTTGCCGGGACCGAGGGTGATCGGGATTATCATTAGCTCCATCGCGTCGATGAGATCGTTTTTGAAGAGCGTCTGACACAGATTTGCGCTGCCCATTACGTATATGTCCGGGCCGTCCTGAGCTTTGAGCTCGCGGACCTTTTCGGCGATGTCGCCGCCCAAAAAGACGCTCGGCTGCCAATCGCTTGAGTCACGAGTATTCGAGGCGACGTACTTTGTCGCGGTCATGACGTTCGGCCAGAAGTTAGAGTGAGTCGGCCAATAGCCTTCCCAACCTTCAAAGGTCTTTCGCCCCAACAGCAGATCCGCAGGCTTAGCCAGCCGCTCCTGCACCACCGCTCCCGTCACTTCGTCGGCGTAAGGAAAAAACCACCCGCCATACTTAAACCCGTCGCCGTCATTCTCCTCATTCTGTATGACACCATCGATCGTCATGAATTCAGCTACAATTAGTTTTCTCATGTTTTCCTTTTCTAAAGCTGATGTTTGGGCACTTCAATTCTTTATTTCTTCCCAACTCAATTTTCCAAGTTGAATTTCTAAAATCTCCAAGGCGTTCGCTAAGGTTTGCCAATACATTTCATCGATGATCTTGTCTTTAGAGTCTATTGAACGCACGAAGACACCCCCGTCGTCCGTGTATTTGACGATTTCAAGTCTCTTTGTCTTTCGTCCAGACTTTTTGGGAAGCTCGGCTCGAAATAAACGGGTTTCTTTTCGGTTTCGAAACTCTCTTAAAAGCCCAAAGAACCTTTCGAACGCCTTTTCTTCATCGTCATTTTCCCGCTCAAGAAGCATCCTGCGCCAACCTTTTGTTGACTCGTAGAAGTTCAACTTCATTGCGACCCAATTGTTGAATTCCGCATATGAAGGCTCGGTATTCCTCATGATCTTCTTCCAACCGGCGCCACTCCGATATCCGCCTAGGTAGTTGTAGAGGGCGGTAATCGACTGCGAAGGATCGATATACATCGCGGGGCGTTTGCCAATTGCATCGAGCATTTCATAGAAATCTTCATTCATGATTCGTGCGCTCCCTTCTTATATTCGCTCAGCATCAACTCACCCTTTTCCATTCGTATTTTCAAACCCAAACGCAACCGCCGCTTTGAGGACATCGGTGTTTATATCTTTTAGAGTTTTGAACCTGATGCAATAGCCGGTCACGCTCGCTTTACCGAGGTCTTTGGCGTATGTTTCGGCTAGGTATTTCTTGTCTTCGATACCGAGGATATAGACAGAGATCCCGGTTTTGGTTGCGCTGAGGCCGATCTGGTAGAACTCGCTGACTGTCCCATCGGCGTACTTATGCGGGCGAGATCCATACCCGATATCCGGATCAGTCACGACCTTTCCATCTGCGTTCTTACCGTCGAGAAACCATAATTTGGCAGTCGGATTTATTTGCACGATCATGTCGTGCAACGCCTGCAAATCGGTGCGTTTCGGTTCCGCGTGGCTGGCGATGTATTCGTCGATCTGTTTTTGAACTGTCATATTCGGTCCGATGTTGTCTCAAAACCTAAACGTGCCCTGTTTTTAGACAATATTTAGCCGCAGATAACGCCGATGACGCAGATCTATTTAGGACCTATCTGTATTTATCCTCATCATTTGCGTGATCTGCGGTCAAGATCATCTCACTATTTACAACCTCATCGCTGTTCCGACAAGGTAGCCAACAGGTCTTCGAGCTGGCCGAGTGTGGCGGTGAAACCTTCCTTGAATCCCATCGCGACCATCCGCTCGAGGCGTTCGAGCGATTCGTTATAGATCGAGACGTGAACGGTCGTCGTGCCGTCTTGCTCGGTGAAGTTCAAATCCCAATCAGAGCCCGGCAGTTCGAGGTTTTCCTCATCGTCCGCAAAGGCACAAAACATCTTGAAGTTGGTCGTCGGAGTAATGGAAGTATATTTCTGCACCTGCCAACGCTCCGCACCTTCGGGCGTGACCATCGCGTAGAATCTGCGACCGCCAACCTCAAAATCCATCGCCTTTGTTCGCGACAGAAACGGTTTCGGTGCCCACCATTGATCGAGCAGTTCCGAGTTTGTGTATGCTTCCCAAACGAGTGTGCGTTCAGCCGCAAACGTTTTCGTGATCGTGACCGTCTTGGTCTCTTTGTTTACTTTAAAATCTAATGGATGATCCATATTCATTCTTTCTCCAAAAATTCCTTGAGCGAGATATTAACAATATGGTCCCAACCTTTCTCAAAATTGTGAATTGCCAATTCCGGCACTTCGCCAGGAAACGTTTCGATCCCCGAATGTGTCAGTTTTAGTCGAGTACTCTCACCATCAGCGAACAGTTCCCACGTGACGTACGAAACACCGCTATAGCCTTCGTATGTCCAAGTGTGCACCAGCTTTTTCTCGAGCACGACCTCGGTGACTTCGCAAACGTGCTTCCACTGTTTACCGGCTTCGTCGCCGGCGAGGAACTCGAACTTGAATCCGACCTCAGGGCGAAATTCCGCGAGGTCGAAGTACCACTGCTTCATCAGGTCATTTTCCGTCAGGGCTCGCCAAACTGTGTGATTGTCTGCCGCAAAAACCCTATCTACAATTACATTTTTTTCACTCATATTTGTTCACTTTTCATCTTCGCCAATTCGTCGTCGAGCCGCGTGTAGCTTGTCTCCATGCCGTCGGTCATACCGGTTTCAAGGGCGGCATCGCGGTCGGCCTGCGAGGCAAACTTGATCGTGGTCGCGACGTTTGTGATGCCGTCGATCTCGTCGAACGTCACGGTGATGATCGATGGTTCGCCGCCCATTGAAACGCCCATGTTGCCCGGGTCGAAGGCTTGCGTATGCACGATCTTGGCGTGCGGAACTACCTCAAGTACGTCGCCGGTGAATCCGAACTCCATGCCGTCTTCATCATTGCGCCAACGCCACTGATACGTGCCGCCGACACGCATATCCATCTCGCAGACCGGCATCGACCAATTAGGCGGACCGGTGCACCAACGACGCAGCAGATCGGGTTCCATGTACGCCCGCCACACCAGAGTGGCAGCGGCATCAAAGCTACGTTTAACTAAAACCTCGGTTTCTGAGGGTAGACTTGCTTCGGCTGGTTTCATTTCATTCGCTCCTGTTTATCCTGTTGTTTCATCTCGGCAAGCAACACATCAAGCTGCTCAAACCTCGATTCCCATATCTTTCGGTACTGCTGCATCCATTTATCGATCTCTTTCATTTTCTCGATCTCGAGCCGGTAGTAAATTTCCCGCCCACGCTGTTCCTGCGTCACCACCTCGCATTCCGTCAATATTCGCAGATGCTTAGAAACCGCTTGTCTTGTCGTATCGAAATTCTCCGCAATCGCGTTCGGCGTCATCGCCTGCAACGCGATCAACGCAATGATCGCACGCCTCGTCGGGTCGGCTATGGCTTGGAAAATATCTCGTTTCATATCGACGAACAGCAGTATGCAACCATTCAGTTGCATATGTCAAGTGCAACCGAATGGTTTCGTAAAATTTAGAATGATAAATGTCGATAGAAACCTTTTGCGGTAGCTGGAGCGGGTCGATCAATCCCAATCATTCTTAAGCAGCAGCTCTTCGATCCGGTAGGCGTGGAGCATCTCGTGCACGAACAAGTGGCGGAACATGATGAACACCGAATAGTGGTCGAACGCCTCGTGGACGGCGGTTTTCTGCCATTCGTCGGGCGTAAGCTGTTTTAGTCGTGTCACGAGAGCGGCACGTTCGCGTACGTATCTGTCTAGACTCTCGTCAAGATCTATTTCGAGCATCGCACCCGCCTCGTCCTCGGCGGAATTCTCTATCGTCTTAATGATCGGTTCCGGCGTGGACAAGATCAGATCGAGCCGTGCTCGAAACGCAATGTCCGACTGCGACAGGTGAATCGCGTGTTCGTAAGCCGACCATTTTGCCGGGCTGGGACGACGCTTCAGTATCTGCGGCGGCACCTCACGGATCAAAGGAATGATCACGCCGGGAGCCATCGCGAGCGCGGAGATCAAGGTGGTTGTATCGCTCATAACATTTTACGATCGCACGAATATTCAGCGAAAGTAGCCAAACATTCAAATAATGTAGCACGACATAATGTTGATGTAGCCCAACATTCAGCGAAAAAACACAAGTTTTCAAAGAAAGTGGACTGCTTTTGCTGCATCGTGACCGGCTTGTAAATGTTCATCGCGTAAATTAATCCCTTCGCGACCAGAGTGCAAGGGTTCGTGAAGAAGTTTAGTAGTTTCGTAAACGACCTTCGGTGCTTCGTGCTGGATTTACGAGCCCAACAGCCCTATTTTTTTGAGCATTAAGACTCAAGGATATGACAGAACCAACCTTCCGTTCTTGTTGAGCTACTAACCTTCTATGAAACTACTATTTGCAGTTCTCTTTTGCGGGCTGATCGTCACTACAACTTTTTCGCAAACCGTCCGTTCGTCTGTCTCTGTTGTCGGCGAAGCCAAAATGAGTATTTCGCCCGATCAGGTCGTCTTCACTTTTGAAGTGGTGACCGCTGACAAGGACTTGGCGGTCGCCAAGCGGACGAACGACACTCGCTCTGCAAAGACGCTAACGGCCGCCAAAGTATTTCAGATCGGTGCGCAGGATATTCAGACGGACAGCTTGACCATTTCGCCGCAGTACACTGGCTCCAAAGACCCTCGCGGGGAGCATGTGCTGATTGGCTACGAGGTGATCAAACGAATCTTTATTACCCTAAAGGAACTCGACAAGATCGACACCTTTCTTTCTAAAGCTATCGAGGCTGGGGTAAACCGCGTCGTTGCTATCAGCATCGAGAACAGCCAGATGCAAAAGTTTCAAGAAGAGGTGAGAGCGATGGCCGTCAAAAACGCCCAGTCCAAAGCCCGAACATACGCCCAACAGCTTGGACAAACCGTCGGCAGAGCTTATGTGATCAGAGAGGACGGTGCAGATTCACCATCTTTCGATACTGGTAGTGGTTCAGGGAGTGGCGACGGTAATGGCATGGGAGCATCCGAGAACGGCAACATCGACACGCCAACAAATCCATTTGTCCGTCAAGTCACCTTTGCTCTTGGCCAGATTGAAATCGAAGAAAAGGTGTATGTGATTTTCGAATTGATTCGTTGAACGTCGCACTCACACTTCACACAACGCAAAACTGGACGACAAGCTTACACTGCCGCCACGCGGTTGAAGACCGTATCCCTTTCCACGGCTTCGAAGCCTGCACGTTCGATCGTTTCGATGATCTCTTGCTTGGTCATTTTGACTTCGCCCGCGGACTCGACGGAGTAGCTGTGGGTGAGCTCGCCGCCGTCGGTGAGGCGTAAGTCGAGGTCGTTGGCGCCGAAGTGGAGTGCGGTCTGGGCGGTGGATTTGTCCGGCATTAGTTCGGTGCTACTCCTAGACTCTGCAGTGCTGACTGAGCCTGCTTATTGTTGGGGTCAAGCTTGAGAACCTTCCTAAATTCGGTTATCGCCTCAGCTTTCTTGCCTAACTCACTGAACATCATTCCGCGAACGAAGTAGATCGCGGGTTCGTTGGGACTGAGCTTGACCGCCGCGTCATGGTCGGCATTAGCGAAGCTCATCATGCCTTTCATACCTTGAGCGTAACCACGAAACGCGAAGCACGCCGCCGCATCGGATTTTAGCCGGATGCATTCAGTCAGAGATTTGATCGCACCATCGTAATCTTTTTCCGAAACCTGTCGCCTGCCTTCGGTAGCAAATGATTCTGCCGTCGGCTGCGGAGGCCGGGGTGTTACCGGTTGCGTTGCAACGGGCGCCGGAGTTGGAGCTAATTTGGCAAGCTGTGTCTTCGCGGTGTAGTTGTTCGGCTCAAGCGCGAGCGCCGCGCGGTAATCGGCGATAGCTTTTGCCCGTTCGCCTTTCTCTGCAAAGAGTGCGGCCCGGAGACTGTACAAATAGGCGCCCGGCTCGAGCGTGATCACCATCGTATAATCCTCGATCGCCGCATCGATATTGCGCTTCGGATTGAAGAATGGCGAGGAATGAACGGTCGCTCGTAGGGAGTAAGCACCGACATGATCAGGGTTAAGCTTTATCGCGGAAGTGAAGTCGGCGATGGCCATATCGTTCTTTTGCTCGAGTGAATAGGTATAGCCACGCTGGTAGTAAGCCTCAGCAAGCTCTCTGGTATTCCCATTTTTTGTCAGGATCTCGACAGCACGATCAAGATCAGGTATGAGCGAAGAGAACCCAGTGCCCATGAAATATCCTCGCAAGCTCGTTCTAACTAGCAGTGCCTCGCCCTTTTTTGGATCAAGTGCAAGAGCCTTATCAAAGTCCGCATATGCTGCCTCGCTGGCTTCCTTCCTAATATTCTTGGAAAGGGCTTCATCCTTGAGAAATGTGTTTCGAGCTCTTCTGTCGTAGATAGATCCTCGCCGGAAGTATATCTCACCGCTAGCAGGTGAACTCGCGACAGCCTTATTCGCATCGGCTATGGCAAGGTCGAAATCGCCTTTGCTCGCATACACATCGGCACGCGCGATCAGGGCGTCGACAGACTTAGGATGCCTACGAATGCATTCCTCCGCTTTCGCAAGAGCCTGAGAGTAGTCCTTGGATTTCTGGGCTGCGGTCGTAGTCTGCTCAACGTCGGCAACACAATGTGGCTTGTTCTGTGCGGCTGTCAAAAGAGAGCCAGAGAGAATAACCGTAAATAAAAAAGATATCCTAATTTGGTTCATCTTGTGAAGCCTCATATTATTCTCACACTCTCTCTACTCGATTGTAGACTGTATCCCTTTCCACTGGCTCAAACCCCGCTCGGTGGATCATTTCGATGATCTCTTGTTTGGACATCTTGACCTCGCCGCCGGATTCGACGGAGTAGCTGTGGGTGACTTCGCCGCCGTCGATGAGGCGTAAGTCCAGGCCGTGCGCCGAAGCTTGCCGAACGTCCTAGTTGGTTTTGTGCTCCCAGATAACCTTCCCCGTTTTGTTTATTAAATAAGACTTTTGCATTCCGGGCTCACTACCGATAAATACCTCGGCCAGGCCGCTGTTAAAATCAGTCCCATATTTGTAGGTTGCAGCGATCACAATCTTGCCGGTTTTATCAATATACCCGGTCTTGTTATTGACCTCCACGGCGGCGAGCCCTTCCTTAAATCCCCTGTAATTTAAGCTGTTTCCGAATCCTGAATATGCAAACCGAGGGCTGATCACCATATTGCCCCTGGTATCGATAAATCCAGATTTGTCACCGATTGCGACTTTTGCTAAACCATCAGAGAACTGAAACGCGGAATCATACCGCGCCGCGATCACGAGCTTTCCGGTTTTGTCGATGTACCCGTTTTTACTATTCATGCCAACTGCGGCCAACCCTTCGCTGAAACTTTCGGCGCTGTCGAACTGCGGCTTGATGACGAACTTGCCGCTCTTGTCAATAAAACCGTATTTGGTTTTATACTCACTGCGTTCGTCGGCGAGCCCTACCAGGTGGCCCTCTAATCGCACGGCGGCCAATCCTTCGCTAAAATCTTCTGCATTTGCAAAGCTAGGCTCAATGACAAAACGCCCCATTTTATCAACGTAGCCGAATTTATCGCCCTTTCGCACCTTTGCCATGCCATCAACAAATCTGGTCCGCTCTTCAATGAACTTGAGCTCTCCGACGAATTCACCGGTTTTATTAATGAACCCTAAAGTCTCTTCGTTGACAATATATTTTTGCGATGGATCAAGGGGTCCTTTTTTTTCAATGTCGGTGCTTTTGATCACTGCCTGCGCCAGTCCGTCATGAAAGAGGCCCGGCGTGAATTCAAACTTTGGTTGAATGACGAACTCGCCAACCATATCAATATAGCCCCACCTACTACCGAGCTTAACAACAGCTAATCCCTCGCTACAGGCTACGTCGTCCTCGGTGGACGCGGAGTCGAATCGCGGGCTGATCACCATCGTGCCGGTCTTATCTATAAAGCCGATCTTTCCATTTTGTCTTACCGGAAAGTAATCTTGGTTCTGTGCGCATGCATTTGCCGTATAGAGAACAAAGGTCAATAGCGAACAGCAAATAAAGGATAAATATTTTTTTTTGAAACGACTCATAATAGATTCCTTAAAGTTAAACGGGCAGCTACCTTGCGTCACATGGCTAACGTGCTGTCCACGCGGTTGTAGACCGTATCTCTTTCCACTGCCTCAAAACCAGCGCGTTGGATCATTTCGATGATCTCTTTCTTGGTCATTTTTACTTCGCCGCCGGACTCTACAGAGTAGCTGTGGGTGAGCTCGCCGCCGTCGGTGATGGTGCCGTCGAGGTCGTTAGCGCCGAAGTGGAGGGCGGTCTGGGCGGTGGCTTTGCCGAGCATCACCCAGTAGGCTTTGATGTGGTCGAAATTGTCGAGCATCAGCCGTGAGACGGCGATGGTCTTGAGATTGTCGATCGCGTCGGGGCCGGGAAGCGTCGAGAGAGCCGATCCGGGCGGATAGAAGGCGAGCGGGATAAAGCATTGGAAACCGCCGGATTTATCCTGTTGCTCGCGGAGTTGTACAAAGTGGTCGACGCGGTCTTCGATGGTTTCTATGTGGCCGTAGAGCATCGTCGCATTGGTTTTGAGGCCGGCGGCGTGAACCTTGCCGGCGAGTTCGAGCCAACGGGCGGCATCGCACTTATGGTCACAGATCCGGGAACGCGTTGGTTCGGCAAAGATCTCAGCACCGCCACCCGGGCACGAGTCCATTCCCGCGGCGTGCAGTTGGTCTATAACATCCTCGTCTGACATTTTGTAAAAGCGTGCGAAAAAGTCGAGCTCTACCATCGTCAGGGCCTTGAGATGCAAACGTGGAAATTCTTTTTTAAGCGATGAGAACAGGTCGGTGTAGTACGAAAAGGGAAGTTTCGAGTTAAGTCCGCCGACGATGTGGAGTTCGGTCGCACCTTCGGCGACGGCCTCGCGGGCGATCTCTATGCCTTCGTCGATCGAGTGCGTGTAGGCGTCTTCCTGCCGGGCACGGCGGTAAAAGCCGCAGAATTTACAGTCGGCGACGCAGATATTTGTATGATTAAAATGGCGGTTGACGTTGTAATACGTCGTCAAACCGTGCTTTTGCCGGCGAACGGTATCGGCGAGCTTGCCTAGTGCATTGAGGTCGTCGGTCGCAAAGAGTGACAGGCCATCGTCAAACGTCAGCCGCTCGCGGTCCTCGACCTTGTCGGCGATGTCTCGTAATTTTGGATCAAATGAGAACTGCATAAATATATCTTGCCATATTTGGCCGAATTGATAAAAAACCGGCATTTTATGATGCTAGTCATATTTTCGTGTTGCCGTAACCTATAGATTCATTGCATGGCTCAGATATTGAAAATAATGTTCAATTACGGGTCAGCAAGTTTAAGAGCGATTGAAATCAGGGCTAAACAGTCCTATGATAGGCTACCAAACAGATTTACAGTAACGGGAATTTGCCGATGACCTGAGATCAACTCTCGGTTCCGCACCCTATACTTTCGTTAGTTGACGGAGATGAAATGAAAAAACTTTGGATAATACTTTTGACGGTCTTTATTGCTTCGTTCGCGATCCTCGGATGGGTCGGAACGGAGATATTTCGGCAGGCTCCGCCGATCCCGAGTCAGGTTGTTACGTCCGACGGACGCGTAGTGGCTGACGTAGGTTCGGTCACGGACGGCCAGAATGTCTGGCAGGCGATGGGCGGAATGCAGGTTGGCTCGATCTGGGGACACGGTTCATACGTAGCCCCGGATTGGACGGCTGATTATCTGCACCGCGAGTGCATCTTTATACTGAATGCCTGGTCAAACAAGGAGTTCGCGAAGGGATTTGACGCGGCTTCGCCGGATCAGCAAGCCGTGTTAAAAGCGCGGCTCGAAGTGCTGATGCGGACCAATACCTACGATCCGGCGAGTGGTAAGATCACCATCGACCCGGTCAGGGCCGCCGCATTCGAGGATAATCTAAAGCATTATTCCGAGGTCTTTACCGATGGTAATTCGGACTACGCTATCCAACGAAATGCACAATCCGATCCTACAAAATTGCGTCAAATGACGTCATTCTTTTTCTGGACGGCGTGGGCATCCGCGGCAAACCGGCCCGATAATACGATCTCTTACACGAGTAATTTTCCGTCGGAGCCACTCGTTGGCAACGTACCGACCAGTTCGGCGATCGTCTGGACCGGCGTGAGCGTTATTATGCTGATCGCCGGCATCGGTGCAATGGTCTGGTTTTATGCCGGATGGCGAAAGCCGATGGACGAAGTAGGTGCTCCGGATGCGGATCCGCTTATTGGCCAAACGCTGACGCCCTCGCAAAAGGCTACGGTTAAGTACTTTTTGGTGGTGTCACTGCTATTTCTACTGCAGATCGTGATGGGTATAATTACGGCCCACTACGGCGTCGAGGGCGGCGGACTTTACGGCATTCCATTGGCAGATTATCTGCCATACGTCGTTTCGCGTACGTGGCATACACAACTCGGCATATTTTGGATCGCGACGGCGTGGCTCGCTGCGGGGCTTTATATTGCTCCGTATATCTGCGGTTATGAACCGAAACTGCAAAAGCTCGGCGTTGACGTGCTATTTGGTGCATTACTGGTCGTCGTTCTCGGCTCGATGGCCGGTGAATGGATGAGCGTTATGCACAAACTCGGCACCGGCGACCTTTGGTTCTGGTTCGGCCATCAGGGTTACGAGTATGTCGACCTCGGTCGTGTATGGCAGGCGGCATTGCTTGTCGGGCTGCTGTTGTGGCTGTTCCTGATCGCACGTTCGGCAATACCTGCTCTCAAACACGAGGGCAATAGTAAGTCGCTGATAATGCTATATCTGGCGACGACCGCCGGTATCGCTTTCTTTTACGCACCGGGTTTGTTCTGGGGAATGCGTACGCACCTAACGGAAGTCGAGTACTGGCGTTGGTGGGTCGTGCACCTCTGGGTCGAAGGCTTTTTTGAGGTCTTTGCTACGGTGGTCGTCGCTTTTCTTTTTGCACGGCTAAAGGTCATCAACTCAGATAATGCAGCATACGCCTCGCTTCTGTCCGGAGCGATCTACCTTAGCGGCGGCATTATCGGAACGCTGCACCATTTGTACTTTGCGGGGACACCGACCATCGCTCTGGCATTCGGATCGGTCTTCAGCGCACTCGAGATCGTTCCGCTTGTTTTCGTCGGCTTTGAAGCGTTTGACAACATACGCCATTCGCAGTCGCGGCCGTGGTTGGGACAGTATCAATGGGTAGTGTATTTCTTTGTGGCGGTGGCATTTTGGAATCTGGTCGGAGCCGGCATATTCGGCTTTATGATCAATCCGCCAATCGCTCTCTATTATATGCAGGGGCTGAACACGACGGCGGTACACGCTCACGGATCGCTGTACGGCGTTTATGGCACCCTCGGCCTGGCCCTTTTGTTGTTCTGTATGCGAGCGATGGAACCCGAGCGTAAATGGAATACAAAGTTGTTGGCGTTTTCATTTTGGACGATCAATATAGGCCTTTTGATGGAGATCCTCTTTAGCCTTTTACCGATCGGCCTGTTGCAGACGTATCAATCGGTGTCGAAAGGATACTGGGCCGCACGCGGACCGGAATTTATGCAGACCGATCTGATGCAAGTGCTGCGATGGATGCGACTATTCGGCGACACGGTTTTCGCGATCGGTGCGGTGGCATTTGTATGGTTTGCCCTCAAACTGATGTTGACCAAGGGCGAAAGCGTGAGCGAGGAAGTACATATCTCGCTCACCGGGTACTAGAAAAACTAAAGATGCGGCCGGGGCTTAGTTCTGGCCGCATCTTTTGTACTAACGACAAAGAAGAGTGATATGAAAGATATCGAGAACCGTGAGGATATAGACCTGTTGATGGAGCGGTTTTATTCGCGTGCGACGACCGACGATGTGATCGGCTATATTTTCACGGATATTGCAAAATTGGATCTTGAACATCACCTGCCGGTTATTGGTGACTTTTGGGAAACGATCGTGTTTCAAACCCACGTTTACGTCAAACACGGCCGCAATCCACTCCAGGTTCACGGCGAATTGAATCTAAAGGAGATATTAGTTCCTGAACATTTTGGGCGTTGGCTTGAAATATTTAATGAGACCACCGACGAACTATTTGAGGGAGATAGAGCTGATTTTATAAAGGTGCGGGCCGAAGCAATTGCGGGGCGTATGCTTCATTTCGTTGGAGCCATAAACCGAGGCGAAATTAACTTTCCACGGCCCGCTTAAGTTGGGCGAGGTCACTCACCACGATCTTGCCACGGTCGATTCGGATCAACCCCTTATCAGCAAGCCGACGGATAACGCGGATAGTAGTTTCCGTGGTAAGGCCGGCCATCTTTGCGATATCTTCGCGCCGCAGTTTGATCTTGACAGGCTGATCGAAAATGGTGCCGTCCACAAGCTTAATGATAACGTTGGTTATACGGTGATCCGGTGACGATATCGCGAGGTTTTGGATCATAGCGACCTGATCTCTCATAACGCCGCACATTCGAGCCATTATACCGGCCTGAAACTCCGGATAACTGCTCATAAATCGCAAAAAGTCACTTCGATCTATGAGCATTAATTTGGTCGGCTCCATAGCGATCGCCGTGGCAGGATAACTGCCACCGTCGATCACCGGAGGAATTGCAAATATCTCTCCCGCACCAAATATACCTGCGATCACTTCTTTGCCGGGCTCAAGAAACTTGACCATTTTGATGTTGCCAGAAACTACGATCGGTAAAAATGTCGCACGATCGCCGGCGGCAAATATCTCGGCCCCCTCAATATACGAACGGATATGACCGACCGCCTGAATCTCTTTGGTAAGATCTGAACCGCCAATTTGAAGTAATAGATTCATAGCGCCTTCTAACCTTATTCCGCCGGGCGGCAAATTCGTTCGGAGCGAGGTAATTCCGATTTTAACAGACTCATATAGTGATCTGCGAACTACGATCGAGCTTCGGTGATGCGCTTTATGGGAATCTATTGTCGTCGTCGGCAGTGCCTTGCCGTTATATCGCTTTTGATAAATTGGGAAACCCATTGTGACTATTGACATTAAGCGGGTAGAACAATAGAGTGTCGCACAGTGGTTTTTGAAGCTGAAGATAGCGGGAATCGGCTTTCAAACGATTTACCCCACCGGCAAAATACGAGACAAAGGGGAGAGCTTAGACTATGATTCGAATAATTCTGGGTGTGATCGCCGGTTTTCTGGCGTGGTCGATAGTCTGGATCGGTAGCGATCAGGTTATGGTCAGCACGATCGCTTGGTACGGTGAGCACCAGAATGCCTTTGAAAAGGCATTTACAAACAAAGAACCGTTCCAGGCCGATAGCACCGTACTCGCGATGAATATAGTCCGCAGCATTATCACTTCGCTGATGGCGGGCTATCTGACGGCCATTGTTGCGAACGAGAATCGCAGGAGCACAATGATCCTCGGCCTATTGCTTTTACTGTTTGGGGCCGCAGTCGAGATCGCGGCTTGGAATTATCTGCCGGTATGGTATCACGCAGTCTTTCTCGCGCTGCTAATACCTTGCACGATCGTCGGCGGCAAGATCAAGAAGTTCGCCTGAGTTTTGTAAAACGCTCGAGGGCGGTAGGTATCGCAAGCAATGGCTGCCGGCGTGCGAAGGTTCGTCGGTTCAGATCGTCGACCGCCGCCTCGGCCTGATCGAGCAGTTCATCCGGCGGTAGGTCGGCGGCGGACTCGTAGCAGGCGTGCTGAATGCAGGGCAACGGCTTTGCCCGGAGATGAACCAGACAGCCAGTTCCTTTTTCGTAGAGTGGACAAGCATAGGTCTTCAGCGGATCTTCACGTTCATCAAGCCCGTAGCGTTCGATAGAATCCGCTATTCTCTCAATGACGGTTTCGCGCCGTTCGGCCGCCAGCGAATCGAAGACGCCGCCGATCGCCACCGCCTCAAGACGCGAGATACGCACATTTACAAAATGCTCGTCCAGACAACACGCGCCCGGCGTATTGCACGTCAGACAACTCTTGGCGCGGTGTTCAAAATTAGTTCGAACATTCTCCGCAAACCCATTTCTGATCTCCGTCAGCAGTTCGATCGCCTTCTTTTCAGCAAGTATTTTCATTCTTGTCGCCATTTCAATCTATAGTTCGGCGGCACACTTGGTCAAATTGAGGGCTTGTCCGGAGGACGCCGAGTATTAACACAGCTTTTCGAAAGTGCTAATATCATAACTTTATGTACGATCTGGTGTCCGGAGACGCTCGAATTGGTCGGACGAATTCATATAAGACGATGAACAAAAAGCTATTTAAGATATTGATGGTGCTGGCGATAGTGACCGCTACGGCGTTGAGCGTATCTGCTCACGAGATCAGACTGAAAAACGGCGACAGGTTATCCGGAATTGTGGTATCACGGGACCGCGACGGCGTGGTGCTCGAAACTCAATATGCCGGGCGTATCCGGATCGCGATGGAGTATATCGAAACGATCGATATGGAGCGTCCGGTGACAAATATTTCGGCATCGGGTGAGCGGCCCGCGGATACATCGGAGACAAAGAACAAGGTGTCTTCCGCCTCAACTGCCGATCCGGCAAAGGCTACATCGGAGTCGACGATAAAACCAGCGACACCCGCAACGCCGAAACCAAAAGCTCGACTTTTCGGCGGACGGTATATGGGAATCGTCGATGGTTGGGAGGGCAACGCCAATATCGGGTTCAGCTTCACTTCAGGCAACAGTAGCACGTCTACGCTCGCGAGTGGCGTCAGGGCGTCGAAGACCGGACACAGCGACAAACTCACGGTCTATGCCCGAAGCCTTTGGAACAGCAACCGCAACGCTGCCGAGAGTACGACCCAAAATGCAGTGTGGGGCGGATTCAGATATGATCGCGATTTCAACCGAAAACTATTCAGCTTTGGGTCCTGGGATTTTGAACGCGATAGGCCAAAGCGGCTCAATTTCCGTTCAGTCATCGGCGGCGGCCTCGGCAACCATACGATCAAGAACGACCGCACGGAGCTTGACCTTTTGATCGGACTCGCGTGGAATCGGGCGTGGCAGGTCGGGGCGAACACCGACACACCCGAGTCGCTCGGTGCGGCAGCATTCAAACATAAATTTACCGAACGGCTTAAGGTGCAAAATTCATTTACCTTCTATCAGGATCTGACACGGGCCAGCAAGTATCGGATTATCTATGACGCATCGCTTTCGGCTGATATCACTAAGCGGATCGGTTGGTTCATTACGGTCGGAGACCGATTTAATAATCGTCCGTTCGGTGTCACCGAGAAGAACGACTTTCTGCTGACCACCGGCATCAAATGGAATTTCGGTAAGAAAAAGTAGCTTGCATCGATCGGCCTAATGGGGCAAAATTGTATCGTTATTAGAGTTCGAACAGGAGTAAATTAACAATGTTACAAGCGGGAGATGCGGCGCCGGATTTTGTGTCAACTGACCAAAACGGCAATGTGGTTAAACTGTCCGATTTTAGCGGAAAGCGAGTCGTTTTGTATTTTTATCCGAAGGATGATACGCCCGGATGTACCAAAGAAGCTTGCTCGTTTCGCGATGCCGACGACGTTTTTAATGCAAAAGGGATCAAGGTGCTTGGTGTATCGACCGATAGCGAAAAATCTCATCAAAAGTTCATATCAAAATTCCAACTGCCATTTGACCTGCTAGCCGATACCGAAAAGCAGATCGTCGAGGCATACGGCGTTTGGGCTGAAAAAAGTATGTACGGCAAAAAGTATATGGGCACACTGAGAAAGACTTTTTTGATCGATGACGGCAAGATCGTCAAGGTCTTTGACAAGGTCAATGTTGCCGAGCACGCGGATGAGGTGCTTGCCGCGTTTGGGGAAAAATAATCTATGAAAGCTTCATATAAGTTCGTAGCGGCGTTTGCTGCGATGCTCTTGCTCACGGTCGCGGCGTGTCAGCAAACTGTACCGTTCAAAAAGTTTGCAAATGACGACGAGGTGCCCAGGATCACGCTCGCGGACGCTAAAAAGGCGTTTGACGAAGGCAATGCGGTCTTTGTGGACAGCCGTGCCGAACCGTCATTTCAAGTGGAGCATATCGCCGGTGCCATCAATATTGCCTACAGTGGCCAGGCACCAAATTTCGATTCTCTGCCCAAGGGCAAGAAGATCATTGTCTATTGTTCCTGAGGAAAAGAACACACGAGTGCCAGTTTGGCATTCCAAATGAACGAAAAGCAGATCCCGAATGTTTACGCATTACTAGGCGGCACACAAGCCTGGAAAACGGCCGGCTATCCTATGGAAAAGGGTCAGTAAGCTGATCACAATTTGAGTGAAAAGGCGCTTTAAGGAGATTGACTCCTTTTAGCGTCTTTTCGATTTGATCCGAATCTTAGTTTGCCAGCAATTCATCACAGATTCGCCCGGCGGCCTTACCATCCCAGAGCGGCGGGACTTTTGCGTTTTCCGGCTTACGGTCGCCTGCCAAAGCTTCAAATGCAGCCTGCTTGATCTTCTCCGGGTCGGTTCCGACCAGAATATTGGTGCCGAGTTCGATGGTGACCGGTCGCTCGGTGTTTTCGCGGAGCGTCAGGCAAGGAATCCCGAGCACCGTCGTTTCCTCCTGCAGTCCGCCCGAATCGGTCAGCACAAGTTCTGCCCCGCTATACAGCCGCATAAAATCGACGTAGCCAAGCGGGTCGATCAGCCGAATATTTGATGATGAGATACGTTCCAAAAGGCCAAACTCATCGATCTTGGCACGCGTTCGCGGGTGAGCCGGAATTACGATCGGCAACGCTTTGGATATTTCGATCAACGCGTCGATTATGTCTGTGAAAGTATCTCTATCATCTACGTTAGACGGGCGGTGCAGGGTACAGACAGCGTAGCTTTCGCTACCGACGCCGACCGAATCGCGGACATTTGATGCGGCTGCGACCTTCAAATGGTCAAGCAGGGAATCGATCATCACGTTTCCGACAAATCGAATCCTTGATGCCGGAATGCCTTCGGCTAAAAGGTTTTCGTCTGCGTCCTGCGAGGTTGTGAGCAGCAGATCCGAGATCGAATCGGTTAGAATGCGATTGATCTCCTCAGGCATAGAGCGGTCACGCGAACGCAATCCGGCCTCGACGTGAGCAACCTTGACGCCGAGTTTTACTGCGACGAGTGCACAGGCGATGGTCGAATTGACGTCGCCGACCACCACGACCCAATCGGGTTTATGTTCGAGCAGCACGGGCTCAAATTCGGTCATCACCTTGGCGGTCTGAACCGCGTGCGACGCCGAGCCCACACCGAGATAGACGTCCGGTTTGGGCATGCCGAGATCCTCAAAGAATGAATCTGACATCGCCGCATCGTAATGCTGACCGGTGTGCACGATCAAGGGCTCAAATTCACTAGAGCGTCGCTTCATCTCGGCGTAGATCGGAGCGACCTTCATAAAATTGGGCCTGGCACCGACGATGTTTAGAACTTTGATCACCTTGTTTCCGCCAAACACGTCAAGATTTTTTCCATATTTCCTAAAGATAGAGATTTCCACCACTTATGATTTCGATCCGACATTTCTCTTGCTTGCATTCCAGTAATCCGCTCAATATCATTGTCAATGCTGTGCGTTGTTCCAGTGGTTACGACTCTGTAGCCATCCTTTTGTCGGGCGATCCAAAGCGAACCTTGCCCATCATTCGAATTGCGGTAAATCCTGTACTCGTTCTCCTTAGGTTCGCTGACCAGCGTCGGGAATCCCCGTAAAATGTCATCCAGCCCAGGGTCTTGCATTTTCATTTCTTAAATCTCCCATCCCAGAAATTTTACTGAACTACAACCTTACAATTCTAGCCTTACAATTGTCGCGAATTTCAGCGGACAGTGCGTTGCGAGTGTCCACAACCAGCGATGCCAATTCACAAACCTTTGCGTAATCCACGGGCGAATGTTCGGTACAGATGATCACGCAGTCGGCCGCCTGTATCAACTCGTCCGTCAACTCCTGGTTAAAAAGCGGTTCGCCGTCGCCGATCGTGTAGGCGTGGTCAAAAGTGACCTCGGGGACAAACGGGTCGTGATAACTGACTTCGGCTCCGTCGGCCCGCAAAAGGTCAATGATCGATAACGCCGGCGACTCGCGCATATCGTCGATGTCCTTTTTGTAAGCGACGCCGAGGATCAGTATCTTTGATCCGTTGACGGGTTTTTTGACGTCATTAAGAGCGTTGGTGGCAAGTTCGACGACGTAGTTCGGCATTGTCGAATTGACCTGCTCGGCAAGGCTTATGAACTGCGAATCAAATCCGTGCTGTCTGGCTTTCCACGATAGATAATGCGGATCGAGCGGTATGCAGTGACCGCCGATGCCCGGTCCGGGATAAAACGGCATAAAGCCGAACGGCTTGGTCGCGGCCGCTCGTACGACTTCCCAAGTGTCGATGCCGAGGGCGTTGCAGAGCTTAGCCATTTCGTTTGCCATTCCGATATTGATGGCTCTAAACGTGTTTTCCCAGAGCTTGGCCGCCTCAGCGACGCGTGCCGACGAGACGGAAAAGACGTTCTCGACGATCTGGCCATAGAGCATCGCCGCGATCGCCGTCGAATCGGGCGAACAGCCGCCGACCACCTTTGGAATATTGTGCGTCTGATACTGCGGGTTGCCCGGATCGACCCTCTCGGGCGAGAACGCAAGCAGAAAGTCCTCGTCGAGCTTAAAGCCGTTTTCCTCAAACATCGGCTGCAGCACTTCGTCGGTCGTGCCAGGATACGTGGTCGATTCCAGGATAATTAGTTGGCGACGGCGGAGCGATCGTTGGATATCGGCGCCTGCCGTCAGGATATATGACATATCCGGATCCTTGGTCTTTCTCAGCGGCGTCGGGACGCAGATGATGATCACGTCGCACTCGGCAAGCCGGTTAAAGTCGGTCGTGGCCGACAGTTTGCCGGAATCGACGCATTTCCTAAGGTCTTCGTCCGGCACGTCCACGATGTACGAGACGCCGGTGTTGACCTGAGTAGCCTTTTTGTCGTCAACCTCAAATCCGATCGAGTCGTAGCCTTTTAATGCAAATTCCACGATCAACGGCAGGCCGACATAGCCTAGGCCGATGACGCCGATACGGGCACTCCGTTCCGAGATCAGTTGTTCAAATTCGTCTTTGATCATTGTCAGATATTCTATTACGTTCGTTTGGGCTGCGGCGCCGGATGAAATCACTTGGGAAAACGATGCGCCGATGTTCTAAACTATGTTAAGCAGTAATGTTAGTCAAATTTTTCGCGATGTGTGTTAATATTAGCAGGGTTTTTCACGCGGTGCCCTCCAAGTATTTTTAATACAGTCAATAGGTTCTATTCTCCGACTTCTTATGAGTTTTGGGGTACATTCCAATAATCCTGTAGTCCGATCGGTTGTCGAGGGCACAGCACCGCGTCCGGCGTGTGTCGCGGCGTCGCGGGGCATTTTGCCGCTGCCGCAATCGGACCTGCTCGAGATACTTGTCAGTTTCTACGACGGCGATGATGCCGAACTGAAAGAAAATGCCCGCCAGACGCTGAGCACGCAGAGTTCGGTCGCACTCGACGGGACGTTGTCATCGCACGATACGGCACCCGCCGTTCTGGCGTACTTTGTCGCTCAGGAGCATCTGCCGAATGCCGCGTATCAGTCAATAATCCAGAACGCCAATACACCATCCGCCGCGATCGCGGGGTTTGCTCGCAAGACGACCAGTGGCGACCTGCTGGAGTTGATATCGCTCAATCAGCAGTTACTGATCCGTGACCCGAGCATAATCGAAGCGATCATCGGCAATTCGCACCGAACGTCCGAGGCCGATCGGCGTGCCAACGAGACAAAACGCGAGTTTTTCAAAAAGGAGCGCGGTGCCCAGCAGATCGCCAATGAGCTTCGTGCCCAGGGCAAAGAGGCCGCTGCCGAATTTGTCGAAAGTGTCGATATCGCGGACGACGGCGACGATTCCGGCCTGAGTGCCGAGGACGCTCTGTTCCTCGCCCAACACATCGAGGTGCTCGATAAAGACACCGACGACGAATGGCTCCGGCTCGAATTTATCGAGGATCTATACGAGGAAAGCGAGGCACAACGCAAGGCGACGCTCGACAAGATCATCGGTGAACTTAAAAACGAAGAAGATGAGATCGCCGGCGAACGCATCTCGATGATCAATAAGGTTATGCGAATGGGCGTCAAAGATCGCGTCAAACTCGGTATGAAGGGCGACCGCGAAGCCCGCAACATCCTCATTCGCGACCCCAACCGCCTGGTCTCAAGTGCCGTTGTCAACAATCCGCGGATCAGCGAGCAGGAGATCGAAAATATCGCCTCGATGCGCAGCCTTTCCGAAGACGTCCTCCGGCAGATCGCGTCCAACCGTCAATGGTCGCGAAGCTACGGCGTGATGCACTCGCTGGTACGCAATCCGCGAACGCCGATCGCCAATTCGCTGACCATTATGTCGCGGCTGCAGCTGCGAGATCTGACCGCATTGTCAAAGAACCGTAACGTTTCGGACGGAGTTCGGCGGCACGCTGCCAGGCTGCTGTCGGCCCGAACCGGCGGCCGCGGTTAGAAAAACTTCTCACGCCGGCCGGTCTTGATAAATGTACCGGCTATATCGGTCAGAGTATGGCTCGCCGCACCGAGCCATAGGCCCAAAAACGCAAATAATAGAAAAGTTTCACCCAGATAGCTGCGTATGACGTCGCGGATCGTGCCCCAAGCCCGGGCGAGGCCGGCGACGTCGGGCATACCATCGCCGGCAATACCGTTTCGTATCAAGGCGGCCAGATACGCAAGTATCGTTGCCACCCCGAGAAAATAGATAACCCGAAACAATGCTCCAAATAACAGCCCGTGCGAAAAGCGAGAGCGGTGCTTGAAGAAATGACGGTACGGAAACCATATAATCCGAAAGACTGACCAGCGTGAATACGGACGCGAGATCGTGTCGAGGTCGGGCCCGAACATCAGGCCGCCAAACAAGAAAGCCGCACCGACTGTCGCCGCCGCTATCGGCTTACCGACCGCCATATATGTGATCACGGTCGCCGGTACTGACAGTATCACTGTGATCGCGTCGTGTTTTGATCCGCTTGGCATCGCTTAATTCTACCTTATACCTCGAAGAGGGCATCGCTCCAAGATCGCAATCTAATGCGGTCAATAAAACCGCCCAAATCGCAATTAAGGTGTTTCAAATTAATTTCGAGTTTTTGGCGAATTTGAAACAACTTAAGTACTTTGTTTAGCGACTTTAACCCCCGTTTTTGTTTCAAATTAATTTTCTTCCCCTCAGGTTCATCGCTAAATGTGCTCGGAAGTGCTGTAACGTGTGTGTTTGTTGCATTTAGCGGAATTCTGCTGTTTCACAATACAATTCCCGGTATCCGAGTATTGCGATCCATCCGAATTGGGGCAATCTGTGTTCTGCATTCGATATTTCTTAAATGAACATTGGGCATTGCAACGGCCTCGACCGTGCCAAAATTCGTGCCATAAATCGTGCCATTTTTGCACACGCAGTCCGCTTGTAACCCATTGCCACCAGGGCATTTGCAGTCACAAATCGTGCCATTTTTACGTTGTGCAAGTAACACCGCTTCAAAAATGGCACGGCCGTTTTCCGCTAAACCTGCCCTTTTTCTCTTGGTCAGAAACAGCGACTGTTGCTATTTCGTATTCGACATTCGTTATTCGCCATTTCTCCCGAGATCTCACGTGGTGCTGGTGCCCGAACGGGCGTTGCATCCGTCTTTAGTTTTCAAAGATCTGTTGATTGGTTATATTATATCACAATTTGCAGGGATACAGTAATGTCGCATAGATGCAACGCCCGTCACGAAAAATCAGCTATGGTCTGAAAAACTCCGCTCCTTACAAAGGAGAGGTGGCATCCCGATGCTTTCTATCGGGATGACGGAGTGGTTCTCAAGCGTCGAACGGGAATTCAGCGCAGTTTGTGGCCAAGGGTTAGGGCACGGTGAATCTTTATTATCGTGAGAGAACCACCCCGTCAGCGGCCAAAAGACGGCCACTGCCACCCCTCCTTGGTAAGGAGGGGAATCTGATAATTTTGAGCGAAACCCCACGGACGGCGTACGGGCCAAAAGACATCAAGCTTTCGCTCCATCGCATCGAGGGAGAAGGTCAATGTCCGGAGAAGTTTAATGAAGAATCATGCGGGATTCGGGGTCATCTATGAAGTAAGTACTCAAGTCAAGCGCACGGGTATTGTGGCATCTTTTGGATGCGGTTGGTGCGTTTGATTGGGTGACAAAAGAGAACAACCGGCGCCTCCATTATTAGTTAGATTCTTTCAGATACGCACCGCTGTAATTAGCGAATGCCATCATCTATTCGTGCACAGCTTCGTTCGAGCG
>Ga0209476_10000009_pt1 | contig 217445 bp, 193 predicted proteins | sample KloWWTrecipitate_FD_187179 | JGI IMG/M metagenome (GOLD analysis project Ga0209476, IMG submission 187179) | Active sludge microbial communities from Klosterneuburg, Austria, studying microevolution and ecology of nitrifiers - Klosterneuburg... | ecosystem: Engineered > WWTP > Aerobic... | reverse complement strand
TCGAGCGGCGGCTTTCCCTTTTCCGGCCATTCATAAAAGCTTGTGACCGGCATTATGCAGCGTTTGCTCTTGAGCAGATTTCGCCACATCGGACTCGATTCGAGCCGTTCGATATTGGCGTTAAATGTCGCGTATTTAGTACTCCATTCCTTGGCACCCTCAAGTTGACACCACCATCGCGCCTCGACTGTCTTGACCGTGTTGCGGTCATTGATGACGATGCTCACCTTTTGGGTCGGCTTGATATTGCCGCGAAACAGATCGCCCTGCGGTTCAAATTCGTAAATGTAATTTTTGAAATCCTCGCGCTTTCCGCGCTGTGATGCTCGTCCGCACATATGCGTCTATTTTGCCACGAAAACCGGCCTAAGTTTAACTATTCGGAAATGTCGGAGAGCAAAACTTGTTTTTTCAGCCCGGCGTAGTGATACTTCTAAGCTTATGAACCAAGATATCAGATCACTGTTTCCGATACTCGAGAGTTATGCTTACCTTAATAGTGCGGCGGTCTCGCCGATGCCGACGACCGCCGTCGAAGCGATCACGTCGCAGTTGCACGACGTCGCGGGACACGGTTCGCTCCATTATCCGGCGTGGGTCGCGACCAAGGATCGCTCGCGGGCTATCCTGGCCGAAATGCTAAGCGTGCGGCCCGAACAGGTCGCCTTTGTCCGAAACACGTCTGATGGCTTTGCGTCTATCGCCGCCGGTATCGACTGGCAGACGGGCGATAATATCGTTAGCTTTGCAGGCGAATTTCCTTCCAACTTCTATCCGTGGCGGCGCGTGCGTGACGATTACGGTGTCGAACTCAGGCTCGTTGACGAGATCGATGGCCGCATCGACCTTGAACGACTGATCTCGCTGATCGACGCTGACACAAAGGTCGTCGCCCTTAGTGCGGTGCAGTTTGCATCCGGCTTTCGGGCTGACCTCGAACGCGTCGGCCGTGCTGCCCGTGCTGTAGGTGCTTTGTTTTGTGTAGACATCATCCAGGGTCTCGGTGCGATGCCTTTCGATCTGCCGGCCCAGTTTGTCGATGCTGCGTGCGGAGCGAGCCATAAGTGGCTCTGTGCTCCTGAGGGCTGCGGATTTATCTATCTGTCGGATCGGGCACGTGAACGCATCAAGCCGACGCTTATCGGATGGATCAGCGTCGAAACGCCCTGGGATTTCGCCGACCGCGAGCAACCTCTAAAACCAAACGCCCTTGCGTGGGAAAGCGGTACCGGGCCATCGTCGTTGTTCTACGGACTCGAACAGAGCCTGACGTTGCTGCATTCGACCGGTGCCGAACGTATCGAAGAACATCTTGCAAATCTTTCGGATCAGATCTGCGACGGACTTGCGGGCCGCGATTACGAGATCGTCAGTTCACGTTTGCCCGGTGAGCGCTCGCAGATCGTCTGCGTTCGGCATCGCGGCGGACTTACGTCAAACCAGGTCGCGGCCGAACTTCAGGAAAGAAATATCGTCGTCAGCCCGCGAGGCGACCGCCTGCGTATCGCTCCACATTTCTATAATAATGAGAATGATATAGAGAGACTACTCGGAGCGATGCCTTAGTCGCCCAACAGCCGTTCAGGTAAAATCTCCGGCGTGTAGCCGTCGAGGTTGAGGCGGGTCATACCTCCGGCGTCGGTAAAGGTCTTCATTTCGGCTCGGCGGCGGACGCGGAGCATAAAATAGGTGATGCCGACGATCAGGCCGGCGGTGATGGCGATCCCGATCCCGATCAGGATCACTGTGACCGTCGATGTAAAAATGCCCGAGGTTGTATTGATAAATGCCCGCTCGGCACGTCTTAGCAAAAATGGATCATCACCCAGCCACTGGATATTTTTCTCGTACTTGACCTCATCGATCAATGCGTTGGCGGCCGCAGGGTCCGAGCTGTCAAAAACAAAAACGCTGTAGTTTCCGATACGGCGGTACGCTGTCTGGGTATCGCCGAGGTCAGCGAGTCGTGCGGTAAATCGGCCGTCGGCCTCGATCGAAACCTGCGGTGTCGTATATTCGACGATCAGTAGCGTACCCGCCGGATACGGTGCCGTTACGGCCTCGGCTCCCGCCTTTAGATCTATGAGGTCGACCAACGGTTTTTCGCCCAGAGCCTTTTTCAGCGTTGCGGTATCGTTGGTGAATGTAGTTTTGTCACGAAGCTTTTCCCAATCCGGTAGGTGCTTGATCAAAACCGGGATACCGTCGCCCTCGGAGACCTCCTGGCTTTTGATCGGTGTCGCCACGGGTGACTGGGCTAGACCGCCGCTTGCGGCAGCAAAGGCGATCACGACCGTCAATAAAATACTACTGAGCAAAAACCTGAATTTCATCAATAACCTCTCCGCCGGTGCCGAACGCGGAATAAAGATTCTAGCATTAACCTCGCCGTTTTACCTCGGAAACCAAACGGGAACACTAGCGCACCAAATCGTATACGATATGACGCACTCGTTGGTAAACGAGATTCCGAATCTATTCTTTGATGAACGGCGAAAGATTAAATATGTCCGTAAACATTGGCCCTAAAGTATTTTTGTGAAAATGTGACGGACAATATATTGAAGTCTCTAGGGTTTGGCACGGCAATTGAAGTAGTACTCGACGAGGGGGGAAATACAATGACTACAAATACGTTAAATTTTCCGGTTTTTCATAGCGAGCAAGGTGTTGAAACAGATATTGTGAATTTTCCGATGGATTCAGCCGTCGGAGATCTTAAGACCGCCACCGATTTCCAGCTTACTCAGTTGGCAGGCAAGGGCGATATGGGGGCCTTTGAGGAGGTCTACACGCGGCATCACCGCCGGGTCTATTCGATCTGTCTGCGGATGCTGCAGAACGCCTCTGAGGCAGAAGATCTGACACAGGACGTTTTTATACAGCTCTATCGTAAGATCGGTAGTTTTCGCGGCGACTCGGCCTTTACCACGTGGCTTCACCGTATGACGGTCAACCAGGTGCTGATGCACTTTCGCAAGCGAAACGTGAAGTTTGAAAAGACAACCGAAGAGGGCGAAACACCCGATCAGATCGTCACCGGCAGCACAAACCCGATGAAGATGCAGATCGTCGATAAGATCGCACTCGAAAACGCGATCGCCCAACTGCCGACCGGATACAAGAATGTATTTGTTCTGCACGACGTCGAGGGCTTCGAACACGAAGAGGTCGCCCGCATTCTCGGATGCTCGGTCGGCACATCAAAATCGCAGTTGCACAAAGCCCGACTAAAACTGCAGAAACTGCTCAAAAAGAAAGCCAATCCGCGTCTGGTCGGACTCAACGCATAACTTTTTGCGAATTTACCCCGAAAACGGCTTCTCAGCAATGGGAAGCCTTTTTTGTTTTCGATTCTAGACGATTTCGCGTTATTCTTAATCCTGAAATAGTGCCAAAACGAATTAAAATTCGTTCCAAATCGAGATATTATCGTATAGAATCATATAAATAGTCTGTTTTGATTTGATTTAATCATAGTAATTCATATAAATTCATTTATGGAAAATCTAAAGCCGAAAGATGCGGCAGAGTTAATGGGCGTTAGCTATCCGACGATCAAAAAATGGATATATGACGGCAAGATCAAATCGATGAAAACCCCGGGCGGACATCACCGAATACCCACGAGCGAAGTGGAACGAGTACTCGGCGAATCGCTACCACGACGCACTTCGCGTTTGGAACCGGGGCGTTCGGCAGATCAGATCAGCGTTAGGAATCAGTTGGTCGGCGTTGTGACGGACATCAGGATCGATGGTTTCTTTGCCGAGGTCGCCGTGGACGTCGGAGGACAACGGATACTTTCGATAATCACCCGGCAGGGCTGCGACGAGTTGGGGCTTAAGGTCGGGATGAAGGCGTATGCCCTCTTCAAGGCGACCGAGGTTATGATCAGCCGGCGTTAAAACCGCACCGTTCGTTAGAAATTTTCCAGATACACCAAAAACTTCTATTTCCGAAGATCAGTTAGATCTTCGGCAGGATAGATGTGTGCCGCGGCCACGACGACGGCGGCTATTTCGGTCGAAGGTCCGTGAATTATTAAAAAGGAAAATCACAAATAAATGGAAAATCTAAATGTACCTATAACAGTAGCTTACGGCGACGGCATCGGTCCGGAAATAATGGACGCCACGCTCAGTATCATCCAGGCCGCGGGTGCCCGCTTAGACATCGAAACGATCGCGATCGGCGAAAGCGTCTATCTATCGGGTAACACCTCCGGCATCGAGCGAGAGGCGTGGGACTCACTGCGGCGGACAAAGATCTTTTTGAAATCGCCCATCACGACGCCTCAGGGCGGCGGATTTAAATCACTTAATGTGACGGTTCGCAAGACGCTCGGCCTTTATGCGAATGTCCGGCCCTGCGTTTCCTATCATCCATTCGTGGATACAAAGCATCCCGTGATGGATATGGTGATCGTTCGTGAGAATGAAGAGGACCTCTACGCCGGTATCGAACACCGCCAAACGCGCGAAGTTTACCAATGCCTAAAGCTCATTACGCGTCCGGGATGCGAAAAGATCGTCCGGTATGCGTTTGAATATGCCCGGCAGAATAACCGTAAAAAAGTGTCATGTTTTACCAAGGACAACATTATGAAAATGACAGATGGATTGTTCCATCGGGTCTTCGACGAGATCGCGGCTGAATATCCGAAAATAGAGAATGAGCACTGGATCGTCGATATCGGTGCTGCAAAACTCGCCGATACGCCTGAAAAATTTGACGTCGTTGTAATGCCGAACCTTTACGGCGATATCCTCTCCGACGTCGCGGCCCAGATCGCGGGTTCGGTAGGCCTCGCAGGCTCAGCGAATATCGGCGAACACGTTGCCATGTTTGAGGCGATCCACGGTTCAGCTCCGGATATTGCCGGCCAGAACATTGCCAATCCCTCCGGACTTATACACGGTGCGATCATGATGCTCGCTCACATCGGACAGCGCGACGTTGCCGAAAAGGTACACAACGCGTGGCTCCGAACGATCGAGGAAGGTATTCACACACCCGACGTCTATAAGGAAGGTATCAGCACCGAGGCGGTCGGAACACGTGAGTTTGCGGCCGCGGTTATCGAGCGGCTTGGTCAACTACCGGAAAAACTGAAAGTGGCCGAATATCCCGAATCAGCCGAAACGATATCTACGGCCTACGTTCCGTCCACAAACCTTAGGACGATTCGCAAAGAGACTGTCGGTGTCGACATATTCCTTGAGTGGAGCGGCGGACTGCCGAGTGAACTTGGCGAGATACTGAAACGTGCGGACACGCAGGGCCTCCAGCTGCAGATGATCACAAATCGCGGCGTCAAAGTCTATCCCGAGGGAATGCCCGAGACCTTCTGCACCGATCATTGGCGTTGCCGCTTTCATTCCGTGAATAAGGGCACTCACGTCAGCACGGCTCAGATCGTGGAGTTGCTCACCCGGATCGACGCATTGGGGCTCGAGCTCATAAAACTCGAAAACCTTTGCACGTTCGACGGTGAGCTCGGATATTCGCTCGGCCAGGGCCAATAGGCCGGGAGATGTTCCACGTGCAAAAAGATCGCGGAATTCCGCAAATAGGGCATCCGGTGAACTCCAAACACTTCGAGGGGAGGCCGATCGACCATTTGATGATCGGATGCTCAGACTGTTCGACGACCGAACCGGATATCCTGGGCATCAAGATGAACAGGATAATGTCGCACAAGAACCTTGGGAATCTTGTTCATCTCTCGGACTTATCCAGCATCTCGGTGGTGGAGACGGCAGTTAACTTCCTAAAGGTGGAGAAAATTACTGTCTGTGGACACTACGATTGCGTTGCGATCGCGGCCGCACTTAACGATCGACCCGTCGGAGCAGCGGGAAACTGGCTTCGTATCATCGACCGGGTCGCCGAAAAATATCGACTCCACTTGGACGGTATCCGAGACACTTCACGGCGATTTACAAGGTTGTGTGAACTGAATGTTATCGAACAGGTGCACCGGCTGTGTTCATCGCCGTGCGTGATAGGAGCCTGGGAACGCGGACAATCTCTGACTGTCCGGGGATGGATCTTTGACGCGGAAGCAGGTGCAGCGAAAGATCTTGGCTTCAAAATTTCGTCGGTAACGGATATCGAGGATAGATTCGATGGGGCTCTGGCTCGGCTCGATCGAAAGCCGGGTCGCAGTTAAATTAACTCAACGGTCGCTCAGAAATGAGAGGTGTGTTTGGGAACAGGCGTTTGTGTAAACAATGATGACGCAGATAAGAGTATTAGATCTCTTTTATCTGCGTCATCTGTCGTTAATCTTGCTGCAGTTCTCGCCGCCCGCTGAGGCAAACGGTTATTTCGTTCAGTAAGCGGCTGCCCCGGCCTCGGCAACGGCGTGGTCTTGGTCGCCGCCTCCGCCTGATACGCCGATAGCTCCGACGACCTTGCCGTCCTTTTTGAGCGGAATTCCGCCCGCAAAGATCATTACCTTACCGCCGTTCGAAGCGTGGATACCGAAAAACTGATCGCCCGATTGACTGTGCTCGGCGAGGTCTTTGGTCGAAATATCGAAGGCTCGTGACGTCCAGGCCTTCTTGATCGAAATATCAATACTGCCCATCCACGCATTGTCCATTCGAACGAGTGCGACAAGATTGCCGCCCGCATCCGCCACCGCAATATTCATCGGCTGACCGATCTCAACTGCCTTTTTCTCAGCAGCCGCAATTATTCTTCGTGCATCTTCTAGTGTGATCATAGAACTCAATTATCCCTAAAATATTAATTATTATCATCCTATATTTTCATATTTGTTCAAATTTTGGAGGTGGAGGTGGAAGTTGAGAATTGACTGATTTCAATTGTCGGCGTTTTGGAAAGCCGACAACTGTCAGGACTCCAAATGCAGTTAGACAATAGAACGCGAAAACGGGCACGGTCGAGAAAAACACCCTAAACCAAAATGTATCAAGTATCGACGCCATTCCGAAATAGTGATGAAACTTGATCCAGGAATATAAATAAAAGGTGCCAAGTATTGGAGCCAAAATTGGGCCTGGAGCCGGTTCTCCATAAAGCTGCATATCGGCCGCGAAAGTACCGGGGAAAGTATATAAAAGCCCTGCGGCGATGAAGCCGTACGAAATCGGGAATATTAGGCCGAACAGAATAGAAATGATGACCCTTTTAATCACAGACAGTTTTCGTTTACGCGCCCGAAATTGAGATGACGATGTCTCGTTTCTCAAGCTCTGAAACGAACTTTTCCGGGTCGATCGCTTTCTCTTGCGGCGTTGCTCCTCGCGATAAAACATCACCGCGGGCCATCATTTGGGCGATTATGGAGGCGGGGAAGGCGGTGGTTCGCATCATCGCGCTCATTCCGGTGCTCTCGTCGAGTTTATCGACGATATCGTAGCGGAGTTTCCGTTGTGCGCCGTCTTTCGCACCAGCAAAGTCCAGCCGCACAAGCACGTAGTCCGGGCCATCGGCGGGAAGATGTTTTTGCAGGAGCTCGGCGAAAACCTTTCGCGGCGTTGTGCTGACAAAATCGGCGACGATCTCGTCGCTCGAGCAGAGGCCGAGGTCGATCATTGTCTTAAATTTATCGCAGTGCCCGGCGTAGCGGATTGTTTTATAGTCGAGTTCCCTAATCTTGCCGAGAAATGTATCGGGCAGTGTCGATGTGCCGCCGGACGTTTGAAAAGCCTCGAGCGGCGGAAAGCCGTCGAATGAGAGACTTTCGAGTTCAGTCATCGACTCGACCTCGACGATCTTGCCGTCGCGTATGACGCGCGCCGACTCGATGTATTCGTTGATCAGGCCTTCGACCGAAAAGACAAGTTGGTAATTTAGTGGCGGTTGCGCGTTCTGCGGCAGTCCGCCGACGCGAATGTGGATCTCGTCGACCGAGTCAAATCTCGCCGCACCGTGCATCGCAAGTATTGACACCATTCCGGGAGCCAGGCCGCAATCAGGAATGACATTGACGCCGGCGGCCTTGGCGGCCGCATCAAGAGCAAGCTGTTCGTCGACGATGTAGTTATTGCCGCCGAGATCGCAAAAGTTAGCTCCGGTGGCGATCGCCGCCCTCGAAAGCGAAACGTTGTACCAATAATTGACGCACGATATCACGGAGTCGTGGCCGGCCATCAAACGAGCGACGTCGGATTCGTTTGAGGCGTCGATGTGATGCGGCGTGACGCGTGCGGGATCGACCGCGTCGGCGACCGCGTCGGCCTTTTTCAGATCAAAATCGGCAACCGTGACGCTCTCGACGTCCGGCGAATTGTTTATTAGATCAAAAACGGCGCCGTGTCCCATTCGTCCGGCGCCGAGTATTAAGATTTTCATATCAGTTTAGTTCTACCACTCATCGAGCGGTTCAGGTTGCTCCGATGCGATGATCGCCCCGGCGACTTCCCACACCTTCTTTTTCCAGATCCGCATCCCGTCCGTGAGTTGTAATGCGACTTGCGGATGTGATGCGTTGCGCTCAAGCCTGATGACCTGAGCGGTCACCGAGACTTCGTCCTCGGGATTTTCGGTCACGGTCAGACTGACCTTACCGCCGACTAACGGTAGATTACGCGGAAGGTAGACCAGGGTGCCCTGCGGCCCGACATTTTCGGTCAGACCGTCCTGAGTGATCTCTTTGCCCTCCGAGTTTTTCCATCGGACACGAACCGGAAATGAGATCATATGGCGGCCGCCATAGCGTCTGTCATCCATAATTATTCCTCTAAGTCTCGAGCCTAGTTCACACCCCTTTCAGACTAGGAATATACGCGAAAACACTATAAAAAGTCTATCTAAAATAAAAAAAGTTAACAGACGTAAGCCCCTTGTATTTCAGCAATTGCATATAACATAAGGGCTTGCGGCTTTTTGGTCGGTAGACAATAGCTTACAAAAGCGCTATTCTCCAAATACGTTTCGATCCAAGTGATACGAGAACAGGTGGAAATACGTCCACCGAAACAGTCTTCGTTAAAAGCGAATAGTGGCTGATGACCCAAATCTCAGACACTATTTTTGCGTTTAAGCGGAGTCGCTAAATTTGGAGAACACTGAATGAAGAATCTCTTTAGAGGAGGCGCGGTTCTGTTGCTACTTAGTTTGTTCGTAGTATTTATCTACGCACAAACGTCGCCGGAATCAACACTCGCCAATGCGAATGTTTTGCAGCCTACAATTAAAAGTACAATTTCAATTGATAATAATTTAATTTTAGAAGATCAGATAATTAATCAGCAGTCATTTAATCAGCAGGACGATAGAAAAAAATTAGTTAAAAAGACCGTATCGGTCACCGCAGCAGGTGCGGGAGCAAGTAAGGGAGCATTTTCCGCTACGGCTTATTGCCTGCAGGGAAAAACAGCAATGGGTCACGGCGTTCGTCGAGGTATCATTGCTGCGGACCCGAGATTTTTGAAACTTGGATCGCGTGTCACTATCAGTGCAGGCCCCTGGAGCGGAACGTACCTCGTTTCCGACACCGGCGGTGCGATCAAGGGCAAAAAGATCGATATCTGGGTACCCAGTTGCTCTGAGGCTCGAAAGTTCGGACGCCGTGGCGTCGAGATCTTTTCGGCTCAGTAGTATTTACTCAATTCAATACATTAACGCCCCGATCGATCGGGGCGTTTTTGCTTTTTTGGCGTGTCGCCGCGGTCATCTGATCTGGGGCTTGTAACTGGCGGCGTGGACACTCTCGCGTCGCGGAAAGTGTAGGGTGGTGCCGACGATCCCGATAGCCGAAAAAACAAAGAAATATTGATACCCGAATACGGCCCCGAGTATCAGGCCAAATAACGAGGCAGACTCGGTAAGTGCACACCCGATGATCATCGCGGTCTGAACCAGACCGACATTTTGCTCCGCCACGGCTTGGGCAAGATACTTTTTACGAAGGCCGATGGACACCAGGATATTTGTGATCGAGATAAACCCAAGTGCCGCGACGATAGCCGCGTTGTCACCAAGCAACGGTTGCATAAAGTCGAATCTGAAAAGTTCAGGCTTGGTGAAATAAAGGATTACGACAAACAGAAATTGCGAGACGAACAAGGACAACCATATTATCAGCGATGTTGTATATAACTGTTCGGGATTCGGTTTATTATCTTCCATTCTATTCAACGGTATCGGGCTTTATTTCCAACATTGCCGTGCTATTCCGTCGCATCCAATTCCTCTTCTAAAAGCTGCCGCTCGTAGAGGTCAGCGTATTCGCCGCCGAGGACGAGGAGTTGATCGTGGGTGCCGCGCTCGATGATCCGGCCGTGATCGAGGACACAGATCAGGTCGGCATCGCGAATGGTGGAAACGCGGTGCGAGACGATCAGCGTGGTCCGGCCCGTCCGGACTTTGCGCAAGTTGTGCAATATCGTTTCTTCGGTGTAGGTATCGACCGCCGAGAGCGAGTCATCGAGTATCAATATCCTTGGTTCGCGCATTACGGCACGGGCAATGGCGGTTCGCTGTTTTTGCCCGCCCGAGAGCGTTATACCGCGTTCGCCGACAAGTTGCTCATAGCCGCCCGGAAATTCAGATATATCGTCGGCGAGACCCGCAATGCGGGCAGCGTCTTCGACGGTCATCGAACCGCTTCGCTTCTCTCGCTCCTCGTCGATCCCAAATGCGATGTTGGCGGCAAGTGTGTCGCTGAACAGAAATGTTTCCTGTGGGACAAATCCGATCGATCGGCGAAGTTGGGCGAGCGGATAATCGCGGACCGGAATACCGTCGACAAGTACGCTGCCATCCGGGGCGTCCATCAGGCGTGGGATCAGGCTGACAAGTGTCGATTTGCCGCTGCCGGTCCGGCCGACGAGAGCGATCGTCTTACCGGACTCGATCTGGAGGTCGATATTCTGCAGCACCGGTTTTCCGTTGTAAGCAAAGTTCAGATCGCGAAATTCGATAGTGCCGCGGATCTTAGGGCGTTCGGTGACGCCGTCCTGATCCTCGATCGCGGTTTCGGCCTCGAGTATCTCGTTGAATCGCTTGAGGCTGGCAGTGCCGCGTTGGTACAGATTGACCACGTACCCAAGGGCGATGAGGTACCAGATCATCCGCTGCAGATACAGCATCAGGGCCGTAAAATCGCCCGCCGTTATCTCGCCGCTGACGGCCATCGGCACGCCGACCGCAACGATGATCACAAAGCCCAATCCGATGAAAAAGAACAGCAGCGGACGCATTGCTGCCGAATAGTTTACGAGCTGTAGATTGCGGGTAGCATATTCGCGGTTGAGTTCCTGAAATTTTTCGATCTCGGCGTCTTCCTGTGCGTAGGCCCGAACGACTCGGACGCCGGTCAGATTTTCCTGTGCGCGTGCCGTAATGTCGGAGAAAAAGCCTTGTATCTTTTCGAACCGCCGATGGATCTGATCGCCGAGAAACTTGACCGTTAAGCTCACGAGCGGCATTGGGATCAGCAGCAGCAGCGTCAGCTTGACCGAAATATTGAGCATTATCGGCAGAGAGATCGCCAGGGCGAATATCGCCTGAAAACTGTACAGGATCATCGGCCCGACCATCTGCCGGACCGCCGACAGATCGTTGGTCGCACGTGCCATCAGGTCGCCGACACGGTTGTTTTGAAAATACTCGAGCGGCTGACCGACCAGAGATGCGTAAAAATCGCGCCGCATATCAAATTCGATATGCCTCGATGTATTGATCAGCACGCGCCTCTGCAGAAATAGAAAAATACCACTCGCGAGATTGATGCCCAATATCACCAGCGGATAGAAAATGATCTTTTCACGCGTCACGCCGGCCCTTAGGTCATCGATCGCCTGCCCGACCATATACGGGACAAACAGCCCAAACGACATTGAGCACAAAATGAAAAAGATCCCTGCCAGGATCATCCATTTGTACGGCTTGAAGTAGCGGGCAAATTTACGAAGTTGGTCCATTCGATAGTGAATCGTGAGTCAAGGTCACGTTTGTCGATCGACTACAAACGCGTGTATGTCGAAACGGCCGTCGCGATGTGCTTACCGTGCTCATTGACAACGTCGGCCGAGACGGTGAATATCCTTTTGCCGGCCCTTACGACCTTGGCGGTGCAGGTAAATGTGCCGGTGATATGCGGCCGCAGATAGTGGATCGTCAGGTCGATCGTCGCGGTCGCCTCGGCAATGCTGAGCCGCGTCCGTACGGCAAATGCCATCGCCGTATCGATCAGCGTCGCAGTGACGCCGCCGTGCAGTACGCCGCTTGGCTGCCGCAGGTCGTCGCGCATCTCTATACTGATCACCGCAACGTCGCGTTGCAGATCGACCAGCCTCATACCTATGAGTTTTGAAAACGACAGGCTGTGCAGAGCATTTTCGGCAAATGCGCGCATCTCCGGAGTTATCTCAGTAAGTTGGACATTGTCACTCATACTCTACGGTGCTGCTATCAGAATTTTCTTCATATCCTGGATCGGAATTTCCTTGAAATCTTTTGGTATCGCCAGCAGTGTCTCATCGGGCTCAAGCTTAAAGTTAACTAGCTGCACGGTGATGTCCGCCGGACCGGTTCCGGGCGTAGTCTTGAAGATCTCCATCTTGACCGGAATACCGGCCTTTTCGTCAAAACTGACGATCGAGACAAGGTTCTTGCCCGCCTCGCCCCATTTGCGGTATTTGGTCACGCCGCCCTCCGTATCGAGCTTTTCAAATACGGCGTTAGTGCGGCTGTTGATCATACCGTGGGTTATGTCCTCGACCATCTGCGCCCGCTCCTCATAGCCGTGTCCGGATTGGTATTCTGCAAAGCTTTTTGACGCGATCGAGAGGACATAGTCCTTGTCGGTACGGATGGTTGTCACCTGTTTCGGCTCGCCAAAGGCGGTATCGACACGCCATTTACCGCCGTTGCGAACGACCATAAAGTTCTCAACAACGGCACCGCTCGTGACGACTATCTCGGTCTGATATTTTTCGGGTTCAGCGTTTGCGTAGGGCGGTTCTGCCTTTTGTGCATCGGCGGGCGGACCGGAATCGATATCAGCAGGCTTGTTGCCGCCGCAACCTTGAAAAACAACGACCGAAAACGTAAGAATGAGGAGAATTTTTGGTAGATTTGACAATTGCATTAGAGTATTTAAATTCTAACATAACGAAACCAATGGACAAGGACGACACCAACCTAAGGCGGCTGCAGGCAAAGTTCGTACTCGGTGCGGCGGCGATCGCGCCGATATCGCCATTTTTATTTATGCAGGGGTCGATCACGCGGTGGAAGGTCGGTGTGCTGCCTGCCGCCGCCGGACCGCTGACCGGCATCGCAGGCGAAGGCGATGATCCGGCGAGGCTCTATGTCATTGGCGAATCGACGGTCGCCGGCCTTGGTGCCCGCACACACGAACTCGCACTTGCCGGACGCTTCGCCAAGCACCTTAGCGATCATATTAAACGCCCCGTCGAATGGGACGTACTCGGCAAAAACGGCGTGACCGCCCGCCGCACGATCGACGAACTCGTGCCGCATATGCCCGACAAGCAGTTCGATTATATTCTGCTCGGAATCGGCGGTAACGACGTGATGAGGCTCTCTAGCCCACGCCGTTGGCGCGAGGATATGACCGAACTCATCGGCATTATGCGGCGTAAGCACCCGGACGCCGTCATCTTTATCTCCAATTGCCCGATGATCAAGTACACCCACGCGATACCGCCGCCGTCCAAGCAGCTTTTATGGCAGCTATCGCAAATGCACGACGCCAATATCAAGGAATTTACCCGCGATATGGAGCGCGTTTTCTATTATCCGCAACCGGTCGAAGTCAGACTCGATGGATTCTTCGCCGATGGCATTCATCCATCTGAACAGGGTTATAACGATTGGTCCGCGGCGATGATCAAGTTTTTCACCGAAAATTACGAATGGTAGACGCGGACACACTTCGGCAGTTGATCGACGGCCATTTCGAATGGCTTCTGGTCCGCGAAGGCGGCCGTTCGTTTCCGTTGAATTGCGATGAGCTGGATGTCGATGCACGGGATGGCAAAGCTCTCTTTGGGTTTCCGGATGATGCGGGTTTTCACTCTTGGCGGTTGAATGGTTTCCGGCCGGACGGTCACGAGATCGAGCTTGATGTTGCCGGAGCATTTGGCAAAAACCGCGAGACTGTCAGGCTGATACCACGCACAGCGGCCTCGGAACTGACCGCCGAGATCGAACTCGCCCGTTTGCAAAGGGCCAATGAGTTTGGCCGTCTGATAGCTGATAGTTGCCACGGCACAAGGCTCGAACGCGTCGCTCTTAACGCGTATAACGGCCGCATCGCCCAGATCACATTTGTCCGCGATGGCAAACACATTGCCGCGATCGCTGACGTCACCGATAAATTAACCGCTGAAACGATGTCCGCCGCCGCGATGCTCTGGTTTGAAAAACTCGGTGCGCGAAAAAAGAAACCTGTCCTCGATATCTGGATTATTGCCGAACGCCGAGGGGCGCGCAATCTGCAAAAACTACACGCCCTTTTCACAGCACGCTGGAAGAGTGTGATATCGATCGTCGAAGTCTCGCGAAAGGTTGATCCGCCCTTGCTTGTCGAACTGCCCAAACGAAATATCCGCGATCTTTGGCGCGAAAGATCCCGAAAATTAACCCTTCCCGCTAACCCGCAACCGAGCGAAACGGCCGCCGCGATCATCGCTCTGTCGCCCGCCAATATCGATATAGTCTATTCGAAACAGGGCGAAACACTACGATTTTACGGGTTACCGTTTGCCCGGGTGAGGACGATCCTCGGACGCGAACGGACGTGGTTCGGCATCCGCAAAGATCGCCGCATCCTGACATTTGAAAATGCCGACCAGCTTGCGGGACTCGTCGCCGAACTCGAACTCCATCGTTCGCCTGACCCGCCGAACCGCCGCCACGAACTCTATCGTGCCGCTCCCGAGGCGTGGCTCGAATCCATACTTCGCCGCAATATCAAGCTACTTGACGATAATCTGATACTTGCTCCGATCTACAATCAGTTTCGCTCGTCCAACGACAAGATCGACCTGCTCGCCTTACGCAAGGACGGTCGTCTCGTCATTATCGAGCTCAAGACCAAGCCCGATCGTGAGATGATATTTCAAGCCGCCGATTACTGGCGCAAGATCGAACTTCAACGACGCCGTGGCATCCTGGCCGAGGCTGATCTCTTCGGCGGACGGGAGATCCTGGATAAACCGGCTCTCGTTTATGTCGCTGCTCCGGCATTGAGTTTTCATCGCGATCTTGATCTTTTTGCCGCGGCGATTGACCCCGAGATCGAGATCTGGCGGTTCGAACTACACGAGAAATGGCGTGGTGCCGTAAAGGTCGTGGGCCGCCGTTCTCATTCGGAAAGTCATTGATTTCCGCCTCGATCAATGTTAAGTTTGCGATAGGATTCGTCAACATTCAGGAGTTTATTATGGGTTTACACAGCATTCGTGCGTCGTTCGCATCGTTACAGGTTTGTCTGCTCGTCCTCTCACTTGCGGCGGCACTTCCCGCCCAGACACGGACTCCCAAAACCGTCTTTTCAAATAACACGAGCGTCACGATCAACGCCGTTCCGTCGCTGACGGCACCGACGGCCGCCAGCGTGTACCCTTCTCAGATCACGGTAGGCTCTATGACCGGAACGATAACGCGCGTCGCCGTGACTCTCAATGGTGTCAGCCATCAACGGGTGAATGACCTGGATTTTCTACTCGTTGGGCCGACCGGTGCGAAGTACATTTTCTTGTCAGATGTGGGTGCATCGCTCAATGTCGATGATCGTGTCTGGACTATTGCGGATGACGCAGCCAATACATTGCCACTCGATGCGCAGACCGGCAACTATAAGCCGACCAGCGGCGATGCCGTTGCAGACACGTTCCCCTCGCCCGCTCCTGCCGGGCCGTACAGCCAGCCGAACGCATCGACCTTTGCCTCAGTCTTTAACGGCACCGACCCGAACGGCAACTGGACGCTATACGTCGCCGACGACGCCATTTTCTCTGCCGGCAGCATCAACTCCGGTTGGTCGCTGTCGATCACTACCGATGGGGCACCGGCGTCATTTGCAAACAGCTCATTTATCGGTATTTATGATCAAAATCGACCGGCAACGCCGTACGGAACCCCGATCACCGTTGCCGGACAGGTCGGAGCGATTACCGATATCAATGTGACGCTGAACGGTTTGACCCTTACAAATCCGCAGTCGTCAAGATTTCTGCTCGTCAGCCCGAATGGCCGCAGCCTCGTGCTGATGTCCGGAGCCGGGTCGAGTGCGGCCGTTAACAACGCAAATGTCACCTTCGATGATTCGGCATCGGGGCAAGTCACGATCCCGATCCTCACCGGCAGTTATCGGCCGACCGACAATTCTGGCGGTTCTCATTATTTCCCGGGCCCGGCACCACTGGCACCCTATTATGCCAACAATAGCGGATTGAACATTTTTAACAATTTCAGCCCAAACGGTGAATGGCGGCTATTCATAATGTCCAATTCGACCAGTACATCCGGCACGATCACCGGTGGCTGGAGCATCGACATTACGACGGGCCCGCCACCAACGCTACCGCCTGCGAGTTGTTCGGCGGCGTCGTTTGCTCCGACCAGTTTCCCTGTCGGCATCAATCCGACCAACGTCGCCGTCGCTGACTATAACAACGACGGCAAAGCGGATCTGGCGGTAACCAATCAGGTATCTAATGACGTTTCGATCCTGCTCGGCAACGGCGACGGCACGATGCAGGCGCAGACGCTCCTCAGTGCCGGATCAGGGCCGTACGCGATCGTCGCCGGTAAGTTTAACGCAGACAATAATTTTGACCTCGCCGTCACTAATTCGGGATCAAACACCGTTGCGATCTATCTCGGCAACGGAAACGGGACCTTTGGGGCACCGTTGAGCTTTTTTGTGGGTGCAAGCCCGCTCTCGATCGCCTCGGCCGACTTTAACAACGATTCGAAACAAGACCTCGTTGTTGCCAACTTCGGCAGCTTTTTCTCCGGCACTGTCTCAATTTTGCTGGGAACCGGCACAGGCTCATTTACACCCGGCACCTCGATCCGCACTCGTACGCAACCGTCATTTGTCACGACCGGCAATCTTAACGCGGACGGCAATAAGGACGTGATCGTCGCCAATTTTGGCTCGGACAGCGTCTCGACCTTTTTCGGCAATGGAAACGGTACATTTGTACTCAATCAGAACATCCCGACCGGCACAGGCCCGGTCGCCATCGAACTCGCCGATCTGGGCGGTGACGGTATCGCGGACCTGATCGTCGCAAATTACAACAACGACAGTATCTCGAGTTGCAACGGCAACATTAACGGTTCGTTTACAAACTGCTCGAACAATAATCCGGCCGGCGGATCGAATCCGATCTCGATCGCGGCGGCGGATTTCTTAAACAGCGGGATCAAAACATATGCGACCGCGATGAGCGGGACGAATATTGTCCGTGTTTCATCAAGTAACGTTACTGTGGGCGAAAATCCGAATGCCGTCCGCGTCGCCGATTTTAATACTGATGGCAAGCCCGATATCGTGTCTGTTAATTTTGGGTCGAATGACGTTTCGATAATGCTCAACAGTTGTCAGGTGGCCAAGGGCAACTATTTTGATTTCAGCGGCGATCGCCGGACCGACTTTGCCGTCTATCGATCCAGCAATTCGAATTGGTATGTTTCGTCGCTAAGCTCTACTACTGCGTGGCTAAGGTTTGCACGGCCGACCGACACTCTCGTGCCGGCGGACTATGACGGCGACCGTTTCACTGATTTTGCATTCTATCGGCCCGAAAACGGCCTGTGGTTTGTTGTCGACCGTGCTAACCGGCCGATCTATTTTGCCCAATTCGGCTTGGCAAGCGACATACCCGTGCCCGCCGATTATGACGGCGACGGCAAGGCCGACCTCGCGGTTTGGCGGCCGAGCGACGGCAATTGGTACATTCGGCAGAGCTCGGATAATGCCCTCAGCGTTCGCACTCTCGGTTCAAACGGCGACGTCCCGGTTGCAGCTGATTTTGACGGCGACGGCAAGGACGACACGGCAATATTCCGGGCATCCACGGGCGTTTGGTATATCTGGCGCAGTTCGGATAGCCAGATCTATATCCGCCAATTTGGTATGGCGGGCGATAAGTCGGTGGCTGGCGACTACGATGGTGACGGTAAGGCCGACATCGCGGTCTTCCGTCCGTCAACGGGCGTTTGGTACGTTTTGAAAAGTTCTAATGACGATTTTCTGGCCGTCGCGTGGGGCAGTAGCGGCGATCTGCCGGTAGTCGGCGACTACGAAGGCGACGGACGATTTGATTTTGCCGTTTGGCGCCAGTCCGACGCCACCTGGTACGTCCGCAAAAGCTCGGACGGCGGCGGTATTTATTTTAATTGGGGACTGGCGGGAGATGTGCCGTTGCCGAATGCCTACGTTCGATAGCGCATTCAACCAACGGTATCGGAAACAAATTTATAGCCGATCCCGCGAACGGTCTGGACTATCTTTGGGTCGTTGGGTTGATCCTCGAGATGCTTACGCAGACGGACGATAAAATTATCGATCGCACGCGTATCGGTATCCTCTTGTAACTGCCAAACCTCTTCGAGTATCACCTTGCGCGATACGGCACGGCCTTCGTGTTCGATCAGATAACGGAGCAGCTTGGCCTCCATCAGAGTGATCCGGACGAGTTCGTCGCCGTGGCGGAGTTCGAGATTTCCGAGATCGATCGTACGGCCGTTGACCTTGATAATCGACTCAGACGGCTTTGAGCGGCCCGAGTTTTCGAGCCATTGGCGTCGACGTAGGAGGCCGTTCAACCTTGCCAAAAAGATCTCCAGATCAAATGGTTTTGCCAGATAATCGTCCGTTCCGGCCTCAAATCCGATAAGTACGTCCTCAGGACGTCCACGAGCCGTCAACATCAGTATCGGTGTGTAATCAGAACGCTCACGCATCGTGCGGGCGACGTCAAAACCGTCCACCTTGGGCAGCATTACATCCAGCACGACCGCATCGAACTTCGCGGCCGCCAACCGCTCAAGTGCGATCTCGCCGTCCGCTGCGACCTCTGCCACAAAGCCCTCCGCCTCAAGGTTAAACCGCAGGCCGTCGGCCAGATGTTGTTCGTCCTCAACGATCAGTATTTTCTGCACAATGTTGACCCCACGCTTAGACTTTCTACATCTTATCAGGATGCTGCTCTAAAGACGGGTCTGTTAGTGGACTTTATCACCAAGTATCTCCGCAACGGCCTTTTGCCGATAGTCAAAGATGTAGTCGAGCTCTTTTCGAATAAAGAAATGGATGATGTCGCCCAACGGTTCGAGCGGCAGGCGGTAGCGCACTTCGTCGTGGATAAGGGTTTCATTCGGCGAGATCTCAGTGAAAGTGTGGGTGTGTATCCATTGCGTGTACGGACCTTTTAACTGTTGGTCGACAAACCGGAATGGCGGTTCCCAGGTCGATATCTCGGTTCGCCATTTTATTGGTATTCCGCGCATCCGCAGTTGGTAATCGATCAGCGCACCGCTTTCGATATTGATCGGCTGCGGAGTAATTATCTGAAATTTGAGTTCGGGCGGCGTTATCCGCTCAAGGTTTCCAGCGTCCGCAAAAAAACCGAATGCCTCGGGCCTCGGCAGGGCAAGTGTGATCTCACGCAACAAGATGTGTTCGGCCATAGCTTTTCCTCGACATTATAGCTTTTTGTCGAACGATGTGATTCGTTCACTCGTCTGATTTGGATGCCGGGGTGATTCAAATTTGTGACATTGGTCATATTCTAACGCTTCGCGGGTCGTTAAAATTCGAATAGCACTCTATATTTGACCTATGGCAAAACCTAATAAAAATCCAAAATTCGTATATTTCTTTGGCGGCGGCAAAGCAGAAGGCAATGAATCGATGAAAAACCTTCTGGGCGGAAAGGGTGCGAATCTGGCCGAAATGGCCGGCCACCGCGAACTCCAACTCCCGGTTCCGCCGGGATTTACCGTCACGACCGAGGTTTGCACCTACTTTTACGAAAACCGTAAAAAGTATCCCAAGTCACTCAAGGCTGAGGCTGACGAGGCCTTGCGCAAAATGGAAAAGCTCGCCGGACGTAAGTTTGGCGACGCGAGCGACCCCCTGCTCGTCTCGGTCCGCTCGGGCGCCCGTCGTTCGATGCCCGGGATGATGGAGACCGTGCTTAACATCGGCTTGACTGAGCATACCATCGGCGGCCTCATCGCCCAGGGCGGCGACGAGCGCTTCGCCTACGACGCATACCGCCGTTTGATCATGATGTATGCCGATGTGGTTATGGAAAAGGCGGCCGGCGTCGAGCCGAAGGGCGGTAAAGGCATCCGCAAGCTACTCGACGAAAAGCTGGAAAGCGTCAAGCATCAAAATGGCTATCAGTTTGACACCGATCTGACCGGCGATGACCTTAAGAAATTGGTCGCCGACTACAAAAAGACGATCAAAAAGGTTCTCGGGTCAGAGTTTCCCGATGACCCGGAACAACAGCTTTGGGGCGGCATCAGTGCTGTTTTCAGCAGTTGGAACGGCAAACGGGCGATCGAATACCGCCGCATCGAAAATATCCCAGACGAATGGGGCACGGCCGTTAACATTCAGGCGATGGTCTTCGGCAATATGGGCTCAGATTGCTGCACAGGCGTTGCATTTACCCGCGATCCTGGGTCGGGTGAGAACAAATTTTACGGCGAATATCTCGTCAACGCTCAGGGTGAGGACGTCGTCGCCGGCATCCGGACGCCCGCTCCCGTAAACGAATACTCCAAGAACGATCAGTCGCGTAAATTCACGACTCTCGAAAAGTTGATGCCCGGCCTCTACAAAGAACTCTTTGAATACCAGAAGCGCCTGGAGCGGCACTACAAGGATATGCAGGACATCGAGTTTACGATCGAGCGCGGAAAACTGTATATGCTGCAGTGTCGTGTCGGCAAGCGAAACGGCGTCGCGGCGGTTCGAATGGCGGCGGAAATGTATGCCGAGAAACTGATCGATATCAATACCGCCGTGATGCGCGTCGGCCCCAATCAACTTGTCGAACTTTTGCTGCCGATGCTCGACCCCAAAGCTGAGCTTGTCACCAAACCGATCGCCAAGGGATTGCCCGCCGGTCCCGGCGGTGCTCTCGGCCGCGTTGTTTTCTCATCTGCTGACGCCGTCATTTGGGCTCAAAAGGGCGAAAAGGTGATCCTCGTTCGCGAAGAGACCTCGCCTGAGGATGTCGATGGAATGCACAAGTCGCAGGCGATCCTCACCACCAAGGGTGGAATGACATCGCACGCTGCTCTGGTCGCTCGCGGTTGGGGCAAATGCTGTATCGTCGGTTGCGGCGATATCGAGATCAATCGAGAGTCCGCCACATTCAAGACCCACGACGGCACCGTCATTCGCGAGGGCGACTGGCTCAGCCTCAATGGCACCAAGGGACTGGTTTACGAGGGCATAATGCCGCTCGTCGCCATCGACCTCGACAAAAACCGATCGTACACACAGCTAATGAAGCTCGTGGACAAGGTCAAGGTACTTGGGGTTCGGGCCAATGCCGAAACGCCCGAGGATGCCAAGCAGGCGATGAAATTCGGAGCCGAGGGCATAGGACTTTTCCGCACAGAACATATGTTCTACGGTGAGGGCGGCGAGGAACCGCTGTTCCACTTGCGGCGAATGATCGTCGCAAAGGAAGAGAAAGAACGCCGTGCAGCTCTCAATCAGCTCGCGAAATACGTCAAAAAGGACATCAAGGATACGCTCAAGGTGATGAAGGGCTTGCCGGTCACGATCCGACTGCTTGACCCGCCGCTGCACGAATTTGTCCCGCACGATAAAGCCAAGCTACAGGAACTCAGCAAGGTACTCGGCATCAGTATGAGCGTACTTAAACGCCGCGTGATCGCCCTGCACGAAAACAATCCGATGCTCGGTCATCGCGGCGTCCGTCTCGGCATTAGCTATCCGGAGATAACCGAGATGCAGGTCCGAGCCATATTTGAGGCGGCTGCCGAACTGATCAAAGCGGGCCAAAAAGCTCTGCCCGAGATAATGATCCCGGTCACCTGCACCTTTAATGAGCTCTCACACCAAAAGCTGATCGTGGACCGCGTGTATAAAGAAGTTTGCGAAAAGCTGAAGATCAAGAAGATACCCTATCTATACGGTACGATGATCGAAACGCCAAGGGCCGCGATCCGCGCCGGACTTATGGCAAAGGTGGCTGACTTTTTCAGCTACGGCACTAATGATCTAACGCAGATGAGTTTCGGCTTTAGCCGGGACGATATCGGCGGATTTCTGCCGAAATATCTCGATCTCGGCATTCTGCCGTACGATCCTTTCCAGACGATCGACACCGATGGCATCGGCGAATTGATCCGGATGGGCATCGATCGCGGGCGTGAAGAAAAGCCAAATCTAAAGGTCGGCATCTGCGGCGAGCACGGCGGCGATCCGGACAGCGTAATGTTCTGTCACAAACTTGGTATGAACTACGTCAGTTGTTCACCATTCCGTGTACCGATCGCCCGTTTGGCGGCAGCCCAGGCAGCGATCACGTTGTAGGTCGTCGGTCGTGAGAGCCGTCTAAAATATGTTTTCCTCGTCCTTTTGCGGAAATAGTCGCAGGATGCTGTAGGTCAAAAATCCGACCGGCCCGAGCGTAAACGTCAGCACTAGACAGGGTATCACCCAAAGGTGTGAGACGTTGCGCTCGTGCGCGTCCTTGACCTCCCAGGCTCCGACAAAAAGGTCAAAGGCGAGATAATGTATCCAACCGGCGAGCACGGCCCACTCGTTTGAAAATAGCTTCATCACGTCGGCCAGCGAGCCAAATCCGCCCTCGGCCTTTCCGAAATAAAGCACCATTATGATGGTGTATGCGACCGCGAGCAGCAGCGGGATCCCGCCTGACAGCACGATCATCCGCGTGTATTTCCAACGCGGCATAATGGCGATGAGCAGCCAACCGGCTACCGCGATGAGATTGACTGTGGTAAAGATCGATTCAGGTGACATTATTTAACTAGTTTACTATCAGGTCTAAGAAAACGCTGTGCTTATCTCAATTGCCGTCGGCACGCGTCTCGATACGGTCCTGCAGTTCACGCGGCAGTGTGCGGAAAAGATCAATGCCTGCATTTTCCTCGATCGCACGGACGGTTGTACGGTATTTTTGCCAATGGTCATTCTCAATACCATCGATATTGGGCATATCGACAGCGATAACGCGAGTGATATTTGTGATCGTGTCGATAATTTGTCCTCGCGGATAAACGACTATCACCTTCCAGCAATTGGTCGGTGCGATCAGTTTGCCCTTGATCCGCTGTTGCTCGCCATACACACCCGAGATCGTGTACAGCTCACTGCCGTTTCGCACCAATCCGCGGGCGTATGACTCAAGTTCGTTCCACGCAAATTGATTGAGGTCGCCGGCCTGCGGCACGATATTTGTGAGGTAGAACGTCTCCGCATTTTGCTCACGACTGCCAAACCGGTCAGCACTCGGCAGAAGATGGCCACGGTCGTAACCGCTACCCGAATAGTCGTAGTAGCCGATACGGCGAAACCCTTTCGGCAATGCCGGGTCCGGCTCAAACATCGGCCGGGAGATCGAGTCGCCGAGGTCACCAGGCCGCGTTCGCCACGCGACCCAATTGGCAGTTCCGCGGCTATCGTTATACGAGGTCACCACCGATCCGCGCACGATCAGGTAATTTTCCTTGTTTGCCGGATCCGGGGTTGCACCCGACGGATTGCCGAATGGCAGCAGATCGATCTTTGGCGTCGACGACGCTATCGGAGCAGTCGGTGGGGTTTCGGTTGCCGGTCGCTGATACACATAGCCGCATCCGGCGGCGGTCATCCACGTGAGCGACAACGCCAAAACTAATGAAATTCGACAGAGAAACGTCATCCGGCTTTCCTGTCTGAGAGTTTAGCAAAGTTGCCGGATAAGCACATTCGCGACATTTACGGTAAAATGAAAGTCTGTGACCGAAAAGATACACATTACAGGCCTAAAGCCCGCTGAGCTCGTCGATCTGGCGGCAAATTTCGGCGAGCCGCGATACCGAGCCAATCAGATATTCAAGGCCATCCACGAGCGGCGCTTGCGTTCATTCGATGAGGTCACCGATCTGCCCAAAAAACTCCGCGAAAAGCTCGACGCGATCGCCGACATCTCGCGCCTGACCGTGACGGCTAAGTACGTTTCAGTGGACGGCACTCGGCGGTATCTGCTTAAAACACCCGACGGTTATCCGGTCGAAACCGTCTTTATCCCGACTGAGAATCGCGACACCATCTGCTTTTCGTCGCAATCGGGCTGCCCGCTCAAATGTGATTTCTGCCTGACGGCAAAGCTCGGCCTGCTGCGTAATCTGACCGTCGGCGAGATCGTCGAACAGATCATCATCGTCCTCAACGACGTTTACGGCGTCGGCGGCGAGACCCCGCACGGCACCAATCTGGTCGGAATGGGCGCCGGCGAACCTTTTCTCAACTTCGAAAATCTCATCGCCGCACTTGAGATAATGGCCGACGAAAACGGCCTGTTCATCGTGCCCAATCGCGTGACGATATCCACGGCCGGGATCGTGCCGAAGATACACGAGTTTGCGGCGCTTGAAAACCGGCCGCATCTGGCGATCTCGCTCTCATCGGCCCGCGACGAGCTTCGCGATAAGCTGATGCCGATCAACAAACGATGGAACCTCGACGAACTGATGTCGGCGGCCAAGGAGTTTGAAGGCTCGCTTCGCCGCGGCGAACGGTTCACCTTCGAATACGTTATGCTCGGCGGGGTCAATGATTCGGCGGCCGACGCCTATGAGCTTGCCCGCCTGCTTGATCGCTATCAACTGTCAAGGGTCAAGATCAATCTGATCCCGCATAACGGAGCCGAGCAACTCGATTACAAAACATCGACGCCCGAGAGTGTCGATCGATTTAAGAGCGTTTTAGAATCTCGCGGCATATCGGCATACGTTCGGCAGCCTCGCGGTCGAGATATTTACGCCGCTTGCGGCCAGCTTGCGGCGATGGACGAACAACCTGGAAAGGTCGAAAATGGTAAGGTCGAGACCGTCGGAGCCGAATAGTTCGGGTTCGCACTTTACCGCACATTATATATGGAACTGCTGATCCCCGGACTTATTCTCGTTGCCCTTATGGTCTATGCATCGACCCGGATCAAACGCGTCGCGGCTGAGGCGTTTGAGGCTGAGACGGTCGAGACAGAGTGGTTTTCGATCGAAAAGCCCGAGGGATTTCTAAATGTTATCGGTCCGCCGGACGGACTCGAATTCAAGTCATACTCCAAAGATTTCGGCGCCGGTGAGGCCGCCGAGTTTAAGGCCGCGAGGCTCGAGGCCCGCGTTTATCGCAAACGCAATTTGAAATACGCGGTCGGAGCTCTTCGCGAGGCGGTCAAGGTCATATCCGAAACGCCCGAGGTGATCGACGGCCGCAAGTACGTGCTGCTCGAGGCCGAGGTGGTCGAAAAGGGCATCGGATTTCGCGAGATCTACAAACTTGCCGAAAAGGACGGCAACGTGGTCGAATTAAAGGCGACGTCACTCGAATCGATCGACGAGGCTCTCCTCGGCAAACTCGATCTGATGATCACGTCATTCGTCGTAAAATAGTTATATCAAGCATTAAGATATGAGAATCAAAAACCTTAGTTTTGCGTTATTACTGTCGGCGGCCGCGGCCGTCTTTGCTCAGACCAATGCCCAGTCGGTCAGCGGATCGATCGCGGGCGGTGCTGTCACTCGCGGCAAGTCGGCCCGTGCGACGGTCGTGCTCAGCATTCCGGGCGGATTGCACGTCAACTCGAACCGGCCGAACAGCGAATATGCGGTTGCGACCGTGGTCCGTGCGACATCGCCGGGAGCAAAGATCGGGCCAATCAGTTACCCTCGCGGCAAGAATCGCAAATTTGCGTTTTCTGAAAATACGATCAACGTCTACGACGGCCGCACCTCGTTTGGCTTTAACGTAACGGTTCCGGCGACATTTCGCGGCGACCGCATCTCGGTGCGGGTGACGGTCAAGTATCAGGCGTGTACCGATGAGGTCTGCTATTCGCCCAAGTCCAAAGAAGTTACGCTGACGGCCAAGGTCAAATAGTCGAGCTATCGCCGACCGATAACTGAGAGGAGACGACCGGTTTTGCCGTTCGTCTTTTTCTCTTTTCGGTATGAGAAAAACAGATCGAGCCGCTCCATCGTGCAATATGGTGCAGTGTGGATATTGCTACTGCTGAGCCCCGAGGCGATCAGTTGGTCGCGATTGGCCGCGTGAAGATCGACGAGCGCGTGGCCGGTGCTCGTCGGTGCGAAATACTTTTCGCTGTCGGCAAAATTGGCCGCGAAATCGTCGATCACGTCCTGACCGATCTCGTAGTTTCGCCCGCACGCGGCGGGCCCGATCGCTGCGATCATATCGGCGGGCCGGGCACCGTAAATTTCACTAAGCCGCACGACGGTCTTGGCCGCGATCGACCGCACCGTTCCGCGCCATCCGGCGTGAACGGCGGCAAATGCACCGGTTTTCGGGTCGCCGATCAGGACCGGCACGCAGTCTGCGGTTTTGGCACCGGCCAGAACGCCCGGAATATCAGACAGCACCGCATCCGCATTCTCCTCCGAGTCGCCGATGTCATCGATGCTGCTTATGACTTTCATATCGCTGCCGTGCACCTGCCAGACCATCGCGAGTTTGTATTCGCCGTCGAAAACGCGTAGAAACCTTCGGCGATTCTCGTAGATATTCTCGGCAGAGTCCTCATTAAATCCGGCAAGATTAAGGTCGCCTAAGGGAAACGCCGAGACGCCGCCGAGACGCGTCGAAAAACCATTGGCAAAGCCGGCGGCCTCGAGCGCGGTGCTCACCAGCACCTTTACGCCGTCCCGCTCTCGCCAAACGAATCCGCTTTCGGTTAAACTCGTGTCTTCACTAATGATCATCTCAACCGGCATCGACATTGTGGAAGTTTATCGCATACGCGAGACGTTGGAAAGAACGCCGCGGTTTGCCGTGCGTGTCTATACCGACGCGGAACGCGCGTATTGCGACAGCAAAGGCGTCGCTGCGGCCCAGTCGTACGCGGCACGTTTTGCGGCCAAAGAAGCTTTCCTAAAAGCACTGAAAACCGGTTGGCGAGGCAAACTCGCCTGGCGTGAGATCGAGGTGACACAGTCGGACGAAGGCGCACCCGCGTTCAACATCTCGGGCGAAGCAAAACGCCTGCTCGACGCCTCCGGCACCGACGCCGTTCACCTTTCCCTCTCGCACACCAGCGACCACGCGATCGCACAGGTCATTTTCGAAAGATCATAGTTACGGTCCGTCCTAAAGGCTCGTTTCAGGGCGGTTCACCCTAGCATTTCCTCGTATCAGCAGTCGATCCACGCAGTTCGTTTCGCAAGCCCGGCAATATCCCAACCGGATCTTGATCGACGCGATCGCCGCAAATACGCCGTGCCAAAATTCGTGCCATAAATCGTGCCATTTTTGAACATTGGGACCACCTGTAACCCATTGCCACCAAAGCATTTGCAGCCATAAATCGTGCCATTTTTACGTTGTGCAAGTAACAACGCTCGCAAAAATGCAACGGCCGAACGACTAAAAAAATGTTCAAGCCAATCATCAATTATATCGCATTTCTCATCTGTCGTACAATATTTTATTTCTGCAACATCAAACATAAAAATAAGCACAAAAATGGCCCGGGTGTTTCCACGCGGGCCGGGGTTACCGTTACCGTTACCGGATATCCTACGAAATAATTCTTGTTATAAGAAGTTACGTATTCTCTTATCTGCTAAGATTTTCCTATGGTATATTAAGCTAAATTATTTTTCAAGCTAATTTAAGGAGAATTCCTATGCCTCACGCAAAAACTGTACTTGGCCTAGATCTCGGCGTCACATCGGTCGGTTGGGCTCTCTTGACGACATCGTTCGACGAAGAAGGGTCGATCATATCACGCGAGATAACCGACGCCGGAGTTCGCATCTTCCCTGCCACAACCGAAGACAAGACGAATGCTCCCAAAAATCACAAGCGACGCACTTCGCGCGGCCAACGTCGATTGGTTATGCGTAAGGCTCAACGCCGTAATGATCTGCGCGCGATGCTGGCAGACAACGGCCTTTTGCCTGCGATCGAATCGGCGACATCGGCCGAGTCATTTCAGGAGTTGGGCGATCCGTACGAGTTGAGAGTACGGGCATTGAGCGAAAAGCTGACTCCGTATGAGATCGGGCGTTCGATCTACCATCTGTCAAAACGGCGCGGATTTCTCAGTAATCGAAAGTCGGGCGACGCAAACGAAGACGGCAAAGTTCTCGGGGGTATCGCGCGGATTCGCGAAGAGTTAGCGTCGGGCAATTTCAAAACTATCGGCCAACTCCTCAGCACCAAAGAAAAGAAGCGAAAGCACTTTACCCATCGGGCGATGACCGAGGACGAATTCGAATCTATTTGGTCGACACAATCCGCATTTGATCCGACATTGCTTACGGACGATCTAAAAATGCGTGTAAAGAACACGATCTTTTATCAGCGCCCGCTACGGTCCCAACGTGGTCTGATAGGCAAATGTTCTTTCGAAACTGACAAGAAACGCTGCGACCTCGCTCGGCAGGAAGCCCAGCGGTTTCGGTATTGGCAGGACCTTAACAATCTACAGATACAAAATCGGGCCACGCTAAATTGGCGGATATTGAAAGATGTCGAAAAGGAACTGCTTGTTAAGGAACTCGAAAACATCGAAGTTCTTAAATATGAGAAATTGCGAAAGGTTCTGAAATTGGATGATGACGTCAGGATCAATCTCGAAGCCAACGACAAGAAGATCAAGGGCAATTCGACCGCATATCAGTTCCGAAAAGCGCTAAAGAAAACTGATAAGCCGTGGGATGACTTTACCGCAGAACAACAGGATCGCCTTATCGAAGAACTATTTCGGATCGACAATGAGCTTGCTCTAAAGCGAAGACTGAGCGAACACTGGCAGTTTGACGATGAGCAGATCCACAAACTCGAAGGTGTTTGGCACAAACTCGAAGATGGCTACAGCCGTTTGTCGCTCAAGGCGATCAGGAAAGTGTTGCCATTGATGATGGCAGGAAAGCGGTATGACGAGGCCGCTTCCGAGGCTTACGGCGACCATCGAAAGACGTTTGGGGCTGGAAACAGCCTGAAACTCCAACTGCCGCCCAAAGACCTGCGCAATCCGATCGTTTTTAAGGCACTGTGCGAAGTTCGCAAGGTGGTCAACGCGATAATTCGTAAACATAAATTGCCTGATGAGATCAGGCTCGAAATGGCACGTGATCTGAAACTGACCAAGATTCAGAAAGAACGATCGATGAAGCAGCAGAATGAAAACAAGCGCATCAATGTGCAGGCCGAGGAATTTTTCAAACAAAAATTCAACCTCGAGAATGTGTCATCGACCGATAAATTGAAATATCGGCTTTGGAAAGAGTCCGGTGAACGATGTCCGTATACCGGTAAAAACATCCCGCCCGAATCGCTGTTGGACGACGGACTTGTCGATATCGAGCATATTATCCCGTACAGCAAGTGCTTTGACGATTCGTATATGAACAAGACGATCTGCGACGCCAAGTTCAATCGCGAGGTCAAGCGAAATCAGGCTCCGGGTGAGATCTACGACCGCGAAAGCCAGCAATTTTTTGAGTTGATGGAGAGGGTAAAAATGCTGCCGTCGCCGAAGGTCCGAAAATTTGAACAGTCCAAGGAGGAACTCGCACAGACGGACTGGGCCGGACGGCAGTTGTCCGACACTCGTTATATCTGCAAAGAAGTTCGCGGATACCTTCGTCAGCTTTATCCGTACAGCCCCGATGAGAGCAAATATGTACAGGTCGTCGCGGGTGGCGCAACGGCCAATCTGCGTCACGTCTGGCACATCAACGCAATACTGTCTGACGGTGACATTGAGGTTAAAAACAGAACTGATCACCGTCACCACGCCGTCGATGCGATCGTCATCGCACTGACCGATCGATGGTTGTATCAGTACATTTCCAAATTGGCGGGACGTAACCGTGAATTGATGAAGCGTAAGCTGTCGGGCTTTGAATTGCCGTGGGAGAGTTTCCTGAGCGATGTCGAGGATGCGTTAAATTCGATCGTGATCTCACACGCTCCGACACGGCGGATCAGGGGCCAGTTCGTCGAGGAAACAGCATACGGACCCACCGTCACCCCGGGCGTTTATGTGACCAAAAAGGAGCTGTCATCAATGACTCCCAAAATGGTCGAGAATATCATTGACGAAACGATCAAGGAACTCGTCAAGGCCAGACTGTCAGCATTTGACGGCGATTTTAAGAAAGCATTCGGCGACGAGACAAACCCGTTGCTGCACTCGGACGGCAAGACACCCATTCGCAAAACACGAATTTACGTCAAGATGTCACCGGACACATTGGTTCCTATCCGCGACACGAGCGGAAAGGAATATAAGTACTATCCACTCGCCGGCAATCACCACGTTCGTATCTACGAAAACACTCTGACCGAAGATCGCAAGGCCGTTCTCGTTCCGCGATTTTATGCCGCACAACGGAGCTGGAAACCTGCTGATCTCGGCCCGGAATGGCGGTTGCTGTTCACCTTGTGCTCTAACGACTATGTCGAGTTTTTGGGAGACGACGGTCGATTAAGAGTTTATCGGGTTCAGAAGATGTCAGGCGGGCAGAATTGGCAAGTTCAACTTCGCCCTTTGGAAGATACGAGAGCAGGATACATTCCAGGAATTACCGTTGTGATGACTGGATCCAACGCTTTAAGGAAAATTACTCGTAAACTTCAGGTCGATCCGCTTGGGCATCTTACCCAAGCTAATGATTAAACGAACGGTTGAGATATCGACACACGGCTGTTATGTCCATTCGCGGCACAAGCAGTTGGTAATTGAGAAGGACGCGGAGACACTCGGGCAAGTGCCGATCGAGGATCTCGGCGTCCTTATTATTGATAGCCCACAGGTCACGATATCATCGGGGCTGATCGCGTACCTTGCCGAGGCAAATGTCGCTCTGATCTTTACCGATGCCAAGCACTTGCCCGCATCGGTTTCGGTGCCGTTCTCAGGGCACTCAACCCAAAGCAAGATACTGCGGCAACAGGTCGCTATCTCGGCTCCGCAAAAAAAGCGTCTGTGGGCCGACGTCATCTCTAAAAAGATCGCCAATCAGGCTCGTTCGCTAACCTTGGCAGGAAAGGACGCCTCGACTCTGACCGAGATCTCAAAACGCGTGCCGAGCGGCGACCCCAAAAATCTCGAGGCATATGCCGCAAGGCTCTATTGGCAAAAACTGTTTGGCAGCGAGTTTCGCCGTGACCGCGAGGCGGATGATGCCAACAAATTGCTTAATTACGGCTACGCCGTGATGCGGGCGTCGATGGCGAGGGCGATCGTCGCCACGGGCCTCCACCCGGCATTCGGCATACATCACAATAATCAATACAATCCGATGCCGCTTGCCGATGACCTGATGGAACCGCTTCGACCCTTCATCGACGCCCGCGTATGGCAGATAGAGCAAGAGATGCAAAAGGAACCCGACGGCTCCGAACCCAAATTTATGTTGGACACGGCGGTCAAGGCAGACCTGCTCCGGGTACTCGGTGAAGATTGCGTTTTTGACAAGCGCCGAATGCCTCTGCTGATCGCGATCGGCCTCTTTGCCGCCTCGGTCAAGCAAGTATTTGCCCGCGAAGCGGAAAGGCCGCTGATACCGCAATTATGAATTTTTTTGGAGGGCTTGACACAGTGTGGATGGTTGTAATGTTTGATCTGCCGACCGATACCAAGCTTGCGCGAAAGCGGTATGCAATTTTTCGCAAGTCTCTGCTCAAGGACGGGTTTACGATGATGCAATTCTCGGTTTACGGTCGACATTGTGCCAGCGACGAAAACGCCGATGTCCACGAAAAGCGGGTGACGTGGGCGTTGCCGGAGAAAGGAAATGTCCGTATACTTAGAGTTACCGAAAAGCAGTTTGCCCGAATGAAGACATTTTATGGAAAAATGCCCCGCAAAACCGAAGAACCGCCGCTTCAACTCAGTTTTTTCTGAGTATCAGCAACGGTTTCCCCAATTTCACCAACACTTTACGGCCGGTGTATTTTAGCAGATAAGAGAATCGTCACAACTCACAACCGCAAGACCCTGCGCATCGCCAAACAGCGATTTTAGCAGATAAGAGAATCGTCACAACTCACAACAGGTCGATCGTCGTCTGCTGCCAGTCGAGATTTTAGCAGATAAGAGAATCGTCACAACTCACAACCCGTGTGTCAAAAAGTCCTTGACGTTTCGAATTTTAGCAGATAAGAGAATCGTCACAACTCACAACGATCTGCTGCTGGGCGACACCGCGATATTTATTTTAGCAGATAAGAGAATCGTCACAACTCACAACCGTCCTCGGTGCAGGGCTCTGAGGGCTTCCATTTTAGCAGATAAGAGAATCGTCACAACTCACAACAACGGAGATCTCGACGTGTATCGGCGAGCTATTTTAGCAGATAAGAGAATCGTCACAACTCACAACTGAAATTCTGTGCGACGCTGCTGAAGATGGATTTTAGCAGATAAGAGAATCGTCACAACTCACAACAGCGGCCGCGGCGGGGCTATAGGTTTCTCAATTTTAGCAGATAAGAGAATCGTCACAACTCACAACTACAAAACATCGGAGGCGTCGGTGGTGCCATTTTAGCAGATAAGAGAATCGTCACAACTCACAACCGTGAAGTTGCCGGATTCGTCAGCCAGGCAATTTTAGCAGATAAGAGAATCGTCACAACTCACAACCATCCCGAGCTTTTTGCCGAGGCCGAATAATTTTAGCAGATAAGAGAATCGTCACAACTCACAACCGTCTCTTGTCTTCTTTAGTTTCTCGGCTATTTTAGCAGATAAGAGAATCGTCACAACTCACAACCAGTACGTGGCGAACATCGTGAACCTCGGCATTTTAGCAGATAAGAGAATCGTCACAACTCGCGGATCGTGGGACGCAAAAATACTGCGTCCCACGATCCGCGAGGCACGACGAAACGCCGTGCGTCCGAAACCTAAATCGGTTGAAGTCCGTCACGGCCAGACGGTTGCGGCATCTATTAAGAAGTAGGCAGGGGCGTAATTTGGGAACCGTGATTAGCGGGATCGCATCGAAATTCATTTGATTCTCTGATAAAATTTCGATAAACGAGCGGGCGACACGATGCTAAATATCCGAGAAGCCTTTGGCGACATCGACATATATCTCTTTGACCAGATCCAAAAGGGTAGATTTACGCCGGGGATGAAGGTCCTCGACGCGGGTTGCGGCGGAGGGCGAAACGTCGTGTGGCTGATGCGGAACGGATTTGACGTCTCGGCGGTCGATATTAACGAGGGTGCGGTTTGCGACGTCCGAAACCTGGCCAAGGATCTGGCGCCCGCACTATCGCCTGATAATTTCCGGCAAGCCACGCTCGAATCGATCCCGTTTCCGGATGAGAGTTTCGACCGGATCATCTGCAACGCGGTTTTGCATTTTGCCAAGGATCGCAGCCAATTTGACCAAATGCTGGCTGAAATGTGGAGTAAGCTCAAACCCGGCGGGATATTTTTTGCTCGGCTCGCATCCTCGATCGGGATCGAGGACCTGCTTGTCCCCACGGCCAACGGGCGCTATCTGATGCCGGACGGCACAGAGCGATTTATTGTCGATGAGCAGATGCTCAGGGACTGCACCCTGAGCCTCGGCGGCGACTTTCTGGAGCCGATCAAGACCACCAATGTTGAGAATCTACGCTGTATGACGACGTGGGTGCTGATCAAGCCCGCCGGCGATCACGGCTTGACGGTGGCGGCGTCTATTGAGAAATAGGCGACTGCGGCGTCGTGATCTGAGAATCGCTCGGCACGTGTGTCGTCCATCCGGTAACTTTCCGGAAAATCGGCGTTCATACGGGCGTAACCAAATCCCATTATGTAGTTTTGGAGCGAGTTGCTGATCAAGATGTGATCGAGCACCTGGCCGTTGCCGTCATAGCGATATGAGTATCGTTGGTCGACGCTGATCAGATCGACAAGGTCGATCATATCGGGATTGACGAAATCCTCGGACGGATTCATCACCTCACCTTTCACCGCGGGCTTGCCCTTGATAGTTCCGATGACATCGACGATACCGTCATTGAATTGGTACGCGTTAAAGTCGCCCATCAGGATGATCTTTTCCTGCGGGTTGGCGGTCTGCCGCTGCTGGACGAGCTTTGCCAAAAACTCAGCCTGCAGGCGTTTTTTGGTACGGACACCATCCATCCGTTTCGGGTCGTTGTAACCGAGAAATGACTTGAGATGGTTGATGACCGCCGTAAACTCGAACGGCTGCTTGGTCTTGTCGTCCATCATCGACGCCCGTAGCATCAGCGGCGGACGATCGTTGAGAAATGCCTCATCCGACGTACTAGTGTTGTCAAACTTATCTTCTTTGCCGAGTTGTTTGGTCTCGATGACGGTGATCCGCGACGATTTGACCAAAAAGCCCGAGTCGATCCCGCGGCCGTCATTGCCGTCGATGAGATACGCCTCGTATTTCGGATTTGGCTTACCGGCAGCCTCGGTGTCGGCATTTATCTTTTCGGCCAGACGCTTGAGGGCGGCGAGGTTTTCGGCCTCGGTCACGCCGATCACGTCCGGCGACTGCATAATATTGCGCACGCCGAGCGAGATCTTTTTCATCCGTTTGTTAAACGACTCGGTGGTGACGATATCCTCTTTTATGCCCGGATCATCGATGTCGTCAAAAAAGTTTTCGAGGTTCATCCCTGCGACCGAGAACTGACGCGGGGCGACCGGCGGCAGATTGACCTGCTTGATATAGCTCGAGACGCCCGGGCGAGCCTCGACGTCGGTCAGGATCGTGTACGTTCGGTAACCGTAGTGCATCACGCCGACGACGTTTTTGAGCTCGGTCAGTGCCGGCACCTCGATCGGGCGGGCCGATGACCGAACACCAGCCGTAACACCGATCGCTTTCGCATCGGAACCGAGATCGGCTTCCTTGGTAACCGTTTGGGCCGTCGTCTCGACCCGCAAGCGTTCCGGATTTGAGTCGTTGAACTTTATTGCCGGATAGTTTTTCTTAAAATCTGCTTTTTCTTTATCCGTCAGAAACAGAAAATCATAAAGCTCGAATCCGGGTTCGCGAAAGGGCTTAGCAAGGCCCTTGACGATGCCGTAAAAGGTGCCGTTCGATTCGACCGAGTTCGTCTTGTTGTCGACGCGTCCGCCGGTCGGGGCGACGACGGTCATCTCCGCAACGGAAACCCGCATTCCCTCAAACTTTTCGAGCTGGTCGATCGAGTTGATCTTAAAATCATTGATCGTCAGAGCGATCGGCTTGGGCAGCGGATTGGCTTTGGACAGCACCTGGATCAGGTCGCGGCCCTTCAACATCGATAGTTCGGTGACCGGCAAGCTGGCAGGCTCGGTCCGCGGGCGAAACTCCTCGACCTTGCCCGACACGACGATCATACTGCCGATGGCCGCATCTGCTTCGGGCTCAGTCTTGGTATAGACAAATATGCCCTCGGAGGTATTCGGGTTTGAGTCGACCTTGTCATCCGGCGTCTGCAGGAAAAATCCGGTCCGTGTCCGTGCGGTCACGATGCCCGAGGCCTTGACGACCTGGCCCTCGTACGCGGACATATTCTTGTCGCCCTGGATCAGCGAGATCGCAAATTCCTTTTGGCCGAATGCGGAAAAGGCGCCAGCCAAAATAATGGCGGCGCCTAGGATCACATTGATGCGGGCGGTGCCCGGTCTATTGTATTTCATTACTGCTTATCTCGTTTGCGTTCAATAAGTTCCTGCGTGATCTTCGGGATATTTGAAAAGAAATTATATCCCGTCAGATTTTCGACCTGATCGACCGTAACGCGGTAATTGCGCCACGCGGTGCTCGTGATCGGCGGCTGATTTGAAACAATGATGCCAAATGCCCGCGTCGCACGCGATACGCGTGAAAGGTCGTTGGATCCATTTGGCAGCACCAGCACTACTTTCCAAGTGACGGCCGGAATTACGACGTGGCCCGCGGCGATCGTGCCGATATTCCCCGACGGCCCGGTTATGATGTAGATCTCGTTGCCCTGTGATGCCAGCGTTCTGCAATAATTTTCAAAATCATTCCAAGGGCCCTGATTGTTGGCACCGAGTTGCGGTACGAAATTGGTCATCAGGAACGTCGCCGAATTGTCCGCGATCGAACGCGTGCGGTCGCCCGACGGGCACATATGGCCGCGGTCGTAACCGGACCCCGAATAATCATTGTCCTGGACCTGATACCAACCCGCCGGCAATGCGGGATCTGCACGGTAATCGTCCTGTCGCGATGCTCCCCCGATCCACGAACTGTCGAGCCGCCACGCGACCCAGTTCGGACGACCGTTTGTCCGATGATACGAGAGCGAATACTGCGGCTTCTGCATCAGATAGTTGGTCTCGTTGGCGATACTGCCGGTTGCGTTGCTCGGATTGCCAAAGATGAGCGGATCTTCGTCCGGCAGCGGTGCACTGACGGTGATATTTTGGGTAAGCGAAACGGTACGGGCTTCTGCATCCGATGCAAGAGCGGTGACGACCTTGACGCCGCCCGTCGCATCGACCGGGATAGATGCGAATACCGAATAGATGTTGTCGCCGGACGTCTCGTCGCCATTGGTGCCGTCGTCATAAAACGTCTGGGTGGCTGATCCGCCGATCGCCGTGAGGTTACCGACCACGGTTATGCCCGTACTCGGCGGCGTTGTCGCCGGAATGACCGTGACGGTCAACAGGGTCGATCCGCCCGGAATGACCGTCGCCGGATTAGCGGTCAGAGCCGCAAAGAGCGTCGTGCCGCCGCCGCTACAGGCGAATAGCGGTGTCGCCATATTACGACCGGAAGACACCTGAACGGCAAAATCATTTGCGTTGTTGTCGGTGTCCTGACAGCCCTGATTGAGCCTCGCCTGACTGTTACCGCTGCCCGGGGCGGCAGTCCGCGTATTTTCAAAAAAGATATTGCTCGCCGCTCCCCAACCGATCGCGTCGATGACAGCACCGGAGTTGACCGCACCCTGTCGGATCGCCATACCGCCCGCGGTCGCCGAAAGTGAGCACGAGCAGGTCGTCGGATTGTACGTCAGATCCGGCGTCGCTGTTCCCGTATAGGACGTCGATGCTACCAGGTAATATTGTCCCGGCAGAACGATCGTCGACTGATTCCACGCCGCCATCGGGCCGACATCGTTCGAGCCCGACGATGAACGATAGACCAGCGTGTATCCATTGAGATCGACGGGCGCCGCTCCGATATTGTGTAGCTCGATAAACTCGTCATTCGGTACTGCCGTTGTACCCGGTTGGAGTTGGCTGATAACGATGTTCGGCGACGGCATTACCGTGACCGATTCCGCAGTGGTTTTGTACGAAACGAAAACTCCCGCAACGGCGAGCGACAATACGAATAAACCCAATAGATACTTCTTCATTAATTATTCCTTGTTAATACACCGGGCGGGATCGGCAAATTAAAACGTAAACTCAATTTATACCACAATTCGACGGTGGAATGAACCGTTGGCGTTGCGTGAAATCTTAATTTCAGACACGTTTTCGGGCCTTTACCTCATCGGCCGCGGATAAACGACAGGGCTTTTGTTTCCGGCCTTATCGACCGCACGCACGCCGAAAAAGTAATTGTCCTTGGACATACCCTTGGCAGCGTACGTCAGCACGTTGCCGACGAAGATGGAATTGGTCCACTCGGCCGCAGTCGTATCGCGCCAGACGACCTCGTAACCGGCGAGATCGGCGTCGGTATTGGCGTCCCATTTGAGCTCCGTATCGTTGGTTAATTTGCTGGTGACGATGCCGACATTGGCGGGCTTAGCCGGTGCCAGAGCGAGGCTGGCAAGTGCGATCAGATTGACCCTTGCGACATTGGCAGTGTACTCAAAGTCAACAAATTCGGGCGTGTCGCCGTAAAAGACGCCATTCTCGGTGCGGACATTTTGGTGCTGATGGGTATAGTCCTCGTCAGATTCCGTAATGCGGACGGCGGTAAAACCTCGTTCGACAAACGGGATGTGATCGCCGCCGCGCAGGTAGCGGTCGCGCCGATAGATCATCATTACGCCAAAATTCTTAAGATACCGCGACGATTGTTCCTTGATAAATCGTGCCAACTGACGCGATGCCGAGTCGTTCTCGCCGCCGACACTGCGGCGCGTGTTCGCCTGCTGCTCGGTCTCGCTCGACGGCACGCCCTCGCTAAAGACACGGACCTTGTTGCGGTTGATCGAGCCTTTCTGCGTGATCGCGCCGCCAACGATGTCATTGGTAAACATCGCGTCGATATTCGTCTTGTTCAATTTTGCCTGTTCGGCGTAATAAGTCGCCCCGAGCAGGCCTTGCTCTTCGCCGGGGACGGCCATAAAGACGATCGTCGCGTCGTACTTCTGCTTGGACATAACGCGTGCAAGTTCGAGCGAAACCGCCGTACCCGAAGCGTCATCGTTCGCGCCGGGGGCATCGCATTTTGCATCGGTCGGCGAACCGCACATCGAATCATAATGGCCTGACACGACGTAAATGCGGGTCGGGTCGGTCGTGCCCTTGAGCACGGCAAATACGTTGGTCAGCGTCGTCGGTTCGGACACTCGATTGGCCTTGGGCTGCACGAACGCCTGCTTTTGCACATCGAGACATCCGCCGCAATCGGCGCTGATCTTTTGAAACTCAGCAAACAACCAGTCACGCGCCGCACCGACGCCGCGTGTCGGGCTGTCCTGCTCAGACAGCGTATTGCGCGTGCCAAATGAGACGAGCTTGCGGATCGTCGCCTCGATATTCTTGGCCGAGACCTCCTTGACCATCTTGGTGATCTCGGGGTTTGGTTTATTTTTTTGCGCAGCGACCTGAGTGATCGAAAAGCAAAGAATAACGGCGGCAAAAACGAACAATCTTGATCTCATAATCTTAGTATTTAAGCGAAAATTAACCACAGATTAACACGGATCGATACGGATAGATCAATGGGTCTGTGTGCATCTCCGGTGAATTTTCTTAACGGTTCAAAATATCGAATGCCTGCAAACGGCTGCCGCTGGCGGAATAGAGTAGCCCGGCGGTTTCGTCCGTTACAAACTGCGGGTCCGGATCGGCGACGAGCGCAAATCTCGCGTCAATTCCGTTATGAATATTTACGCCGACGAGGCCCTTGCGATCAAATGGCTTGGGCAGATCGGTGTAGAAATACATATGATTTGACCGCAGTTCGGCAAGGCTCTTTCGCCTAAGCAGAAAGTCGGACAATCGCTCGATCTGTCGGACGGGGTCGACACGGTCAAAGATGCTGTCCTGCACCTCCGCCCGCGACGGCGTCACACGGTCGATCGCCCTGCCGATGACACGGCCGCGAAGGTCGGTCGCATTTGGCAGCGACACCTGTAACCCCGACATTCCGCTCAAGAGTCCCGGCGTGCGCCCAAGCGAACCGTATGCGTAAATGCGGCGCGTGACATAGTTTCTAACCGAGTTGCCGGCCAGCGTTGAGAGATCAAATGAACCGAATCGCGTCTTCAATCCCGACACGCGAAACGAATTGACCGCCGTTGCAAAGCTCAAACCGCTTCGTGCCAGTCCGATGGCCGACGTCGCCAGTCCGCCGTAACGGAAATATATCGCCGCCGCCCGCAGTGCTACGCCCGCGACGATCTTCAGCACGCCGCGGTCCGGAGCCTTGTGACGAACACGCCATATTTCCGTGCCTTTTTTCTCACCAACGCGAAAAGCGGCGATCTGATCACGGCCGCCGACGACGGCCTGTCCGCTCTCATTGACTAACACGAACTGCGCTTTTTCGACCTTGTGCTCACGTTTTGATCGGGGTTTGCCGGTTTTGGCATCCAGCGTGATCAGGTCATCCTTGTCGGCGATCAAGATCGTCGAGGCGTCGGAGAAAACAAAATTAGTCAGCCCTTTGTCCGCTCCCTTAAAACGCCAGAGCGTCTTGCCGTTTCGCGTGTCGATCGCCGAGACGCCGAACGGGCCTTTCTCCTGGATCTCGCCGTCCTTGAGCCGCGTAAATTGCCCGCCGGTACGGACATATAGAATATTGCCGACCTGCGCCATCTCGGCACTGATGCCGAGGTCATCGGCCTTCCAATCGACCTCGCCGCTCCGCCGATTAACGGCCCGCACACGACCGCGGCCCGAGACGTAAACGTGGACGTCGTCAACGATCGGGTCAGCCTCGGTCAGGGCGAGGCCGTCTTCGTTTATTCTGAATTTTTCGCGTTCTTTCTCCTTGCCGGACCGAGCGTCACAGGACGTCGCTCCGTCATAAAACAAGAACAGGCGACCGTCGATCATCAAGGGTGCGCGGTAATTGTCGAGTGTAAAAGCGATCTCGCCGAGATTCTCGGCAAAGCGGGCGGGCATCATCTCGATCGCGCCATCGAGTTCGCGTTTCCATAGTTCGTCGCCCGTCGAGAGCTGCATTACGTGAATGACCGGCTTTCGCTTGAGCGTCTCGCCGGCATTGCCCTTTGCGTCCTTGACCAAGACCACGGCGATCAGGTCGTTCTCTGGATCGACGGCGAGTTGCATCACATCGCCCTTTACCTTATCGCTCAGCCACAGACGAGAGCCCGACACGATATCGACCGCCTCGAGCCGCGATTTGCTGCCAACGTCCTGTGTAAACAAAATAACGTCGGTGTCGGGGATCGCGGTAACGGCAGTTTCGCCGATCTTACCGGTTGACCGCCGCCATAGACGCTCGCCCGTCGTACCGTCGATGGCGTAAAGGCTTTTTTCCGTTCCGGCGATCACGATCCCGAGATCTGTCGTTTGATAAAATCGAATATTTGAGTCAAGCGGGGTTTGCCACACGGACTGAGCGACCGTAGCGGAGCTACTAATGCAAAAAACGCACAAAAGTAAAGCAAATACTCTCATACGATTATATTAACGCCGGCTGCGTTGAAATCGAAGAACTATTGGATACGATACGCCTTTTCTTTCCACACTACGACGAGCGTACCGTCCAGGGAATCACCTATATTGCGGAGTCCGCCATCGAGCTTTCGGTAGTCATTTGACCCGCGAGTCACCTTTTTGGTCGATTGGCCCTTGTAGGCGAGGTCATACCAAACGCCGCCCCGGCGATCGAACGACTTGCCGCCCACCGAACGTAGCGAGCTTTCGGTGATGACGTTTTGAGTCTGGGCCTGAGCGTTTGACGGGCCCGAGCGGACGGCCGTGTTCTTTTTGGCCGGCGGTGCGGCGTCGCGGGCCATACGCTCATCGGTCGATGTTGCGGCGAGTCTTGCGTTCTGTTCTTTTGCTTTTGGTGATCCGCCGTCCGATTTTGCATCACTTTCGCTCGTCGGCGGTTGGCTAGTGATCGGGGCGGGCGGCGGCGGCGAGGCGGCGATTGACTTGTCGTCCGCTGACGCTTCGGGTTTTGCTGCACTTACTGCTCGGTTCCCGGCGGCACTGCCACTCGGTGCATCGATCAGGCCGCTTGAGTTTGCCGCAGTGTTTGCGGCAGTATTCATCGGCATTGCACCTGAGGCCGAATTTGCGGCTACGACATTCGCGGTATCCGAGACCGCCGCGGCCTTGTTTGCACTTGGGTAATCTGCTTCGCCGCCGTAAAACGGCCCGCCCTGTGTGGGTTGTTGTTCGGTGGCGCGAGATAGTTCCGGCTTCGCCGCACTATCCGTGTTTTGCATCACGATGTAACCCAGTAAGCCGGAGAATGCCAGTACCAAAGCCCCCAACGTCATTGCCATTTCGGGCGTGTTAAAGAACCGTTTGTACCACGGCAAAACCGTTTCGGCGATCGGTTGCTCGATCGGCGGCGTAATGGCGGCAGCAATATCTGAGGACTCGTCGCGATCAAGCGTAACGGTCTGTGACAGAATCCGGCGGCAACGGTCGCAATCGGCGATATGCTCCATATAGAGCAGTTTGGACGCTTGCGGCAGAGCGTTTTCGACAAATGCAGCGATCGAGTCGGCGTCAAGGTGCGACGAGTCCGCGGACGTCGCCGCCGCACTCGTACCGCTCCGCGCTTTTCGCAGTATCGCGTCTATTTCTTTGTCGAATTCAAGTTCCATCTAGTAAATTTTCACCACAGAAGCCACGGAGAATGCAGAGACAGACCGACTTGATTTAATGTTCATGACTGACATCCTGCAATTCATATCCATCTTGCCTCAAACCCCGACGCCCCTGTGGTGAGGTTTTCGTAACCCAACTATAGAACGCCGCCGATCCATATATCTTGCATCAGAGCCAAAACGAGCAGAGCGGCGAACATCGTCTCGAGATTCACGCCGAGGCTTGCGGCTGTGTCGCTAAGGTGGCGCTTGACCTCGCCGTCGGTCCAACCGTGTCTCGATCTGAGTTCGCGTTCGACGCCCTTTCGGATGTCGGACTGCACCCGTGTCAGTTTACGGCTGGCGGTCGCCTCGTGGTAGCCGAATGTCGCCGCGATGTCCTTTAGCTTTAGGCTGTCAAAATAATACATTTTCAGGATCAGGCGATCCTCGGCCTCGAGTCCGGCGATCGCAGCGGCCAGAGCGTCCGCAACGTCCGCACCGCTTTCGCCGTCGCTGAACAAAACCTCAGGATTTTCGCCGCGCGACGCGAAATGATTGTTGTCGCGGCCGGCGGCCTCGTTGGCGAGATTTTCAAACTCGCGGTCTTCTTCGATCTGTACAAACTTTGACTGCTTGCGAAATTCATCGACCGCAAGCTGCGAGACGACCGCCCGCAACCATCCGGCCAGACTGCCACGTCCGGAGTAATATGCGAGCTTACTCTTCTTTTTGCCGTCCGCCCCTATCCTCAGGCCGTAAAGTTCGGCCCAGATCGAACTCGCCAGATCCTCAGCGTCGTCATTGTTCGACGATATTCTACGAGCCGCCGATTTTACGGTCGGGTCAAAATTTGCCACCAGATCTTCCCAAGCCCTTTCATCACCGCGTTCGCACGCCACTATCAGACACAGGTCGTCGGCCCGAATATCGTGTACGAACTCCTCGATATCCGTGTGGGCAGCGTTCGGCGAGTCGCGAAGCAGATATTTCTCGAGCGTAGCCTCGACGCGTCCGGCAATATCCGATCCCTCAAGCCCACGCGCGTTCTCGGCACGAGAGATCAAGTGCTCTATCGCTTCGCTTACCGTATTTTTGTGCTTCTCGGCGATCAGACTCATTCAAAAGATGACTGAATTTTAACATCAATTGGATGTAAGTTCGAAGAATTGGAGTTGTTTGGCGGATTTGAGGATCTATTTAAGGTGCTTTCTTAGGAAGGACACGATCTTATAGCCGTCGTAGTACACCCAGGGCTTTTCGCCGAGAGTATAGTGGCCGCAGGGGATCGCGGCTTTGCTGTGTTTGATCTTGTGGCGGCGAAGGGCAGCCATCGTATCGCGTGAGAGATCGACCGGAAAGCTCAGATCGTAGAGCGTATAGATATATCGCTGCGGCCGCGGCGGCAGTTTTGACAGTCGGTCCATATACGCCATCGGCGAGATCGGCAGCCAATATTCGCGAAGCTCGTCAAGACCGACGTTGTCGCCGATGCCCTCTTTGACGTGATAGGTCGACAGGCCCTCCCAAACGACATCGGCGACGTAGCCCGAAACGTGATTAAAGACGGCCGTATCGATCTGCATATCGTGTGCAAAGGCAAAAAAGCCGACGCACGAACCGATGCTGGTGCCGACGAGGCCGATCTTTTCGTAACCCTGAGACTTAAGCCAACGCACGGCCGAACGCGTATCGACGACGGACTGTCGCAGGCTCTGGAGTGTCCGTCCGACATTTGGAGCCACGAGATAATCGGCACGTTCGAGTTCGGGCGGCATCCGCTGCTCGTGGTAGGGCAGCGTCATTCGCAATGCCGAAAAACCCAACCGGTTAAATATTTTGCAGAGGTCGAAATACGTCCCGGCCTTGGCATTCCAGTGCGGCAGCACGAGCACGGCGGCTTTCTTGTCGTGTGATTGGTTTGGGAAATATTTGGCGTAGACCGTGTTGTTCTCGGGCGATAGCGTTCTTATACCGCTCGTCCAGGTCAGATCGTCGCCGTCCAATCGAAAATCGCTGATCTCGGGCGAGCAGAAAAAATCTTCGCTGTGTTCGATCGTGTATTTCGAAAACTCGCTGAACAGCTCGCGCGAGTCGCGGCCGCCGGCATCGTCGGTGATGTACTCCGTCCCCCATTCAAACGGATGCACGACGCGGTTATCTTCGAGAAACGCGTGATACCGCTCGCGTTTGTGCATATAGCGTTTGAGCATAATCTACAAAAATTTAATCACAGACCGACACCGATTGATACCGCCGACTAGCTGAAAGGGCGATTTTTCAGCGACGTTCTAGACGTCCTCCACGATCTCGGTAACCGTACCCTTTTTACGCACGAGGTAAACGATCCCCGAAAAATCGTCCGTCATTAAGAATGCGTTGGCATCGAGTTTCATAATGTCGCACGGCCTGCCGTTGACCTTGCCCCGCTGCAAAAATCCGTTCATAAAATCCTGCAGCCGCTCGCCTTTTCGCATTATTACAACCTTATAGCCGTGGCCGATCGCCTTATTCGTCGATCCGTGGAGCGAGACCAGAAAGGCGTCCTTGATCGAAGCCACAGTATCGGCGTCATCAAAATAATCGAACCCGAGTGCGGACGAACGCGCCGGGAAATACGCGTAAGGCGCCGTTACGTTAGAGCACTGGCCCGGCCGTTTGAAACCGGGATCGGCAAATATCTTACCGCCCGACGAATGGCAGTACGGCCAGCCATAATCCGAACCCTGCTTTAGAGCGTAAAATGTCTCGTCCGGCTTTTGCAGCCCGAGATGGTCCGAGCCCTGATTGGTCGCAAACACAAATTTACCGATCGCCCGCAGTCCGACCGCGTTGCGCAGGCCGCGTGCAAATTCGCGTTGGTCCGTGCCGTCCGGATTCATCTCGACGATGCTCGCCCGGATCTTTTCTTTTTCGACGCAGGCATTGCAGCTTGACCCGACCGAGACGTAAAGCTTGCCGTCCGGCGAGAACGAGATCGTCCGCGTCAGATGCCAACCGCCGTACTTGTAACTCAAACCGTAGTCCGGAAAGGTCGCGAGCGTCTGCGGCCTTGTGTCGGTAGGCCGGATCTCGCCGCGTGTAAATTTGCGCCGCGTCAGCTTTTCTGTTTCGGCCAGATAGATCCATTCCTGGCCGTCGCTGTCGCGGTAAAACTGGACGCTGTTCGGATTGTGCAAGCCGGTCATATACGGAATGACTTTGGAGAATTTGCCCTTTGCCGCGTCCCAACCATCCAAAATGTACACGGTACCGCGTTTATTGTCCGTGAGGTTGTACATATCCGTGACAAAGATGCGGCCGTCCGGTGCTTTTGCAAAAAAGCGTACGCGCTTGAGTCCCTCGGCCGCAGGGATGATCTCAAATCCCTCGGCCAGATTGAGCGTAAACGACTTGCCGTTCTTAAGTGTGACTCGCGTCGGAACAAGTTTGGGCTGGCCAAAAACGGTAGCTGAGATCAGAAGTGTCAACAAAAGCGGTAGTATTTTCATCAGTTTCGTGGTATTCGTGTACTTGATGGCAAAAAATAAATTTGATATCGAACGATTTCGCGTCGCCGAGGGCTCAAAGGTCAATCTGGACGATCACGCTACCGACCAGTCCGACGGCTATACCGATAAGAAAATGGCCGTCGCCGACCTTGCCGCAAATATTGAGCGGCTCGCCGAGCTTCAGGATATCCTTTACGCTCAAAATGTTCACTCACTGCTGATCATTTTTCAAGCGATGGACGCCGCCGGCAAGGACGGAGCGATCAAGCACGTGATGAGCGGCCTCAATCCGCAGGGCTGTCAGGTCACATCTTTCAAACAGCCTTCGTCGGAGGAGATCGATCACGACTATCTCTGGCGATGTCAGAAATCACTGCCCGAACGCGGCCGAATCGGTATTTTTAACCGCTCACATTACGAAGAGGTTCTGGTCGTTCGCGTGCACTCGGGCATTCTCCAACTGCAACAACTACCGGACAAGGTCAAGAATGACAAATTTATCTGGCAAAAGCGATTTCGGCAGATCCGGGACTGGGAACGGCATCTCACCGAAAACGGCACTCACGTGATCAAGTTTTTCCTGCACGTTTCCAAAGACGAGCAGAAGAAACGCTTTCTTGAAAGGATCGATATCACCGAGAAGAATTGGAAATTTTCGGCCGGCGATGCCAAGGAACGTGTCTTTTGGGACGATTATATGAATGCATACGAGGACGCGATGGAGGCGACCTCGACCGATCACTCCCCGTGGTACGTGATCCCGGCGGACAAGAAATGGTTTACACGTCTCGCGATATCAGAGATCATAGTCCGCAAGCTCGAGTCGCTCGATATGACGTATCCGACAATGAGCACGGAGCATCTGGCGGAATTGCAGCAAGCCAAGAAGATCCTCGAGGGCGAGATCGCACCGCACCTTTTGGTGAAAAAGACCGTGCCCAACAAGGACAAGGATAAAAAGACCTCGAAACCGAAAAAGTCAAAAAACTGATCTGATCAACTATTTCGCCGGCACGAGCCGCATTATTCGGTCGTCGTCCTTAGCGGGATTTGCCCGGCCGTCGCGATTAGATGTCGAGAAATAGATATAGCCGTCGGGGCCTTCGGACATTTCCCGAATTCGTCCGACGATGCCCTCGAGCAGGTTTTCCTGTGCTGTGACCCGGCGGCCGTCGAGTGTAACCCGCGTGATGCGTGCACCGCGCAGGCAGCCAAAAAAGAAATTTCCCTTGAAAGCGGGAAACGCTGAGCCGTTGTAGAACATACCGCTGCCGGGTGCACACGCGGGACTGTATTCGAGCAGAGGCGAGATCATACCTTCGCGTTTTTCGTTGTGGTGGATATCGGGCCAGCCTAAATTATTGCCCGCCTCGACGATATTCACTTCATCGCCGCCTGACCCTTTGCCCTCAAATGAGCTCGGTCCGTGCTCGGTCTGAAACATCAGCCCGGAACCGGGTTGCCACGCCAATCCCTGAGCGTTTCGGTGGCCGTAACTCCAGATCTCAGGCCGTGCTGCGGCCGTCTTAATAAACGGATTATCGGACGGGATCGTGCCGTCATCATTGAGCCTTAGCGTTTTGCCGGCCAGCGACTCGAGCTTTTGTGCCAGACTCCAATCGGTCGAGTCGCCCGTCGTGACGTACAGCTTACCGTCGGGGCCGAACCGGCACCGCATACCGGCGTGATTCGGAGCTCCGGGCACGTCCTCGACGATCACTTTCGGTTCGGTAAACTTACCGTCAGCGTATTTATAGCGCATTACCTTTACGCGCTTTCCCTCTTTATTGTACGAGTACGCCAGATATATAAAGCGGTTTTTGGCAAAGTCGGGATGGAGCGAGATGTCCATCAGGCCGCTCTCGCCCGACGGCTCGACGTCCGGAACGACAAATACCGGTTCGGCCCTCAGCTTGCCGTTCTGAATGATACGCACACGTCCGGGACGCTCGGTAAAGATCAGATCTTTATTCGGGAGCCAGGCAAATCCCCAAGGGATCTCGAGGCCGGAGGCGATGGTCTCGACGCGAAACCGAGCGTCTTTTGCGTGCGACTCAAAGACCTGGTTTTCGCCAAAGCCTGTCGCCGCATTGCCGCAGGCGGCAAACAATAGCGAACAGCAAAACATTCCGAGTAGCGTGATCCTTAATTTCTCCATTCTCTGATAGTACCAATCTTCGCGGCGTCAGGCATCGTGACGCTCGGCGAGGTCGGCCCAGCGGGCCATATCAATCTCGAGACGGTCGTTGAGCTTTTGCTGTTCGACAAAAAGCTCGTGTACACGGCCTGCATCGCTGGCGGCGGCCGCGAGGTCAGTATCGATCTCGGGCAGCCGTTTTTCGGTTTGTGCAATACGGATCTCGAGCTCCTCATACTCGCGAAGCTCCTTGAATGAGAGCTTTTTACCTTTTGGTTTTTCGGCCGCCGGCACGGCCAAGGGCTTTTCGGGAGGCTTTACACTTCCCTGATCCTTGAGCTGGGCTTCCTCGACTTCGCGTCGCTCGAGATAGGCGGAATAGTCGCCGGTATATTCGCGAACGTGTCCGCCGGGCTCAAATCGAAAAACGCTTTCGATCGTCCGATCCAGAAAGTAGCGGTCGTGGCTGACGACGATCAGAGCGCCGCCGAAATCGTCGAGATACTCCTCGAGGGCGATGAGCGTCGGGATGTCGAGATCGTTGGTCGGCTCATCGAGCAACAGGACGTTTGGCGAGCCCATAAGGATCCGTAGCAGGTAAAGGCGACGGCGTTCGCCGCCCGATAGGTTGCCGATGACGGCGTACTGAGCCGCCGGGGCGAAGAGAAAACGCTCGAGCATTTTGCCCGCGGTGATCTGAATGCCTTCGTTGGTCGTGACGTATTCGGCGACGTCGCGGATGTAATCGATCACGCGCTGTTCGTCGTTCAGAGCTCGGCTTTCCTGGTCGTAATAGCCGATGTGAACTGTCGTTCCCATCTCGATCTCGCCGCCGGTCGGCTCGATGCGGCCGGTGATAATATCAAGCAAAGTCGTTTTGCCGCTGCCGTTGGCACCGATGATGCCGATGCGGTCATCGCGTTTGAGCAGGTATGTAAAGCCGTCGATCAAGGTCGCGTCGCCGTAGGATTTCGAAATATTGTTGAATTCGATGACCTTTGAACCGAGGCGTTTTGAGCCGATCGCGATATCGACCTCGCCCTTGGCCTGCTCTTTCGGGATCGCCATCAGCGTATGGGCGGCCTCGATGCGATGTTTCGATTTGCGTGTTCGGGCCTTTGCTCCGCGACGCAACCAGGCGAGTTCTTTTTTGATCAGTTGGTCGCGTTTGTGGCCCTCGACCTCGCGAAGTGTGTCCTGCTCAGCTTTTTTTTCGAGATAGTAGGCGTAGTTTCCGTTAAAATTCTGGATCGCACCGCGATCTACCTCGAAGATGCGACTCGTGACTCGATCGAGAAAGTAGCGGTCGTGCGTGACCAGCAAGAGGACGCCCGTGTAGCGTGACAGATATTCCTCAAGCCACTCGATCGTATCGGCGTCGAGATGATTGGTCGGCTCATCGAGGATCAGGATGTCGGGCTTAAAGATGAGTTCGTGAGCAAGGGCGACGCGCTTACGCTGGCCGCCTGAGAGCGTGCCCATCTTGGCCGAGGTGTCGGTGATCTCGAGTCGCGTCAGGACAGCACGGGCATTTGCCTCGACCTCCCAACCGCCGCTGGTATCGAGTTCGTGCTGCAGATCGGACATTCTCTGGAGAGTTGCGGCATCGTGCTGGCCGGCGGCGAGATCGTGACAGACCGCCTCGTAATCCCGTATGGTCTGCATCACGCCGCTACTCGAGGCAAAGATCGTCTCGAGTACCGTCAGTTGGTCGTCGAACTGCGGGTTTTGCGACAGAAAAGCGAGCGACTTGCCCTTTGCCCTCACGACGCGTCCGGTATCGGGTTCTTCGAGCCCGGCGATGATCTTTAAGAGCGTCGATTTACCCGAGCCGTTCGCACCGATAATGCCGATCTTGTCGCGATCCTCGAGACCTAGGGTCACATTTTCAAAAAGCGGCTTGAAGCCAAAATTCTTAGAGACATTTTCGAGCGAGACGATATTCATAGTAAACCTCTGAGGGTAGCAGAATACCGCCGTCGCCGCTATTGGGTCACTTTTTTCCTTGGCGGTCTTCGCGGCTTTGCGTGAGAAGATTTTTAGCGCAAAGCCGCGAAGATCGCGAAGTAGGATAAGTTTTAGAAGGATTCGATAGCCAGGATATCGCCGATGCGTTCGACCGTGATGTCGGCGGCGGGGTATTTGGCGACCTGCTCGGTGTCGAGAGCGTAGTGGCCCTGACGCGGAAATACGGTGGTCACGCGTTCGCCCCAAATGTTTTTGATCGCGGTGAGGATGCGAACCTTGTCATCGACCAAAACGTAATGCTCGGCCGGATAACGACGCTCGACGTCGGCAAGTTCTTGTTCCTTGTGGACGTAGATCAGGATGTTGCCGTCGACGGCATTGAAAAGGCCTGAGCTCTCGATCTTTCGCGGCTGAAAGACGACGTCGCCGTCGGTCAGTATCACGACCTTTCCCATCGTTCGGCAATGTTTGATCACCTCCAGCGAGTACGGAAACAAGCGGTCGGCGAACGGATAATTTATCAGAAAGGTAGACATCGCCAATAAGTGCGAGTCGTACGGATTTGCGATCCGGTATCGCTGCAAAGCCCCTAGATAATCCGCATAGCCACGCTCGTTTCGCAACTTTTCGAATATCTCCCAGTAATGATCACTGCGATCCTTACCAACTTCATCCTCGAGAAACGCCCGCAGATCCTCCGTCACACTGTCATTGTCGAGCAGCGTGTTATCCACGTCGAAGAGGAATACTGTTTCCGGTCTATGCATTGTCAATCTCACCGCACTAGCTGGTCAGTCGTCGATAAATATTCGGCATCCTTTCGGGCAGCGAGAGGACATCGTCGATGATCGTATAGCCGACGTCGCCGTACAGATCGCGGAGTTCGGCCTCAGACTCGCGGTCGACCGTAATGCAAAACGGCGTGATGCCGCTCATTTTTGCTTCGGTCAGAGCCTCGCGAACGTCCTCGCGGGCATAGCGGGCATCGCCGTAATCGTGGTCGTACGGCCGGCCGTCGGTCAGGATGATGAGCAATTTGGTCCGCGACTCTTGCCGCAGCAGTTTATGCGCGGCGTGGCGTATAGCGGCCCCGAGCCGAGTGTTGTTCTGAAAGGTAATGCCGCCGATGCGACGCTCGATCTCCTCGGAGTATTTCTCGTCAAAATCCTTTACGACATAAAACTTCACGTTTCGCCGACCCTCGCTGGTAAACCCGGCGATCGAATACACGTCGCCGACCGCCTCGAGAGCCTCGCTCATCAGCACCAAGCCTTCTTTTTCGATCTCGATGATCCGCCGGCCCGGATGTGTGTAGGGCTGGAGCGGATTTCGCGTGATCGTCCTGGCCGTCGACGACGATTGGTCGAGCAGCAGAGAAACTGCGACGTCACGCTGGCGCCTCAGCTTTTTGGTATAGATGTTTTCTGATTGCCGTCCGTCGGCACGACGATCGACGACAAATTCGACCAGGGCATTCAGATCATAATCCTCGCCGTCGATCTCGCGATTGACCCTTGTCAGATTTTCGGGTTTCATTAGCTGAAACTGATGTCTGATCGACGCGATCACGCCGCGATACCGCGAACGCGCAAGTTCGACAAAGGTGCGGTCGCCCTGCTTTACACGTTTCTCGATTACGCGGCTCCAGCCGACACGGTAGTCGTTCAACTCACGATCCCATTCGTCGTAGGCAAAGGCAACATCGTCGGACTCCAGGGCTTGCTCGGGCATCTCGCTTTGCGACCAAGCCTCCGAGCCCTGCAGTTCGTCGGGTTCGCCCTCGTCGTCGAGGCTGTTCCACGCATTGAAAAGGTCGGAAACGTCCTTGGCTTCCTTTGGCTTTTCGCGTTTTACCTGATCCTCGGTGACGGCCTCGGCAGCGTCCTTATCGTCGTAGGCAAATTCGCTATTATCGTCGGTCTGTTCGCTTTCGGCATCCTGATTTTGCTCAGGCGTGACTGTCTGAAAGAGCGTGTAAATGCGGCTCGTCGCCATTATCGAATCGGCCACCGTCGTGACGCGATCGCCGCGACGGTCAAAGGCAACATACTTCTCAATGATCGCCTCGATCTCGGACACGACTTGCCCGTAAAATTTCCTTGCGTCATCGGTCGCACCGCCGCACATCGTGATCTGAAACAATAACTCGAACGGCACCTGATGCATCGGCAGGTCGAAAATATACGGCCGATTCTCACGCAAAAATTTCTGCATCAGATCAAGGTCCTTTCGGAGGCCGCGGTACACGCCCCGCAGACGCCCGTCGATGCGGGCGTTCTCCATCGTGCCGAATATCTTTCGGGCCAGACGCGGCTCGGGAAAGGTGGTCAAAACGTCTCGGTAATCCGAACCTTTCGGCAGTTTTTTCTTTTTTCGACGCTTTTCCGCGGCGATCTCGTCGTTCGAGAGCGCTCGTTCGCCCTTCTGCACATCCTCGATATAGCCTGCGAGCGAAAACGCGTCCGTTTGATCGGCGGTCGCCTCATAAAGCTCGCTCAACTCAGTAAACGCCGCCTTTAGTCCATCGGTGTCCTTTTCGAAGGTGCCGAATTCGATCTGTCCGGCACCGTGTGCGGCGAGCACCTTGTACAGCCGAAAATCCATTTCGTCGTCTTCAAACTCGGCGACCGCACTCGGCAAATAAATGGTTTTACCGTCACCGATCCGCGACTCCTGAGGGATTTCGGTGATCGGGGCGACCTCGACCTCTTTGCCAGTCAGCGCCTCGACGTACATACGCAAAACGGACTGGACCTTTTCGAGCGGCAAACCCAGACGAGCCCGCTGCAGACGCGAATTGGATTCGCGTGTCTCAAGCGCAAAATAGCTTCGCCGTGCCTTTGACGAATCGCCGCTACGCTCCTTGATCCCGGTCTCGACCCATTCCTCAAATTGCTCAAGCGAAACCGTTCGCAATGCCGCCGCACTCGACTTAAATGCGGCCAGGGCACTTTCGGCGTCGGTTTCGGCGATCTTAGCCGTTAGCTGCAGAACGCGGCCGACGGCCTGACTGTGGTCTTCGCGTTTATTACGTGTGAGGGCCGCGATGACCTTTGGCGTGGTCCGCAGAAAGGCGATCAGTACGGCATTTCCGTGCCGTGCGACCGTCCTCGCAACCAGCGTCCAATCGTCAAACGCTGATTCGCACGCACCCAGAACGTCGCCGCCCGACGATACGAAATGCAATGTCACGCTCCCGCCAAACTCCAGGAATTGTCCCGCACAATGCAGTAGTTTGACCGCGTTGTCAGACGACACCTTGGCCAGAGTGTCCGGCAGACCGCTCCAGAGATCTGCAGTCATTCCACCGGTTCGCTCGGCAAATTGGCGTGCGAGAGCGATCGCGGCGGCGGCCACTTCGCCGTTGTCGCCGTTTGCTCTGATCGCCGCCGCAACCGCCGGAGTATGTTGCAAAAACTCGGCACTGTGCTTTGCCGATCGCTGCGCGATCTCGAACGCAACGGCAAATATCTCCGCCAACAGTTGTTCGTCGTCGACCTCGCGGGCGATCTCCGGTACCGCCCGAAATGTCTCCAGAGCGATCGAACTCGACAGCACCAATTGCCGCGTGCAGATCTGAAATACGGCCGCTCGGGAGTTCTCAGGCACCGGCTTCAGGCCCGCAACGCCATCGGCGAAAAATGCGGCTCCGACATCGGCACTGCCCATAGCCAGGCGGCGGCCCACCTCACCCCACAGCCGCAGATCGTCGGCCGAGAGCAGTTTAGCGGCTCGCGGCACTGCCTCGACAAATTTGCGACTGACACGCAGGCTGACACCCGCAAGTGCCGCACTTGTCTCAAGCGCCGCCCGCTTTTTGTCGCTCGGCAGTCGCCCAAGACGCGCGGCGAGGCCGGTCAGCGTCTTTTTGTTTTTCGAGCCATTTTCCATCTATTGTTCAAGTCTAAGAATTGCCGGGCTGATTGTCCAAAAACCCCGCAACTTAATACGCGGCGGCGGCAGTCGACGGTGTAGCCTGATCGGGGAAATCAGATGTATGCGGGGCAGCAGTTTATTGCTTAATTGTTCTAAACGTCACATTCGCGGCGGTACGCCGTCGAAGTAGATGAAGATGTGCCAGCAGGCGTTGGTGCCGTATTCGATAAGTGCGTCCAATTTGTTTGCACGCTCCATCTCGGCGAGCTTTGCCATCACAAAATTTTGCTCGTCCGCCGTCATATGCTTGCGGGCGAGGTCAAATGCGCAGCCCGACGTGTGCGGCGGCAGCGAGCCTTCGCCGCGCACCTTAAATGAGTTTGCGTTGGTCGCATTAAGGCTGATCTGATAGTCCATCGAACGGGTCAACGAGGTTACTCTCAGCGGCCGTCCAAATTTTTCCAAATACGCGTTTGCCACCTCTTCGAGTACCGGTTTTGCCCGCTTGTTGAACATTCTCAAGAGCCTGATCCGCATCTGCTTGCGATCGGCCGAATTATTGACGTCATACTTTTGACCGCCGAAGTTTGCGGCCAACTGTTCGAGCGTTTTGTACTTGGGCGAACCTTGAGCGATCTCTGCATTACCGGTTTGAAAATTGAACGAGGTGAACGGCCCCTCGCCCGCACTACCGCCGACGACCAGATAAAAGCTCTTTGTCGCCATCGGCATTTCGATCAGCTCTTGTTTCAGACGCTTATCAGCGAGCTCCGCAAAATCCATCGGCTGGAGATATCCGGTGCTTTTCATCTGCGTCAGTTTGGCTTTTTGTTTGATCACGCCGTCGCCAAAGAGCTCTTTGGGCACATCGAGGCCCGCCGGACGGATGCCGGTTTCGCCGCTTCGAGCCTCAAGTGACTTACGCTCTTGGGCCGCCAGAAATGCGGATGTCACATTTAGGTCAGCATCTTCCGTCTTGGTCGGATCAGCCGTAATGTCGGCGACCGACGTTGTGTCGAGCTCTTTTTCTTCGGTTTCCCACGATGCGATCAGATCATCCAGGTCGTCCTCGTCCTCACCGCCGAGCGGGTCGATGACGCGTTTTGGTATCAGGCCCGACGCCAGCACCGGTCTTGTCGTGCCGCCGTTTGCCGCCGTTCCACCGCCGCCGCCGTTTCGGGTGACGACCAGCAGAGCGATCAATGCTCCGAAAACTATGAGGAACGTCAGTGCTCCCGCCGCGATCAGCATCTTGGTCTGTGAGTCGCCGGACTCCGCCGCGACCGTTGGTGCCGCCGGTGTGAGTGTTGGCAATGGCGTTGGCAGTGACGCCTCGGCGGGCGCGGGCGGTGGCGTAATAGCTGATGGGACACCCTCGATCTCGACACGGATCGTCGTCGAACTCCCGATCGAGAGTTTATCGCCGCTCGTCAACCTCCGCGGTGCGCCGCTAATACGTTCGCCGTTGAGAAATGTACCATTCGTCGAGTCTTCGTCGACGACCAGGATCTCGTCTTCGTCACGAAATATAGTTGTATTTTTGCGTGAAAGCCCGCTGTCGCTCAGCACGAGTTGCGACGGCATTGTGCGGCCGATCGTCAGTTCGTCATCGAGCGTCACGACACGGACGCCGTCGGGAGCATCGATGTGGAGTGTTGCCGTTTTCATCAATGATGATGGTCATCTTCCGATACTTCTTTCAGCTTCGAGATGTCCAGCAGACGCGAAAAATCTTCGAAGTGGAACATAGTATCGTCCTTGCAGTTTTCGCAAAAGAACGTGACGTCCTCGCCGAGATACAGATCCTTTAGGTGATAGGCGATAAAGCAGCCGTAACAACGCTGAATACGTTTGCCAAATTCCAATATTACGGTGTCTTGCGATGCAGTTTCCATGGTCAAAGTCAAAATTTTAGCACATCGGCCCACACAAACGGATTTGCAATTACCGGCTCGGTATGTTTTTAATATAGATACGATGCTTAGGGCCTTTACTTACATCCATACCTTCCACCACCACGTGCATACCCATTTGCGCGTGGATCGAACATAGTTTTTTAGATAACTCTACAAAATAAGTTTTATTTGCGACGCAAACCTTGAATAGATTCAAAGGGCGTCGCTTTGTCGTTTTTACATATATGAAATTAAAGATCGCATTACAAAAACAAGGACGATTAGCGGACGGTTCGGCCGATATGCTGCAAAGATGCGGGATCCGCTTTTCCAAGGGACTTGGCAAACTGCGGGCCGAGGCTTACGACTTTCCGCTGGAGATATATTTCCTGCGTGACGATGATATTCCATCCTACGTTGCCGATGGCGTCGCGGATATCGGCATCGTCGGAGAGAATGTACTCGCCGAGAGTCCCGTGTCGGTCGATACGATCGAGAGACTCGGATTTGGCCGTTGCCGACTGTCAATAGCCGTGCCTAAGGCATTTGACTATACTGCCCTCGCCGACCTCGCGGGCCGCCGCGTCGCGACCAGTTATCCAACGATACTTCATAAATACTTTTCAGAACGCGGTGTCGCCGCGGATATTCACGAGATCAGCGGTTCGGTCGAGATCGCCCCGTCTATCGGGGTTGCCGACGCAGTTTGTGATCTGGTCAGTTCCGGCAGCACACTGTTTTCGAATGGGCTCAGAGAGGTCGAGACCGTGATGTCGTCCGAGGCTGTGCTGATCGCCCGTCAAACGCTCGGGGGCGAGCAACAGGACATACTCGACCAATTGCTTTTCCGCATTCGCAGCGTTAAGGCCGCGTCTCAAAACAAGTACATTCTCCTAAATGCCCCGACTCAGCGGGCCGATGAGATCCGGGCTATCCTGCCCGGAATGCGAAGCCCGTCGATATTGCCGCTTGCCGAACCGGGCTGGGTGTCGATGCACTCGGTGGTCGGCGAAGCTGACTTTTGGGAAGTTGTCGACGCTCTTAAACGGGCCGGTGCTGAGGGAATACTTGTGCTTTCGATCGATCAAATGATCAGGTAAATATATGCAAATAATAAAATTTCCGACAAATGAACAACTGCGAGGGCTGCTAAAGCGACCGTCGATCGACACCGGATTTCTGGAGCGTACGGTGTCCAATATTCTTAAAGACGTCCACGCGAACGGTGACGCCGCACTTCGTCATTGTGCTCGTCATTTTGATAAGGTCGAGCTCGAAGAGTTTCTGATCACCGACGATGAATATGCCGAAGCCGAGTCGCTCGTCTCGGCAGAGATCAAGGACGCGATCGCTGTCGCCAAGGCAAACATCGAGAAGTTTCACACCGTCGCCGATGAATTGCCGCCGGTGATCGAAACGATGCCGGGCGTTTTCTGTTGGAAAAAGTCGGTGGCGATCGAAAAGGTCGGGCTCTACGTACCGGCGGGCAGTGCACCGCTTTTTTCCAGCGTCTTGATGCTGGCCGTTCCGGCCAAGATCGCGGGATGCCGCGAGATCGTCCTCGCGTCGCCGCCCAATAGCAACGGCAAGATCGATCCGGTAACCCTGTATGCAGCCAAACTGTGCGGAGTGACCAGTGCATTCAAAATAGGCGGCGCACAGGCGATCGCGGCGATGGCGTACGGCACGGAAACGGTGCCGGCGGTTTACAAGGTCTTTGGCCCCGGCAATCAATTTGTGACCGAGGCCAAACTCCAGGTCCTGCGTTCGGGCGTCGCGATCGATATGCCGGCCGGACCGTCCGAGGTCGCAGTACTGGCCGACGACACCGCCATTCCTGCTTTTGTGGCGTCAGATCTGCTCTCACAGGCGGAGCACGGCCCGGACAGTCAGGTGATCTTGATCGCGACCTCAGAGGAACTGATCGATAAGTCGCTTTCGGAGGTCGAACGTCAGATCGAGCTGTTGCCCCGCAAGTCGATCGCGGCGGCGGCTCTTCAGAATTCAACTGCCATACTCGTCGAAACTATCGATGAGGCGGTCGAAATACTTAACGAGTATGCGCCTGAACACTTGATCATCGCGACCGAGCGGGCAGACGACGTAGCTGAAAGGATCGTAAACGCCGGTTCCGTTTTCATCGGTAATTTCTCGTGCGAGAGTGCCGGCGACTACGCGTCAGGGACCAACCACACGCTCCCGACCGGCGGCGCCGCCCGTGCGTATAGCGGTGTTTCGGTCAGCAGCTTTAACAAGACCATCACGTTTCAGAAATTGACCGCTGATGGCGTCCGAGGGCTCGGCCCGATCGTCGAGACCCTAGCGGCGGCCGAGGGCCTGGATGCTCACCGAAACGCGATGGCATTGCGGCGTGAGTCCGTCGGGAGGGCACAGTGACATTTAAGCTAGAGCGGCTGGTCCGCCGCAATATCAGAGATCTGAAGCCATACTCATCGGCACGTTCCGAGTTTGTCGGCACGGCCGAGGTATTCCTCGATGCCAACGAGAACTCATTCGGATCGCCGGCGGGCCCCGGATACAATCGCTATCCCGACCCGCTTCAAACGACGTTGAAGGCCCGCATTGCTCCGATAAAGCAGGTACTGCCGTCGCAGATATTCATCGGCAACGGCAGCGACGAGGCGATCGATCTGCTGTTTCGCGTATTTTGCGAACCGGGCCGCGATGAGGTGATAATCTGCCCGCCGACTTACGGGATGTATCGTGTGTCGGCAGAGATCAATGACGTTGCGGTACGCGAAGTGCTCCTGACCGATGACTTTCAGCTCAATGTCGCCGCGATCAAGCGAGCATTGACCGAAAGGACGAAGCTGATCTTTGTCTGCTCGCCGAATAATCCGACCGGCGATCTGATGCGGCACGAATCAATGATCGAACTCGCCGAGAGCTTCGACGGGATCATTGTCGTTGACGAAGCCTACATAGATTTTGCCGGTGACGCCTCGCTCACGGGCGAGATCGGCCGGATACCGAATCTCGTCGTGCTCCAAACATTTTCCAAAGCCTGGGGAATGGCGGGTATTCGCGTGGGTCTCGCCTATGCGGATCAGTCGATCGTCGATCTGATGAATCGCGTAAAGCCGCCCTATAACGTCAGCGAGATTGCCCAAGATGCGGTGATCCGGGCATTGGCTGATCGTTCGACGATAGAGAAATGGATCGGCGACATAATATCGGAGCGGGAACGTCTGCAAATTGCACTTGATAAACTGCAAATTGTTAAAAAGGTCTATCCGTCGTCCGCTAATTTCATTTTGGCAAAATTTACCGATGCCAATGCGGTTTACGACGCACTGATCGATCAAAAGATAGTTGTCCGCAACCGCAGCAACGTCGAGTTTTGTGATGGATGCCTGCGGATCACCGTGGGCACGGCAACGGAGAATGATCGGCTGATCGCCACTCTCGAAATGATCGAAAATACGGAGAATGTGCCGGCAACTACGGCATCCGGAGATGTAAAAATATGAAAAGAGTTCTATTTATCGACCGTGACGGCACGCTGATCCGCGAACCCGAGGACTTTCAGGTGGACGTGATCGAAAAGCTTCGATTTCTGCCCGGGGCAATTACCAGACTCGCTCAGATCGTGAGGGAAACAGATTTTATGATCGTGATGGTCACCAATCAGGACGGACTCGGTACTGATTCGTTCCCCGAGACCGCGTTTCATCCGGCACAGAATTTTGTGCTGCAGACATTCGCGGATGAGGGCGTCGTATTCGCCGACGTCTTTGTTGACCGGACGCTCCCGCGCCAAAATGCACCGACGCGGAAGCCGGGAACCGCGATGCTGACCAAATATCTTACGGGGGAATACGATCTGGCAAACTCCTACGTCATCGGGGACCGACCGACTGACGTCGAACTCGCCAAAAATCTCGGTGCAAGGGCGATCTACATCGAGAATCCCAATTTTCCTCTGGACCTGAATGTCGATGCATCAGTGAAAACGGCACGTGACTGGAATGATATTTATGACATTCTGCGTATGCCGCACCGCCGGATCACACACACGCGCAAAACAAACGAAACCGAGATCACGGTCGATCTCAACCTCGACGGCAGCGGCCGTGCGGAGATCGCGACCGGCATTTCATTTTTCGACCATATGCTCGAGCAACTTGCTCGTCACGGCGGTCTAGACCTCTCGATCTCGGCGAAGGGCGACCTGCATATCGATGAGCACCACACCATCGAGGACGTCGCGATCACGCTCGGCGAGGCGTTTGCACTCGCACTTGCGGGCAAGCGCGGTATCGAGCGATATGGCTTTTGCCTGCCGATGGACGATTGCCTCGCTCAGGTCGCATTAGATTTCGGCGGCCGAAACTGGATCGTCTGGGACGCCGAATTCAAACGCGAGATGATCGGCGCGATGCCGACCGAGATGTTCTTTCATTTTTTCAAATCGTTCAGCGACAAGGCTCTGTGCAACCTCAATATCGTCGCGACCGGCACAAACGAACACCATAAGATCGAAGCGATCTTTAAGGCGTTTGCCAAGGCGATCAAGATGGCGGTTCGACGCGAGGGAAACTCGCTGCCGACCACGAAAGGAGTTTTATGAAAGTCGCGATCGTTAAATACAATGCCGGCAATTCCGTCTCGGTTGCCAATGCCCTCCACCGCCTCGGCGTCGAGTCGTCGATCACCGACTCGACGGACGAGCTCAGGCAGGCGGACCGCGTGATATTTCCGGGCGTCGGCGAGGCTTCGAGTGCGATGCGATATCTGCGTGAGCACAAACTCGACGGCGTTATCCGCACGTTGACGCAGCCGGTGCTGGGCATTTGTCTGGGGATGCACCTTATGTGCGAATTTTCTGATGAAAATTCGACTACGTGTCTGGGCATCTTGCCTTATCGCGCCAACAAGTTTGTTGACGGCACGCTCAAGATCCCGCACACCGGTTGGAATCAGATCGGGCAGTTGCAGTCACCGCTATTTGACCGTGTCGCCGAAGGTGCGTGGGTATATTTTGTTCACGGGTATTACGTCGGCGTAGGTGCGGACACGACGGCGGTTACGGAATACGGTGGCCAATTCAGTGCCGGTCTGAGCCGTGACAATTTTCATTCGCTGCAATTTCATCCTGAGAAATCGGGTGATATAGGGGCACTCATCCTGGAGAATTTCTTAAAGCTATGATCGAAATAATACCGGCAATGGACTTGATCGACGGCAGTTGTGTGCGTCTGGTACAGGGCGATTTTTCCCGCGAGACCGTTTACTCCACCGACCCGCTTGAGATAGCAAAACGCTTCGAAGATGCGGGGATGAAACGCTTGCATATGGTCGATCTCGACGGCGCCCGTAGCGGCAAACCGGCTAATTTGCAGGTGCTCGACCGCATTGCGTCAGCCACGTCACTGGTCATCGATTATGGCGGCGGCATTCGAACGGACACAGACGCGGCGGCAGTATTTGAGGCGGGTGCATCCGTGATCAACGTCGGTAGTATTGCGGTCCGCGATCCTGAACTGCTTTTTGACTGGATCACAAAATTTGGTGCTCACAGGTTCTTGCTTGGTGCCGATTCAAAGAATGGCAATGTCGCGATCGACGCTTGGAAAACAGAGACGGACGAGCCGATCGTAGGGTTTCTGTCCGGGTTTGCGACCCGCGGTGTCACCCGTATATTTGTGACCGACATCGCCAATGACGGTACGTTGGCCGGGCCATCGCTTGAGCTTTATCGAGAGATCTTGGCTACGATACCATCGATCGATCTGATCGCGAGCGGCGGAGTCACCAGCACCGCGGACGTTGACGCTCTCGAGGCGATCGGCTGCAAAGGCGTGATCATCGGAAAGGCGATCTATGAGCGAAGTATCGCACTGGAGGAACTATCGAGATATGTTGGCTAAACGAATAATACCGTGCCTCGACGTTAAGGACGGTCGAACCGTAAAGGGCACTAATTTTATAGGATTGCGGGACGCGGGCGATCCGGTCGATCTCGCTGTCCGATATTGCTCCGAGGGCGCGGACGAACTGGTCCTGCTCGACATATCGGCGACCAATGAACGGCGAAAGACCTTTGCCGCCTTGATCTCCCGCGTGGCGTCCGAGATCAATATACCGTTTACGGTCGGCGGCGGTATTTCGGCTGTTGAGGATATCGGAGTTCTGCTCGGATGCGGCGCTGACAAGGTATCGATAAATACCGCAGCGGTCAGATCGCCTGACCTTTTAACACACGCGGCGGCCAATTTCGGGTCGCAATGTATCGTCCTCGCCATCGACGCTAAGGAAACCGACACGGGCTGGAAGGTGTTTCTAAATGGCGGCCGAGTTGCCACCGACATCGACGTTCTCGATTGGGCTCGTCGCGGGGTCGAACTCGGTGCCGGCGAGATACTGCTGACCTCTATGAAAGCAGACGGAACAAAGAGTGGATTTGAAATTGAACTGACGCGGGCTGTCTCGGATGCCGTGAGCGTGCCCGTGATCGCCTCCGGCGGGGCCGGCGATAACGATGATTTTGCGGCCGTTTTTGAGTATGGGCACGCGGATGCGGCATTGGCGGCAAGCGTCTTCCACTATGGTGAGATGTCGGTCGCAAACCTCAAGCACTATCTGGCAACGAGGGGAATAGAGGTGAGATTATGAACCTTAGATACGATAAATACGCCGACGGACTGATACCGGCGATCGTCCAGGACGCCGGAACCGGAGCCGTTTTAATGCTTGGGTTTATGAATGAGGAAGCTTTGCTCAAGACACAGGCGAGCGGCCAGGTGACGTTCTATTCACGCTCTCGGTCGCAGTTATGGACCAAAGGCGAGACCAGCGGCAATTTTCTCAAGGTCGTCTCCATCGCTCCGGATTGTGACGAGGACACGCTGTTGATAAAGGCGATACCGTCGGGCCCGGTTTGCCACAATGGAACAGCGACGTGCTTTGGCGATGCGATCCGGAGGCCCTTTGACCTTATCACAGAGCTTGAGAGCGTTATCGACGATCGCCGGGCGACCAACGCCGAAGGGTCGTATGTCGCGAGCCTTTTTGCAAAAGGCATCAACAAGATCGCCCAAAAGGTCGGCGAGGAGGCCGTCGAACTCGTCATCGAGGCAAAGGACGACGACCGGGACAAATTCTTGTCCGAGGCTGCCGATCTGTTGTTTCACTATTTGATCTTGCTCAGAGCCAAGAATGAGTCGATATGCGACGTGCTGGCAGTTCTCGCGACACGCCGCAAATAGCTATTTAACGACGCCGCGTTTCGAAGCTTCGATAAAGTCGAGCAGCAGCTTTACCTCTTTGCAGTCAGCGACCTCGGCCCTGATACGCTCGAGAGCCTGAGTCGTATTGAGCTTGGACGACAGCAGCAGGCGAAATGCGTGATTGAGGCTTTCGATCACTTCGGGGCTGTATCCGCGACGCTTCATTCCGACCTTGTTCAGGCCGTAACATTTGGCGTGGTTTCCCTGAATGATCGCAAAGGGCAGAGCGTCCTTAACTACCACCGAATAACCGCCGACGAACGCCTCATAGCCGACGCGGCAAAACTGGTGCACACCCGAATAAGCTCCCACGCTTGCCCGATCGGCGATCTCGACGTGGCCCGCGAGCGTGGCGGCATTAGCCATTATCACGCTGTTGCCGACCTGACAATCGTGTGCGACGTGCGCCTGTGCCATCAGCAGATTGTCGTCACCGATACGCGTGACGCCGCCGCCGCCGACAGTTCCGCGATGAATGGTCACAAATTCGCGTATCTGATTTCGCAGGCCGATCTCTGTCGATGTCGCTTCGCCGGCGTACTTGAGGTCCTGCGGGCCGAGCCCGATCGAGACAAATGGGTAAACGTGCGTGCCGTCGCCGATCGTGGTGATACCGTCTATCACGACGTGCGAATCGAGCCTCACGCCCGCACCGAGTCTGACCTCGGCACCGATCGAGCAAAACGGGCCGATATGACAATCATCACCGATCGCCGCATCAGGGTGCACGATCGCCGAGGCGTGGATAAATGTGCTCATATCTGCGGTTGATCGTCGTCCGGTTTGCCGGCCGATGACTTAGATTTGCGGGCGACCAGCCACGTAAAGATGATAGTCGCCGGTATCGAGATAAAAATACCGAGTATGGCTCCGCCGACCGTGGTTACGATAATGCCGATCACACCTAACCGAAGCTGTTTATTAAAATAGCCAAAGAGCAGCGGGATCAGCCCGAGCCCGAGTCCGATGAGAGCGTTTATCAGCATCACCCACATAAGCGCTTCGCGGGTTGTTAATTGGTATGGTTCCATCTTATTGCTCCTTGGGGCGGTCAGCGATGATCGACGTGATCGTCGCCTCGGCCGTCACGTGTCCGTCAACGGTGGCGACACCACGCATTTTCTGTACTTTTGACCCGATCCGCAGCGTCGTGACCTCGAGTCTCAGTGTGTCGCCAGGCACTACGGGGCGGCGAAACTTGCAGTCCTCGATGCCGGTAAAGAAAGGTATCTTGCTCTCGCGATCCTCAAACTCACGCAGGGCAAGGATAGCTCCGACCTGCGCCAAAGCCTCGATCTGCAGCACGCCCGGCATCACCGGCGCACCCGGAAAGTGTCCGCTGAAAAATGGTTCGTTAAATGTCACTTGCTTGATACCGACGATGCTCACACGTGGCTCGAGCTCAATGATCTTATCCACCAGTAAGAACGGGAATCGGTGGGGCAGGATCTTTTGGATAGCAACTGAATCGAGGATTGTCATACTCGCAAATGATACCAAAAATATAAAATACGAGTAGCCGGCAAAATACATTTTACCGGCTACTCGTCATTTTGGTTAGCAACTCGCCGCCGGCACTAGTCCGGCCGGATCGCTATTTACGAGCGTTGTAGAACGCGATGAAATCAAGGGTGACGTCAGACTTTTCGTCAAAGCCCATCAGGATCTGAGCTTCGAGCAGTTTCGGCCCGTCCATAATTACGGCATATCCCTTGGCCTTGGCGTAATCATTCATCGCCTTGAGGATGTCGTCCGTCACCGGGCCGACTACCGCATCATAACGCTTGGTATAGCGTGCCTTGGCGTCTTCCTGCTTACGCTTCATATTGGTCTCGATGCTCTGTGCCTCGTCGACCTTGGCCTGGATAGCGTTGCGGTCAGCCTGCGGCAGATTCTGCAGCTTCTGGATCTCAGCAGCAAGTCCTTCGTACTTGGTCTGCATCGTCTTAAGCTCATCATTGAGAGGCTTGAATTCCGCTTCGAGGGCGGTCAACGCATTCTTGAACTTGGTGATGCCACCGCCGGGTTTCTCATCGGCAAAAAGGTAACTATTGACTAGGCCGAATTTGCCGGCACCGGTCTGCGCAGCTCCAGCCTGAGCATTTGCTGATACCGCAAACATCGCAGCGAATAAAAGGCTGAGGGCGGCTAAACTGAATCTTCTCATTATTATGTAGTACTCCTTAAACTCTTAGAAAGGTGCAATGACCCCGCTATTTCGTCATCTATTTGAAACCAATTGTACGCAAACTGTTGCTTGTCGTTTCAAAAAAAGAAAAGCAATAGTAGATTATCGCAAAATTGTTGTCAATTTTGCGATAAAGCGCCTGTTAGAACGTACGTCCGACGGTAAATCTAAATCCGTTACGCTTACCCGGAAGGAAGATGCCCGGCAACTCCTCGGTATAGCCGAGTTTTGCGTTCGGGTTGTAAAAGTAGATCAGACGGAAAGGGACGTTGACGATCGGCACTTGCACGCGGAGTTCAGCTCCGACGCTTGCCTTAAAATCTTTCAGTTTCGAAAACGCACTGTCGCCTACCTTGAGCAACGAATTTTGCTGCACATCGCCGCGTAGATATAACTGCTGGACCTGAGGCGAAAGACTCGTCGGGCAAGCAAATCGATTGCCACGGCAAAACTCATTGACAAAGTCGGTCCGTGTCATCACGCGACCGCGGTAGTACAAAAGGCTGCCGAAACTTTGCTCGAGCACGGGCGTGTTGATCAGCCCGAGTGCCGTCAGGCGTCCGCCGCCGAGCAGTTTCTCGTCTTCGAGAAATTCGCTGTTGATCTGCTGTGTACCGGCATTACGAAGATTAAATACCGAACCGATGTCGGCAAACAGGGCGAGCGTCGCCGGGCCGAAGATCGGAATGCGGTATTCGACGTTCGCAAGCATCTGTGTGTCGCCGCCGATAAAGCGGAAATTGCGGCTGTACAGTGCCGGATTGTTGCCCGCTGCTCCGGTTAGTTGGCCGATAGTGACCAACTCGTCACGCGTCCTCGGATCGATCAGATGATTCGTATCCGCCGTACCAAAGGCATTGTTTGCCAGCACGACATTGCGGGTTGTCACATAGGTGTCAAACGGTGCGACGGGGCCGATGGATCGCGAGTTGTACCCGCGAATGTCATTCTCACTACCGAGGAAAAATCTCTCGTAAGCCGGAACTCCGCCGACAAATGCGATCGAGTTTGCGTTCTTTACCTTGTCGCTGAGAGCCCAGGTGCCGATCGTGCCGGCCATTATGCGAAACGCGAAGACATCCGGATTCGGCTTCTTCTTGTTACGCATCGGGATAAACTTAGAGTAGCTTATGCTCGGCTGATACGTTCGGACATCGCCGCCGAGACCCGCAAATCCGATCGAAAGCGACAACTGGCTGCCGGCAAGCGTGTCGATGCCATTCTTGGCAGGTTGACGCGAATCGTAAGCGAAGGTACCGGTAATGCGGCTTGTAAGAATATTGGGCTGACGATAAATGACCGGAATGATCGACCCGGGATCGTTGCCGCTATTTACCGCGGGGTCAGCAATGGTTGTCGCCGAAAGCTGATAGTTGAGGCCAACTCGCGTAAACTGTGTAAACCTACGCTTCTTTAAGAAAAGCTCTGACAGCGGAGCCGTCGCAAAGAGCGTAACGCCGTATGTGCTCTGCGTAAACAGATTGGCCGAGTCGGTCACGACCTGGCCGTACGGATTGTACAACTCGTTGAGCAGATCCTGATTTTGCGTCAGGTACGTGCCTTCGCCAAAAAACTTGTAGCGGCTCGCAAATACCGACAAACCGACTGAGATCGGCCTGTTGCGGAAATACGGCTGCTGAAAGGTCATCTGTAGCGTCTGCTGGCGATTACCGTAACCGACGTTGAATGACAAAACTTCGCCACGGCCGGCAAGGTTATTAGTCGAGTACTCTAACCCGAAGAACGAACCGCCGATACCCGAAACGCCGCCGTTAAACGATATCTGTTGACGACCTTTTTCCTTGACCTTGACGATCAGATCGACGTTGCCGTTCTCTTCGTCAGTGCGGATCTCGACATCCTGTTCCTTGTCGATCGGGTCGAAATACTGCGTCTGATTAAGACGTGCGACCGAGATCTCGAGGTAATTCTGGTTATAGATATCGCCTTCGTTGATCAGAAACTCGCGTCGCATCACGCGGTCGCGGGTAAAGGTGTTGCCCGTAAACTCGAGCCTTCTCAAGCTGAACTGTTTGCCTTCGTCGATCGAGATCGTAATATCGACGATGCCCTCGTTGGGGTTGGTCGGATTATCTTTGAAATCCGGCTCAAATTCGGCGTTGTACTGGACAAAGCCCTGGCCGCCGTAAACCTTTTTGAGGTCCTCGTAAACCGCGTCCTGCAACCGTTTGCCGTCCGCGATCTCGCCTTTCTTGAGCCCGACATAGCCGAGGATCTGTTGTTCCGAAAAGATCGAGTTGCCCTCGACCTTGAGTTCGCCGACGCGGAAAATACGACCCTCAGTGACCGGTACGATGATCTTCAGCGTGTCGTCCATTGAGGTCAGGACCGGGATCGGCAAATTCTTGATGAGCGGCAGTCCGGTGCGTTTGTAGCCGAGTCCGACCACCTCAGGTTCACCGATGCGGGCCTGAAAATAGCCCTTCGAGAACATATAAGCCCGCACGTTCTTCTGCAGATCGTACTGGAGTTTTCTAAGATCGAGAATGTCCTGGCCCTTGAATCGAGTGATGATACCGGTTTGCTTGACGAGCGTCAGAGCATTTCGGAGTTCGCTGTCCTTAAATTTCTCGTTGCCGTCAAATTGGATATTGATGATACGTGAACGATTGCCCTGTTCGATGTTAAAGGTGACCGCGATCGACGTGGCCGAAACCTCGTCTTCCTGTACCGTGACCTTGGCATTCGGAAACCCCTTGGACGCAAGCATCTCACGCAAGATGCGTGTTGCATTGCGTGCCTTGACCGGGTCATAGACCGCCTCTTTCGAGATGCCGACGCGTTTTTCGCGAAATTCCTTAAGAATGTCCGATTCCTGGATCGCCTTGCTGCCCTTAAACTGCAGGTCGCGGATGATGGCCAACTCACGAACCTCAAAAATTACATTGACGCCGCCGCGAACGCCTTCTTCGGTCAAAACGCGGGTTGCCGTCTTGTCAAAAAAGTTGAGCGAGAGCAGTTCTTTGAGGTCGCGTTCGAGGCCTGCCGGGTCATAGACGTCGCCCGGACGGGTCTTGATGTAGTAAAGCAGGTCTTCGTCGCGAAGCCGCCGGTTCCCCTGAATATCTACTGATTCGACCACCTGCTGCACTGCCGCTTTCTTTTCTGCCGACTTGCCTGCAGGGTCGCCCGAGCCGGCAATGGCGGGCAACGCAAAGGCCGCCAAAGCCAATATTACTAGCCCGATTACGCGAAGATTATGCATAAAACCGATGTATCCTTTATGAGTGCAAATTTTGGAGCCTAAAACAGCTCCTGATATGCCGTATTTGCTTTGCTCAATTAAAAACTGCAACCGAACAAAACCGGCATTTCAATGTCGGAATTTACTCAATCTATGATTCGCGCTTACGGCAACAGGTTGCCCTTTCGCGGTGATCCAACAAACTTACGAATTATACAGGGAAAATTCCGAAAAATAAAAAGCGGAACGAGATATGCACGGCTCGACAGCCTATCTCGCAGTCACTATTTTCGTTGTTGTGCTTATATCTTGTGCGCAGACGGCGACGAGCCACCACAAATAGATAATGCGGCATTGTCCGCCGAATGGTAATCCGTTGGGTAAAAGAAAAAGAACGACCGTTTCGGGCCGCTCTTTTCTGACCACACGGTCGGGCGAAATTCTATTTTTTTAGCCAACCGAATAGTGCATTGACCGTAATATCACGGTTGGTCTCGTAGATCGCCCTGGGTAGCGGCAGCGACATCGGACATACCTGCACGCAGTTTTGTGCGTTGCCGCAGTTAGCGATGCCGTCTTCTTCTAAAAGTCCGTTGAGGCGATCGTCCATCGTCGTTTTACCGACCGGATGCATATTGAAAAGGCGCGCCTGAGCGATCGCTTGCGGTCCGATGTATTGGTCATCGCCATACTGCGGACACGCCTCGAGGCAGCAACCGCAGGTCATACATCGCGATAGCGCATATCGCTCTTGTGCCGTCTCATTAGATATCGCGGGACCGGGCCCGAGGTCGTATGATCCATCGAGTTCGATCCAGGCCTCGACCTTTTTCAGATGCTCGAACATCTTTGTCCGATCGACCTTGAGGTCGCGAACGTTGGGGAACTTTGACATCGGCGCAAGGCTGACCGTATCGCTGCTGGACGCCAGCAGCAGATCGTCGATCAACGCCGAGCACGACTGCCGGACACGTCCGTCGATCACCATCGTACAGATGCCGCAAACCTGCTCGAGACAGCTCATATCCCACACCGGCGGCGTGGTCGCTTTGCCGTCGATCGTGACCGGATTTTTGCGAATGTCCATCAGCGCCGAGATGACGTTGAGATTACGCCGATACGGTATCTCAAACGTTTCCCAGTGCGACTCTGCCCCTTCTTTTTCACGCCGCTGGATCTTGAATTTGATCGTCGCGGGCGGGTTATCGAGGCGTTTCTTTTCTACGTGTGCGTTTGTGGTCATAAACAATTCAATTCAACAACTTTTCGCAAGACACTTTGAGCTCGTGCAAGTTCTCTTCGATGATTCCCCATACGAGGCGGTCAGAAATAGATTCGTAACCGTGAACCAACACATTTCTAAATCCTACGATCCGATGCGCATCCGAAATTTTTCCAAACAGTTCGGGGTCGGTCTGCTTTAGCCGATTCAATGCTTCACCGATATTGATAAAACGGCGTTCAACGGCCGACTTAACAAGTTCGTCATCTTCATAAGCCGCATAATCCAGTCCGCGTACAAATCCGACGATCAGCTTGCAGTTTTCAACCACATCGAATAGATAGGTGTTGACGTCACGTTCCATAGAGCGTCACGCGATCTCGTTCGATCGTCTTCTTAAAAAACGGGTTTTTTACAGCTCGCTCCTCGATCACATCGACGGGGCGTTCAAATACCTTTTCAAGCCGCTCTTTCAATTCGAAATAACGATCGAACAACCGGTCATCACCCGAAAAGCTCACGAGAACATCAATATCACTCTGCTCGGAAAAATCACTTCGGGCGGCAGAGCCGACTAGTTCCAACCGCTGCAACCGCAACTCGCGGCAGATCAGTTGGACCCTATCACGAAATTTTTCGATCTCGAACATTATTTTGATCTCTAACTCGCAATGGTTTTGCTCGTTCGATTAGGCCTTTGCCTTCTTACCCGACGAATAGTCTCGCTTTCGCGGTTCGATCAGCGATATGTCGATCGCCTCGTAGCTCAGGACCGGAGCCTCGGCCGAGTATTCGGCGATGGTCGTCTTCATAAAGTTCTCGTCGTCACGCTCTGGAAAATCGGGCTTGTAATGTGCCCCGCGTGATTCATTTCGGTTGAGCGCTCCGAGCGTTATGACGCGTGCGAGCTCAAACATATTTGCGAGCTGCCGGGCGTGCGGCACGGCCTGCGTCGCCCATAGATTCGAATCGTTGATCGAGATCTTTTTGTAACGCTCCTGCAGTTCGCGGATCTTGTCATCGGTTGCCTGCAGACGGTCGTTGTAGCGGACGACGGTGACATTATCGGTCATCACCTTGCCTAGTTCCTCGTGCAGTTTGTACTGATTTTCGCCGCCCTCACTCTTGATGATCGAATCGTTGATCTCCTGTTGGCGTTTCAGTTCATCGGCGTGAATGCCATTGCTCTCGGTCGCACCGCGCTCGACGTTCTTGCCGTACTCCATTGCGGCCGGTGCCGCTACGAATCCGCCGTAAACGCAAGATAACAGAGAGTTGGCACCCAAGCGGTTAGCACCGTGGATGGAGTAGTCGCATTCGCCGGCCGCAAACAATCCGGGTATATTTGTCCGCTGTTCAAAATCGACCCACAGGCCGCCCATCGAATAATGAACGCCCGGGAAAATTCGCATCGGCACGTAACGCGGATCGTCGCCGACGAACATCTCATAAATTTCGAGAATGGCTCCGAGCTTTTCGGTCAAAGTGTCGGCCGGAATGTGCGTGAGATCGAGATAGACCTGATTCTCGCCGCCCACGCCTTTGCCCTCCAGACAGACCTGAAAGATCTCTCGGGTAGCAATGTCACGCGGAACGAGATTGCCGTATGCCGGATATTTCTCTTCGAGAAAGTAGAGACGTTCGCTCTCGGGGATGTCCTTAGGCTTGCGGGCATCCATCGGGTCACGCGGCACCCACACGCGGCCGCCTTCGCCGCGGGCCGATTCGCTCATTAGGCGGAGTTTGTCTTCGCCGGGGATCGATGTCGGGTGTACTTGGATAAATTCGCCGTTAGCGTACTTGGCACCCTGCTGGTAACAGGCGGCAACCGCACTTCCCGTACAGGTCTGCGAATTGGTCGATTTGCCAAAGACCATTCCGGGCCCGCCCGTCGCCATTATCACGGCATCCGCCGCAAACGTCTTTAATTCAAGCGTTTGCAGATTCATCGCGATCAGACCGCGGCATACCTGATGGTCGTCAAGCACGAGCGAGAGCATCTCCCAGCCCTCGTATTTATGCACGCTGCCGCCGACTTCATACCTGCGGACCTGCTCGTCGAGAGCGTACAGCAACTGTTGGCCGGTCGACGCTCCGGCAAATGCCGTCCGGTGATGGAGCGTGCCTCCAAACCGGCGAAAATCCATCAAACCCTCTTTCGTACGCGAGAACGGCACGCCCATACGGTCAAACAGATTGATGATCGCCGGAGCCATATCCGTCATCCGCTGGACGGGCGGTTGATTAGCCAAAAAGTCGCCGCCATAGACGGTGTCGTCGAGGTGCTTGGCCGGCGAATCGCCTTCGCCCTTGGTATTGACCGCTCCGTTGATGCCGCCCTGGGCACAGACCGAGTGTGAACGCTTGACCGGAACGACCGAGATCATATCGACCTCGTGGCCGGCCTCGGCTATCTTCATCGCCGCCGCGAGGCCCGCAAGCCCGCCGCCGACGATCGCAATTTTTAATCCGCTGGATGCCATATTAGTAAATCTAACCCTTAGTAAAACGTCTCGTTAAAACTTTGTCGGCCCGGTCGGGCCCGCCTTTGCCGGTGCTTCGCATAACACCTTGGGCATCAGTCCGCACGGGCTTCGGAATGCAAATGCCGCGTTGATACCGACCACCGACAGCAGTGCCGCGAGGGCCACACAGGCGGCGATCGTCATCTTTTGTGCCTTTTCACCCATCACCAATCCCCAATCTACCGAGAAAAGGAAAAATCCGTATGCCAGATGCCACGAGGTCGCGATGATACCGAGAATGTAAACGATCAGTACCCACGTTTTCTGAAAATCACTCGCGACGATCGCGTACGCCTTGTCTGCGTTGCCGGCGACTGCGACTTCCGTCAGTCCGGGTATCAGGCCAAATCGCAGATTGAGCAGGTGAAAAAGGATGAACACGAACAGAAACATGCCCGTCACACGCTGCAGCAGGTAAAACCAATTGCGGGCATAACCGTAACTGAGCACGTTCGGCTTAGCCTCGGACGAAATCAGCACGCCGTAGATCGAGTGAAACAACAGCGGCACAAAGATGCCGAAGATCTCGATCAACAGCAGGTAAGGGATATCGTGTATCTCCTTGACCGCCTTATCAAAATTGGCCGCTCCGTTCATCGCCTTTGAATTCGTGAACATATGCACGAAGAAAAAGATCCCGAGCGGCACGATCCCCGTGATCTGGTGCAACTTGCGAAGTAAGAATGTGTTCGAAAATTTGATCGCCATCTAATAGTCCAATTCGCGCGAATACCTTAAATAGATTTGTGAAAATTCTAATTCTAAATTGCCGTTTGAGCAACGTAAACACGATTCTTTTTATCATACGGCAGAGTGCAGATAAGTTAAAATGAAATTGATAGCACAGATTGATAAGTGATACTAATATATAAGGGTCTGCAATAGTTATGCATATCGAAACATTTAAGGTCTTTTGCGATCTGGTCGACCTCGAGAGTTTTTCGTTGGCCGCAGAACGCAACTTCATCACACAGTCGGCAGTGAGCCAGCAAATACGCTCACTCGAGGATAAATTCAAGCGGCGCCTGATCGAGCGCGTTCGCGGTCGCCGCGACGTCAAACTCACGGCGGCGGGCGAGGTATTCTACCGCGAGTCCAAAAAGGTGCTTGGCAGTTATGACCAATTGCACGAATCGCTCCGGGGCGTGATCGGCAAGATCGGCGGTACCGTTAAGGTCGCAACTGTTTACAGCGTCGGCCTGCACGAACTGCCGCCGAAGGTCCGCGAATTTATGACCAAGTTTCCGGCGGCCAAGATCGACCTTGAGTACTCCAGAACGACACGCATCGTCCGCGACGTGCTCAGCGGCTCAGTCGAACTCGGCATCATCGCCTACCCCGAACCGAAACGCGGCATCTCGATAGTCGAAATGGCAGACAGCCGACTCGTCCTGATCGCCCCGCCCGACCACAAGCTCGTCTCGAAAAAGACGGTCAAGGTCTCGGATTTGAACGGGCGTGAATTCGTGGTTTTTGAGAGAGATATCCCGACCCGCAAGGCTACCGACAAGATCCTCAAGGATCACGGCGTCGAGGTGGTCAAGGTCGCCGAATTTGACAATATCGAGACGATCAAACGTGCGGTCGAAGTAGGCTTTGGGCTGGCGATCGTCCCCGAGCCGACCGTCTCCGGTGCATCAGCATCGGGCAGGCTCGCGGTCATCGATCTCGCCGAAAAATACTGGGTCCGCTCGGTCGGCGTCATTTACCGCAGCGACCGAAAGTTGTCGATCGCCGCCAAAAAGTTTGTCGAGCTTTTGGGACGAAACTAATCACCGCAGAAAGGCACGCGCGCATCGCCGAAAATTATTTTTGTTGTCTTTTCGAGCGATGTCGAACATAATGTTGCCATAAACGGTCGAGTATATCGGATCAGAGGACGGCGCACTTGTGAGAAATGTACTTGTTTTCGCGTGTCTTTCGATAGCAGGCTTTTGCCTGTATCAATTACGTTCGCCCGGCGTTGCCGCCGGCGATCATCCCGAAATACGTCCTGTATTTGAAAATTACTCGATACGGCTCGACACTAGCACGGCTGCCGATGAGGTGCTCCGGCGTTACCGTTCACAAAGCTCATTCAGCAACGTCGACCGCGATGTCGTGATCGAACGTATGGCCGCGGCCGAGCATCGCTTGCGTCAGAGCGTTTCGGGGGTGGTCGTCGAATATGGCGACGAACTGCACACACCCGAGATCATCGGCACCTCGGCAATCTCGAAAGGTGTTCTCGCCAAGAGCACCGGCAGCAACGGTCGTGAACGTACACTCCGTACATTTATATATGCCAACAAAGGCCTTTTCGGCGTTACTGAAAAGCAGATAGTCGACCTGACGCTCGAAGTCGGCCAGAGTGCCCGTGCGAGCGGCATTTCGATAGTCGACTTGCAGCAGTCGATCGGAGGCGTCCCGGTCTTTCAGGGCACGATGCGGGCGGCCTTTGATCGCGGCAACAAGCTCGTGCGTGTGATCAATTATCTTGCTCCAGGCCCTTTTGATGTTCGGGATGATTTCGGGGCTCCGGAACGCGCCGTGGCGGCGGCGGCACGAAACGTCGGCATCGAAATTGCCAAAGACTCGCTCCGCAGATCACGTCTGGACGGCAAAAATGTTATTTTTCAGCACAGCAGTTTTGCCGATGTGATCTCGGCCGAAAAGTTCTACTTTCCGATCGAACGCGGTGTCATACGGCCGGCGTGGTGTGTGCTGTTGTGGCTGGATACGGCAGCGTATTATGTTGTCGTCGATGCGGCTGATCAAGAGCTTTTGTGGCGCAAAAATATCACCGAGTCACAGACTCAGGCATCGACATACAGCGTTTACGGCAGTTTAACGGCAATGACAAGGGCCGCCGACAGCCCTGCGCCCGGAACTCCGAGTTGCCCGAGCCCCAATCCTTGCCCGCAACCGGCGATGATCGCCCGGACGCCGTTCACGTTGATCGGAAATGAGCCACCCTACACCTTTAATAACAACGGTTGGGTCGCCGACGGCGAAAATCGCACGATCGGCAATGCGGCCGAGGCCGGCATTGACCGCGACGGGACACAGGGCGTCGACAACAACGGCTGGGCATTCAGCGATGCGGGCCGCAATTTTGTGTTCGCATACGATCCAGCCCCGGGCTTGACGCCGCCGGGGCAGAGTCCGCTGCCGACCGGCACACAGCCATATCCGCCGACGCCGTTTCAGCAGGGCTCGGCGACCAACGCCTTTTATCTGGCCAATCGCTGGCACGACGAGACGTATCTGCTCGGCTTTAACGAATCGAGCCGCAATTTCCAAACCGACAATTTCGGACGCGGCGGCATCAGTAATGATTCGCTCTCGGTCGAGATTCAAGACGGCACCGGTTCAAACTCGGCAAATTTCTCGACGCCGGCTGACGGCATCCGCCCGCGAGCTCAGTTTTTCGTCTGGACCAGCTCGACGCCGGCCCGCGACGGAGCCCTCGATGCCCAGATCGTTTTGCACGAGTTCACGCACGGTCTTTCAAATCGTCTGATCGGAAACGCCACCGGCCTGACCGGCAATATGGCGCGCGGAATGGGCGAGGGTTGGTCCGATTTTTTTGCATTGGCATTGCTGTCTGAGCCAACGGACGACACGTTTGGCACCTATGCGGTCGGCTGTTATTCGAGCTATCAGATAATTCCCGGTTTTGACTCTAATTGCTATTACGGACTGCGGCGATTTCCGGTCGCGAGGCGAGGTTCTGTCGGTCCGAACGGACTGCCGCACAACCCCCTCACGTTTCGCTACTTAAATTCGGACTGCAATACGCTGATCGGCACGACCACGTCAAACCCGCCGCCAAACAGCGCATTTCCACGCGGTCCGATCGGCACGACTACGTGCGATCAGGTCAACAATTTTGGCGAAGTTTGGACAGTCGCACTGTGGGAAGTTCGAGCCTCTTTGATCGACGCTCTCGGGCCGGCCGAGGGCAACCGACGGGCGTTGCAATACATTACGGACGGGATGAAGTTATCGCCGCTCAATCCGACCGTCCTCCAGATGCGCGATGCCATTCTAGTCGCCGCACAGGCGGCAAACCCCTCTGACGTCCGTCACGTCTGGCGCGGATTTGCGATGCGGGGAATGGGGGTTTTGGCCTCGATCCAGGACGTCGGTTCGGGTAATAACAACACCGTCGTGACCGAATCGTTCGATTTGCCGGTCGGGCCGCGGCCGCTGGCAGATTTTGACGGCGACGGGCGCAGCGACGTTTCGGTATTTCGGCCGTCGGACGGCAATTGGTACATTCAGCGTTCGACTGCGGGCTTTATAGCGGCAAATTTCGGGCTGGCGGGCGATCGTCCGGTGCCCGCCGATTTTGATGGCGACGGCAAGGCCGACATCGCGATCTTTCGGCCGACTGCGGACGCGGCGGCAGCTGACTTTTATGTGTTGCGGAGTTCAAATTTCGCCGTCTCGTACATCTCTTGGGGTTCGCCCGGCGATCTGCCGGCGATCGGCGATTTTGATGGCGACGGCAAGGCCGACCCCGCCATTTTTCGCCCGGCCGACCATCGTTTTTATGTTCTGCAGAGTTCAAACGGAGTCGTGCTGGTGTCGAGGCCTTCGCCGAACGACGTGCCCGTGAGCGGTGATTTTGACTTTGACGGCAAGGCTGATTTTGCGACATTCGGCGAAGGTCGCTGGAATTGGTCGCGGTCGTCCGACGGGCATCTTTCGGGCGTTATGGATTTTTGGGGATCGGCCGGCGACAATCCAGCGGCGGGCGATTACGACGGTGACGGCAAGCTCGATCTGGCAATTTTTCGGCCGTCAGATGGCGTTTGGTACATCAAAAAGAGCTCGGGCGGAAACGACTTTGTCCCGTTCGGCATCGCGTCGGATATACCGTCGCCCGGTGATTTTGACGGCGACGGTCGCACCGATATCGCCGTTTACCGAAACGGCGTCTGGTACATTTTGCGTTCGTCGTCGGGGATTCTGATCACGCAATTCGGGCTTGCCAACGACCTTCCGCTGACTGCCGCCGGGCCGCCGCAATAAACCGTCCGCTTACGGCTGATCGGTTGCGATATCCGTGGCGATATAGGTCAGCGTCGTCGTTGGCTGCATTTCGTTGAGCGTATTGCGGAGCGTCGGGACGATGCCCTCAGCCTCCATATATTCGCGGCCGAGCATTCGGCGAAAACGCTTGTCCTTGCTCTCACCGGTCAGCTCTTTTAACATTCCTCGCAGGAAAGCCGTTACTAGCTCGGGTGCAAACTGCTTACCGGCGTTGCGCCTTAGGTCCTCGACCACATCGTTGGCCGGACGGCGTGCCTTGTAAGGTCGGTCGGTCGTCATCGCGTCGAAGGAATCTCCGAGATTCACGATCTTGGCGATATACGGTATCTCGCGGTCGTAGAGTCCGTCGGGGTAACCGCGGCCGTCGAGGCGTTCGTGATGGTATTTTGCCGCCAGCGGAACGTCAGTGTACGGGTGATGTATCGGCTGCAGGATCTCAAAGCCGACCGACGGATGCTTGTTCAACTCGGCGGATTCCTTTGCGTTGATGCGATATGGAGCGTTGATGATCTTGCGCTCGACGGTCAGTTTACCGACGTCGTGCAGATAGCCGGCGGTCGCCGCACCCTCGACCTGATCGGGCGACCAATCAAGCTCAGCGGCGATGATCTCAGAGTATCGGCCGACCCGCACGGAATGGCCCTCGGTGTACTTGTCCTTACAGTCGATCGCGGCGGCAAAGGCCTTGACCGTGTCATTATAGGTCGTCCGCAAGCCTTCAAAGAGTCGTCGGTTCTCCTCGGAATGACGCTCGATCTCGGCCATCAGATTTCGCTGTGAGATGGCGACGCCGATGTGGCGGCCCATCGCGCAGATGATCTCTTTTTCGTACGAGGTATATGCTTCGCCGGTCGCTTTTTCGCCCAGGAATACTGCTCCGACGATCTCATCACGGATCACGAGCGGGACAAAAAGCTCGATCCGACGGCTTTCAAAACTGCGGTCATAGACCTGAAAGAACGGCAAAACCCTCGCCGCCGCCGTTTCGATCGGGTTCAGGCCGTTCGCCAAAAACTGGCGTTCGTCCTCCAGACAGAGCGACAGACTGAGCGGAAAATCATCGCCCAAGCCGCGCACGGCGAGCATATTCAGTTCGTGGCCGAATCGCGAATACCTCGCCACCCCGCCGCGCATTATCGCCAGCGAACCCGATATCAGGTGCAGTGCCGTTCGGATCGTTTCCTGAAAGTTGTTCTTATTCGCAACTTCCTGCCCAAGGTCCGCCAAAGCCCCAAATGCGTGGATCAGTTTTGTTCGTTGTTCGATCATTGGTTCGTGGTTCGTGAATCGTCGGTCGTGAATCGTTGTTTGTGAATCGTGAATCGTCGTTCGTGAATTGTTGGTCCTGACCCTCAAGTTGTCGATTTTCGTTTAAGGTGTTTCGACAGGCCTGTTATCATTCGGCCAATGCCATCAAGTGAGGCCATCGCTTCGTCAAAGTCTTTGGTTGACAAAAACCCAAGTCGATTTGCGATCAGTAACTCGGTCTCGACCTCACTGGCCGAACCCTGGGCGATCGTCAAAAATCGTCCGAAATCCTTGTCTGTTTCGCGGGCCGCGCCTTCCGCAATATTTGCCGGTATCGATACCGCTGCCCGCCGGATCTGAGACGTCAATCCAAATTTCTCTTCCGACGGAAAATTCTCCGTCAACCGATAGACAAACACAACCAGATCGATGGACCTTTTCCAAACATCCAGTTTTTCGTGAGAACGCATAATTAGCGTGAATCGTCGGTCGTGAATTGTGAATCGTCGTTCGTGAATCGTCGGTCGTGAGTCGTCGGTCGTGAATCGTCGTTCGTGAATCGTCGTTCGTGGATCGTCGTTCGTGGATCGTCGTTCGTGGATCGTCGTTCGTGAATCGTCGCTGGTGAATCGTCGTTCGTCGTCCAAGTCGATCGATTCACTATTCACGACTTCACCATTCCCGATTCACTATTCACGATTCACGATTCACCATTCACGACTTCACGACTTCACGATTCACGACTTCACGACTTCACCATTCCCGATTCACTATTCACTATTCACCATTCACCATTCACCATTCACGATTCACGATTCACGACTTCACGATTCACGACTTCACGACTTCACCATTCCCGATTCACTATTCACTATTCACCATTCACCATTCACCATTCACGATTCACGATTCACGACTTCACGACTTCACGACTTCACGACTTCCACATGCTTGGTCAGGCCGAGCATTTCAAAAAGCTCCGCCGATTCTTCGTTCAAGTCCGAGAAAACTACCTTTGCACCGGAATTGGCGGCCGTGTCGATCACGCCGAGCAGGATCGAGATGCCGATACTGTTGATGATCTCGGTCTGCGAAAAATCGACGACCAACTCCTTTACGCCGGATTCGAGCTTGGTCTTGCACTCACGCTCGATAGCCTCGCCCGAGAGCTTGTTCAAATAGTCGCCCGCGAGCACCACAGCCTTGTCATCAGCCGCCGAAAATGCCGTTTCCACACCGTTTTCAGTGATCACTTATGTTTGTTCCTTGTTAAACTTACGCCGCCTGCGCGAAGAATCCACTTGAGGTTAGTTTTTAACACACAGTCAGATCAAATACAACATAAAAGCTCCGCTCCTTACGAAGGGTGTCGCATCGCGTCGCTGACGGGGTGGTTCTCTATCGAATTCCACGCTCCACACTCAAAAGACTCGGTAGACCCGACAGACTCAACGGACTCTCCGACACATCACACTCACGTTTCTGTCCGTATGGCATAGGATCGCAGTGCCTGACCCGTCTTTCCTGATTCCCGAAACCATCGGTGTCGAATACCAACCTCGAATCGCAACATCGAAGGCCAGACCCATCTTCCGTTCGTCCGCACCGCAGTTAGCGGTTTGCATCCTTAAACCCCGCTGCGACAATCTTCGCAAACTTTCCAATTGGTTTTCCTTCAAACCAACTGTCCTTCGTCTCCCGGAATTTGTATAGCAACTTGTGCCGTTGCTGACCCTTGCCCACAAGAATAACCATTCCCTGCCCGAGACTCTTTTCTACTATCGCTGCGCTTCCGCTGAACCAAGGTTCATTAATCAATTCATTGCGAAAGATGATAACGCATTCGGCATTTTCCTCAGAAGCTAGGATCTGAAGGTTTAGACCCGTTTTCTCAAGCGCCCTAATGATCTGTTCTCGATATGACGTTTCGATACCGGTCTGTATGTAGATTTTCTTGATACCGCGAAGTTCGGAGAGGCTTCCATATTCGTAATCGTCTTTCGTTGAAACGCCCTTTGACGGTGCCGTGGGTGGTGCCGTGACGACGATGGGTGCATCCGGCATCCCTTTGAGTGCTAATGACCATTTACCAGAATCTGGGTCGAATTTGTAATCACCGCTAAATCTTCCGTCATTCAGAATTCCGGTTCCAGTAATTCCAGTCGTTTTACCAACGTATTCCATTTTCAAGACCCCACTGCCTATGGACGTAAACTTGGCCACGAACTCCTCCTGGTTAAGGACCTCACTACCTGTGAAGACAGCGTTAACCGTTGCGAGTTGGTCTTTGACCGAAATGGTGATCACAAGGGAGCCCGAGCTGGGAAAGTTTTCGCTTGCCCAATTACCGGAATACACACCGGCGAGACCGTTAATACTCTCATTTATAACCTTTGGTGTCGCGGTGACGTTGGTGGGAACGGCTTTTGGAAACTGTTTTAACGCAGTCGCGGCGACACTCGTACTAACAAGCGGATGTACATAATTTATAGGGATGGCGGCGTTAAGGTTTTGCCCTTCGACGCGTGCTGCAAATACTAACCCGATGACCTCGCCTTTTTCGTTAAGAACCGGGCAACCGCTACTCCCGTGTGTGACCGGCGTACTGATCTGCATGACTCGAAACCCCTCAGCCCATGAAAACATCTCATTGACTGGGCGTATAGAACTGATGAGGCCAGACGTTATCGATCCTTCCAAACCCAGAGGTGCCCCAACCGCATAAACAGTTGACCCTACCTTCACTTGGTCAGAGTCCGCCATTGTGAGTGCCGGCAAGTTCATACCCCTGATTTGTATGATGGCAATGTCTTTACGCTCGTCGGTTTGTAGGATTGAAACATCGTCATACACATCCCCACTAGAGAGCTTTACTCGGCAGGTGTAAGCATTGCCAACGACATGAAAATTTGTGGCTATGACGCCATCCGCGCGTAGGATAACCCCACTTCCTTGGACGAATTTGCCTTCTGCGTTTCCACAGAATACGACGACCACAGACTTTGCGGACCGTTCGAAGATCGCACTTGCATCGAGTTTCGAATCCCGTGTCTGCGGGAACGTTGAGAAATAGCCGAATAGAAGCAGACTCGCCAAAAGGTGAATTTTCATAAACAAAAGGTAGCGCCAAAGTATCGTCTTCGCAACAATCGCCCGCTTGACCGAAATAACTATTCGGGAAACGTCGCTATCGTCTGTCTTCGTTTAACGGGTAGTTTTCGGAATACTTCGTCATTAGCCGCTCGGCCGCCTCATGCTAATATGCGTCAGGAGAAATCGGGATCAAACTTGCAAATGTGCGATTCTCTATTTACATTCATACGATTCGATCGTGTGAGCGATAAGTATTACCGTTTCGATGCAGAGATTCGCGTCACGACCTCGATACATTGATCTTTCATCAAACTTCTCCTGACCTTGTCCGTCTCCCTCGATGCGATCGAGCGAAAGGGCGATGTATTTTGGCCGGTCGCCGGTCGTGCGGTTTTGCGAAGCACCGATCGCGTCATTTTGTACCTGTTGCCGGTCGGTGTCAATGGATCTGTTCGGCGGCCTCAATGAACGATCAAAGCATTAGTGCCGCGAACGCGGGCATCAGCACAAAGCGACGGGTGATGCCGACGGCGAACCCGTGGTGCTGATTTCAGAATCCTCAAACTCCCCTCCTTACCAAGGAGGGGTGGCAGCGGCTTCCGCTGACGGGGTGGTTCTCACGCTCGAATAAAATATCTAGAGAAAAACTTGACCGTGCCCCTAACCCGACGATTCATCCTCATCCCGACTTCGTCCGCGTTTATAGATCCTAGTCGGTGCCGCCGCTCCAGATCTGAAATTATCGCGGATCATATCGGCGACCCAATCACGGTCCTGAAATACGCGTTCGTTCTCAAACCGGAGTAATCGAATGCCTTTGGATTCGAGATACGCACACCTTTCGCGATCATATGCGGCACCCTCACCGGAATAATGGCGAGCCCCGTCGAGCGCTATCGCGAGTTTCTCGGACGGGCAGTAAAAATCAAGAATGTAATTTCCGACGCTGTGTTGGCGGCGAAACTTGCGCCCCTCAAACTGCGAATTCCTGATCATCTTCCATAGCGAAGCTTCGGCTGGCGTGAGGTCGTTGCGAAGTTCGTTGCGGAACTCAGCAAGGCGTGGCAGATTGTTTATGTCACCCTTTCGTCGATCGTATGGCATATGAACTTTGCCCGAACGTTGTTTCGATGCCCGTGCAAGAGAGAACCACCCCGTCATCCCGATAAAAGACATCGGGATGCCACCCCTCCTTCGTAAGGAGGGGAGTTTGTTAAATTGTATATCTAAAAAAGAAGATATCTGCAATTCCGATCGAGCATTAAAGCCTCAAAAACAACTCCCCTCCTTGGTAAGGAGGGGTGGCAGCGGCCGTCTTTTGGCCGCTGACGGGGTGGTTCTCTCACGATAATAAAGATTCACCGTGCGCTAGACCTAGGGCGTCAACTAGGCTGAATTCGTGCCCGACGCCTGAGAACCACTCCGTCATCCCGATAAAAAGCATCGGGTTGCCACCTCTCCTTGGTAAGGAGAGGAGTTTTTCGGATCTCAACGGTCTTTACGTCGATTTGCGTTGCATCTATGCGACGTTGCTGTATCACTGCAATTTATGATACAATTTTACTAACCAACGGATCTTTGAAAACTAGAGACTGATGCAACAAACACAGGTGTTACGGCGTTTCCAAGCACATTTTGTGAACCCGAGGGGATGGAAATTAATTAGGGACACTTTTCGCTCGTAAAGTACAGTAAACACACGGCTTAGCGTCACGAAATGTGTAAGCTGACTGTATCAAATTAAATTGACCTAATTTGGGACACTCGCTGCGGGTAAAGCGATCGGGGTCGTCTAAGCTGTCAGTACGCACTTTGCCGCAGAATGCATCTGCTGTCAGACCGTGCTTGGTTGAATTAGAAGTGTTACGCGGTGCGGTATTTTACGAGTGTGATGCGGGTGCCGTCGTCGGATTGTTCGATACGGACTTCGTCCATAAGGCCTTTCATCAGTTTGAGGCCCCATCCGCGGCGGCCTTGGTCGGGCACTATTTCGGGAGCGACCTTGTCAGCGAGTCGCAGGCCGCGATTGGCGATGGTGATCGCAAGTTTGTCGCTATCTGCCGTTATTCGCTGATAGATGCGGCGGTCGGGGCTTAGGGAATGTTCGGTTGCGTTGATGCACGCCTCGACGAGAGCGGTCTTGATCTGCCGGACGGCCTTAGCGGAAAATCCGGCCCGCTTGGCGATCTCCTCGACAGCGTGGGCGGCGATCATCTCGGTATTGTCGCCCATCGGGATCACCAACTCGAATTCGTCGCCTCGCCCGGTGTCGGCTGACGATGCCTTATTACCAAGCCGATCAGAGAGCATCTCGGCCTGGCGACGAGATGACCCAAAGGCATTTCGTTCGCTCAACACCTCGCGAGCCTCGGGCGAAAACCCCTCGGGAGCGATGAGCCAGATCTTGTATTTGAGAAAGTTGCACGACAGTGCCGCCATTTCGAGACGATCAAGCCAAAACTCGGTGTGGTCGCGGGCGGCCTCGAGCTTTGATTCGATCTCGGCGGCGATCCAGACGGTGTCTTCGCGGTAGTTGGTCTCCTCAAAGCCGAGGGCGATCACCGATCTCTCGTCGTCAATCAACTCAGAAATATGCGGGTAGAATGCCGCTGTATTTGCCGTGTAAACGATGTGCGGCAGCTTGAACATCTCGGAGCTTTCGGCCACGGCAGTGTCAGAATCCTTGTCGGACAATCCTTTGACGCGCTCGTCGAATATGGCGTAGTCGATCAACTCGGCAGGTATATCCTGACAGTCAAATTGTGCCAGCAGCGATCGCAGCCCGAAAGCAGCATTTCGCCTGTAAGCTCTCGCCATCACGGCCGGAGCCCGTTTGACGAATTCGGCCAGAGCCTCGCCGACCACTTGCGCACGCGATTCGCCGGCATCAAGCCGCGCAACACCGCGAATGTGGTCAGAAAGCGGCATATTTTCGGGCTCGGCATAAATGTATCCGGACCGCAGGCTGATATACTCCAGAGCGTTCAGACGGTTGATCGCCGCACGAAACTCCGGCCCCGCGACCCCGAGACGCCTGCGCCAATTTGTGAGCGTCGTCTTGCGGCCGTCTGAGGCAAGCGTTTCAGCCAGAAGCCTTGCGGTGTTACACATTGAGCTTTCCGGTACGGCCGCCTCGAGCCCGGCATCGATGCCGCGGCCGATCCGGCCGCCAAATATCTCGTCGCAGTACAGGCTCTCGACCGCTTTGAAACTCAAAAAGTCCTCTCCGCACTCGGCCGCCGAGGCAAATAGCCTGGCTGTGTATCGCGGGTTGCCGTTTAGTTGCTCGGCGATCAGATCGCAAGTCTCATCGTTGATCTCGACACCATATCGCTCGGCAGTCGCGGCGACCATTTGCGAGGCCGCACCATTCTGAAAATCGTCGATCCGCATCACGGCCCCTTTGCCCCGGCCGAACATCATCCGCCGGGCACCTGCAAATGCGTATGTCGTCGCCGAGCCTTCGTAAATGTCGCTGATCTCGCCCAAGAAGTTAGCGCCGTCGGCCATAAACTGAGTCAGGTGAAGGTCATCGACCATCAAAAACATCCTGACACCCTGGGCCAACGCCCTCAGCGGTGTGCTCAGGAGCATCCGAATATACGAGGGTTCGTCGGCCGCGTCAGAGTCAGCGTAGTAAGCCTCGACCAGACGGTCAACCCAATACGCGTCCTCGGGAGCGGCGAGCTCGGCAAGCTCGCGCATCCCGGGTGAAGCCTCGATTATCGAAGGATCGCTGCGGCGAAAAGCCACTGTCTGTTTCAAAATGTCGTGGGCAAACCGCCTTGCGGCCTCGAGCGGGCCTTTGTCCGAAGTTCGCACGGCAAAATAGATGGGTATCACGTCGCCCTGCTCTCCAAACAGCCGGTCAAAAGCCTGTCGTAAAAGCTCAGTCGTACCTGCTCCGGGTGTCGCGAGCAGGTCGATGCCCGACGCCGTTTTGGAACGCGCGCGCTCGATGATACGGCTCAGTTCATCGTCGCGCCCGACAAAATGAGCGGCGGCCAGATCTGCCAAAATTCTGTTGTGCGGATTATCGTTCATCTAGCCGGATCCGACCGTTTCCTCGAGTTCGTCATATATCTGCACGATGTTGCGGCCGGCGTGCTTTGCGGCGTAGAGAGCCTTGTCGGCGGCAAGTACGATGCCGTCGGTCGTACATAATTCGTCAGTACACGTCGCCACGCCGACGCTGACGGTCACCCTCCGGCAAGGGAAATCGGCCGCCGCGATATTGGCTCTGATACGTTCGGCGATCATTGCCGCCTCGGGGCGGGGCGTCTGAGGCAAAAGGACCGCAAACTCCTCACCGCCAAACCGCGCCGCGACATCCGCTCCGCGTAGTGTATCGCGGACGACAGCGGCCACGATCCGCAATGCCTCGTCGCCCGCCGGATGGCCAAATTCGTCGTTGTACGACTTAAAATGATCGACATCGAGCATTATAAAACTCATCGGATAGCCGTGACGGTTCGATCGCTTGACCTCCTCCATCAGACGCTCCTCGATGTATCGGCGGTTGAGCAGTCCGGTCAGCTGATCGGTCACCGAAAGCTGTTCGAATTCGCCCGCACGCTCCTTTAATACAGCTCGGTCGATCGCCACTGCGATCTGGGGCGAGAGTTCGTGCAAAAGGTCTAGATCCTCACGTCCAAAAGGTTCGCCGGTCGCCTTGTCAGTAAAATTGATCACCGCGATATTGCGGCCGCCTATCGTGACCGGAGCACTCATAAACGACGATGTTTTGTAACCGCGTCCCGGATCTGCGGGCGGCAAACCGGAGCGTTTGACATCAGTTACGGCCGTCGGCTCACCACGTTCGAGCACGAATCGCGCAACTCGTTTCCCTGGATTTTCGTCGCTTGCGAGGTCCACGCTGCCTCCGATCGACGCTTTGATCTCGAGCTCGCCCGTGACCGGATCTACGACAAGCAGAGACCCGCGTTCTGCCTGCATCAACTCAGCCGCTACCTGCGTCAAATGCAGCCAGAAATCTTCCGAATCAGCGTGCTTAAGCCCCTCGCCAAATCGTCGAACGGCCGTCGCAAGAGCTTCTCTCCGCGAAACCTCGTTGCGTAGCCTCAAGACTTCGATCTGCGGCCCGATCGATCGGCATAACCGTGCTAACTGACGCCGGACAGCGTCATCACTGATCTCGTCGAGCACAGCCAGAGCCGAGGGCACCTCGATACCGACCGGCACCGGAAACAGGCACATACTGCGTCGCCTTTTATCGCCGCTCTTTGACCGTTCGCCGAGCTCGATCGGCAATTCGTCGCGCACCGCATCGGCCAAACGCCGATCGTCGGAGCGAATGCCGAGTTTCAGCTTTCTGCCGTGCAATTCACCATTTGCGGCAATACTGATCAGCCGTTCGTCTCGGCGGTCAAGCCACGCCAACGAATCCAGACCGTACTCACGGCCCAAAAATTCGATGATCGCCTCACAAGCCGAAATATAGTCTTTGCTCTGCAAACCGGAAAAGAATGAGCGCCACTCGCTAGCTGTTGCCCGCGGTCTAACGGGTTGCTCGGCGTGAGTAGCAAACACATTTGACGGTTCGTCCGGCAAAGGCGGCAATTCTAAGATCGTTTCCGACTCGGTCAACTGATCTTTGTTTTCGGGGATATCGCGCTCGGCCGGCACAAGCTCAATATCGGCAGACGCCTTTTCAAGTTTTTCGAGCGCCTTTTCAAGCGAATCTCTGCCGTCGGTCAGGTGAATGCTTTCAAATAACTCATCAACCGGCAGTTCCGCCCAGTCGCCCGAACTCGCCTTCTCGGTCATCTTTCGATAGCTTTCTGCAGTGCTGAAACTGCGCCCGACGATGGCCGCCACCGGCTTGCCGTCGAGCATAAACGCATCGACCCTGCATTCGAGTCCCGCGTGACACGTAAACGTCACCGGTCCACCGACTTCCAGCGATTCTTCGAGTGCGGTGCCGCAAAATGCCGCGCATTCGCGACAGTATTTGGCTTCCGGATTTAGTATTCGGCAGATCGAATTGTTGTTCGATACTGACAGCTCGACGTTTTGTCGATTCGCAACCGCGATCGCCAGGCCGCATTCGTCCGCGATCTGATCGAGCTTTGCTGCCTCCGGTATTTCTTTCTGCAAACTCATCGAAATACAAAATTGCTTGTCTGACCCAAGCGATACCGTCGACATCGGATCAGCCTGTCTGCAATTTATTATGTACCCACACAAACGGTTAATAGGATGTCTATTTCACGAAACTTTGGAAATTTGAAATTTCGAAATTCTAAGTGGTGATTATTAGTAGGTAAGGTAGCAAATCGCCCAGCGGCGAGTGACTCAAAACTGAAACCAATCAGTCGGCTGCTTAGGTTGCGAGATAGTTATTTTCGTTTCAGCCTTGAAGAGCGGAGACCGCATTTGGATCGCCGATTCAGCCATCAGGCGGGCGAGGTGTGGGTCATTGGCTCGCTGCGAAAGATGGGCGAGGACGATGTAGCGAGCACTGCCGTCAAACTCGTTCTGCAGCCATTCGGCGAGGTCTTCGTTTGAAAGGTGTCCGGTGCGCGACATTATCCGCTGTTTCAGGTCCCAGGTGTAAACTGAGCAAGCCCGGAGCATATCGCGGCTGTGGTTTGATTCGACGACGATCGCGTCACAACCCTTTAGCTTCTCTTTGACAAGGTCAGTGATGTGGCCAAAATCCATCAGCGTCGCCACGCGGACACCGTCCTTGCGGGCGACGAAGCCAAAATTGTCAGCCGCATCGTGCGGCACGCTAAAAGGTTCGAAATCAATATCACCGATACGAAAATCGCGTGTCGATTCGATCTCAACGGTCTTGTTATTGAGGGCGGCCTTTCGCTTAGATGATTCGCTATCGCCATTCTGCCCGCCGGCCCGAGTATCGTAATACGCATCCTCTGTTGCCTTTGACATAAATACAGGGCAATTGACCGACGCCATCAGTACGCGCAGGCCGCCGGCGTGGTCGCCGTGTTCGTGAGTGATCAGCACACCGTCGAGACTGTCGTGGCTGACGCCGACCTCGGCCAGCCGGCGCAATATCTCACGAGAACTCATTCCGGCATCGACGAGGACGTTGGTCTTGTCGCTTGAGATCAAAACGGCGTTTCCGGTCGATCCGCTGCCGAGCACGGTAAATCTCATTTATCTCCCTGATATTTCGGCCGGAGGGCCTTCGACATCGCTCTCGACGATATAACGTGCGGGACGTGGCCGCCGAGAAACGCACCGACCTTGTTTGCAAAGCCCGATACGACCTTTGCACGGCTGCCCTTTATTGCCTTTAAGGCAGTTTCAACGACGTCCTCGGGCGTCTGTTGCCCCTTGACCTGAATCGGCCGGTCGATATTTGACGCGGCAAAGAAATCGGTCTTGGTCGAGCCCGGACAGAGAGCGAGAATGCGGATGCCGAGTGGACGATTCTCTTCGGCGATAGCCTCTGTAAATGACGACACAAATGCCTTGGTCGCCGCATAAGTCGCCATAAACGGTATCGGCTGAAATGCGGCGGCTGACGAAACATTAATGATCGTGCCACGCTTTCGCCCACGCATTGGCCCCAGATAGCGGTGCGTGAGCGCCACCAGTGATCGAATATTAAGATCGATCATTTCGACCTCACGTTCTCCGTCGAGCTTGGCAAAATCACCGGCCGACCCGAATCCCGCGTTGTTGATCAGCCAATCAATCTCGAAATCATGCTTTACAGTTTCTGTCCACAGTTCATCGACAGCATCGGGTTTGGTCAGATCGAGAACGACGTAGTGAGCCATAATCTTGTGCTTGAGCATCAACTCGTCACAGAGCTCGTGGAGGTCGTTTTCAGAGCGCGCGACGAGAACGAGGTTGTGGTGCTCGGCAGCCAACCGCCGGGCAAATGCTTCGCCGATACCGCTTGACGCACCGGTGATAAGGGTTACCTTCATAGCTCCTTTTCAAACTCCTGCTCGGCCGGTTGGAGCGAGAAATAGACTGCCATTGCACCGGCAGCGATGATCGTGATCGCACCCACAAATCGTATGACCTTAACAATGCCCTTGGTCGAGTCGAGCAAACCGAAATGCGAAAGCATATAATTCCAGTCGTGAAAGCTGCCCTCGCTGCCGGTAAAGCCGCTGGTCAGCACAAGCTGCATAACGACCGCGTCCGAGGCGTACACCCAGACGTTCAAGATGCTCTGACCGACCCACAGCATCACGATCGACGCCGAGTAGTAACTCCGTTGCCAGATGAAATAGCCGACAAATACGATCGGAAATATCACCTGAAATAGTGAGCCGCCGGCGACCATCATAAACTCGCCAAACGGGCGAAATAACAGATGTCCTGTCTCGTGGATCGGCAGATCGACATTGTCCAAAAAGCTGCCCTGCATCGGGTCGTAAGCGATCCACAGCACGTAGAGCGATGCTAAGATGGCGAATATCAGCTTTGGAATATTTGGCTTCATTTGCGTTGGCTACATCAGTTTGATGACCGTCTCGTCGTGCTTCGGCCGCATAAACTCTTCGCGCGTGATCGCGTAGAAGACTACATCCATATTGTAATGAAAGCCGGACTTTTCATAGTGCATCCCGCATTTTTCCATAATCCCCCACGAACCTTTGTTGTCGGGGTGTGCGACGGCGACTATCCGCTCAAGACCGGCGACCTCAAACCCATATTTGAGCCAGGCCATCGCACATTCATAACCGAAACCTTGCCGCCAGAATTTTTCCGACAGGTTGTATCCGATCTCGATCTCGCCCGAGTCTTCGAGCGGGACGAGTCCACTGGTACCGATGCGTTCGCCGGTACTCTTGAGCGTCATAGCGCAAAACCCAAAACCAAGTCGCTCGTAGCAATCAAGATAGAACTCTAGCCTTTTAGTCAGTGCTTCGAGATTTTGCATCGTCGGGCCGCCAAGATAGCGGTTGACTGCGTCCGGCGAGCGCATTTCCACCAGCCAAGACAGGTCGTCCGGCGTAAGGCGGTCGATAATCAGTCGCTCAGTTTCGATCATATGCTTAAATTTACGGTGACAAACGCGAACGCTGCCAGACACTATCTACTAATTCGTAGCAAATTCGATCGTGCAATCGGCTTGGGCGGCCCTGCCAAAATTCGATCCGATCCGGGATCAGCCGAAATCCCCCCCAATGCTCCGGCCTGGGAACGTGTCCGGTCGGGTGTAGTGCAACGATCTTTAGGACGCGCTTGACCAAAACACTCCGTGAAGCGATTTTTTCACTTTGACGCGAAGCCCACGCACCGATCCGACTGTCGAATGGCCGCGAAGCGAAGTACTCATCCGACTCTTTGGCCGATGCAAGTTCGACCTTGCCCGAGATGTCTATCTGACGTTCAAGTTCGGGCCAGAAGAAATGCATCGCCGCGTATGGATTTTCCGCAAGGTCCCGTCCCTTACGGCTCTTGTAGTTGGTGTAAAAGACAAAACCAGACTGGTCAAAACCCTTCAGCAGCACCACTCGGGACGATGGTCGGCCTTCGCCCGATGCGGTGCCAAGCGTCATTGCCGTTGGTTCCGGAACGTCAGCACCGAGAGCCTCGTTCATCCACTTGCCGAACTGCTGAAACGGATCCGCAGACACCGACCGTTCTGTCAGTTCCATCTTTGAATACGTTTTGCGAAGGTCGGCTAGATTGGTGTCGATCATATAATTCAGATCAAGTGCACGAGCAGGCCATCCTTAAGTTTTGGTTCGAACCAAGTCGATTTTGGCGGCATTATTTCACCCATATCCGAAACGGCAAAAAGGTCGTCCATCGTGGTCGGATACATTGAAAACGCGACGGTCGATTCACCACTGTCAACCATTCTTTCGAGCTCGGCGGTACCGCGTCGCCCGCCGACAAAGCCGATCCGTTCGTCGGTCCGGACATCTTTAATGCCGAGTATCGGCTCCAGCACGTACTTTTGCAAAATGCTGACATCAAGCCGCTCGATCGCGTCCGGCTCACGGACAAACTGGACATTAAATCGCAATGAGTACCATTTTCCGCTCAGATACATACATATTTCGCCACGTTCAGAAGGTTCTTTACGGTCGGCCCCACTGACGATAAAGCTCTCGTTGAGCCGTTCGAAAAATTCGTTTTCCGTCAGGCCATTGAGGTCGGTCACCACACGGTTGTACGCCATAATGGCGAGATCATCAGCCGGAAACATACCCGCGAAAACGTAATTATATGGTTCGTCGCCCTTGAAATCAGGATGACGCTCCCGCATTTTCGTCCGTGTCAAAAAGGCACTCTCGGCGCGATGATGGCCGTCGGCGACGTACAGTTCCGGAACTTCGGCAAAGGCGTCGATCCACGGTTCGGTTTCCGTTATACGCCACACCGTATGCCGAATACCGTCGCTGCCTTCAAAATCGTAAAGCGGCGTTTCGGCGACTGCTGCGGCAAAAAGTCGTGCCGTTGTATCGGTGCCGCGAAATGCGAGAAAGATCAGTCCCGTCTGAGCTCCGACGGTCAAGATATGAGCGGTTCGGTCCTCGACCTTATCCGGGCGCACTTTTTCGTGCTTTTTTATCAGGCCACTCTCGTATTCGTCTATCGAACAGCACGCAACGATACCGGTCTGGGACTGTCCGCCCATCGTGAGGCGATAAACGTAGATCGCCGGTTCCGGATCGACTGCGTAAACGCCATCTGTGATAAGCGTTTCGAGGTTTTGCCGGGCACGTAAGAAAAGCTCTTCTGAATTAGGTTGTTCGCCTGCCGGAAAGTCGCCATCCGGCCGGGTCACCCGCAAAAACGTATGCGGATTGCGGGCCGCCTCATCGCGAACCTCAGATTCGTATACAACGTCATACGGTGCACTCGAAACGGTTGCCGCAAGCTCAGCACGTGGCCGCAGAGCATTGAATGGTTTGATCTTTGACACTAAATTCTCCTATTTCGGGGTTGCCGGCGGCGGCGCGAGGTCATCGATGCCGTCGCCTCCATTGTTGATCATTTGGTCGATCTTTTTATTGTTTTCCTCGACATCCTGCATCAACTGGTCAGCATATCCGGCCTTATCGATCTTCCACACGCCGTCTTCGCGTACGAATGGTACGGTCTCCCAAGAGCCATAAGCATTTTTGACCTGTAGCGTTGCCTTTTCGCCATCGATCTTTTCGTTGCGAAACTCGACCGACTTTTGATTTTCGCTGAATAGTGTTTCACGCTTAACGATGTCGTCGACTGTCAGACCCTGAGCCTTGGCCTCTTTCTCGTGCATCTTGATCGTTGCATTCGAAAGGAGAATCTTCATCGTCGTCGTATCTTTTTGTTTGATAGCCTTTGTGTAGGTTTTGAATGTCTCAAGCGGGGATGCAGGTTGCTTGTCACCGCCGCACGAGACTGCCGCTATCACTATCGAAAATATTATGATCCTTGACCAAAATCGCATCTTAAATATACCTTTGATTACAGTCTCAAAAACGTCAATTATAGCGTAATTCAAGGATTCGGAGAAAATGATGGAACGAAAATTACTAACAAAAGACGAGACCACCGTAGCGCTGGAGCAATTGAACGGTTGGCAAGTCGAAGGTGTTTCGCTAAAGCGAAGATTTAAGTTTGTGGATTTCGCCGAAGCTCTCGGATTTGTAAACCGAGTCGGTATCCTCGCTGAGGAACTCGACCATCATCCCGACACGACGTTTGGCTGGGGGTATGCCGAGATACTTACCACGACCCACGACCGAGGCGGGATCACGCAGTTTGATACGGAACTCGCTGCTCGTATCGACGCGATCGCGGACTGAATAGACTATTGACAGGTCGTCAAGATCGGTTTGCCCAGCGATACCGTCGCATCGGTAAATGAATTATTCATCGCGTCGAATGGCTGCACGATATCGGCTGTACCGTAGAAGCAAGTGCCTTCACGCTGAAACAGAAACACGCCGGTGACCTTTCGATACTGTCGAACGCTGATCGACTGATCGCTGTATTCCAACCAATTATCAGCGGCAAAATAGATCCTCGATGGCACGATCCCGGCCTCAGCCAACTTCGTCGCGAACGATGCTCGGGCGAGTGAATCGTCCAATTTCCCCTGAATCGGCAATATCCTTTCGTCTAAAGAATCACGCAGAATCATCGAATGATAACCAGGCAACATTGCGGGATACTTGGATATTCCCTTGGAAAAGTCACAAGCAAAGCCGATCTTTGCCAGATAGTCGTTAGCGGCACGAGGAAAGCCAGCGTTACGCGAGATCCGTAATTCATTGGACCAAAGACCTGGCCGAGCGGCCGAAATATTCTTGATAAAGATCTCGAGAGCGTTATTGTTGCCCGCCTTACCGGGGGCAAGGCTCATCTTAAGCTCGGTTATCTTAAGCTCGTCCTTGCGAAACTCGATGATCTGATGACTCTTTGCAGTCACATCACCCTGCGGACCGTATTCCGCGAAGAGCAGGTACCGCTCAGTGCCGTCAGAGTTGCGCATCGTGTAAACCCAGTCACCTAACTTTCCATTAAACTTGAAGTAGAGCCAAAGTGGATCGCCGTCGGCGATGCGCGTCACGTTAAACGGCTTTGCGGTAGCAAAATCTTTGTATTCCAGTTTGGTTAGTACCAGTTGAACGTCAACGTTCATTACTGAGGGTTTGATGACAGGCTGTGTCACCTTAGGTTCGCCCTCGAGCCGCCGCTTTTCGTCTTCAACACGGCGAACATCTTCGCCTTTTTGCTGAGTGCGTTCCTCGACAGTACGCATTTGCGGAAACTGCGCCGATGCCGTCACGGTACAAGCCACTGCTAATAAATAGATAGCGAACAGTTTTTTCACAATAAATTCTCCACGCAACGGCCGGCAAAAAGTTTCACAATTGTCATATCCGCCAGATTGCCGATCCAATCATCTTTGGATGCCACGCACGTCAAATGGATGTCAATTACATAGGTATATACACGAATTTCCGCGAGATACATCTTAGATCGTCGGCACTTTGGACCGCGTACACTCAGTAATGTATTGCCGAATCTGGCTTTAGCTCATTAGATTTCGTCCACGATCGCGTTCAGTGTGCCGGAAGATCGCATCGCTGCATAAGCCTTTTCCGGGTTTGGGTGATAGTAGCCGCCGACATCTTGCGATCTGCCCTGTGCAGCGATCAATTCTTCATTGATCGTTTCCTCATTTTCCTTCAAAGACTTGGCAACAGGGCCAAATTTCTCCGAAATTTCCGTATCGTCTGTCTGATTTGCTAAGGCTTCCGCCCAATACATTGCCAAATAGAAATGCGAACCGCGATTATCAATTTGCCCGACCTTGCGTGCCGGTGATTTGTCGGTTGCCAAAAACTTCGCGTTTGCTTGGTCTAGAGCGTCTGCCAAAATTTGAGCCTTTTTGTTATTTTGAGTTTGAGCCAAATGTTCCAAACTCGCTTGCAGAGCTAAAAATTCGCCCAGGGAATCCCAACGCAAATAGCCCTCGTGAAGGAATTGCTCGATGTGTTTCGGGGCACTGCCGCCGGCGCCGGTTTCAAACAAACCGCCGCCGTTCATCAACGGAACGATCGAAAGCATTTTTGCCGAAGTTCCAAGTTCCAGGATCGGGAACATATCGGTTAGATAATCCCGCAAAACGTTTCCGGAAACCGAAATAGTGTCTTTGCCCTCTCTGGCACGTTTCAGCGTTTCGATCATTGCATCTTTCACATCCATAATTTGGATGTCGAGACCGGTCAGATCATACTCTTTCAGATATTTTGTAACCTTCCGTATGATCTGTGCGTCGTGTGCTCTATCTTTATCAAGCCAGAAAATGGCAGGCGTGTCCGAAAGTTTTGCTCTGGTAACTGCTAATTTCACCCAGTCCTTGATCGCAGCATCTTTGGCCTGACACATCCGAAAAATATCGCCTTGTCCGACGCTTTGCTCGAGCAGTACGTTTCTGTTTTCGTCCTCAACTTTCACGGTCCCCTCTTCGGTCACCTGGAAAGTCTTATCGTGCGAACCGTATTCTTCGGCCTTTTGTGCCATCAATCCGACATTAGGGACCGAGCCGAAAGTTCTCGGATCGATGGCCCCGTTTTTCTTCATATCCTGAATTATCGCATCGTAGAAGCCGGCGTAGGTTCGGTCGGGAATAATGCATACGGTGTCTTCTTCATTGCCGTCCTTATTCCACATTTTTCCGCCGCCGCGGACAAGCGCCGCCATCGAAGCATCGACGATCACATCCGACGAAACGTGGAAATTGGTAATTCCTTTGTCCGAATTTACCATTGCGAGTCTCGGTCCGCTTTCTATTGCGTTTGCAATGTCAGCTTTGATCTCAGCTTCTTGCGGATGCCCGACAATTTTTTCGTTCAGCGTAGCTAGTCCGAAGTTTGGATTTATGTCTAGCGATGCAAAGGTATCTTTATATTTATCAAAAACATCTTTGAAATACGTTTCGACGATCACTCCGAAAATGATCGGATCCGAGATCTTCATCATCGTGGCTTTCAAATGTGCGGAAAGCAGGACATCCTTCTCTTTCGCTTCAGCTATCGCCTGCTCGACAAAGGATCTCAACGCAGAAAGACTCATCACCGAGGAATCAATTACCTCGCCCGCTTTTAACGGAGCGTAATCTTTCAAAACCTTTTCGGCGCCATCACTCGAGTAGAAGACAATTCTGAATTTTCCTTCGTTTTCGACTGTCGTTGAGTTTTCAGTGCCGTAGAAATCGCCCGAATTCATATGTGCAACGGAAGTTTTAGAATCCGATGCCCAAACGCCCATTCTATGCGGGTTTGCTTTGGCATAATTCTTCACGGCCTTCGGAGCACGTCGGTCGGCATTTCCTTCTCGAAGTACAGGATTTACCGCACTCCCCAAGGCTTTCGCGTAACTCTTGTTGATGGCTTTTTCTTCATCAGTTTTAGGTTCGGCAGGATAGTTTGGTAATGCAAAGCCCTGTTGCCGGAGTTCGGCGATGGCTTCTTCCAACTGCGGAACAGAGGCGGAAATATTTGGCAATTTTATGATATTGGCTTCCGGTTTTGTCGCCAATTCGCCCAATTCCGCGAGTGCATCAGGGGTTTTTTGATCATCTCTTAAATATTCGGGAAAATTCGCTAAAATCCTACCCGCAAGCGAAATATCGGGAACTTCGATCTCAATATCTGCAGATCCGGTAAATGCTTTTACGATCGGTAAAAACGAATGCGTCGCCAACATCGGGGCTTCATCGGTTAAAGTGTAGTAGATTTTTGACATTTTATTTCGTGTACCTAGTTTAAGATTATCATAGCTATTAAAATAATTTTGAACACCAATTAACAGTCCGGGTTCAATGCACAAAATCAGACATCGACAATCATTAATATTCGCGATCCGTGTCAACTTTGACTTAGGCCATAGATTCACGATCGCCAAATGTCTCCGTTTTGTTGCAAAAGGGGGCGAAGTTAATGACCTCGTACACACAGATCGCTCCCCGGACAACGTTTTTTCAACCTGTGAAATGTGATAAGACGCACAGTTTTTTCATTGGATACGCGATACACTTGTTTATTGCATCGTTTTCGTCTTAGGAGAATTGACCCGTGTCTATTCAAAACCCATACAGCAAGCCAGTTGAAGGTGTTTTGTCCGAGCTTACCGCTACGCTCGATGGCCTCGACGAAGCCGAGGCCGCAGATCGACTGTTGCGGTTTGGGACAAACGAACTGGCCGAAAAAGCCCCGCCTTCGCCGTGGGTCCTCTTAGCCCGACAGTTTCGGGATTTTATGATCCTGATCCTCATTGCTGCCGCGATCATTTCCGGGGTGATGGGTGACCTGACCGACACAGTGATAATCATTGTGATCGTCATTTTGAACGCAATCATTGGCTTGGCACAGGAATATCGTGCGGAAAAAGCTCTAGGTGCTCTAAAGAAAATGACGGTTACAATGACCCAGGTCATTCGAGACGGAAGGCATCATGTCATATCGGCCGTTGGCATTGTTCCTGGGGACATAGTGGTCCTGGAAGCTGGAAATATTGTTCCGGCCGATATACGCCTGTTCGAAACATTCTCCTTCCGTGTTGATGAGTCCACTTTAACAGGCGAGTCGGTGCCCGTCGACAAGACAAGCGACACACTTGATAGTTCGGATGCAACTATCGGCGACCAGTTAAATATGGCGTTCAAGGGAACGCTGGTTACCCACGGCCGGGCAAACGGCATCGTGACCTCAACGGGAATGGACACCGAGATCGGCAGGATCGCCGGATTGCTGCACGAAGACGAAGCACCGACGCCACTGCAATTGCGAATGGCTCGGTTCGGTAAAAATCTCTCATATCTCATCCTCCTAATATGCGCCATCTTGTTTCTCACCGGAGTTCTCCGTGGCGAAGAGCCGTTTCAGATCCTGCTGGTGTCGGTTAGCCTGGCCGTGGCCGCTATTCCTGAGGCACTACCGGCATTGATCACCATCGCCCTTTCTCGTGGGGCATCTCGGCTAGCCAGACAGCACGCACTCATACGCAAACTTCCGGCGGTAGAAACACTTGGTTCCGTCACCTATATCTGTAGCGACAAAACCGGGACGCTGACGCAGAACCGTATGCGGACAGCCGAAGTTTACGATCACTCCAAGGTTGACGGCGACAATATTTCGATGTTCTGGCTCGGGCTCGCACTTAATAACAACGTCGAATTTAACGAGCTCAACGAACCCTTTGGTGAACCGACCGAAATTGCTTTGGTCGAAAGAGCCGTGGAGGAAATGTCCATCGATCGATACTTTGAGGTAATTGGCCAGCACGAACGGACCGGCGAGATCTCGTTCGACTCAGATCGCAAATGTATGACCACCGTCCACCATTTGGACGACGGCTATTTGATCGTGACAAAGGGTGCGAGCGAGGCGATCGCAGATTGTCTAAATGACAATGCCGAAGCAAGTTTGGTTAGAAGCATCTCTGAAAATTGGGCAAATCACGGGATGCGGGTTTTGGCATATGCATATAAGAAGCTTGAGGCTCTGCCCGAACCATATACGTGCGAACTGGTCGAGCGTGATCTGTGCCTTTCGGGCCTAGCCGGACTGATCGACCCTGCGAGGATCGAAGTTCGCGATGCCATCGATGAATGCCGGACAGCCGGCATCACGCCGGTAATGATCACCGGCGACCACCCGTTGACCGCAAAAGCGATTGCCCGTGAGATCGGTATCCTCGATGAGCACGGCCTGGTCTTGACCGGACCTGAGATCACGCAACTTAGTGACGAGGCTTTTTATGCGCAAGTTGAACGTACCGCAGTTTATGCCCGTGTGTCGCCCGATCAGAAACTCAGGATAGTCCGTGCATTACAGCATAAAGGCCATTTTGCTGCGATGACCGGCGACGGCGTGAACGATGCACCGTCACTCCGGGCGGCGAATATCGGCATCGCAATGGGTATTAACGGCACCGACGTCAGTAAAGAAGCCGCCGATATGATACTGCTTGACGATAATTTTGCGACGATCGTTAAAGCGGTTAAGGAAGGCCGGAGGATCTTTGACAATATCCGCAAATTCGTCAAATACATTATGACGTGCAACGGCGCCGAGATATTGACGATCTTTCTCCCGCCGCTGTTTGGGATGCCGATACCACTTTTGCCGGTGCATCTATTGTGGATAAATCTGGTTACCGATGGTTTGCCGGCGCTGGCACTAGCGGGTGAAAGTGCGGAAAAGGACGTGATGAAGCGGCCCCCGAGGTCACCGGGCGAAAGCCTGTTCTCCGACGGGGTCGGATATCATATTGTCTGGGTCGGACTTCTGATGGCGGCCGTAACGATCGTGACGCAAGCAGTCGCGATAGGCCGTGGGTGGGAGAATTGGCAGACGATGGTCTTCACCGTCCTATCCGTGTCGCAGTTGGGCCACGTTTTGGCCGTGCGAAGCGACCGTACGTTTTTATTTCGTCAGGGTATCTTTACCAACCTACCTTTGATAACTGCCGTTTTGGCAACGCTCGGGTTGCAGCTTGCGGTCATCTATCTTCCATTTATGAATCGGATCCTGAAAACTCAACCACTAACGCTCGCCGAACTCGGTTTCTGCTTAGCGATGTCGGCGATCGTATTTCACGCCGTCGAGTTTGAGAAATGGATCAAGCTTAGAAATTTTCGAAAGTAAGTCGTAAACATTCGACCGTGCGAACCACTTTCGTCTCCAACGTCTTTGATATGTTCACCAAGTCTGATAAAACGATGGAATATGAAAAGAGTCGCGTTTTCTCTGCTGGTCTTGTTTGTGTTCTCTTTTGGCTTTGCGGTTCAGGCTCAGGAAAAAAAGCTGAACATTCTTTACTCTAACGATCTCCATGCACATCTCGAACCTCACATAGAACCGTGGATCAGCAAAACGCGGCCAGTCGGAGGATTCGCCAATATCGCAACGATCGTAAAGCGCGAAAAGGCATCTAATTCGCACACGGTCTATTTTGACGCCGGCGATTTTTTTACGGGTCCATACATCAGCACCCTTACAAAGGGCGAAGCAATCATCGATGCGATGAACTATCTTGGGCTCGACGCGGCCTGCGTTGGCAACCACGAGTTTGACCACAACTGGCAGAATGCACAGGCTCAGTTTGCCAAGGCTAAGTTTCCGATCCTTAACGGCAATATCTTTGTCGCCGAAACTGGAAAACTCGTTTGGAACAATCCCTATATCATTAAGAAGGTCAACGGCATCCGTATCGGTATTATTGGCCTGCACGAGAGGTTTGCTTTCTACGATACGACATCCGATGAGATGATCCGCGGCATCGATACTCGCGATGAAAAGGAATATCTTCGAAAATACGTTGCCGAACTGAACGGCAAGGCGGATATCGTTGTTCTTCTGATACATTTGGGCATTCCCGGCACCCAATCGACCACAGGCGAGGCTGATGTCGTGCGAAACCACAAGGCCGACATTGAGCTCGCCAAGAGCGTGCCCGGCATTGACGTTATGATCACCGGCCATCCGCACAGTGGCATTCGCGAGCCGATCATCTCAAATGGCACCATCATCGTTTCCACGGATGCCTACTCGATTGAACTCGGAAAGCTCGAACTGGTCTATGACAAAAAGCTCGATAAGATAAAATCGTACAAAAATCATCTCGATTACCTATTTGACGACGAAGTTCCCGATGACCCCACTATGGTCGCGGTTATTGCAAAATGGAAAGAAAAGCTTAAAGTGATCACCGATGAAAAGGTGACCACGGTAACGGCGACGATGACGCGTTCGTACGGCGAGGAATCCACACTCGGCGATATGGTCGCCGATGCGATGCTGGCAACCTACCCTGAATTCGACTTTGCGGTTACGAATAGCGGAGGACTTCGACAGGATATCGAAGCAGGCTCCGTAAAGGTTGGCGATCTCATCTCGACCTTTCCATTTCCAAATACCATCGTTCAACTTGAAATGAAAGGTAGCGATATGCGTGCGATATTCGAGCACGGTGCCGGCCTTACCAACGGCATACTGCAGGTGTCCAAGGGTGTCGAGGTGGTTTACGATGAGAGTGAACCGGTAGGTAGTCGCATAATCATCTGTAAGGTCAATGGTGTTCCGCTGGATGACAACCGAACATACAAGATGCTCACCTCAAACTTCTTGGCCGATGGAGGCGACGGCTTTCTAATGTTTAAGAAGACAGGTAAATACAAAAATACCGGTGTCGAGATGGTCCAATCGATGATCACATACTTAAAAACATTCAAAACTTATTCGCCGAAACTTGAGGGTCGGGTGCGCAAGGTTTGAGGGTGGATAAATAATCAATTAAAACAAAAATTCGTTCGATAATTGTGGGCGACGCCGATTGGCTTCGTCCTTTTTCATTTATTTGCTAAATTCAGGACGTAATGCCAAACACAAACCCTCAACCGTTAGTCTCGATCATTATGGGCAGTAAGTCAGATTGGCCGACGATGGAGATCGCATCGCTGACGCTAAGCGAATTTGGTGTTGAGCACGAGAGTAAGGTCGTGTCGGCCCACCGAACGCCGGATCTGCTGTTTGAGTTTGCAAAGACTGCGGAGTCGCGAGGTATTGAGGTCATAATCGCCGGTGCCGGCGGTGCGGCACATCTGCCGGGGATGTGTGCATCCCAAACCGTGCTTCCAGTACTCGGGGTGCCGGTCGAGAGCAAGGCTTTGAAGGGTCTCGACTCGCTGCTGTCCATTGTGCAAATGCCTGCCGGCATTCCGGTAGCCACACTCGCGATAGGTCAGGCGGGAGCCAAGAACGCGGCGCTACTGGCGATCGCGATCCTAGCCAATTCACGTCCTTTATTGAGAGAAAAGCTTCATAAATTCCGCTCCTCTCAGACCGATAATGTCTTAAACGATTCCGTCGGATAGCATTAGCTCAGGTTCACCGTGTTAAAACTTGTTGACACCGATGGCAAAAATAGACTTAAATCTATTTAGGAGTGCCCATCTCTCCATTCGTCAGTACGGGCAGTAAACAGATGAAGGGTGTTCAATGCGGTCAGTGCGGCCTGAGTAATTTCAGGTCTCAAATATTCTGTAAACGTTGTGGGTTTCGGATCGGTGAGTATATGTTATCGAGTTCGAAATCCAAGGGTGCTGTCCACGCAGTGCCCAAAGGTCCGCGTCAAGCGGCGAAACAATCGTCCTGGATCTATACGATGCTGTTTATCGCCGTCATCGGCGGGGCGGCATATTACTTATATTCGGGATTTTTGAGTTCCTTTGACGAAGTCAATCAAAAAGATCCGTCCCAGACCAATGGTTTGACGCCACGGCCTCAACCGACGCTTACATCGCGAAGCGATTCAGATCAAAAGCGATTGCAGCCCTTTAAGAACGCGATCCATAATAGTCAGGGATTGGCCGAATCAGAGAAACGGCTAGCCGAAACACGAAAGCTGATGCAACCCGCCCGGTAATGTAGATCGCGAATTCAAATCGAAACTAAATTAGGTTAATCTAACGGTTCAGCATCTTTGGCGGATGAGGAATTCGTGATAAAACCAACTCTTCCTAACTCAACTATCGGGGTTTTTGGCAGCGGGCAACTCGGGCGGATGTTCGCAATTGAGGCGCGCAAGCTCGGCTATCGGGTTCATACTTACTCGCCGGACAGTGACACGCCTACGGGCCAGATCGCCGATATCGAAACACAAGGTTCATACGACGACCTTTATGAAATAAGGGTGTTTGCCCAAAGCGTCGATGTTGTGACCTTTGAGTTTGAAAATGTACCGTCCGCCGCAGTCGAAGCCGCCGCCGAATTTGTCGACGTATTTCCGCGTGGTGAGGTATTGCACATCACTCAGAATCGACTCCGTGAAAAAAACTTTTTGGCCTCCAAAGGCTTCCCGATCACAGCATTTCGCCATATCAAGGCCCTTGATGATCTGCAAAATGCCGTCGTAGAGTTGGGCACGCCATGCGTCTTGAAAACTGCTGGATTCGGATATGACGGCAAAGGACAGAGCAAGATAAGTTCCGCCGCAGATATTACGGCTGCATTTGAATTACTGGGCGGTCGCGATGCGGTGCTCGAGGCATTTGTAGATTTTGAAAAAGAATTATCGGTCGTCTGCGCCCGCGATCAACGGGGCACTTTTGCCCACTTTGGCGTTATCGAAAATGAGCACGCCAATCATATTCTAGATGTTTCATTCGCACCGGCCGTCGTGGATTCGACTACGTTTGAGCGAGCAATCGAAATTACTCGAAACATCGCTGATACGATGGGATATGTCGGTACGCTCTGCGTCGAATTCTTTTTGACGCGCGACGGTCTTCTCTTGGTCAATGAACTGGCCCCGCGCCCGCATAACTCGGGACACCTGACGTTTGACGCCTGTGTAACTTCGCAATTTGAGCAGCAGTTACGGGCAGTATGCGGATTGCCACTTGGGTCGACCGATTTTTACCGGCCGGCCGCAATGGCAAATGTACTCGGCAATGTTTGGGAAAACGGCGAACCCGATTGGGCAACTGCGCTCAATAACCCTGCTGTTAAATTACACCTCTACGGTAAGGGTGAGCCAAGGCCCGGACGAAAGATGGGTCACATAACGTCGCTATCAGAAAATGCGGCCGGTGCGATACGATCCGTTCGACACGCCCGCGAATCCCTAAAACCTGCGAGCTAGTGTTGCTCCGCCGACCACTCCTACAAAGCCAACGACCACACTCAGCGACATATATACAAATGCCGTGGTGAATTCGCGTTCGCGGACGAGCCCGAATATTTCCATTTCGAAGGTCGAGAAAGTGGTGAGCGCTCCGAGAAAGCCGACAATGATCGCCATTCTGAGATTGTCATTGACATCGATCTTATCCGTCAGGAGAACTAGTAGAAATCCGATAAGAAACGACCCCGTAATATTTATTAGAAAGGTCGGAAACGGAAATTTGGCAAATAGATTTGCGACGGGCGAGATATTTATGAGGTAACGAACCACAGCACCGGACGCACCACCGATAGCCACTGCAATTAACTTGATTACAAACTCCATCTTGTCATCTGTACCGCTTTACCGATCGATGTGATTGCGATTATACATTTTTCGGGCGAGCTAATCATTTGCCCCGATGGTGGCTAGACAGTAAACTCAAGCTTTATGTCCGAATCGCTCCAATTTACTCAGAACGCGGATCGAGCAACGGTCTATGCTGAGATCACACCACAGATCGAAGCACTGATTAGTAGCGAGACCGATATAATTGCGAACTTGGCAAATATCGCGGCAGTGCTCAAGCAGGCGTTCGGTTTTTTCTGGGTCGGTTTCTACATTGAAAAAGATGGCGATCTTGTGCTCGGGCCTTTTCAAGGGCCGCTGGCCTGCACGCGCATCAGACCTGACCAGGGAGTTTGCGGTCACGCGTACGCGACACGCGAAACCGTCATCGTGCCTGATGTAGATAAATTTCCGGGTCATATTGCTTGTGCCTCGGCATCGAAGTCGGAAATTGTCGTTCCCGTTTTCGGTAAGGACGGAGAGGTTTTCGGCGTACTTGACGTGGACAGCGATAGATTGGATGATTTTTCCGAGATCGACGTGACTGGATTGGGCCGTGTGGTGAAATATGTTGAGGCCGTCGTCGAACACGGTCGACTTCAAACTTAATTAATGAACGTAATCGAATACCCTTACTGGGTCTGGATCTTTTTCTTCGTCATAGTCCTGTCGGCGCTGTTTGTCGATATCGGCATTGTAAACCGTAAGTCGCACGCGCCTAGCCGTAGGGAGACCATCACGTGGAGTTTGATCTGGATATCTCTCGCGTTAGCATTCAACGCTTTTATCTACTCGCAGTTTGGCGGATTTAAGGCCAAGGAGTTTCTCACAGGATATTTGATCGAATTGTCACTTTCGATCGACAATCTGTTTGTATTTCTCCTGATATTCGCATATTTCAAGGTTCCGAAAATGTATCAGCATCGCGTGCTGTTCTGGGGCATATTTATGGCCCTGGTAATGCGAATGGTGATGATATTCGCCGGAGCCGAACTTGTCGAGAGCTTTAGTTGGATACTATACGGATTTGGGGCGTTCCTAATATACACAGGCATTAAAATGTTCGGTGAGGACGAGGCATTTGAGCCCGAGGATAGTGCGATCGTAAAGCTGACGACCAGATTTATACGCATATCGAAACATTACGACGGAGAGAAGTTCTTCGTAAATATCGATGGCAAGCGAGTCGGCACTCTGCTTTTGCTTGTCCTGGTCGTCATCAACATCGCCGATCTCGTTTTTGCGGTGGACTCCATACCCGCGATCTTCGGCATTACGACCGACCGGTTTATCGTATACACGTCAAACATTTTTGCGATCCTAGGACTACGTACGTTCTTTTTTCTCTTGGTCGATATGGCTGAGAAATTTCATTTTCTTAAGTATGGCCTCGCATTTGTATTGAGTTTTATTGGGTTTAAGATGCTGCTGCCGCTTGCCGCTGAGGGGACGATGTTGATACTCGGCGATGGCAGTGAGTCGGGAATCGCTATCTTCTTAAAAAGATATCTGCATCACGAATTTGAGCAGTCAGTGATAAATCTATCGCTCGGGATCGTAATTGGTGCGATAATACTTGCTGTAATATTGTCACTGATATTTCCGCCGGCCGAGACGGCCGCAAAAGATGCTCAATAAGCCAGCCATCGATGGACGATAATAAATACCGCAAATTTTACGTCGAATGGTGGAACGTTCGAAAAAGTACGATCTATGGGCTGATCGCGATCTTGGTCGTCGGCGGAGCCATCGCCGGCGGTTCGTGGTGGGCTTCCAAGAATAATTGGTTTGTTGCGACCCAGGATGCCGAGATGCCTGTAGACGCAGCAAAAATCATCTCATATGAGGGTGAAGTTCGGATAATAAGGGCACAAACACGCGAAACTATACTGGTAACCAAAGAGACTTGGGTTGCCGCCGGCGACACTATTCAGACACAGTCTGACGGGCGGGCGATCGTCCAGATGATCGATGGTTCAGTTTACTCCGTTCGGCCGAATAGTACGGTTGTTGTCCGGGATAGCACATCGCTTTTTGGCGGTAAAAACGTGCGCGTTTCGTTGAATGACGGTCAGCTGAACGTGAGGACCGATGAACAACCGGCAGACTCGAATAACATTGTCGAAGTAGCAGATTCCGAAAATAGACTCTTACCGCAGACTGACGCGAGTTTTAATGCAGATGGCAATAATGCCGGCGAAATTAGGGTGAGCCGCGGCGGCGTCGAGACCACGATAGGCGGAGACCGAACGACCATCGAGCAAAATGAGTTTGCGGCGGTCAATAGCGGCAAACTCTCGGCGCGTGAAAGGTTGCTCGCTCCGCCTCGGCCCGCAGTTCCAGGCAACTCGTCACAAATCGTCGACGCGTCCGGTACCGGTGTCAGCGTTTTATTTGGATGGCAAGATGCCGAGGCCGGCAATGCCGCTAGCTTTTACCTACAAGTTTCGAGGTCACCGCTATTTGCCTCTGACGCAATTTTGGTCGATCGATCTGGCCTTACGTCGCGTGAATTTCGATTGGCGGGGTTATCTCCGGGAACTTATTATTGGCGGCTAAGGTCGAATGCAAGATCCGGACAGACCACCAACTGGAACGACGCGTGGAAATTTACCGTGATCAAACGCGGTGGCAGCATCTCTATAGAAACCTCTGAGTGGAAAGCCGACCGAGTCGGAGGGAACATCTATTTTATTAGTGGAAAGACACAACCCGGAATGGTCGTACGTTCACAGGGCCGCGAAACATTTGCAGGTCCGGATGGTTCATTCCGTCTCCAAATATCGACTCCATCAGCCGAGACCAAGGTCGAGGTCGGCGATGACCGAGGAAATCGGGCCGGGTTTGTGATCTCGCTCCGAACGGGCAATCTCCTAGGTCGTTACTAGTCTCAACTTAGCTTAAATGGGTGCAGATCACGTACATCGAGACGATTCCCGCACGCGCTCCAAGACGCGCGTGTTGTCGATCGCATTGGTATTGACCGGAATCTATATGGTCGTCGAGGCGATCGGGGGATGGGTATCCAATTCGCTTGCGTTGTTGGCGGATGCCGGTCATATGCTGACGGACGTCGCGGCGATCGCGCTAACGCTCAGTGCGATATGGTTTGCGTCTAGGCCGCCGACCGCAAATAAGACGTTCGGCTATTATCGCCTCGAGATACTTGCAGCCTTCGTCAACGGCATTGCTCTCGTCCTGCTCTCAATTTGGGTGATTTGGGAGGCGGTAAATCGCTGGCGTGATCCGGGCGATATCCACGGGATCCAGATGTCGGCGATCGCGTTCGGCGGACTGATAATTAACGTCATCGCGGCAAAATTGCTGCATTCAAATCACTCGCACGACCTGAATATACGAGGAGCATTTCTCCACGTTATCGGCGATCTGCTGGGGTCTGCTGCAGCGATCATTGCGGGAGTTTTGATCCTGGCATTCGGATGGCTTTGGGCCGATGCGGCCGGCAGCATCCTTATCAGCCTGATCATCATTATTGGCGCGGGGCGGCTAATTCTTGAGTCGGTAGATATCTTACTCGAGGGCACACCTTCTCACATCGATCTACGAAAGGTCGAATCCGCGATACTTGAGATCGAAGGCGTGAGCGGTATCCACGACCTTCATATTTGGACGATCTCATCCGGCATCATTTCTCTATCAGCCCATATCAGTCATTTGGAATCAACCGCGCACTCGGATCTGCTGGTTTCGATCCGGACAATGGTAAATGACCGATTTGGTATCGATCATCTCACTATCCAGATGGAGAGCTTTGATAACAAAGCCGAGGCCGTCTATGTTTGCGAGACCGGCATACGGTGCTTCGAACCGGCAACTCGGAGTCCACATACCCACTAAGAATGTCTGCAATTGACCTCAGATACGGCAATTCCACTATAGTTTTCGAATATGACGAAGGCAGTTTCGGCCTGATCGACTCGGTCGAACTGCCGAATACTCTCAGCGATGCCGAGATCGGGGCCAGACTTGATGAGCCGATTGGATCGCCCGGTATCGACGAAATAATCAATCCGGGCCAAAGCGTTCTTATAGTGGTTCCTGATGCGACGCGCGATGTCGGTTGCGGCCAAGTGGTCAATTTAATAGTGCGGCGATTGATCGCCGGCGGCGTAAACGCATTTGATATTAGGCTGATATTTGCGACGGGTATTCACCGAAAGGTGACCGAAGCCGAAAAGGCGGCGATCGTTACCCCGTTTATTGCCCAACGTATCAAGATGCTAGATCACGATGCTCGAGATCTGATGCAATTTGCGGTTTTGGGTCAGACCGCAAGCGGCATTCCGGTCGAGTTGAACCGAGCGTTGATCGAGCACGACCACGTGATCCTGGTCGGCGGGGTTTCATTTCATTACTTTGCCGGGTTTACCGGCGGGCGAAAATTGATCTGTCCGGGCCTCGCATCAACGCGAACGATCGCCGGCACGCATAAGTTGGCGTTCGATCCTGATCGACTCGTCCGGCGTGATGGCGTTGGACTGGCCAGACTTGACGGAAATCCGGTTCACGAAGCTTTTGTTGAGGCTGCGTCTGCCGCACTGCCGTCATTCGCGGTCACTACCGTTGTCAACGAACAAGGCGACATCGTCGATTTATATTGTGGCGATTGGATCCGATCTCATCGGGCGGCGTGTGACAATTTTGCAAAACACCATAGCGTTAGTATCGATGATAAGCGTGACCTTGTAATCGTCAGTTGTGGGGGCTACCCACACGACGTCAATTTGATCCAGGCTCACAAAGCACTCGATGCCGCGTCGCAGGCTTGTCGTTCCGGTGGAATGATCATCCTGCTTGCAGAGTGTCGAGACGGGCTTGGCCACGCTGATATGCCCAGATGGTTTGAAGCAGGCGATAGTCACGATATGGCGGTCAAGTTGAGCGAAAAATATCAGGTCAACGGCCAGACCGCGTGGAGCATTGTGAAGAAATGCGAGGAGTTCGAGGTCATCCTGGTCAGTTCGCTCGCTCCTGAACTTGTAAAAACCCTTCGAATGGTTCCCGCCGCCACACTGCAGGAGGCCATAGAAAAAACCGCCCGATGGTCGAACGGCTATATTCTTTCAAATGGTGCACGAACGTTTATTGAGGTTGCTTGACATCGAACGTCCGAGCGATCGAATCGGTCTGGTTCTGGATCGAACGCAGCATATCCTTTAGGCCGCTAAAGCGTATGGCATACACGGTCGTTTCGTTGATCCGCAGAAAGTAGATCCTTCCGCTCATTGGCCGTCCCGCCCTTACATATTCATAATTGAAAATAACGCCCCGAAATCGTCCGGCGAAATTTTCTTCTTTACCGGCGACATAACCCGGTAGGAACTGTAGTTTTTGCTCCTCGTCCTGAATAACCTCCGACGTCAGCATATCCTTGCGAGCGGCCAGCTTACGGACCTCAAAATGCCCGTTGGTGCGGTCGCCGTAAACATATTCGACATTTGGGCTGGTATCCGACGGCTTTACCGTCAGCTTCCATTTGGCATCCGGAAGCGAAAACGAATAGTCGACATTTGCCGCGCTAAAGACATCGTCCTGAGCAAAGATGGCCGTTGACGCTGCCAACGCAATAAGCATTGCAAACAATAGTGTAAATTTCTGCGATCTCATAACTTCCCTATTCTACAATACTTTGTCGATACTACGATACATCCAAAAAAGGCAATGCGGTCGTAGGATGTTATAAGGTCCCCGAATGTTGTCTTTCATCGAAATTCAACTTTCTGAGTTCATGCATTGCGATTATCTCGCCCTTTAAGTCTTGGACGACGTCTAAACTGCAGTCTGCAAATATACTTTGAAAAGTATTTATTGAGGTAGTAACTTATGAAACTCCACTGTTTGTACCTGCATAGAGCAATTGTTGCGACGCTTTTGACCGCAATATCCTTTCCTGGATTCGCAACGGCAAATACCGTACGGACCGCATCAAAGCCTCTTACAGAGGATCAAAAGATCTTTCACGTATTGAATCGTCTTGGGTTCGGCGCACGGCCCGGCGATGTTGAACGGGTTAGGTCAATAGGTATTCAGAAGTACATTGATCAGCAATTGGACCCTGGTACGATCAGTGACAGTAACCTCGAGAGCAAGGTTCGAAGTTTGGATATTTTCGATCTTTCGACCGCCGAACTCTTTGCCAAGTACCCGAATCCGACCGCACTCCTGAGGATGATCGATGGTAATGCCGCTCAGCCTGCTGCTCAGAACCCACAGCAGGATGTGACTGAAAAACAACGACAGGAAAGGCAGCAGAAGCTTCGTGCCTTATACCAAAAATATGACCTCAAGCCGGCAAATCAGATCGTCCCGCAGATAGCCGCAAATCGTGTTCTCCGCGCAGTATACTCCGAAAAGCAACTGCAGGAAGTAATGGTGGACTTTTGGCAGAACCATTTTAATGTCTTTTCAGGAAAGTCTGCGGTTCGCTGGTACATACCGAGTTACGAGCGTGACGTACTCAGAAAAAATGCGTTGGGAAATTTTAAGGACCTACTGATAGGAACTGCTCAGCATCCGGCGATGTTGTTCTTTCTGGACAATTTCGAATCGGTATCGCCAAACGCTCCGATGCCCGGAAATAATCAGAATGCCCAACGACGTCAGCAATTGATTCGATCCGGCGGGCAATTGGGGCCGCCGGCTCGTGAACGTATGAAGCAGCAATTGGGGATCAATGACGCACAACTCGACCAACGGCTCAAGGAAATGCGCGACGATCCAAAGCCCGCCCAGCAACGCCAAAAGCGAGGGATAAATGAAAATTATGCCCGTGAGTTGATGGAACTTCATACCCTGGGAGTGGATGGCGGATACACCCAGAAAGATATTGTAGAGGTCGCCAAATGCTTTACCGGATGGACGATCGCCGATCCTCGTGGATACCGTCGGGCCGCGGCGGGCGATATCGATGGAACCGAAAACCGTCGATTGCAGCGACTCCAACGTCAGTCCGGAGTGCCCGATGATCTCGATAGCGGCGAATTCTATTTCAACGATCGCTGGCACGAGAAGGGTGCAAAAACTGTTTTGGGACAAAAGGTTGATGAGGGCGGCATCAAAGACGGCCTTAAGGTGATCGACATATTAGTCCGTCAGCCTGCAACCGCGCGGTTTATTGCCAGAAAGCTCGCAGTCAAATTCGTTTCCGACAATCCGAGTGATGCACTCGTCGCTCACGTCGCCGATACCTTTAGCCGAACCGGCGGTGATATCAAGGCGACGCTCAGGACTATGTTTACGGACAAAGAGTTTTTTGCACCGGACAATTACCGGGCAAAGATCAAGACTCCGTTTGAACTTGCTGTCAGCTCGCTACGGGCTCTCGGGGCAGAAACCAATGCCGGACCACAATTTTTGGCGATGCTCAACAAACTAGGCGAAGTGCCATACGGTTATCAAGCCCCCACCGGCTATCCGGATACCGCCGAGGAATGGGTAAACACTGGCGCTCTGCTCGAGCGGCTTAATTTCGCCGTTGCGTTTGCGAGCAACCGCATCGCGGGTACGACGGTTGACCTCAGCGGATTTAACCAAAATGACAAGCATAAGACTCTTGACCGAGCGATCGGTGAGATCCTAGACGGAGATATCTCGGCCGCCACCCGTAGCACGCTCGTCAAGCAGATCGAGCAACCGCTACCGGACGTCAAGCCCGGCAAGGAACTCGACAATGTGATCGGCGATGTGCCCAATATGCGACAACCCGGCCAACAGGGAGGACAGGGTCGACCAGCGAGACTACTGAATCCGAGCGGAAATCCCGAAGTTTTCAAGGTGGTGAGCCTAGTACTCGGCACGCCTGAATTCCAGCGTCAGTAAATATGTATGCATCAGTTGGTGGCCGTGAGACAGTCTCAGTGACCTGATCTCCGGCCTTCATTATGACGTGAGGTATGAAGAAATTATATAGCATTTGAGCATAATTGTATTTCTAGCTGCCAACGCGGCACTTGGGCAAGACGACACCAGGCAAACTGAACAGCAGCGGTTTAAGTCGGCCGCAGCGTATTCCCGCAAACGCCGCGATGTGTCGGTCGCTATTTTGAACGGCGACAGGTCCAATTCATCGATCTCGATCCGCCAACTTCTGTCACTGACCGGTGGGATCGACGCGGGCGAGATCGGCCAACTGGTTTTCGATAAGTGCTTCGTAAAGTTTCGTTAAGTCACGCAGATGGGAGTAGATGCTGAGATTTTCGAGTGCATACGACTTTGCTTTTTGAGCTAAAGCGTCTCGCCCAGTATTATCGCCGATCAGATCGATCATTCTTTGGGCAAGTATGTCAGCATCGCCGACAGGAAACACGGCGGCATACTTGCCATCCCCGGACGCTTCAAGATGGGGTTCGATGTCCGAGACGATCATCGCGGTACCTGCCAGCATTGCCTCAGAGATCGCCACCGGCAAACCCTCGTGAAAGGATGACAGAATAGCGATATCCAGTTCGGCCAAAATATTCGGAACATCATCTCGGCTACCCAGAAAATGGACCCGATCGTCTATATTGTTGGACCGGCAAATGTCTACACAGGCGGTCAACTTTCCCTCAGCACCGTCCTCGACACCGCCGGCAAAGACACAATGAATATCGGGAAATCTTTTTATGACATCCACCATTGCCTTCACGACCGTCAACTGATCTTTCCGTTGATCTCTGTAAAAATTCGCCACCATTCCGACGAGCGGTGTCGATGCTCCAATGTTTAATTCCGGCCGCAATGAAGAACCTGTTGGAGCGAGCCGCTTGGGATCGGCTCCGTTATAGATCACTGAAAAGTTTTTAGATGTATCAAGTTTATGATTGGCACTTAGCCATTTTTGTAGTCCGCGGCTGACTGCAATATTCGCGTCCATTCGGGGTATCAGGAATTTGGCGGCCGAACGATTCTTCCAATCTTGTATAAACCCCTGAAAGCTCAAAACATTCTTGACCTTCTTCAGCCCTTTCGACGCAAGGTATAGGTGGATTCCGTCCACCGGTTGGTAGCCGTGAACGATCTGGATCTCCCGGTTTCGGATTATTTGCCGGACGGTGCGAACAATAGTTGGATCAACCGGCAAATGACGTTGAAGTTGGATCAACTCAGCGCCGGAAGCCTTAAAATCCTCCTCAAGCGAGCCACCACCGCCAGATACGATCGTCAAATCGAGGCCAAAATCTGCAGCATTTCGCGCGACATCCAGTGCCTGCATTTCCGCCCCGCCCCGCCCAAGTGTATCTAGGAAATATAGAATTCTCATAACACGTGATCGGTGCAGTACAGAACCATTTTGCGGATCGACATTAACAATTTAAGTATAACGATCTACAATAGTTGTCGATGTCTGAGACTACCGTTGTGGTTCCATCTTATAACCACGCCCCGTTTATCGAGACCTGTCTGCGATCGATTATAGGCCAAACCCTTTCGCCAAAAAAGCTGCTTGTGATCGATGACGGCTCTAAGGACGATTCGCCAGCGGTCATAGACCGCGTTCTCAAGGATTGTCCGTTTGATTCAGAGTTGATAGTTCGCGAAAATCGCGGCCTGTGTCGAACACTAAATCAGGCTCTGGAACTAAGTTCCGGCAAGTATTTTGCTTATATCGGATCGGATGATTATTGGCTGGACAGCTTTATCGAAAAGCGGGTCGATCTACTAGAAGGGCGGCCAAAAGCGGTTCTCGGTTACGGGCACGCATATTTTGTCGATGAGAATGGCCGCGAATACGACTCGACCGCCGAATATCGTTCGACCTGGGGAAATTATCCCGATGGTGATCCGAGGCGGATGTTATTGAGCGGAATAGCTCCTGTGAGTTCGACGCTCTTTTACCGTCGTTCAGCTCTTGAGTCCGTTGGGTGGAATGAGAACTCAAGGCTAGAGGATTATGAGCTATATTTGAAAATGATGCAGCTCGGCGAATTTGCGTTTGATCCGGCAATTCTGTCAGCCTGGCGGCAACATCGTTATAATACGAGCGGCGATACACTATTGATGCTTACCGAGGTGATCGCCGCCCAGGAACGCAATTTTCACATTCTCGGCCTATCGCCCGAACAACTTGCTGACATACAAACTGAGACAAAATATCGGTACGCCCGCGAACTGCTTCAGCACGGTAATAAGATGTCAGCCGCAAAATTGGCGGTAGCCAATTGGAAGGGGTCGCGGGGAACATCCGATCTTTTCAGGTTTAGTGTTAGGATGTTTATCCCGATGGCAGTCGTCAATTACTATCGCCGCAGCAAGCGTGCCCGTTTTTCGGTCTGAGCGGGATATATTTCAGTATATTTAAGGTGTAATTAGTTTGGATAACGTAAATACACGTGAGGATCAAATGACCGTCATCGGCCCGAGAAGCCGATTGGGCGCAATAGACCTGCGCGAGCTGTGGCGATATCGCGAATTGCTGTATTTTCTCACTTGGCGCGACGTCAAGATACGCTATAAGCAAACCGTCATCGGCATTGCGTGGGCGGTTTTGCAGCCGGTTGTCACCACGGCGATCTTCACACTGCTATTTAGCAATTTTGCACGCTTTGAGACCGGTAGCACACCATATCCTGTTTTTGCTCTGAGTGCACTTGTTATTTGGCTGTTTGTCCATAACGCCATTACGCTTGCGAGCGGCAGTTTTGTCAGTAACTCCAATCTCGTTACCAAAGTGTATTTTCCTCGTTTGATAGTGCCGCTGGCGGCAACGCTATCGGGTATTTTCGACTTGATATTCAGTGTGATCATACTTATCGGCTTGATCCTGTATTACGGTATCGAGCCGACGTCAGGCATCTTACTTGCCCCTGTCTTTTTGATCTTGGCTTTTGTAATGGCCGCAGCCCTCGGCACGTTGCTCTCGGCTCTCAATGTTAAATTTCGCGATGTCAAATTTGCCCTGCCATTCGTATTGCAGGTTTGGATGATCGCGTCGCCGATATTTTATCCAGCGAGTATGGTCAGCGGCCGGTGGCGGCTGGCATTTGCCATAAACCCACTAACAGGCCTGATCGACGGATTTCGAAGCTCCCTTTTCGGTCTGCCGTTCGATTGGGAATTAATTGGAATTTCGGTTCTATCGGTTGCTGTGATGTGTGTCATTTCGCTGATCATATTTTCAAAGATGGAGGATGATTTTGCTGACGTGATCTAGTTGGCTACGAAAAATATGGAGGCGATCAGGGTCAAAAACCTTTCAAAACGATATGTGCTGGGCGGCACCACTCATAACTCACTGCGCGACCTCATATATAGCGTCTTTTCGCAGAGCGGCCGTCGACGACCGATCGACGAGGTTTGGGCACTGGACGACATCTCGTTTTCGGTCAACGAGGGCGAAACTCTGGGCATCATCGGACGGAACGGTGCCGGTAAATCCACGTTGCTGAAGATCCTATCGCGTATTACCAAACCAACTGCGGGCAGTGTCGAGATCCACGGTCGCGTCGGCTCGCTGCTTGAGGTCGGGACCGGCTTTCACAACGAACTGTCGGGCCGCGAAAACATCTACCTGAACGGTGCTATCCTCGGGATGAAGCGTTCTGAGATAGAATCTAAGTTTGATGAGATCATCGCTTTTTCAGAGATCGAACGCTTTTTGGATACGCCGGTCAAGCACTATTCGAGTGGTATGTATATGCGGCTAGCTTTCTCGATCGCGGCTCATCTCGAACCGGAAGTTTTGATCGTTGACGAAGTTTTGGCAGTTGGCGATGTCGGATTTCAGAAAAAGTGTTTGGGCAAAATGAAAGATGTCGGCGAAAAAGGCCGAACCGTGATATTTGTCTCACACGATATGAGTGCGATCACGCGACTGTGCGACCGCGTCATTTGGATCAAGGACGGTAAACTTCGCCTTGATGGGGTCGCAAGAGATGTCGTCGGCGAATATCTTCACGATCAGGAAAGCATCGGTGCTGAAAGATATTGGCCCGAGTCGTCGGCACCGGCAAGCGAATTTGTAAGATTGCGAAGCGTGCGAGTGTGCGACGAGGCCGGAAAAACAACTGCATCTCCGGATATAAGGCTTCCGGTCGGTGTCGAGGTGTGCTACGAAGTCCTTAAACCTGCAAAGGTTATGGTGCCCAATCTGCACTTTTTTAACGAGACCGGGACGTGTATCTTTGTTTCGCACGATTGGGGCGGTGGTTGGCGTGACAGACCACGGCCGATAGGCAAGTACAACAGCACAGTCTGGTTACCGGGCAACTTCCTAGCTGAGGGTTCGGTTTATGTCGGAGTTGCCGTAACGACGTATTCACCGCTTGAGGTACATTTTGTCGAGTGGGATGCAGTCACATTTAATGTGATCGACAGCATTGCCGGAGACTCTGCCCGCGGTGACTATGTTGGTGTCCTACCTGGAATCGTCAGGCCGATTCTCGAATGGAAAACCACAGTGTCAGTTTGAATGCTTATTTCTTTTTTTCAGATAGAAACAAGCCTGATCGCCGCGACCATCACGATTAAGTTCAGTGGTCTGAACTTCCCATTTATCAAGCTGACCCTGCGTGAAAATGCTCTCATCTGCTTTCCCACTATAGGCCCGACCATCGTGCATTGAAATATCCGCGGCATATTGCTCGCTAATGAAAAATTGTGCAGCGGTGGAGTCATAAACCGTCTTTATGACGTCAAATCCGGCCGCCTCAGCAAGGGCTCGAAAACTATGTTCCGTATAAAGAAAGAGGTGACGCGGGGGGTCGAGTTGAAACCAATTGACACCGTACTTTCCCCAAGCGTAGCTCGCAACAGGGATTCTGATCAGGCAAGTGCCGTCGTCGGCTAATAAACGTTTTATCCCAAGCAGTGCGTTCACAGGGTCCGGAAGATGTTCGAACGAATGGTGGAGCATTATCAGATCGAACGCAGGCTCAAGGCTCTCAAGGCCTGAGCGAAACACGCGAACCCCACCCGGGAACGTCAGATCTCGTTCAATGAACGTATCTGCTCCGGTCAGATCAGTGAAGCCGAATATGCTCAAATGACGAAGTAGCTCACCGCCGCCGCAACCAAAGTCCAGGATCCTTGAGTTGAAATTCAGGTCGAGCAGTGACTCTCGGAGCGAAGCCGGAAAACGACTGACAAGATATGGCCTGCGCTCCGCCAATCTCTTACCTACAAATCCTTTTCCGAACATTAGATACTTTCCGATCTGTCGGACTGCAAATCGCCGCTGCACACTCGACTCAAGTTCGTTCTCAGCGGCAGAAAACGAATAGTACTCGTCAGGATAATGCGTTGCGAGATCCGGAATATCGACTAACTGTAGCGTGCCGCATTCCCCGCATTCCAAATAGTCAAAAGCCTCACGGGTGCCAAACATCATCTCGCGAGCCGTGTGTATCCGGTTTCCTACTTGATTGCTACAAATTTGGCAGTTTTTTGACATATCAGCCTAAGTAAGTAAATCAAAAAAGTGTTAAGTTGTGAAATAGATGAAGTTGGCTAGAAAGATCAATACCGTGATAGAAGCATTTCGGGGCGGCGGCCTCGGTGCTGTGACGGCAAAATCGCAGCAGGTGATCCGACGGATCTCCATCCGTCGATCCGAACAGAACTGGATCAGAAAATACGGTGTCTTGAGCGAAAAAGAAAGAATACAAATTCGTGACGACATCCAAGCGATGCCGCGCAGACCAAAAGTCGCGATCTTGATGCCGGTCTACAATATCGATGAGAAATGGCTCCGCAAGTGTGTTAATTCGGTTCGCGGGCAAATATATCAGGACTGGGAACTGTGTATTGTGGACGACCATTCTCCTTCGCCGCATATCAAAATTGTTTTGGATCATTACAGCAAACTGGATTCGCGGATACGAGTAGTCTATCGAACTGAGAATGGCCATATTTCAGTTGCCTCCAATGATGCTCTTGAAATGGCTACCGGCGAATTTTGTATTCTGCTTGATCACGATGATGAACTTTCTGAAGATGCCGTGTATTCGGTAGCGAGAGAGATCGTCGAGGATCCAAATGTGGCACTGATCTATAGCGACGAGGATATGATCGACGATAAAGGGCATCGGTTCGACCTCAAGTTTAAGCCTGATTTCAGCCGGGACCTTTTACTATCGATCAATCTTGTGACCCATCTATCCGCGTATCGAGCCGATCTGCTCAGAAAGGTCGGTGGTTTTCGCATCGGTACGGAGGGAAGCCAAGACTATGATCTGGCATTGAGGGTTATTGATGAGATCTCTAGTGCTCAGATCCGTCACATTCCGCGAGTCCTGTATCACTGGCGTGCGATACCCGGATCGGTGGCGTTGAGCGGCGACGAAAAGCCGTATGCTCACGACCGGGCACGCACTGCGATCTCGGATCATTTGAAAAGGATAGGATCAGATGCGGTCGTAGAGCCAACCAACTTAAATTTTCATCGGGTCCGATATTCGTTGCCGGAAGAGGCTCCGAGGGTCACGGTGATCACTATTGGCCATCGCGGCGACAGAATCGGAGATGGGATAGAAATTTTGACCAACTATTCTAGTGTCGAATATCGATCGGTCCCCGCCGACAATGACCTTGCTAACCGCCTTAATAATTCGATCGCTACTGCATCTGGAGATGTCATTTGTCTTATCGACACCGCCGTAGTTCCGAAATGTTGCGATTGGCTATCCGAATTAGTAAGTTTCGCGGTCCAGGCCGACGTTGGAGCGATTGGCGGCAAAGTCATTGACAAGCATCGCCGAGTTGTGGATGGCGGTCTGGTTTTCGGCGGCAGTGAACTCGTGAACGTCGCCCATTTTGGATTTGCTGAGGATGAAGCCGGCAATATGTTTCGAGGAATCGTCGTTGGCAATTATTCGGCCGTGTCGATGTCGTGTTTTGCATTTTGCAAAAGTAACTTTAATGACATCGGCGGATTTGATACGACATTGCCAATGGATCTAATAGACGCCGATCTATGTTTGCGAATGGGCGAGGGAGGACTTCGGATCGTGTTCGATCCGTATGCGGTGTTTCAACTTAAAAGTGGTTCAAAGCTAGCCAAGCAGATCGGTGCAAGAAAGGGCGAAACGACCGCATTTGAAGAAAGATGGCGGGACGTGATCGCCCGCGACCCTTTCTACAACTGCAATCTAGACCCGGAAGACGGGCAGTTTCGAATAAAGATCTAGGCTTTTCGCCCGATCGCAAATACTTTGATCAACACCAGTCCGGCGACAAAACCGCCAATGTGTGCGGCATAAGCCACGCCGCCGCCGCCTGACGGCGTCAAATATCCGATCACCAATTGGTACACGATCCAGATACCGAGGGCAACATACGCGGGTACCGTCGTAAGAAAATTGAAAATGATCGCCTTTACGGGCTTGTTTGGAAACAGCAATAGATAACCGCCCAAAACACCCGAGATCGCGCCCGAGGCACCTAGCATCGGTATGATCGAATCCGGCCCCATCAGTATCTGTGCCGAGGCTGCGGCGATACCGCAAACAAGGTAAAACACTACATAGCGGATATGCCCCAAAAGATTTTCAAGATTGTCACCGAATATGAACAGAAACATCATATTGCCGAAAATATGCATTATGTCGCCGTGCATAAACATCGAACTCAGAAAGTTGAAATAGACGGGCAATGGCGAGGCGTAATGGTGTATCTCCGCGGTCCGTCCGAGCGAATCACGCAGAATCTGGATGCCATTAAGGTCAACACCGGTCGTTATCTCCTTAGGCACAAGTGAAAATGCGTAGGTGAATGCTTCGTTGCCGCCGAGTTGCTGCAGTAGCAGAAACACGAGGATATTCACAGCGATGAAGCCGTAATTGACCACTGGCTGAATGCGCCGATCAGAGTTGTCATCGCCGATTGGAAACATAATCTAATTCTTAATTCGAGTCCGGATGAGTTTTCAATAGCTCGTAGCCTTCGCTCCGTGCGACAAATGTTGCTGCCGTGATGTCACCGACGACATTCAGCGTCGTGCGGCACATATCGAGGATACGATCAACTCCGAGTATGATCGCTATTAGAGCCGGATCGATCCCGATCATCGCCAAGATCCCGATAATAAAAGGAATCGAGCCCGAAGGCACGCCGGCGGTACCGATGCCGCCGAGGATCGCGAGATAGACGACCATCAATTGTAGGCCGATCGACAGATCCACTCCGGCAAGCTGAGCCAGAAATAAAACCGTAACACCTTCGTAAAGGGCTGTTCCGTTTTGATTTGCGGTCGCTCCGACGGTGAGCACAAAACTATTGATCTCTTTCGGGACACCGAGATTTTCTTCTGAAATTCGAAGAGCAGTCGGCAATGTAGCGTTCGACGAGCTAGTCGAAAACGCAGTGATGATCACGGTCCAAACACGTCGGAAAAAATCGATCGGATTGATCTTCGATAGTAGCCAGACAGAGAGCGAATAAACACCGAAAAAATGTATTCCCAAACCCAAGAGGACCGTTGCCACGAACCAAGCCAACGAACCGAGCAAGTCAATGCCAAATTGAGCAATGTTATTAAAGATCAAACACGCCACGGCATACGGCGCGAACTTCATAATTATATCGATGATCTTTGAAGTGATCGCAAATATCGCGTCCATCACGCTCACGAACGGAGTAGAGATCGGTGCCGGCAAGAGCGTGATCGCAATTCCGACGATCAAGGCGAAGAACATAATGTGGAGCATGTTCGGATTTTCGCCAGCGATCGAGTTAAAAATATTCTTCGGCACGACGGTTTTGACCACCTGCATCAATGGAGAATCAGCCTTTGCTGATTCGGCAGCTTTCTTTTGAGCGTCCGTGGCAGATGCTGCACCACTCGAGAATTTTTCTTTTAGTTGTATCGCTATCTCAGGACTGATGCGTTCTCCCGGACGGATCGTATTGGTCAACCCGAGGCCTATCACGACTGATATCGCCGAAATAATAAGACAATAGGCAAACGATTTGAGACCGATTCGCCCTAATTTACGGATGTCTCCGATGCCGGCAACACCTGACACCAGTGAAGAAAACACGAGCGGAACGACGATCATTAACAGTAAATTCAAAAAGAGCGTTCCGACAGGCTGCGTGATATTAGAGATCAACCACGAAACGCCTTCGCTAGAGCCGCCCAGGACCTGATTTGCGATCAAACCGCCGCCTATGCCAACCACCAAGCCGATAAGAATCTTGGTGTGCAACGCCATACCTTTTGGTTTGTCGTCCGTGTTATCGTCGAGGTCCGTCGCAATTTCAAGGTCATACTGATCCGAAGGTAACGTTTCCTTGTCCTGTTCGCTCATTCTTAACTGCTCCTATTTTGGAAAGCCGAAAATTTATAAATTTGAGTGAGTTTAGCAGAACTCCAGGTAATTTGGTAAATTTGCGATAAGATACAAAATAATGTTCGAATCGATCCATTTCAATTCAGTAGGTCGGAAGACGACAAACGCTTCAAAACCCGAGGTTATCGCAGAGCTTCGAGCGATCGTCGGAGCGGAGAATGTCGTCGTCGATCCCGACAAAGTCGAACCGTACGGTGCTGATGCGGTAAAGGAAAAGTTTCCGCCCGAGGCTGTCGTGTTTCCGGAATCCACGGCTCAGATGGTCGCGATATTGAAACTTGCCAACGAGCACCTTTTTCCCGTGACAGCACGCGGCGGCGGAGTCGGATATACCGGCGGGGCCGTTCCGGTCGACGGCGGCATTGTCGTCGGAACCGACCGGATGAACAAGATCATCGAGATCAACGCGGATGATCTCTATGCGGTTTGCCAGCCCGGAATTACGACATTTGCTTTGCAGCAGGCGGCGGAAATGCAGGGCCTGATGTTTGCACCTGATCCGGCAAGTTATAAGGACAGTTTTATCGGCGGCAATATCGCCGAAAATGCCGGTGGAATGCGTACGCCAAAGTACGGGGTTACAAAGCACCACGTACTCGGACTTGAGGTCGTCACCGCGACCGGCGATATTATCTACACGGGCGGCAAGACGGTAAAGAACGTCGTCGGATTCGACCTGACCGGATTAATGTGCGGCAGCGAGGGTATGCTTGGGATTATTACCGAGGCGACGCTCAAGCTGCTGCCGATGCCGGAGGCAACATCTACCGTGCGTGCTAATTTTCACTCGATGGAAGCCGCCTGCAAGGTGTTGACCAAATTCACACCGCACGGCCTGTTGCCGATGGCGATGGAGGTCATCGACAAATATTGCGTCGCCGCCGTCGAAGAGAATTTTGCCTTCGGCCTGTCGCCTGACGCTGAGGCGATCCTGCTCGTTGCCGTGGACGGTTCTCGCGACGAGGTCGAGCGAAATGCCGTAATGATCGAACGCATCATTGGCGAAAACGGAGGATTCGACGTCCTCCGCGCAAAGTCAAAAGAAGAGGAAGACAAGCTCTGGGACGTCCGTCGAGCCATCTCGCCCTCGCTGATGAAATACGGCACGCTCAAGATCAACGAGGACGTCGTCGTACCACGATCAAAGGTCCCGGAACTCGTTGCGCGAATCGAGGAGATCGGCCGTCGACACAATACTTTTGTCGCCAATTTCGGCCACGCCGGCGATGGCAACATCCACGTGAATTTTGTTGTTGACCGCGAAAACCCGGATGAGATCGCCCGGGCTCGCAAGTGTGTCGCCGAGACTTTTCAGCTATCGGTGGACCTAGGCGGTACGATCTCCGGCGAACACGGCATCGGTTATGTGAAGTCTCGCTATCTGGACTATGCCCTAAACGCTCCGACAATCGAGATAATGAAAGGCATCAAAAAAGCCTTTGACCCGAACGGTATCCTAAATCCCGGCAAGATGTTTATCTAGCTAGGCTTGCTCAGAAAACTCTATGAGGAAAAAACTACTTCTTCGGGCCTTGTTGTTGGCTTTGGTGATTTTTATCATCGGCGGCATCGAGGCACAGGCGCAGAAAAAGACCATAATTCTGGTTCGTCACGCGGAAAAGGACATTTCCGCAACTGCCGATAAGGTTGACCCACCACTCAACGATATCGGTCTGGAAAGGGCCAAACGATTGGCCACAACTGTCAAGCGTTATAAGCCCGGAGCAGTTTATTCGACCAACTTCATCCGGACCCGTGCGACTGCCACACCGACAGCGGTCTGGCGAAAAAAAGCGGTCACGATCTTTGATCCAAAAAAGCTTGATGAACTGGTTGCAAGCGTGATGGCGTCAAAGACTAAACGCTTTCTGATCGTCGCGCATAACACCACGACACCGACACTTGCCAATTTATTTATTAAAGAAGAGAAGTACAAACCGCTCTTGGAGACCGAGTACTCCAAAATGTGGATCATCAAAATCCGTAACGGCAAGCTGAAAAGTGTAGAAGTGACCGACTATTAAATAGCCCTATGAATATTCCCAAAAGCCATCAGGCAGTGATGCCGTATTTGATTTTGGATGACGCTGCGTCGTTCATCGGGTTTGTTACCCGCGTTTTCAATGCCGAATTGACTCACCATAGCATCCGTGAGGACGACCTGGTCGGGCATTGCGAAATACAGATCGGCGGAAGCACGATAATGTTCTCAAATAGCCGCGGCGAATGGACGGCGGCGAATGCGAATATGTTTGTTTATGTCGATGATGCGGATGACACTTATGCTCGGGCTGTCGAAAACGGAGCGGGAACTATTATGCCGCCCGACGATCAAGAATACGGCCGCAGCTGTGGCGTGACTGATCCCTTCGGCAATGTCTGGTGGATCACGTCGGTTATTGAGTAAAAACGAAGATATTTGGGCATACCGGACTATTATCAGCCGTTAATGCGGTACGTTGTTGTGGAGGACGCAGATGGCTTTATCGATTTTACCCGTACGATTTTGGATACCGAGGAGCGTTTTGTTATCTGCAATCCGGATAATACCGGAACTGCGAGCAATCAGGATCCGGGCGATCGTGGCTATGGCCAAAGTGCGCGATTCCGATATCCCATTGGAAATCAGTGGTGACTAGATTGGCCTGGTCACGGCTAATCGGCTATTACTTCTTGGCGGCCGTTTTGGCAAAATAGCCTTGACGGTGCGTCACCTTGATCTTGTCCTTGACCATTTGTTGGTTTGTCAACTGGATCTCGATCTTGCGGTACGACCCGTCACGCTTTTGGTCAGACGGTTCGTAAGCGATCAGGTACTGCGATCGCATCTCTTCCTGGATCTGCTTAAAAGCCTCGCGAAGTTCGCGTTCGTCCCGCGGAAAATATGCCCGACCGCCGGTCCGCTCTGAGATCTTGTTGAGCGAGCCCTTATCGACTCCGCTGTAAAAATTGTCGCCGATACCCACCGAGTAGATGATCGCCTCTGATTTGAGAGCCGCCTGAACTGCGTCATCGAGCTTTTTCCGGCCGGAGGTGTTCATCCCGTCCGAAAGCAGAATGATAGCGCGCCGCGTCTTTTCCGGTGCCGGGCCGAGCACCTCGTCCGATGTGACCCATATCGCATCCCAGATCGCCGTCGAACCCGCGATCATTTGGTTGTCAGAGGAGATCGGCGGAGTTCCCGGTACACCGCCGCCGTTCGTCAGCACGCCGCCGCCCACGTAACCCGACGGAGCGACGAACTGCACACGGTCGATCGCCCGCCGGAGCCGAGTAATGTTATTGGTCATTCCCTGTTCGAGCGTGGTTTCACCCGTAAATGACACGATCGAAACTTCATCCATCTTTGGCCTTACGACCGACTCGAGGAATGATATGGCCGCCGCCTTTTCCTCGGGCAGCGTCCGCTCTTGCGAAATACTCGTATCGATCACGATCGCCAGGCTCAGCGGTAGATCGACCTGCCGGGAAAATGCCACGATCTCCTGCGGAGAGCCATTTTCCAAAATACGGACGTCACCTTGTCTGAGGTCTGTCAGCAGGCGGCGGTTGCGATCCTGTGCAGTAAACAGCACGTTGACCACCTCTGTATCGATTTTGATTATGTCATCATCCTCGATCGGCGTCGGGGTTGGGGTCGGCATAACCGCGTCCTTCGAGTCGCTCTTTTGAGCCGACACGAAATTTACCCCGATCGCAGAAACTGCCGCAAAGGCGAGCATCGAGACGGTGATAATGGATTTGAGCCTTATGGTCATCGTAAAACTCCGGGAAACCTATTTCAGACTGTCTTTGATAGCACGATAGCTGGATTTGGTACGGATCTTGACATCTTTACCGCGGTCCTTGTCGGCAAATCGCACCTCGATCTTGCGTTCCTTACCGTCATAATTCTGATTGGCCGGGCGATAAGTGATGATGTATTGTGAGCGAAGTTCCTCTGATATCTTCTTAAATGCCCGCTCGAGCTCGAGCATATCGCCGGTGAAAAACGCCTCGCCGCCGGTGTCTTCGCATAGTTGGGTCAGATACTTGTCGCCCTTGTCCTTAACGGTCCCGGCCTCGACTCCCGGAACCGTGCCAAGAAAGCCTGCTTTGGTAGAGATGCCGAAAATGGTCGTTTCGGTTCGCTGCGCAATGTCGATCGCGTCTTTCAACTCAGCCCGGCTAAAGGTGTCGTCGCCATCCGTGATGAGCACAATGACCCGGCGACCGGGCACATTTCGTAGCTTTTCATCCGAAAACTGCCATACGGCGTCGTATAGCGAGGTCTGCGATCCGACCTTGCTTACCTTATCGACGGCACGGTCGAGCAGGTCGAGTTTGTCCGTAAAATCTTGTCGGAGAGTGACCTCGTGGTCAAAAGTCATAAATGCAGCTTTATCCTTTCGCAGACGCGTTACAGTGTAAATGAAATTCTTTGCCGCTTCTTTCGAAAATCCGATCTTACCGGCGGTTGATGGCGACGTATCCATCAGCACTCCGACAAATACAGGCGGATTGGTCTTTTCGTCCGAAAAGAACGTGACCTCTTGCTGCACGCCATCCTCAAAAACCTGAAAGTCGCCGCGTGTAAAGCCGGACATCAGCTTATTTTTTTGCAGCACCGTGACCGGCAGTCGCACCTCAAAGATCTTGGTGACGCCCGGGTCGTCAGACGAATTGGTGACTGGCGTCGGCGTTGGTGTCGCGGTCTGAGCGTTGACGTCAGCGATCGCCAGAAATACTAAAAATGCGGCTGCGAAAAATATAATTCGGTAGTTTGATCTCATATGCGGCAATGTCTCTTACACCTTGCAAATTCAATGTTTTCGATGCGCTAGAACGGTTTTGTGTTGTCCGAACGCAACCTCCAACTATAGCAAAATTGGGCTCGAACTACACGCAAAATGGCTTAATATGCTCTTGCCGATTGCACCCTTAACGCCTTTCAAGTAAGAATTGAATTTACCTTTTAATCATATGGATCCCAACATTTTCAGAGAATATGACATACGTGGTATCGTCGGGCCACAACTAACGACCGATACCGTCGCCACACTTGGTAAGGCGATCGGTACATTCTTTAGCCAAAACGGGGCGAAGCGGATCGCGATCGGGTACGATGCCCGAGTTAGCTCACCACTGTTTTGCGATCTTCTAACGCAGGGCTTCAATATGGCCGGCTGCGACGTTGTGCTGATCGGTATGGTTCCGACGCCGGTGCTCTATCACACGGTCTTTACGCGTGATGTGGATGGCGGCGTGATGATCACTGGATCGCACAATCCGCCCGACCACAATGGATTTAAGATCTGTCTGGGCAAGTCCACATTGTTCGGTTCGCAGATACAGGAGATCCGGCAGATCGCGTTTTCGGGCGACTTTGCATCCGGTGGCGGGACGGTCGAGCATCTTGAAGTTCTGAACGAATATTGCCGCGACATCGCCTCTCGGATCGACCTTGGGCCGCGCAAGATCAAGGCGGTTGTTGATGCCGGCAACGGGATGGGCGGCGTGACTGGCGTTCCGGTCTACTCGCAACTCGGCGTCGAACTCGTCGAACTATTTACCGAGCCTGATTCGAGCTTTCCCAACCATCATCCCGACCCGACCGTGACCGAAAATCTCAAAGATACGATCGATACGGTTCGCGAAACTAAGGCCGACATCGGCATAGCGTTTGACGGCGACGGCGACCGAATCGGTGTTGTGGACGAGAACGGCCGCATCATCTGGGGCGACGAACTTATGGTCCTGCTCTCACGCTCGATCCTCGAGACTCGTCCCGGAGCGACGATCATCGCCGAGGTAAAATGTTCGCAAACTCTCTATGACGACATCGCCAAACACGGCGGTAACGGCATTATGTGGAAGGCCGGCCACTCGCTGATCAAAGCAAAGATGAAAGAGACCGATGCTGCCCTTGCCGGTGAAATGAGCGGCCACATCTTCTTTGCCGACCGATTTTACGGCTTTGACGATGCTACGTACGCCGGTGCCCGTGTGATCGAGATACTCTCCAAGACCGACAAGCCGCTCTCAGAGTTGCTCAGCGATCTGCCCACGACATTTTCGACGCCGGAACTGCGTGTCGACTGTTCCGATGACACAAAATTTGACGTCGTCGCCAAAGTTGCCGAGTATTTTGCACGCGATCACGAGGTGATCACTATCGATGGTGCCCGCATCCTTTTCGAAAATGGTTGGGGCCTCGTGCGTGCATCAAATACTCAGGCGATCCTCGTCTTGCGATTTGAGGCTCAGTCCGACGCCCGCCTGGCCGAGATCCGGGCCATTGTCGAATCAAAGGTTGCCGAGTTTATCGTCGCTGCAGCGTGAGGATCTTCGACACAAAGTGCCCGTCGAATTTGGCGGGCGTAGCAACTAAAACAATTTGAAACAACGCAATTATAAGCTGTGGGCCGCTAAACCGTCTATTTGCCTAGGCTTACGAGCAAGAAGTGTTTCAAACTGATTTCAAGTTTTCACCGAATTTGAAACAACTTAAGTCCTTTGTTTATTGACTTTAACCCCCGATTTTGTTTCAAATTAATTTTATACCCGCTCGCGATAATGTTGAGATCCGCTCAAAACACCGTAAACCCTGTGCTTGGTTCAGTTAGTGGCCAATCGCTGTTTCAAATTATAATTTCCCATTTCGGGCTGCTCTGGTGCAATTTGCCTACGCCATTCTGCATTTTGAACTGAGAAGGGTGTCCCAAGTCCCGACACAGTTGATGCTCGATCCGGCCGCGCATATCTCCTTAGTTTTCAAAGACCAGTTCAACTCTTAATTCGAAAAATAACTCGCGGGGATAGCGACTTGTCGCATTTTGGGTGCTACCCAATAAAGAGCATCCTTATTCTTCCGACTTTGTAACTAATCGTAGCCAAATAAAACCCACAATTCCGGCGGTAAGCGACGCCAACAGCACTGCGATCTTCGACGCGTTTATTACTTGAGCGTCGCCAACAAAGGCAAGATTAGTAATAAAGATCGACATTGTGAAACCGATCCCGCCGAGCATTCCGGCACCCGCAATGTGCTTCCAATTCAGGTCTTCGGGCAATTTGCACAGACCGAAAGTGACGGCGGCGAAACCAACCACCAAAATTCCCAAAGGTTTTCCTATCAACAAGCCAGCCATTATTCCTTCGCTGTTAGCCGTCAACAGATTTTGCGACCAATCTGCTCCGATCACGATCGCCGTATTCGCTAACGCGAAGATCGGCAGGATCACGAACGCGACAGGTTTGTGAAGCAGATGTTCGAGACGGTGTGACGGCGATTCTTCGTCATCTTGCTTGGTTGAGAACGGCATCGCAAACGCGAGCAACACGCCGGCAATTGTCGCGTGAACACCCGACTTCAACATCAAAAACCACATCAACGCCCCGCCGATCAGATACGGCACGAGCGACATAACCTTGAAATAGTGATTCAGAACTATTAACAGAACCCAAACCGCCATTGCTCCGGCTAAATAGAAGATAGAAAACTTTGCCGTGTAAAAGATTGCAATGATGATTATGGCAAACAGATCGTCCATCACCGCAAACGCCACGAGAAACACTTTCAGAGACGCCGGAATACGATTGCCGAGCAACGCCAGCACACCAAGCGAAAACGCAATATCGGTCGCCATCGGGATTCCGACACCAGCTTGTGTGACAGTTCCCGCATTAAGTGCAAAGTGAATCATTCCCGGCAACGCTACGCCGCCGATCGCCGCGATAACAGGGAGCAGTGCCGTCCTGAAACTCGACAACTCGCCGTTATAAAGCTCGCGTTCGAGCTCCAGGCCGATCAGCAGAAAGAACACAGCCATCAGCCCATCGTTCACCCAATGCTCTACGGTCAATCCGGCCAAATCCCGCTGCAGAACTCCGAGATACTGATCTCCAATAACCGAGTTTGCCACCAGGATCGAGATGCCCGTACAAACGATCAGCAATATTCCACCCGATTTTTCCGAGTCAAAAAATGCTTTGAATGTATTTGATAATTTTTTCGGTACCACACGCATATTTTTCTTATTTATTAAGGATATCAGAAGATTCGTAAGGCTCTCGTCATCAAAATAAGGGTTTTTGATACTGCTCACAAAAGTACTTGATTTAGCACGTACTAGACAATCATCGTGGTAAACATACCACGTGCCCCCTGAGCCGGAAGAGCTTTAATTGGCTGTTGCCGATCAGATCGGCCGGGTATTGTTGTATCAATTTGCGTGCGGGGTTATATTTCTTGCATGAAGAATCAATTGTCCGTCACTCTGAGAACGATCCGGAACGGGATCGCCGCTATTTGTCTGATATCGGCATTTGCAGTTATCACAACTGCTACCGATCGCAACGCGGAACTTGCGCGTTGGGAGCGGCAGGCGGCAAATGTCTCGATCGTACGTGACGATTGGGGCATCGCTCACGTTACGGGCAAAACTGATGCTGATGCGGTATTCGGGGCGATCTACGCTCAGGCGGAGGACGACTTTAACCGCATTGAGGTCAACTACTTAAACTCGCTCGGGCGGCTCGCCGAGGCCGAGGGTGAAAAGGCGATCTGGAGCGATCTGCGGCAGAAATTATTTATCAATCCCGACATACTCAAACGAGACCTCGCCTCCTCGCCCGCATGGTTGCAAAAACTAACGGCGGCGTGGGCCGACGGGCTTAACTTTTATCTCGCAAAGCATCCGCAGACCAAACCGCGAGTGCTGACGCGGTTTGAGCCGTGGATGGCACTCAGCTTTACAGAGGGCAGCATCGGCGGTGATATCGAGTCGGTCAGCCTGCGCGACCTGGCCGCATTTTATGGCAATACGAAATTGGCTGCGGGTTCGTTTGCAATAAACGACGATGTCTTCAAAGAGCCTCTGGGTTCGAACGGCATCGCCATCGCGCCGTCAAATACGCGGGATAAAAAGGCTCTGCTACTGATCAATCCGCACACGTCGTTCTTTTTCCGCTCGGAGCTGCAGATGACGAGCGGCGAGGGCCTCAATGCCTACGGTGCATCGACGTGGGGACAGTTTTTTATCTATCAGGGCTTTAATGAACATTGCGGTTGGATGCATACGTCGAGTGCGGCAGACGTCATTGACGAATATCTCGAGACCGTCATTAAAAGCGGTAACCATTACGATTACAAGTACGGCAGTGAGGAACGCCCGTTTGCGACCGCAGATATAACGGTGCCCTTCAAGACCGAAAAGGGCTTGGCGCAACGCACATTTACGACCTACTATTCACAACACGGTCCGGTCGTGCGTGAGGAAAATGGTAAATGGGTGACCGTCAGCCTGATGAACAAACCGGTCGCTGCCCTTATCCAATCGTATATGCGGACCAAGGCGAAAAACTATTCTGAATTTAAGACGGTGATGGAGCAACAACAAGCCAATTCATCAAACGCAACGATCTATGCCGACCGCGACGGACGCATCGCCTATTTTCACGTCAACTATATGCCGCGCCGCAACCCGAAATTTGACTGGACGAAACCCGTCGACGGCTCTGACCCAGCGACCGATCAGAAAGGACTGCATACAATGGCCGAGTCGCCCGATCTGCTCGACCCCAAGAGTGGCTGGCTATACAACAGCAACAATTGGCCCTGGTCGGCCGCCGGTGCGAGCAGTCTGAAACAATCCGATTATCCCGCATATGTCGACAGCGGCGTCGAATCAGCCCGCGGACTACACGCCATCAAGGTGTTGCAGGGCAAGCGCGATTTTACGCTCGATTCGCTCCGCGATGCCGCGTACGACAGTTACCTGACATGGTTTGACAAGGCACTGCCCTCGCTGATCAAAGCCTGGGATGCCGCCGCCGCGTCCGACCCGCTCAAAGCAAAGACGGCCGACCAGATCGCCGCATTAAAGGCTTGGGATCGACGCTGGGCGGTGGACTCAGTGCCGACATCACTTGCTATTTTCTGGGCCGAAGATCTGGTGCGTCTGATCGCCCCGGACGCTCAAAAGACTAAGATGTCGTTCGAAGATTACATTGCCGAACGAGCGGCACCGGAATCGATGCTCAAGTCGCTCGCGGCGGCATCCGATAAACTTACGGCGGATTTTGGCAAATGGCAGACACCGTGGGGCGACATTAACCGCTTTCAGCGGATCACGGATGACATCGTTCATCCTTTCAGCGATGCTGCCCCAAGCATACCGGTCGGCTTCACGTCGGCGAATTACGGTTCGCTTGCGTCATTTGGAGCCCGAAGGTATATGGGATCGAAAAAACTTTACGGTAGCTATGGAAACAGCTTTGTCGCGGTCGTTGAGTTCGGTCAAAAGGTCCGAGCCAAGGCCGTAACCGCCGGCGGCGAGAGCGGCGACCCGAAATCCAAGCATTTTAACGATCAGGCCGAAAACTATGCCGCCGGAAATTTACGCGAAGTGTACTTTTATCCGGCACAGCTAAAGGGCCATACCGAAAGCAAATACCGCCCCGGCAATTAATACCGACGTCGAGTTAGATCTGTAATTGGCCGCTATATAGGCAAACCGTGACCGGAATACGATAGGCCGCGGTCTAGGGATCAAGGTCGTCCTGTGGCTTGGTGTTGAGAAACGTCGAAATAGCTCCCGCGATCTGCGATTCCTTTTGGTAGCTGTTGAATATGGGCGGGTCGTCACGAAGTGTCTGCTCTCCGGGTTGACCTAGCAACATCCCTCCAAGCAGAAGTACGACCATATAAACGCTATCGTCATCCGCAGTGCGTTTGTCGATGCGTACTCCGCAAAACTGACTGGCACTGCCCTCGATCACCTCGTTCTTGAAGATGCCCCGGCGTGTGAAGTGGTATGAGTCGTTTGATTTGTCGAAGGCGTAAACCTCGCGAAACGTTCCGCCCAAACTGAAGAGAAGCAAGACGACAAAGGTTGCTATGAGTCCCGCGAGTGCGCCGAAGCTCGACCAGATATCGAGATCTACTCCGACCCTTGCCAAAACGAACGACACTGCGATGAATATCGCAATGCCGAGTAGTCCGACGATCGAAACGAACATTCCGAGCGTTGGCCTCCGGTCTTCGATCACCAGCACGCCCCGACGATCGTAGATATACACTCCGAAAAGATAGTCGACGATGTTTTGGTACGTTTCCATTTGATAGCTAACGGATACCGTGCAAAAACCGTTGCAGCCTAACTCTCGTTGACCTTGAGCACGGCCAAGAACGCTTCCTGCGGGATCTCTACACGGCCAACTTTTTTCATACGCTTTTTGCCTTCTTTCTGTTTTTCGAGCAGTTTGCGTTTACGAGAGATGTCGCCGCCGTAGCACTTAGCAATGACGTTTTTGCCCATTGCCTTGACGGTTTCGCGGGCAATGACCTTGTTGCCGATCGCAGCCTGAATGGCAACTTCGAACATCTGCCGCGGGATGAGTTCTTTCATCTTTGCGGTCAGGAGTTTGCCTTTCGACGTCGCGGTATCGGCATGCATTATCACCGAAAGTGCGTCGACCGGTTCGCCTGATACGAGCACATCGAGCTTAACGAGTTTGCTGGCCTGATAGCCGGAGACGTGATAATCGAGCGATGCGTAACCCTTGGAGACGCTCTTTAGACGGTCATAGAAATCGAGCACTATCTCGTTCAGCGGCAGCGAGTAGACGAGCATAACGCGGTTGGTCGTAATGTACTCAAACTTTCTCTGCACGCCGCGTTTTTCGTCCAAAAGCGGCAGTATCCCGCCAAGGTAGTCGTCATTGGTCAGGATCGTCGCCTCGATGAAAGGCTCCTCGATCTTGACTATACGGCTGCTGTCCGGCATTTTCGATGGACTGTCGATCTCGGCAACTTCGCCGTCGGTCGTCGTAACGCGGTAACGCACGCCGGGGGCGGTGGTGATCAATTCGAGGTTAAATTCGCGCTCTAACCGCTCCTGGATGATCTCCATATGGAGCAGGCCGAGAAATCCGCAGCGGAAGCCGAAGCCGAGTGCGGTCGAGCTTTCCGGCTCGTAGAAGAAAGATGCGTCATTCAAACGGAGCTTATCCATCGCATCGCGGAGGTCCTCGTACTGGGCGGAATCGATGGGATATAGACCGGCAAAGACCATCGGCTTTACTTCCTGAAAACCGGGGAGCGGCTCCGTGACCGGTCTCGCCGAGTCAGTGATCGTATCACCGATCTGCACGTCGGCCACAGTCTTGATCGATGCGGTCAGAAAGCCGACTTCGCCCGGCCCGAGTTCGTCGATCGGCGTCGGACGCGGACGGTTGACGCCAACCGTTTCGACCAGATAGTCGCGGCCGGTGTTAAAAAATCTGATCTTCATCCCTTTTTTAAGGGTTCCGTCGATCATACGAAACAGCACGATGACGCCCCGGTACGAATCGTACCAACTGTCGAAGATAAGTGCTTTGACCGGAGCGTTGCGGTCGCCTTTCGGCGGCGGCACCTTAGCGATGATCGCCTCGAGTACTTCGTCAACGCCGAGGCCGGTCTTGGCCGACGTCAGTACCGCCTCGCCGGCGTCCAGGCCGATGATATTCTCGATCTGCTCCTTGATCCGGTCCGGTTCGGCGGACGGCAGATCTATCTTGTTAAGTACCGGAATCAGTTCGAGATCGTTTTCGATCGCAAGATATGTGTTTGCAAGAGTTTGTGCCTCGACGCCCTGCGATGCGTCGACGACCAGCAACGCCCCCTCGCAAGCCGAGAGTGATCGCGAAACCTCGTAAGAAAAATCGACGTGGCCCGGTGTATCGATCAGATTGAGAACATACTGTTTGCGGTCCTTTGCCGTGTAGTCAAGCCGCACTGCGTGGGACTTGATCGTGATCCCGCGTTCACGTTCGAGATCCATACTGTCGAGCAGTTGCGCCTCCATATCGCGCTCGGCAACTGCTCCGGTCAATTGTAATAAGCGGTCGGCGAGCGTCGATTTGCCGTGGTCGATGTGGGCAATGATCGAGAAATTTCTAATAAGTTCGGTATCCATACACTAAGACAAACTCGAATTGTAACAAAACTGCGGTAGTTACGCATTATTTCGCCAAAAGTGCGGCACGGGGCGAGCAAATAATTTTTTTGTTAAAAACACCGAATATTTGTTATAATTGCGACACACATTCAGATTTTTGATTTATCAGAGATATTGACCGGAGGTAATATAAAATTATGAGAAACGAGTACGAACGAGAAGAATCGAGCATTGCAACAAAGCTATCCTATTTGATCATCGGTGGCGGTATCGGAGCTGTTTTGGCTCTGTTGTTTGCCCCGAAATCGGGACAAGAACTTCGCGGTGATATCGCCGACGTGACCCGCAAGGGCATCGAAAAAAGCAAGGAAACGGCGACTCAATTACAGGAAAAGGCCGGCGAATACTATGAAGTATCGCGTGAAAAGGCTACCGAATTTTACCAGACCGCACAGGACAAGGCCGAAGATCTGACCGAAAAGGCAAAGGCCGCAGCGGTTCGTACGGCAAATCCGTTTTCGGCAGCGATCGAAGCCGGTAAGGACGCCTATACGCAAGAAAAGCGTAAGAATGAATCAAAGTCTATTGCCGATGGACGCGCTAGCTATCCGGTCAAGGACGAAGAGACGAACTAACTTAATCTATGAACCCGAATGAGCCGCAGTTTTGGATGATGATCGCGTCGATCATCATCGCAATTTGCTTTATCGTAATGGCTTTTGCGTTGATCGCGATCGCTGTAACGGTTCGGCGTGTCGTTGCGACAGTCAAGCGGGTCGAGGAGCGGATCGATCCGCTGATCACCAAGGTTGATGCGATCAGCGTACAGGGCAGAGAGATATCTGTTCATTTCAACGAGATCTCATCGAATCTCTCGACCGCTACCAAGTATCTGGCCGAGTCGACCGAACTGATCAAGTTGGAGGTCGCCGACCTCCGCGTACTGGTCGGCCAGACGGCGATCACGGCTAAGGACAAGGTCGAGATGGTCAGCAGATCGATCGATCGGACTCATTCGCAAGTTTTGGATACAACGGAGTTTGTCAATCAGAAGATCGTCGTGCCCGCCCGCGAGATCGCCGCTATAATGGCCGGTGTCAAAAAGGGCCTCGAAGTGCTGTTTGCCCCGACGCCTAAACAGATCGATCGGGTGTACATCGATGATGAGATGTTCATCGGGTAGGCGAAATCATAGTCATCAAATAAGTGAGGCCGCCAATATTGGCGGCCTCACTATTTAGAGATCAGACATTTCTAATTGGTCTTTGGTGTTTTGACCGTGTCGGTCGGCTGGGACTGCGATTTGCGAAGCTTGCGTTGCGTTTGACGCTCTTCCATACGCTGGCGCATTTCCTGCTTTCTGGTTTCGATCTTGGCCTTTTGCTCGGCCGTTAGAACGCCCATAACCTGTTCGTGAATTGCTTTGCCCTTTGCCTTACGCTCAGTGCCCATTGCCGCGAAACGCTCATTCTGTGCGGTGGTCAATGTGCCGTTTCGTTTGGCCATCATCAAGGTTCGCATCTCTTCGCGAGATTCCTGTGAGGGCTTGTCGGCAGCCATTATGGACTGGATCTGGGTCTTCTGTGCATCGGTAAGATCGAGACCCTGGAGCATACGACCCATTCCGGCGCCTTGGCGCATCCCCATTCCGCGGCGTTGGCCGCCCATACCCTTATGGCCGAACTCGCCCTGACCCATTCCGCGGCGTTGGCCCTTGTGGACCTTCTGGGTATTCTTTTCGGCGGGTACGGTCGCGTCCTGAGCGGATGTTGCTACCGTGAATGCCGCAGTTGCTGCTGCGAGCGACAATACTGTAAAAAATTTGAATTTTAATGACATAGTAGTACCTCTGGAATTTTATTTGGCTTTCGCCATCACTTACTTAGACGTGTGCCGTGTGCGTTTAGTCGTAAGATTTTTGTATGCGAGTGCAAAGAAATGTAAATCCGGCGTACGCTCAATACATACTATTAGCAAGGAATGTTTGTTATCATTTGCATATTACAGACCGAAAATGCGAAATTTAGGTAGTAGCGCATTGTAGCCAGATGAGATTTTTATCAGAGATCAATTCGCCGGCTGATCTCCGGCAGCTAAAGGTCGAAGACCTTCAGGAAGTTGCGGACGAGGTTCGCCAGTTCATTATCGACACTTGTTCGCTGATAGGTGGGCACACCGGCGCCAGCCTTGGCGCGGTCGAGCTCGCCGTCGCGATGCACTATGTCTTTGATACGCCCAAAGACCGACTTGTGTGGGACGTCGGACACCAGGCGTACGCTCACAAAATACTGACCGGCCGCCGTGATCAGCTTCACACGATCAAGCAGGAAGGCGGTATCTCGGGATTTTTGCGCCGTGATGAGTCGGAGTACGACACCTTTGGTGCCGGCCACGCCTCGACGTCCATCTCGGCCGGACTAGGGATGGCGGTCGCCCGCGACAAGAAGGGCGAGGACTTTCACGTCTGCACGCTGATCGGCGATTCGAGCCTTGCGGGCGGGATGGCAATGGAAGCCATCAATCAGGCAGGACATCTCAAATCACGTCTAATCGTACTGCTGAATGACAACGAAATGTCGATCGCACCGGCGGTCGGTGCATTGAGCCGTTACCTTAACCGTATCAAAGAGGCCCAGAGCTACCAGCACCTCAAAGAAGAGATCGGCGACGCACTCGAGAGCGTGCCGGGCATCGGTGGATCGCTTCGCCGCGCCGCAAAATCTTTTAAAGATGCGATCGCTGCCGCGGTACTGCCCGGGGCTTTGGTCAACGAACTTGGATTCAAATATATCGGCTACGTTGACGGTCACAATGTCGCGATGCTGGTGCGGGCACTGGAAGAAGCAAAAAAGGTCGATGACGGCCCGGTCATCGTCCACGCCCTGACCACCAAGGGAAAAGGCTTTCCTAACCCTGAAAAAAATTACTACGCGTATCACGCGACCGGTCCGTTCGACCCCAAGACGGGTTTACCCTTCCAGTCGAGCAAGGCCGCTGCACCGTCATATACAGCAGTATTTGGCGACACAATGTGCGAATTAATGGCGTCGAATGACAAGATAATCGCGCTCACGGCCGCAATGCCGGACGGTACCGGCGTGGATAAGATCCTGGAGAAATTTCCGGAACGGGCTTTTGATGTCGGCATCGCCGAGCAGCACGCGGTCACATTCTGCGCCGGAATGGCGTGCGAGGGAATGAAGCCGGTCGCCGCAATTTATTCGACATTTCTGCAACGCGGTTTTGATCAGGTGATCCACGACGTATGTCTGCAGGACCTGAATGTAACTCTCGCGATGGATCGGGCCGGCATTGTCGGCGCGGATGGTCCTACGCACCACGGACTTTTGGACATTGCGTATTTACGCAGTTACCCGAATATTGTGCTGATGGCCCCGAAAGATGAGGCTGAGATGCGCGATATGATGATTACAGCGATCGAACATCCGGGCCCGGCAGCGATCCGATATCCACGGGGCAATGGACACGGAGTTGATATTTCGGCCGCACCAAAGGTCATCGAGATCGGTAAGGGCGAGGTGCTCAGAAAGGGCACGGACGGTGCCGTGGTCGCCTATGGCTCGATGGTCTATCCGGCAATGCAAGCCGCCGAAAAGTTGGCAAAGAGCGGCGTAAATATTTCGGTTGTAAATGCCAGATTCGTCAAACCGCTCGATGCCGAACTGTTGCTATCAACGGCTCGCGAAATGCCGCTCATAGTAACGGTCGAAGAGGCATATTTGGCCGGCGGATTTGGCTCCGCGGTTATGGAATTGCTCGAGGCCAACGATCTGCAGGACAAGGTCAAAGTGGTTAGAATGGGAGTGCCGGATGAGATAGTCAGCCACGGCGACCCGAACCGCCTGTTGGGTGACTATGGCCTAGATGCTGACGGGATCTACAAACGAGTTTTGGACTCGCTCAACGCCCTTAACGCGGAACAGAGCGGTGGCAGAAAGATAAGAGCGGTCAAATAAACCGGATCAAATAATAATGAGTAAACAGAATCAAAAAAAGAGCGGAATGCCGGTCGTGATCATCGGTATAGTTTTGTTATTGGCAGTTGGCGGTGGTTACTATCTTTTTACATCCGGTAAACCGGGCACACCTCCTAAGACGAATACTAACGCCGCAGCAAACGCTACAAAGACACCGGGAATCCCGGTAAATGCGCCGCTTGGAGCTCAACCGCCGAATCAGGCCGGTTCACCGACAGCATCGGTCACGGTTGAGGAATTTGCCGATTTCCAGTGTGGATCTTGTGCTGCGGCAAACCCGGTGATGTCCGAGATCAAGTCGTCATACGGCAGCCGCATAAGGTTTATCTTCCGTAATTATCCACTGTCGATCCCGGCCCACGACAAATCCTATGATGCCGCCGTGACGGTCGAGGCCGCCGGTATGCAGGGTAAGTTTTGGGAGATGCAAAACCAACTGTTCTCCAATCAGCAGACCTGGACCTCAAACCCGAACTACAAACAGCTTTGGAACGAGTATGCACAGAAGCTGGGCCTGGACCTCGTAAAATTGCAGGCTGACGTTGCCGGCATTGCCGCCAAAGGACGCGTAGACGCTGACCTCCAGCGAGGCCGCGGATTGAACGTAAACTCCACGCCGACCGTTTACGTTAATGGCATATCGATTCCGTTTAACGAAATGAAGGTCGAGAGCCTCAAACGTATAATCGACGCCGAACTTGAAAAAGCAGCTTCAACGCCCCCGGCAGCCAAACCTGCGGCCGAAAACACCAACTCAAATAAGTGAGCGAGGGCGAAACAACCGTAAATGACGAAGTGAACCACGTTCGATGGCTGCCTATGACGGCGGCCATCATTGCGTTGGTCGGCGTTGCAGATTCGGTCTACCTGACCGCGCACCATTACACCGCCGAACCGGTTCCGTGCAGCATTATCGAAGGCTGCGAACAGGTTTTGACAAGCGGTTACGCGGAGATCGCCGGATTTCCGCTAGCGGCTTTTGGTGCGGCCGCGTATTTTGCCGCATTTTCGCTAGCATTGCTGACAGCCTTTGGATATCGGTCACTCTGGGGTCTTTATGGTATCCAGGCAACGATAATGGCCATCTTTTCAGTTTGGCTCATTTATATCCAAGGCATTGTGATCGGTGCATTTTGTCAATTTTGTCTCTTATCGGCGGCGACCAGCTTCACTTTGTTTATTCTCTACCTGATTTCCCGTTACCTACAGCCTAAATCAACAGCATAGCTAAATGCCTGAATCTAAATTTCGAAGCGTATCGAAAACTATTTATGAGCGTCGAAATTGTGTATATGTTTCGACTTGGCATTTGAAGTGTAAATGATGTAGCTTAGGGTATTAATAACCGCTTTTGGCGAATATAAAGTGACTCAAGCAATACTACATCGCATAGCATCGGGTGACCGTGCCGCCGTTCAGGAATGCCTGACAAAATATGGCGGATTGGTTTGGTCGATCGCAAGAAAAATGTTGCGTAATTCGGATGATGCCGAAGATGCCGTACAGGAGATCTTTGTCGACATCTGGAAAAACGCCGGTCGTTTTGACGAAGCTCAGGCGTCGGAAACGACGTTTATCGCAATGATCGCCCGCCGTCGAATAATCGATCGTATCAGATACGCGACTAGACGGATCTCGGCGGATTCATTGGACGATGTCCTGCTCGAACCGTTTAACCGGTCTGATAAGGATATGCAGATGAGCGTAGAAGCTAATGAAGCTGCCGAGGCTATGCGTAAGCTGAGGCCCGAACAGCAGCAGGTTTTACGTCTTTCGATCATTCAGGGAATGTCGCATCAGGAAATATCTGATGCCACCGGTATGCCGATAGGTACTGTCAAGACCCACGCTCGACGTGGATTAATGCAGGTCAGGGAGAATTTGGGATTAGGTAATGCGGAACGCTTAAAGGGGGTGTCGGTATGAACAAAGACGTACAAGAATCATTGATCGACATCCTTACGGAAAAAGCTCTTTTTGGATTGGATGCGGCCGAAATGCGGTCGCTTGAATCGATGCTTGCGGAAGCGGGCATCAATTCCGACGATTCGTTTGATATGGCGGCGGCAGCGGTAAGTCTTGTCGATCTAAACACTGATGAGCCCTTACCGCAGCACCTGTATGCGAACATTATCGCATCGGCGGACCAGTATTTTGCTGCAAATGTCGCGGACGCAGCACCGAGCGCTGAGCCCGAGTATCAGAAGGTTCTCACATTCGAACCAAAACGCTCTTGGAGTTGGTTGGGATGGGCGTTTGCAGGACTGGCGATCGTGGCTTTGGCTGGCAACGTTTGGATGACGAGATTTACACCTATCGAGGTCGCAGGCCCCGGCAAACCGCCGGCAACGACGCCGGAGAAACTAACGCCGGAGCAGGAATTGGCCCAATTACTGGCTTCGCAGGCTTCACTCACGAAAGCTTCGTGGGGTGCCGGCAATATGAAAGACCTCAAGGATATTGGCGGCGACGTTGTCTGGAGTGACGAAAAGCAGACCGGCTATATGCGTTTGCGTGGACTACCGGTCAATGACAAGTCCAAAGAGACCTATCAGCTCTGGATATTCGACAAGACGCAGGACAAGGCTACGCCCATCGATGGCGGAACTTTTGACGTCGACAAGAGCGGCGAAGTGGTCATACCGATCGACGCCAAACTGAAGGCTCTCGGCCCTGAGCTTTTTGCAATCACGATCGAGAAACCGGGCGGCGTTGTAGTTTCAAAGCGGGAAAAGATCGCGGCGCTTGCAAAGGTTGAACCCCAATCGAAATCAACTACGTAGTACAATTGAGTTTTTAAATTTGGTCGAAGGCTCGGTCGCTCTAATGCGATGTGCCTTCGGTCTTTTCGTTGTATATTTCAATTTAAGTTAGGAGTTACAAATGCGTTCCAGATTCACTTTGCTATTCTTGCTTGCGGCCATTTCGCTAATGCCTCTGAGTATATTCGCCCAAACCGGCAATAAGCTGCCGAAGATCAACATCAAAGAGTACCGGCTAAAGAACGGCTTGCGGGTTGTTTTTCATCAGGACAAATCGACGCCCGTCGTCGCAGTCAACGTCTGGTACCACGTCGGTTCGAAAAATGAGGCACCCGGACGAACCGGATTCGCCCACCTATTCGAGCATATGATGTTCCAGGGATCAAAGAACTACGGCGACGGATATCTCGGCGCAATGGATGAGGCTGGTGCCAACGTAAACGGCACGACCAATGAGGACCGGACGTATTATTACGAGGTCGTTCCGTCAAATTTCCTCGAGCGTGCGCTTTATCTGGAAGCAGATCGGATGGGCGGACTGCTCGACGCGATGTCGCAAGAAAAGCTCGATAATCAGCGCGATGTTGTAAAAAATGAACGGCGCCAACGCGTAGATAACCAACCCTACGGAACCGAAGGCGAAAAGATCGGCGCGATCATGTATCCGAAAGGCCACCCGTACAACTGGTCGGTCATCGGCTCGATGGAAGATCTCGGTGCCGCCTCGCTCGACGACATAAAGTCATTTTTCCGCACCTATTACGTGCCTAACAATGCAGTGCTCGTTCTCGCCGGCAGTTTTGACGAGGCACAGGCGAAAACCTGGATCAAAAAGTACTTTGGCCCGATCGCCAAGGGTGCTGACGTATCTCGTCCGACACCGGCTCAGCCGGCTCTCGATAAAGAGGTTCGTGTAGTCGTCGAGGACGCCGTGCCGCTCTCGCGTATATCGATGGTATGGCACAGCGTGCCGCAGTTTGCCGGCGACGAAGCCGCTCTCGACATCCTCGGCAATATCCTGAGTTCAGGCCGCGGTTCGCGGCTCCAGAGCAACCTTGTCTACGGCAAGGAGATCGCCCAGAACATATTTGCCAACAATGGCACCAATGAGATCGCCGGCGTATTTCAGGTCACGGCTCTGGCAAAACAGGGCAAGTCGCTCGACGATATTGAAAAAGAAGTAAACATCGAGCTCGAACGCATTAAAAAAGATCCGCCGACCGCCGACGAGATGACCCGTGCGTTGAACGGCATCGAATCGCAGACGATATTCAGGCTGCAGACGGTACTGGGCAAAGGCGGGCAGTTGAGTAATTTTGTCGGCTATCGCGGAAAGCCTGACTATTTCCAGGAAGATCTCGACCGCTATCGTAAAGTGACCGCGGCCGATGTCCAGCGTGTCGCCGCCAAATACCTTACGGCAAATCGGCTTGTTATGAGCTACGTCCCGCGTAAAGGTGCCGGCCCGGCGGGAAATCCGAACGCCAACAAACCGACCTCGACGGAGAAAAAGAAAAAGGACGATGCCTTGCTCGCCAAGCAAAAAGCGGCATTGCCAAAGCCGGGCCCAAACCCGTCAATCGCACTGCCGGCGATCGAAAAGACCAAACTTTCGAACGGCCTGAACGTTTGGATAGTCAAGCAGAACGAACTCCCGATAGTCTCGATGAACCTCGTGCTCAACACCGGCGGAACACTCGATCCGGCCGATAAGTCGGGCGTCTCGTCGTTTACCGCGAACATGCTTAATCAGGGCACCAAGACACGTTCGGCCAATGATATTGCCAACCAACTGCAGTCGATCGGTGCATCGGTCGGTGCCCAGGCCGGCTGGGATTCGACGAACGTCAGTATGCAGTCGCTGACCAAGGATCTCGATCAGGCTCTCGGCATTTACGCCGACGTTGTGGTCAATCCGACGTTCCCGAATGCTGAATTTGAAAGTAACCGCCGCCGTCTGCTCGGCCAGCTCTTCCAGCGAAAATCAAATCCGACGGCAGTTTCGGACGTCGTATATAACAAGGTGCTCTACGGCGACCAGCCGTACGGACGGCAGTTGAGCGGCGACGAAAAGTCTGTCAAGGCGTTTACCCGTGACGATCTCGCAAACTTTTATGCCAAAAACTACGGCCCGAGCGGCAATACGCTGATCGTCGTTGGCGACGTCGAAACCAAGACGCTGATGCCAAAGCTCGAAAAGGCGTTTGAAGCGTGGAAATCCGGCGGCAGTGCGGCAATGGCGAAGCCGGATTCGAATATGATGGGCAAACCGGGCGTTTACCTGGTCGACAAACCGGGTGCCGCTCAGTCATCGGTTTCGATCGGCCAGGTAGGCGTCGACCGTGCCAACCCCGACTACTACGCTGTTCAGGTGATGAACGCGATCCTCGGCGGCGGCGGCGGTGCCCGTTTGTTTATGAATCTTCGTGAAGACAAAGGTTATACGTACGGTGCCTACAGCCGCTTTACTTATCGCCGCGGAGCGGGCCCGTTTGCCGCGTCAGCCGAGGTTCAGACCGGTTCGACCAAAGAATCGATCGTCGAGTTTATGAAAGAACTCAACGGCATTCGCGGTTCGATTCCGGTCAGTAATGACGAGCTCGAGACCAACAAGCAGAGCCTGATCCGCCGATTCCCGAGTGGGTTTGAGACAGTCGGTCAGATCTCGGGCCAGCTCGCCAATCTGGTCGTTTACGGGTTGTCGGACGCGTACTTTAACGAGTATATTCCCAATGTCAACGCCGTCACTGTCCAGGACGTAAATCGCGTTGCCAATAAGTACCTCGACCCGACAAAGATGGCGATCGTCATCGTCGGTGACCGAAAAGTGATCGAACCGGGCTTAAAAGAGCTGGGTTATCCGCTTACGATCCTCGATGCTGACGGCAATCCGGCCGCACAATAAGCATCGGTCAACAAACAAAAAGAAGAGGCAAGGCGAACAGCCTTGCCTCTTCTTTTCTTATTGAACCCCGCATTTATTTACGGATCAATACCACCGGCGACTGTTCGGCATCGCGGATCTTTGTATAAAACTCTTTGACCATACCGTACTGGTCGGCCGGCAATGATTTGCGTCGAGTGATCAGATTGCGGGTAAAATATAGCTTGTCACCCTTTACTTCGTAACTCGTGGAATAGCTTCCGAACGCCGTTTCAAGTTTAACGGGGTCAGGCGTTTCGTCGACGACAAATCCCGGCGGTAATCCAAAGACCGCAGTTTCGCGCATCGAGAACGAGTCGATCTCGATCGGATTGGTACGCCGACTTTCAGTTAGCGAAATATCATTGCGGCGGCCGACCACTACGGTCTTGAATACCAACAGACGGTCCTGCATCAACTGACCATAGCGAGGTGCCGCAAAGGTAACATCGAGATCAAAACCGGCCTCGGACGCACGGTCTTTCGATCGAACATCGATCAACGTTGCACCGGAAGAACCGCGTGTCAGCCAACTCTCGACCGCCTTGCGATAGTCCGCAGATGAATATTCGCGAAGTTCACGCCGAAATGTCGTTGAGATCTGACCGCTGGCTCTCTCAAGTATCTTCCCGGCAACCTCGCCGGTAACGGAGATCTCAGCGTCAATTCGGCGGTCGAGCACGTCGGTGTCCGGGGGCGAGATCGGCATCTGCACGAGTCCGCCCTTTTCACCGGCAATTAGCAGAGCCATACTTCCCTGTAAATAGTCGGGCAGATCGCCCACAGGCGTATAGGGGTCAGTAGCGTCAAAGATCAATAGACGACCTAGTGTCGGGTGCGAGATCACGGTCGGGCCAACGGTCGAATCGCTGACTTTTACGGCAATAATACAATGGTTGAATTGTCGCGGCGATGCCCATTGCGAACGAACATAGGTCGGGTCGCCGGAATAGATCGCTATCGGATAGGCTTCGATCTTTAGCGCACGGAGCATCGCACGCATCAGATTGGCCTTGTCCTTGCAGTCGCCATATCCCCGACTCATTACCAACGCCGAAGAACGCGGGCGATAACCATTGCCGTACCCGACGCCGATATCGATGGAGATATACTGCAGATTCTGTACATAATTGCCGATCGCACGGATCCGGTCGAGTTCAGTTTGTGATCCTTCGGTCAGGTCGCGGGCCTTGCCTGCGATATTGTCGTCCATTACCACTTGCGGGTCGTACATTGCGGTGGCCCAACGTGATACTTCGGTCCAGTCCTCGAATACACGGTCTCTGGTTTGAGTCTTGTTGTCGGGACCGTAATTGACAGCGATCCGCGGCACCAGATTTACTATCGCCGGGCTCATCGGCTCAGGCGGTACGGGTTTGAGCCCACGCATCTCCCACGAGTACGTCGTTCCGTTTACGGTAGGCTTAATTTCGGGCGAGTTAAAGGTAATGCTTGATGCTGACCAGCCTGCGGGAAGCGAGATCGAGTAGCGTGACAATAGCGTCGGCAATCTACCCTGAAATCTCCAGGTATCCTGATAGAAAAGAGGCGTGTCCTCGGATATGATCGTATAGCCGAATACATACCCCGTTTCGACATCGCCCGAGGCATCTATCAACTTGATACGGCCTTCGTTATAGACGTCATCTTTATCTGCGATGATATCGAGCACCGACTTTTTGTCATACGCTTTGGTGGTTCCGTCCGGGCGGATCAGCCACGCTACTATGTCCTTGACCTTGCCAGAACTGACCAGGTAATACGCCCTCGCGACGGCGAACCTCCGCCCCTCTTTGGACAAGAGCTTGACTGCGTAGTTCTCGACCGATAACAACCTGCCGTCGCTATAAGTAATTTGCTGCTCATCGTGCAGGACTACCGCCGGCACATCCTTGTCATACGATGGAACGACGCCTCGGGCCGCCTGAGTCATCCACGCCGGGATTTGGTCGTCGGCATATGCTCCGGTGACAGCGCCGCACAGCAATAGAGCGGCAAGAAAGACGGATCGTAGCGGGAGAGTGGATCTAGTCGACATAGTTACTCCGAGGATTACCGCTGCTTGAGAGTGATCGTATGTGTATCCGACTTGTGAAAATTATCAAACAAGCCTTTCAATGCGGGATATGATTCGACGCGAAACAGTGTCTTTCCGCCGCCGCCAAAAAAGAACTTGCGCTCATACTTAAGGAAATGCGTGGCCGCATCCACACCGATCTTAATATCGAGCGACGCGATCTTTTCCGAATCGAAAATGGCGCCGGGAGCATCGGCATTGTCTAGATCGTAGGCAGCAGGATAGTCGATCTCGACCGAATCGGTCTCGGACCACGGATACGAGAAAAAGATATCGTAAGTGCGGCTCGAGCCCTTAAATAGAGGTGATACACCATATTCAAAAAATCCCGGCTGGACAAAAATTCGCTTACCGGTCTTTTGAGCGTAATTCGGCACCTTTACGGTATATTTCTTGGTCAGGGTCTTTTTGATATCGTCGACGTTTTCGATCGACACGTTTGATATTTCAGCCGTACTGAGCCTTGCTTTTATCTCAGTTTTGAGATCTTCTTCGCGTTTTGCGGCTGATTCGTCATAATTTGCAGATCTATACGAGAGCGCGGGATGCCCGCTATATTCCATCACGACATCACCCACGAGGCTGCCATCTTCGAGCAACTTAAATTTTCCGTTCCGCGTGATGTTTGATCTGTCTTGCGGCGTAAACGGCGTTTGCTCCCAACTGTACGACTTGTCGGAGACAAGGAGAGCCCAATTGTCTTCTTCGTACCAGACGAGCATACCGTAGGGTAGGAATTTCATTCCCGGATTAAACAACTTCCAGGCGCCGACGACGTTTACACCGATCAATCCAACGTGGATCAGCCGATCGTTGGCCATATTCGGATGAAAGAACATTTGACTGCGGTCACCGACCAATCCGACCCTTGTCTCCAGCCCGAGCGAACTCGCCATTGCACCGAAGACCATATCTATGTAAGGCGAACTTGCGGATTTTCGCTTCAAAACATCCGCAAGCGATCTTATTTCCGGCAACTTGGCTCGCTGCTCGTCGGTCAGCGTGGCGTCGAACGTGGTGTTTGATATTTGGCTCTGACAATATTCGTAGAGTTTTTGTAGTTTCTCGTCGGTTGTCTGTGCCCCGGCGGTGATCTCCTCAGCAGCTTTTCTGATATCGCTGTCCTTTTTTAATATAAACTTGGCCAGCGAGGAGCGCTCGCCGGCGACTCCGGCCCAATATTTCTGCACATTGCTCGGGTCTTTTACCGCATACGTGAGCGAATTCCCCGAAAAGGTATAAGCAAATCGGGTACCGGTAAGCAGCATCCACGCCCTGACCATATCGTCCGGCGGCATTCTGGGCTCTTCCTTAAGTGCCGGTACATTTGTCCGCGTCGCTAGATAGTAACCGCCCTTATCCTTCACGAATTCAACCCCTTTGAGGTTGTAAGGCTGAGTCTGAGGCGCCTTATCGTTATACGGTTTGTAGTAATACACCAGATTCTGCACCGGAATATCGCGTTGAAACTGGAGTTTCATCCCCATTGCGCTGGCATCCTCGACCGTTTCCTTGTAACGGTATTCAACGATCACACCCGGTTCGATATTTGGCACGGCAAACGATCGTGCCTTGACCTTGACGCCGTTTGCACGAACGATCTCACGATCGAAGATCTCTTCCTTTTTGATATCGACGATCGTACCGTCTGCTCTTATAACGCGTGCCGCGAGGTCCTTGATCTTAGTGCCTTTCGAATACGTGATATCAAACTTACTGTATTTCTCGCGACCGCGTTCGGTAAATATCTTTACTCGAACATAATGCTTACGCGAAAGTTCATCGCTGGAACTGTCGTCAATTCTAACCTCCCAAAAGATCGCCTCTGCATCGGCATCGGCATCGACAATGGGAGTTTTTTGAGCGATCTCGCCGGACGAGATCGGCCGCCATTCATTGTCCTGGGCCTGAACTGAACCGCCGATCAAAAGGATCGTCAATAATAATGATGCTGAAAGCAACAGTTGTTTGGGAAAGGTTCGCATTTTTATACCTGCCAGAATGTACTAACGGTCAGTTAGGTGCCGACGACGTTCTCCTGAGAAACAAAAAGGGATACACAGGAGGTGGAGATCAATAAACTGGGACAGTAATATCAAGTCGAGCGCCCATAGTCTATGACAATTGTCACAATTAAACAACATTTTTCTCCGCCTGCGATGGGCGGAACGCTTGTGCTATAATTCATCCTAAATATTGATTTAATTAAGTATTTATCAAAGAGGAGATATTTTAATGGCAGTCGATCATAGTAAGATCCAAGAACTTTTAGGCGCTGATGCCGCGACACTTTTGTCACACGTTTCGACGACGATCCCAAAAGAGCATATACACTTGCCGGGCGGTGATTTTGTTGACCGCATTGTCGTAAGTTCGGACCGCAATATCCGTGTATTGAGGAGTATGCAAACGCTTTATGGCACCGGACGTCTGGCAGGAACCGGATATCTATCGATCTTGCCCGTCGATCAGGGCATCGAGCACTCAGCAGGAGCGAGTTTTGCACCGAATCCGGAATACTTTGATCCGGAAAATATCGTAAAGCTCGCCATCGAGGGCGGTTGCAATGGCGTGGCATCGACTTTTGGCGTACTCGGTTCAGTAGCTCGCAAATACGCGCACAAGATCCCGTTTATCGTTAAGATCAATCACAATGAACTTCTGACATATCCGAACCAGTTTGACCAGGTGATGTTCGGCACGGTCGAACAGGCCCATAATATGGGCGCCGTGGCGATCGGTGCGACGATCTACTTCGGTTCGGAACAGTCGACCCGCCAGATCACCGAGGTGGCCGAGGCCTTTGCCTACGCCCACGAACTCGGAATGGCGACGATCCTCTGGTGCTACCTTCGCAACCCCGCATTCAAAACTCCGCAGGGTGATATGCACACGGCGGCCGATCTTACGGGCCAGGCCAACCATCTCGGCGTGACCATCCAGGCGGATATTATCAAACAGAAACTGCCCGAGCGGAACGGCGGCTACAATGCTCTCAATATCGAGAGCAGCTACGGCAAGACCAACCCGAAGATCTACACCGAACTAACCACTGACCACCCGGTCGATCTGGTTCGCTATCAGGTGGCTAACTGCTATATGGGCCGTGCCGGCTTGATCAACTCAGGCGGCGAATCGAAGGGTGCCGGCGACCTCGCCGACGCGGTCAGAACTGCGGTCATCAATAAACGTGGCGGTGGAACGGGACTGATCTCAGGCCGCAAGGCGTTTCAAAGGCCGATGACGGAGGGCGTCGATCTGCTGAATGCGATCCAGGACGTTTACCTTGACGAACAGATCACCGTGGCATAGTTAATTAAGGCACTTAAACAAATGTCGGGCCGGGAACACACGATAAAATACGTAAGTGTTCCCGGCCATTTTCTTTGCCAAAGTCGTGAACAGTCAAATAAATCTACCTCGCGATAGATTGTAAACGCCGGTCAAGAACGGATTTGACGTCCGCTCGCGGCCGACCATAGTTTCCGCACCGTGGCCCGAATGGACAATGGTTTCATCAACGAGCGACATTATCTGAGTGTTTATAGACTCGATCAATTGGTCATAGTCGCCGCCCGGCAGGTCGGTCCTGCCGATCGAGCCCTCAAACAGACAATCGCCGACGAAAACCTGTCTGTTAGCCAATTCGGCAAATATGACGTGACCGCGCGTGTGCCCCGGACAGTGCCGCACGGAAAATAATAATTTCCCGACCTCGTATATCTCGCCGTGCTGCCAATTGCGACTGAGCGTCGGCGGCCGTTCATAAGCAAACCCCAGTGCCGCGAGTTGAGCCTGCGGGATACCCAATAACAATGCCTGCTGCTGCAGGCCGTAATATAGGTCTTCGTCGTCCTTGTGGAGAATGATCTCGGCCTCCGGAAACGCGTCGGCCAGATAGGTCGTACCGCCAACGTGATCAAGATGGCCGTGCGTCAGCGTTATCGCCTGTAGGTCCAGATCATTATTGCGAATAAACTCGACCAGTTCGTCAGAACCCTCGCCCGGGTCGATGCATATTGCCTTACGGGTACTCTCGCAGGCAACTACGCGGGTGTTTTGTTGAAATGGCGTAAGCGGAAATTTAGTTATCAGCATCGGTAAGTTCACTCAGATATTTTTCGATATCAAACCGGTCATCGCGTCGCTCGTTGAGCACGAACCGGATAGCGTTGCGGTAGGTGTCGGCGTCGGGCATTCCCGTAAAACAGGGAGTCTCGATCTCGGTCAGATTCAGGTAGCTGATCAGACAGCTAAGCAGCATCCAGAGCAAGATCTCTTCGTCAGAGCCGAGCGGATTGTGCCGGACGATGCTCTCACGGTCGCTGCTAATGCCTTGGCATATACGGGCAAATTCGGCCTCGCTTATCGTGGTCATAACATCTCTTCGTACATAATATAATGCGAGGCTTCCATCCCGACCGCTTCGTAGACCTTCTGCGCGTGAGCATTGTCGTGCTCGACATAGAGCCTGATCCCGTAAACGCCTTTTTCGCGTGCTGCCGTCTTAACAAAATCGTACAGTTGGCTGTACACACGCCGCCCGCGTGCCTCCGGGCGAATGTACACGCTCTGTATCCACCACATCCAAGCGTTGCGCCAGTCGCTCCACTCGTATGTGATCATAAGGCCGCCGATCACGTTGCCCTCATCCTCTGCGACAACGTAAAAGCCCTTTTCAGTCTCGTCAAATACCGATTCAACGGCCGGGCCGACGACATTTGGGTCGAGGTGTTTGCCCTCGGTCTCAAACGCCATAGCCTGATTAAATTCGACAAAAAAATGAGCGTCATCCGCGCTTGCCTGTCTGATATTCATACTTCGATTCCTTGACGAAAGCCCCTCCGCCAACTAGTCTAAAATGTTTTGTCTAAGGGCAAATAGTGATTATATGAAACTTCGGATACTTTATCACGGCAATTGCTTCGACGGCGTCTCATCGGCCGCGATCTTTACTAAGTTTTACAAGGCAAAGTTTCACCCCGAGGCCCTCGTTGCATATACGCCGACGATGCACCGGGCCGGAAACGCCTTTGACCGGGACCAGTTTGACGGCGATGAGAATGCGATCGTGGATTTCAAATATTGCCCGGATGAGCGACTAACGTGGTGGTTTGACCATCATCAGTCGGCCTTTCTGACAAAGCCGGACGAAGAGCATTTTTTGGCAGACACCTCGGGCAGGAAATTTCTGGATACCACAAGTAAATCTTGTGCCGAATTTATCGCCCGCATCGCTAAAGAGCAGTTTGGATTTGAGGATGAGTCCTTGGCGGAGTTGATCCATTGGGCTCACATTATCGACGGTGCTCTGTACGAATCGCCTGCTCAGTGCGTCGAACTTCGCTCGTCCGCTCTAAAATTAATGCAGGTGATCGAGGGCGAAAAGGACCCTGCGTTCGTCGAGGAGATCATCCGAATGCTGACCGAACACTCACTCGACGAGATCGTTGCGAGCGGCGTCATTCAGGCAAAACTCACGCCGATACTCGAGCAGCATTGGGCCACCGTGGAATTGATCAAAGGCCGTGCGGTTGCGGAACGCGGCGTCGTGCATTTTGACCTGACGGGTACCGGTGTTGAGGGGTATAACAAGTTCATACCGTACTACTTTCACCCTGAGGTGACGTATGTCGTATCTTTGAGCCAAAGCTCATTTCGCACAAAGATCTCGGTCGGGTCAAATCCGTGGGCGCCGAGGCCGCGGACGCACAATATTGCCGAGATCTGCGAACGCTACGGCGGCGGCGGCCACGCCGTAGTCGGAGCGGTCAGTCTCAAGCCCGATGATCTGGAACTCGGCAAGAAATATATGGCCGAGATCATCGACGAACTGCAATTTGCCGAATAACAAACCTTTCTCAATTCAAAAAAATAGGCTGCCGTTGGAGTCTATCTCCCGGCAGCCTATTAGTTTGATATCGTGCGGATATCCGTTAGTTCTTGGTAAAAACTCTGGTCGTCGAGTCCGTACCGCGGGGCGTAGTGCGGTCGGTGGTGATGGTTAACGTCTTGCCGTCCGTGCTCATCTCCCAACTCTCCTTTGTCGTTACGGTGATCTCGCCCATCTGACCGCTAAAAGTGCTGACCGACGTGAGATGCAGTTTGCCGCCCTCCGATTTGGCCGAGAGAGTAACGGGCATTTTGCCCATTCGGCCTTCGACCTCAGCCTTGGTCTCTTTGCCGTCGAGGGTGTAGGTCATCGCGGCATCGCCGCCACCGCCCATACCGCCGCCGGAACGCCCGCCCATCGAGCCCTCAGGCGGAGGATTGCGTTTGGTGACCGGCGTGACCGTAATGTCCTTAGCCGTCTGGACCACGGTCAGTGTCTGCTCGGCGATCATATTGCGATCGCCAAGTTTTGATTTGCTCACATCGAGCTTCCACGTACCGGAGTGATCCGCGATCTGCGCCGATGCCGTTACCGCGAAAACAAACAACGAAAAGATAGCTGCCAAAAACAAGTTCTTTTTCATAAATTGCTCCTAAGATCAAAAGCTAAAATTTTAATACCTCTAGCTAAGACGCAATACTAGCGCAAATTGTTTTGGCAAAAACGTAAAGAATTGTAAGCGATACTACGCCTCAACGGCCGCGTCACGGTCACGGTTTAGATGACTGTTTTTATAACCGTACATAAAGTAGATGACCATACCGACGAGCAGCCATACGCCAAATCTGATCCAGTTGGTCACGCCAAGCTCCGTCATCAGATAGAGGCACGAAAGTAGGCCGAGGATCGGGATCAGCGACAGCTTTTTGGTCAGGCTGAAAAATACGAGAATGACCGAGATCACGACGAAAAAGATCATCGGTATCTTGTGCGAAAACGCCCCCAGCATTGTCTCGCCCTCAGCCGGAGTGATCGTGATCAGGTCGCTGTAAAACGTCGGACTGAAGTAATTAATGACAAATCCGACGATTATCAGTATCAAAGGCAGCAGAATTTGCGAATTTATATACGGCACGTAGCGCGTGCCGCTCTCCTTAAACTCCTTGTCCTTAAATAGCACTCCCGCGCAGACGACCACAAACGCGAACAGCGTCCCGATACTGGCGAGGTCCGTCACCTCCGTCAGATTCATAAACAGTGCCGGGATCGCGACGACGATGCCGGTGATGATGGTCGCAAACCAAGGAGTGTTGAATTTTGGATGGATGGACGAAAATACTTTCGGCAAAAGGCCGTCACGGCTCATCGCCATCCACAAACGCGGTTGGCCGATCTGGAAAACCAGAAAAACCGTCGCAAGAGCAATGACCGCACTAACCGCGATAATGCCGGCAACCCACGGTAAATTGGCACCTTCGGGGCCAAAGACGAAAGCAAGCGGATCACCGACATCGAGCTTGGTGTAGCTGACCATACCGGTCAGGACTAGGGCGATCGCTATGTAGAGTATCGTACATATCACGAGCGATAGGATCATCGCGATCGGTAGGTCGCGACTCGGATTCTTACATTCTTCGGCGGTAGTTGAGAGTGCGTCAAAGCCGATGTAAGCAAAGAATACTGCCGACACGCCCTTTAGAACGCCGGAGATGCCGTTCGGGGCAAACGGAGACCAGTTTGCCGGATGAACGTAATTGAGGCCGAGAAAAATGACGAGCAAGATGATTCCGATCTTGAGCACCGTCATTATATTCGCCGCAAATTTTGATTCGCGGATGCCGATAAATACGAGCGTGGTAATAATGAGCGTGATCAAAAGTGCCGGCAGGTCGCAGACGACCGGGATCGACCCGATGTGCGGTGCATTGAGCCACGCTGAGTAGCTGTCGAGTTGGCCGCAGTTGACCGTAGCATCAGCAGCCTCACAGCCCTTGGTCAGGGCGTCAACCTTTGCTCCGCCCGCGATCGCATCGGTTACGGCGGCGTAACCACGCTTGGCGGTCAGGAAATCCATAGTGAAATGCAACGGTATATCGATACCGTAGCCTTTCAACAATCCTGTAAAATAGTCGCTCCACGATATCGCAACGGCGATGTTGCCGATAGCGTATTCCACGATCAGATCCCAACCGATGATCCACGCGATAAACTCGCCCATCGACGCATAAGCGTAAGTATATGCCGAGCCGGCGACCGGAATTCGCGATGCAAATTCGGCGTAGCACAGTGCGGAAAAGGCACACGCGACGGCCGTAAAGACAAACAGCAGAGCCACCGCCGGGCCGCCGTTATACGATGCCTTCCCGACCATCGCAAAAATACCGGCACCGATGATCGCGGCGATGCCCATCAGCGTCAGGTCAAATACACCCAATGTACGCCTCAGCGTTCCCGGTGCCGCTACGTCGCCGGCGTGCTCCAACAACCCCGAGGCCGCATCGGTCTGGATCTGCGAAATAGATTTCGTCCTAAAGAGATTCATAATATCGCTCGTAAAGTCTTGATCGGATTTGATTATGTGCCGGATTGGCTAGTTTCAGCGAATTTTGCCCCAAAACGCTCTAAGATGCAAGTAATTGACTGATATTAAGCGTTTCGGCCAAAATAAATAAATGTTGACGATGGTAATATTGTGCAACCTCACCAGACGTGAGTAATTTCTATCAAATCGAAGACTATGGATTGGAAAATATTTGGAACTGCATTTTTGACACTGTTTTTGGCGGAGCTTGGTGATAAGACACAGTTGGCGGTGATCACGATGACGGCGAGTACTGAGTCAAAGATCTCAGTGTTTCTGGGTGCATCGCTCGCGTTGATCGTGGTGACGCTGCTGGGCGTTTTGCTGGGCGGTGTCCTTAGTCAGTACGTACCGACCGAGTGGCTACAGCGGATCGTCGCAGTGGCGTTTATCATCATCGGCGTCCTGATGCTGCTCGGCAAACTTTAAGACGAAAAAAGGCGGCCGTGGAAAACGGCCGCCGGGTTTAAGGATAGTTAACGCAGCAGTCGCGGCGTTTATTCCATCGACATCCAATCGACATCGACTGCGTCGTCACCGAGTGAGAGCAGGCGAACCGGCACGTCGAAGGTGTAACGTTTTGCAGAGATCGACAAAACTACAGACTGTCCTCCCGGAATGCCCACAAAGCGGTAATAACCGAAGGTTCCGGTGCGGGCAGTGTGGACGGTGCCATCTTCTTCGGTCAGCGTCATAATGACGTTTCTAATTCCATTGCCGTCGGAAGTTACGACACGTCCGTCAACCGAAAGGTCCGCCGCCGTTGGTGCGATCGTTGCAAAACCAAAGTCCAACGTATGGTCATTTGCACCGGCCCCGCCGGTCGTATAGTTTATGACCGGAAAGATCCCGGCCGTTGGCGACCCTGCGGGGTTGACCGTATTAACTCCGTCGGAATCTGAGCTGTCATCATCGCCGAGCTGTGAAGTCTGATCCGTGTAGGTCAGGAAAAGTCCCGAAAGAGCCCCTCCGGCTTGGAAGTCCGCGAGTCGGTCAAGCCTAACCTGATACGCCGTGTTTCGTTTAATGTTTGGAAAGTAATATTCACCGTTGGCGTCGGTCACAATGGTGTTGGGTGCCATAACTACCTGCACCTGAATGTTGTCGGCAAAGAACAATCGGTTATTTCCATTAGCTGCGGCGTTCATAAACCTGATCGCAGTAGCCGTGACAGGAAGTACGATCGATCCTGATGCCTGATACGCCGCATCTGTTCCGGACCCGTAAGTCACAAGTGTAGTCCAGGTCGTCCCGTCAATAGTGTACTCGACCGTGGCTCCCTGACTATTCCCTCGGCGGTAGTTGTAACTTAGCGTCGCCGAGTATGCTCCGGAGAGATTTATAGGACGCAGGGCTCCGTTGCTAGCGCGGTTGAGGCGAAGTCTGTTGCTACTCAGATCTGTTGTAACGGTAACATCACCCGTCGTGACAACGTCGTCATCGCCGACCTCGATCCACGGCGTAGTGCTCCAATCGGTCGAGCCGGTCGAGCCGTTATAGGCAATGGCGGCGAAGGTGTCTGCGTAAGGCGTCGAGGTAAAGTTGGCCAATGTGCCGCTTTCATATAGGCGGACCGTGACACCTGCGATGCCATTTTCGCCGGGGTCCTGGACTCCGTTGTTGTTGGTATCGCGAAATACTCGATTACCTATCTCGATCGGTGCTGCCGAGCACATAGCCGCCATCGAACCGAGCCCGTTGGCCTTACCAAAGTCAGGCTGCCCAACGCCGCCTAGTCCGTTGTAGATACGGTATGCACGCTCGGCATTTCCGGTCGTATTGTTAAAAAATCGAACACCGCCGTCAAACGTCGCGCCGGCGTCGATCGTACGGCTGATCGGATCAAGCAAGGTCGTGATCACGTGTTGGCGACCGGGGACATAAATTAACGAACCCCACGAGACCTCATCGTGATAGTTACCACCGTTCGGGGTCAGACAGAAATCGTCATTGTGGTAAAACTCACCGTTGCCCGGGCCCTGTCCTGTCCCCTGAGGTGCGGAACCGGTGCCGCCGCAGAGTCCGTTGCTCTCTAGAGTCCACGCACCAAATGTGCCGCAGGCTCGGAGCGTATCGCCGGCGGTACGTTTCTGGTCGGGGCCGGCGTCTAGTGCTGCGTCGCCTGTTCGGTCGCGAAGACCGAGCACCACGTTTCCGTTTTCAAACTCAAGTGCCGACAGCATCGGCTGAGGGAATGCGAAGTCGGCGGGAATGGTAGTTTCCCACGGACGCCATTCGGCTGCTTGTCCGGGATCGGCCAATCCCCGGCCGTAGTTGAGTTGGGCCGAAAAGATCGGTGTTGCCGTTACGGCAAGTGTGGTCGGATTGACCTGAAAAATGTAGGCATACAGTCCCGTCGCGTTATTTGCAGCATCGGCTGAGCAAACCGCCCCGACGTAAACGCTGCCGCGATAGTATTTGACCGCAAACGGACGCTTGTCGGCAGCCGCACAGTTGCCGGTTGGTCCGGCGGGTGTGGCAAATGTCAGCGTCGAAAAATCTACGGTACTGCCGAGATTCACTCCGGTCGTCGGATTGAGCGCATACAGCTTGCGGTCCTGCAGATTCATTACGAACAGTCGGCTACTGTCATCGGCAATATCCATACCGCCGAGGCCGCTCGTGCCGACACCGTTCCAACCAACATTATAATTGTCGGAGGCGTAATCCAGGATGTCGTGATTATTTACGGTTACGTTCGGCACCGTGAAGGTGGCCGTGACCGCACTATTCGCGGGGTTGATCAGATAGATCGCACCCATATCGTCAGCGTTATTTAGAATTCCGTCGGCACCCGGCCCAAAACCCGAGTGGCGTTTGAAATATGAAGCGGCATAGATCCGGTCAGTATTGGGATTATATGCCAGCGAATAGACAGTGCCGATCTTCGCTTGTGTTGTGGTCAGAGTATGTGCAGTCGGATTGTCATAATTGGCGACGGTTGTGTCGGTATAGGTCGTTCCGGCATTGTATGGAAAATCATAAAGTACCGGATTAGCCGCATACGTGCCATTCGATGCTCCCTGAGCATAACGTGATACGAGGAGCGTCGGGTTGTTCTGACAAAAGTCTTCGCCTCTGGCCAGAGCGAGATTGACGTTCGTGGTGTTGAGGTTGTTGACAAACTGCACAGTCGAACCGGCATTTGTCGCCGTGCCGCCAAGGACCGAATCGGTGCTGCGTGCCGAGGGCGAAAAGCCCGCCGGCAATGTCGTAAACTCCAGACGATAAGGGCCGGTGCCGGTCGCGGCGAGGCTGTAAATTCCGGTCGATGCCGTGGTTGTGGAACCGCGAGCAACGCCTGCCGAGTCGTATGCGCTGACGGTAACCGCCGCAACCCCGACGTCTATCGAGTTTACGCCGGTAGCAGTGTCGTATGTACCATTACTATTAAAATCCTGAAAAACGCGGCCCGATATGGTCGCAGCATCGGGGGCGTCAGGAGCAAGCTCGACCGACCTGGCCGTCTGCTGCGCGCTCGTACGGAATGATTGTGTAACGGCCGCGCCAAAGGCTATCGCGGTCACGATGATCGTAAATGCCGCCAGGCGGCGGTAATTGAACGGATTAGGGGTTGTCATAGTGGTGTTTGGCAATCAGAAATTGCGAATCAAAAAGGAAGGGGAATTTATCTCGGGAGGTACACTGCGGGCAAGCAAGGGTCCTATCACCGTAGAGGCTGATAAGCCCTTCCTGTAAGAATGTACCAAACGTATTTATTTTTGTCAAACAACTTTATACACTCGGAGACGTAGGTATTTGTCCGCTATTCACGGCAAATAACACGTATTTTTAGACTTGACGTCCGATATAGATAGCTAAGGTTTTAGTCGCGATGCAAACTTCTGCCTAAATTTCGCTACCTTGGGCGCGACCACTGCCGCTGTTCATTCGAATGATAAATAATTGCCGAACGATATGACGGACCGATGTCGCAGCCCTGCCGATCGAGTGGGGTGGAGTCGTGAACGGTGAAATCGACGCTCGGCAGATCGGCGTACGAATGCTGAGCGGAATCAAATCTGATCTGGACGACCTCGCCGTGGCGTTTATCGTCATCGACGTCCTGATGCTGCTTGGCAGACCTTAAAAAGTATAAGGCGGCCGTATGTATCGGCCGCCTTATTAGATCGGAGCGTTGGACGCGTGGGGCGTCCGCTATTCTGACATCCAGTCAGCGTCAGTGACGTTATCCGTCAACTGAACTAAACGTACCGGATTTCTGAAAGTGTAACGCTTCGCTACAATCGACAGGACCGCCGTCTGACCGGCCGGGACCTCCTCAAAGCGATAGTACCCAAACGAACCAGTGCGTGCCGTCATGACGGTGCCATCCTCAAGCATCAGATAGAGTACGACGTTGCGGATGCCATAACCATCGGCGGTTGTTACGCGGCCGTCAACTGATAACCCGGCCGCCGAAGGTGCAAGGTAAAAACCGACATCGAAGGTATGGTTATTCGCTCCGGGACCACCGGTGTTCAGACTGATAACCGGGAAGTTGCCGACAGGCGACCCTGCCGGATTGTTGACCGTTGAAGCATCCGAATCCGACGCGTCATCGTCGCCTAGCTGCGAACTTTGATTCGGAGTTGTCAATGTCAAGGAATTCAATGGATTACCCGGCAAGTAGTTTGTCGGATCATCCAAGCGAACTTGGTACGCGGTATTTGGTAGAACGCTGCGAGTGCACGAATTGGGCATTGTGTATGTCAGAACCAGTCTCGGTGCCGCTGCGCTAACACCATCCCATGACTCACCCTCTCGATATAACGTAGTGGTTGAACTTCCGGTGACGCGAAATGCCATCGAATTTCCGCTTGCCCAGCCTCCGCGATTGACGATCGCCTGAACGATATTTGTCAACGAAGGCGTGCTGGTATTTGTCGTTGCTGCGTTCGACCAGGCTCCCGGCGACCAACTTACGTCATTACCCGAAAGCCACGTTCGACCGCTGATGTTATTAGTCGCGGTTGTAAAGGTCGATGCATTATCGACGTTTTGACCTTGGATCGTATAGGTCGGATTGCCGGCCGATACGCTACCGCTGTCATTCGCGGTAAATTGGATGTATGCACCGGTTACAGTTGCACCTTGCGGAATAGTTAAGTTGTTAAATCTGACACCTATGCTTGAATAGGCGGTTCCGGCTCCGTTTGTCTCACCGAAAAAGTCCAAATCATTACTGTTCAATAAAACCGCCCCGCCAGTCGCTGCCTGCTCGGCGTCATCCGAGCTTGCATTTACACGCACATCAACCGATCCCGGCGTTGTGCCGCAAGCGTATGTTCCGAGATTCGTATTGTTGATGCCGCCAAAAATGTAGTTTCCGTTAGCATCGGTGACCGAGGTTCCTACTATTGCGTCGACGCTTCCGTTGGCGTCAGTATCGCCCCAGAGGTTGACAGTTACGCCAGCGATGTTCACTTCACCCGGATCTTGCACGCCGTTCGCGTTTGCATCTCGCCAAATTCGGTTGCCGATCTGTAATGGAGCCGCATCGCATAGAGCTTCGATGTCGCCCAGACCGTTAGACTTTCCGAATGTATCATCTGTGCCTGTGCTATTCGGATTCTGATACAAGGTATAGTTTCTAAATGCGGCACCCGTTGTAGTCGAAACCCATCGAAATCCGGCTGAGTGATAGATCGGCATCGGATTCATTTGCACCATAACGAGCTCATTGACACCGGGAATTGATGCCAAGCCGCCGTGAAATGTCTCAAGATGCCCGTCACTTCCAGCTCCGCCGAGCAGTGAAGAGTCATTGTAGAATTCGCTCGGAGTTCCGGCGACTTCGGGAGGCGTCAAACCAGCATTAGTTGGGGCATCGTAAATCCCAGGAATCGACTGGGCACATCCTGCGCTGCCTTCCGGAATGAGATTTCCGGCGCTGTTGCAAACTTTCAGTACATCGCCGGCGGAAATGTAGTCATATAGTGTTGTGCCGGATGTACCGTAGTTTCCGTATCCGATCTGATGACCGGTTCGATCCATTAAACCGATCGAAATAGAACCATCAGAATGGAACTCCATATCTGAAAATATAGGTGTCGCGTACGTTTTGTTGAATGCGGTAGTTATAGTCGTCGGAAAGCTATTCAGCCAAGGCCGCCATTCTGCTCGTCCGCTTGCACCTAGGCCGTTCGCACCCGCATAACCGAATGTCCTGTCGTAGCCCAATGAAATATAAGTGTTTGCAGTCGTAGAATCGAGATCAACAGTCGTGAAAGTGCCGCCGTTCAGTCTCAGCAGATATGCTCGCAAATTTGAATAATTCTGTGAGACATCGGCCGTACAAACAACGCCGACATATGGAACGCCTTGGTATACTCGAACGGCCCAAGGAGCATAGTAATCACCGGCTGCGCAGCCGGGATTTGGGATTGCGGTCGTACTGTTAAGCGTCACAGTTCCGATGTTCGTAAGATTTAGCGAAATTAATTCGCGTGCACTTAGATTTACCGCATACAGCGTATTTTCGTCCTCGGACAGCGCTATACCGCCGATTCCACGCTTTCCGACATTTGTGAAAACTGCATGATCGTAGTTTGGCTGAGTCACGGTTCCTAGATCATTTGCGGGCGTACTCCCGATTCGCGGATTGGCCCCCAAATTTAAGCCAAAAGATCCAAGATCGATAGTCTGTGCGTTGTTGATGGTAGCCTGCCCGATAGGACCTGGCGTAGTGTAATCATAGACGTATATAGTACGCATATCGTCCAAATTGCCTCGGACACCATCTTTACCAGGGCCGAACCCACTATGTCGTTTCAATACCGACGAGGCAAGCAACTTCTTGTCCTTTCGACGCCAGGCCAGTCCCCAAACAGCGCCCGTTTCATCAGAATCACCCAACGACATAAGTGAGCCCGTCGCATCGTATTGCAATGCTGCAATAGTTGCACCTGCTGCAATGTTGTCACCATTAAGGAACTGAGGAGTGGCTATGATCGGATTGTTTTGGCAGTAGTCACTATTCCTGACGATACCGAAATCGTTTCCTGTCGACGGCCCATCAGCTATGAACTTCACGCTCGAGGCGTTGTTCGAGCCGACGGAACTCGGAGAATATCCGCTCGGAAGCGTAGTAAACTCGAGTCGATACGGTCCCGTACCGGTCGTGACGATCGAGTATATTCCATTAGTGCCCGAAACTGCACTTCCTCTATTTGCCCCTAAAGAATCGTATGCAGTAACCGTAACGTTGCTTACCAACGAATCGACCGCAAGATTTGGCGAAGTTCCGGTCGTATCGCGAGTACCGTTCATGTTGTAGTCAATGTAGACAGTTCCGCTGACGGTGCCGGCCATCATGATCGAATCCTCATCTTTAGAAGACGAGAATTGTGCGTGTGACGGCGTCGAATACCAAACAACGAAAGCAGCAGACGCAATTATTGCGGATACTAAACAAGCCGCGAGGCGGCGCATATTGACCGAATTTTTAGACATATAAGGGGTTGACCTCAACAAAAAAGGATCACAAATTTTGCTTAAAAGAAGGGGAAATCAAGGAAGGTAGCGCGTTTACTCGCGACACATTAAACAATAACAAACACTGTTTGAAAGTGTCAATCTTTATTTTGCAGATATTAATGCCGTCAACTGCGTTTGAGTCGGGAAGCGAATTTCTGGCGAAACTTCGCAACCTTGGGCGCGACCACTGCGGCGCAGTACGGTTGGTTAGGGTTGTTGGCGAAGTATTCCTGGTGATAGTCTTCGGCGGGCCAAAACTTATCGAATGCGGTCACTTCGGTGACGATCGGGTTGTCATAGATGGCTTCGGCGGTGACCTCGGCGATTATCTCGGCGGCGGTTTGCCGTTGCTCATCCGATCGGTAAAAGATCGCCGACCGGTATGATGTACCGATGTCTCCGCCCTGACGATTGAGAGTAGTCGGATCGTGAACGGTGAAATAGACACGCAGGAGATCGGCATACGAAAGTTGTTCGGGATCAAACCGGACCTGGACGACCTCCGCGTGGCCGGTTGTTTCGGAACACACTTGTTGGTACGTCGGATTTTCGGTGCGGCCGCCGGAGTAACCCGAGGCGACATCCTCGACACCGATCAGGGCGTCAAAGATCGGCTCGACGCACCAAAAACATCCGGCGGCCAACGTGGCCGTTTCTAAAGCTTTGTTTTCCATATCTATATCTCTATTTCTTTGTGATTCCCAACGAACGCACCGTCACCTCAAATAAATGCTCAAATATCTCGACGTGCCGCCGAGCCTCGGCGACGGTCTCGCCCCACGCAAAAAGACCGTGGCGGCGAATATAAATGCCGTGAATATCGCCCGACTCGAGCAGAACATTCTGTAAGACGTGTGATTGAGCGATACGGTCTTGCGAATTTTCGATGATCGGCACGGTTTCGATGTGATCGTGTTTATCGACGCCCGAGAGCCCCTTTAAGACCTCATAACCCTGTAGCGTGATCGCCCCGTCGACATACATCATATCCGAAAGTATCGTGCCCCATACCGAATGTGTGTACAGGATACAGCGGGCCCGCGGCCGCAGGCGATAGATCGCTAAATGCAGCAGCGTCTCATCCGACGGGCGGCCAAATCCCTGCAAGATCTCAGCGTCGTCATCCAGCTCAAGGAAATTGGTCTCGTCAAGCGTTGCTTTTTCATTGCCGGCAGCGGTGATGCATAGTCGCAAAGGCTTGCGGGCGAGCAGGATGCTAAAATTACCGCTCGTGCCGAGAGCCCAACCGCGGCGATAAAAGTCGCGGCCGGCATCGGTCAGTTCCTGCGTCGGACTTGGGGTCGGGTTTTGTGCCGTCATCGTTTATTCCTCATCCTCGCGGAGCTTTTCGAGCACCGAGATGTCTTCGAGCGTGGTGACATCGCCGGCGACCACACCGCCGGCAGCAAGCTCGCGCAATAGCCGGCGCATTATCTTGCCTGAGCGTGTTTTTGGCAGCATATCCGTAAAGCGGATATCGTCGGGCCGGGCAAGCGCTCCGATCTCGTGAGTGACGTGAGCCCGGAGAATATTCTTGAGTTCGTCGTCGCCCGTGCGGCCGCCCTCGAGCGTGACAAATGCCGAAATAGCCTGTCCCTTGATCTCGTCCGGTCGCCCAACGACCGCTGCCTCGGCCACAAACTCGTGTGAAACAAGGGCTGATTCGATCTCGGCGGTGCCGAGTCGATGGCCGCTGACATTGATCACATCATCGACACGGCCCATTATCCAGTAGTAACCGTGCTCGTCGCGGCGGGCACCGTCACCGGCAAAATACTTGCCGGGGATCTCAGACCAGTATGCCTGCTTATACCTTTCGTCGTCGCCCCAAAGTGTGCGGAGCATCGCCGGCCAGGGATGCGTAACCACGAGATAGCCACCGTCGTTTGGTCCAACCGGTTTGCCGGATTTGGTGACGATATCGACCAGGATCCCCGGTATCGGCCTCGTGGCCGTACCCGGCACAGTTGGTGTCGCCCCGGGCAACGGGCTGATCATTATCGCCCCGGTCTCAGTCTGCCACCAGGTGTCGACGATCGGACATTTTCCCTTGCCGATCACCTTGTGATACCACATCCACGCCTCGGGGTTGATCGGTTCGCCGACACTGCCGAGCAGACGCAGAGATGAGAGGTCGTGGCGTAGAGGATACTGTTCACCCCACTTTATAAACGCACGGATCGCGGTGGGCGCAGTGTAGAGGATGTTGATCTTGTGGCGGTCGATCATATCCCAAAAGCGATCGTAATCGGGGTAATTCGGCGCGCCCTCGTACATAAAGACCGTTGCTCCATTGGCAAGCGGGCCGTAAACCACGTAGCTGTGGCCGGTCACCCAGCCGATATCGGCCGTGCACCAAAAGATATCATTGTCCTTTAGGTCAAAAACGAGCTTTGTCGTGTAGGCGGTCTGCGTCAGATAGCCGCCCGTCGTGTGCAGAATGCCCTTGGGTTTGCCAGTCGTACCCGAGGTGTAAAGAACAAATAGTGGATGTTCTGAGTCAAGTTCCTCTGCAGGACACGGAATGCCGACGGTCTTGGTGAGTTCGTGCCACCAATGATCGCGGCCCGGCACCATATGAACCTTGGACTGTGTCCGCTGAAAAACTATTACGTCCTCTACGATCGGGCACTGTGCGACAGCCTCGTCAACGATCTCTTTGAGCTTGATCTCACTACCGCGACGATAACCTCCGTCAGCCGTAACTATCAGTTTACAGCCGCCGTCATTGACGCGATCGCGAATGGCATCGGCTGAGAACCCGCCGAAAATAACCAGATGCGTCGCTCCGATGCGGGCACACGCCAGCATCGCCACAGTCAGTGCCGGAATAAGCGGCATATAGATAGCGACACGGTCACCGGTCTTGACGCCCAGACTCTTGAGGACGTTGGCAAACCGCGAAACCTCTTGGTGCAGCTGTAGATAAGTGATGGTCTTGACCTCACCGGTCTCGCCCTCCCAGATGATCGCGGCCTTGTTTCGCCGCCACGTCGTCAGATGGCGATCGAGGCAATTGTAAGTAATATTGATCTTACCGCCGGAGAACCATTTGGCGTGCGGTTCCTGCCAGTCGAGCACGGTGTCCCACTTGCGAAACCAATGCAAATCCTCGGCTTGTTTTGCCCAAAAGCCTTCCGGGTCGGCCGCGGCCGCGGCATAAAGCTTCTCGTATTCATCAAAGCTCTTGACGTGAGCATCAGCCGCGAAATCAGCCGGCGGCGGAAAGAGCCTCGATTCGCTCGACATTGACGTTATAGATGGTTGTTCAGACATAATCTTATAATAAGTGAACGAATGTAATTATAATGTATCGGCCGATCAGTACCAATGCTGTCGCCGTGTGACATAAAACTCTATTGGGTCAGTTCTGCCTGTGGCGGTCTACTTTTGCAATATTTCGGGCGGTCATTTGGCCAGGTTGAACTTCGGTAGTATTTGCGTTTTGGAATCCTCCGGTAAGCGCGTAAAATCGGCAAAGAAAATCCGTTAAACGGCTTAAGACGAGATCGTCCTTCCTAAGTTATGCACCTGCTTGAAATGCGTTCGATCGTCAAGGAATTTCCGGGCGTCAGGGCACTGGACGGCGTGAGCTTTACGCTAAATACCGGCGAGTTTCACTCGCTCGTGGGCGAGAATGGTGCGGGCAAATCGACCTTGATGAAGGTGCTCTCGGGAGTGTATCCAACTGGTACTTACGATGGCGATATCCTGATCGATGACCGCGTGCGTGAATTTAAGGGCATTCGCGACTCGGAAACTGCAGGCGTCTCAATCATCTTTCAGGAACTGTCGCTGGTCAAAGAACTAACGGTCGGCGAGAACATCTTTTTGGGCAAAGAGCCTTCGCGATTTGGTGTTATCAACTGGACCGAGTTGTACCACAAGGCCTCAAATCTGCTCCGCGAACTCAATCTCGACATCGATCCGCGTGTAAAGGTCGGCAATCTTGGCATCGGGCAACAGCAACTCGTCGAGATCGCCAAGGCACTCTCAAAAGATGCACGAATACTGGTACTTGACGAACCGACCGCCGCTCTGACGGAATCTGAGGTCGGAACCCTTTTTCACATTCTAGAAAAGCTGCGCGACCGCGGCGTTGGGATGATCTACATCTCGCACAAATTGGACGAGGTTTTTCGCCTCAGCGACCGAGTCACAGTGCTCCGCGACGGTAAAACTGTGGGCACACACGCCACTGCCGATCTGACCAAGGACAAGGTCATCTCGGCGATGGTCGGTCGCGAGGTCGGTGATATTTTCCCCAAGCCCGAACACGAATTTGGCGAGATGGCACTGGAGGTCCGGGGTTTGAATGTCTTCTCGATCGATCGGCCGGATAAGGCTCTGGTCAAGGACGTTTCGTTTGCCGTCCGTAAGGGTGAGGTGCTCGGGATCGCCGGTTTGATGGGTGCGGGACGATCTGAGTTGCTGATGGCAATATTCGGCGCTTGGAAGGGTGTGTATAGCCGCGAAATATTAGCCGCCGGTCGCCCGATAGCGATCAATTCGCCCGCGGACGCGATCGCTCACGGCATCGGATTTGTCACGGAGGACCGAAAGCGTTTTGGCTTGATACTGGAGCAGACGATACTCGACAATATGACGCTCGCGGGTCTCAAATCGATCTCGGGCCGATTTGTGTGTAACCGTACGCGGGAGACGATCGCTGCCGGCGGTCCGATGAAGAGTCTCAGGATCAAGGCAAATTCCACATTGACGGTCGCCGGCACGCTGTCGGGCGGCAATCAGCAAAAAGTCGTGTTGGGTAAGTGGCTCTTGACCAATCCCAAAATTTTATTTCTCGACGAACCGACACGGGGCATTGATGTCGGAGCAAAACAAGAGATCTATGCGGAGATCAACCGGCTTGCCAAAGATGGTATGGCGATCGTGCTGGTCTCGTCGGAGTTGCCCGAGGTGCTTGGGCTATCGGACCGTGTGATGGTGCTGCACGAGGGCCGTATAACCGGCGAATTTACGCGCAGCGAAGCCACACCCGAAAAAGTAATGGCGGCCGCGACGGGTTCGAATTGATGCAATATTGACCGCAACTGCATTTAGACCACAGATCACACGGCACGCGCGGATACTAAGGTTATTTATAAAGTAGCTCTGCTCGATCAGAAAGAAACAAATGGACGAAACCATCAAATCTCGAATAAATACGGCATCGCTCCGAGCGTATGTGATGATCGCGGTGCTGGGGCTGATCTGGGCATATTTTCATTGGGCGACCGACTCCATCTTCCTGACGCCACGCAATCTTTCCAATCTGATGACGCAGATGTCGGTGACCGGCATTTTGTCGGTCGGGATGCTGATGGTGATCGTCTCGGGGAACATCGATCTGTCGGTCGGGTCGGTGCTCGGGTTTGCCGGAGGAATGGCGGCGTGGGCTCTGGCCGCCGGATATAGTCTGCCGACGGCGATAGCACTTGCGATCGCGGTCTGTGTCGTCATCGGACTAGTGCACGGCGTATTGGCGGCATACCTCAATATTCCGGCCTTTATTGTCACACTCGGCGGCCTGCTCGCTTGGCGCGGTGCCGTCAAGATGCTTTTGAGCGGCAATACGATCCCGATCTCTGACGAGTCGTTCAAGGCGATCGGCCAGAGCTATGTCGGCTCCGGATTCGGGTGGATACTGGCTGCACTAGCAATCGCGTTCGTGCTGTTGATGGCCGTTCAGCGGGCTCGCTCGGTCAAAACGTATGGCCTCGGCGAGGCAAATTACGGCTCCGAACTGATCAAATCGATCCTTCCGATAAGCGCGATAATCGCTTTTATTTGGGTGATGAACTCGTACGAGGGCAAAGGCGTCCCGATCCCGGTCCTGATATTTGTCGTGGTTGCACTCTTCGGAGCGTTTATGACCACCTCCACGACGTTTGGGCGATATCTTTACGCCATTGGCGGCAACGCCGACGCGGCCCGACTCTCGGGTATCGACAACCGCCGCAATGTGCTGAAGGTGTATATGATACTCGGTGCACTCACGGGCCTGGCGGCACTGATATTTGCAGGACGAGTGGGCAGTGCGACGCCCGATGCCGGCACACTGAAAGAACTCGATGCCATCGCCGCCTGCGTCATCGGTGGCGCCTCGCTGGTCGGCGGACGCGGCACGATATTTGGAGCTTGCCTCGGCGCTCTGATAATGGCGAGCCTCGATAACGGGATGTCGCTACTCAACGTACGCGATTTTATGCAGGACATCATCAAGGGTTCCATACTGGTGGCTGCGGTTGGCCTGGATATGGCCGGCCGGAAACAAGGCTGATCGGCCCGGGCTGTGATGCCGGTCACTTTTCTCTAAAAAATAAGAGAGCATAATCAAAGTATTTTTCGGCGCGGTTGAAAGTTGATCGGGGCAATGTCGGGATCACGCAGATCCCGTCTGTCGTGTTGCGCGTGTCGAATGGTCGAAACGTCCTCGACCGATATCAAGCGACCTTACCGAAAGTAGATCTAAGTTCCGAAATAAGGAGTACTGAATCAGATGTCACCGAATACATTAATGACCATTGGCCAGCAGTTTAGCCGACGATCGTGGGCCGAACCCTGGAAGATCAAGATGGTCGAGCCGCTCAATATGATCACCCGCGAAGATCGCGAAAAAGCCTTGACCGAGGCGGGCTACAACACCTTTTTGCTGCGGTCTGACGACGTGTACATTGACCTTTTGACCGACAGCGGTACCGGTGCGATGAGTGATCGGCAGTGGGCCGGAATGATGCTCGGGGACGAAGCATACGCCGGTAGCCGCAACTTTTATCATCTCGACGACGCGATACAGAAATATTACGGCTACAAATATATCGTCCCGACGCATCAGGGCCGCGGGGCCGAACATCTGATCAGTCAGGTCGCGATCAAAAAGGGCCAGTATGTCCCCGGCAATATGTACTTTACGACCACGCGGCTACATCAGGAGTTAGCCGGCGGCATCTTTGCCGACGTCATCATCGACGAAGCACACGACCCCGAGATACTGCACAAATTTAAGGGGAATATCGACCTAGACAAACTCGACGCACTTATCAAGCGCGAGGGTGCTGAGAATATCGCGTATGTCAGCGTCGCCGGAACGGTAAATATGGCCGGCGGTCAACCGGTGAGTATGGAAAACATCCGGGCGGTGCGAGCACTCGCTGACCGCTACGGTATCAAGGTATATCTCGACGCCACGCGCCTTGTCGAAAACTCATTCTTTATACAGGAACGCGAAGACGGTTACGAAAACAAGTCGATCGCCGAGATCCTGCTGGAATTTTGCTCTTACACCGACGGTGCCTGGATGAGTGCCAAAAAAGACAGTCTCGTCAATATTGGCGGCTGGCTGGCCATCAACGACCACGAAATGTTTGAAGAGCTGAGAAATCTCGTCGTTGTTTATGAAGGGCTGCATACCTACGGCGGCCTCGCCGGCCGCGACCTCGAGGCGATGGCGATCGGTATCGCCGAAAGCGTGCAGGACGAACATATCCATTCGCGTATCGGTCAGGTGCGTTATCTTGGCGAACTGCTGACGACGTGGGGCATCCCGATCGTCCATCCGGTCGGCGGCCACGCGATATTTCTGGACGCCAAGGCATTTTATCCGCATCTTGATCAGATCAAGTTTCCGGCGCAAACGCTGGCCGCCGAACTCTATCTCGACTCCGGGATCCGCTCGATGGAACGCGGTATCGCAAGCGCCGGACGCAACGCTAAGACCGGCGACCACAATTTCCCCAAACTCGAACTAACGCGCCTGACCATCCCGCGTCGCGTATATACACAGGCCCATATGGATGTCGTTGCCGAATCAGTCCGCGCAGCATTTGAGATCCGTGACCAGACGACCGGGCTGAAGATGGTCTACGAGCCGAAGTATTTGAGGTTCTTTCAGGCGAGGTTTGAGCGATTGTAGGCCGGACTGAATGGGTATTAGCCGCCGATAAAGCTCATCGTGCGTGATGGTTGGACAAAGTCCGCGTCGTTTATGTAATGACGCGGTTCTTTTTTTAAGACTACATCTTCGATAAAGGCAATGATCTCGGATCGCGAGGCACCGCTACGGAGCACATCTCGGAGGTTATGTTCGATATTTGAGAAAAGACAGGTACGGATCTGGCCGTCGGCCGTTAGGCGAATTCGTGAGCAGGCACCACAGAACATCTCGGTCACCGGAGCGATGATCCCGATCTCGCCGGGCGAGCCGTCGGCAAACTCATATTTCCAGGCGGTCTCGCTTCCACGCGACGCACCTTTTAATTTCAATGGGTAGACGGCGTTGATCGTGTCGTAGATCTCGCGGCCCGGGACGACCATTTCACGGCTCCACTCGTGACCGCTATCGAGCGGCATAAACTCGATGAATCGCATCGAGATCGCATTTTCACGGGCAAATCGGGCAAAGTCGACAAACTCATCGTCATTATGCCCGCGGATGACAGCGGCATTGATCTTGATCGGATCAAAGCCCGTTTGCCGTGCCGCCTCGATCGCGTCAAAGACCTTGTCGATACCGTCGACGCCGGTCATTTTGGCAAATTTATCGCGGTCGAGACTATCCAGACTGATCGTTACACGATCGACACCTGCCTTTCGCAGATCGGCGGCGTGTGCCGGAAAAATGAACCCGTTGGTAGTGATCGCGAGATCCTTGAGTTGCGGCTTAAGAGCGGCGATGCCCGCCGCAAGGTTGGAAACGTCCTTTCGCACAAGCGGTTCTCCGCCGGTGAGCCTTATCTTCTCGATGCCGAGCGAAACGAATATTTCGGCTAAGTACGTTGTTTCTTCAAAGGTCAGTAACGTATCTTTTCGAGCCATCGGCGGTTCGCCGTTCGGCAGGCAGTAAAAGCACCTGAAGTTGCACCGGTCGGTCACCGAAATACGAAGGTCACGGATGACCCGATTGTAAGCATCGCGAAGCATTAAATTAATGATACAGGATAGTCCGGCGAATTTCGCTCTACCTGAACGCTTCGCCTATCGTAGCAAGCTGCGAGATGACCTTTGCACGGTCCGCCGCGGTGACCTTTGACAAGATCACACGCATTTCCGCGATCCTTTTGGCAAGTTCGTCCCGCCCCGCCTTGTCGTCCGGGCCCACATAGTTTCCCTTTTTGCCGTTTAGGTCTTCGACTATGTAGTCAAGCTCCTCGATGATCTCGGCCAGAGCCTTTTTAGCACTCTTTCCGTTAGGGTAGAAACTCAAATATTGGGCGAGTGTGACGCGGTTAGTGTAGATGTAGCAGTTTATATCGCCCTCACATTCACCCGGCAAAGGGTTTTCGGCGGCGGCCCAAGCAATGTCGTCGGCGATCGGCAGTGCCTTGTACTTATTTCGCAAATTCCAAAAAAGGTCTGACCGCACCAACCACTGACCGGCAGGTTCGCTGTAAACGATATCCTTGCGGTTGGCCTTTATAAAGCTCTTATGCGGTTGGCGATCAATTTTTTCCACCGGAATTTTTGCCAATGAATCGCGGAGACGCAGTAGCCGTTTGAATTCAGCATCCGCGGTCCTTGCCTGTGTCCTTACGGGCGTCGGCAAAGGCTTTGCCAAAGTCGATAATGCTGCCGAATCGGCTCGAGCCGATATCAAAGCACCGGAGACGGCGAATACAAATGCCCCGATCATAATAGTTGGCAATAAGTAGCTACTTCTCTTCATATATGGGTTTTGCGGCACGTGTGGTGCTCATTTGTTGAGATAATTTGCGTTACGCTGCAGGCCGCCCAATTTTGCACGCTTGACAGCCGAGTGACGAAATCGCTCGACATATGCCTCGTGGTCCATTTCGATGACCGCATCCGGATCGAGCGACGTTTGGCCTAGTCGTGGTTCAAATCGTGCCTCGGACGTCTGCTTTTCAAATCGATTCCAAGGGCATACGTCCTGACATATGTCACAGCCGTAGATCCAACCCTCGAGATTTTGCGCAATATTCGGCGGCAGCGATTCACCACGATGCTCGATCGTCGCGTATGAGATGCATTTGGCCGAATCGACGATGTACGGTTCGACGATCGCCGACGTCGGGCAGGCATCGAGGCAGGCCGTGCAAGTGCCGCAATGATCTTCGACCTGTACGGCGTCGTATTCGAGATCGAGATCGAGGATCAGTTCGCCGATAAAGACCCACGAACCAAGGTCGCGAGTTATTACATTAGAGTGTTTGCCCTGCCACCCGAGTCCCGCCCGGACGGCCCAGGCCTTGTCCATCATCGGCGAGATATCGACGCAGGCCTTACCGTCCGCATCCGGGACCTCGGTCCTTATGAGTTCGAGCATAGTCCGGAGTGCGGCTCCGACCACGTCGTGATAATCGTCTCCCCACGCGTACCGCGAGATCTTTCCAGGAGACGTATGCCGGTGATCGGTATAGTAATTTTTGAGTACGACGACGACCGACCGTGCTGCCGGGAAGATCTCACGAGGATCTGTGCGGCGTTGCGGATCGCGGGCTATCCAGGCCATTTCGGCGTGGTGTCCGGCGTCGAGCCAGAGCTTGAACCGCTCGGTCTCATCGTCGAGGTACATTGCCGGGACGATGCCAACCTTGTCAAAGCCGGCGTCGAGAGCAAACTGCCTTATCTTTTCGGAAATCGACATCATCAATAGATTACCCGAGCAAAACGTATCGACGCAAAAATGCGGCCGGATATTCGTCGAATATCCGGCCGCAAGTCTTGATCAGATCCGGTGGCTTAGAAGTTGAGCTTCAGGCCAAACTGGAACTGCCGCGGGTCAAATGCGGACGTTGAGTTGCTGAGGTATTTACCACCCTTCTTCTGGCCGACAGAGTTGACGACCTGATAGAACGGGTTCGATGCCGCCTCGTTAAAGCGGTTGAACAAGTTAAAGCCCTCGGCAATGAGGTCCAGACTGACACGTTCGCCAATGCGGATCTTCTTGGTGAGACGTGCGTCAACCGAGAAGTAATTGCGGGTGATACCCATATTACGTCCCAGATTGCCGCTCATCGGGAAGACGCCCTGGAAGCAGTTCGCGTCAACACCGGTCGCACAGAGCGAACCGTCGGTCCTAACGGTCGGACGCTCGTTCGTGCTCTGGAAATCGCCGTTCGCATCGCCCACTGCCAGAATGTTGAAGGGACGGCCTGAACCGTATTCGACGATCGGAGCAAACGAAAATCCGTGCAAAAACCGCTTGAAGCCACCATCTGATCTCCAGCTATCCGGAGCACCGATAACACCGCTGAATACGAATCGGTGACGCTGATCGAACAGCGAATCCGAACGTTCCGCACGGAAATTGTTATTATCCTGCGGTTTAAGAAGCGTCTGCAGATCCGACGAATCGTCGATCGAGTGTGACCAGGTATAGGTCGCAAAGAACTGAACGTTGCTTGAAAATCGCTTTTTCAATTCGATGTTCAAGGCATTGTATGACGAGTTGCCATCCGAAAGCTGGGCATTGACGTCAGCATACGGATTGATCGGACCCGCAGAGCGGAGCGATCCGGCAAGCTGAGCGTCGAGCACTGCCTTGGTAACTGCTCCGCCGGTGACGGCCGCGGCAAAGAAGTAGTTCGGGCCGAGGCGGCGGAAGAAGTTAGCAACGATCGGGCTGACGATCCTAAGTCCGGTCGTGTTATTGACTGCGATCAGTCCCGGAATGACGACCGTGTAAAGAGCGTTGGAGGTCGTCGGCATTGAGAAGAACGCAGCTTCAGAAAGGTTTGACGGAGCACGTCCGTTCGGTCCGCAAGGGCCGCCGCAAGCGAGCGGATTATTTGCGGTGTAACGGCGGAAGTTATCAGTCAAGGCCTGTAGATTCACCTGATTGACGTCCTGCGGGTGGGCAAGGTGACGTGAATTGACGGTGATGTAACTGGCTGAGAGCGACATATCCTTGCCGATCTGTTGTTCAATAGCAAGGTTGCCCTGCATCGCGTACGGATACTCAAAGTCCTTTGACACGTGCAGTGTGAACGGCAAGATCGGTCCGAAACCGGTAAAGGTGCTCGGATTGAAACGCATATAACCCGGGAGATACTGAGCCGAACCGGCAAGGCCAGGCGTGCAGTTGGTTCCCGGCGATGCACCCGCAAAGTTACAAGGAATCAGGGTTCCGTGCATTACCTGAAATGCGTTGAACAAGCCGAGTGGCGACGGACCGCCGATCGGCAGAAGTGTCGCCTGCTGCTGCTGTGAACCGTCAGCAACGTTCGAGTTGAAGGATACTACGAGCAGTGGGTGATCGTAGAACATACCACCGGCAGCACGGATGACAGTCTTGCCGTTTCCGCGGACATCCCACGCTGCACCGATTCGCGGTGCGATGTTGTTACGGTCACGCGGGAATCCCTGCGTGATGTTGAGAGCATCCTGGGCCACCTGCACATCTTCCTGCGTCAAGGTAATGCCGGTCAGCGGATCGCGGAATGCACTCGGGGCAAACTCATCGGTCAGCTCGATGTCGTAACGGACACCGTAGTTAAAGGTAACGCGGCGGCTGAGCTTCCAGGTATCCTGGATGAACATACCGATCGGTTTATTTTTGATCGAGCTGTTCGGGTCACCAAAACCCTGAATGAACACACTCGGAAAACCAAGACCGTATGCCTGGATCGCGGTCAATGCGGGCCCCGTGCATCCTGTGATGAGCGTGCTGCACGACTGCTGGCTGAAGTTGAAAAGTGCGGGGAAGTTCAGCTCAAAGCTGGCACGTCCACCCACGTAGTTCATATCAACTCCGAATTTGACGATGTGGTTCTTAGGTGCCCAGGTCATATTGTCGCGAAGCTGGTAACGATTTTCGCGACGAGTGACCGGCGAGAACGGATTGGACCCGATAAAGCCGGTTCCGGCGATCTGGAGAGCTACACTCGGAACCTGCGAGTCAAATTTGGCGTCGCGGCGGCCGAAGTTGAAGTAGAACTCATTGATCAGATTTTTCGGCATTATGCTGGTGATCGATGCACCAAACGACATATCCTTTAGGTCCTGAATACCCGTTCTTGAGTAGTCATTCTGTCCGAGCGTCTGATTCTGCGACTCGTCCTGAATACCATTGATCCGGCTCGGGTTGTAGCCGACGCGGATCGAAAGCTGATTGTTATCATTGAGGACCTGATCGTAGCGTCCCGAATAATAGGTTGTACCCTCCGAGATAGGGAAGATACGCCGCAACTGATTCAACGGACGAAACGCAACAAATTCGCCGCCCGCGTTCCGTGTTAAGGGAACCGGGGCACCTGAAAGGAAAAAGCGGTTGCCGACAGGCTGTCCCGCCGGGATCGCACCACCCGCACTGATCAATGTGCTGCCGCCGTTGAGAGCGGTCTGGGTGCCGGCCGAGGTCAGATAAGCATAGCTGACGGCTTGGCTGATATTAGCCGGAATACCGGTTGCGATCAGGCCCTGGACGTAACCGACCTGTGCCGCCGTCATACCGTTAAAGGTCTGTGTAAAAGGCAGGATCGGAGCACCGATCGTCACGCTTGAGGTTGCACCGCCGACGATATCGCCGGTAAAGAAACCGGATTCCTGACGGCGACGCTGTTCGAAAGCAATAAAGAAGAATGCCTTTTCGCGAGCGATCGGACCGCCGAGGGTCGCTCCATATTGGGCACGCGTATAGCCGGGCTTTTTGCTCGGATCATTATCGATCAGCGGGGCAAATGCGTTCTTGGACTGGATGCTCTTGTCACGGATAAATCCGAAAACGTTACCGTGAAAATCATTGCTGCCACGTTTGGTGACAACGTTGACGATACCGCCTGTCGCACGTCCAAATTCAGGCATATACGAGTTTGTCGTAACCTGATATTCCTGAACCGCCTCTTGCGAAACGGTCGAGCGCGCGGCGTTGATCGAGTTGTCGGTAAAATCGGCTCCATCGACCTGGACCAGCGTCGAGCGACCGCGTTGGCCGCCGATGTTGAGACCCGATGTCGGCGCCGGACCGACCGCACGGCCGTTATCACGGCCAACCGTCGAAAGCGTCAAGGCAAAACCGGTTGCACTGCGTTCGTTGATCGGCAAGTTGTTGATGCGCGCCTGATCGATAGTGTTCGAGACGGTCGTGCGTGTTGTTTCGACCAATTGAACATCATCACCCGACACATTAACGACAATGTCCTGGCCACCGATCTCAAGCTTGATCGAAAGTGCAGCACTCTGACCGACGGTAAGTCGGACGGGAGAGATGACTACTTTCTTGAAGTTAGATGCCTGTGCGGAAATCTCATATGCTCCCGGCGTCAGACCGATGAACTGGTAATCGCCATCGGGTCCTGAAACGACGGTACGTGCGGCATTTGTGCCAATATTCTTAGCTGTAACGGTTGCACCGGCGACGACGGCGCCACTCGGGTCGGTCACCGTTCCAGAAAGGTCGGCAGCGGTTGCCTGTGCTTGAGCCATTGCAGACGCTGTAAACACCAGCAATGCAGCTGTAAATACCACGAGACGTGATAACGCTGCCGCCGCGTTTGACGGTAATGATCTCATTGATTTTATCTCCTTAAACTCTTGATACATTTGAATTTCTGCCGGCAATTGCTGTTGCTGTCGCAAAATGGGGGAAAGTCGGATACCCCGTTTATTTGGGCCGGATCTGTGATCGGACTCAAGACTGAACTATAAAACGATTGCGGTCAGATAATTGCAAAGAAAAGATTAGCTTTGAAATTTTTAACCCAAAAACCGAATTTAGGCAAGTAAAAACGTGATGTTTTTGTTATTTTAACCGTTTCAATTTTGGCTTAAGCGAATTTTAGCATATACCGTCGATCGAATAGTGTTGTGCGGACAACTATTATTGGGTTGTAAAAGTATATAAATGCTCGCTCGATAGATCCTGACAACAGGCGCCTGACGCTGTATTTTGCGATCGTTTCGTGCTATTCGTGTAACGTGCTGCGTTAATTTATATGAAGATAATTCCACTGTCGATCCCAACCCCGTTCTATGTAGGTGATGTCAATGTTTACCTGATCAAAGAAGATCCGGTGACGCTGATCGACGTCGGGCCTAAAACGCCGGCTGCATCCAAAGCCTTGCGCGAAAAGCTTGCACAGCACGGCATCAAGTTTTCGGATGTCAGACGGATCGTTTTGACCCACGCCCATGAGGACCACTGTGGACTTACCAAGCAAGTTCGCGACGAATCCAAGAACGCCGAGGTCTTGATACACGAATGGGAGACCGGACACCTTTTTGGGCGCCTTGCCCATCAGGAGCACCGTGACCTTATGCATCGTTCTGGCGTGCCTGATTCGGTGTTTCTGGAAATGCAGAGCCTGTACGAAGAAATTAGTCTTTTGACCGATTCCCTGGCGGATGGCGAATATCGACCACTGCTTGACGATGCGGAACTCGAATTTGACGGCGGTGTGTTGCGGGTACTTCACACGCCGGGCCACACGCCGGGTTCGTGCTCATTTGTCCGTGAGGCCGACCGGACGCTGATCTGCGGCGATTGCGTCATCAAGCGGATCACGCCCAACCCCATCTTGTCGCCGCATCCACTCGACCCGACACAGCGGTTCCAGTCGTTGGGTGAGTACCTTGTTTCGCTTGCACGCCTGCGCAGCTTTTCGCCTACATTGGCCTACGGCGGCCACGGAGAGCCGGTGACCGATTTCGAAGAGATATTTAACCGCTACGTTCGGGCGATCGACGAACGCCAACGACGCGTAATCTCACTTGTGCCCAAAACGGGCACGACCGCATTCGACGTTGCCCGCGAACTGTTTCCCGACTCTTTCGATCACGACGTTCACCGTTTTTTGGCGATCTCAGAGTCGATCGCTCATCTTGACTATGCTCATTCCGAGGGCAAGATCGCACTCGAGATCAGCGGCGGCATTGAGCATTACCGGCCGAATTGACCATCGATTAGGCAATTACGCGCGTGACCTCACAAAAGGCCGGTAGTTTGCCAGCTTTGAGGTCACGCGATGTGCCAAATTAGCTAATTTAATGGTATATTTCTTATATATGAAGTTCTATGCTCTTTTTCTCGTAATCGTTGTTTTGGCATTTGTAAATGTTGGGGCACAGCAAAACTCGCTGGCTTTTGAGGGCGAAAAGCACTTGAAAAACATTAAGCAACTCACCTTCGGCGGTGAGAATGCCGAGGCGTATTTTTCGTATGACGGCAAACAGCTGATCTTTCAGTCAAAGCGGGACAACCTCGGCTGCGACCAGATCTTTAAGATGAACATCGACGGCTCGAACGTTAAGATGGTCTCGAATGGCGAGGGTCGTACGACCTGCTCTTATTTTCTTAAGGGCAACAAAAAGATCCTGTACGCATCGACCCACGGCGGAAAGAAAGAGTGTCCGCCAAACCCGGATTTTTCGACCGGTTACGTTTGGGCAGTTTATCCGGATTACGATATTTACACATCAACGATCGACGGCAAGAAAATCACCAAACTTACCGACTCGCCGGGTTACGACGCCGAAGCAACCGTAAGCCCCAATGGCAAGAAGATCGTATTTACATCAGAGCGTGACGGTGACCTTGATCTCTACTCGATGGACGTCAACGGCAAAAATATTAAACGCCTGACGGACGCCATCGGTTATGACGGCGGTGCGTTCTATTCGCCGGATGGCAAATCGATAGTTTATCGACGCTCGACCCAAGATACACCGGAACAGATCAAGACGTACAAGAGTCTGCTGGCCCAGCACCTGATAGTTCCCACTGCGTTTGAGCTCTGGGTGATGAATGCCGATGGAACCAATAAACGCCAGATCACCAGACTGGGTGCGGGTTCGTTTGCACCATTTTTTACGCCGGACGGTAAGCGGATCATCTTTTGTACAAATCATTTCGCGACAGACCCGCGAAAACGTAACTTTGACCTGGCGTTGATCAATCTCGATGGTACCGGTCTTGAGCGTGTCACCTATAACGAGACGTTCGACGGCTTTCCGATGTTTTCACCGGATGGCAAGAAGTTGGTTTTTGCTTCGAACCGCAACGATGCCAAGGTGGGGGACACGAATGTGTTCATCGCTGACTGGGTAGAATAGTTCCGGGCGAAAGCCCCGGACAATAAAAATTTGATATGAAACGAAGCGTTCTATTTGATATGAAAAAACAGATCGTCTTCGTTTCATTTTTTTTATTCGCGGTCATCACCGTTGCGGCCCAGTCGCCGAACAAGGCCGTTGAGAGCATACGCAAGACTTACTCCGATATCGCTGAAAAAGCTCGCCTCGCCGAGACCGACGGCGAACAAGCAGAAACCGGACAACTTGTGATGAACGAGTTGTCGATCAACAGCCGCGGCCATCAGTGGCGGGCTGTCGGGATCTACGGACAAACCTTCAAGTTCTATTACAAGGGCGGCGACAGTGAGGCTCATCTATATCCTGACGAACTCGTGATGGTCAAGGCCGAACGCAAATCGTCGATCCGCGTCTATCACGACGAATATCTATTTGACGGCTTAGGTCGTCTCATCTTCTATTTTCAAAAAGCTGAAAACGACGAAGCTCTCCCGGCGGAACGCCGCATATACTTTGACGCGGGTCGGGCCGTTCGCGTAATCGAAGACGGTAACACGCGGGATAAACTGTCGGCCGCTGACCTCAGATCGGCGCGTGAGGCACAGGCGGCAGCGGCAAAGCTCCGTGACGTTTTCCTTAGGACGATCAATTTATGAAAAGGCATTTATTCGGACTATTTTTAGTTTTAACACTAGTCTGCAGCGTCGCGGGCCAAAAGGCTCAGGCGGTCAAGACCGATGTTATCGATGCAAATCTGCGCAAACACGTAGGCTATCTCGCCTCTGACAAACTCGAAGGCCGACGAACGGGTGAGCCCGGGGCGACCGTTGCGGCCGGCTATGTGACAAATCAGTTCGCGGCATTAAAACTCAAACCCGGCTTTAAGACGGCGACCGGAAAGACGAACTTTATGCAGCCCTTTCAATACGTTACGGGCGTTGAGATGGGCAGAACGGGCAATGAATTTACATTAGAATTAACACAAAAGGACGGCAAGCGGATCAAGGTCGAAAATCTTGTGCCCGCCCGGCCCGTCGGTTTTTCACCTAACGGTAGCTCGCCGGCGGTGAGCGTGGTCTTTGCCGGATTCGGCATCACGTCCGCCGAACTGAAATACGATGATTACAAACCGAACGGTGTCGATGTGGACGTCAAGGGCAAGATCGTCATTGTTTTCGACGGCAATCCGGATAATGACAATCCGCAGAGCGCGTTCGGCCGAATGAACCCGCTCACCAAGGCATTGATCGCCAAGGATCACGGGGCGGTCGGTATGCTTATCATCTCACGCGAGTCGAAGTTTGAGGACGACAAGTTAACCCAGCTCAAGTACGACCAAACCACCGGCGAGGCAGCGATCCCAACGTTTATAATTTCGCGAAACACTGCCGAAAACATACTCGGCGTCAGTGCTGACGAACTCAAGACTATCGAGGGCTTGACCGCGATGCGCAAGGATACGTCGGTTAAGGTCAACGTAAAGATCCCGGACACGCGTCCGATGGTGAGCTACAAGGTAAATCTTGTAAAAAAGACATCGCCCGCCTACAACATAATCGGAGTGCTGCCCGGCACTGATCCGGTGCTGAAGGGCGAGTACATTATCATTGGAGCTCACTACGACCATCTCGGACGTGGCGGGCAGGGCAGTCTGGCTCCAAACTCAATGGAGGTCCACCACGGAGCGGACGACAACGCGTCGGGGACATCCGCATTGCTAGAGCTAGCTCGGCAATTCTCGGCGGTTAAGAAAAATAAACGGACGATCATCTTTATGTCCTTCAGTGGTGAAGAAGAGGGTTTGCTGGGGTCTAAATTCTACGCAAATAATCCAGTATATCCGCTTGATAAATCGGTCGCGATGTTTAATCTGGATATGGTCGGACGATTGAATGAGGGCAAGCTTAATGTTGGCGGTATGGGCTCGGCCAGTGAATGGAACGACCTCGTTAAGAAGCATAACGAGATGCTGTCGGATGCGGCAAGCGGAGTCGGCGGCAAATTTAATCTCGTGTTGAGTGACGACGGTTACGGGCCGTCGGACCACGCTTCATTTTACGGTAAGAAGGTGCCGGTATTATTCTTTTTTACCGGCACGCATCTCGACTATCACAAGCCTTCGGATACGGCCGACAAGATCAATTATGCAGGTATCAAACGCATCAACACATTCGTCGCCGACCTGGTGAATGCGGTCGATCAGAATGCGGTGCGGCCGACATACACGGTCGCCAAATCGGCAGCAGCACCGGGCGGCGGCCGCGGCGGCATTTCGATCACGCTCGGCACGATCCCCGGGTACGGTGATAGCGACGACGGAATGGTTGTCGACGGTATTCGCGACAATTCCCCGGCATCGGCCGCCGGCATCAAAACGGGCGACAAGATCGTCAAGCTTAACGGCCGCGACGTACGTAACACGCAGGACTATATGTTCGTGATGGGTACGATGAAGGCCGGTGAAGTTTACGATGTCGTGGTGAAGCGCGGCGACGAGACCGTTCCGCTCAAGATCACACCTGTCAAACGGCAGTAAGACGGCATTTTAAGAACCTTATTGAAAACGGCAACGGCCCCAATTAAGATAACAAAACATTAATGAACACTCTCAACTTTAGTAAATTTCACGGTTTTGGAAACGATTACATTGTCATCGAGGGCTCTTCGCTCACGGCGGGCACGGATCTTTCAACGCTTGCGGCGGCGATCTGCGATCGGCATACCGGAGCAGGTGCGGACGGTATCGCGGTACTCGAGCGACTCGACGGTGTCGATGCCGACTATAATTGCGAGATCGTCAATCCGGATGGATCGATCGCCGGATTTTCCGGTAATGGCACCCGGTGCGCGGTAGCGTTTCTGCATCATTCCGGAAATTGGGAGGCAGACGACCTACGCCTGCGGACGCGCAGCGGCATCAAGCGCTTTCACCTGCTCGAGTCGGCGGCGGGCCATTTTGAATTTACGGCCGAGATCGGCATACCGCACTTTACCAGTCGCGAGGTGCCATTTGCGTCCGACGAACTGATCCACTCAGTGATCGACCGCGAAGTAGTCCTCGGCGATCAGGCAATATTGGTTTCGGCCATCAATGTCGGCAATCCCGTTGCGTGTATCTTCGTAGAAAACTTTGATTTTGACTGGCGCGATGTCGGCCGCGAGATGGAGAGCCATCCATTGTTTCCCGAGCGTGCCAATATCGTTTTTGTAAAGGTACACGACCGAGCGAATATCGAGCTTCGCATATGGGAACGAGGCGTTGGCGAAACCTCGGCGTCAGGAACGTGTTCGGCCAGTGCAGCCGTGCTCTGCGCATTTACCGGTAAGACCGGCCACGATGTGACAGTCGAGAGCCCCGGCGGCAAAACCGGCGTTACCTGGCGCGACGACAACGAAATAGTCCTAACAGGCTCCGCCGACCTCGCTTACACAGGGTCGTGGCCGCTTTAGATCAGGCCCTATTCCTGGGCAATTGAATTATAAATGTTGAACCTTTGCCCTCGCCTTTGCTTTGGGCGCGGATGCGGCCGCCGTGTTTTTCGACGATCGAGCGAACGATGGCGAGGCCGAGGCCGGTGCCTTTGGCGGCATCGACCGACGCATTCGGTACGCGGTAAAAGCGTTTGAAGATGCGCTTGAGGTCGCTGCGGGCGATGCCGATGCCGTTATCGCGGACATAGATCTCAGCTTTATTCTTGCTGGCGGGTTTGAGCCGGATCGAGACTCTTGGCTCGGCCCCTGAGTACTTAAAGGCGTTTTCGAGCAGGTTTACGATCGCGGTATGCAGTTCTAAACGGTCACCGAGCACCTTGACCGACTCGCTCGGACCCGTAAAGCGAATATCACTCTCACCGAGATGACGCTGGTTGCGGATCGTCGCGATCGCTTCGACGATCAATTCGCCCAGGTCGATCTCAGCGAGATTCATCGGTCGGCTCTTTTCACGCGTCCGGCTAGCCTGTAGGACCTGTTCGACCGTGTTCAGCAGGCGCTTATTATCCGACAGCATTATGTCGTAAAACTCTTCGCGTTTTTCCTTGGTCAGTTCGCGAGTCTTGAGCGTCTCGAGGTAGAGCTTGATCGAGGCAATGGGCGTTTTTAGCTCGTGGGTGACAGCATTGAGAAAGGCGTCGTGCTGCTCGTTACGGCGGATCTCGCGGACGAGAAATATCGTATTGAGGATCAGTCCAGTGATGATCAGGGCAAAAAATATGATCCCGAGCACTAGCAGAACGACCTCGCGGACATTCAGGATGATCCACCCGATATTGAGCGCGACCGCCAATACCGACAGGACGATACCGAGTACGAGAAAGAAAATAGCTGTCTTACGCCGGCGCATAGCTACTCAAAATGTAGAACGGAAAATGGAAAATTGAAACCCTCAGGTTCACTTTCCATTTTCCGTTTTGAGGTTTTCTATTGTTTATGCGGCTTTTAGGACTTCCTTTGGCGCCTCGGATTGGGTCTTCAGGTCGTAGGCGTAAACATTGCTGATCAAACCGAGTTTCTCAAAAAGCTGAATTTGATACCAGTTGATGTCAAATTCCTTCCACGTAAAACCGTGCTTTGCCGAACGTGCGAAAGCGTGATGATTATTATGCCAGCCTTCGCCAAAGGTGACTGCGGCCACCAGGATATTGTTTCGCGAATCATCTCGGGTGTCGAACCGACGGTAGCCCCAGATATGGGTCGCCGAGTTGACCAACCAGGTAAAGTGCCAGCTAACCGTGACGCGTACGACGACTGCCCAGAGCACCATTGTCCAACCGCCGATAGCAAACAGGCCGGCGGCCAAGATCAGCGTGGTGACGTAATAGTACTTGTCGATAAAGACCAAATACGGATCTTTCATCAAGTCGGGCGAGTAACGCTTACGCGCCGAATCGGGCTGATTCTGGGCCGTTCCCTGAAATATCCAGCCCATATGCGACCACCAGGCACTAACGCGGGGGCTGTGCGGATCTTTTTCCTGATCGGTAAAGGCGTGGTGCAGGCGGTGGGTAGTCGTCCACGCGATCGGGCCCGACTGGAGCCCCAATGTGGCTAGCGTCGATAGAAAACGGATCATCCATTTGGACGTCGTAAATCCGCGGTGCGACAGCAGGCGGTGATAGCCGATGCCGACGCCCCAGCTATTGGCAAACCACCAGATGATCAGTGCGGCGGCCAGATTCTGCCAGCTAAATGTAAAAAATGCGGCTAGAGCGGCCAGATGGAATGTGGCCACGAAAAAGATCGTGTTCCAATTGTATTTGCCACTTCTCGACGGTTCAAAATCGACTACGTTTTCCACTATTAATAAGCCCCTTTACGGTTGAATAATTGCAGGAACAAATGTCCCCATCAAATACCCTAACAGCTTTTGAACGCGGCAATTGTAAGAGTTTTGTAAGGTTTAACACTTCGACGGGCGGTATTGAATTTATCGAGTGATGCATCTAAAGTATTACATTGTCTTACCGGACCGAATGGCTAAAAAAAGCAGCTTACAGATAAAAGTAGAATACGTGGCTGTGCGGGCATTGCTCGTAACGCTCGGGGTGATGCCGCGGCGGATGAGCCTTGCGTTGTGCTTTGTTTTTCTGCGTACGGCATTTCACTTGATCGGAGGCCTTCGAAAGGTCGGAATGCGAAACCTGGAGATCGCTTTTCCGGAAAAGTCGCTATCGGAGCGACGCGAGATACTAAAAGGGGCGTTCGACAATCTCGGCCGCGTGCTCGGCGAACTAAGCCAGTTTCACAAATCAACGCCGGAAAACCTGGCCCAAATAATCGATCTTACACTCGACGAAACGGCACAGGCCCTTTATGACCGTCACCTATCTGAACGTCGCGGCGTAATGCTCGTAACCGGCCATTTTGGCAATTGGGAAATGCTCGTAATGGCATTTGCCGCCAATTACGAGCCGATATCATATCTGGCCCGACCGCTCGATAATCTGATGATCGACCAAATGACCTACGACATTCGATCGCGTTACGGCAATATGCCGATCAACAAGAATAACTCAGCGATGGTCGCGATAAAGATACTGAATGAGGGCGGCGGCCTCGGCATTTTGGCTGATGTGAACGTGCATCCGAAAGAGGGCGTATTTGTCCCGTTCTTCGGGGTGCCGGCCTGCACGTCTATCGGGCCGGCGATGATCGCCTCAAGATCGAACGCGCTGATATTGCCCACATTTTGCATTTGGGACAAGAATCGAAAAATGTACCGGATCGTTCACGGCAAATTGATCCAACCGTCCAACACCGGCGACCGTCAACACGATATGCTCGAGCTCACAAGGGAAATTACCAATGAGATCGAAAAGGTGATCCGGGCATATCCCGATCAGTGGTTCTGGATACACAAGCGTTGGAAAACACGTCCGCCGGGCGAACCGTCGATCTACTAGGACACAAATTCGGCAATAGGGTTCTATTCGGAAGTGGAAGGAATGGAACAAATCCATTACACTTATTTTGAAAAAGCCGAACGGTAATATTTGATCAAACAGGGGGATTTAATATGTCAGAAGAAACTGTTTTCGAACGGGTCCGCCGAGTGTTTGCAACATTCAAAAAGATGTCGCCCGACGAGATCAAGAGCGAAACGACCTTTGAGGATCTCGGGCTTGATTCGCTCGACGGGCTTAACCTGATCTTTGAGTTAGAAGAGGAATTTGACATTATGATCCCCGATGATAAGGTGCAGTCGATGAAGAGCGTTGCCGAGGTCGTCGAGGGCATAGAATACCTTTTAGCTAACCCCGACGATCAGACCAAGATGCCGATACATCCGACTGCGGCCGAGAAAGAATAGAAATGAAACGAGTGGTGATCACGGGCCTTGGCGTTGTTTCCCCTATCGGGAATGACGCCGCTTCGTTTTGGAACTCATTGACCGAATGCCGTTCGGCGATCGGGCCGATGACCAAGGTCGATGGATCGACGCTGCGATTTCAAAACGTGGCAGAGGTTAGCGATTTTATTGCGGCGGATCACTTTGACGAAAAATCACTGCTCTGGCTCGATCCCTTTACGCAATACGGCATCGTCGCCGCACGCGAGGCGATTGTCGATTCCGGCCTCGAGCTAACTGATGAGTTGCGTGACCGCGGGGGCGTTGTAACGGGATCGTGCCTAGGCGGCAAGATGACCGAGGACGAACTTTTTTACAAACTCTACGCCGAAGGCAAACAGCGCCACCAACCGATCGCGATTCCGCGTGCGATGAGCAATGCGGCCGCGAGCCATATCTCGATGGAATTTGGCCTGACGGGACCGACATTTACCATTTCGACGGCTTGCTCGTCGGCCAACCACGCCATCGGCCAGGCATTCTGGCTGATCCGTCAGGGTACGATCGATATGGCCGTCGCCGGCGGCAGTGAGGCTCCGATCTGCTACGGCAATCTCAAGGCGTGGGAATCGATGAGAGTGGTATCGCAAGATACCTGCCGTCCGTTTTCGCGTGACCGAAGCGGAATGATACTCGGCGAAGGTGCGGCGATGTTTGTAATGGAAACCCTCGAGTCGGCTCAGAAGCGCGGTGCGCGGATATACGCCGAGATCGCCGGTTTTGGGATGTCCGCCGATGCCCATCACTTGACGATGCCGCTGTCTAGCGGGGCGGCAAAGGCAATGCGGGCCGCACTATCTGATGGTGGTATCGCCCCAGAGCAGGTCGGTTATATCAATGCCCACGGAACGGCGACTCAGGCCAACGACCCGATGGAGGCCGAAGCGATCCGGTCAGTATTCGGCCAGCATACGGACGCTCTTGCGGTAAGCTCGACCAAATCGATGCACGGCCACGCCCTTGGCGCCGCCGGAGCGATCGAATCGGCCGCGACAATTCTCGCAATTCACAACAAGGTTCTGCCGCCAACTGCAAACTTTAACGAAGCCGACCCTGATTGCCCGTTGGACGTGATACCCAACGAAGCACGGCCGGCGACCGTCGAAGCAGCGATCTCAAATTCGTTTGCCTTTGGCGGCCTGAACGCCGTCGTCGCATTTCGCCGTTGGAATGGCTAAAGGCTGATAGATATGGACCCCGAAGCACCGAGATCCGAAAGCGAACGTGTCGGCAACACCGTAAAGGTATGCGAGTCGTGCGGAGCAGGATTCGGTTGCGGAGCCAATGCCGAAAGCTGTTGGTGCTCCGCCGTCGAGCTCACATCGGCTGCCGCCGCGTCGATCGGCAAGTCATTTGCTGACTGTCTCTGCCCGCAATGCCTACGTCTAAACAATGAAATATCCAACCGGCAATCCCGCTAGGTCCATAATAATTATTGCGGCGATCTTGCTCGTGCTCGGTGCGATGCCGGCACTTGGCCAACAGCGCTTGATCGTGATCGGCGGCGGTAACCGCCCCGCTGAGGCGATGAAGCGATTTGTCGAATGGGCCGGCGGCGAAAAGGCTCGCATCCTCGTGATCACGTGGGCGAGCGGCGACCCGGACGCGAGCTTTAAGGCACTTACGGACAGCATCGTCGACTATAAACCCGCATTCATCGAAGCATCACCTGCGACACCGCTCGACGCAGAAACGCGAAAGCGATTTGTGGAACAGATCAGTTCGGCGACGGGCGTGTTTTTCACCGGCGGTGACCAAAACCGCATTATGGATGTGCTCAAGGATGAAGAGTTGCTGAAGACCATTCGCGAGCGATACGCCGTCGGCGTTGTGATGAGCGGCACGAGTGCCGGCGCAGCAGTATTGTCGGACCCGATGATGACCGGCGATGCTGACCTCAAAAAGCTAGACGGTTCGAAGGTCGGCATTCGCCAAGGGCTCGGCTTAATTTCGGGCGTCATATTTGACCAACATTTTTTAGTCCGCCAGCGTCATAACCGCCTTTTCGGCTTGCTGATGGTCCGGCCGGGAATGCTCGGTGTCGGGATCGACGAGGATATGGCTGTGATGATCGCCGACGATCGGAAGCTCGAGGTAGTTGGGCCGACTCAGGTAATGTTTGTCGATACAAAAAAGGTCAAAGGCGGTATGGCCGTGTATTTCTTAAATGCCGGCGACAAATTTGACCTGAAAAAGCGCAAGCGGTCCGCAAACTAATTTCCCCAGGTAATGAACATCGCGATAGCCGCGATAAACATCACGGCGGTGGCCAACCACCCGACAATATTGGCAAATGTACCGTTGACCCGATCGCCCATAACGCGCTTATTGTTGGCGACGAGCATTACGACCACGAGCAACGGCGGAGCTACCACACCATTTATCACCGCCGTCCAGAATAGTGCCTTGATCGGGTTGATGCCGACAAAATCAATAAGCACTCCGACTAGCGTCGAAACGGCGATGACGGCGTAAAACTTTTTGGCGTGACGAGGCTTTTCGTCGAGGCCCGACGGCCAGCTGAATGTCTCGGCCACCGCATATGCCGCCGAACCCGTCAGTACCGGAACGGCGAGCAAGCCCGCTCCGATCAGCCCGATCGCAAACAGGACGGTCGCAAGATCGCCCGCGAGCGGCCGCAGAGCCTGTGCCGCATCGGTCGCCGATTGGATATCGGTCTTACCCGAGACGTGCAGCGTCGCACCGGCCGCAAGGATCACAAAATAAAACACGACATTACAAAACACCATTCCGACGATGGTGTCGATCTTTTCGCGTTTGATCTCGGCATCGGTCGCCCCGAGCCGTTGGGTCAGCTTTGTTCGGCCCTCGCTTTTTTCGTCTTCGACCTCTTCGCTTGCTTCCCAAAAAAAGAGATACGGCGAGATCGTCGTACCAAGAATGGCGACGATCGTGGTGATGTATTCGCTGCTAAGCCTGATCGGCGGGATAAAAGTGGCCGTGGCGACCGCGTACCAGTCCGGTTTGGCAAGAAAGGCGGCGATGACGTACGCAAAGAGCGACAGCGACAGCCACTTAAATATCTTGACTATCAATCGATAAGATCCCCATATCTGCAGTACCACTATCGCAACAGCGATCGGCACGACCATCACCGATATCGGGATCGGGACGAACATATTGATCGCCGCCGAGATCGCTGAAATGTCAGCACCGGCATTGATCGTATTTGCGATGACCAGTCCTATCACCGTCGGATACAGTAGCCAGCGTGGGTAATACCGTTGCAGTACGCCCGCAAGCCCGCGGCCCGATACCATCCCGATCTTGGCACAGATATGCTGCACCACGACCATCAGCGGCAGTGTCACGATCGCCGTCCACAACGTCGCAAAACCCAACGCAGCTCCGGCCTGAGAATACGTCCCGATCCCTGACGGATCATCATCGGAGGCACCTGTGATCAACCCGGGGCCGAGGCGTGCGAAAAGTCGTGTTATCGGATTGTCGCGGCGTGTCATATCTGTTGAGGTTAGAATATCACCTATGGTCCTGTCGTTTGATGGACAAATTCCTATTGAAGTGTAATCCGTAAATTGTTACAGTTTGTGCGAGGAAAGAATGCAAACACTTGATTCGATACAAAGAACTTTAACCTTGCGAAAGGCTGAGCTTTTTGAGCGATTTCGCATCAAGAATCTTGCAATTTTTGGCTCCTATGCCCGCAATGAGCAACGCTCTGACAGCGACATCGACATACTCGTCGAGTTTGACGCTCCCGTGGGTATCGAGTTCATTGAACTTGCAGATCAATTGGAGAGCATTCTAAAGCTGAGAGTCGACCTAGTGTCCCGGAGTGGGATAAAGCCTAAATATTACCGAGCGATCAGCAACGACTTAAAGTATGTCTGAACGATCTGTACGTATTGTTAATTGAAGACATTCTTGAAGATATTAGTTGAATTTTAAGCGGCAAATGGAACATCAGCATGAGCGTTTTACTATTCGACATGGGGCTACCAATGATCATACCGTCACTTGCCTTGATGGCGGTTGCATTGGTACCGATCGTATTAATTGAGGCGTTTGTCGTTAGATCGGCACTTCGGACCGACACTAAAAAAGTACTCATCTCGGTGGCGACGGCCAATGTAGCTTCGACCTTTATCGGAATTCCTGCAACATGGTTTCTGCTTTACGTGTTGGAATTGGCCAGTGTAAACGCGATCGCCGCGACGACTGACCGCAATCCTTGGACAGTATTGTTCTCTGTCACGCTCGGCTCACCATGGGTAGCTCCGGGTGTTCACAATGAACAATGGGTCATTATGGGGGCTATGTTGTTCCTACTCATACCTTATGGCCTGGCGTCGTGGGCGATAGAATACTTGGTAATAAAAACAATGTTTCCAAAAGGGCAAAATGCCGACGGTGTCATCGAGTCGTCGAAGCATCTCAAGCGCGTAGTGGGCAAAGCCAACCTTGTCACATATTGCTTATTAGCAGTTTTTGTAATCGTAGTAAGGGTTGTCAGTCTGCCTAGCTCAAATTAGACGCTTCAGGCCGGGTCCTTTCTCGCCTGTGATTGGACTGCGGTGATCGCAACGGCATCGACAATGTCTGTCGCGGAACAACCGCGTGAGAGGTCGTTGCAGGGGCGGTCGAGGCCTTGGAGAATGGGGCCGATGGCGGTGCCGCCGGTCAGGCGTTCGGTCAATTTGTAGGCGATGTTGCCTGAGTTTAGGTCGGGGAATATCAGCACATTCGCTTTGCCTGCGACGGGTGATCCGGGCGCCTTGGAGTTGGCGACGGACTGGACGAGTGCGGCGTCGGCCTGGAGTTCGCCGTCAATGGCCAGATCGGGCATACGGATCTTTACGGTCTTGGTCGCCTCGATGACCTTGTCAATAAGCTGATGTTTGGCACTGCCTTTGGTCGAGAACGAGAGCATCGCGACGCGCGGGTCCGTCTGGAGCAAAGCCCTACACGAGTCTGCCGATGCGATCGCGATCTCCGCGAGTTCGCCGGCGTCGGGGTCGATGACGACGCCGCAATCAGCGTAGATCATCGCTCCGCTTGCACCAAACTTTTTATCCGGCACGACCATCAGGAAAAAGCTCGACACGATCTTGTAGCCTTCTCGTACGCCGATGCATCTGAGAGCGGCGGCAACAGTGTGGGCAGTTGTATTGGTCGCACCGGCGACCGAGCCGTCGGCCCGACCCAAGCGAACGAGCAGATTTCCGAAATAGAGCGGATCCCTGACCGTCTGTTCGGCCTCTTCGAGCGTGATGCCCTTTGAGCGTCGGATCTGATGATATAGCTCCGCGATCTTACCAAATTGATGATGGTCGCTGCGGTGGTCGAGGATATTGACGCCGTTGAGGTTAGCACCCGCCTCGCCGGCCAGCGAACGAACCTTTTCCTCGTTTCCAATTACGGTTATTTTTGCCACCCGATCGCGGGCACAGATGGCGGCGGCCTCGACTGTACGGATGTCTTCGCCCTCAGGCAAAACGATGTGCTGAATGTCGGCTGCGGCCCGCTCGCGGATTTGCTGCAAGATCATAAATTATTCTTTCGTCGGTCAACTGACGATATTCAACTCGAATTTACCATACAACCAAACCTTGTGAAACTTGCACAAAGCTGCGGTTATTTCTAGACTGAAGGAAACCAACCGGGCGGTACATAAATATGAGCAAGAGCATTGAGCCGAAAAACAAGCTGAAACGCCGTGAAAAGTCTGAATTAAAAGGTCGTCTGCACAGCTTTTTAATGTTTTTACCGAATATGGTGATGCTACTCGGCAGATTGCTCAAGGACATTCGCGTCCCGACGGCCGAAAAGGCACTCTTTGTCGCCGCGATCGTTTACGTTGTCTCACCGATCGATTTCATACCGGACGTTTTCCCGTTTATCGGCCAGGTCGATGACCTATATATGGTCGCTCTCGTTCTGCTCAGGCTGGTCAATCGAACTGACGAGTCGGTTGTCCGCGAGCACTGGTCGGGCGGCGGCGATATCGTTGCACTTGCCGATTCGATCGCCGGCATTGCTCCCAAGTTTTTGCCAAAGCGCATTGCCCGCGTCATTACATCCCGCGTCGAACTCGCTCCCGCCGGAAAGGTGCTCCGCGGTATCACAAAACGTGACGAAGCCGTCGTCCGTGAGATCGATTCGGAGGAATTTGAGCTCGAAGCCCGCACGCCCTTCACCTCCCCGCGCATCCCTGAGCGTAAACCGAACTGATCTGTCCGGCCGCAAAAGGCTCTAACAGTAGTTCAAGCACCAATAACCTTTAGGCCAGCAGCGGCGTTTTCTTCGATCTTCGGGTTTGCCGGGCTGATGCGGATGCAAGCGGCGTAGTGGCGCGGTTTGATCTCGACGAGTGTCGGCGAAACGGCGGCACACTCCGGGATCGCATACGAGCATCGCGTATGAAAATGACAGCCAGTCGGCGGATCGATCGGGGACGGGACATCGCCTTTGAGTATGATGCGCGAGCGTTTGGCTTCCGTTTCCGGATCGGGCACAGGCACCGCTGAGATCAATGCCTTGGTATACGGCATCAGTGGATCGCTATATATCTCAAAGCCGTCAGCTAACTCGACAATGCGGCCCAGATACATAACAGCGACGCGGTCCGAAAGGTGCCTAACTGCCCGCAGGTCGTGCGAGATAAATAGATACGTCAGATTCTTTTCGGCCTGAAGTCTCTCCATCAGATTCATTATCTGGGCCTGGATCGACACGTCGAGAGCGGATATCGGCTCGTCGGCGACGATGAATTCGGGGTCAACGGCGAGTGCCCGGGCGATGCCGATGCGCTGACGCTGTCCGCCTGAAAACTCGTGCGGATATCGCTTGATAAAGCGGCGACTAAGGCCGACGGTCTCCATCAGTTCCTCCACACGCTGCGATACCGAACCGGCACCGAGCCGAAATGTACGGATCGGTTCGCCGATGATATTGCCCACCGTCATTCGCGGGTTCAAGCTCGCGTACGGATCCTGAAATATCATCTGCAAATGCTTTCTCTGATCGCGCATCATCGATTTTGGCAGATGCCCGAGGTCTTTGCCGTCATAAAAGACCTTTCCGCCCGTCGGCTCGGTCAACCTGAGAATTGCCTTGCCGAGCGTCGATTTGCCGCAGCCCGATTCGCCCACGAGCCCCAATGTCTCGCCTTTTTTGATGTCGAGGCTAACGCCATCGACTGCGCGGACAGTTTTGGCCGCGCTGAAGAGTCCGCCGCCTGAGCGGTAGTGGACCTTTAGATCCTGCAGAGAGATCAAATTGTCTTGATTCGATTCCGGCATTCTATTTTATTGGCGCTTCGATCGTCACCGGCGACTCGGTGTCGTAGGTGACCGTCATATTCTTGAGCATTCCATTTGAATATTCAATATAGATCTTGATCGGTAGGCCTGAGCTCTTACTGACCCAACTCTTGGAGGTGAACGGATAATTGCCGACCGGCGTGACGTTTTTATATGTGTAAACGAGTGCGGGCTTGCCGTCGACGGTCTCTTCGCCCTCAAATTTTACATCGGTCATCGATTTCAAACCCTCTTCGGTAAATGAATCACGGAGATTCGGTATCGAATTTTTATTGCCGGGCATCCTGGTCCATTTGCTGCCAGACTTCATATAGCCATCAGCGCCGATGAAGATCAATTCCATTCCGGCTCCGGTACCGCCAAGATAGGTGATGTGAAATTTATCAGGTGCGATGAAATCAACCTGCGACCGGATCTCGGTCTGGCCCATGCCCTCCATCTTCGCCGAGAACGATTTGAGATCCATGAACTTTTTCGACGCCGCTTTTAGCTCGGTCGTCGGGTCGCCGCCGGACGAAGCGCCGGAACCGCCACCCGTACCGCCGCCGGCACCGCCAGTCAGTTCCTTGAATTTTGAGCATCCAAGTATAGCAATGAGAAGGAGGATGAGCGGTAGCAGGATCTTTTTCATAATTTTAGTCGGCGGCCTTTTCAGCTGCTTCGGTTTTCGATTCTCGATAAACGTCTCCGGCAAAATGACAGAGCGATTTGTGCCCCACCACAACTTCGACAAAGGGCGGAAACTCGCGGTGACAGAGGTCGGTCGCGCGTTCGCAGCGTTCCGCAAACGGGCAACCCGGCGGCAGATGGGCGACGTCGGGCGGCAGTCCGGGAATCTGATATAGCTCTTTGCCTTGCTCGTGTGCCGGATCGGGCACGCTTCTCAATAGTCCTTTTGTGTATGGATTCGCCGGCGTTGCAAACAGTTCACGCGTCGCGGCCTGCTCAAACACCTTGCCGGCGTACATCACTATGATCTTGTCCGTCATACCGGCAACGACTCCGAGGTCGTGCGTGATCAGGATGACGCTAGTGCCCATTCGTGCTTTCAGGTCTTTGATAAGCTCGAGAATTTGAGCCTGAATAGTCACGTCGAGTGCGGTCGTCGGTTCATCCGCGATCAACAATTCGGGGTCGCAGCTCAGTGCCATTGCGATCATCACACGCTGACGCATTCCGCCCGAAAACTCGTGCGGATAGCTGTCGATCCGCTGTTCGGCGTCGGAGATACCGACCAGCTTGAGCATCTTGATGGCGTGTTCGCGAGCCTGCTGTTTGGAATGGCCGAGGTGAAGCCTGGTCACCTCCATCAACTGTATTGATATCTTGAGAAACGGATTGAGCGATGTCATCGGATCCTGAAAGATCATCGCGATGCGGCGGCCACGGATCTTTCGGACCTCGTCGATTGGCAGACTCAAAACGTCGATGTTGTCGAAGATGACCTTGCCGCCTGCGATCTCACCAGGCGGTTGCTGTATCAGACGCATTACAGACAGATTCGTCACGGATTTGCCCGAGCCCGATTCGCCGACAATGCCGAGAGTCTCGCCCTTTTTCAGTTCGAATGAGATACCGTCAACTGCCTTGACCACGCCGTCTTCGGTATGGAAATAGGTCTTGAGGCCATCGACCGATAAAATTGTGTTGTTATCATTGATCATCTACTATTTTTCGGTGCCGGTGGTCGGGACCAGGTCGTCAGTCTTTTTTTTGTAGGTCGAGTGCCACGTCCTCTCGTGACAATTAGGACATTTTCTCAGATTTCTCGAATTACCCTTTGCCTTCCAACGAATGCCTCCCATCTCCCATATCGACTCCTCAAAATTGCATTTTAGACACGTCATGAACCAAAGCCGCGAATCAGATTCCATTGACTGAGACCACGAAGCCGGAAGCAGTGTATTAAATATTTTTTGGATAAAACTCATAAGCTGGCATTCTGACCGAATAACTATCGACATCCCCTCGACTGCGGATCGAGGCCATCGACCGATAAAATTGTGCCGTTGTTGCTCATTGGTTGCTTTGCGGGCCAAACTTAGCGTCGCACTGGCGCGACTCGGTTGCTTCGATCAACTCGATGCGCTTGATGATCTTCGCGTTATGGATCCGCATTTCTTTGGCGTCAGCGTCGGGCGATAGAGTCTGGTATGCATCATCGCCGAAACTATCTTCTCTCACAAAAAATAGGACCCCAGTTTGGTCACTGTCGCTGTAGGTCTGTTCGCCCTGGCCTTCATAAATACGAAAGACGTCTGAAAGCTTGCTCTTTCCCAGAATGATTCCTTTGCTCGACCGCACCTTGGCCGGAGCCTCAAATGTAATGTCAAAGATCTCCTTTTTCGGGTCTTGCGTACACGCGTAAAACGAAAGTCCGAGCGATTTGTAGCTGATCACGACCGAATAATTGCCGTTTTCGAAAGTCTCGTAATTCTTGCCGTAGATCGTCTTTACCTCCTGCATCGTCGTTTTCCCGATCAGAACCTTCTCATAGCTGACACCCTCCACGATGAGCCCTTTTGTCTTCTGGGCATCGGCCATCGGCGCGACGGCCGCAAGTAAAAACGCACCGCCGATCGCTTTTGATACAAATCTTAAATATCGAGCTTTTATCATCTAAAACTTCCTCGTCTGCGGATCGAGAGCATCACGGATGCCATCGCCTAAAAAATTGAGTGAGAACAGCGTCAGCGCCATAGTCAGACCCGGGAATATGAGTTGCCACGGGAAAATCGCCAGATTCTTGATACCGGCATCGGCGAGGCTTCCCCAAGACGCGTACGGCGCTTGAACGCCAAGCCCTAAGAACGACAGAAACGCTTCGGTCAGCATCACGCTCGGTATCGTCAACGTCGCGTAAACGATCACCGGGCCGAGAGCATTCGGGACAAGGTGGCGAAAGATTATCCCAAAGTTCGAAACGCCGGTCGCACGTGCCGCTAACACAAACTCTTGATTCTTGAGCGACAGTATCTGTCCCCGCACCACGCGCGCCATCGTCAGCCACGACACCAACCCCAGCGCGAAAAACAACAGGAATATCTGGCTCAGGGCCTGATTACCCGCTCCGCCGATATTGGTGGACAGCCACTTTATCCATTCCGGCGTAGACGGCCCGCCAAAAACTGAAAGCAGAACGATTACGATCAAAATGTAAGGGATGGCATAGATAATATCGACGATGCGCATCATCAGGTTATCGATCCGTCCACCCATAAATCCGGCGATCGCTCCGTACGATACTCCGACGATCAGTGATACGAATGTCGAGATGATGCCCACCATCAGCGATATTCGGCCGCCCTGGAGTACGCGTGCAAGCATATCGCGACCTGCGTCATCGGTGCCCATCGGATGCGGTAGGGACGGAGGCAGCGAACGAGCAAGCCCCGCGTTGCCCGGAATCATGTCGTAAGTATTACCCGTTGCCCATTCGAGCAGCGGCGGACCGTTTATGACGCAGACAACAATAATGAAAAGGACGATCAGCCCTGCAAAAGCGAGCCTGTTTCGCATCAAGCGTTTTGTCGCGTCAGCCCACAAGGAACCGCTTTTGGCGCGTGACAGCCGAATTAGAGCGAACGTGAAAAATATCAGAAGCAAATCTAAATTCAAAGCCAGAAAACCTTCCCAACTGCGCGTCCAACCTATGGATGTCCAAACAAAATCGACCAGGATCTGGATAGCTACATAGACAGAGAAATACAGCCCCAAGGAACCTTTCTTGACAGAACTTGACTGGATTTGTTGATCAGTTGGGCTATTCATTACTATTCGTATCTAATCCTCGGATCGAGATATCCGTATGCGATATCCACTGCCAGATTAAAGAGCATTATCAGTATCGACAAAAATGCCACGATGCCTAGTATTAGAGGCTCATCACGATTGAGTACCGATTTGATAAAGATGTCACCGAGCCCCGGCAGGGCGAAAACCTTTTCGACGACGACCGTTCCGGCCAGAAGTGCCGCGAGTGCCGGACCGGTAAATGATACGACCGGAATGATGCCGCCGCGAAGAGCGTGGCGGAGCAGCACTGTCTTTTCGTCGAGGCCCTTGGCTCGAGCGGTACGGATATAGTCGGACCGCATAACTTCGAGCATTCCGGCACGCGTCAGGCGGGCGATATACGCCGCATATATCGCCGACAGTGTGATCACCGGCAAAACGATACTCGAAATACCGCCCCAACGGGCCGGCGGAAACCAATATAACCCGAATGCAAATATCAGGACCAACAGCGGCCCAAGCACGAAATTCGGCACCGAAAGCCCAAGCATCGCGAGCGACATCGAAACGTAATCAAATGCGGAATTCTGTTTTAGAGCCGCTATCGTACCTGCGGTCAGGCCGACCGCCAGAGCGAGCAGATATGCCAGGATGCCGATCGTCGCCGAATACGGCAGATGCCGCCTGATGATCTCGTTGACCGACTGCCCCTGGTACTTGAGCGAATCGCCAAAATCGCCGCGGACGATGTTAGACATCATCATTCCGTATTGGATGTACCACGGCTGATCCAGTCCATATTTTTTACGGATGTTGGCCTCGACCGCCGGCGGCAGCTTCTTTTCACCCGAATAGAAATTGCCCGGAGCGACGCGGATCAGTCCCCACGTCAGCGTCACGACGAGCAAAGCCATCGGGATGATTATCAGCAATCTGCGAATAATGAAACTTAGCATTGTGTTTCCCGGCTATTTCGCGGCCTTCTGTTGCGTTGCCGTCAGTTCTGACAATTGTTTTTCGAACTGCGGATCCGGAGTCTTGAAAATATTCTCAACGTCTTTGTCCCACTTGGCCTCGTCACGCTCGATGTAAACAAATTTCCACGCAAAGAGTGTTCCCGGATTGGGATACATTCCCTTGATATAGGGTTTTTTCAGCCAGTTGGTCGCGTTGATCGTCAGCGGCACGAAGGGCAACTGATCCATAAGGTAAAACTCAGCGTGAGCGAGCATCTCAAATCGCTTATCCGGATCGAGTTCGGCGTTAGCGTCATCCAGCATCTTGTCGTATTTCGCGTCGTAAAAGCCTGCTCCACCCTCATTGTCCTTGCCGTATTGCAGACTCAGGAACGTGTACGGGTCCATATAGTCGCCCGACCATAGGAATTGAGCAAATCCCTCATACTGCAACGACTTAAAATATGGTAGGTAGGTCTTGAATTCCATCGTCTTGAGCGGAACCGTGATACCTAGATTCTGTTTCCACTGCGACTGTATGAACTCCGCGATCGAACGGTTATTTTCGTTAGTATTGAACGTGATCGCGATCCGGTCGGTCGGAAAATTAGGACACGCATAGCCGCTACCTGTCTCTTGCACCGGAAATCCTGCGGCCGTCAACAGTTTGCGGGCCGTAGCGGAATCAAAGTCGTTTCGCTTCGCCCACGCTTCGGGTGAGATGTTCTTTTCTTTGCGGATCTCTTCGCCGACCTTTTCGACCGCCTTGTCATAGTTCGGGAAGATACCCGTAGGAACCTTGCCGTAGAGCGGTTTGGTGATCTTGCGGAAACTCGACAGCGCCTCGCGGTCCAGCCCGAGCATAAATGCCCGACGCACGTTCGGGTCCGTAAACGGAGCCTTGGTCGTATTCATCGCGTAATACGCCGTCGCAGCTTCCGGAAAATTGAGGTACTCATCCTTGAACGGCTTTACCTCGTCGATCCAGGACGTCGGTACCGTGTGATTGAGAAAAGCATCGACGGATCCAGCCTTGTACAGGTTCATCATCGTCGAAAGCTCTTCGACCGGATAAAACTCGATGCCGTCTAAATGAACATTAGCACCGTCCCAATAATTCGGGTCGCGTTCGAGAACAAGTTTGTCGTATGGACGATCTTCTTTGAGCCGATACGCTCCGCAAGTCACGATATTTTCGGGACGCGTCCATTCCTTACCGTATTTTTCGATCGCCTGCCGCGGAACCAAACGGAAAAACTGATGAGCGAGCAATCCCAGAAAATATGGAGCGCTCTGCCGCAGCGAGATTCTCAGCGTGTAGTCGTCGATCGCCTCGACGCCGATGTCCTCGGCCTTGACCGGAACAAATTCACCGCCTTCGACGGCCGCCTTCAGTTTGGCGTCAGCGTCGAGCTCCTTGGTACGCTTCTTTTCATCACCCTCGAGCGTGACGCGAACGGATGAACGCAGGTCGCGGTTAAAGTCGGTTTCGGGGCCGAACGCCGGCGTGTCCCTAAACGGCGAACCGGCGATATCCGCAGACGTCAGAAACTTACCGTTCTTTTTTACAAAAACCTTCTCGCCGTTGAACTCTGCCGAATACTTTATGGCATATCCGAGCCCTGCGGTTCGCGAGATCGTTTCAGGCGCAAAGCCGCGGCGAAGGCTGTAGACAAAGTCGCGGGCCGTGATCGGCGTGCCGTCGCTCCATTTGGCATTATCGCGAAGGTGAAAGATAAATTCGTCAACCTTTGGGCTGATCTCCCAACTCTTGGCGATCGCAGGTATTGGCTGTTGATCTTTCGGTCCGTATTCCACAAGACCCTCATAGAGCGCCATAAAAATACGAGCTTCGGGTTGGCCGTCGGGGAGTTGCGGGTCGAGAGTTTCGGGTTCGGAACCTGTAATGTACCTCAGCACATTGTCTTTCGGCGGCGTTGTCTTGCCAAAGTATTTGCCCTTTGCGGACGACATACAGCCCGACATCAATGATGCCAAAATGGCGATAATGGTCGCGGTTCGAAATGCTTTTAGTCGAAACAAGGCCATAAACGATCGAGGAAGATCCAGGAAATTAGTGTTGTCAGAGCTCAGGCTATTCGCCGGTGGTCGATCTCGGATGCCAACCGCTATCGATGGTCACATCTTTTAACGAAGGTGCATCTAAACTGTTCATTTCAAATCCGCTTACATACGGTTTGACCATAGCGTAAGACTTTGGAAAATACAACGGAATTGCACGCAATTCAAATATCGCGGCACGTTCCGTCAGATTCTGAACGGCTGACGGCTTAGGGCTTGGAGACGGTTCCACGGGCAGACCGGTTTCCACGTTCGGACCATTCGTCGTCGGCGCCACGCTCGGATCTTTAATACGTTTACCGATTTCCGCGGTCGTTTCGGGTGTCGGTTCGGGCTGGATGGCTTGGTCTGACCCGAAGATGGCTGCGAGACTGACGAGTTCGTCGGCCGTCGGCAACACTATACCCCGCCGCATCAGATCGTATTCGCCTGATGCCCGGGCCGCTTCGATCTCCGCCGCTTCTTTTACGATAATATCGGTCTCAATGTTTAAGTTCTGCCGCCACATACGTGCGATAAATTTCGCTATCCGCTGCTGCAGATTATTTCGGTTGATGACCAAACGAATTTTCGGAAAGCCCTCGCCATTCGGAAATCCGGCCGCGGCGAGGTGCCCACGTGCAACTTCGACATCATACGCCACCCCAATTTTACCGTTGTCATTGAGTGATAGAAATCTATTCGCCGGCTCGACCGATCCCTCGAGTTCGCCGTCGGCAAGGCGTTCGCGATCGATGGAGATGGCCAGAGCCTCACGTACGCGACGGTCGCGGAACGGGGCCGACTTGAGGTTAAAATCGTAATAGTTGAGGGCACTGTGCGTCGTTCGCCGAAAATCCTCGAAGGGTGCCAAAAGCTTCAAAGCAAGCGGCTCGAAATTGGCATTGGTGATGGCGTCGATCGACCCTGCACGATAAGCCTCAAGAGCCTTTTCGGCTGTTTCCATCGGCACAAACCTAACGCGTTCGAGCCCGACGGCATCGCGATTCCAGTAATGATCGGCACGTTCGAGCAGGATGCCGTCACCGTCTGTTTCGGTAATGCGAAATGGACCGTTGGTGACTATGGAATGATCGATGCCCGATCGTTCGAAAGACGACCCGTCACCGTAAACCGGACGAAAGATCGGATTGGCGACGAGTCGCGGCAGATCTTTGTCCGGCGACGAAAGCTCGACTTTCAGAGTACGTTCATCTGTTGCCGAAACACCGAATCGCGGCGGCACAGGTTCCGTTCGATTACCTACCTCGGGCGATGCGGTCGGCTTGGCGTTTTTTATGTCCGGTTTGCTCTCGAGCTTCGGCTCGGATGCGGTATTTGAGTTGGCCGACATTTGCTGGATCGGCGAAACATTGTCAAAAACCGGATTGCCCATAAAATCGATCGGCTGGCCCGGATTGACGACCGTTGCCGGCGTTCGACTCATCCCAACGATATTACTGAAAAGGTAGTTGTTTGCCGCCTTTTCACGCATATCCGCGAGACGTTTCCACGAGCGGACAAAATCGTTTGCGGTCACCGCTTCGCCATTCGACCAACGAGCATCGCCGCGCAGATGAAATGTCCAGGTTTTAAGGTCATCCGACGATTCCCACTTTTCGGCAACGCCCGGTACCTCCTTGAGCGATTTGGCGTCAAGATCGGTCAGCCCCTCATAAATGCCGCGAACAATATCGGTTTCCGGGGCTGCTGCTGCACGCGCGGGATCTAAATTTTTGGGAGCTTTGCCGTTGCTCCAGCGAAATTCTTGTTGCTTTGGCGGTTTGGTCTGGGCGTAAAATGTCTCTGTCTTAGGCCGGCTAAGTTCGCTGCAGGCGGTCATCACAAAAGTCGCGGCGATCACGAGGATCGCGCCCGGCAATGTCAGGCGAAATGCCATTCGCCGAACCTTGGCAATGATCTGGTCGTTAACATTCATCGCTAATAGCCGCTTGTTGTCGTAGAACTTCGACTAATGTGAGCGTTTGCCGACGAGTGTCGTCAAAGCCGTGTGAGGTGTCGATCAAATGATCGGCATAGAGCTTTTTCGCATCCTGCGGCATCTGAACGTCGATGCGTCTTTCGGCGTCTTCGCGGCTCAGATTATCGCGTAACATCAAGCGATTCAATTGTATAACAGGTTCGCACCAAACGACAATAATTTTGTTAAACCGCTTGTAACCACCGGATTCGATCATCAATGCCGCATCGATCACCGCGATTCCGTCGGGGTCGGCAACCGCAGCATCGCGAAGCCAACCGTCCTGGACCGCGAACACTCGCGGATGAACTATCGAATTGAGCAGAGCTCGCTTTTCCGCATCGGCAAAAACTAATGTGCCAAGCTTTTTGCGGTCAAGTTCGCCGTCGATAGTGAGAATATCTTTGCCAAAATGCTTGACGATCTCGACTAACCCTTCGGTTCCCTTCGCAACGACGTCGCGGGCTGTCACGTCCGCATCTAAAACCCGCACTCCGGCCTCACGCAAGACACTGCAAACGAACGTCTTACCGACAGCGATCGAACCCGTTAATCCAACAGTCAACATTCGATTTGATTAGAGACGCAAACGCTCCCCGAAGGTCCGTCTGCCAAAGCTAAAGGCCACTCAATGATCGGCAACTCGTCGGTGAAGTTTTAATTAACTACCGTGACGCTTATTGAGTTTGTCGACGTTATACTCGGCGATCTCATTGAGGGTCAGGTCTAGCTCATCAGCGCAGGCCGAGATGTACCATAGCACGTCGCCGAGTTCGTCCTTGAGCCTCGTTCGGATATCTTCATTCATCACGCCGCCGTGATCACGCTGGATCTTTTTAACGACATTGGCGACCTCACCGGCCTCGCCGGCAAGTCCGAGCGTCGGATACTCCAGATTTTCGAGCCGCCGAGGGTAATGTGCGGTCTTGCACGCCGCTGACTGATATTCTTCAAAGTTCATATTTTTGTATTACTGCGAAACCGTAAAATAGATCTAGCACTTCGATTACTCGGAATCTTTTTCTGCGATCAGATCCTTCGTCTCATACGAGCGGCCGTGACCGTGTTTTTCATCAGCATCGCGACGGTCAGCAATCCGATGCCGCCCGGAACGGGCGTGAAATACGCGGCCTTATCCATCGCGTCGCGCGGGTTAACATCGCCGACCAGCGTAAAACCGCGCTTTTCGATCGTCGCCAGACGCTTTTCGATATCATCCGGCCCAAAAAGCTCGCGAGCTAGCTCAGGATCTTCGACATTGTTTATCCCGACATCTACCACTGTTGCGCCTTGGCCGATATGTTCAGCCTTGATAAACCCGGCCCGACCGATAGCCGCGACCAGTATGTCGGCCCGCGAACAAACGTCAGCCAGATCCGCCGTTCGCGAATGACAGATGGTCACCGTCGCGTTTTCGTGCAGCAAGAGCATCGCCATCGGTTTGCCGACGATATTACTGCGGCCTACGACGACGGCGTTTTTACCGGCGATCGTAATACCGGAGCGTTTCAGCACCTCGATCACACCCGCCGGAGTGCACGGCTTCAAGGCGTTTTGGCCTTGCATCAACCGCCCCGCGTTGACCGGATGAAAGCCATCGACATCCTTTTCAGGATCGATAAGCTCTAGCACCTTTTGCTCGTCGATGTGTTTGGGCAGAGGCAGCTGGACAAGAATGCCATCGACATCCGTACGTGCATTTAGCCCACGGACAGCGTCGATGATCTCGTTCTCGCTTGCATCAGCAGCAAAATGGATCTGCTCCGACCTAATACCTAGTTCCTCAGCTGTGCGGACCTTGCTGCCGACATAGACGGCCGACGCCGGGTCTTCGCCGACCCGCACGACTACCAAGCACGGCGAAAATCCGTGAACCTCCCGGATGTCAGCAACCTCAGCGGCAACCTCGGCCTTTATAGCATCAGAAAAAACCTTTCCACTCAATAATTTTGCAGTCATAATCTTGTATCGATTTTACCGTAAAGCCGCGGACTTTGCTAAAATCAGCGGTAACGGCGGCAGATATCAATATGCGTAAAACTTTACTCGTACTTATTATTTCAGTGTTCGTTTCGGCCTGCCAATCAGGTACGGCCGTCAACAGTTCGTCAACGTCGGCTAAACGCTACCCGATCGAGGGCAAGGTCATCGCCGTCGACAAAGCAGCCAAAAAGGCCACGATCGACCACAAAAAGGTCGAGGGCTATATGGATGCGATGACGATGGACTTTCCGATCCACGCAGATTGGGTCTGGAATGAACTGCAGCCCGGTGCAGAGATCAAGGCCGAACTTGTTGTCGATAACACTGCCAAAGATCCGTTTTGGCTTGAGAATATCGGCATCGTCGCGGCCCCGATGCCGGGCCAGGCAACGCCGATCATCGATGAGCGATTTGTCCAGATCGGCAAGCCCGTACCCGACTTTATGCTGACCAATCAGGACGGCAAGATCGTCTCGATCAAAGATTTTCGTGGTAAAGCCTTAGCGATCACATTCATTTATGCACAATGTCCGCTGCCCGATTACTGCATCAAGATGTCGACTAATTTCAGCGATCTGGCCAAGCAGATCAGTGCCGATCCCGCCGCGAAGGACAAGTTACGGTTGCTAAGCATATCGTTTGACCCGGCCCGCGATACGCCCGAGAAGCTTCGTTCATATGGTATGGGTTATCTCGGCAAAGACGTGAAACCGGACTTTACGATCTGGCAACTTGCCGTCGGCAAGGACGCCGATGTCCGCAAGCTCGCCGACTTCTTCGGGCTCCGCTATGAGGTCGACGAAAACGATAAAGCACAGTTCAATCACAGCCTGCGCACTGCCGTTATCGGCCCGGACGGCAATGTCTTCAAGATCCTCCCCGGCAACAATTGGACGCCTTCCGACCTGCTCAGCGACCTTGAGGCAGCGATGGGTCCGCCAAAACCGTGACGCTCTGGTTGAAAATGGAAACGGGTAACACGAAAACCGGAACATGACGTCTAACTAACAAAATAATTATTGAAAGCAGATTAGAACCGACGTATCCTAAGAAATATGGGCGTATTGATCGAAGAAATTACTGAAACGGCATTGTCGCTACCTATGTCAGAGCGGGCCATCCTTGCGAATAGATTGTTTGATAGTCTGGGTCCGAACACCGAGTCCGAAGAGATCCGTCAAGCATGGGCGACGGAAGCATTAAGAAGGCTCGACGAGATAGAGTCGGGTGCGGAAGAGGCAATTGATGCAGACGAGGTTTTTGCAGACCTCGGTTTACTGAGCTCCAGATGAAGGCAAGATTTCATCGGCTTGCAAGACTTGAGTTGAAGAGTGCTGTCGAATACTACAATCGCGAAGAACCGGGTCTTGGTGACATATTCGGTAGGATCGTACGAGAAGCGACAAGCGAGCTGCGAGCGGAACCGCAGCGATGGCCGGTTTTTGAAGGAAGAATTCGTCGCTATTTCTTAAAGAAATTTCGCTACGTTCTGCTCTATGCCGAATCCCAAGGCTCGATACTAGTCGTAGCCGTAATGCATTCGAGCCGAAAGCCCGGATACTGGAAAGATAGGGTCGACTAAAGTGAATTGTTAGGTTGCACAACCTTAAGCCTGTGCCGTTCGCCCAAATGTTCAATAGATCACTCCTACTAAATCTGTTTTTTTTATTGGCAGTGTTTTCCTGCCAAATACCTGGTCGAGCCCAGACGCTCGATCAGAGTGATGTACCTTTTGATCCAAACAATATCGAGGCCGTCCACTCCCGTTTTAGTGAACACCTACCACAACTTATGGGAATGATGTGGTCGCTAAGTCATAACTATTCCGATAAGTCTGCTGTTGATAAGGTAATTAACGACCTTACCGATTTTCTCACCGCAATCCGGTCTAACGATCAAGAAGCATTGACCAAGCTAGGTGGATTGAATGGTGTCAAGGACAGATTTGCTGCCTTTACAAAGTCAGATGATAGCGTAGTCAGGGGATTCTCCGCGGTGGTACTTGGCAGTTTCGGCGACAAGAAATATGTGCCGGCGATCGCAAACATTCTGGAGGGTGACTTTAAGTTCAAAGATGAGTTCGCTCAAATGACCGATGTGTCCAAGGGGCAAGCCGCCATCGCCCTGTCGATGCTTGGGGCCACTGAATACGAAAATAAGGTGTTGGAGCTTCTGAAAACCGGCAATGACTTTAATCGTGAAGGAGCAATAACCGCATTGATCGGCCTCGGTGGCCGAAAGCACGCAAAGGCGGTTGTCGATCTAATGCTGGATAAGAATGCTTATTCCCTAAACAAATTGGCGCCGCTTAATTTCCTGCTCGAAACCGGAGCGGCACCGGACTACAAACGAGAGTTGATCGCATTGATGCGCCAAAGTTTTGACAGTGAACAGCGGACCGCAATAATGTTCCTCTTTGTCCGGATAGATGCAAAAGACACAAAGCCTGAAATCGCAAAACTTCTCACTGTAGATTTTGTGAAAGGCGATGCCGCAAAGGCTCTGGCGATGATGGGAGCAACGGAATTCGAAGACAAGATCGCTCTTTTACTGTCGGATAAACGATCGCTGGTGAGAAAGGATGCGGCACTTGCTCTCGGCATACTAAAGTCAGTGAAATACGCCGGAGCTTTAGGTAAACTTCTATCAGCCAAAGAGGATTTTGTGCGGCTATACGCAGCGATCGCTCTGGTTATGATGGATGCAAAACCCTTTCTTTCGAAAGCAGTTCCTATTGTTGATCGTTTCAATCAGCAACGTGTCTTCTTGAATATGGGCGACTTTCACCCGTTTGTTGCCGACAGAGCGCAGACGTTGATAGATCGCTTTAATGCCCAGCTCGATACCGCAAAAGCAAACACCAACTAATAAACACGCCTTCCACTCACCATCGTCATCACGACATCTCGCGCGTTTGATGAAAATACGATCGCGGCGTGAATGTCGCTGACTGGTTGCTGAGCGTTGTTTTCGAGCGAAACGACAGCGATATCGGCCTGCTTGCTGACGTCGAGTGTGCCGATCAGGTGATCGAGGTTTAGGGCTTTGGCTCCGCCGACGGTGCCGGCCTCGAGAACGTCGCGGGCGCCGACGAATCGCTCCGAACCGTCGCGGTTGCGCGCCGACAGAGCGGCAAAGCGTGATTCTTCCAAAAGGTCGCAGACATTATTGCTCGCGACCGAATCGCTACCAAGCCCGACAGCGATCCCGGCATCGACAAACTGCTCGAACGGAGCGTAGCCGTGGCCGAATTTCGCGTTTGATTTCGGGCAATGAGCGATGCTTGCTCCGTTGGCCGCGATCCGCTCGATGTCGGTTGCAGATACCTTAACGCAATGGGCGAGCAGAGGCCGGGCGGACAGCACTCCGAGGCGTTCGAGATACTCGATCGGCGTGCAATGCGGACTGAACCATTCAACACCAAATTTCTCGTAGACATCGGTAAAAAAGCCGGTTCCGCGTGTTAGAAGCTCGATCTCGCTGGCAGATTCGGCGGCGTGGATCGTCAGCGGAATGCGATTGATAATGGAGTATTGAGCGATCAACTCAAAAAGTTGCGAGCTGACCGTATATGGCGCGTGCGGCGACAGGCCGACCTTTACGAGATCGGTCTCTTCGTCCTTAAGTAACTCAAATTTTGCCCCAAGCTCCTCAAAGTCATTTGCGGCCGTGCGGTTGTCCGGCGAAAACTCAGTTTCCTGATACACGATGCCTCGCAGGCCCGCGGCTTTCAGAGCCTTGACGCCCGCGTTGCCCATCCGCCCGATGTCTCCAAAGCAAGTCACGCCCGCACGCGAGCCTTCCAATGCTCCGGCCGAAGCAGATGCTTCGACGTCTTCATCCGTCCAACTCTCGCGGATCGAATTGAGTCGCAGCAGCCACGATCTGAAATCGTGTTCGACCTCGTCGAGTGCCCCGCGCATTGCGGTAATCTCAAGGTGCGAGTGGCAATTGACCATTCCGGGCATTATTGCCGCCGCACCATAGTCAATGATCTCGGCGTCCGGAAACTGCCCGACGATCTGCTCGCGATCGCCGACGGCAGCGATGCACTCGCCAACGATAGCGACCGCACCGTTGGTGATCGGCTCTGTCGAGATCGGCAAAACGTGATCGGCGGTGATGATCTTCATTCTATTTTTGTTTTGGCTGGGCTCGGTAACGTCCGAGTATCGAGGTGACGTACGACCGAGTGCTCGCGATAGCGATACGCGAGACAAAATCGCTTTCGGCCATCGTCATCGTGTCGGCATCGCGGGTCCATTCATCGACGCGGCTTGCTCCGGCATTATATGCCGCGAGCATCATCGCCGTTTCAGCCGGGCGTTCGCGGTATTTTTCACGGACCTTTTCCAGATACCAACAGCCGATCTGTATATTTCGTTCAGGGTCCGATAGTAGTTGGTTGACGTTCGACGCGGCTTGCTTTTCCATTTCCTTCAGGCCGGTTTCTTTGGCCCACTCCCGGGCGACGGTCGGCGTCACCTGCATCAGCCCGACCTCCTCGGCCGCACCCACTTTCCAAGCTCGAAAGTAAGTCTCCTCATAGATCACGCTCCAGACAAGCTTTTCGTCAATGCGGTAAACTCGGGCCTGTCGGCTGATCAGATCGTCGTAACGGTGAACCCAATATTCAGGAAAAAAGATGGCCGCCGAGCCGACAAGCACGATCAGGATAAAGATGAGCGAAATGAGGTAACGGAACATCCTTGGCGTATCGCGTAAGGCGGTCGTACGCTTACGCGATGTATTTAATCAATTCTGCGTTCGATCTACAATCCACGATCGTCATTTCCCCGAACGGGTCAATTCAGGCCCCGCGTCGGCGTTCATCTTGACAGAGCGGCCGGAATCGAGGCTTTTGCCTTTGCCTAGGTCGTGAGCTCTATCGCCGGTGCGCACCATTTCGGCAAAAAGCACGACGTCGTAATCCGCCTCCTGCGACATCTCCTGACGGATCTCGTGCAGTATCTCTACAAATTTTGCTCTCGGGTACATCTTTGGTCTTCGGGCCGCCTATGCTTTCTCCAATAACTCTGTCTCGGGCGACGGCACTAGCCGAAAAGCAAGTTTATCATTTTCGCAGTAAACTTCGACACGGCCGGAACCGTCCATTTGGCCTTGGATCAATGCTTCCGAAAGTTCGTCTTCGACGTATTTCTGGAGCGCCCGTTTCAGCGGCCTGGCACCGTACTTGCGGTCGGAGCAGGTCTTTTGTATAAGCCACGTTTTGGACTCTTCTGAGAGTCCGATGGTCAATTGTCGATCCTCGAGAATCTGGCCCAGTTTGGCTACCTGCAGATCGACGATCTGGCGCAGGTCGTCGTCGCCAAGTTCGTCAAAGATCACGATCTCATCGAGACGGTTGATAAATTCCGGTGCAAACGTCTGTTTGACCGCCGACATTACCTGCTCCTCGACCTGTTCGCGGGAGGTTGCCGCATTGGCCGTAAAGCCAAATGCCGCGTTTTTCTGAATGATGCGGGCACCCAGATTTGAGGTCATTATAAAAATAGCGTGTTTGCAATCTACCGCCTGCCCGAGTGCGTCGGTCAAAACGCCGTCCTCAAAGACCTGCAGCATCACGTTAAATACGTCCGGATGGGCCTTTTCGACCTCGTCAAACAGCACTACCGCGTATGGCGAACGCCGGAGCTTTTCGGTAAGTTGGCCGCCCTCTTCGTGGCCGACGTATCCCGGAGGCGACCCGATGAATTTTGACACCGAGTGCTTTTCCATAAACTCGCTCATATCGAAACGAATCAGAGCACGCTCGGAACCGAATAGATACTCAGCCAGCGTCCTCGCTACCTCGGTCTTGCCGACGCCCGTCGGCCCCAGGAATAGAAACGACCCGACCGGGCGACTCGGATTCTTAAGTCCCGCACGCGAACGCCGTATCGCCCTCGCAAGTGCCGATATCGCCGGCCGTTGCGAGATGATCCGTTCGTGCAAGGCTTTTTCGATATTTAGCAGCTTTTGAGCTTCGTCGGTCTTGATCGATGTGATCGGAATGCCGGTCCAGCGGGCGATCACTTCCTCGACGTCGTCGCGCGTCACTTCGACAGCGTAGAACGAATCTTCAAGGGTTCGGAGCTCGAGCGAGATCAGTTGGTCTTCGTTAGCGGCGGCGCGTTTCCAGTTTTCGACCGTCTCTTTCCACGACGGCTCACCGCGATTTTCCTGCTGATGCCGCAGTTTGGCTCTCGCTCCGGCTTCGTCAAGCACGTCGATCGCCTTGTCGGGCAGAAACCGGTCCGAAATGTAGCGATTCGATTGTTGGACAGCGGCGGCGAGTGCGTCCTTGGTGTAGCGTATCTGATGAAACGCCTCATAGCGTTCAACGATGCCCTCGATTATCCGGAGTGCGTCTGCCTCGCTCGCCGGCTCGACCTTGACGGCCTGAAAGCGGCGTTCGAGTGCTCGGTCCTTTTCGATCGATCTGCGATATTCGCCCGGCGTAGTTGCGCCGATACACTGTATCTCGCCGCGTGAAAGGGCGGGCTTGAGTATATTGGCGGCGTCGAGCGTGCCCTCGGCCGAACCGGCCCCGACCAGCGTGTGCAGTTCATCGATAAAGACGATATTCTCCGCGTTCTCCCTAAGCTCGGCCATTATCTTTTTAAGCCGTTCTTCAAATTGACCGCGGTATTTGGTACCGGCGACGACCAGCGAGAGATCGAGCGAGAGGATGCGTTTTTTCTCAAGAAATGTCGGCACCTGTCGATCGACGATGCGTTGGGCAAGGCCCTCGATGATCGCCGTTTTGCCGACGCCGGATTCGCCGATCAGGACCGGATTATTCTTGGTCCGGCGGCATAATATCTCGATCAGCCGCTCGATCTCAGCCTCGCGGCCGATGAGCGGATCCAGGCGGCCCTCGGTCGCTTCGTTGGTCAGATCGCGTGTAAATTCCGTCAGATTCGGCGTTTTCGAAGCGTCGGAACCGACCGCGGCCGCAGTGTGCGGCACGGTGCTCTGCCGCGACATCTCGTCCCTCACGTCCTGGAGCCGGAGCCCGTAGCCAAAGAGTATCTCGGCGGCGATCGAACGCTCCTCGCGGACCAACCCGAGCAAAAGGTGCTCAGGGCCAATGTGGCGGTTCTTAAGCTGCCGACTCTCCTCATTGGCGTAAAAGAGTATGCGTTTTGTGACCGGCGAAAGGTGCAGTTCGGCAGATTGCGGTATGCGGTCGCGCAGCACGATCCGCTCCTCGACATCGCGCCGGATCGTATCGACCGTCAGGGCGGTTCGAAACGGGAAAAAGCGTGAAGAAATGGTCTTATCCTCGCGCATTAGCCCGAGTAATATGTGCTCAGGTGCGATCACCTGAGAACCGTATTGCAGGGCTTCATAGCGAGCGAAAAAGATCACTCGCCGTGACCTCTCCGTATAGCGTTCGAACATAAAATTCTAATCGTCGGCTTTGCGGTTAACGATACTCATTATACCTAATTGCCGGAGGTTACGCGCCTAATTGTTTATTTTTATCACTACCGAGCTACCAAGACATAAAGTGATAAAGACCCCGAAAATCCAGAAACGGAGAGCAAAAATCTGGCTCTAATTAAACCTATGTCTTTCCTGGCCGCGATCGTATGGCACCTCGAACGGCAACGGGGCGACCTTAGCGATTTATAATCGCCGAGTGTCCCTAATTAGTTCAATTTAATTTGAAACAGTCGGTTTACACATTTTGTAACGCTAAGCCGTGCGTTTGCTGTGAGTTACGGACGAAAAGTGTCCCTAATTAATTTCGTGGTTTCAAACAATTTGGGACAGGCTAAATGCTCTGAATAAATAAGTTAACCTCCCAAAGTGTCCCTAATTAATTTCCTTCCCCTCAGCTTCATCGCAAAATGTGCTCGGAAATGCCGTAACCGATGTCTCTGTTGCATTTAGCGGCTTTATGCTTTTTCATATTACAATTATCTCATAAATATTGTGTATCGTACAGTATATTATCTATGCAACAATCAAATAGATCGGCTTCTGTCGTTGCGGATAAATATTAATTGCCCAAAATTCGCGGCTTTCGACGAGTTGGCTCGCGCGTTGACGGCAACGACGATATTTCTAGTCCTGTAGGACACCGCGAAATGATCTGCGATGAAGGTGACACGGGCCGTGTATGCGTAAGGCGGCAAAGTGGGTGACGGCTCCGTAGCCTTTGTGGCCGGCGAAGCCGTATTGGGGAAATTCGATGTCGTATGCCTTCATCAGATCGTCGCGGTAGGTTTTGGCGAGTATTGATGCGGCAGCGATCGAGGCCGAGATCGAGTCGCCCTTGATGATCGCCTTTTGCGGCAAATCGCTTTGTTTGAGATGGAGCGCGTCGATCAGAAGGTAATCGGCGGCGGGGACAAGTCCGGCGATCGCGAGCAGCATCGCTCGTTTTGTCGCCTCGAGGATGTTGATGCGATCGATCTCGTCCGCCTCGACCTGGCCGATCGCATAAGCGACGCAGGTTTGTTTGAGTTCGGCGGCGATGGTGTCGCGTTTTTTCTCGGTCAGCTTTTTCGAATCGTCGAGACCGGCGGGAAACGGCCTGGCGATGTCGAGGATGCACGCCGCAGCCACGACGGGGCCGGCAAGACATCCGCGGCCGACCTCGTCCACACCCGCGACGAAAAGGTGGCCTTCGCTGACGGCATTTTGCTCAAATGCGAGACCGATACCGTCGATAACGACATCGTCAAACAAAGAAACGCGGGAGTCGGACCCGTCTCTTACGAATGGATCCGAATTTCCCGCGTTATTCACTATTTATCTCTCCCGACTAGGCTTTCTTAGCCTTGCCGCGTGTATCGCGTTCCTTGATACGTGCTGCCTTACCACGCAGATCGCGAAGGTAATAGAGCTTGGCACGACGCACTTTACCGTGACGAATGACGTCGATGTGGTCGATCACCGTTGCGTGCAGCGGGAAGATACGCTCGACGCCGACGCCAAAGCTGATCTTGCGGACGGTCAGGGTCTCGCGGACGCCGCCGTGCTTGCGGGCGATGCAGATACCCTCAAACGCCTGAAGGCGCTCTTTATTGCCTTCCTTAATGCGTACGTGTACGCGAAGTGTATCGCCCGGCTGAAAAACCGGTACGGTCTCTTTCATCTGTGTCTTTTCGACGCTATCTAGTCTGTTCATTTTCTAATTCGGCCAGAGGTCAGCGGCAATGCCGCTCACATATCACCATTTTCTCCTGTTAAAAGATCAATACGATTTAGTCTCGTTTTTTCGAGCGCCTTAGCCCGGCGCCATTTTTCAATTTCGGCATGATTGCCGTTAAGTAAAACTTCGGGAACCGACATTCCCCTAAACTCGGCCGGCCGCGTGTAATGCGGGCAATCGAGCAAACCGTCGCTGAACGAGTCATTGGCGGCCGATGTATCACTGCCTAGTGCACCCGGCAAAAGCCTGACGATGCTGTCGGCGATGACGATCGCCGCGGGTTCGCCGCCCGAGAGCACATAGTCGCCGATGGACAACTCGTCCGTCACAAGCAGATCGTTGACGCGTTCGTCAACGCCCTCGTACCGTCCGCAGATCATCACGATGTGCTCCGCGGCATCGGCAAACTCCTTTGCCACAGCTTGCTTGAGTTGCCGGCCCTGAGGCGACAGCATCACGACGCGCGTCCCTTCGGGGTAAGCGTCACGATCGCTCGTTCCTATCAAATTTTCAATCGCGGCGAATATCGGTTCGGGTTTTAAGACCATCCCGTCGCCGCCGCCAAATGGCCGATCATCGACCATTTTGTGTTTATCGACCGCATACTCGCGGATATCGTGGACGTTTATCTCGACTATTCCGGCAAGCTTTGCCCGGCGAATAATGCCGAAATCAAAGGCTTGGCCAAAAAACTCTGGGAAAATTGTTAATACATCAATTTTCACCTAAAACTCCAGCAACCCGTCCGGCGGATCGATCCGGATCAACTTATTTTCAATATCGACCTCAGGACAGATCGTTTCGGCAAAAGGGATCAGATGATCTTTTTCAACGCCCTTGACCACCAATATCTCGGTAGCGCCGTTTCGCATCAGTTCGGTAACAACACCGATCTCGGTCCTGTCCAAGGTTTCAACACGACAGCCTTGCAGTTGCCAATCGTAAAACTCGCCGTCATCGAGCGTGACCGCCTCGGCCTCGGAGACGCATATCTCAACGCCCCGCAACGCCTCGGCCAACTCGATCGTCCCGTAACCCGCAAATCTCAGGATGACGCGGCCATTCTGAAACCAGAAATCGTCCAGGTTTAGCGACAGCATCGAGCCATCAGGCCTGACCGCAGTGACGCTCTCAAGGCCCTCGAACCGCTGCGGGAAATCGGTCAGCAGATCAGCGACCAACTCGCCCTTGAGGCCGCGGGTCTTGACGATCTTGGCTATGGTGACGAGTTCTTCCACGCGATTTCGACAAACTGAAGTTTGTCGGACGTTAGTCCTCGAGCAGGTCGAGCTGAAAGCGTTTTCCGTGCTTCTGCCCCGCCACAAAAAGTAAGCTGCGGATCGACTTGACGGTGCGGCCCTCACGGCCGATCACACGGCCCATATCGTGCTCTGCAACGCGAACCGCGATACGCACATTCTTACCGTCGCCGCTCTCAGCCACCTCGACCGCGTCGGGCGTGCCGACGAGCGATCTGATAATTCTTTCTACAGCTTCTTTCATTGTTTTACACCACTACGCCGCAGGGATCACAGAGGATCGCTCCTATCTGGACCTCCGCGTGACTGTGGTTAAGCCTCTTCCTGAGCCGGGTTGTTTTTGATCAAGCTCTTGACCGTATCGGTCGGCTGCGCTCCGACACCGATCCAATACTGGATACGTTCGTGATTGAGCTTAACCTCAGCCGGGTTGATCATCGGATTGTACGTGCCTACGTTTTCGAGGTATTTACCATCGCGCTTTGATCGCTTTTCCTTAACCACAAGGCGGTAGAAAGGTTTACCCTTCGCGCCCATTCTCATCAAACTAATTGCTAACATAATTTCTCCGTAACTGGTGAACTGCCGATCGTAGATCGCTTTATGCACGATCCACTATTTCGACCCACTATCTTTTTTTCTTGTGTCTTTTCTTCTTCTTAATGCGTTTTGCCAGCGAGTCGTTGGAATCGCCGTCATCCGAATGATCTATCGCCGAACCGCCGCCCAGCATCCCCAACGGATTTCCACCGCCGCCTAAAAGTCCGCCAAGACCGCCGGCGAGTCCACCGGCCATCTTTCGGCCCAAACCGCCGAGCAGGCCGCCGCGATTCATCTGGGCCATCATCTTTTTCATCTGCTCATACTGACGGAGCAGTTGATTGACCTCGGCAATGGTCGAGCCCGAACCGCCGGCGATACGCGTCTTACGGCTCGCATCGATCACCTTATGGTTATTGCGTTCGAGCCGCGTCATCGAATCGATGATCGCCTCGGTGCGTTTCATCTGATGGTCGACTACGGCCGATTGCTCATCGGTGATCTGCAGTCCGCCGGTCATCTGTTCCGGCAGCATCTTCATCAACTTGGACATCGATCCAAGCTTTTTGAACTGTCCCAGCTGATTACGAAAATCTTCGAGCGAAAACTGATTGCTCGTCATTTTTCGCAGCTGTTCCTGCGCTTCTTCTTCGTTGATCTTGCCCTGAACCTCTTCGATAAGGCTCAGAACGTCGCCCATCCCGAGTATTCGCTGAGCGATACGGTCAGGGTAAAAGGGCTCGATCGCGTCGTACTTTTCGCCGACACCGACAAACTTCACCGGTTGGCCGATGACCTGCTTGATCGACAGAGCAGCACCGCCGCGGGCGTCGCCGTCCATCTTGGTCAGAACAACGCCGGTGATGCCGACGCGTTCGTGAAAAACCTCCGCCGAGCGGACCGCGTCTTGCCCCGTCATCGCATCAGCGACAAACAGCACTTCGACGGGCTTGGTCTCGGCCTTGATCTGCTCGAGCTCGACCATCAGGTCGTCATCGATGTGCAGACGGCCGGCGGTATCGATCATCAGCGTGTCGAAACCAAATTCGACCGCGTGTGTGACCGCTCCGCGAACGATCGTCATCGGATCGTTTGTTTCCTTAGCCTCGTAAACCGCTACGCCGACAGCATTGGCGACAACCTTAAGCTGTTCGCGAGCCGCGGGACGATAGACGTCGACCGAGACGAGCAAGGGCTTACGCTCCTGATTGTCCGCGAGCCAGCGTGAGATCTTGCCGGTCGAGGTCGTTTTACCCGAACCCTGCAGTCCGACGATCATCACGACGTTCGGCGTGGCCTTGGTAAAAACAAGCCGCGAAGACGTGCCGCCCATCAGTTCGCTCAGTTCGTCATAGACGATCTTGACGACCTGTTCATGCGGTTTGAGGCCATTCCAGACCTCTTCGCCCTCGGCCTTTATGCGAACCGATTCTACAAAATCTTTAGCGACCTTATAGTTAACGTCCGCCTCAAGCAGAGCCATTCGGATCTCTTTGAGAGCAATATCTACATGTTCAGCCGACAGCTTGCCCGCACCGCGAAGATTTCGCAGTGTTAACTTAAGTTTGTCAGACAGCGATTCGAACATATAGACACACTTCGGCCACTAGAGTCGAAACTATAAATACTACGGGTTTGGGGCGGAAGTGTCAAGAAATACGGGCACTTAAAGCACCCTTTCAATGGCGGTAAATACTGCGGCGGGCGCGACGTCGAGGATGCATTTCGGCTCGCCAAAGACCTTACATTCATAACCGGCACAGGGTTGACAAGGCAGTTCGTGAAAGACGATCTCATTTGGCGCATCGGTCCACGGACGCCAGTGGTTGCGGTTGGATGAGCCAAATACCACAACACTCGGTGTACCGACCGCAGCAGCGATATGTGCGATGCCGCTGTCATTGCCGACAAATATTGCGGCTTTCGAGGCAAGCGCCGTGATCTCAGGCAGCGTCAGATCATCAAACACAGCTATCGGAACAGTGGACAGATCGACAAGTTTTTTTAAGATCTCTGTCTCGTGCCGCGCCGCTACAGCGACTGTCCCGAGTCCGCGGTCGGCCAAAAATTCGGCGGTTTTGGCAAAACTCTCTGTCGCCCACTGCTTTGTCGCAAACGCCGCCGCCGGATGGATCAATGCAAATCGCGGTTCTTGGGCCAGCGATCGCTGCGTGGCTGAGGTAAATTTCGCCTGCAGCGTGAGAGTGGCCGCATCGGTTACGGTCAAACGACTTTTCGGCAGGTCTCCGACCGGGATACCGGCGAAGCCAAGGACAGCGAGCTGCTGTTCGGCGGAATGCATATCCGTGCGCCGCCAGAAATCCGCTGCCGATGAATAGATATGATTATAGAATCGCGGGTAACGGTAATGCGATAGTCCGATACGGTGCTTGGCACTCGATGCCCTTACAAAAATTGAGCTGGTCGTGCCTCCGTGCAGATTGATGGCGACGTCGTATTTGCGGTTGCGTAAGTATCCGGATGTCTTGAGTTTAGCGGCGTTGCCGCTTCCGACTGATACTACGTTCACGCCCTCAAAACCGTCGAGCACGGGTGCGACCCAATCTTCGAGCAATATGTCTATCTCGACATCGGGCAGGAATCGCCGCAGTGCGATCAAAGAGGGCGTAGCGAGAACGGTGTCGCCGATCGAACGCAGGCGGACGACCAGCACACGCCTGATGCCGCCCCAATCGATCTCGGGCCGGTTCATTATTTTTCGACCGTCGCTTCATCGACGAGCATCACGGGGATGTCGTCGCGAATTGGGTAAACCAATGAGCACTCAGGGTTTAGACACTTGAGTCGGGTTTGCTCGGCGTTGATCTCGAGTTCGGATTTACACTTTGGGCAGCGTAGTATCTCTAATAGTTCGGGGCTAACGGCCATATATTTTTTGCTCCAATAATGACTAATTCTAATACGTTTGAAACGCAAATAGAAA